>Ga0209164_1000139_pt1 | contig 230667 bp, 232 predicted proteins | sample MTBNYHSulfiMetaG_FD_187458 | JGI IMG/M metagenome (GOLD analysis project Ga0209164, IMG submission 187458) | Enrichment culture microbial communities from rom New York Harbor, USA that are MTBE-degrading - MTBE-NYH (New York Harbor Sulfidogenic)... | ecosystem: Environmental > Aquatic > Marine...
CCAAGACGGTGTTCCTTTCGCGTGGGTTCATGGCTGTGTTGCAACTACCATTATCCCAGCTCAGAGGTTCACCGTCGCCTGTTCCAGGCGTGAATCTCAGGTGCTTCGTGAAATATCGAGGCTAGCGGCGTTCCGCGCAAATTCGGTCCGGAGGCATCCAGCAGGGCTCACTGCGCTCGATGCATTTCATCGCCTCACCGGGCTTGAGACGCTTCAGCGGACTGCAGTGCGCGCAGTAGAACTCGGGAAGGACCCCGACCACGTCTTTGACGGCGCGGTCGCTGTACTGTGCCCTGTCTTGCTGCTCGACGATGTGCAGGAGATGGCACGCCACGGGGTTCCTCTCGGTCGACGCTTCCCATTGTAGACACTGCTACGGCCGGGTGACGAACGCGCGCAACGCATTGACCCCCCCGAGGCGGCTCCCTATCCTTGTCGGGGACCTACGGAGAGGAATCACCTATGTCACGCAGAACGGGCGTTGCACTTGCCCTGATCACACTCGCCATCGCGCTGGTGGTGGTGCCCGGGTGTGCGGAAGAGGAGCCGGGCGTCGTCGATTCATGGCCGGAGGCCGGCGCTGAGCGCACGGTTCCCGAACCTCCCGAGCCGGTGCGCTGGCCGCTTACGGGACTCGAGGCGCCATCCGCTGAGGTCGTGACGCACCGGGTGATCTCGGTGAAGATCGAGAACTCGTCGGCCGCCCGGCCGCAGACCAACCTCCAGCTGGCCGACGTGGTCTACGAGAGCATCACGGAGGGCGGCATCACGCGGTTCAATGCGATCTTCCACTCCCAGTTCCCGGACGTCGTCGGTCCCGTGCGCTCGGCGCGGCTTTCCGACACCTACATCGTCCCTCAGTATCACGCGCTCTTCGCGTTCTCCGGTGCAAGCGGATCGGTGAACGCAGCGGTCAACCGCGCGGGCATCGAGAACCTCTCGCAGGACGTCGGCGTGACGCGACCGTACACCCGCAGTAGCGCGCGGCCTCGTCCGCACAACCTCTACGCCGACGTGACCAAGCTGCTTGCTGAGGGTGAACTGCGCGGCATGTCTACGACGCAGACGAGCATCGGTCTGGAGTTCGATCGCAGGTCGGTCGACGCCACCCCGTCGGTCACTGCCATCTCAATTCCGTTCTCCCAGGCGAACAAGGTCGAGTGGACGTACGATGCCGGGACCGGGACGTACCTTCGCGTGAACAACGGGAAGGTGCACACCGATGCGGGAACCGGTTCGCAGCTCTCGGCGAAGAACGTCGTGGTCATGTGGGCGCAGCACAAGGTCGCCGGCACCACGAGCGGGTCCACTACCTACGAGATCGTGCTCGCGGGCAGCGGTCGCGCCACCGTCTTCCACGACGGGCAGCGCTACGATGGCACCTGGGAGGCCACGCGGGACGCGCCGCCGGTCTTCAGGGCCGCCGATGGTACCGCGATCAAGCTCGCTCCGGGCAACACCTGGATGCAGGTCGTGAACACCTCGGTCAATATCGCGATGCAGTAGCTACCCCGATTGCGCGGTGCCCACCCGAGCGATCCGATGATCGCGTGGCGGATGTCGCGCGTGCTCGCGGTTGTTCGCATGTCGCACCGCGGGTAGAATCGCAGACGTCCCACTCGGCGCGGGATGCATCGCGCCATGTCACCTGAGGAGCATCGAGATCCAGTGAACGAGAACCCCACCACCGGTACCGCACGCGTCAAGACCGGCCTCGCCGAGATGCTCAAGGGCGGCGTCATCATGGACGTCGTGACCGCCGAGCAGGCGCGGCTTGCCGAAGACGCCGGTGCGGTCGCCGTCATGGCGCTCGAGCGCGTGCCTGCCGACATCCGGGCAGCGGGCGGTGTCGCGCGGATGGCCGATCCAACCATCGTCGAGCAGATCGTCAGTGCCGTCTCCATCCCGGTGATGGCCAAGTGCCGCATCGGGCACTTCGTGGAGGCACAGGTCCTCGAGTCGCTCGGCGTGGACTACATCGACGAGTCCGAGGTGCTCACCCCTGCCGACGAGGAGCATCACGTCGACAAGTGGCAGTTCACCGTGCCGTTCGTGTGCGGCGCGCGCAACCTCGGCGAAGCGCTGCGCCGTCTCGGCGAGGGCGCGGCGATGATTCGCACCAAGGGCGAGCCCGGTACCGGCAACGTGGTCGAGGCGGTGCGCCACATGCGCGCCATGCTCGAGGAGATCGCCTGGGTGTCCGGCATCCGCGAAGAGCAGCTCTTCGGCGCTGCTAAAGACCTTCAGGCACCCTACGAGCTCGTGAAGTGGGTGCACGACCACGGCACGCTGCCGGTTGTGAACTTCTCAGCGGGGGGCATCGCCACGCCGGCGGATGCCGCTCTCATGATGCAGCTCGGCTGTGACGGCGTGTTCGTGGGCAGCGGGATCTTCAAGAGCGGAGACCCGGCCAAGAGGGCAAAGGCGATCGTCGAGGCCACCACGCACTACGAGGACGCGGACATCATCGCCCGTGTCTCACGGGATCTCGGCGAGGCGATGGTGGGCATCAACATCTCGGATATCCCCGACACCGAGCGCATGCAGGAGCGGGGCTGGTAGCGTGCGTGTCGGCGTTCTTGCGCTCCAGGGCGCGTTCCGCGAGCACATACTGACGCTGGAGGCACTCGGCGTGTCCGCGGTAGCGGTGCGGCTGCCGACGCAGCTTGCAGACGTGGATGGTCTGATCATTCCAGGCGGGGAGTCCACGACGATCGCGCGGCTCATGCACACCTACGGCTTCTACGACGCAATATGTGAGCGCCATGCCGCGGGCATGGCCGTCTGGGGTACCTGCGCGGGCGCCATCCTCATGGCGACCGATATCGTGGATGCCGGGCCGGTGCAGGAGCCACTCGGCTTGATGGATATCAGCATCCGGCGGAACGCCTACGGACGGCAGACCGACTCCTTCGAGGCCGATCTGCGCATCGCGCACCTGTCCGAGCCGTTCAGGGGCGTGTTCATCCGGGCACCGTGGATCGAATCGGTGGGTGAGGGTGTGGAGACGCTCGCGTCTCACGACGGACACGTCGTGGCGGCGCGACAGGCCGCGCTGCTCGCCACGACGTTCCATCCGGAACTGACTGGCGATCCGCGGATGCACCGGTACTTCCTCGATCACATCGTTGGCGGGAATCGTTAGGGAGGCGTGCCGTGTCCGGACATTCGAAGTGGGCCACCACCAAGCACCGCAAGGCGGCGGTCGACAAGAAGCGCAGTGCGCTGTTCTCCAAGTTGTCCCGCATAATCACCGTTGCTGCCCGGACCGGTGGCGACCCCAATCCGGACAACAATGCATCGCTTGCGGCGGCGATCGCCAAGGCGAAGTCGTACTCGCTGCCCAAGGACAAGATCGAGACCGCGATCGGCAAAGCATTCGGCGCGGGGGCGGATGCGGCGGCGTACGAGGAGATCGTGTACGAGGGATACGGTCCCGCCGCCGTGGCTCTCTATGTCGAGGCGCTCACGGACAACCGCAACCGCACGGCCGCCGATGTGCGGGCGGCGTTCACGAAGGCGGGCGGCAACCTGGGCGCAAGCGGCTCGGTGGCCTTTCAGTTCGAACGCAAGGGCGAGATCACGGTGGACGGTGCGGGTGCGCCGGACGAGGACGAACTCCTCATGCTCGTCGCCGACGCCGGCGGAGAGGAACTGGAGAGCATCGACGACGGCTTCGTCGTCTACACGGCACCGACCGACGTCATGGCCGTGAAGACGGCTCTCGAGGATGCGGGAGTCCCCGTGAAGGGGGCCGAGCTCGTGATGGAGCCCCTCACCACGACCCGTGTGAGCGTCGAGGACGCGAAGAAAGTGCTGCGGCTCGTCGACCGCCTTGAGGATCTGGATGATATCCAGACCGTCTATCACACGATGGAACTGACCGACGAGATCGCGGCGGCGTTGGACGAGTAGCGGCCGGGGCTTACTGCGAGGCCGCTCCGATCACATCGACCTGCTTGGTCTGGGCGAGTGTGACGCGCGCGGTTGTCCGTGAGGGCTCGCCGGCCGTCGGCGCGTCGCCGGACGAGGACTTTTCGATCGGAGCATCGCCGAGCAACGATGCGACGGGGCCGACCACCAGCGTCCGCTCGATCGGGCTGCTCACCGCGACCGTGATGAGCACGCTGTGTGTGCCCGCATGGTCGCCGTCCCGCTGTTCGTAGCGTTCGAGCGCGCCGCCCAACTCGGATGCGGCCGTCGCGGCATCCTGCTCGGCACACTCGGCGGTCGAGCCGCCCGTGCCCGCGCTTATGGCCGCCCCCATCGCGGCATTGAGCGCCTCGGACGTACGCGAGAACGCCGAGACGGCCCGGAATCCGTCGTTAGCGATCACGCCGATGACGGCAAGGATCAACACGCCGCGTAGCGCGCGCCTGATGAATCGCAGCAGCGGATCGTCCATTGTGGGAGCTCCTCGCGAGAGACGCTGTCATCCCGGGTATCGGTTCCGCCGTCGTGGACCTTGACGGCGCTCCGACGAGCGGCGCTCTGCTTTACGGTGTCCCGGGGGCGCGGTATCCTGAACATACGTTCGATAGCCATGGTCAGGAGCATGCGTGATCGTTCTCGGCATCGACCCGGGCCTCAGCAACACGGGCTGGGGTGTCATCGAGCAGCGGGGGAGTCGGCTGCGCTGTATCGCCTACGGCTGCATCGTCACCACGGCCAGTAGCTCCACTGCCGAGCGGCTCGACGAGATCCACCGGGGGATCGCCGACGTCATCGCGCGATATCGGCCGGCCGAGGCGGGCGTGGAGAACGTCTACTTCTCGAACAACGCGCGCACGGCGTTCGCCACCGGGCAGGCGCGGGGCGTTGCACTGCTTGCCGCTGCCGGCCTGCGGGTCGGTGAGTACGGACCCGGTGAGGTCAAGATGGCGGTCGTCGGCACCGGCGACGCGGACAAGCATCAGGTGCAGTACATGGTGCGCGTCATCCTTGGACTGTCCGGCGAGCCGAAGCCCGATCACGCCGCGGATGCGCTTGCGGCGGCCATCTGTCACGCGCACTCGCGCGTCTCGCCGGCGCTCAGCGGTGGCGCCCGGTGATCGCGTACGTCACAGGACGCGTCACCGGTAGGTCCGCCTCGGCGTGCATCATCGAGGTCGGCGGTATCGGCCTGCGGCTTCTCATGTCAACCAATGCCCTGTCGCATCTGCCCGCCGACGGCGACGAGGTCACCGTGTTCACGCACCTGCATGTGCGTGAGGACGAGCTCACCCTCTTCGGCTTCGAGAGCCTCGAGGAGCAGGATCTGTTCCTCAAGCTGCTCACGGTGGCCGGCGTGGGGCCGAAGGTGGCGCTCTCCGCGCTCTCCGCGCTGTCGCCGTCGGCGCTCGCCGAAGCGATCGTACGCGAGGATGACGTGCTCATCGCCACCGTGCCGGGGGTCGGCAAGAAGACCGCGCAGCGCATCGTGATCGAGCTCAAGGACTCGCTGGGCGCCCCCGGCCTCGGTCGTCAAGCCGCTGCGGCGACGAGCGCGGGCGCGGAGGCTACCGACGCCTTGGCGTCGATGGGCTTCAGTTCGGCCGAGGTCGCCGTCGCGCTCAAGGGATACGACGGGCCCGATGAGGCGCAAGCACTGTTGCGATACGCGCTGAAGCGGCTGGGAGGGACGGCGTGAGCACCGTGTGGGAGAACGACACGTACGCTCCCGACGAGGGCGAACGGCTCGTCTCGGCGGAGTTCACCGAGGACGATCTCGAGATCGACCGCAGCCTCAGGCCGCGCCGGCTCGACGAGTACCTCGGCCAGACGCGGGTCAAGGAGAACCTCGGGGTGCTCATCGACGCCGCGCGCGGCCGTGACGAGTCGCTCGACCACCTTCTCCTCTCAGGTCCCCCGGGGTTGGGCAAGACGACGCTCGCGGGCGTCGTGGCGTGCGAGCTCGGCGTGCAGATGCGCCAGACGAGCGGTCCGGCGATCGAGCGCGCCGGCGATCTGGCCGCGATACTCACCAACCTGGAGCCGCGCGACGTGCTCTTCATCGACGAGATCCACCGGCTCAACCGCGCGGTGGAAGAAGTGCTTTACCCGGCGATGGAGGACTTCAGCATCGACATCGTGATCGGCAAGGGGCCGGCGGCGCGCAGTCTGCGGCTCGACCTGCCGCCGTTCACGCTCATCGGCGCCACCACACGCACGGGACTGCTGACTGGGCCGCTCCGCGATCGCTTCGGTATGGCATTCCGCCTGGAGTACTACACGGTCGAGGAGCTCGCCTCCATCGTGGTGCGCTCCGCGGGGATCCTCGGCGTATCGATCGACACCGAGGGGGCCGAGGAGATCGCGCGGCGGGGCCGTGGCACGCCGCGACTCGCAAACCGCCTGCTCAAGCGCGTGCGCGACTACGCGCAGGTGCGTCACGACGGCCGCATCACCGAGGACATCGCGGCCGAGGCGCTGGCGTTCTTCCAGGTCGACCACGTCGGCCTGGATCGCATGGACCTCGCCATCCTCGAGACACTCACGAAGACCTTCAGCGGTCGTCCGGTGGGCCTGAATACGCTCGCAGCCGCGGTGAGCGAAGACCCCGAGACCCTCGAGGACGTCTACGAGCCGTTCCTGCTGCAGCTCGGCTTCCTCGCACGCACCCCAAAGGGCCGACAGGCCACGCCGCGCGCCTACGAACACCTCGGTCTCACGCCGCAGGCTGAGACGCCTGGACAGGACGGGCTCTTCTAGCCGCATGGACGCCGACGACGAGCGAGGGACGGTGCCCAGGGCCCGCACGGGGAGCGCTGATGGCGCGGGCACGCCGCTCGCCCCGCTTCGGACGCAACCGCTGTGGGTCCGCGTCGATCAGAACCGGGTGAAGCTGGCGGTCTTCGTGGTGCTGTTCGTCACTGGCTCAGCATTGCTGCTGACCACTGCGATGGCGGGCGTGCCCGGGCTCCTCTTCGGCATCCCGTACACCGCCGACATGATCGCCGAGGCTCCCTGGTACTGGTCCACGTTCCGAACGGTCCTGCTGGGCACCTTCGTGGCGCTCCTCGCGGCGGGGTCTCTTGCGTCGGCCGTCCAGCTCGCCAACGCGGAAGACTGGGTTCGCAACCGGTTCGCGGGCACGAAGGCGCAGCGCGGCGCGTATCCTGCCCTCGAGTCGGTTGTAGCCGACATGGCCATGGCTGGTGGGCTGGGTGGACCGCCTGATCTCGTGGTTCTCGAGTCGCCCGCCATCAACGCGTACGCCCTGGGCACCGCACGGCAAAGCGCGGTCATCGGCGTCACGCGCGGGTTCCTGGAGTCCGTGCCGGCTGCAGAACAGCGAGCGGTCGTGGCTGCGCTTGTGGCCCGCATCGTGTCCGGCGACATCCTGTTCGCGACCGCGCTCGCGGCACTCATGGGTCCGCTCAAGGCGGTTCGCGGGTCGGGCAAGGCGATCGCGGCCGGAGGCGCCGGCTGCGCCGAGTCGGGGTGTGCGGACGGCTGCAGCAGCGTGCCGGATCTCTCCGAGGGATGCGGATGCCTCTTCGACGACACCGACTCGCCGGGTAGCTGCCTCGGCGTGATCGGCGTGGGCCTGTTCATCGTGATCGTCGCGATCATCACGTATGCGGCGGTCGTCTCCGCTGCGTGGATTGTCACGGTCTGGGGCCGGGCGCTGCACCGCACGGCGTACGAGAAGGCCGATGCCGAGGTTATGCTGCTGCTCAAGGATCCCGAGGCGATGCTGGGGGCGCTCAGGCGGGCGATCGCCGCCGACACGACGATCTCCGACGGCGATCCCTCGTACGACGGCATCTTCTTCACGCAGACGAGCGGGACGCCGGCGATCGAGCGCGTCGAGCGGCGCCGGCTGAGGCGGCTGGCCGAAGTGCTCGGTGTGGACGGAGCGGTGGCGATGGCCGAGGATGGCAGCAGGAGCACCGGGTAGAGGAGGACGTGCGTGTTCAGCGACCCGCAGGTTGTGATCGGCATGCTCATCGGTCTCGTGATCATCGGAGGCGGGACGTTCGTCGCCGTCAGCGCTCAGCGCAAGCGCGAGCGTCGTGACGCGGGCGAGTGATACCCTGACGCGACAAGGCCCGCCGCGTGGCGGGCCTTGTTCAGGCGCCCGCTCTCACGAGCGCGCCTAGACGGTCACCTCGGCAGCCCACAGGCCGTGCAGGTTGCAGTGTTCGACCGCGCGCAGGACGGTACCGGCATCGACGTCGACCGCGACCGACACCGACGGGGTGGTGGCCACCGGCGAGAGGTCGAAACGGGCGATAGGCGCCCCGTCTGCGTGCAGCTCGATCCATGCGATGTAGTGATCGGGTTGGTTGGGGTGCGGCACGTCCCAGCCCACCGTGACGGTCACGAGCAGCCCGCCTTCAACCTCGTCGATATCGATGTGGGGCGTGTGCTTCTTCTCGAAGTCACCGGCCGCCTCGAGGTCGGTGACGTGGTTGATCGGACCGAGGATCGGTGCGTCGGACATAGGGTCCTCCTTGAGGTGTCGGGAGTGTACGTACAGAACATACCCATTGCAGACAGGCGCGCCGGGTAGAATGAACGCACCGAGGCGGTACCGGGGTGCACGATGGCGGCCGGCGGCTGCCGGCGACGCATCCCGAGCGGGACGAGACAGGGTGGCGCATCATGGTTGGAGCTGCAGGGCTCATCGACAGAACGCGTGCGGTCGTCGTGCTGATCGACGCTCAGGAGCGGCTCGCCGACGTGATGCCGCGCCGCGATGCGGTCGTGAACACGATGGCGCTGCTGGCGCGCGCCTCCCTTGTTCTCGGAGTGCCGATCGTGGTGACGCGGCAGTATCCGCGCGGGCTCGGCGATACGGTTCCGGAGCTCGTCGAGGCGGTGGGGGTGCACCAACCGGTGGACAAGGTGGCCTTCGACTGCACGCGCGAACCGGCGTTCTCGCGTGCGCTGGAGGCCGTGGGTTGCACACAGGTGGTCATCGCCGGCATGGAGGCGCACATCTGCGTGACGCAGACCGCACTATCGCTCGGCGCTGGTGGCTACGATGTCCACGTGGTCGCCGATGCAGTCTGCTCCAGGCGCGATGCGGACCGCGACGTCGCTCTCGACCGTCTCCGGGCGGCGGGAGTGACGGTGACGACGAGTGAATCGGTCATCTACGAGGCGCTCGGTGAGGCGGGAACAGCCGAGTTCAGGGCGATCCTCGAGATCGTGAAGGCCGGCGCCTCGGGGTGACCCGCCCTGTGCCCTCGGGTACACTGACACCGCGTCGGCGTCATGCGAGCGCTGCGTGCTCTGAATCGGACGAGGATCGGGAGACCGGAACATGGCCACCATCATCGACGGCGTGGCGGTAGCGGCGTCCGTCCGCGAACGGGCAGCAGCCGACGTGCGCGAACTCGTGGCGCTTGGCGTGACACCGCATCTCGCGGTCGTGCTCGTGGGTGACGATCCCGCGTCCGCGAGCTACGTGCGGATGAAGGAGCGCGACTGCGAGCAGGTGGGCATCGTCTCGCTCGACCACCGCCTGCCGGCCGCAACGACCCAGGCCGAGCTCGATGCGCTCATCGACCGCCTCAACGCCGACCCAGCCGTGCACGGCATCCTCGTGCAGATGCCGCTGCCCGGCCATCTTGACGCCGAGTCGGTCATCGAGCGGATCGCACCCGCGAAGGACGTCGACGGGTTTCACCCCGAGAGCCTCGGGCTGCTCGTGCGCGGCCTGCCGGGTTTCCGTGCGTGCACGCCGGTAGGTGTCATGGAGCTGTTGCGGGCGTACGACATCGACCCGGAGGGCATGCGCGCCGTCGTCATCGGCCGTTCGACCATCGTCGGCAAGCCGATGGCGTTGCTGCTGCTCGCGGCGAACGCAACCGTGACGGTGTGCCACTCCCGCACCGTCGATCTGCCCGGGGTATGTCGCGAAGCGGACCTGGTCGTCGCTGCCATCGGGCGGGCGGGGATGATCGACGCCTCATACGTGAAGCCCGGTGCCGTGGTGATCGATGTCGGCATCAACCGTACCGATGCCGGCCTCGTGGGTGATGTGGACTACGCGAGTGTGGAGCCGATCGCGTCGGCGATCACGCCGGTACCCGGTGGCGTCGGCCCGATGACGCGCGCGATGCTCATGGTGAACACCGTTCGGGCGGCGCGCGCGGTCGCGGTGGCGTGACGTGAGGCGCCGCCACAGCACGGCACAGCCCCGCTCATGCGATATCGGAGGTCGATCCATGGTTCGGACAGGACGCCTGCTTGCCGCCGTACTCTCGTTGGTCATGCTTCTGCCCGCCTCTGCGATGGCCGGACAGGTGCGCGAGTATCAGCTCCAGTTCTCACCTGTTGGCGCAACCGGGCAGTCCCTGCTCATCGTCACGGCCGTCCTCGACCCGGCCGAGTCCCTGCCGGCGTCGGTGACCGTGCCGGTACCCGCTGGCGCAACCCTGTTGTGGTCGGGTGAGTTGCTGGGCAGCGCTCCCGAAGACGACGTGTTCCGTGAGGCCACGCGCGAGACGGTGGGCGGCATGGACCTCTACACGTTCACGCTCGAGCAGTCAGGACTGGCCCAGGTCGAGCTCGCGCTGGGCGCGCCCACGATCTCAGGCAGTCGTGTGTCGGGCGGGTTCACGTGGACGAACCCCGGGGAGGAGGCTCTCGTCAACGTGTCGGTGGTGGCCGAACCAGGCGCCACTGACGTGAAGACCACGCCCCCGACGTCCGGCGCGGTGCAGGAGAACGAGATCGGCGAAACGCTCCACTCTCTCGGCGGTCAGCGTCTCGCGTTGGGAGGGACGCTCACCATCGAGGCATCGTGGAAGCGCGGCGGGGCCACCGACGCGGCCGAGTCGCCGCTCCTTCCGCTGCTGATCGGGGGTCTGATCATTGCGGTCGTGGCGCTCGTCGTCGTGGTCGCCCGCGAACGTACGCGCGCCAGGCGCATCGCGGCGAGTGCGGACTGAGCGCACCGTGACAACGCGCGGCCACTGACCGATGGGCACGGCGTTCCTCATCGCGTTCGCGCTCGTGATGCTCGCCGAGCTGGGTGACAAGAGCCAGCTCCTGCTCGTGGGCTTCGCCACACGCTACCGGCCCGTGCCCGTCCTCGTGGGCGCGGCCATCGCCATCGCGGTTCTGCAACTGATCGCGGTGGCGTTGGGCCGGGTGGTCGGTTCGCTCATCCCCGTCCGGCCGGTGGCAGTTGTCGCGGGTGTGGTCTTCATCGTGTTCGGCGTGCTCGCATGGCGCGACGGAGCCGAAGACGCGGCTGACGCGAAGCCGCGCCGGCCGTCGAGACTCGGGCCGGTGCTCACGGTCGCCGCCGCCTTCTTCGTCGCCGAGTTCGGTGACAAGACCCAGCTCATGACGATGTCGATCGCGGCCGACCCGGCCGCCGCGCTCAGGACCCTCGGCGCCCTGGCGCCTGCCGCAGCACCACCCGCGGCCGGTTCTGCGGCAGCGGCTGTCGGCGTGTGGCTCGGCTCGTCGCTCGGCATGCTTGCGGCGGACGCCCTCGCCATCGGCGTCGGCGTGGCGCTCGGCAAGCGCCTTCCCGCGTACACGCTCGCACGCGTGTCGGCGGTCGCGTTCGTCGGTTTCGGCATCATGACGCTCGCCTCCGCGTTCGTCGGCCCGTAGCGCACACCGCCATGACGAGCGCTAGACTGTCTGCGGAGGTGTGCTATGCGGGTGTTGCTCCACGCGTGCTGCGGGCCCTGCCTGCTCGAGCCCTACGACGTGCTCTCGGCTGATGCCGAGGTGGCTGTCTGCTACGCCAATCCCAACATCGCGCCTGCTGCCGAGTACGAACGGCGCCGGGACACGCTGCTGGCATACGCCGGGGACGAGGGCATCGAGGTCGTCGAGTTGCCGTACGCGCCCGAGCGCTGGGCAGCAGCGGTGGCGGGCACCGAAGGGGACCGCGCCGGCCGCTGCCGGGCCTGTTACGAGCTGCGGATCGGCATGGTTGCCACCGAGGCTGCCGCGCGTGGATACGATGCTGTCGCCACAACGCTCGCGGTGAGTCCTTACCAGGATCCCGGGGCGATCCGCGAGGCGGGCGAGGCGGCGTGTTCCGCCGCTGGCGTGCGCTTCATCGCCGCCGACTTCCGGGACCGTTACCCCGATGCCACCAGGCGCTCGCGCGAGCTCGGCATGTACCGCCAGAACTACTGCGGATGCCTGCCGAGTGAGGCGGAGGCGGCCGCCGAGCGGGAGGAGCGCCGTGCCGCACGCAAGGCCTCGCGGGCCGCAGCGCGGAGCGAGCCGTCCCGGGACAGCGGGGACGGAGCGTGAGCGACGGCGTGTCGGCGGGCTGCGGTACACTTCCATCCGACGCCGAGGGAGAGGCTCCGTGACGTGAGGACCGACGATTTCGACTACGAGCTGCCCACGGGGCTGATCGCTCAGCACCCGGCCGAGCCGCGCGATGCATGTCGGCTCCTCGTGGTGGAGCGTGCCAGCGGGATGGTGGAGCACCGGTCGTTCCACGACATCACCGAGTACCTGCACCCCGGCGACGTGCTCGTGGTGAACCAGACGCGGGTCCTGCCCGCACGGCTGCATGGCGCGAAGGACGAGACAGGCGGAGCCGTCGAGGTACTGCTGCTGCGCAGACGCTACGAGGACGCCTGGGAGTGTCTCGTCAGGCCGGGCCGGCGGTTCAAGCCGGGTGCCCACATCGTGTTCGGCGACGGAGAGCTCACCGGACTCGTCGTGGATATCATCGAGGAGTCGGGGGCGCGGCTCATCCAGTTCAAAGTACGCTCGGGCACGTTCCTGGACGCGGTCCACCGTCTCGGCGAGATGCCACTGCCCCCCTACATCACCGAGCCGCTGCGCGACCCCTCCGAATACCAGACCGTGTACGCTACCGACGAGCACAGCGTCGCGGCGCCGACAGCGGGCCTGCACTTCACCGAGGAGATGCTCGAGTCGCTGCAGCGTAGCGGCGTCCATCTCGCGACGGTGGAGCTCGATGTCGGACTGGACACGTTCCGGCCCGTCGCGGCCGATGACCCCCACGAGCACACGATCCACACCGAGCACTTCCGTGTGCCGGACCACACGGCGAAGGCGGTCAACGACGCCCGGGCGCGCGGCAGCCGTATCGTCGCCGTGGGTACCACGACGGTCCGCGCCCTCGAGAGCGCCTTCAACGAGGAGACCGCTCTGGTCGAGGCCGCCGACGGAATAACGGACCTCTTCATCCTGCCCGGATTCACCTTCGCCGTCGTCGACGCGCTCATCACGAACTTCCACATGCCTCGATCGACGCTGCTGATGATGGTGAGCGCGTTCGCGGGGCGCGAACTCGTCATGCGGTCGTACGCTGCCGCCAGAGAGCAGCACTACCGGTTCCTGAGCTTCGGGGACGCGATGCTCATCCTGTGAGCCGGTGTGCCGCAGGCGTCCTAGTCGAGCGGTTCCCACCACGTCCAGCCGGGATTCCCCGCCGCGGGATCGTCGGGCGCTGTACCGGGAGCCACCGCGAACCCGTCCTCAGCGCGTCCGGTGAGTGGCACGAAGATGTCGACGCCCCGATCGTCGAAGCCGTAATAGCGGAACGTCGGCGATCCGTCAGGCGAGGTCGGCTGCTCGAGGCGTGTCGGCAGCGACGGCCATTCGCCGAAGCGGCCGATGGCGCTCTCGGTCACGAGTCCGAAGGGGCGCCGCCCGAGTTCGCGCACGACCCGCGCGAATGCGAGCCAGCCACCGTCATCGGCGGCGATCCACAGCGTGCCGCTCTCGGGTGCGTCGAGGAACGCGGTGCGCTCGGTGACCTCGCCGGTCCCGTCCAGGCTTGTGGCGACGACTCCCGCAGTCGTGAGCAGCGACTTCTGGGGGGTCGCCGGACCCTGGAGCGCCCACACGGCGCCGGTGAGGACGACGTAGGGGGGTGAGGCCTGCACGTCGACGCCGTATCGCTCCTCACTCTCGGGCGGAGCGACCGCCGCGACGTCGCCGTCTGTCGGCCCGGACTCCGCGGCCGACTCTCCGGTGGACTCCATGCGCACGATGGCATCGTCTTGGGCCGTTTGTCCGCCGAGCGAACCGAGCAAGCCGACGGCGCCGACGCTGAGAGCGACGACGAGAACGGCGGCGGCCGCCGCGAACGCGGCGAACCTCGGTGTCCATGAGGCAGACGGGATCCAGCGGCGGGCCGCCCGCATGGAGGACTGCGGTGCCGACAGGCTACCCGTCTCCGCGGTTCGCACGGCGTCCGGTTGCGCTCCGGCCTGTCCGGCGGCTTCGGGCACGCTGGCGGCGGCGCGGATCTCGGCGGCGGCGGCCGCGCTTCGCGCCACGAGGAGCGCGACGAGTTCATCGGACGCGCGAGGCGTGGGGATGGCGTCGAGCCTTGACAGTGTCTCGAGCAGGGAGGCGCACTCCGCGCACGAGCCGCAGTGCTCGTGGGCCTCGGCCAACTCCTCCGGCTCGACCGGCTCGCGATCGTATGACGCCGAGAGCGTCTCAGCTGCTCGCAGGCAGTCCATCGTCCACACCTCCTTCCGCTCCTCGAAGCGTCAGCCACAGCGTTCTGCGTGCACGGAATACGCGCGATTTGACCGTGCCGACCGGGACCCCGAGCGTTTCGGAGGCCTCCGCGTACGAGAGCCCGAACAGCGTCACCGCGCCGAGCGCGTCCCGGTCCTCCGGGGCGAGCACCCGCATCGCGCGCTCGAGCGCGTCCGCGAGCACCACGTCGTCGGCGAAGTCGGCCGTCGAAAGCGGCTCCAGCGTCACCGGATCGACGGGCTGCGGTACTCGTCGGCCCGCCCGCGCCATGTCCAGGCAGACGTTCCGCGTCACGCGGTAGAGCCAGGTGCTGAACTTGGCCCTGCCGTCGAAGGTCGTGATCGTGCGGAACACCTTGGCAAACACCTCCTGCGTCGCGTCTTCTGCCGTCTGTCGGTCGCCGAAGAAGCGGAACGCGTGACCGTACACCGCGTCGGCGTGCACCCGCACGAGCGAGGCGAACGCCTGCTCGTCACCCGTGGCGGCCTGTGCCACGAGTTCCGGGTCGCTCATCGCCCGAGTGACCATCGTTCACTCCCATAAGACGCGTGCGTCGGCCGTGAGGTTCGTCCTGAGAAGCATACCCTGTCTGCCCTGGTAGAATCCGCCTATGACTCACTTCGACTTCACGGTGAACGCCCGAGACTCGACCACCGCGGCCCGGGCCGCCACGTTTTGCACGCCTCACGGCGTGGTGGAGACCCCGATGTTCATGCCGGTGGGGACGCGCGCCACCGTCAAGGGCGTCACGCCAGACCAGCTCCGCCAGATCGGTGCGCGCATCGTGCTCGCCAACACCTACCACCTCTTCCTGCGCCCCGGCTCGGACCTTATCGCCGGGGCAGGAGGGCTTCATCGCTTCATGGGCTGGGACGGGCCGATCCTCACCGACTCGGGCGGCTTCCAGGTCTTCAGCCTCGCCGACACCCTCAAACTCACGGACGATGGCGTGGAGTTCCGCTCGATCGTCGATGGCGCGAAGCACTTCTGGACGCCCGAGGACAACGTGCGCATCCAGGAGGATCTCGGTGCGGACGTCATCATGCAACTCGACCAGTGCCCGCCGTACCCTGCGGAGAAGGAGTTCGTGGCGGACGCCGTGCGTCGCTCGTCCGAGTGGGCCGCGCGCTGCAAAGCGGCACACACTCGTGAGGACCAGGCGCTCTTCGGCATCGTCCAGGGAGGCGTCTTCGAGGACCTGCGCGCCGAGAGCGTGGCGCGCCTGACCGAGATCGGCTTTCCAGGCTACGGCATCGGCGGCTACTCGGTAGGGGAGCCGCACGACCTGATGCTCGCGAGCCTCGCTCCGGTTGCCGAGTTGCTGCCGTCCGACCGGCCGCGCTACCTCATGGGGGTCGGGAACCCCACCACAATGCTCGAGGCGATCGCGCTCGGCGTCGATCTCTTCGACTGCGTCTTGCCCACGCGCACGGCGCGCACGGGCACGGCGTTCTCATCTCAGGGGCGCATGAACCTCAAGAACGCGCGGTACACGCGGGACTTCGGGCCGCTCGACCCTGCGTGCTCGTGCCCCGTGTGCACCACGTACACGCGTGCCTACCTGCGGCATCTCGTCACCGTGAAGGAGATGCTCGGCGCGGTTCTGCTCTCGATACACAACCTGCACGTGCTGATCGACCTGGCGCGACGTGCGCGCGAGGCGGTCGGTGAGGGCCGGTACGGAGCGTTCCTGGCCGAGTGGCGCTCGGGCCCGGGTGCGGACGACTACTGAGACGGGTCGTGACGTGCGCGTGATGGTATGATTCGTTGATGCGCGCCGGCAGTCCGGGGCGCAGAGCTTCCGCGCCCGGAATCCCGGAGGTCGTTTCGATGGATATACTGAACCAGGTGCTGCCCCTCGTCGTTCTCGGCGTAGCGTTCTACTTCCTGATCATCCGTCCGCAGCAGACGCGGCAGAAGGCGCACCGCGCGCTGATGGCCGCCCTCGCTGAAGGCGACCATGTGGTCACCATCGGCGGCATCCACGGCACCGTGGCGAGCCTCGATGACGACCGCGTGGGCCTCGAGGTTGCGCCGGGCGTGGTCATCGACGTTGCGCGCTCGGCGGTAGCGAGCAAGATCCAGGACGCGTGACCGATGCCTGACGCGCACGGCCTCGTGACACTGGACGACGTCCAGGGCCACCCCTCGGTGCTCGCCTATCTGGAGATGGGCGACGCCTACCTCGGCTCGCTGGGCTACACCGAGCACGGGCTCAGGCATGCGAGCCTCACGGCGCACATCGCCGGCAACACGCTTCGCAGGCTGGGATTCAGCGACCGGGAGGCCGAGCTCGCGTCGATCGCCGGGTTTATGCACGACATCGGCAACTGCATCTCCCGGGACTTCCACGGCGTGTCGGCGGCCCTTCTGGCCAAGGACCCGCTCGTGGAACTCGGCATCGAGCCGCGGGAGCTTGCGGTGGTAATGAACGCGCTCGGGAACCACGAAGAGGAGCACGGGACGCCCGCCACCCCGGTGGCCGCCGCCGCGATCCTCGCCGACAAGGCCGATGTCCACCACACACGGGTCCGCTGCCAGGATCCGGCGCAGTTCGACATCCACGACCGGGTCAACTACGCTGCGAAGCGGTCGTTCTTGCGGGTCGATTCGGAGACGCGGGTGATCACGCTCGAGATCGACATCGACACCGCTGTCAGTCAGGTGATGGAGTACTTCGAGATCTTCCTGTCGCGGATGCAGATCAGCCGCAAAGCGGCCGATGCGCTCGATGCGACGTTCAGCCTCGTGATCAACGAGACCCGCCTGCTGTAGGGCGGTTTCCGCACGTGACATCTGCCCTGCGGGGCGTGAGGGACAAGGAGAGAGCCGAAGACGATGGATCCGAAGACACGCAACGCAGTCGCCCTCGCGGTGATCGCGGCGCTCGTGGGGTTGGCGCTCTGGCAGGCGCTGCCTCTGGACACCAAGATCACGCAGGGCCTCGACATCAAGGGCGGCCTCTCGGTCATCCTCACCGCCGAGCCGCTCGGCACGGCGCCGCTCACCGAAGACGCAATCGAGCGCGTGGAGACGATCCTCGTCGAGCGCGTCAACGGCTTCGGTGTGAGCGAGGCGACGGTACAACGGCAGGGCGCCAACGCGTTCCTGATCCAACTGCCAGGTGTGCGGGATGCCAGGGAGGCGCTCGACCTGCTCGGCAAGCCGGGCAAGCTCGAGTTCGTCGACCTTGGGAGCATTACCGACACGGCGACACTCGACTTGGCCACGCGGCAGATCGAGGCCGACCGCTCCGGCGATACGACCGACCTGCCGAAGCTCGATGGGGACACCTACGAGCCCTTCATGACAGGTGAGGTCATCACCGCGGCGCAGGTCACGACGGACCAATTCAACAATGCCGCGGTGAGCATCTCGATGAGCAAGGAGGGGACGGACATCTGGGCGGACGTCACGACGCGCCTGTATCCGACCCGCGGTCAGATCCTCATCGTGCTCGACGGGCTCGCCAAGTCGGCCCCGGCGGTTCAGGAGCCGATCCTCACCGGTGACACCCAGATCACCGGTTCTTTCACGTTCGATGAGGCCAAGCGCCTCGCCGCCGTGCTGCAGTCCGGTGCGCTTCCGGTCGAGATCAGCATCGACGAATCGCGTGTGGTGGGTCCGACCCTTGGTCAGGACTCGTTGCGCCAGGGTCTGCTCGCGGCGCTGCTCGGTCTCGGGCTAGTGGCGGTCTTCATGGCGGTGTACTACCGCGGTCTTGGTGTGATCAGCTGGTTCTCGCTGCTCATCTTCGCATCGATCTTCCTCGGCGTTCTCGCGCTGCTCTCGCGCCTCGGGGCGTTCGCCCTGTCGCTCCCGGGCATCGCCGGTATGGTGTTGACGATCGGCCTGGCGGCCGACTCGTCGATCCTGCAGTTCGAGCGATTCAAAGAAGAGGTACGTCTGGGCAAGACGTTCCGTTCGGCGGCGAAGTCGGGTACCCGACACGCCATCGGGACGAGCATCGACGCCGACGTGGTCACGCTCGTGTCGGCCGCGGCCATCTACCTCTTCGCCATCGGGCCGGTGCGCGGGTTCGCGCTGACGCTCATGATCGGCATCCTCATCGACATCGTGGTAATGACGCTGTTCACGCGCACGGCCATCGTGCTTCTCGCGGAGTCGGTGATCGCCAAGGCGCCTGCGCTCTTCGGCATGAAGGGGGGCGATCAGCGTGCGTAAGATCACCATCGACTTCATGGGCAACAAGAAGTGGCTGTTCGCGTTCTCCGGTGTGCTGATCGTCATCAGCATCGCAGCGCTGCTCATCCGTGGACTCGCCTTTGGCATCGAGTTCCAGGGCGGCTCGGTCATGACCTTCACGGGAACGGCGGGAGTCACCGTCGAGCAGATGCGGGACGGGCTGCGCGACGCCGGCGTCGCGGATGCCGGCACCGCCGTGGTACAGCAGACCGACGAAGGCGACTTCATCGTCCGGACTGGCGAGCAGGACGCTGATGCCGCGGCCGAGCAGTTCGGCGTCATCGTGAGCGCGCTCGGTCTTCCCGAGCAGGAAGCCAACGTGACGACGATCGGCCCCGGCTGGGGTGCCAACGTCACCAGCGCGGCGCTGATCGCCCTTGCCGTCTCCATCATCGCCATCCTCGGCTACGTCTCGATCCGCTTCGAGTACAAGATGTCGGTGACCGCGGTCGTGGCGCTCATTCACGACGTGCTCATAGTGCTTGGTCTCTACGCGCTCGTGGGCCACGAGGTGACGCCGAACACGGTGGCCGCGCTGCTCACCATCCTCGGGTACTCGCTCTACGACACGGTGGTGGTGTTCCACCGCATCCGCGAGAACAGCCAGAACCTCGTGAGGCACACCTTCCAACAGATGGCGAACGAGTCCATCAACCAGGTCCTCGCGCGTTCGATCAACACGACGCTCACGAGCCTCATCCCGGTGGTGTGCCTGCTCGCGTTCGGTGGCTCGACGCTCAAGGACTTCGCATTCGCGCTCGTCGTGGGCCTGACACTGGGCGCGTACTCGTCGGTGGGCGTGGCCAGCCCGCTCTACGCGCTGTGGAAAGAGCGGGAGCCGCGGTTCCAGGCCCTCAAGCGCAAGCACGAGGCGCGGGCCCGCGCGTAACTGCAGCAGCTGCACGAGACTCGCACGTCGCATGATTCGGCCGGGGCCGGCACCGCATAGGGTGTCGGCCCCGGCGGTTAGAATGGGGTCATGACCGCCATCGCCTCCACTACCAACTCGCCGCACTGGTCCGCCGCTTCCGCCGATCCCCGTGCGGTCGCGGAGCTCTCGGCGGCCACGGGGCTCTCATCGGTGACCGCTGCCATCCTGCTCTCACGTGGTATCACGACCGCCGAGGACGCACGACGCTTCCTCGAGCCGTCGCTCGAGCGTGACTGGGTCGAGTCTGCGGACATCCCGGGCATGGACGAAGCCGCCGCGCGTGTGGCCGGGGCGATCCGGGGCGGCGAGCGCATCGTTGTCTTCGGGGACTTCGACCTGGACGGGATCTCGTCCGCGGCACTCGCCGCGCTGGGGATCGCCGCGCTCGGGGGGAGCGTCGAGGCGACGGTGCCGCACCGGTTCCGCGAGGGGTACGGGTTGACCGAGGCCTCGATGAGCCGTTTGGCTGCAATGAAGCCGGACCTCGTGGTCACCGTCGACTGCGGCATCTCAAGCGCGGCCGAGGTATCGTTCCTCGCAGGCCAGGGTATCGACGTCGTGGTGACCGATCACCACGAGCCCGGCGAAGGCGTACCTGACGGCGTCCCCGTGGCCAACCCGAAGCTCGCAGCCGGCGGGCCCGCGCTGGCGGGTGCCGGCGTGGCGCTCGTTCTGGTGCAGACGATGGGCGCACTACTGGGGCGTCCGGACGCCTGGCACGAGCTGACCGACCTCGCGACACTCGGGACGGTCGCGGACATCGTGCCGCTCGTCGGTCCGAACCGGGCGCTCGTGGCCGACGGGCTGGCGCGCACGCGCGCAACGCCGCGGCCCGGCATCGCCGCGCTTGCGGAGGTCGCCGCCGTGCCGACAGCGAGCCTCACCGCCGAGCAGGTGGCCTTCGCGCTCGCACCCCGGCTGAACGCGGCTGGTCGCATGGCCGAGCCAGCGGCAGCACTCGACCTGCTCATGACGCGCGATCCCGACCGTGCGCTCGAGCTCGCCCGCGGTCTAGATGAGCACAACCGGCTTCGGCAGGCGGTCGAAGCCGACCTGTACACCGTTGCCCTTGCGCAGGCCCAAGATGTCTTCCGCTACGGGGACCGGGTCGTGGTCGTCGCGGGCGAGGACTGGCACGAGGGTGTGCGCGGCATCGTCGCCTCGCGGCTCGTGGCGCGCTTCGGCGTGCCCGCGCTCGTGCTCAGCATCGACGGAGACGAGGCGCAGGGATCCGGCCGCAGCATCGAGGGGGCCGACCTGCATGCGGCCCTCAGCCGTATCGAATCGATGCTGACGCGGTTCGGGGGGCACGCGATGGCGGTCGGTGTGACACTGCCCACGAGCGCGCTCGATGCGCTGCGGGCGGCGCTCGCCGCGTGGGCGCGGGCGCTGCCACGCGAGATCTTCGTCCCGCGGGTCGCCATCGATGTCGAGGTTTCGCTCGACGCGCTGTCGCGCGACCTCGCTGCCGAGATCGCGCTGCTCGGCCCCTTCGGCTTTGCGAACCGGCGTCCGCTGCTCGCGGTGCACGGCGTGTTCATGAGTGGGCGTCGGCGAGTCGGCAAGGCCGAGGACCATCTGAGCTTCACGGCGTACGACGGAGTCGCCGAGGTGCGTGCGATCGCCTTCCGTGCGCCGGAGATCGAACGACTGGCGGCCACCGACACAGCGGTTGACGTCGCATTCGAGCTCGACGTTGACGAGTGGCGTGGGGTGGAGCGCGTGCGCATGCTCACCCGGCATGTCCGGGTGCGCGACGCGGGCACCCACGCGGGTGCCGCCACACTCGTGGAAGACCTCTTCGCCCATGCCGATGAGATCCTGGCGCGCGGCGAGTACGCGGGGATCGAGGACGCCGGGCAGTTCCACACCAAACTCGCGGGTGTGACGTTCGAGGGACGGCAGTCGGTGATCGCGCGCCTCGTCGCGGGGATGCCGCTCCGGATAGAACGGGAGCCGGCGAACCCTCACGACGCCAACGCGTGCGCCGTCTTCGATCCCTTCGGCGACCAGGTCGGTTTCCTCAACCGGCGGCTTGCCGCGGTGCTCGCGCCGGTGCTCGATGCCGGCGTGGAGTACGACCTCGAGGTGGCGGACGTCACCGGTGGCGCCGACGGTGCGAGCCTCGGGGTCAACGTCCTGGTGAGCCGGCGGGCGGGAGAGGCTCCGGGGGAGACCTCTGCCGCGGAGCGAGCAGCCGAGCGCCGGGAGGAGTTGCGCGCGATGGAGGCGACCGAGCGCGACGCGGAGCTCGTTCGTCACTTCATCGGAGAGCGCCCGCTGCACGCCGCGCAGGTCGAGGCACTCGGACATCTCGCGGCGGGCCGCCCGACGCTGGCGGTGATGGCGACCGGCCGCGGGAAGTCCCTCGTGTTCCACGTCCACGCCGCGCGTGAGGCCATCGTGAGCGGGCGAGCGTCGGTCTTCGTCTACCCGCTGCGTGCGCTCGTGGCCGACCAGGCGTTCCACCTTGAGGAACGCTTCGCGGAGCTGGGGTGTGCGGTGCGGACGGTCACGGGCGAGACCTCGCCGGGCGGGCGTGACGAGGCGTTCGGCGCACTCGCTGACGGCTCGCTCGATGTGGTGCTGACCACGCCCGAGTTCCTCGATCATCACGCCGCACGCTTCGCGGACTGCGGCCGTGTCAGCTTCGTGGTGGTGGACGAGGCTCACCACGTGGGTCTCTCGCGTGCCGGTCACCGTCCGGCGTACGCACGCCTGGACAGCGCCCTGAGGACACTGGGAGATCCGCTCGTGCTTGCGGTGACCGCTACCGCGCCCACCGACGTCGCCGAGGCCATCCGGTCCACACTCGGGGTGCACGAGGTCGTGCTCGATCCGACCACGCGGGAGAATCTGCGCATCGTCGACCGGCGAGGTGCGAGCGACAAGCGTGCGGTCGTCTCGTCGCTTGCGGCCACCGGTGAGAAGGTGATCGTCTACGTCAACAGCCGTGACGTGTCGGTGCGCCTCGCCCGGCAACTGCGGACGGCCGTGCCCGACCTGAACCACCGGGTCGCCTTCTACAACGGCGGCATGAACAGGGAGTCGCGGCACGCGGTGGAGCGGGCGTTCCGGGAGGGCGACATAACCGTGGTGGTCGCGACGAGCGCCTTCGGCGAAGGTGTCGACATCCCCGACGTGCGCCACGTCGTCCTCTATCACCTGCCGATGGGCGAGGTCGAGTTCAACCAGATCTGCGGCCGCTGCGGGCGTGACGGGGCGCCGGCGTCGGTGCATCTTGTCTTCGGGCCATCGGATGCGCGGCTCAACCGCATGATCCTCGAATCGACGGCCCCGCCGAGAGACGACCTGGCGGCGCTGTACCTCGCGCTGAAGGACCTCGGGGCGGACGGCGCCGACGCCATCGAGGTCACCAACGCCGAATTGGCCGAACGCGTGAAGGCACGTCGGCCCGGCTCCGGCCTTTCGGACAAAGGTGTCTCCACCGGTATCGGGGTGTTCCGTGAACTCGGACTCGTGGCGAGCGAGGGGGCGGGGGCGTACCGCCGGCTCGTGCTCCTCCCGGCGCCCGAGACGAAGCTCGATCTCACGAGCTCGGTGCGCTACACAGAAGGCCTCGACGAGCTCGAGAGCTTCGAGGGATTCCGTGCCCGCGCGCTCGAGGCGACGGCAGATGAGTTGCTGCATGCCTTCAATCGTCCTATCCTGCCCACACGACACCAGCCGGAGTCGTGAACCCCGGAGGCGCCGCGTGTCCGTCACGCTCGAAGGCATAGAGGCGCAGGTCCGCTCCTACAATCCCTCGGCAGATCTGCGGGGGCTCGAGGAGGCGTATCAGTTCGCCCTCGAGCATCACGCAGGGCAGATGCGCCGCTCGGGTGAGCCGTTCATCAACCATCCGCTCGAGGTGGCGATGATCCTGGCGAGCCTCAACCTGGATACCGCCACGCTGCAGGCCGCGATCCTCCACGACGTCGTCGAGGACAGCAGGGTGAGCCTGAAGGAGGTCCGGAAGCGGTTCGGTGACGAGGTGGCCGCGCTCGTGGACGGCGTCACCAAACTCGGCCGGATCAAGGTGTCCTCGCTGGCCGAGGCCCAGTCGCAGAACATGCGCAAGATGCTCATCGCGATGGCCAAGGACATCCGGGTCATCCTCATCAAGCTCGCCGACCGGCTCCACAACATGCGGACGCTCGCTGCGCTCGATCCGGAGAAGCAGCGGCAGAAGGCCATCGAGACGATGGAGATCTACGCGCCGCTCGCACACCGTCTCGGCATCTCGTCGATGAAGTGGGAGCTCGAGGATCTCGCGTTCTACTATCTCGAGCCGCGGAAGTTCGCGCAGATCCAGAAGATGGTGGCCGAGAGCCGCGCCGCGCGCGAGGCGTACCTGCATCAGGTGATCGACCAGCTCTCCACCGAGCTCGAAGCGATCGGCGTGTCGAGCGAGATATCAGGCCGGCCGAAGCACCTGTACAGCATCTACCAGAAGATGAGCCGGCGCGGTAAGGACTTCTCCGAGATCTACGATCTCATCGCGCTCCGCGTGATCGTGGACTCGGTCAAGGACGTCTACGGTGCGCTCGGCACGGTGCACTCGATCTGGAAGCCGGTGCCCGGCCGCTTCAAGGACTACGTGGCGATGCCCAAGTTCAACATGTACCAGTCGCTGCACACCACCGTCATCGGGCCCGCCGGCCGGCCGCTCGAGATCCAGATCCGCACCGAGGAGATGCATCGCACCGCCGAGTACGGCATCGCCGCGCACTGGCGCTACAAGGAGGGCGGCCGCACCGACGAAGCGTTCGACGAACGGCTCTCGTGGCTGCGCCAGATGCTCGAGTGGCAGACCGAGCTCAAAGACCCGCGCGAATTCATGGAAGCGCTCAAGATCGACCTGTTCGAGGACGAGGTGTTCGTCTTCACCCCCAAAGGTGACGTGATCTCGCTTCGGCGCGGCTCGACGCCGATCGACTTCGCGTACGCCATCCACACCGAGGTCGGACACCACTGCGTGGGCGCGAAGGTGAACGGGTCGATCGTGACGCTCGACTACGAGCTCGAGATGGGCGACCGCATCGAGATCCTGACGAACAAGAACTCGTCGCCCAGCCGGGACTGGCTCGGCGTGGTGCGGACCTCCTCGGCGCGCAGCAAGATCCGCAGCCACTTCTCGAAGGCGACGCGCGAAGACGACCTGGTGAAAGGCAAGGACGAGCTCGTCAAGGTGCTGCGCAAGCAGGGTCTCACGGCGGGCGGCGCGACGCTCGGCAAGGCTCTCGAAGCGGTCGCAAAGGACATGAACCTGCAGGAGGGCGACGACCTGCTCGCCGCTATCGGTTCGGGCAAGCAGAGCCCGAAGCAGGTGGTCACGAAGCTCATCAAGGTGCTCTCGAAGGACGACGTCAAGACCGCACCCGCCGAGCCCGAGACGACGATGCCCATCCTGCAGCCGTCGCGGGCTGTGAGCAGGCGCAGGACCGGCACGGGCGTGCGCGTCAAGGGCATCGACGACGTGCTCGTACGGCTGGCGCACTGCTGCAACCCGGTGCCCGGCGACGTCATCATCGGCTTCGTCACGAGAGGCCGGGGCGTGTCCGTGCATCGTGATGACTGCCCGAACGCGCGTGAACTGGTGCACTCAAGTCCCGAGCGCATCCTCGAGGTGGAGTGGGACACCGGCGCGTCGAGCACGTATCAGGTGGAGATCATCATCGAGGCGCTCGACCGAACCCGGCTGCTGCAAGACGTCTCGGTCGCGCTCGCGGACGCCGGCGTGAACGTGCTATCTGCCGCCGTATCCACCGACCGACAGGGCATCGCCTACCTCCGGTTCCTCTTCGAACTCGGCAGCATGGATCAGCTGCAGAAGGTGCTCACGACCGTCCGCGGCGTGAACGGCGTCTTCGACGCGCGACGCACCATGCCTGAGACCTCGCGCAAACGGGGGGCAGGCTCGTAATGCGGGTGCGGAGGCTCACGCTCGGCCCTCTCGACACCAACTGCTGGCTCGTGGACGACGGTGCGGGCGGTCCGGTGCTCGTCATCGATCCCGCCGAGGAAGCGGACGCGATCCTCGCGGCGCTCGATGGCGCCGATGTGGCCGCCGTCGTGCTCACTCACGGGCACTTCGACCACCTGGCGGCTGCTCGCGCGGTAATCGATGCGACCGCCGCGCCGCTGCTCGTGCACGAGACTGACGCACCGCACATCACCACACCGCACGGGACCGGCGGGGCGCTCTTCGGATTCGACGCGTCGGCGCCTGAAGCGGACCGGTTGCTCGCCGAGGACGACATCGTTGAGGCCGGTGGCGTTCGGCTGCGCGTGCTGCACACCCCCGGACACACGCCCGGTTGCATCTGCCTCGAGGGCGACGGTCACCTCTTCAGCGGCGACACGCTCTTCGCGGGTAGCGTGGGGCGCACCGACTTTCCCGGCGGCGACATGACCGCCATGCGGCGGTCCATCGGCCGCCTCGCGTCGCTCGCCGACGAGATCCGCGTCCACCCCGGTCACGGCCCCGAGACGACCATCGGCCGCGAGCGGCGGGTGAACCCGTTCTTTCCGAGGGCGTGAGCGGTTCGCGGGACCGGCTGTCGACGACGCGTGCGTGGCCCCTCACCCGTGCATCCGCTACACTCGGATACCGCAGGACACCCGCCCGGAAGGCTTTCGTTGAACGCTCAGGCACCCAAAGGTACCGCCGACATGTTGCCCGATGTGGCGCGCGCGTGGGAGCACCTCCAGCGCGTGGCGCAGGATCTCTTCGCACGCTACGGCTACGAGCCGGTCTACACGCCGCTCTTCGAGCACACCGAGGTCTTCACCCGCGGCATCGGTGAGGCCACGGACATCGTCTCCAAGGAGATGTATACGTTCGAGGACAAGGCGGGTCGCTCGATCACGCTGCGTCCCGAGGGCACCGCGAGCGTGGTGCGCGCCGCCCTCGAGCACAACCTCACCGCCAACGGCGCGCAGGCGAAGCTCTACTACTCCGGGCCGATGTTCCGGTACGAGCGGCCGCAGAAGGGCCGCATGCGGCAGTTCTGGCAGATCGGCATCGAGGTGCTCGGCGCTGCCGAACCCACAGCCGATGCCGAGGTCATCACGGTGCTCTGGCGCTACTTCGAGGCGCTCGGCATCCCGGCCGAGAACATGCGGCTGCTGCTCAACTCGATGGGGGATGAGGCGTGCCGCCCCGCGTACCGTGACGGCATCGCGGCGTTCATCCGCTCGCACGGATCCGAGCTCTGTGAGGAGTGCAACCGCCGGGCTGACACCAACCCGCTCCGTGCCTTCGACTGCAAGAACCCTGCGTGTCGAGCGGTGATGGCCACCGCGCCACTTCTGCGCGAAGAACTCTGCGGCGACTGTGCAGCCCACTACACCGCCGTCAAAGCGCACCTCGACGCGCTCGGCATCCCGTACGAGGAGGACTCCTCGCTCGTCCGCGGGCTCGACTACTACACACGCACCGTCTTCGAGATCCAGGTGGAGGCGGGGCTCGGCTCTCAGAACGCCATCGGCGGGGGAGGCCGCTACGACCGGCTCATGGAGGCCTACGACGGTCCGCCCACGCCAGGTCTCGGGTTCGCACTCGGCTTCGAGCGCACACTGCTCGCGATGCAGGCGGCCGGCGTCGAGATTCCCGCGCCGCCGCGTGCCGAGGTCTTCGTGGCCCGCGTGGACGACTCGGTCACCGCCGAGGTCTTCGCGCTCGCGCAGCGGCTGCGCGATGCCGGAATCGCCGCCGAGCTCGACCACCAGGCTCGCAGCCTGAAGTCACAGTTCAAGCAGGCCGATCGGCTCGGCGCGCGTTTCGTTGTGGTGCTCGGCCCGGACGAACTCGCCGCAGGCGAGGTCACCCTCCGCGACATGTCCAGCAAGGAAGAGAAGCGCGTGGCGCTCGACGCGGCACCGGCCGCCGTCGCCGCTGCGCTCGGCTAGGAAGGCCTCAGCATGTTCGACGCACGCTACTCGATTCGCACGCACACCGCCGGTTCGCTCGGGGCCGCCGATATCGGTGCAACGGTCACGCTCGCCGGCTGGGTGGCCAAGCGCCGCGACCACGGCGGCCTGATCTTCATCGACCTGCGTGACCGCGGCGGTATCGTCCAGTGCACGTTCGACCCCGAGACCGCAGGGGAGGCCTTCATCACGGCCGAGCGCGTGCGCCCCGAGTGGGTCGTGAAGCTCACAGGTACGGTGCGCCGGCGTCCCGAGGGGACCGAGAACCCGAACATGGCCACCGGTGAGGTTGAGGTCGTGATCGCCTCGGCTGACGTGCTCAACGCGAGCGAGACACCGCCGTTCGAGATCGAGCCGGGGATCGACACCGACGAGGTCACCCGGATGCGCTACCGCTACCTCGACATCCGGCGCCCCGAGGTGTTCGCGGCACTCGAGCTGCGCGACCGGGTGACGCAGCGCTTCCGCCGCTCGCTGGAGACCCGTGGCTTCATGGAGGTGGAGACGCCGATCCTCGGCAAGTCCACGCCGGAGGGCGCCCGCGACTTCATCGTGCCGAGCCGGCTCTCCCCGGGTGCGTTCTACGCGCTGCCGCAGTCGCCCCAGTTGTTCAAGCAGCTTTTCATGGTGGCCGGCATCGAGCGCTACTACCAGATCGCCCGCTGCTTCCGCGATGAGGACCTGCGGGCCGACCGCCAGCCCGAGTTCACGCAGGTGGACATCGAGATGTCGTTCGCCACCGAAGACGACATCCTCCAGATGATGGAGGACGTCATGCACGACGTCATGAAGGAGGCGGCGGTCGATCTGCCCGTGCCGCTGCGCCGCATCACGTACGCCGAGGCGATGGATCGCTACGGCTCCGACCGTCCGGACACACGGCTCGGCATGGAGCTCGTCGAGCTCTCCGGCGTGTTCGCCGTAAGCGAGTTCAAGGTGTTCTCCTCGGCGCTCGGCTCGGGCGGCGCCATCAAGGGCATCAACGCGCGCGGCGCGGGCGACTGGAGCCGCGGAAAGATCGATGCGCTCAACCAGGTCGCGCTCGACGCGGGCGCCAAGGGTCTCGCGTGGGTGGCACTTCCCACCGACGGCGAGGTGCGGTCCCCGATCGCGAAGTTCTTCACCGACGAGGAGATGGCCGGTCTTCGCGAAGCGCTCGGCGTGGAGCCCGGCGACCTCGTGCTGATGATCGCCGATGCGCGTGAAGTGGCCAACGAGGTCCTCGGCACGCTGCGCCTGAAGATGGCCGACGAGCTCGGGGTAGAGCGCACCGGCTTCGACGCCCTCTGGGTCGTGGGCTTCCCGATGTTCAAGCACGACGCCGAGGAGGACCGCTACGCGGCCAACCACCACCCGTTCACGATGCCGCTCGAAGCCGACATCGACAAGATCGAGAGCGCCCCGCTCGAGGTGGGCTCGCACAGCTACGACCTCGTCATCAACGGTTACGAGATCGGTGGCGGCACGCTTCGAATCCACAGCGCCGACCTGCAGATGCGCGTTCTTGCCCGCCTCGGTCACTCCGAGGAGGAGGCGCGCACGCAGTTCGGCTTCCTGCTCGAGGCGCTCGCGTTCGGCGCCCCGCCGCACGGCGGGATCGCGCTGGGCCTCGACAGGCTCGTCATGCTGCTTGCGGGCGCGAGCTCGATCCGAGATGTCATCGCGTTTCCAAAGACGTCCTCGGGTGCCGACCCGCTCACCGGCGCGCCTGACACGGTCAGCCCCCGGCAGCTGCGTGAGGTGCACCTGAAGACCGACTAGGGAGGGTTCCGTGTCGCCTTCGCTCATCGCATCGGCCGCGATCCTCATCGCCGCCTGCGTGGGGTTCGTGATCGTTGGGACGGCGTACGGCTGGGACGTGACGACGCGCGGCTACGCCCGGTGGACGCAGGTCATCGGTGTGATCGCGGTGCTCGCGCTCGGTAGCGTTGTGGCGTGGAGTCGCCGAGATGAGCCGCTCCTCGCAGGTGCCGTCGCCGCGGGTGCTGTGGCGCTCGCCGCGGGATACGTCGTGATGCACCGCCATCTGAGCACGCGGGTGCGCGCGCTGCTTGCGCCGGAGCAGCCCGAGAACGCCGACGACCCGGAACCGCAGCGCGGTCGGTAGCGACGCAGCGCGGTCGGTCTGTGCCGGCAACGGGCCGGTGTCACGCAGCGGACCGCTCACCGCATGGGGTCGATGATGCGCCTGTCAGCCGAGGGTGCTACGATAATGGTGCCTTGCCTTGCGTGGAATCGGTGTCAGCGGTTGAGCCAACACTTCTACACCGGGAGCCCTACATTTCGTGGGCGAGTGGTATCCCTTCGGGGAAGCGCGAACCCCCGGTGCGGGCACCCACCTGCTGCGGCAGGTTCACCCGGCCGACCACGCAGGGCGGGGTTCGTTCATTCAGCGGCCGCGGAGGAAACAGATGCGCAGAATCGTTGCAGCACTCATCACAGCAGCACTCGCGTTCGCTCTGGTCGGATGCGGGGGCGGGGGAGCAGCCGAACCCGTCGAGCCCGAGGAGCCCGTGGCTGAAGCCCCGGTCGCCGAGCCCGAGCCGCCCGAATACGTGACTGACCGCTCGAGTAACGACGGGGATCTCGAACCCGCGCCGTTCCCCGAGTTCACCACCATCGAGATGCCGGCGGTGCTCGCCGAGAAGCTCGACGCCGGTCGCCCGATGCTCATCCTGTTCTTCGACCCTGCGCAGGGCGTCACGAAAGACCTGCGGACCGAGGTCGATGCCGTCGTGGCCGACTATCGGGGCCTCATCGACTTCGTCACCTTTGACGTGGGTGGCACCGCCGAAGACGAGGACACGAAGGCCGCTGTCACCTACGCGACCGAGCTCGGCGTTGGCACCACACCGTATCTCATCGCTGTCGACCGAGGCGGCTTCATCACCTGGCGCTGGAAGGGGTACGTGGACCGCGCCTACATCGAGCGTGAGGTAGAGCGCGCGTCCAAGTAGCCATGCGCGACCTGTTCGATGACGCAGCGGAGCGGCGCCTCGAAGCCGAGGCACCGCTCGCAGCGCGTGTGCGCCCCCGGACGCTCGATGAGTTCGTCGGCCAGCACGAGGCGGTCGGCCCCGGCACGGCGCTCCGGACGGCGATCGAGCTCGACGCCGTGTCCTCCCTCATCCTGTACGGACCGGCGGGCACGGGGAAGACGAGCCTGGCCCGTATCATCGCCGGGATGACCGAAGCACATGTCACCGAGCTCTCAGCGGTGAGCGCAGGCGTGAAGGATGTCCGTGCGGTCATCGAGGAGGCCAGGGATCGTCTCAAGCTCGAGAACCGCCGGACGGTCCTGTTCATCGACGAGATCCACCGGTTCAACAAGTCGCAGCAAGACGCGCTCCTCCACGCGGTGGAGGACCGGCTCATCGTGCTCATCGGGGCCACCACCGAGAACCCCTTCTTCGAGGTCAACGCGCCACTCATCAGCCGGTCGCGTGTCGTCGAGTTCGTACCGCTGTCCGACGATGACGTGCACGCCATCATCGAGCGCGCCATCAGCGACGCCGAGCGTGGTCTCGGCGGCTCGGCCTCGATCGAGTCGGCTGCCATCGACCGTCTCGTCACGCTCGCCGGTGGCGACGCGCGGATCGCACTCACGCTGCTCGAGCTGGCCTTTCAGGTGGCGCCGCGCGGACCTGATGGCGTCGCGCACCTCTCGGAGGACGACATCTCGCGTGCCGCAGCGACCCGGGCACTTCCCTACGACAAGGGCGGCGACGTCCACTACGACGTCATCTCGGCGTTCATCAAGTCGATGCGCGGCAGTGATCCCGACGCGGCCGTCTACTGGCTCGCACGCATGATCCATGGGGGAGAAGATCCCAAGTTCATCGCTCGAAGAATGCTGATCTTCGCGTCGGAGGACGTAGGCATGGCCGACCCGCAGGCGCTTCTCGTGGCGCACGCGGCGTTCAAGGCGGCCGAGTCCATCGGGTGGCCCGAGGCGCGCATCAACCTCGCGCATGCCGCCGTGTACCTTGCGCTCGCACGGAAGAGCAACGCGGCGTATCTGGCGATCGATGAAGCGCTGGCCGATGTCCGCGAGGGCGCAGCGCGTCTGGTCCCCGACCACCTCAGGGACCGGCATCGCCCGGGCTCCGACCGCTACCCGGTGTACCGCTATCCGCACGATTACCCCGGCGCGCATGTTGAGCAGCAGTACCTGCCCGACGGGCTCGCGGGGCACCGGTACTACCGCCCGCCCGGTGGCGTCACGCCGTCGCACAGTGCGCCGTCCGATGAGGACGAGCCTGCCTCCTGAGTGGTCGCTTTGCTACACTATGGCGGCACGGCTGTCGGCGGTCTGAAGGGGTGCGCGGTGGACATCGCAGGGACGCTGGGCATCGTGCTTACCATCGTCGCGATCGTGCTCGCCCTGGCGGCGATATATGGTGTGTTCGTCCTGGTCAAAGCGGTCAAGGACCTTCAGATGGCAGCCGAGGACGTGCGCAGCCGACTCGTGCCGCTGCTCGAGAAGGCGGATGTGACCATCGACGCGCTCAACGCCGAGCTCCTGCGCCTGGACGCGATCATGTCACAGGCGGAGGGGGTGGGTGAAGCCGTGAGCACGGCGAGCGAGTTCATCCGGTCACCCGTCAACACCGCGGCCCAGGGGATAGCCCGGCTCGCGCGCTCGTTCCGCAAGCGCTAGGACGGCATACGGGAGTCTCTCCCGAGGAGGACCGATGCAACCAGACACCATCACACTCACCGTACCCGCCCGTGGGGAGTACGCGAGGACAGTGCGCATGACCGCCGCCCAGCTCGGGAGCCGCATCGGCATGACCTACGACGAGGTGGACGACGTCCGCATCGCCGCCGAGGAGGCCTTCGTCTACGCATGCGACTGCACCGACGAGGGAGAGCAGGTCACCTTCAGCTTCACCGTGAGTGATGATTCGCTCGGCATCAGTGTGGGGCCGCTGCCGCACTGCTGCGCCCCGTCACGCGAGCCGGTGAAGGACACCTACGCCGCCTTCATCCTGCGCTCGGTGTGCGACGGCTTCGACGTGGTGCACGACGAGGGGCACTGCATGTTGCGGCTCGACTGCCGGATGAAGTCGCCGTCGGATCCCGCCGGTGCCTAGGATGCCACAGCGACCCGAACGCAGACTCGTGTGGGACAAGGCTCGAACGAGACACCTGTTCGAGCACTACCGCACGCACGGCGACGAGGAGTCGCGCGACGAGCTCATCACCATGTACCTGAACCTGGTGAAGTATCTCGCGAGCCGCTTCCGCAACCGCGGCGAGCCGATCGACGATCTCATCCAGGTGGGTACGATCGGCCTCATCAAGGCGATCGACCGCTTCGACACGGGCCGCGAGGTGGAGTTCACCACGTATGCCACGCCCACCATCGTCGGCGAGCTTAAGCGGTACTTCCGTGACAAAGGGTGGGCCATCAAGGTCCCCCGGCGCCTACAGGAGCTCTCGTTCCGTGTCAACCAGGCCATCGACCACCTCACGCAGTCGCTCCAGCGTTCACCGACGATCATCGAGATCGCGGCGCATCTCGATGTGACCACGGAGGAGGTCCTCGAGGCGCTTGAGACCTCAGAGGCCTACAACTTCGTGTCGCTCGAGAACGACCGGACGCTCGACGGTACCGACTCGTTCAGCATCCTGGAGTACATCGGTGAGGACGACCAGCTTCTGGCCGTCGTCGATGATCGGGCCACGCTTGCCGATGCGCTCAAGTACCTGACGCCGCAGGAGCAGCACGTGCTCTATCTGCGGTTCTTCCAGGGGCTCACGCAGACGGAGATAGCGACCACACTCGGCATCTCTCAGATGCAGGTGTCGCGGATGCTCCGCAAGACGCTCCGGGCGATGCGGGAGCATCTCGTCACAGAGGAGGTCTAAGTGGCAATCTCAACGACCCCGCGCCCGCACGATCGTTGGCTCCGAGCACTCGTCGTCGCGTGGGCCCTCGTCGGCATCCTCGTGCTGACGGCCGCGGCAGGTTGGCTGCTGGGCAAGGTCGCGGCCGCCCTCGTGCCCTTCGGCTTCGCCATCATCATCGTCTATCTGTTCCGGGGGCCGGTCGCGGCTCTCGAGGATCGCGGGTGGAAGCGCGGGCCGGCGGTCGGTGTCTGCTACCTCGTGGGGTTCATCGTCGTGGGTGGCGCGCTGGCGTTCATCATCCCGCCTCTGGTCGAGCAGATCCGCGAGTTCGTTGTCGCGTTCCCCGGGTACTACGACCGTGCGCAGACACTTATCCTCGATGTCCAGGACCGCTGGCAGGCGCTCGTAGTGCCTCCGTGGGTCGCCGAAGCGCTCGATAACTTGCAGGCCACCATCACGCGTCAGTCTGCCGAGTGGTCCGCTGTTCTTGCGCGCGAGGTCTTCGGCGTCGGCGGACGGGCGATCGAGCTGTTCGGCAACGCGCTGCTCGCACTCGTCGTCGGCTTCTGGATGCTGAAAGACCTGCCGACAATCAAGCAGGAGGCGCTCCTGCTTGCAGGGCCGGAACGCCGCGAAGAGGCGACGGTCGTCACGCATCAGGTGTCACAGGTCCTGGGCGGGTACCTGCGCGGTCAGCTCATCCTGTCGACCACCACCGCCATCATCGTGGTTATCGGTCTGACGATCTTCGGGGTGCCCTACTCGCTCGTCATCGGGCTGCTTGCGGGTCTCTTCAACGTCATCCCGTGGATCGGGCCGGCCCTCGCGGCAGTCATCGCGGGCATCGCCGCCGCGTTCGTCAATCCGTGGCTGGCTGTTGCGGGTGTCGGGACCGTGGTCGCCGCGCAGCAGTTGACCGAGATCTTCGTGCAGCCGCGCGTCATGTCCGAACAGGTCGACCTGCACCCGCTCCTGGTGATATTCTCGCTGCTCGCCGGCAGCGTCCTGTTCGGCTTTGTGGGGCTCCTGCTCGCCATCCCGGTGGCGGCGGTGGCCAAGGGACTATTCGTCCACTACTTCGAGAAGTACACCGATTCGAAGCTGACGACGGAAGAAGGTGCGTTCTTCCGCTCGCGAGCAGGCGATGCGGACGGCGACGAGTGCGAGCCGTGCACCGCGGACCGCGAGCGCGGGGACGCGTCGGTGCGGACGGACAGCGTCAAGGACGATGCACCCGAGGAGGACGTTTAGGTGAGATCGGCCGATATCAGAGAGAGCTTCCTGTCGTTCTTCGAAAGCAAGGGCGCCCGGCGCGTGCCGAGCAGCTCGCTGGTCCCCGACGACCCCTCGCTGCTGCTCACATCGGCTGGCATGGTGCAGTTCAAGCCGGTGTTCCTGGGCGTGCGCGACCTCGGCTTCACGCGTGCGACGAGCTGCCAGAAGTGCGCCCGCACCACCGACATCGACATCATCGGCACGACGGGACGGCACCACAGCTTCTTCGAGATGCTCGGCAACTTCAGCTTCGGCGACTACTTCAAGAGCGAGGCGTGCGCCTGGGCGTACGAGTACTCGGTGAAGGTGCTCGGCATGGATCCCGACCGCCTCTGGTTCTCGATCTTCGAGGACGACGACGAGGCCGAGGCTGTCTGGCGCGATGAGGTCGGCGTGCCGCAAGAGCGAATCGTGCGCATGGGCGCTAAGGACAACTTCTGGTCGGCGGGGCCCACCGGTCCTTGCGGCCCGTGCTCGGAGCTCTACTACGACCAGGGCGCCGAGGTGGGCTGCGGTCTGGACACGTGCGCACCGGGATGCGACTGCGACCGGTACGTGGAGTACTGGAATCTCGTGTTCATGCAGTACGACCGCCAGGAGGACGGCACGCTCGTGCCGCTGCCGAAGAAGAACATCGACACTGGCATGGGCCTCGAGCGCGTGGCGGCCATCATGCAGGGCGTGCACACCAACTTCGAGACCGATGACCTGCGCGCGCTTGTGTCGGTCGCCGAGGAGTTGTCGGGCGTGTCGCTCGGTGCCACCGAGAAGACCGACGTGTCACTTCGCATCCTCGCCGACCACGCCCGCGCCGTTGCGTTCCTGATCGCCGACGGCGTGCTGCCATCGAACGAGGGCCGAGGCTACGTGCTTCGTCGGCTGCTGCGCCGTGCCGTGCGGCACGGGCGGCTGCTCGGTGTACGTGAGTCGTTCATGGTGCGACTCGTAGACACCGTGATCGGGCGCTGGGGCGCGCCCTACCCCGAGCTCGAGGAGCACGCCGAGCTCATCCGCGGCATCGTGGCCGCGGAGGAGGAGCGCTTTAGCGCCACGCTGCGGCAGGGGCTCGCGTATCTCAAGGAGGCCATCGAGCGCGCAAAGGCCGAGGGTGTGAGCGTCCTGAACGGCACGGAGGCGTTCACCCTGCATGATACGTACGGCTTCCCCTACGAACTCACCACCGAGATCGCGGCCGAATCCGGCCTCGAGGTCGACAAAGCAGCGTTCGATGTCGCGATGGAAGCGCAGCGCGAGCGGGGCAGGGCCGCGGTCAAAGATGAGTCGTGGTCCTCGCTCGAGGAGGTCTTCGACACCATCGCGCGCTCAGTCGGGCGTAGTGAGTTCGTGGGCTACGCCGCGGATGAGGCAGACACTACCGTGGCCGGCATCGTCGTCGAGGGCCGCGCGGTCGAGAGGATCGATGCGGGCGCCGAGGCGGAGATCGTCCTGGCGGCTACGCCCTTCTATGCCGAGCAGGGTGGTCAGGTTGGCGACACGGGCGCGATAACCGCGGCGGACGCGGTCTTCGCGGTCACCGACACGCGGTTCCCGGTCCCCGGTGTCATCGCCCACGTCGGGCGTCTGGAGTCCGGTTCGATGGGCGCGGGCGATGCGGTGCATGCGGCTATCGACGTCATGCGGCGTGAACGCATCAGGCGCAACCACACCGCGACCCACGTGCTTCACTGGGCGCTCCGCAGGATCCTCGGCGAGCATGTCCGTCAGTCGGGGTCGCTCGTGGCACCCGACCGCCTTCGGTTCGACTTCACCCACTTCGAGGCGCCGAGCGCCGAGCAGCTCCACCGCGTCGAGGAGATGGCCAACCACAAGGTCATGGAGAACCATCCGGTCCGCAACTATGAGACCTCACTCGCCACTGCCCGGGAGATGGGTGTCACGGCGCTCTTCGGCGAGAAGTACGGCGAGATCGTACGCGTGCTCGAGGTGGGCAACTTCAGCAAGGAACTCTGTGGCGGCACGCACGTGGGCCGCTCGAGCGAGATCGGACTCATCAAGATCGTGTCCGAGGGCTCGGTCGGCGCCAACCTGCGCCGCATCGAGGCCGTGACGAGTTTCGATGCTCTCGCGTACGTCGATCGGATCGAGGCCGAACTCGCCGAGGCGTCTAACGCGCTCAAGGTCAGCCGATTCGACGTGTCCGAGCGTGCGGCCGCGCTCGTGCGCAAGGTGCGCGAGCTCGAATCCGCTGCCAGCCGCGCGAAGGGCCACCTGTCCGAATCCGGCGTGACCGACCTGCTCGTCGGTGTGACAGACATCGGCTACAAGGCGCTGGTAACCCGTATGCCTGACGCGAAGTCCGATGATCTGCGCAGTGCCGCCGACGTGCTCCGCTCCCGTATGGGCGGTGGCGCCGTGGTGCTCGCCACGGTCGACCCCGAAAGCGGCTCCGCGCTGCTGCTTGCGGCGGGCAGCGACGCCGCCGTGACCGCAGGGTTCGACGCGGGCGCTCTCATCAAGGCGATGGCGCCGCACGTAGGCGGCGGGGGAGGCGGCAAGCCGCAGATGGCGCAGGCGGGTGGCAAGAACGCCGCTGGCATCGATGCCGCGCTTGCGGAGGCACGCCGTATGCTGGGCATGGGTTAGTCACCCGTGCGTGTGCTGGGACTCGACATCGGCGAAACGCGGGTGGGTGTCGCGGTGTCCGACCCGCTCGGTATCATCGCTTCGCCCCTGGCGGTGCTCGATGCGCGCGGCCTCATGCGCGATCCGACGCCGCTCGCGCGCCTCGCCGAAGACTACGAGGTCGAGTGCCTCGTCGTCGGACTGCCGCTCACGCTGGCGGGGGACGAAGGGCCGCAGGCCGCCGAGACCCGGACCCACGCGGAGCGCCTGGGGGCCAAGCTCGGCCTGGCCGTGGAGTACCATGATGAGCGCCTGTCGACCGCCGAGGCCCGCAAGCGCATGCGGGAGGCGGGTCTGAGCGACAAGGACCAGCGCGGTTCGCTGGACAAGGTGGCTGCGGCGATCGTGCTGCAGCGCTGGCTGGACGCGCGTCGGATGCAGCCGCGGGAGGACGCATGAGCGCGGAGAAGGAGAGGTCACGGGGGAGCCGGCGCAGCGCGCGCGCGGCCGACCGTGCCACCAGGCCTGCCGACGCCCGTTCGCGCAAACGCACCCTCGGCGTGGTCGTGGTGCTCGTGACGCTCCTGCTCCTCGTGGGTGTACCCGCGTTCGCGGCGTACCGGATCCTGTTCGTACCGGAAACGACTGACATCGCCCCGGGCGCCCCCGTCCGGGTGGAGATTCCCGCCGGGGCCGGTACCGCCGAGATCGCACGGGTGCTTGCCGATGCGGGCGTGATAGAGAACGCCTCGATGTTCCGCCTGCGGGCCCGCCTCGAGGGGATCGACGGCAAGCTGCGCACGGGCGTCTACGATCTCACCACCGGCATGTCCTACGAAGCCGCCGTGGAGAAACTGCTCGTCGGCCCTCCGCTCAGGTACGTCACCGTGACCATCCCCGAGGGCTTCACGGTCGAGCAGATCGCTGCACGCATCGAGGAGGCCACCGGCATCCCTGCCGAGGACATCGTCGCGCTCGGGTACGGTCAGGCGGCCATCTTCGCCGACCGGCATCCATATCTTGCGGACGCGTACGACGGTTCGCTCGAAGGGTTCCTCTTCCCCGAGACGTACCGCATCATGGAGGGGTCGTCGGCCGAGGATGTCATCGAGCTCATGCTCGACCAGTTCGACACCGAGATCGCTTCGGTGGACCTCGGTTTTGCGACCGAGCGCGGGCTGAGCCTTCACGAGGTGGTCACCATCGCGTCGATGGTGGAGCGCGAGGCGCGTGTGGCCGATGAGCGCCCGCTCGTCGCGTCGGTCATCTACAACCGTCTGGAGAAGGGCATGCGGCTCGAGATCGACGCGACCATCGAGTATGTGATCAAGGAGAACCGCCCGCGTTTGCTTCTGAGCGACCTCGAGATCGACAGCCCGTACAACACGTACCGCAACGGCGGCCTGCCGCCAGGTCCGATCGCGAGCCCGGGGCTGGAGTCCCTTCAGGCGGCCGCGAAGCCTGCCGATACCGCGTTTATCTACTACGTGCTCACGAGTGCTGACGGCTCCCACACGTTCACTGAGACCTACGAGGAGTTCCTGATCGCCAAGGAGAAGTCGAGAGAGGTGACCCCGTAAGCGCATGACCACCCACGATGATTCCGCCATCCTTATCGAGAACGCGCGCAAGACGTACGGCGTCGGCAGCGCCGAGCGAGATGCCGTTCACGATGTCACCATCAGCGTCGCCCCGGGGACGATCCACGGGCTGTTAGGACCCAACGGAGCAGGCAAGACGACCACGCTCAAGATGCTGCTCGGTCTGGTGAAGCCGACGGCTGGCACGTTCCGGATCGCTGGTGCGGACTCCACACGCCCTGCGGGACGCAGGGGGGTCGGCTTCATGCCCGAACAGCCGTACTTCCCGCAGCATCTGACCGCCGCCGGCGCGCTGTCGCTCTACGCACGGCTCTCGGGAGTTCCCAAGGACCAGATCGCTCCGCGCACCGCATCGCTCCTCGAGCGGGTTGGTCTCGCCGGCCGCGACCGGGCGGTCCTCGACACGTTCTCCCGCGGTATGCTGCAACGGCTGGGCATCGCGCAGGCGCTGATCGGTGAGCCGGGCGTCGTCGTGCTCGACGAGCCGGCGTCCGGGCTCGATCCCGTCGGCCAGCGCGACGTCCGCAACCTCATGCTGTCGCTCCGCGACAGTGGAGTGACGGTCCTGCTCTCCTCGCACCAGCTCTCGGAGGTCGAGACGGTGTGCGACGACGTGACGATCCTGAACGCCGGACGCGTCGCTGCCGAGGGTGTGCTAGACGCGCTCCTCAACGTCGAGGGTCGCACGTCGGTGAGGGCACGGGACCTCGGCGATGCGCTGCCCGAAGCCGTCACGGCGCACGCGGAGAGTGTCGCTGTTGCGGGCGGCATCTGGGTGTTCTCGGTGCCCGACGAGGCCGTGCGAACGGTCGTCGATGCCATCGACGATGCGGGCGGGAGCCTCGTCGCCCTCTCGCCGATGCGCGATTCACTCGAGGACTACTTCGCGAGGCTGCTCTCCCGTACCTCGAGGGAGGTGGCGCGTTCATGATCGACCGAATCGGCCCCATCGCCTTCGGAGTCGTTGCCGACAGCCTGCGGCGCAAGGTGGTCTACATCGTGCTCGTCTTCGCGGGCATCCTCGCGCTTGCCATCCCGTCGCTGCCCGACTACGGACTCGGCGTCGAGAGCGCGGTGTTCCGAGAGGTCGCGCTCGCGCTCGCGTATGTGACCGCACTCGTGCTCACGGTCTCGCTCTCGGCCAACCGGGTGCCCGGCGAGGTGGAGCGCCGGACGGTCTATAACGTGCTCGCCAAGGGCGTGAGCCGCTGGGAGTATCTGGTGGGGACGTGGCTCGGCGTCTTCATGGTGGTTGGCGCGGCACTCGCCGCGTTCACCGTGATCGAGCAGGTGGTGGGAGTCATCACGTACGGCGACGCCATGTGGCGCCTGTGGCAGGGCGCGCTCGCTGTCTGGCTGGAGATGGGGGTCGTGGCTGCGTTCGCGGTGGCGGTCTCGGCGGTGGCGGGGCCGGTCGTGGTGGCCGCGGCAACGCTCGCGATGCTCTTCGTCGGCCATGCCCGCAGTACGCTGGTCGGTGGTGAGGGGGCGCTCGCACTCAAGCCGTTCTACCCTTCGCTCGACGCCTTCAACATCGTCAATCCCGTAGCCCACGGCACCGGTGTTCCAGTGCTGTATCTGCTGAGCATGATCGTGGTGTTCGCCGGGTTCACCGGCGCGGCGCTGATCGCGGGCTCGGCCGTCTTCTCCCGAAGGGACCTCTAACCGTGCAGCGACGCGCGACATCTCTCACGGCAGGCGTGGTCGTGCTCTGTCTCGTGCTCGCCCTTGCGGGGCAGGCGATGGCCGATTCACTCGTGCCCGAGGCCTCGGGCGCCGAGACGGGGAGAGCGGTGGGCCGAGCGGCATCGTCGTACCTTTCGGGCATCCGCACGTTTGCGGCCGCCGTACTCTGGAACCGCGTCGATCCTGTGTTCCACGGCTATTACCACGGCCTTCCGCTCGCCGAGCAACGCTTCGTCTTGAGTACGATCGCCATCGTGCAGGCGCTCGACCCGCGCATGGTGCAGTCCTACTACATCGGCCCGTGGATCCTGAAGGACAACGACCGTCTCGAGGACGCCATCGCGATGGCGGAGCGGGGGGTGGAGGCCAACCCGAAGGCCGGCATCCTCCTCATGAACCTCGCACAGCTGCGGATGCTCTATCAGGATGACCTGCCCGGTGCGGTCGAGGTCGCCAGGCGTGCTCTGGAGCCCGACGTAGAGTGGACCGATCTTGTCGAGCAGCACAACGCGTATCCGATACTCGGGGCGATCTTCCGGGCGGCGGGGCGTGACGACCTCGACGCGATCGTCCAGGCCGAGCTTGTCAGGCTTGATGCCGAGGCGGGCGACCTGCTCGGCGAGGAAGACCACGATCACAATCACGACGGCGTCCCCGACCACTAAGGAGCAGCGCTGCTTCTCTCACCGGACCTTTACGTCACCGATGTGCTCGCCATCGACCTGGCCGCGCTGGCCCGTTCGGGTGTGAAAGCCCTTCTCATCGATATCGACAACACGCTGCTGCCCCGCGACACGTCGGTGTTTTCGCCCGAGTTCCTCGGATGGGCCCGGTCCCTCCCGGGTGCTGGCTTCGGGGTGCATTTCGTGTCCAACAACTGGCACGAGCACATCCACGAGCGTGCTGCCGAGGTCGGATTCCCCGTGGTCGCCAAGGCGGCGAAGCCGCTGCCGCGCGGGTTCCGCGAGGCAGCCAATCGGCTCGGCGTGACCACACACGAATGCGCGGTGGTGGGCGATCAGATCTTCACCGACATCCTGGGTGGCAACCTTGTGGGCGCCACGACCGTGCTCGTGCAGCCGCTCTCGGTCTCCGATCTTCCGCACACGCTTGTGCTTCGGCGCATCGAGCGGGTCATAATGGCAGGAAGAGAGCCCGCGACCCGCTCGGGTCCGTAAGGAGGGCCGCGCGTGCACATCAACGGACACACACGACCGACGGCAGTGATCGGCTGGCCGGTGGCCCAGTCGCTGTCGCCCGCCATGCACAACGCCGCCTACGCGGATCTGGGACTCAACTGGGTCTGCCTGCCACTGGCGGTGCCCGATCAACGGGCACTTCTCGCGTTCACTGAGGCGGCGCGTCGGCTGCCGTTCGTAGGGTTCAACGTCACCATGCCGCACAAGCAGGCGATGGCGGAGCTCTGCGACGAGGTCGCCACGCTCGCCCAGATGGCAGGCGCCGTGAACACGGTGCACTGCGAGGACGGCCGGCTCATCGGTTACAACACCGACGGCCGGGGGCTGCTCGAAGCGCTCGCCGACGAGGCCGACTTCAACCCCGCCGGCACGTCGGTGGCGGTCGTGGGGGCCGGTGGCGCCTCGGGCGCGGCTGTCACGGCGTTCATCCTGGCTAAAGCGGGCCGACTCGCGCTCATCAACCGCGACGTGGACCGTGCCGAGCGACTGCTCGAGCGCGTCGAGAACCGCCTGCACGGCATGGAGGTCACCACCCACTCGCTCGATGCGAGCGCGGCGGCGGCGGTGCGTGACGCCGATCTCGTGGTGAACGCCACCCCGGTGGGCATGGGCATCGAGGATCCGAGTCCCATCCCGATCGAATGGCTGCGCCCGGGCCAGGTGGTCTTCGACATGGTGTACCGGCCCGGCACGACGACGCTCGTGCGCGAGGCTGCCCGGATCGGCGCGAGTGCGTATAGCGGCCTCAGCATGCTCGTCGCCCAGGGAGCGCTCGCCATCGACATCTGGGCAGGTGCCGACCGGGGGCAGTTCAGGGCACCGCGTGACATCATGCGCTCTGCCGCCGAGGTGGAGATGGCCGCGTGGCACGTACCGGACGGAGCGGGTGCACCATGACGACCGCCGCGGGCAAGCGGCTCGGCCGCGTGCTCGTGAGCTCCGGGGTGATCACCCAGGAGCAGCTTGAGAGCGCGCTGGGCGAACTCGGCGGACGGTCGCTCTCCACCGTTCTGGTGGAGCAGGGCGTTGCCGACGAGGTGCGCATCGCACGCGCGGTCGCCGAAAGCATGGGTCTCGCGTTCGTGGATCTTGGCGCCATCGACATCGATCCCTCGGCTGCCACGCTCATCTCCGTCGACCTTGCGCGCCGGCACGCCTGTCTGCCGATCAAGATTCAGGATGACGAACTTGTCGTTGCCCTCTCGGACCCGGCGAACATCTTCGCAATCGACGACCTGCGCATTGTCACGGGCTATGAGGTCAGACCGGTGGTTGCTCCCGAGAGCGACTTGATGCAGGCCATCGACCGGTTCGCGAGCATGCAGCAGAACGTTGAGGAGATGGTGGGCGATCTGGAGGACCTCGGCTCAGGAGGGGCCACCGACGAGCTGGCCGAGGCCACCGATGACGAGGCTCCCGTTGCCAAGATCATGAACCAGATCATCACCGGGGCGATCAGGCAGGGTGCTGGCGACATCTATATCGAGCCGCAGGAGCACGACCTGCGCGTGCGGTACCGCATCGATGGCGTATGCCAGGAGGTCATGCGAAGTCCCAAGAGGATCCACCGCCAGCTGATCAGTCGGCTCAAGATCCAGTGCAGCATGGACATCGCCGAGAAGCGCATCCCGCAAGACGGCCGGTTCGGTGTGATGCTCGATGGCAAGTCGGTCGACTTTCGTGTCGCGGTGCTACCAACGGTGCAGGGTGAGATGTCGGTCATGCGTCTGCTGCGCAAGGACGCGATCATGATGTCGCTCGAGGACCTGGGCTTCCTCGAGCAGCCCATGGAGCGCGTGATGGAAGCCATCACGAAGCCGTACGGCGCGCTGTTGGTCACCGGACCCACGGGGTCGGGCAAGTCGACCACGCTGTACGCCGCGATCAACAAGACGACACGGCCCACGGTCAACCTGATCACCGTGGAGGATCCGGTGGAGTACCGTCTGGAGGGCCTGTCGCAGGTGCAGGTGCACGAGAAGGCGGGCCTCACGTTCGCCTCAGCGCTGCGCTCGATCCTCCGCCAGGACCCCGATGTCGTGATGATCGGCGAGATCCGCGACAAGGAGACCGCTACCATCGCGATCGAAGCGGCGCTCACCGGCCACCTCGTGCTGTCCACCCTTCACACCAACGATGCGCCCTCGGCTCTCACGCGCCTCACCGAGATGGGAGTCGAGCCGTTCCTGTCTGCTTCGGCCATCAACTGCGTGCTCGCACAGCGCCTCGCGCGCCGGCTGTGTCGTGAGTGTCGCGAGGCGTACACGCCGGAGCCTGCGGCACTCGATCGCATCGGCTTCCCGTACGACGCCGGGCATCTGCCGCAGCTCTACCGGGCGGTCGGTTGTGGCAAGTGCAACAACATCGGCTACAAGGGCCGGATGGGTGTCCACGAGGTCATGACCATGACCGAGGATATCGAGCGGGCGTGCGTCGAGCACGCGTCGGGTGACGAGATAGCGCGCATCGCGGTACAGCAGGGCATGAAGACCCTCCGGGACGACGGTTTCGAGAAGGTACGCATGGGGCTGACCTCGATCGAGGAGATCATGCGCGTCGTCGTCTGACGCCTGTCACCTGCTCTTTCACGGTTGTTTCGCTCTGCCCGACGTGAGAGACTGAAAACGCTCGCCCTGATCGGGGGGCCTGCGGCGCGTGCCGTTCGGCGGATGTCGCCGCTCCAGCATGCCTACTTCGGAGGTGGGAGACGATGGTGGACAAGGGCATCGGCGACTACTTCATCACCGACGCCGACGACGAGCCGTCCGGGGCCGATGAACTCCTCGGGGCCCCGGTCGTGGTTCCCGTCATCCCGCCGCGAGTACCGGCTGTCGAGGCGGTGCCCGCAAGCCCCGCGCCCGCCGTGGCGGCGGCCGCACCTGAGCGGCCCGCGGTGGAAGCGTCGGTGATCGAGGCGCTCACGCCGGCCGCAGCGCCACGACCGCAGGTGGCGGCACGTCCGGCCAGCCGTGAGGAGCAGCTGGCGGAGGCACTCGATGAGCTCATGCGCAACGACGGAGACATCCAGGCGGCTGCGCTCGTAAGCCTCGACGGCTTCACGATGGCCTCGGCGCTTCCGGCGGGGATGCAGGCCGATCGCGTCGGTGCGATGTCGGCCGCCATCCTCGGTCTCGGTGAGCGCGCGGCGGCCGAACTCGGCCGCGGGCACCTCTCCCAGGTCTTCATCGAGGGAGAGAACGGCTATGTGCTGCTCATCGCCGCTGGCAACCGGGCTGTGCTTACCGCGATGGCCGAGCCGAGCGCCAAGCTCGGGCTCGTGCTCTATGACATGAAATCGACTGCCGACCGTATCGGCCAGATTCTCGGCTGAGGCGGTCGGTCCCAACGGGTACGCGACGACACGCCGAGAGGTGACGGTCTCAATCGATGGCACTGCGCGGCAATCTCAAGGACTTCAGCCTTCCTGACGTCTTCCAGCTCGTTCAGCTGAGCCGGAAGACGGGGGTGCTGCGCATCGCCGGACCCGAGGCCGAGGGCAGCATCTGGTTCCGGGACGGGGACGTCTTCTTCGCGCAGTCCGACTGGCGTCGCGACCAGCTCGGCGAGCGGCTCGTCAGGGGGCAGCGCATCACGCCCGCCGCACTGGCCCGCGCGCTCGAGATCCGCGAGGCGGAGCCCAAGGACGGCCGTCGCCTGGGGCAGATCCTCGTCGACGAGGGCTACATCACAGACCAGGTCCTTGAGTCCTTCGTGCAGGAGCAGATCCAGGACACCATCTTCGACCTGATGCGCTGGGACGAGGGCGACTTCGATTTCGAGGTGCTGCCCGACCTCGTCCACGAGGACATCGGCCTCTCGGTTTCGGTGGAGAACATCGTCATGGAGGGCAGCCGGCGCCTTGAGGAGTGGAACCGGATCAAGAAGAAGGTCCCCTCCACGGACATGGTGTTCAAGATGGCCACCGCTCCCGGTGAGGGCACGTTCGAGATCTCGCTCAAGCCGATCGAATGGAACCTCCTGCTCCTGATCGACGGCACCCGCACCGTAAGCGAGCTCGCTCACGCCACCAGACGAACGGATTTCGAGGTCGCGCGCGTGGTCTACGGGCTCTTCTCGGCGGGTCTGCTCGAGGTCCCCTCGGACGAAGAGGTCGAGCGGCTGCGTTCCGAGCGGGCACGGCGCGAGGACAAGCGGGCCGCGCTGGAGGCGGCCAGGGCCGAGCGCGACGAGGCCGACAAGGCCGAGGCGCTCGAGCTCGAGGCCCAACTCACGGCCGAGGCGGAGGCCCGCGTGTCGGCGCCCGAACCGGAAGTGCCGACGGCGCCGGTGCCTGCCGAGGAGGCCGCGGCCGAAGAGGTCGCGCTCGGGGAGCAAGAGTCCCCAGAAGAGATCGAGAGCACTCCGAGCGCTCCGCGCGAGCCTGCGGAGGAGCCCGAGTTCCTGTCGTCAGCGGCGGCACCACCATCGTCCGAAGATATGGCCATGTTCGAGCAGATGATGGGCGCGGTGCTCGCACCGGCCGCCCCCGAGCCGGCCGCTTCGCTCGAGACGCCGGTAGAGGAGGCCGAGCCCGAGCCCGAACCAGAGCCTGAGTCCGCGGACATCGCACGGTCGGCACTCGAGGCCCCCGAGCTCGAAGGCGAGCCCGTCATCCCCTCCGTGGACGACTTCATGGGTGTTGGCGCCATCTCCATCGCGGACCTCGAGGAGATCCCAGCCCCTCCGGTGGCCGAGAGTCCGGGAGTCGAGCCGTATGCACCGCCCGAAGGCTTCGTGCCGAGCGGTGACTTCGAGACCGATCTGCGCACCCTCGGCCTGGGGGAGATACCCCCTGAGTTGCTGAGGGAGCGGGCCGCGGAGGCGCCGGCACCGCCCGAGATGGCGCTTGACCTGGAATCGACCGAGGGCCCGACGGAGATCGAGGCCGAGCTCGAACCCGAGGCCGAGCCCGCACTCGAAGCTGAACCCGCGCTTGAGCCCGAGCCTGAGCCCGAACTCGAATTTGAGCCCGCACCCGAGCCCGAACCTGCGGTAGAGCCGGAGCCGGAGCCCGAACCCGAGCCGGTCGCCGCGCGGCCCGACATCGACGACCGTCCCGTGACGGTCGTGGCAGAGCCCGTCTCACTCAGTGACCTGCACCTTCCCACCGAGCCCGCGCCGCCGATGTCGGAGGTCGTGGCCGACGAGCCCGCCGTGACCTACGTGCCGGCAGAGCCTGAGTACGAGCCCACGGACGACGGCGCAGACATGGATGACCTGGAGGGTCTGCTGCGCTCGCTGGATGTCGAGACGTCCGCACCGAGTGGCGTCATCTCCTCCGGCACTGACTATGGCGCCGAGGACGTCACGCCGGGAGCGGTCATCTCGACCGATGCGTTCCTTGCCGACTTCGACAGCGACATGAGTCTGTCGGAGGGTCTCGGCGACGAGCTCACGGCGCTCACTGGCGGCGGGACGCCCCGGGCGCGGCCGGTCGCGACCGTGAGCAAGATCCCCGAGAAAGGGGAGGGTGTGGTGCTGCATCGCGACCGGATGGTGGATCGCGGCCTCATCGAGCAGATCATCGCAGGCATCGAGAATCTCTAGGACGGAGCGGGCATGCAGTCTGTGAAAGTCGTGGTCACGGGACCGTTCAACGCCGGGAAGACCACCTTCATCAAGGCGGTCAGCGAGATTACCGTGCTCTCCACCGAGCGGCAGATCTCCGACACCTCAGGCGAGGGCTCCGGGGAGACCACGGTTGCGATGGACTTCGGTCGCATCACGATCTCGGACGACGTGGTGCTCTACCTCTTCGGCACGCCCGGCCAGGAGCGCTTCTCCTTCATGTGGGAGACGCTCTCCGAAGGCATGCTCGGATTCGTTCTGCTTGTCGATGCCGAGGACCCGGATTCGTTCGAGGACGCCAAGTCGATGATCGCCTTCTTCCGGAACATGTCGGACGTTCCGTTCGTGGTGGCCGCCAACAAGGTTCCGCCAACAGACATCTCGGCTCTGCGCTCGGTGCGGAGCGCCGTCGGACTCGACGAGGACTCCGCGCTCCTTCCGGTGGACGCCCGCGACAAGGACAGCGTCAAGGCAGTGCTCCTCGGACTTCTCTACCGCATCCTCGACAGCATGGACTGACGACGTGGACGCACGCCTCTACCTGCTCGCCGGCCTGGCGTTCCTGTTCGCGCTTCTCATGCTGTACGTGTTGACCGCGTTCGTCAGATATGGGCGGGCCGTGCGTGGTGCCCGACGGGCGCCGCAGTCGGCCGATGAGCCGGCCGAGCGGGAGGCCTACCTCGGTTCCGCGGTCGAGGACACCGATGACGTCTTCTCGGTGCGCGCCGCAGGCCCGCCGCCGTCACCGCGTCTGCCGGGCTACGGGGGTCCAGCGGCTCCGGTGGTGACGACACCGAAGGTCATCACGGCCGAGTTCATCCCTGAAGTCCACCGCAGCGTGGCCGCGCAAGAACCTGCTGTCGAGCGGACGTGGGGGTCTCGCCCAGAGCCCGAACCCGAGCCGGCACCCGCGCCTGAACCCGAACCTACGCCCGAACCCGAGCGGGCACCCGCGCCTGAGCCGACACCCGCACCTGAGCCAGCCGCCACCCGAACCGTCCAGTCGCTCGCCGACGAGCTCGAGCGACTCATGGCATCCGGCACAGCCGAGTCTGCCCTGCTCACCGCCGAGGAGCACGCTCGCATCGTCCCCGGTCCGGGCACCCATCCCGCCGAGGACCCCGTTGCCTTCGAGCCGCCACCGCTCGTCCCGTCGCCATCCGTCGGCACCGTCCTGTCGGCGCCACAACCACACCCGCAACCTGATGTGTCAGCCCCGCTTGCCGCGGAACCGATGCCGGAGGTGCCCGTCGAACCCGAACCTCGCCCGGGCGACGCACCTTCAGCGGCTGACACCGTAGGCCCCGCTGCCGCCGATGCGCTGTACGTGCTTGTCGCTCCGGTCGAGTTGCACTTCACCGGAGCTGAGGGGCGGGTGGGCGTGAAGCCGGGTACGCGCACGTACACCGAGTTCCAGCGCCTGGCAGCGATACTCCTCGGCGATCTGCGCCGGGCCCGGGGCTGGTAGACCAGCGCGGTTCCCGTGCGGCTGGCGCCCGTAGTGCTCAGTGCGATCACGTAGCGCGACAACGCCTTCTGTCGCCCGGGCGGGCTTCTGTCGTACTATCGTGACAGCGACAACGTGTGTCCCTGCCAACTGCTATCTGTGATGGAGTGGTGCCGCCGTGGCGGAGGCGGGTGAGCGGCTCGGCGTACTGCTCATGCGAGCCGGAGTCATAACCGAGCGACAGCTCACCGATGCGCTCGAGGTCCACAAGGCCACAGGGAGCCCGCTCGGCCGGGTCCTCGTCGACCTCGGCTACGCCACCCAGGGCAGCATCCTGTCGGTGATGGCGCAGCAGATCGGCATACCGTACATCGACTTCGCCGTCACCCGTCCTGATGCCAACGCGATCTCCATCGTCCCGCGCGATCTGGCGGTGCGGTACACGCTCATGCCCGTCGAGATCGCCGACGGACACCTCACCGTCGCGATGGCCGACCCCCAGAACGTTCTCGCGCTCGACGACCTGCGCATCATCACCGGATACGACATCACGCCCGCGATCTCCACCAAAGACGACATCGTCTCGTCGATCGCCGAGTACTACACCATGGCCCAGACGATGACGGAACAGGACCTCGATGCTTCCGAGGAACTCGAGGGCATGTCGCTCGAGGACCTCACCGAGGTCACCGATGAGGCGCCGATCGTTAAGCTGGTCAACTACATCATCAACAAGGCGGTGGCCGACCGCTCGAGCGACATCCACATCGAGCCGCAGGAGAAGGACCTCCGCGTCCGGTACCGCATCGACGGCGTGCTCCACGAGATGATGCGCAGTCCCAAGAGCAGTCAGCAGGCGATCATCTCCCGCTTCAAGATCATGGCCGATATGGACATCGCCGAGGCGCGCAAGCCGCAGGACGGCCACACCGCGCTCACCATCGGCGGGCACAAGCTGGACTTCCGCGTCTCCACGTTGCCCACCGTGTATGGCGAGCGGATCGTGCTGCGCATCCTGCGCAAGGACAGCATCATGCTGCGTCTCGAGGACCTGGGGTTCCTGCCCTCGGCGCTCGAGCGCTTCGAGTCGTCTTTCAGGAAGCCGTACGGCGCGATCCTGGTGACCGGACCCACCGGCTCGGGTAAGTCGACCTCGCTCTACGCCGCCATCAACGTCCTGAACGAGCCGACCAAGCACATCCTCACCGCCGAGGACCCGGTCGAGTACCGGCTTGCGGGGGTCAACCAGATCCAGACGAACGTGAAAGCGGGCCTCACCTTCGCGCGGGCGCTGCGCTCGTTCCTGCGGTGTTCGCCGGACATCATCCTGGTAGGAGAGATCCGCGACCAGGAGACCGCCAAGATCGCTATCGAATCCGCGCTCACCGGTCACCTCGTGCTCTCCACGCTCCACACTAACGACGCCGCCGGCGCCGTCACGCGACTCACCGAGATGGGCGTCGAGCCGTTCTTAGTCGCGTCGGCGGTGGACTGCGTGCTTGCACAGCGGCTCGCCCGGCGTCTGTGCAAGGAGTGCAAAGAGGAGTACAAACCCCCTCGGCAGGTGCTGCTGGACGCGGGGTACCCGGAGGACAACCTGCCCGACAAGCTGTGGCGGGCCAAGGGCTGCAAGAAGTGCGGCGGCACCGGGTATCGCGGCCGTCTGGGCGTGCACGAGGTCATGCTCATCTCCGAGGAGATCGGCGACCTCACCATCAAGGAGGCCACGGCCGAGGTCATCCGCGAGGTCGCAATCGAGCAGGGGATGCTCACGCTCAAACAGGACGGCCTCGAGAAGTGCCGTGTGGGTCAGACGTCCATCGAGGAGATCGCGCGCGTCATCGTGTAGGGCTCCGCACTCGCCGCTCGGCATATGACGCTTCAGTCCGTGGCCCGTCGTGCCGACTCTGTAGTATGGTCACGACGACATAACCGTCATGAGAGGTGTGCGCGATGGCGACGATCACCTTCAAGTACAACGTGCGCGACAAGACCGGCAAGGTCGTGAGCGGCCGGCTCGAGGGCGAGAACCGCGAGGCCGTCGCAACCAAGCTGCGCCAGATGGGCTACATCGTCCTCGACCTCAACGAGGACCGCCTCTCGCAGCTCAACAAGATCACGTTCGGCACGTCGGTCAAGAGCAAGGACATCACGATCTTCGCGCGGCAGTTCGCGACGATGATCAACGCGGGCCTCTCGCTCACGAAGTGCCTGAGCATCCTGGGTGCGCAGTCGGACAGCAAGGAGCTGCGGGACATCATCACGCAGCTTGGCAAGGACGTGGAAGCCGGGCAGTCGCTCTCGGAGGCCATGGTCAAACACCCTAAGGTGTTCCCGCCGCTCTTCTACAACATGGTGCGCGCTGGCGAGACCGGTGGTGTGCTCGACGAAGTCCTGCTGCGTGTGGCCGATCACTTCGAGCAGGAGGCCCAACTCAAGGGCCGCATCAAGTCGGCGATGACCTACCCGATCGCGATGGGCGCGCTCGTGCTCCTCGTGCTCGTCGCGATGATGATCTTCGTCGTGCCCACGTTCCAAAAGATGTTCTCCGACATGGGTGGCACGCTGCCGCTGCCCACGCAGATCCTCGTGGCAGTATCCGAAGGTGCGCGCAGCTGGCCGGGTCTTGTGGTCGTGGCGGTCGTCATCGCCTTGGTCGTCCTGTTCCGGTGGTGGATCAGCACCGAATCGGGACGGATGATCTGGGACGGCATCAAGCTGCGCATGCCGATCGTCGGGCCGCTCGTGCGCAAGACGGCGCTCGCGCGCTTCACGCGCACGTTCGGTACGCTCGTCTCCGCAGGCGTGCCGATTCTCTCGGCGCTCGACATCGTCTCTGACACAGCAGGCAACGAGGTTGTGGCTACTGCGGTGAAGAAGGTGCGCTCGGCGATCAAGGAAGGCGAGACTATCGCCAAACCCCTGAGTGAGTCACCGGTCTTTCCGTCGATGGTCGTACAGATGATCGCTGTGGGCGAGGAGACCGGCGCGCTCGATCAGATGCTCAACAAGATCGCCGACTTCTACGACGAAGAGGTGCGGGCTGCTGTCGATTCGCTCACTTCGATCATCGAGCCGATCATGATGGCGACTCTGGGATTGGTCGTCGGTGGCATCATCGTCGCTCTCTACATGCCGATGTTCCAGGTCATAACGCTGGTCAAGTAGCGGAAGGCCGACGGGAACTCGCGCTAAAGTCCCCGGCTTACAGACCGATACATCAGGTGAGCGGGCACATGCCCGCGAGTCCGCAAGGGAAAGGGAGGTGAACATCGATGCGGATGTTCAAGAAGGATGAGGGCTTCACCCTCGTAGAGCTCATGGTCGTCGTTCTCATTATCGGTATCCTTGTTGCAATCGCGATTCCTGTGTTCAACGCCGCGTCTGCGACGGCACGTGAGCGCACCTGTCATGCCAACATGCGCACGATCGAGGGCGCCGTCGAGCAGTACCTGGCCGCGGATCCCAGCTTCACGCGTGCTGACTGTGACGCCAGCGGTTGGGCCACCGTGCTTGTCGGCGCCAACAACTACATCAAGACCGAGCCGACGTGCCCGACCGCCGATGCCGCGTACACGTACGATGCAGCCAACCTGATCGCCGTGTGCGGAGAGCCCGCCCCCAACACTCACGCCCACTACTAGGACGTGCGTCTGGGATAGCGAGACGAGGGCCGGGGCTCAGCCCCGGCCCTCGTGCGCATCAGGCTGGAGTGGATGCGCTTCGGTACGCGCACGATGTCTCCTGCGGCCCGTCCTTCCCCGTTCTTCTCCGTCCACGCCCGCCGAGAGAGGTGGCAGGCGATGAGCGCTCAATCTGGCAACGCAGGATTCACACTCGTCGAACTAATGGTGGTCGTCCTCATCGTAGGGATACTTGTGGCCATCGCGATCCCGGTGTTCAACACGGCATCGCGCACGGCGACCCAGCGCACGTGCCAGGTTAACCAGCGTACGATTGAAGGCGCAGCGCAGCAGTGGATCGCGGTTGACTCGGGAAGCGTCTGGACTGCGCAGGTGATTGACGGAACGACAGACGTACTGACTACCTCCGGCGCGGAGTACATCAAGTCGGCGCCGATCTGTCCGGAGGTCGACGGACTGCTGTACTACGCGGTGAATGATGACGGTACAGTCACGGCCGATGGTGTAGCCGCCGGCGGGGCAGTGCCCGCGGTGTGGACGTCATCGGTGGGCCACGACCACTACTAGCGGAATCATCTCAGCTTGAGAAGCCCGACCACCGCCGGTGGTCGGGCTTCTCAAATGCCCGCACTCTGGGTCATGCTGTCTCTGTCAGCGCCCCGGTGTCTCCTTCGAGAGGATGTCTCGTGCCCGTCTGGTTCCTCGTGATGTCGTTCGCGCTGTTCGGACTGCTCTTCGGCAGCTTCGCGAATGTGGTCGTGTGGCGGTTGCCCGCCGGCCATTCCATCGTGCGCCCCGGCTCGCACTGCCCGGCGTGCGGGCACGCGATCGCCTGGTTCGACAACATGCCGGTCCTCTCCTGGCTAGTGCTTCGCGCCCGATGCCGCGCATGCGGCGAGCGGATCTCGGTGCGCTATCCGTTGGTCGAGATCTTCTCGGGAGCGCTCTTCGTCTTCGCCGCGCTTCGCTTCGGCGCTACCGCACAGGCCCTGCTGGCCGCGGTCGTCTTCTGGCTGCTACTCGTCCTGTCGGCGATTGACATCGACCACTACCGGCTTCCCAACGTGCTCGTGGCGATCCTGGCAGGCATCGGCGTTATCGGTGTCGGGATTGCGCAGGTAGCGCGGGTGCCATTGGCGCCGCTCACGCTTACGGGGGCGACCTCGGACATGCAGCCTGCCCTCGCCGCACTCATCGGCCTTCTGCTCGGTGGAGGGCTGCCGGCGACGATCGCATTCCTCTACGGTATCGTTCGCGGTCGTCAAGGTCTGGGAATGGGCGACATCAAGCTTCTGGCAGCCCTCGGCATCGTACTCGGGCCCTACGTGGTGATGACGCTCGTGATCGGAAGCTTCATCGGACTGGTCGTGGGACTCACCGCGAGCAGATCGGTGGCGCTCTCCGAGAGGCGGATACCCTTTGGGCCGTCTCTGGCCGCAGGAGGGGTCATCACGGCGCTTGCGGGCCCGGAGATCCTGCAGTGGTATCTGCGCCTCGCGGGACTGAGCTGAGGCCGCGCAGTCTCCGACCGCATGTCAGGTGGCGACGGCTTCGGCCGACACGCCCGTGCCGCGCTTGTTAAGATGGCGTTGAGCAAACTGACGTGACTCAAGCCTGAGCACCTGCTTGCCGATACGCACCCTAGAGGCGTGGGTCCCTGATGAGCCCGCGCATCGCGGCAATGAACGGAAGTGGCGCACATGAGGGGCATACCGATGCGCATCCGCGATGATGAGGGCATGACGCTCATCGAGATCGTGGTAGCAGCCGTCATCCTGTTCATCATTCTGACCGGTGTCCTGAGTCTGCTGACGCAGACCACGATGATGAGCGCCCAGGCCAAGGGCATCAACGTAGCGAACAACACCGTGAACAGCTACGTGGAATGGGTCCGTTCACTCGACTTCGCCGAGGTCGACCTGTCCGCCGAAAGCAGCGCGGGTGTCCTCGCCGACTACTCGGTGGCAGCCGAAGGCTATACCGTGGGAATCGTCCCCTCGGTCACCATGGGTGAGAACGGCGCTCTCAAGAATGTCCATCTGCAGGTGACGATAACAAGAGCCGATGGAGCCTCGGAAGCGTTCGAGACCACCGTGATCATTCGCGACCAGGAGCAGTACATCACCGTTGCCCAGCGTGATCCGCTGACCGACCCCGTCGTCGGCTTTGTGTCCCCGACGCCGCCCGAAGGCGCGGTGCTGTGGGAGACGTCCTGGCTCGACGGCGCGGAGACGAGTCCGATACAGATCGCCGCGACAGCCACTGCCTCCGAGGGCCGCACCATTTCGACGGCGAGCATCTGGGTCGACGACCAGTGGAAGCTCAAGGATTCATTCGGCAATCTCGCTGAATGGATCGTCGGCGAGGAGACCTGGACGCTCTCGCCATACTTCGCGTGGGACACGCTCCAGATCGACGAAGGCGTCGATGCTGACGGCAATCCCTACAGCGTCGCGCAGGTCCCGGACGGGCTGCGGACGGTCTTCTGCTACGTCCGTGACAGCGCCGACATCGCGGTTTACGCGTCTCGCCAGTTCGTCGTGGACAACGAGGCACCTCCGGCACCCGTGTCGGTGACGCACGTTGCCGGCACGTCGATGGCCGGTACGCTGGGCTGGAGCCAGGTGTACGACGGCACCACGAGCGCATACGGGTACCGCCTGCAGCTCGCACGGCAGGGGGACACGGCCACTATCGACGCATTCCCGTTCGATGACGGCTCCGGCTGGCTGACCGAGCAGACCGATTTCACGGTCACGTCGGTACCCCCCGGGGATGTGCCGCTTGCCCGCTACTTCGCACGGGTGAGGGCGTTCAGTCCTCGTCCACTGTGGTCCGACTACACGGACATGACGGCGCCGTTCGTGACCCGGCCGATGCTGGGTGGTACCTACACGGTCACCCGCGCGCAGAAGTCGTGGACGATCACACCGAACCTGACGACCACACTGCCCACGTTTCCGGTGAGCGGGACCGTCAGCTACAAGTGGTATCGCGTCTCGGGAACGACTGAGACACTGCTAGCCACCACAACGACCCCGAGTTATGCCGTTCCTGCGATCTTGAAGAGCACGCATCCGGCGAACGCCACCACCGCGAACTATCCCGTGTACTACTTCCGCCTGAAGGTCGTGCTCACGCCGGCCGGCTACGCCGGCGGCGAGACGCTCGAGCTGACGTCCAACACCGTCTCCACGCCGTACGTGGCCGACAACGGCACCTTCGGCTTCACGGAGGGAACCTGGTGATGGGCAGCCGACGACGCAGCGATGACGGCTTCACCCTGACCGAACTGGTCGTGGTGCTCGCCCTGCTCGGCATCGTGCTCGGTGGCGCGTACGCGATGTTCTCCGTGGCGGCCCGCGCGAGTGCCGAGAGCAACCGTGAGGCGTGGATGAGCCGGGAGATCGGCCAACCGCTCGAGTATGCCGAGCGTGTCTTCTCCCAACAAACGGCGTTTACGATCGTGGATCCGTATCGCCTTCAAGGCACGACAGATCGTGACAACGACAACTGCTACGAGACCTATCTCTTCGAGGTCACGACGGACGGCAGGCTGCTTATCACGAGTTCGGAGGCGAGCGACAGCCCTACTCCGATGGTCGCCACGTGGTCGACGGACAATCGCAACCATGCGGAGAGCGTGCCTCTTTTCACGTACTACGACGTCGCGGGCAACGACATCGGTGCCGAGGCGGGTTCGTACATCGCGCAGTATGCGACGAGCGTTGTGGTGACGATTGTGGCGGAACACGAGGGCCAGCTCGTCGAGAGTTCCCGGCGTGTCTACTTCCGAAATCGCTAGACAGGATGATGGAGGCATGAGTCAGATGAGCAGGATGACGACACGGCGGTTCTCCACCGCACCCGATGACGGTGTCGCGCTCATCACGGTCATCGGCATCATGGTCGTGGTCACGATCCTGGCCATCGGCTCGTTCACGCTCGCCCAGCAGTCACTGTTCGAGGCGAGTCGCACCGAGGACGAGACGCGTGCGTTCCGCGCCGCGAGTAGCGGTCTTGACACGGCGCTATCGAAGTTCACGGGCGATCCCGACGACTTCCCCATAGCTGGATCGACGCCTGACGGCTCGTACGAGATCCAGATGGAACTTGGGGAGGGCGACGGCGAGTACAAGCTGATCTCGCGCGGTACGGGCCTGGACGGGTCAAGCGAGCAGGTAGTACAGCACTTCTACTTCCTGAACCTGTGGAAGATGAACTTCGCAGGTACCGGTCCACAGTCGCTCATCACCGGCACCAGCGGTATGGCCGGCACGTCCAACATCCTCGGTCCCTTCTACATGAAGGGCAACTTCACGGTCGACACCAACATGTCGATGCGGGAGGGACCACTGTTCGTCAAAGGGGGCAACATCTCCGTAGCCGCGGCCGGCCTGTTGGGCGAGCCCGACACGATGATCAAGGTCTTCTGCGACGGTACGGTGCCGCCCAATACGGATCCGCCCAAGAACCTCAGCGGCGTCTATGTGAGCTCGCGGTCGCTGTCGGTCCCGGACATTGCGCTTCCGACGCTGGATGACGAGCAACTCCAGTCGTATGCCACCAAGGCCCAGAACGAGTCGATCGACAACATCATGGGTCGGATGATCGAAGGGGTGCCGCCGCGCGTGAACCTCGAGTCCGTGAGCGGCGACCCGTCGACGTACGTGACCATGCAGCCGCCAAGCTCGGCGATCTGGACGAGGGCGAAGGCTCACGTCTCCAACGCCAACTACAAGTTCATGAGCACGAGTGGCGATGGGACGATCTCCGCGCGCGGGGCGGGGACCACGGGACTCACGCTCGGGCATGCGACCTTCGGCTCCTGGGGCGCTATCGACGTACCGGGTGTCTCCATCCCCGGCGACGGCTACTACATCGACCCTGTGTCCGGCAATCCGCTCGTCAACCGCTACGACGACTTCGCATTCTGGAACGAGTACCACGCGGAAGGCGATCTGCTCTTCATCAACGGAACGGTATTCGTCGATGGACCGCTTGTTTTCGATGATGACGTCTACTACATCGGGAACGGCACGATCGTGGCCAACGGCCCGGTGACGATCAATGGCAAGCTGCGGCCCTACGGCGGCAACCCGGCGAGTTACTCCAACACCATCGGCGAGGAGAACGGTTGGGCGCTGGGCATCGTGACCCCGACAGACATGGTCGTCAACTTCAACAGCAGCAACGCCTACGCGAACAAGACGGCCGAGGAGCTGCGGGCCGGTGAGCCGGACATCGCGGGTGCGTTCTTCTCGGATAGCACCGTCGAGTTCGAGACCACGAACATCTACATCCGCGGTTCGATCATCGCGGGCAAGATGGACATGGGGAAGTCGAACGCCTATCTCGTGACCAACCCGCTGCTCCCGGAGTACCTGCCCGATTCGCTGCCGGGCGCCGAGGGCGGTCTGTTGATGCCCGGTATGTGGACCCGGAACTGATGGTTCCACGCAGGCCGCATTCCGGGGCCAGGGTTGGCTGAGCATGGGAGCTATTGACAAATGGGCAGGTAGTGGGGTTCGATACGCTGTGGTACGTGTCGAGAGTCCACAAGCCTGGCCCGCTCGTACCCGTTCGTGCAGGGGGAACGTAAACGTCGCACCAGTAGTCGCAGTCTTGTCGTCGTAGCAGCTGAAGGAGGCCACCGTTGGGCGCCTTGTCCTTCGGTACAAGCCAGGCAGCCATCGGTCTCGACATCGGGACGGATCACGTCCGTGTCGCTCAGGTGAAGCAGTCAGGCTCCGGGTTCGTGCTCACCGGTTATGGTCGTGTCGACGTGCCCATGGGTGCCGTCGCCGAGGGTGAGATCGTTGACGTGCAGGCCGTCTCGGCCGCCATCAAGGAGCTCTGGCGTCGCTCCAACGTGCGGGGCAAAGAGGTCTCCACCGGTGTCTCCAACCAGCGCGTGATCGTGCGCCTGATCGATCTGCCCTTCATGGAGCGCGCCGAGCTTCAGTCGGCGATCCAGTACCAGGCCCAGGACTACATTCCGATGGCGGTCGACGACTCGATCATCGACTTCCAGATCATCGGTGACTACATGACGCCGAGCGACGAGCACATGATGGAAGTGCTGCTCGTCGCGGCGCACCGCGAGATGATCGGCAACACCGTCGCCGCCGTTGAAGGCGCCGGTCTCAAGCTCAACCGCGTGGACGTCTCCTCGTTCGCCATCGTACGTGCGCTGATGGGCGACGTGGGAGCCGTGCTGCCGGACGACGAGGGCCAGGCCACGGCGATCATCCACGTGTCGTCCGGCCTCACCAACATCGCCGTCGTGGAGCGTGGCGTGCCGCGCTTCAACCGCATCTCCTCGCTTGCGGGCAATACGTTCACGCAGGCGATCGCCAACGTCCTCAACCTCACGTTCGACCAGGCCGAGGAACTCAAAGTGCAGGTGGGCCTGCCGAACATCGAGACGGGGGCATCGGAAGAGATCCCCGGTGTCGACCCCCAGTACGTACAGGTGGTTCACGAATCGATCGAGCGCGAGGCCAACAAGTTCATCGCCGAGGTGCGCCGCTCGCTCGACTACTACCTGACGCAGACATCGCAGGTGCGCACCATCAAGCGTATCCTGCTCGCCGGCAGCGGCGCACAGCTGCGCAATCTCGATGTCTACCTCGAGAAGGGGCTGCAGGCGCAGGTGGTTCTCGGCGATCCGTTGGCGCACGTGCAGGTGAGCGGGGGAGCGCGGCAGGCGGTCGATGACGACCGGACCGGCTGCGTCACCGCTGTTGGTCTGGCGCTCGGAGGGCTGCAGTCATGATGCGAATCAACCTGCTGCCGCCGGAGATACTCGAACGCCGTAAGGCTGAGAAGCGCATCGGCTGGGTGGTTGTGGCCGCAATCGCCGTCGCGCTTCTGCTCGCGGGTGTCTGGGGCGTCGGCTTCATGAGCGTGCAGGGCAAGCGCGACGACCTGGCCGCGGTTCAGCAGCAAGTGCAGACCACGCAGGCGCAGGCGAATCAGCTCGCCATCTTCGAAGAGCGGGCGGTCGAACTCGAAGCGCGTCGCGGGATCGTGACGCTAGCCCTTGGTGACAAGATCAACTGGGCGAAGCTGCTCGACGAGCTCTCCCTCGTGCTGCCATCAGACGTGTGGGTGAGCCGGATGGCGCTCGATCAGATCAACGGGCTCCAGATCCAGGGCTATGCCGTGGATGCGCCTACCGATACTCCCGACGCGGGGCACAAGTCCATCGCTAAGACCCTGGTGCGCCTTGCCGACCTCGAGCAGCTCTACAACGTCTGGCTGACCAACTCGGTCAAGGAGCTCTACGAGGAGCAGGACGCCATCCAGTTCACCATCACCACGGGAGTCGTCGTCCCGGCTGCCGAGGGTGAGACACCATGATGGCGCGCAACACACTGAACCATCCGCGGAGGGCGAGCCTGCCCCGCCGAGTACGCATGCCCCGTAGCGGAGGGTGCTAACCATGGGCCGACTGTCAGCCAACGTGAAACTCGTCATCGCTCTCGCGGTGATAGGAGTGCTGGCCATCGCCTTCATCTTCCTGGCGATCCTGCCGATGTTCCAGGAAGCGAGTGACCTGGACCTGCAGATCGAGGACGAGAAGGTCAAGCTGACCACCGCCGAGGCGCTTCTGGCGCGTCGGCAGAGCGCGAAGGCGCAGTCGGCGGCCAACGAGGTCGAGCTGATGCAGATCGCCAACCGCGTCCCCGACTCGCCACAGCTGCCCTCGGTGATCATCGAGCTGCAGGACGTCGCCAACTATGCCGGTCTCGAGTTCGTCCAGATCCAGGTTGGGGACCTCATGCCAGGCAAAGAGCCCGAGGGTGGGGGCGAGCCGCAGTACAGCGCCGTGCCGGTCACGGTTCTGCTCGACGGCGACTGGGTGGACGTCACCGAATACTTCCATCGCCTCGACACGCTCGACCGTGGCATCCGCGTGACGTCGTCCACGTTCACGTACGTGCCCGGAACCGAGGATGTGCCCGCCTACGTGCAGGCGAACATCGTGCTCGAGGTCTACGTCATGGCCGCGGCTGAGAGCATTCCCGCAGCAACGCCCGGGGCCGATGCGGAAGAGGCCCCACCGGCCGATGCCGCTCCGTCGCAGTAGGAGGAGGTGACCGACCGTGTCAGATGAGCAGAGCACTACGACTCCCGTCGAGGTCGCCGCACCGGTAGAGGCTCCAGAGGCCAAGTCGGGCTTCCTCTCGACCGCCACCGGCAGGATCGTCGCCATCGTGGTGGGCCTGGGTGTGCTCGGCGTCCTCGCGGGCGTCGTCGTCGCCATCGTGCTGTTCGTGTTCGCATCAGACGTGGTTGACGATATCGAGGTCAGGGTCCCCGAGGGGACAGAGGTCGCCTCGGAGGGCGAGGAGGGCGAGTCCGAGGGCGTCGCGGCCACCGCAGCCGCCCGCCCGGTCGCGAACTCCGAGATCTTCACGTTCCGCGATATCTTCGACCCGCTCTTGAGGCCGCTGTCCGAGCCCTCGGCGCCCTCGACCACAACTCCCGACGACGTGACGCCAACGACTGACGGTACGCTCTACCTCAACGACATCATCACCGAGGATGGCGTCCTCAAGGCAGTGCTGCTCCTGAACGACACCACCTACACCCTCGCGGTCGGGGAGTCGATCCCAGGCACACCGTGGCAGGTGCTGCGTCTCACGAGCACCCAGGCGACCATGCTCTACGGTGACGTTCCCGTCACGCTGTCGATCGGTCAGGGCATCCTGAAGTAGCGCTGTCGCACATCGGCATCTCCGCGGGCGCCCGATGCGGCGCCCGCTGTGTTGTAGGGGCCTCTGTGTGTCCGAGGGGCACCGTGCGCTAGAATCGACGGGTGGGGTCCGGGCAGCGCCCTGATCCCGGTCGGGCGAGGACGGAGGGCGTCGTGCGCTACACCACCGCGGGCGAGTCACACGGGCGGGCCCTGGTCACGATCGTGACCGACGTGCCCGCAGGACTGCGCCTCGACCGCGAGGCGATCGCGGCCGACCTTGCCCGCCGCCAGCGCGGTTACGGCCGCGGCGGCCGGATGGCGATCGAGTCCGACTCGGCCACCGTGCTCTCCGGGTTGCGGGGCGGGCGGACCATCGGCAGCCCGATCGCGCTCCTCATCGAGAACCGCGACGCTGCCAACTGGGCTGGCACCATGGACTCGTGGGAGCTCGCGGACGACGTGATTCCCGTGACCGCACCCCGTCCGGGCCATGCCGATCTTCCCGGCGTGCAGCGCACGGGTGCTACCGACGTGCGGGACGTTCTCGAGCGCGCGAGCGCGCGGGAGACAGCGGCCCGGGTCGCGGCGGGTGCGGTCGCGAAAGCGCTTCTGGCCGAGTTCGGCGTCAGTGTGCGTTCGTGGGTGGAGCGCATCGGCGGCGCGGCATGCGGACCGCTCGGGCCCGAGGCGGTGGATGCCGAAGCCGTCGAGACAAGCGATGTCCGATGTCCCGACGCGTCAGCCGCATCTGCGATGCGATCTGCGATCGACGAGGCGCGCACGGCGGGCGAGAGTCTCGGCGGGGTGTTCGCGGTCTGCGCCGAGGGAGTCGTCCCGGGTCTTGGCGGTTACGCGGAGGCGCGCCTGCGGCTGGACGCCCAGCTCGCCGCGGCGCTCATGTCGATTCCGGCGATCAAGGGGGTCGAGGTCGGCGATGGCTTTGCCGCCGCGGAGCCGCCCGGCTCGCTCGTCCATGACGAGATCCTCCGTGGTGAGGACGGGATGCTGAGGCGCGCCACGAACCGCGCCGGCGGCCTCGAAGGCGGCATGACCAACGGGGAGCCGGTGCTCCTGCGCGCGGCGATGAAGCCGATACCGACACTGATGCGGCCGCTCAAGACGATCGACCTTGCCACAGGTGAGGTGGCCGACGCAGCGCGCGAGCGCTCCGATGTCTGTGCGGTACCCGCGGCGGCGGTCGTGGCCGAGGCCGAGGTCGCCCTCGTGCTTGCGAACGCCTATCAGGATCTTCTGGGCCGGAGCTGCCTCGAGGACATGGTGCGCGCGCTCGCGGGTTACCGCGCGAGGATCGCCCGGTGAACCACGTCGTCATCACGGGATTCATGGGGGCGGGGAAGACCACCGTCGGCCGTCTGGTGGCCACCCGCCTCGGCAGAGAGTTCATCGACCTCGACGCCGAGATCGAGCGTCGGGAGGGCCTGAGCGTGACCGCGCTCTTCCGCGAGCGGGGCGAGACGGGATTCCGGGACGTGGAGCACGCGGCGCTCGCTTCCCTCACAGAAGCGCCACCCGCGGTCATCGCCACCGGCGGAGGCGCGGTCCTGCGCGAGGACAACCAGCTCCTGCTCCGCGAGATCGGGACCGTGGTGTACCTGGCGGTCACCCCCGAGGAGGCGATCGGGCGTCTGGGCGGGGCTGGCGACCGACCCCTTCTGGCCGGTGGCGGCCTCGCGGCCGCACGCGCGATCCTCGATGCGAGGCTCTCGCTGTACGCTGCCACCGCCGACCGTGTCGTGGACACGGTGGGGCGTACCGCTGACGAGGTGGCCGATGCGGTAATCGCTGAGGTCGCGGAGCCGGCTGCAGCGCCGACCGAGCGTGTGACGGTCGGCACCGGGTCCGGCGTGTATGAGGTCCTCATCGGGAGGGGCTTGCTCGGCGATCTCTCCTCGCACGTCACAGCGGCGACTGGTGCCCGCACCGTCGCTCTGGTGAGTGATGAGTCCGTCTGGGGACTCGCCGGTGACCTCGCGAAGGCTGCACTCGAGCGCGGCGGCATCGCGGTCTCGGAGCACCTTGTCCCGGATGGCGAGCCCTCGAAGTCGTGGGAGCAGGCGGGCATGCTGCTCGAGCGGTTCGCCGCGTCCGGACTCGACCGGTCCTCGGCTGTGGTGGCCCTCGGCGGTGGGGTGGTGGGCGACCTCGCTGGGTTCTGCGCGTCGGTCTACATGCGCGGCATCCCGGTGGTGCACGTGCCCACGACGCTGCTCGCCCAGGTGGACAGCTCCATCGGCGGCAAGACCGCCGTCGACCTCGTGGCAGGCAAGAACCTCGCCGGCTCGTTCTGGCCTCCGGCGCTCGTTCTCGCCGATATCGACGTGCTGAGATCGCTCCCCGATGCCGAGTGGATCAACGGCCTCGTCGAAGCTGCCAAGGCGGCGCTGCTCAAGGGCGGCGAGGCGCTCGACCGCTTCGAGGCGCGTCTGGGCGACCTGTCGGACCGCGACGCCGGGGCGGTGCACGGCCTCGTCAGCGATGCCGTCGCGTTCAAGGCCGGAGTCGTCTCGGCCGACCTGCGAGAGGCCGACCTGCGCGAGTGCCTGAACTTCGGCCACACGCTCGGGCACGCGCTGGAGGTCCTTGCGGGGTACGGGAGCCTGCCACACGGACTGGCGGTTGCCGAGGGCATGCGGTTCGCGTGCGCACTCGGCGAGCGTCTGGGCGTGACCGACGCGGGCGTGGCCGGGCGCGTGAGCGCGCTGCTCGATGCGATCGGCGCGGGGGCTGATGCGTGGCAGAGCGCTGCACCCGACGTGCGCGCTTCGTTCACCCCGGAGGCGGTCCTCGGTGCCATGCGCTCGGACAAGAAGTCCCGGGGCGGCGTCGTGCGCTTCGTGCTCCTGGAGCGCCCGGGTGCGTGGCGGGCGCTGCCGGTGGACGACGCGGTGCTGCTCGAGGAACTCGAGCGTTGGCGGATGGCGGGGGAGGAGCCCTGATGCTGCGGGTACTCGTGATGAACGGCCCGAACCTCAACCTGCTCGGCACGCGAGAGCCCGAGGTCTACGGCCAGCGGACACTCGGCGAGATCGAGGCGATGGTGGCCGAGCGCGCTGCGGACCTCGGCACCGACGTGAGCTTCTTCCAGTCCAACCACGAAGGCGCGCTCATCGACCGGTTGCACGAGGCGATGGGAAGCGTGGACGGTGTCGTGTTCAATCCGGGTGCGTACGCGCACTACTCGTACGCGCTCAGAGACGCGATCGCGGCGTGCGGTCTGCCCGTTGTCGAGGTCCATCTGAGCGACATCACCGCGCGCGAGGACTTCCGCGCGGTGAGCATCACCGCCCCTGTATGTATCGCACAGATCAGCGGGCTCGGGCCGGAGTCGTACACCACCGGCCTCGAGACCCTGCTCGCCCATCTACGCAAGGAGGTTGACCGATGAACGCCGAGGCACGACTGGCCGCGTTGCGTCGCAAGCTCACAACCGAAACGGCCCCCGCCATCATCGTGACGGTGACGTCGAACGTGCGCTACCTCACCGGGTTCGAGGGCGTCATCGACAGCGGCATCAACGCCGCGTGCCTCGTGACCGCTGACTTCGCGCGCTTCTACACGGACCACCGCTACGCCGAGGCTGCGTTCGCGGCGGCTGAGGGCACCCCGTGGGAGGTCCGGCTGCAGCGTGAGAACCTCTACGTGGAGCTCTGCGACGAGCTCCTTGCCGAGGGCATCACTACTGCCCTCATGCTCGAATCCGCCGTGCCCTACGGGCGGTTCACGTTCATCTCCGAGCAGTTCCGTGGAGCTGTGCGCGTGGTCGACCAGTACGTGGAGAGCCTGCGGCAGGTGAAGGAACCGGCGGAGATCGAGCGTATCGCTGAGGCAGCAGCCATCGCCGACCGGGCGTTCGACGGCATCTGCGGGTTCATGAAGCCCGGCATGACCGAGGCCGAGGTTGCGCTCGAGCTCGAGTTCCTCATGCGCCGGGACGGCTCCGAGGGCGTTGCGTTCGACCTGATCGTGGCGGGCGGACCCAACGGCGCGAGGCCGCATGCGATCCCCGGCGAGCGCAGGCTCGAGCGCGGCGATCTCGTCGTTCTCGACTTCGGTGCGCGCTCGGGAGGGTACTGCTCAGACATGACCCGCACCGTCGGCATCGGTGAGGTGGACGATGAGCTGCGCCGTCTGTACGCGGCGGTCCTCGAGTCCAACGAGGCCGGTCTTGCTGCGGTGCGCGCCGGCATGCCGTGTGCGGAGGTGGACGCAGCGGCGCGGACGGTGCTCGAGGAGGCCGGTCTCGGCGAGTACTTCACCCACGGACTGGGGCACGGCGTGGGACTCGACGTGCACGAGACGCCGACCGTCGGGCGCAGAAGCACCGAGTCGCTGCATTCGGGTGCCGTGGTGACCGTGGAGCCCGGTGTCTACGTGCAGGATCGGGCGGGTGTTAGAATCGAAGACCTGGTAGTGGTCGAGGACGGCGGGTATCGTCGTCTCACCAACGCCCCGAAGGAGCTCATCATCATCTAGGAAGGTTCTGCTATGGCCGTCTCCACCAATCAGTTCAAGACCGGCATGTGCATCATGTACAACGACAAGATGTGGATCATCGTCGACTTCCAGCACGTCAAGCCAGGCAAGGGTGGCGCCTTCGTGCGCACGAAGCTCAAGGAGCTCAAGACCGGGCGAGTGGTCGACATCACGTTCCGCGCCGGCGAGAAGGTCGACGACGTGCGCGTGGAGACCAAGCGCTTGCAGTACCTCTACAACGACGGCGCCGCGTTCCACTTCATGAACACCGAGAGCTACGAGCAGTTCGAGGTCGGCGCCGACTTCGTGGGCGACGGGGCAAAGTGGCTCAAGGAGAACGACGAGGTGCAGGTCGTCTACGCCGGTGGCGAGATGATCGGTGTCGAGCCGCCGATGTTCGTGGAGCTCCAGGTGACCGAGACCGATCCGGGCTTCAAGGGCGATACGGTCCAGGGTGGCACGAAACCAGCCACGCTCGAGACCGGCGCCGTCGTGCAGGTGCCGATGTTCGTCGAGACCGGCGACACGCTCAAGATCGACACGCGCGACGGGTCGTATATCACCCGCGTCTAGCCTCCGCTATACTGTTGCGACCGCCTCCACGGGCGCGCCCTGTGCGTGAGGGCCTACACCTTTGTGCAAGGACGGTGCGATGCGACCGGTAAAGATCACCGACACGACGCTGCGCGATGCACACCAGTCGCTGTGGGCGACGCGCATGCAACTCGCGGACATGCTGCCCATCCTGCCCATGATGGACTCGGTGGGGTACTGGTCGCTCGAGGTCTGGGGCGGCGCCACATTCGACGCGGCGCTCCGCTTCCTCGATGAGAACCCGTGGGACCGGCTCAGGATCATCAAGCAGCACTGTCCCAAGACGCCTCTCCAGATGCTGCTGCGTGGGCAGAACCTCGTCGGCTACCGGCACTACAGCGACGATATCGTCCGTCGGTTCGTGCACGCGTCGCACCGCAACGGTGTCGACGTCTTCCGTATCTTCGACGCCCTCAACGACATCCGTAACGTCGAACCGGCCGCCCGTGCGGTGAAGGAGACCGGCGCTCACTTCGAGGGCGCCATCTCGTACACGGTGAGCCCCGTGCACACGCTCGACCGCTACCTCGCCTACGCGCAGCAACTCAAGGAGCTCGGCGCGGACACCATCTGCATCAAGGACATGGCGGGCATGCTCACGCCGTTTCGCACCGAGAAGATGGTGAGGGCGCTCAAAGACGAGATCGGCCTGCCGGTGCACGTGCACTGCCACTACATCGGTGGTATGGCGCCGATGAACTACCTGAAGGCCGCCGAGGCGGGTGCCGACATCATCGACACCGCGGTGGTCGCCCTCGCGTTCGGCAACAGCCAGCCGGCCGTTGAGATGATCGTCGCCGCGCTCAAGGAGTCGCCGTACGACAGCGGCCTGGACCTCGACAAGCTCTTCGAGATCGCCGAGTACTGGGAGAAGATCCGCGAGGGCAAGCAGCTCAAGCGCGGCGTCACGTCGCTGCTACACATGCAGGTGTTCAGCCACCAGGTGCCGGGCGGCATGATGAGCAACCTCATCAGCCAGCTCGAGCTTCAGAACGCGAGTGCGCGCCTCCCCGACGTGCTCGCTGAGATTCCGAAGGTGCGCGCCGAGGTCGGCTACCCGCCGCTCGTGACACCGATGTCGCAGATCGTCGGTACCCAGGCGGTCATCAACGTGCTCACGGGCAAGCGGTGGGCGATGGTTCCCGCGGAGATGAAGGACTACCTGCGCGGGCTGTACGGCAAGGCGCCCGGGCCGCTCGACAAGGACATCGTGGCGAAGATACTCGGTGATGAGGAACCGCTCGCTGCCGACGTGCGCCCCGGCTCGCTCGTGACCACCACGTACGAGGAGATGGCCGAGGAGATCGGTGACCTGGCGCGCACCGAGGAGGACGTGCTCATGTACGCCCTCTTCCCGAAGGAGGCGCGCGACTACCTCGAGCGCCACCGCACCGGCGTCGAGGGATCGGTCTTCATGATGGGCGCGACCGCCGAGGTCGAATCTGTGAGAGAGGACGACGACGTGAACGTGAACCAGATCGCCGAGCTTGTGAAGCTCGTTGAGGCCTCGGACGTCACCGAAATCATCGTCGAGGAGGGCGACACTCGCGTGGTCGTCAGACGCGGTGGTACATCGGCCGCGCTGGAGCCGCACCACGCCGCGCCCGCACATCCGCATGCGTCCGCCAGCGCGCCGCCAGCGCCCGAATCGCCGCAGGTCACCGACGATCCGTCGGCGGTTCACCGTCCCACATCGTGGAAGGCCGTGGTGGCGCCCATGGTCGGGACGTTCTACGAGTCCGCGTCGCCGGGCTCGGCGCCGTTCGTGGGTGTGGGCGACACGGTCGCCGAGGGGCAGACGCTCTGCATCCTCGAGGCGATGAAGCTCATGAACGAGATCACCGCCGAGGAAGCGGGCGTCATCCGCGAGGTGGCGGTCGACAACGCCTCGCCGGTCGAGTACGGGACCGTTCTGTTCTACTACGAGCCGGTGGCGTAGGTGCCGCCGATCCGCAAGATCCTCATTGCCAACCGCGGTGAGGTCGCGCTGCGCGTCGTCCGCGCGTGCAAGGAGATGGGCATCGGGTCGGTCGCGGTCTACTCCGAGGCGGATCGCGACTCGCTACATGCGCGCATGGCCGACGAGGCGATCTGCATCGGGCCGGCGATGTCGTCGGCGAGCTACCTCAACATGCCCAACGTGATCTCGGCGGCGCTCGTGACCGGTGCCGATGCCGTGCATCCGGGCTACGGTTTTCTCGCCGAGAACGCCGCGTTTGCCCGTGCGTGCGTGGACTCCGGTCTCGTGTTCATCGGTCCATCGGCCGATGCCATCGAGCGTATGGGCGACAAGGCCGTTGCGCGCTCGACCATGATGGCTGCCGGCGTGCCGTGCGTCCCGGGGAGCGACGGACCGGTGGCCACCGAGGCTGAAGCGCTCGCCTTCGCGCGCGAGGTCGGTTTCCCCGTGCTCATCAAGGCTGCTGCCGGTGGCGGCGGTAAGGGTATGCGGGTAGCGGTCGACGAGAGCGAGCTCGACCGAAACCTCACCGCCGCGAAGACCGAGGCTGCCGCCGCATTCGGCAACGACACGGTCTACATCGAGAAGTACCTTCTCAGGCCGCGCCACATCGAGATCCAGGTCCTCGCCGACACCCACGGCAACGCCGTCTACCTCTACGAGCGCGACTGCTCGGTCCAGCGGCGGCACCAGAAGCTCATCGAAGAGGCGCCGAGCCCGGCGCTCACGCCCGAGCTTCGGGCTGCGATGGGCGCCGCGGCGCTCAAGGCGGTGCGTGCGGTGGACTACGTCAACGCGGGAACCGTGGAGTTCCTGCTCGACACCGACGGCAGCTTCTACTTCATGGAGATGAACACCCGCGTGCAGGTGGAGCATCCCGTCACCGAACAGGTCACCGGTGTCGACATCATCACGGAGCAGATACGCATCGCGGCGGGCGAGCCGATGAAGCATGCGACGCAGGAGAGCGTCGACCTGCGCGGCCACGCCATCGAGTTCCGGATCAACGCCGAGGATCCGCTCCACAACTTCCGGCCCCATCCGGGAAGGATCGAGGTGTTCAACCCGCCGGGTGGCTTCGGCGTGCGCGTTGACAGCCACCTCTACAGCGGCTACGTTGTGCCGCCCAACTACGACTCACTGCTCGCCAAGCTCATCGTATGGGGTGAGACACGGGCCGAGGCAGTCGCGCGCGCCCGGCGTGCGCTCGACGAGTTCATCATCGTCGGCGTGCCTACCACGATCCTCTTCCACCAGTTCGTGGTGGAGGAGGAGCACTTCGCCCGCGGTGAGGTCTATACTGACTACGTTGAGCAGCACGTCCCGGCCGACGGCCTTGCGGCCTTCGCAGCCGGGATGCCCGCACCCGAGGAGGGACGCCATGTCTGAGGAGTTCACCCTGGACGGCATCGGCATAGCGCCGGGCGTCCTCGAGACCATCGCTACGGTGGCCACCCAGGGCGTCGACGGTGTGGCCGAGGTTCCGGGCGCCGCAGGCGGTCTGGCGGGGCTCGTCCAGAAGGGGTCCGCGCGCGCCATCTGCGTCGACGTGGGCGAGGACGGCGCTCTGGTGGCATCGGTCCGCATCCATGCCCTGTACGGGAGGCCGCTCCGTGAGATCGCCAACGACGTGCAGCGGGCGGTCACCGATGCGTTGCTCACGCACACCGGTCAGAACATCGCATCGGTCGACGTCTTCGTCGATGGTGTCGTGTTCCCCGAAGCGTAGCGTGGCACGGATGCGGTACCGGTAGCGATGCTAGAGCGCACGCGCGCACGACGCCAGGCCCTCCAGATCCTGTATCAGAGCGAGATCACGGACCGGACGGTCGACGCGATCCTCGACGCCGGGACGTACAGCACCGAGGACGGAGAGCCGTCCGAGTACTGTCGCGAGCTCGCGCGTGGCGCGTCGGACAACCGGGACGCGATCGATGCGCAGATCGAAGCGACCTCCGAGCACTGGACGCTCATGCGGATGCCGTTCGTGGACCGCAACATCCTGCGACTCGCCGTCTACGAGATCCTGTACGAGGACGGCGTGCCTGACTCGGTGGTGATCAACGAGGCCGTTGAGATGGCGAAGACCTACGGCGGCGACGATTCATCGAAGTTCGTCAATGGGATTCTCGGCAAGATCGCCGAGGTGCATGCCGAGCGGAGCGCCCCGGGTACGGCGACACCATCCGAGCAGGAAGGGGACTGAGCCGAGATGGCTGACGAGCGCTACACGTTCGAGCAGGCCAAGGCCAGGCTCGAGGAGATCGCGTCCGAGGTGCGCAAGAAGGACACCTCCCTCGAACGGAGTCTCGATCTGCTCGAGGAGGGCGTGCGACTGGCGAACATCTGCACGGAGCTCGTCGATCACACCGATCTTTCGGCGGATACCGCCGCTCCAGGTGCGGCAGCGGGGGATCCGACCGTGGCGGGATCCGACGTCGACCCCCCGGAAGACGACACGACAGCGCGCGCTGAGACGGATGAGTCGGTCGTGCCCGAGGACGACGAGGAGCCTGACGCCGAGGAGCTCGACGGCACCGGCGATGAACAGGACGACTCAAGACACGACCTCGACGAGCCGACTGCACGCTGATGAGCCGCGTCGTGACGTAACGCGCGGTTCACGGCGTGGTCACGGCCCGAACCGGGCCCCGTACTGCGTGTTACGATGCTGGTCAGGTCCGCGTGCACGACGCGGACGCTAGCCTTATGGAGAGTGTCTGACACGGTGATTCCGACCCCGATCCTCGACACCATACACGAGCCGGCCGCCCTCAAATCGCTTGAGCCAGCCGAGCTCGAACAGCTTGCCGAAGAGATCCGGCACACGCTCGTCGCCACTGTGGCTCTGACGGGCGGGCATCTCGCGCCCAATCTGGGGATCGTCGAGCTGACGCTCGGCCTGCACCGCGCCCTCGACTGCCCCAAGGACCGCATCGTTTGGGACGTGGGCCACCAGGCGTACGTGCACAAGCTCCTGACCGGCCGACGCGAGCGGTTCGACACGCTGCGCACATATGGTGGCGTGTGCGGGTTCCCGAAGCGTTCTGAGAGTCCGTACGATGTGCACGACGCGGGGCACGCGAGCAACTCGATCTCGGTGGCGCTCGGCCTCGCACAGGCGCGCGACCTGCGCGGCTCCGACGAGACCATCGTCGCCGTCATCGGCGACGGCTCGCTCACCGGTGGTATGGCGTTCGAGGCCCTGAACCATGCGGGGCATCTCGGGACGCGTCTCGTCATCATCCTCAACGACAACGAGATGTCGATCGCGCCCAATGTCGGCGCTCTGTCGAGCTACCTCGCCCGGGTCCGGCTCGACCGCCGGTACCGGCGGCTGCGCGACGACGTGGAGTCGGCGCTCGCCAAGACCAAGTTCGGTGCGGCCATGGTTGCTGCAGGAGAGGCCGCCAAGGAGTCCGTGAAGCAGCTGCTCGTGCCGGGCATGCTCTTCGAGGAGCTCGGCATCCACTACATCGGGCCAATCGATGGTCACGATGTCGCGCAGGTGCAGAACGCGGTGACCTGGGCGGCGTCGGCCGATGGTCCGGTCATCATCCACGCGGTCACGCGCAAGGGTCTCGGCTACGTCCACGCCGAGGACCGCCCCGACGCGTTCCACGGCATCAGCCCCTTCTCGATCGAGACCGGCAAGGTCAACGGGTCCGGTGGCGGACCGCTGAGCTACACGGAGACGTTCGGCAGGGCGCTCGTGGCGGAGGCCGAGGCCGACGAGCGCATCGTTGCGATCACGGCGGCGATGCCCGCGGGGACCGGTCTCACGTACTTCGCCGAGCGCTTCCCCGAACGCTTCTTCGACGTCGGCATCGCCGAACAGCATGCCGTCGGTTTGGCGGCGGGGCTCGCTCACGGCGGTCGCCTGCCCGTGGTGGCGCTGTACTCGACGTTTCTCCAGCGCGCGTACGATCAGCTCATCATGGACGCAGCGCTCCAGAACCTACATATCGTCTTCTGCATCGACCGCGCGGGCCTCGTGGGCGAGGACGGTCCTACGCACCACGGCGTCTTCGACCTCACGTACCTGCGTGCGGTGCCCAACCTCATGATCATGGCGCCGGCCGACGAAGCTGAGCTCGTGAACATGATGAGGACCGCGCTTGCCGCCGACGGTCCGGTGGCCATCCGCTATCCGCGGGGGACCGGTCGGGGTGTTGCACTGCCCGCAGAGCCCGTGGTCCTCGACGCCGGGCGGGCCGAGGTCCGCAGGCAGGGCACTGACGTAGCGATTCTCGCCATCGGACGCATGGTCGGGGTGGCCGAGGACGCGGCTGTCCTGCTCGAAGCCGACGACGTCAACGCCGGCGTCGTCAACATGCGCTGGGTCAAGCCGATCGACTTGGAAGCGGTGTCCGATGCGATGACCCGGCCACTCGTGGTCACGATCGAGGAGAACACGGGTGCCGGGGGCTTCGGGGCCGCCGTGCTCGAGGCGATCGCCGACCTCGACGGCCAGGTGCCGGTCCTCCGGCTTGCGATACCCGACTGCTTCGTCACGCATGGACACACCGACCAGCTGCTCGCCGAGGTGGGGCTCACGCCGGAGGCGGTCCGTGCGGCCGTTCTCGGAAGGCTCGCCGACGTGCGCGGCGAGGAGAGCGCGCAACCCCATGGCCGGTCGCAGGGTCGACGTCGAGATCGCTAGCCGCGGGCTCACCACGTCCCGTGAAGCAGCGCGTGCGGCGGTGCTCGCCGGGCGGGTGACCGTCGACGGCGCCCCGGTCACCAAGGCCGGACATCCCGTGAGTCCGGATGCGGTCATCGAGGTGGCCGGCGAGCAGCGGTACGTCTCCCGTGGCGGCACGAAGCTCGAGGGCGCACTCGATCGGTGGCAGCTGGATGTGACGGGTGCGCCCGCGCTCGACGTCGGCGCCTCCACGGGTGGGTTCACCGACTGTCTGCTGCAGCGGGGTGCGGCCTCAGTCACCGCACTCGATGTCGGTTACGGCCAGCTGGCGTGGCGTCTCCGCACCGATGAGCGGGTGCGGGTGGTCGAACGAACGAACATCCGGACGGCCGACGCAGCGACCCTGGGCGGACCGTACGACGTCGTTGTGATCGACGTGTCGTTCATCAGTCTCGAGAAGGTGCTTCCGGCCGTGCTGCCGATCGTGAGCAGCTCCGGCGTCGTGTTGGCTCTGGTTAAGCCCCAGTTCGAAGCCGGTAAAGGACGTGTCGGTAAGAAGGGTGTGGTGCGCGACCCTGCCGTGCACCGCGACGTCCTGGAGGCGGTCGTGGCTCTGGCGGACGGGGAGGGATGGGTGGTGCGCGGGCTCACGTGGTCGCCCATCACCGGTCCCGAGGGTAATATCGAGTTCTGGATATGGCTCGCCCGCACGGGTGAGCCCGTCACCGACACGCCCGAGAGCGTCGTCCGGATGGCTCATGAGGTACTGGGAGGCTGACGTGCGGATACTGCTCGTACCGAATCCGGCGAACCCGCGCTCCGTGGCGGCGACGAGGCAGGTGAGCGCGCGCCTCATCGCGCTCGGCTACGAGCCATTCCTCGACGCCGACGATGCGGAAGCGTGCGATCTGGTGGGACACGGGGTTCCCCGCTCGGAGATCGGCGAGCCTGAGCTCTCCATCGCGCTCGGAGGTGACGGCACGATCCTCAAAGCGGTGCACCTGATCGGCGTTAGCGAGGTGCCCGTGCTCGGCGTGAACCTCGGAAGGCTCGGCTTCCTCTCCGGAGCCGGCGGAGACCGGCTCGACGACGTACTCGATGCCGCGCTTGCGGGAGAGGCACGGGTGGAGCGTCGGCAGACGATCGAGGGCATCGTGCGCCTCGGCGGGCGCGACGCCGGAAGCTACCGAGCGCTCAACGAGGTCTTCGTTGGCCGCAGTGGGGGAGCGCGCGGCGTGGAACTCGAGGTGACCGTGAACGAGACACCCGTGGGTCGCTGGGTGTGCGACGGGCTCGTGGTCGCCACGCCCACCGGCTCGACCGCGTACGCGCTCTCGGCGGGCGGACCGATCGTCTCGCCGGACGTGCGGGGGATGGTCATCGTCCCGGTCGCCCCGCACACACTCGGTGTCCGTCCGCTTGTCACCGGTCCCGCGGACGTCATCCGCGTCTCGTGCCCCAACCCAGCGCGCGCCGATGCCTGCGTGACCGTCGATGGCGATCAAGTGCCCTGCCGAACGGCGCTCGACAGCGTCGAGATCCGAGTCGGGGAGCATGACGTGCGGCTCATGCGTCTCGACGGCCAGGACTTCTACGCAACGCTCTCACGTACCTTCCTGGGGGGCTGAGATGCTGCTCGAGCTCCACGTGCGCGGGCTGGCGCTCGTCGAAGACATCTGGCTCGAGTTCGGACCGGGCCTCACCGTGCTCACCGGCGAGACCGGCGCGGGCAAGACCGTGCTCGTCGAGGCGCTCAAACTGCTGCTGGGGGAGCGCGCGGACTCGGGACTCGTGCGGCAAGGCGCCGACGAGGCGATGGTGGAGGGACGGTTCGCACTCGCCGACCGGGATGTCGTCGTCCGGCGTCGCGTGAGTGCCGAGGGCCGGTCGCGCTGCTCCATCGACGGCGAGATGGCCACGGTGGGCATGCTGGGCGAGCTGCTCGGCTCGCAGGTGGACCTGCACGGTCAGCACGAACACCAGGCGCTCCTCTCACCCGCACGGCATGCGGCGTACCTCGACCGCTTCGTCGGATCGAAGGCGACCGAGGTCCTCGAGAGTTACCGGATCGCCTGGACGGCGGCGGCCGCGGCGCGCGCCGCCCTGGCCGAGCTTGAGGGCGCGCTTGCCGATCGCGTACAGCGCACCGAACGGCTACGGTTCGTCATGCAGGACATCGACGCCATGGCACCCCGGGAGGGCGAAGACGACGAGCTTCAGGCGCGCCTGCCGCGCCTGCGCCACGGCGAGCGGCTCTCGGAGTCGGCGGGGGCGGCGTTTAGTGCTCTTACGGGCGAGGCGGGTGCTTCCGACGGGCTCACAGCCGCGATCAGCGCGCTTGCGCATGCGTCGGGCCTCGACCCGGCGCTCGACGGCCTCGCGGACGCGGTGGGGCGGATCGACGTCGAGCTGCAGGAGGTCACGGCGTCACTGCGCCGGTATGCTGAGGCGGTCGAGCACGATCCGGCGGCGCTCGACACCGCCGAGCGGCGGCTGTTCGAGCTGGCCGACCTGAAGCGCAAGTACGGGCCTGCGCTCTCCGACGTGCTGAGAGTCCGCGCAGATGCCGAGCGCGAGCTCGGACTGCTCGACGCGGGTGAGGAGGGTCTGAGTGCCGCACGGGCTGCCCTTGCCGAGGCGCTCGATCTGCTGGAGGCCGCCGGAGCAGCGCTTTCAGCGGTCAGAGGTGAGGCGCTCGCTCCCTTCACCGACCGGCTGAGCGCCGCGTGCGCCGATCTGGCGCTCCCGGACGCTTCGTTCGCCGTGCTGCGCACGGCGCTTCCCGCCGGGTCGTGGACCGCCGACGGTCCCGAGCGCATCGAGTTCCTGTTCTCGTCGGGCACCGGCGAAGAGCCGCGTCCGCTCGCGCGGGTGGCCTCCGGCGGCGAGGTCTCACGCGTCATGCTGGCCCTCAAGAGCGTGCTCGGCAGCGCCGATTCGGTGCCGGTGCTCGTGTTCGACGAGGTCGATGCAGGCATCGGCGGCGCCACGGCACTCGCCGTCGGGCGGCGTCTGGCGTCGCTCGCCGCGGTCCACCAGGTGCTTGTGGTCACACACCTGCCGCAGGTTGCAGCGTACGCGGACAGCCAGGTCGTCGTGACCAAGGCCGAGGCCGAGGGGCGCACCGTGACGTCAGCGCGGACCATCGATCCCGACGAGCGCGTGAGCGAGATAGCGCGCATGCTCGCCGGCTCGTCGTCCGAGACCGGTGTGGCGCACGCCCGCGAACTCCTGGCCACAGCGGCTGCCGACCGCACTCGGGGAGCGTGAGCGCCATGCGGTTCAAAGGCACAGCGCGCCTCGACCGGCGCACTAAGGATCTCGTCAAGCGGCTTGGTCCCGAGGATGTGGCGATCATCGACCACGCCGACATGGACCGGGTGAGCGCGGAGGCCCTGCTCGAGACGGGCGTGGAGATCATCGTGAATGCGGCGCCGTCGGTCTCGGTCACGTACCCCAATCTCGGCCCGCTCATCCTCGTGCGTGGTGGCGTGGTGGTCATCGACGAGGTGGGTCAGGGGGTCTTCGACCAGGTCTCCGAGGGAGATGAGATCGAGGTCGTCGACGGTGACGTGCTTCTGGACGGTCGCGTGGTGGCCTCGGGTACGCGGCTGACCGTCGATGCTCTCGAGGAAGCGGTCACTGCAGCGACAGGCCGGCTCGATGAGCAACTGGACGCCTTCGCACGCAACACCATCGAGTTCATCGAGAAGGAGCGAGAGCTCCTCACTGGCGCTGTGGCGGTTCCGCACCTGCGAACGCACATCGACGGTCGCCACGTGCTCGTGGTCGTGCGCGGTTACGACTACAAGGAGGATCTGCGGACACTCTTGCCCTACATCCGCGAGGTGCGCCCGGTGCTGCTCGGCGTGGACGGCGGAGCGGACGCGCTGCTCGCGCAGCGGCTCCGTCCCGACCTGATCGTGGGTGACATGGATTCGGTGAGTGACGAGGCGCTTCGCTCGGGGGCGGAACTCGTGGTGCATGCGTACATGGACGGACGATGTCCCGGTCGCGAACGGCTGCAGGCCCTGGACCTGCACGGTATCGAGTGGCGCACGCCCGGTACGAGCGAGGACCTGGCGCTCCTGCTCGCCGCAGAGTCGGGGGCCGATCTGATCGTGGCGGTGGGCACCCACTGGAACCTGCTCGAGCAACTGGACAAGGGGCGCAAGGGCATGGCGTCGACGTTCCTCGTGCGCCTGCGCATCGGTGCCAGGCTCGTGGATGCCAAGGGAGTGAGCAAGCTCTACCGCGCCACCGTCAAGCCGGGTCAGATGCTCGTGCTCGTTGCGGCGGGCCTCGCGGTGATCTCGGTCATCGTGCTGATCTCGCCGTCTGTCCGTTCTATGATCGCGCTCATGCTTCTGGCGCTTCGCGCCGCAGTCGGACTCTAGGAGGCACGACCGATGTACAACCTGCGCTACCACGTCGCCTCGCTCATCGCCGTGTTTCTCGCACTTGCGGTCGGCCTGCTTCTCGGCACGGTCGTGGCCGAGCGCGGCATGATCACCGACCAGTCGAGTGCGCTCGTGGAGGATCTGCAGCAGCGCTTCGACGAGATCAGTGCGGCCAACGACGAGCTGCGGCTCGGACTCGAGCGCGATCGGGCGTTCGCCGAGGACGCGGTGGAGGTCATGAGCGAGGGCCGGCTCGAGGGCATGCGCGTCGTCGTGCTCGGCAGCACCGGCCGGGTGGACGGACAGCCAGCCGTCGAGCGCGCCGTGACCGAAGCGGGCGGTGAGGCGATACTCGTGACCGTGCGCGAGGTGGGACTCGGTCTGCTGACGACGGAGCCCGAGGGTCTGGCGGGCTACTTCGCCGGGCGCGATATGGAGATGGCCCCGGCGGGGCCCGAGTTGATCGAGCAGGTTGCGGAGTCACTTGCCACCGAGTGGCGTGAGGGTGGAGAGCAGCCACTGTCCGCGCTCCTGGCTGACGCGGGGCTGATGGACGAGCTGGCGAGCACCGAGGGTACGGTGACGGTCGACGGCATCGTGGTGATGGCTGCGGGCCCTGACGGATGCGACCCGTTCGCGCTCGCGCTCGCGCGTACCATCGTCGCAGACGGCGGGATATCGGTCGCCGCCGAGGCGGAGACGTCATCGACCGGCGTGGCCGCCACCTGTGCGGACGAGGGGCTGCCCGCGGTCGGCCATATCGGCACGCCCCAGGGGCGTGTGTCGTTGGTGTGGATATTGTCCGGCAAGGCGCGTGGTTACTACGGACCGGGGGACGACGTCGACGGGTACTACCCGGTCTTCGGACCGGCCGCCGACTGACGATCGAGAGCGAGCCGGACGAGCGTTCGTGCGACCGCGATGAACTGACGGCCGCGGTGCACGAAGCCGGCCAGATCTCGACCGGTCGCGGCGTGGCGCATGGCGGTCGGCACCTCGGCGATCGTCAGTCCTGCCTGAGCGATGCGGACCGTGAGCGCCACCTCGACCCCGAAACCGTCCGCGAACGGTGTCCCCGTCTCCCACGCCCTCCGTGAGAGGGCGCGCTGCCCCGAGAGGGGAGCGATCGCCTCGTACTCGCCGAGCGTCCTGATCCCCCAGCGGGCGAGCCACTTCACCAGACCGATCCCCCCGGAGCCGGCGGGCCGGGGCAACACGGCTATCGTCATGTCGGCCTGCCCGTCCAGCACGGGCCAGAGAAGGAGCGCGGCCTCACCGGCGGTCTCGCCGAGGTCGGCATCGAGGAGCACGAGGACGTCGGTGTCCTCCCGAATCACGTCCAGGCCCGCCTGCAGCGCTCCGCCCTTGCCGCGGTTCGCGGCCGATCGCACCACCTCGGCACCGGCCGCCTCGGCCACCCGGGCGGTGTCGTCTGTCGAACCGTCATCGATGACAACTACTCGGTCGATCGCCGGCACGGCGCGTGCGCCTGCGACGGTCGCCCCGATGCGCTCCGCCTCGTTGTGCGCGGGGATGAGTGCTGTGGTGCTCACGAGCGCCGGCCGAGCCGCTCTCGAACACGCGCTACCAGGTCGGCGAGTTCCGGAACTCGGAGAAGGCTCATGACTCCGTAGGCGGTGGCCAGACCACCCAACCCGGCGATCGCAAGCTGAATCAGGAACCCGGCCGGCACTGTCGCGAGGGGTTCGGTGAGCATCATGAGCGCCCGTGCGGCACCCGCACCCAGCGCCGAGGCGAGCACGACTCTGAAGAATGTCAGCACGAGGGAGCGCTCGTCGATCGTGCCGACGCGGCTCCTGAGGATGTACACGAGGATGGTGACATGGCCGAAGTAGAAGAGGCCGTCGGAGATCGGGATGCCGATGATACCCAGCCCGTCCCAACCGCCCATGCCCTGTGTGAGGAGGGCGTACAGGCCTACGTGCACCACCGTGGCGATGGCATTGGTGTACATCGGGGTCTTCGTGTCCTGAAGGGAGTAGAACGACTTCAGCACGAACATATAGGCAGCGAAGAAGAACAGTCCCGCCGCCCACCAGGTCAGCACGGATGCCACCCTCGGTACGTCAGCCGAGGTGAACCCACCGGCGCGATAGAGGGTGACCACGGGCTGCGCCAGCGCGATCAGCAGGCTGGCAAGCGGGATCATGAGCACCATGGTTGCGCGCAACCCCCGGCTGAACATCGCGCCATACCCCCGCATGTCCGCGGCATTCGCGCGCTCCGACAGCTCGGGAAACACCGCGGTTGCGACAGAGACCGCGAAGATCCCGTAGGGAAGCTGGTAGAACTGCCACGCGTAGCGGAGCGCAGCCTGCCCGCCCTCACCGGTGGCGACGGCGAAGTTCGTGCGGAACGTGACGGCGATCAGGTTGGTGATGACGTAGATCAGTGTCGGACCCATCTTCGCGGCGACCTTGCGCAGCGCCGGATGCTTCCAGTCGATTCGGGGTGTGTACCGTATGCCGAGTCGAACGAGGCCCGGAACTTGAACCAGCACCATGACCACGACGCCGAGTGTCGTTCCGACCGCGAGCCCCGTGAGCGCCAGTTGCGGGTCTTTGTCGCGGAACGGCACGTAGAATCCGAGGAGCGCGATCGTCACAACGAGGTTATTGAAGACCGGGGCGATGAACGGGGCGGTGAACCGTCGATACGAGTTCAGCACACCGGTGAAGACGATGGACATGCCGTAGAAGACGATCTGCACCGCGAAGAAGCGGAACAGCCAGATCGCCAGCGTTGCCTGCTCAGCGGGGAGTGTGAGCGTCTGCGAGCGCACGAACGGGTCGGGCCACACGGTAGCGAGAAGTGCGACGGCGCCAAGCACGAGGACGATGATGTTGAGCACGTAGCTCGCGAAACGCCAGGCGTCATGCTCGCCATCCTTCTGCATCCGCTCGAGGAACAGTGGGATGAAGACGCTCGACAGCACGCCTCCGGCGAGCAGCTCGAAAAGCATGTTCGGGAGGTTGTTGGCGATATCGTATGAGTCGGCGATGGCCGTGACGCCGAGCGCGTACGCCATCGCCCAGGTGCGAACGAACCCGGTGATGCGTGAGACGAGCGTCGAGACCGACATGGATGCGGTCGAGCGCGCTATCGATGGCTTGGCGATGGTCGACTCCCGGACTCGGCTGACCGCATCAGTGTAGCCCACCACAACGCCGGTCTGTGGCGTGGTTGCTGCTTGGTATACTGCGTGCGGGCACACTCGCCGAGGTGCCGGTGACCGGTGCCGCGGTGTCAGGCCCCCTACGACGATGCCGGACCACACGAGAGGCGGGAGGGCCGATGAAGCGAGCGCTCCGCCTCGGCCTCGCGTGCGCCGCGCTTGTGGCCGTGTGCGCGGTGCCCGCCGCCGCGCAGGCACCTCACCCGGTGTTCAGCACGGTCGTCATCGTTCTGGCGCCCTATCTGACCTGGCAGGACGTGAGTCCCGAGTCGACCCCCGGACTCTGGCGGATGATCGAGCACGGTGCGGTGGCCGGTGCCGCGGTCCGCGCAGGCTCGCTCGACCCTACGCCCGACGAGCTGCGGGGCGCGGCGGTGCTCTCGGCCGGTGCACCGGTCCCGGCCCCCGCTGATGATGGGAGCGCCGGGTCGGCGCTCGGGCTGCTCGGCGGTGCGATTCGCGCCGTTGGGGGATCCACGGCGGCCGTCGGGAGTCCCGCCCGCACACTGGATGAGGTGACCCCGCCCGACCGAAGGCCGGCACGCATCGTGGCGGCAGACACCGCAGGGATCGTCGACTACGACGAGACCGGAGCGCGCGTGTTGAAGGCGGCCCCGGGAACGGGAGACGGGCTGATCACCGACCCCGACGTATTCGAACTCGCATACAGGGAAGCGCTCGATGCCGTCCGGGAGGATGCGGGCATGCCGGGGCTGATCGTGCTCGACCCGGGCGATCCGTCGCGTGCGCGTGACGCCGGCTCGACCGGGAGCGCGTGGGACAGTGCGCGACAAGCGGGCGTTGCGACCACCGATGCGGTCACGCGCATCGCGCTTCGCTCGCTTCCCAATGACGCGGTGCTCATCGTCGTCTCGACATCGCAACTGGCGTCCGACGGTCCGGCCGGGTTCGGCCCGGTCATCGTCTACGGGCTCGGTCCGGGTGTGCTGCACTCGCCGGCGACGAGGCGCGATGGCGTGGTCACCCTGCCCGACATCTCGGCCACCGTGGCCTCACTCCTCGGCCTCGAGGCTCCGGACACGATGACGGGTTCCGTCCTGGAGGTGGTGAGCGCCCCACAGGATGCCGCGCTCAGGCTTGAGACGATGATCGCCGAGGACACGGGCGCCCGCGCCCTGGAGGCGGTGCGCGAGCCCGTGTGGTTCGGGCTCATCGCAGCTGCGGTCGCCCTGCTTGCCGCGGGACTCGGCACTGCGCTCTTCTCCCCGGGTCAGGCAGCCGGAGTACTTGGTCGTGCGCTTGCCTTCGCACTCGTGGTGCTCTGCGCTCTTCCGGCCGGCTCGCTGCTGGCGCGCTTCGCGGGCGAGCCGACCGATGCGGACAGGGCATATCGCACGCTGATGGTCGCGACGGCCGTCGTCGCGCTCGTGGCGCTGGTGAAGGCGCTGCGCAGCGGACCCGCATCGGCACTGGCGTGGCTCGCGGGAGGCACCGCGCTTGCGATCGCGGCCGACCAGATCCTCGGAGGGCCGGCTGCCTCAGGTGGCGTGTTCAGCTACTCGCTGCTGTTCGGGACGCGCTTCTATGGCCTGGGCAACGAGGCCGCCGCTCTGCTGATGGGCGGGGTTTTGACCGGCGTGGCCCGACGGGTGGACCTGTTTGGACGCACACGCGCCGCGGGCTACCTGTGGCTGGGAGTCCCGGCCGTCGTCGTGGCGGTGCTGCCCGTGCTTGGCGCCAACATCGGTGTCGCCGCCTGGGGTGGCGCGGCGGTGCTTGGCGCGTACCTGAGGGCCGCCGGCAAACGCCTCACCCTGCGCCGGGTAGCTGTCGCCGTGGCCGGGGCGGTGGCGCTCGTCGCTCTCGCGGCGGCACTCGACACGATGGGCGGGGCGCCCTCACACCTGGGGCGTACGCTCTCAGGTGGCGGCCTCTGGGACCTCGTTGCGCGCAAGCTTGCGCTCAGCTGGGGCATCCTGATCGCAACGCCGATCGTCGTTCTGTTGCCCGTCGCCCTCGGCGCGATCGCGTACCTTCTCGTGAGGCCGAGGGGGTTCCTCGGCTCGGTGCTCTCAACGAGCCCGGGGCTTGCCGCCGCACTTACCGGATCGGTCACGGCGGCGTTCGTCGCCGTACTCACGGAGGACTCGGGAGTAGCGGTATCGGCACTCGTCATGCTGTTCCCGGCCGCCGCGCTCGTGGTGGCCGCACTCGAGAGGCGGAGAGAACCCGATGAACCTGAGTGATGCAGGTGGGGTAGCGACGGTGCTCGTCGCGCTCGTGTTCGGCGTGGCGCTGCCGGCGCTTGCGATGCGTGCGCTCGTTCCGGCTGCAGCCGGCGGACCGCTTGAGCGAGCCAACTACCGGGGGACACTCGTGAGCGCGAGCCTCGGCCTCGTCTGGCTCGTGTGGGCACTCGCGCCGCTCGCAGGGCAGGCCGTGCTGGACGCGATGGCCGGGTTGCCGCCGTGGGCGGGCTCCGCGCTGGTCGAGCGCCTGGCCACGACACCGCTCGGTCTTCCGCTCTTCGCCGTGCCGTTCCTGCTGGTGAGCGGTGTAGTCGCGCTCGGCCTTGCCGACGACGCGTTCGGCAGCGCGGGGCCCAAGGGGTTCGCGGGCCACCTCGGGGCCCTGAAGGGCGGGCGCCTGACGACGGGCATGCTCAAGATGCTCGGTATCGGCGTCATCGCGCTCTTCTATGGAGCGAGCGCTGCTCCGCGGATCATCGAGCGCTCCGAGTTGGCCGAGGGGGCCGGCGGGGCGGGCTGGCTGTCGCTGCTCGCGTGGGCGCTCGCCACGGCCACAATCGCGCTCTCGGCCAACCTGCTCAACCTGCTCGACCTCCGGCCGGGCCGTGCCCTCAAGGTGTACAGCGTGCTCGTCATCGTGCCGGCGATCGCCTACGCGCGGGCGGTGACCGCCGCCTACTCCGACTCGGTGACGCCCTTCGCCGGTCCGGGAAGCGACCTGCTGCTCGGTCAGGCCGAGGCCATCGCGGTGCAGGCGGCCATCGTGGTGATGCTGCTCGGACCGGTGGTCGCGGTCTGGCGATACGATCTCGGCGAGCGCGCGATGCTTGGTGACGCGGGCGCCAACACGATGGGGGCGATCGTCGGCTTCCTGCTGACCGCCGTGCTGCCGCTCTCGGGGCTTGCGGCCGCCGCTGCGGTGATGCTGGTGCTGAACCTGATCTCCGAGCGCGTCTCGTTCACGCGCGTGATCGACCGCGTCGGCATGCTTTCGTGGCTCGACCGTCTCGGACGGACTCCAGACGGTCCCGCGCACGGTGCATCGGTGCGGTACCATTCGAACGAGGAACCGAGGCCGAGGGAGGACTGAGGACAGCACATGACCAAGCACATCTTCGTTACGGGTGGCGTCGTCTCGGGACTCGGTAAGGGCATCACCGCCGCATCGCTCGGCCGACTGCTCAAGGGCCGCGGGCTCAAAGTCACCATTCAGAAGCTCGACCCGTATCTCAACGTTGATCCGGGCACGATGAGCCCGTTCCAGCACGGCGAGGTCTTCGTGACCGACGACGGCGGCGAGACCGACCTCGACCTCGGTCACTACGAGCGCTTCATCGACGAGTCGCTGACGCGCGACTGCAGTGTGACCGCCGGTTCGATCTACCAGTCGGTCATCGGTAAGGAGCGCCGCGGGGACTTCCTCGGCGGGACCGTGCAGGTCATCCCGCACATCACAAACGAGATCAAGGACCGGATCGTCCGTCTCGCCGAGCAGACGAGGCCCGACGTGGTCATCACCGAGGTGGGCGGAACCGTGGGCGACATCGAGTCGCTGCCGTTCCTCGAGGCGATCCGGCAGCTGCGCAAGGACGTGGGCCGCGACAACGTCTGCTACATCCACGTCAGTCTCGTGCCGTACATCTCGGCTTCCGCCGAGCTGAAGACCAAGCCCACCCAGCACTCGGTGAAGGAGCTGCGTTCCATCGGTATCCAGCCCGACTTCATCGTGTGCCGTTCGGAGCGGCCTATCGACGCCGGTATCCGCCGCAAGATCGCGCTCTTCTGTGACGTGGACGCCAAGGCGGTCGTCTCGGCGCAGGACGCGGCGTCGATCTACGAGGTGCCTCTCACGCTCCACGAGCAGGGTCTCGACGCCATGGTGATCGACCGGCTGCAGCTTCAGTGTGGCGACCTCGACATCGAGGAGTGGCGCTCGTTCGTCGGCCACAGCCGCTCGCTCGCGCAGACCGTCGATATCGCGCTCGTGGGCAAGTACGTGGCGCTGCCCGACGCGTACCTCTCCGTTACCGAGGCGCTCGACCACGCCGGCATCTACCACGACCACAAGGTCAACGTGCACTGGCTCGACGCCGAGAGCCTCTCACCCGAGGAGGTCGAGAGCCGCCTCGGCGACTTCGACGGCATCCTCGTTCCCGGTGGCTTCGGGATACGGGGCATCGAGGGCAAGGTGCGCGCGGCGCGATGGGCGCGCGAGAAGAAGGTGCCCTACCTCGGCATCTGCCTCGGCATGCAGGTGGCCGTGGTCGAGTTCGCACGTCACGTGGCGGGTCTTGGCGGCGCCAACTCCGCCGAGTTCGATCCCGTCACGGCGCACCCGGTGATCGACCTGATGCTCGAGCAGCACGATGTCGACGACATGGGCGGTACGATGCGGCTCGGCGCCTACCCGTGCGAGGTCGTGCCCGGCACGAAAGGTTACGCCGCGTACGGGGAAGCGACCATCTACGAGCGTCACCGGCACCGCTTCGAGGTGAACAACGAGTACCGGCAGCAGCTGGTCGATTCCGGACTCCTGATCTCCGGTCTCTCGCCCGACGGGCGGCTCGTCGAGATGGTGGAGCTGCCCGACCACCCGTGGTTCCTCGGCAACCAGGGCCACCCCGAGTTCAAGAGCAGGCCCACACGCCCGGCGCCGCTGTTCCGCGACTTCATCGGCGCCGCGGTGGCGTACCGCGCCGCGAACAAGGCGTAAGCGCATGAGCCGCGTCCTCGAGACCTTCCTCGATCTGGTGCGCATCGACAGCCCCACCGGCCGCGAGCGGAAAGTGGCCGAGTATCTTGCCGCTGCGCTTGCCGACACCGGCTGCGAAGTGCGCTTCGACGAGACGCAGGGGAGAACCGGCGCGGACACCGGCAACCTGCTCGCGACCCTGCCGGGCGCGGCGCCCGGCAGGGTGGTCTCTTTCTCGGCGCACATGGACTGCGTGCAGCCGTGCGAGGGCGTCGAGCCCGTCGTGGAGGACGGTATCGTCCGCTCGGCCGGCGCCACGATCCTCGGTGGGGACGACAAGGTCGGTCTCGCCTCGATCCTCGAGGCGATCAGACGGCTGAGTGAGGAGCAGGGCGCCCACGCGGAGGTGCGGGCGGTCCTGACGGTCTCCGAGGAGCGCGGGCTCCTCGGCGCCAAGGCGCTCGCGCACGATGACTGCGTCGCCGACGTGTGCCTCGTGCTCGACGCCGACGGGGCGGTTGGCGGTATCGTGACAGCCGCTCCCACGCACTACACCTTCACGGCCACGTTCACCGGCAAGGCCGCGCACGCCGGTGTCGAGCCGGAGAACGGACGATCGGCCATCGTGATGGCCGCCGCCGCGGTAAGTGCGATGGAGATCGGGCGGCTCGATCCGCAGACGACCGCCAACATCGGTACGATCGTGGGCGGGAGCGCCACCAACGTGGTGGCGCCGCGCTGCGATGTCGCCGGCGAGTGCCGGTCGCTCGATCGCTCGCGTGCCGAGGAGGTCAGGGAGTCGATGGATTCCGCCCTGCGTGAGGCCGCAGCAGCTCACGGCGGGACGGTAGAGGTCACCTGGACGCTCGAGTACGAGGGGTTCGCGTTCGACGCAGACGCGCCCGCGGTCGCACTCGTGGAGTCGGCGTGCACGGATATCGGCGTGACGCCCCGCCGCTTCGCGACCGGCGGTGGCAGTGACGGAAACGTGTTCGCGGCGCACGGCGTTCCCACGCTCGTGCTCTCCTCGGGTATGACCAAGGTGCACTCGACCGACGAGGAACTCGAGGTGGCCCAGCTCGAGCGGCTCGCCGACCTGCTCGTGGCCGTCGCCCGCCGCGCTGCGCGGTGATGTCGTGCGACTCGTGTGGGGCACCATCGTCTCGCTCGTCCGCGATGACGCCGCTTCGCAGCGCGTCGCGGTGCGTCTTGACACCGGAGAGCCCGATGGGGCCGCCGTGTCCTATCCCGCTCTGACGGGGCGCGTCGCTCCCGGAGATCGCGTGCTCTGCAACACCACCGCGGTCGACCTCGGCCTCGGGACGGGCGGCGAGCATATCGTCGTGGCCAGAGCGGGGGAGGGTGTCGCGCTCGACGACCCGGCCGACGGCCACGTGATGAAGCTCCGCTACACGCCGCTCCAGCGTGACGTCACCGTGGTGGAGGAGTCGGCGAGCGGGCATCACGAGGTGATGGCCGAGGCGCGATCGCTCGGCGGTATGCCCGTCGTGTGCTGCGGGCTGCACAGCCAGGTCGCGCTCGTGGCGGCGGCGGTCAAGGAGCGCGTGCCAGCCGCGCGTGTCGCGTACGTGATGACCGACGAGGCGGCTCTGCCGATCGGGGTCTCACGGCTCGTGCCGCAGCTCGTCGGAGCTGGTCTGCTCGATACCACGATCACCTGCGGGCAGGCGTTCGGGGGTGACCTCGAGGCGGTCAACCGGTACTCGGCACTGCTCGCGGCGCGATACGTCGCTGCCGCTGACGTCACGATCGTTGCACTGGGCCCCGGCATCGTCGGCACGGCGACGGCGTTCGGTCACGGCGGTGTTGCGCAGGGCGAGGCGCTCAACGCGGTGGCCGTGCTCGGTGGTACACCGATCGCGGCGCTCAGGGTGTCGCTCGCCGATCGGCGGGTGCGCCACGTGCCCGTGAGTCATCAGACGCTGACGGCGCTGCGTGACGTTGCACTCGCGCCGGTGCTGGTGGCGGTTCCAACCCTTGGCGGGCCTGCCGACGAGGCGCTCGCTCATTCGTTGGAGGAGGGCGGGGTGTGGGTGCGACATGAACGGCGACTCGTGCCCTTGGCGCCGCTCCCGAATCTGCGTGGCGTCGAGGTGCGCAGCATGGGGCGGGCTCCGAACGACGACCCCGCGTTCTTCGCGGCTGCCGCTGCCGCCGGCTGTGTCGCGGCGGGCTGCCTGTGACGGACGTGGCGGTGCTCGAAGGCAAGATCGTGAGCGGCTGAACAAGTTTGTTGAAGTAGTCTGTGCCTGTAGGGTAGCATCAGGGTTATGAGTTATCATCTTGCCGAAGAGTTCTTAGACTATCTTGCTGTCGAGCGAGGTGCGTCTCCCCACACCATCAATGCGTACGGGGGGGATCTTCGCGCCTACCTCACCCACCTCGAGAGCCGCGATTCCGATCCACTGAGAGCGACCCGCGACGACGTGTCCACGTTCGTCGCGTTTCTCCAGGCCAAGGGGATGGCCCCCAGTACGGTGGAGCGCAAGGTCGCCGCGGTGAAGAGCTTCCATGCGTTCCTCGTGCGCGAAGGCCTGACGGAGAATCACCCGACGCTCGACTTCGCGCTGCCGAAGGTGCCCGACCGGTTGCCCGATGTCATCTCCATCGAGGAGGCACAACGTTTCTTGTCCCAACCGTTCCCCGAGGGGCCGGTCGGCTATCGCGACCGCGCGGTACTCGAAACGCTTTACGGGTGCGGTCTCCGCGTGAGCGAGCTTACGGCGCTCGATCTTGCGGACGTCGACATTGAGGGGGGATTCCTGCGCGTACTCGGCAAGGGGGACAAGGAGCGACTCGCCCCCGTGGCCGGTGCCGCCGCCCGCGCGCTCGCCGCGTATCTGGAACATGGCCGCCCCTACCTGCGTGCGAAGAAGGCGAGCGTGCGGCCCGACCCCTCCGCGGTGTTCGTCAATGTCCGCGGTGGTCGCCTGACGCGCCAGGCGGTCTTCGGCATCGTACGCGACTACGGTGAGCGCGTCGGCCTCACCCTGCACCCGCACACGTTACGCCACTCGTTCGCAACGCACATGCTGCAGGGAGGCGCTGACCTGCGCGCGCTCCAGGACATGCTCGGACATGCGGACATCAGCACCACCCAGGTGTATACACACGTGGACCGCACGCATGTTCGCGAGGAATACCTCACCACCCATCCGAGGGCCCGGCTCAGGTAGCCCCAGCAGGTGGTTTCATCCGCGTGTCACATGGTAGATGGTGCGCGGTAGGGGTAGAATGAATGAGGTATCCCCGGTTTGTGTATGAGGAGGCGAATCGCAGCGTGAACAGTAAGGTGAGCAAGGTATTGGCGGTTCTGTTGGCTCTGATGCTGGTCCTGGCGTTTCTGCCGGCATGCGCGGCGGAAGAAGAGCCCGCGGAAGAGCCGGCCGAGGAGCCGGTCGAGGAGCCGATGACCGATGTCAAGGCTGCCATGGTCACCGACGTCGGTGGTCTGGGTGACAAGTCCTTCAACGACCTGGCATACGAGGGTCTGACGAAGGCGGAAGCGGAACTGGGTGTTGAGATCCAGGTGCTCGAGTCCAAGGAGATCACGGACTACGAGAGCAACATCGACCAGCTGGCGACCGCAGGCTACAGCCCGATCTTTGCGGTCGGCTTCTTGATGACCGATGCGGTCATCAAGATGGCGCCGGAGTATCCGGACACGATGTTCGGTGGCGTTGACGAGGAGTTCTACGACGGTGTGCCCGCAAACGTCGTCTCCCTGCTCTTCAAGGAGCACGAAGGCAGCTACCTGGCCGGCGTCGTGGCTGGCCTGGCGACACTGGACTCGTTCGACGACAAGCTCAACGGTGACAACGTCATCGGCTTCGTCGGCGGCATGGACGTTCCGCTGATCAAGAAGTTTGAGGCGGGCTTCATCGCAGGCGCCAAGTCCGTCAACCCGGACGTGAAGGTCATCTCGCTCTATGCGGGTAACTTCACCGACCAGGCGAAGGGCAAGGAGCTCGGCCTGTCGCTCATCGAGCAGAAGGCCGACGTGATCTACGCGGCGGCGGGCGCGGTTGGCCTCGGCACGATCCAGGCCTGCCAGGAGAAGGGTGCCCTGTTCATCGGTGTCGACGCCGACCAGTACCTCACGGTGCCGGGTAGCGGAGACGTCATGCTCACCTCGATGATGAAGCGCGTCGATACGGCGGTCTTCGAGGCGATCAAGGCCATGGTCGACGGTAACTTCCCGGCCGGCGAGGTCCAGCACTTCGGTCTTGCCGAGGGTGGCGTCGACCTCGCTCCGTTCCATGACTTCGAGAGCAAGGTCCCGCAGGCCATCAAGGACGCGGTCGAAGAGGCCCGTACCGGCATCGTTTCCGGTTCGATCATGGTCCCCGAGACTCCGTAGGTTCCGGAATCGCAGAAGACGCGGTTATGGTCTTCGTGCGGTAGACTTCAGAGGGGCGGTCGGTCATCAGGCCGGCCGCCCCCACTGATACTGTGGTGTCTGCGGTTCAGGAGGGGAGATGCCGATGGCAGTTCTCGAGCTACGGGGGATTACCAAGGTCTTTCCCGGCGTCATCGCCAACGAGAACGTATCGATGACGCTGGAAAAGGGCGAGATCGTGGCGCTTCTCGGTGAGAACGGCGCCGGCAAGTCCACCCTGATGAATGTGGTCTACGGTCTGCTCTCCGCCGAACACGGAGAGGTCCTCATCGATGGGAAGCCGGTGAAGATTCAATCACCACGGCAGGCCATCGACCATGGGATCGGGATGGTCCACCAGCATTTCATGCTGGTCGAGCCGCTCACCGTCACCGAGAACATCGTGCTCGGCCGGGAGCCGGGGAAGTACGGCGTCATCGACTTCGCCACCGCGCGCGCCAAGGTGGCGGAGCTCTCGGCCCACTACGGGCTCAAGATCGACCCTGACGCTCGCATCATGGACCTCCCCGTGGGGTTCCAGCAGCGTGTCGAGATCCTCAAGGCCCTCTATCAGGGCGCGCGTGTGCTCATCTTAGACGAGCCCACCGCGGTCCTCACCCCGCAGGAGGTGCGCGAGCTGTTCAAGGTGGTGCGCTCGCTCGTGGCCGAGGGACTCTCCGTAGTGTTCATCACGCACAAGCTCGAAGAGGTCATGGCGGTTGCCGATCGCATCATCGTCATGCGCGACGGTGCCGTTGTGGGTGAGGCTCGGCCCTCCGACACCGATGAGGTAGGACTGGCGCGCATGATGGTAGGGCGCGACGTCGTCCTGCGGATCAAGAAGGGCGCGTCGACCTGTGGCGAGACGGTCCTCGAGGTAGCCGACCTTCACGTCAAGGATGAGCGCGGCCTTGACGCCGTCAACGGCGTCACGTTCACCGTCTGCGGTGGTGAGGTCGTCGCTCTCGCCGGCGTGAGCGGCAACGGGCAGACCGAGCTCATCGATGCCATCGTGGGCCTGCGCCGTCCGGAGGCAGGTACGATCGCGCTCAAGGGCGCGGACATAACCACTGCAAGCGCGCGCTCGTCGATCGAGGCCGGCGTGTCCCACGTTCCCGAGGACCGGCACCGCCGGGGGCTTGTCCTCCAGTTCGACCTGGCGGAGAACCTCGTCCTCGGTGACCATCGCATGATGCCCTTCGCACGCAACGGCATCATGAAGCCACGAAAGGTCACCGAGGTTGCCAAGAAACGGATCGCCGACTACGACATCCGGACGCCGTCCGAGCGGGTGCTTGCATCGAGCCTGTCAGGCGGCAACCAGCAGAAGGTGGTCATCGCCCGTGAGATCGGGAGGAACCCGGAGTTGCTCGTGGCGGCCCAGCCGACACGCGGCCTCGATGTCGGCGCCATCGAGTTCGTGCACCAGCAGATCCTCGCTGAACGCACGGCGGGCAAGGCAGTGCTGCTGATCAGCCTCGAGCTCGAGGAGGTCCTATCGCTCGCGGACCGCGTCCTCGTCATCTACGAGGGGCGGATCGTGAAGGAGTTCGTGAGTGACGAGGCCGACGCAGAGACCCTCGGCTACTACATGACGGGAGGCGGCGGCACCAAGCTCGATGAGGCCGCTGTTGTGGCCGTGCCGTCCGAAGGTGAGGTGGGCGCATGAGCGAGTCACACGAGACCCTGCCCGTGCAGCGCGCCTGGATGGGAGCTCTGCAGAAGATCGGCACGCCGCTCATCTCGGCGGCGCTCGCCATCGCGATCGGCTCGTTCATCATGTGGATCTCCGGCTATGACCCCCTAGCCGCGTACGCCGCTCTCTTCAAGGGGGCGTTCGGCGGTCCCAAGCAGATCGGCGACACGATACTGCGCTCCACACCGCTCATTCTGACGGGTCTTGCGGTGGGATACGGCTTCCGGGCCGGCCTGTTCAATATCGGAGCCGAGGGCCAGCTCTTCATGGGCGGTCTCGCCGCCGCATTCCTTGGTGTGCTGATGGTGGGCATGCCCTGGGTTGTTGTGCTGCCGGTGCTCATCATCGCCGCTGCGCTGGCCGGTGCGGCCTGGGCGTTCGTGCCCGCGATCCTCAAGGCGCGGATCGGCGCGCATGAGGTCATCACGACGATGATGTTCAGCTACATCGCACGGTACTTCGTGTCCTATCTTGTCGTGGGGCCGCTCAAGTCAGAGGGAATGATCCCCCAGACCGTCGAGCTGGCCCCCGAGGCACAGCTTCCCCGCATCCAGTCGTTGTTCTCCGAGCAGGTCCTGGATGCTCTGCCGATTCTGAACCTCGGACGTGCGCATATGGGGATCGTCGTGGCAGTCGTCGCGGCCGTGGTGGTCTGGCTGATTCTGAAGTACACGACGCTCGGCTACGAGAACCGTGCCGTTGGATTCAACCCCTGGGCGTCCGAGACCGCAGGCATCTCGGTGCAGTGGACGACGGTCAAGGCGCTGTGCATCTCAGGGGCGCTGGCGGGGCTTGGGGGAGCAGTCGAGGTGATGGGTGTCCACCACCGGATCTTCGACCAGTTCTCCTCCGGCTTCGGGTTCACCGGGATCGCGGTCGCACTGCTCGCCAAGAACCATCCCCTCGGCATCATCCCTGCAGCGCTCATGTTCGGTGCGCTCTCGGCCGGCGCCGGCACGATGCAGCTCGAGGCGGATGTCCCGCAGAAGATCATCCTGATCATCCAGGCGCTCGTGATCTTCTTCGTCGCAGCGGAGGAGATCGTATTGTGGCTCGTCCGTCGGCGTCAGAAGGAGGCGATGAGCCATGCTGGGTGATATCATCACGCCCGATCTGTTCGCGGCGGCACTCCGGATGGCCACGCCGCTCGCCCTGGCGGCCATCGGCGGCACCATCTGCGAGCGCTCCGGTGTTGTGAACATCGCGCTTGAAGGCATCATGCTCACCGGCGCGTTCTTCGGCACCGCGACGGTGCTTGCCACTGGCAACCCGTGGCTCGGAGTGCTCGTCGCCATGCTGGCGGGTATGGGGATCGCTTCGATACACGCGTTCGCGTCCATCAACCTCCGCTCGGACCAGGTGGTGTCCGGCACGGCGATCAACCTGCTGGCGCTCGGCGTCACCGGCTTCCTGATGGAGCTCTGGTACGGCCATCCCGGCACCACGGACCCCATCAAGGTGCTTCGGCCGATCTTCGGCTTCGACTCTCCCGGGGGAGGTTTCCTCGCCGAGGTCTGGCGCTGGGTGAACGGCATCGTCTTCTCGCACACGCCGATCGTCTACATCACCATCGTCATCGCGATCGTCGCGCAGTGGGCCATCTATCACACGCGGTGGGGGCTCAGGCTGCGGGCGCTCGGCGAGCACCCGCGGGCCGTTGAGACGGTGGGCGTCAACGTGTACCGCGGACGCTGGGTCGCCGTGCTCATGAGCGGCGCGCTGGCCGGGCTTGCCGGAGCCAACCTCACGATCGAGCAGGTGGGGTCGTTCACCGAGAACATGACGAACGGTCGCGGTTTCATCGCGCTTGCGGCAAACATCTTCGGCCGGTGGACACCGGTGGGCTCGTATCTGGCAACGCTGCTGTTCGGATTCGCCGATGCGCTCCAGATCAAGCTGCAGATCCTTCGCGGCATCATCGACGTGCCGCCGCAGGTGTTCCTTGCGCTGCCCTACATCCTGACCGTCGTCGTCCTGGCCGGTGTCATGGGCAGGGCGGTGGGTCCGGCTGCTGTGGGCCAGCCGTACAAGAAAGGGTAGGGACCGTGCTCATCGGTCACGAAGGAGAGCGCCTGCGCCCCGGCCGGGCGCTCTTCTGGTCGCTCACCTGGGGTGTGGGCGTTGCGGTGGGTGTTGCGGCCGGAGGGTGGCTCACGCTCGTCGGCGGAGCCGGTGCGCCCGGGAGCGAGGCTCTCCAGCCGCTCTCAGACCTCGTGGCGCTCCCCGCGCTCGGCGGAGGGATCGTCATGCTCCTGCACCTTGTCGGCCAGTTCACTGCGGCGGCGCTCCGCGGCCGAGCCGTAGCGCGCGCCGAAGATCAGGGCTAGCGCGACGACGACGAGCACCACGGCATCGCCGGGGAGGTCGGGCGCGGCGCTTCCGCGGACGATGCTCCGCAGCACGTAGGCGGCGGCCGGTATGGCCGCCGCCAGTGCGAGCGGGATGCTGATGTTCGGTCTCAGTGCGCCCTCACGCTCCGGGAGTGTCATCGGGGGTGGCACCGACCGCTTCGGCCGTCGGGTCTGATGCCGTAACGGCCTTCTTCGCGGCACGCTTGCGCAGCACCGCCCGCACTACGAAGAACGCGATCAGGCCGAGAATCCAGAGCGGAGAGGTAGCGATGAGTGCCGCGATGCCGAAGCTGATGAGATCGGCAGCGCCCCGGAATCCGGAAGTCACGGCGTCGAGGAATCCCCACGTATCGCCCGTGGGCCGCACGACCGGCTTCGGCTCCACGAGCTCGATCGTCACGGTGGCCATGGCGGCCTGACGCTCGAGGTACTTCACCTGAGCGTCAAGGCTCTCGATCTCGCCACGCACGCGGGAGAGCTCGGCCTCGATCGCGAGCATCTCCTCGACCTTGGTCGCCGCATCGAAGAACTCGCGGAGCCGCAGTTCCTCGGCGCGGAGGTTGCCGAGCCGTGCCGAGAGGTCGACGTGCTGCTGCGTGACGTCCTCGGTGTCCTCGGCCTGGTACTTCACGGTGCCGAGACCGACGATGTCGTCAACGAACGCCTCAAAGGAGTCGGCCGGTACGCGCACCGTCACCCAGCCGCGAAGCCCCGCGCCATCGCCCGTGGCGTACCCGTTCTCGTCGTAGCGGTAGATGGGGCTCTCGGTGTCGGTCGCCACCTGCAAGCCGGTGATGATGCCTCCGCTGTCACGCGCGATCGTCCTGATCTCGGCGACCGCGTCTTCCGTGCTCTCCACCTCGAGCCGTACGGTCTTGGAGCGCACGATCATGCGGTCCGCCTCCGCCACGTTGGCGACATCGCCCTTGGAACTCGCGGCCGCGTCGTAACTCTCCTCGGCGTAGACCTCGGGCGGCGCTTGCGCGGGCATCTCGCCGTAAACGCCGTCGTCTCCGCGGTACTCGTCCGAGGTGCTCGTGCTGCCGCTGAAGCCGCAGCCGGCCATCAGCCCGGCCATCAGTACGAACGCCACGCCGAGTGCGACGGCGGCCTTCGTCCGGGTGGTGCCTCGTGTGCGCATCATGTCCGATGTCCTCCCTGTCGAGATGCCTGGCCTGAACCACGTACGCCCCGTCGACCTGCATGACAGGCAACGGGGCGAGCGGTCGAGACAGTGGGTGGAGCGGGACCTACTCGGCCTTCTTGAGGACCTCTTCGGCCTTCTTGAGCTGCTTGGCCGTGTACACGAGCATCCCGATCGAGATCGCCACGACGACGAAGAACACGACCACGAGCATGTTGAAGATGATGCCGGCGACGTTGTTACCGAGAAGGAACCATCCGTACATAGGGGCTTCCCACCTCCATCGTAGCCACGCTTGAGAACGATTCTACCGTGGCCGACCCGGGCGCACAACCACGCACGGAACGTGCCGTCGTATGCGTTCTTCCACTGTCAACGTCCGATTCCTGCCTGTCGCTCCTATGACGCCTGCCGGCGCCGCACGGTTCACGGCCACACCGCGGTGCGGGGAGCGCGTGGGCCGAGGGGGGGAGTGTCGCCGGGCGAGCCCCTTCGGCGTGCCAGGGGCGCCTGAAAGAACGCGGTCTTCGGGGGCGGAGAAGCGGTGGCGCACGGTGGTGCATCGTGGCCCGTGGTGGCGTGTGGTGGGTCGAAATACCCAAATAGTGTTGCAAAGTGGGATATCGTGGCATAGAGTTGTGACATGCGGAGGCCCGTGGGGGCTCTCAAGGGACATAGAAGTGGGGAGGGACGGATGTTTCTCGGCGAACACCAGCACACGCTGGACGCCAAGGGGCGCCTGTCGTTGCCCGCCAAGTGGCGTCTCAAGATGGACGAGAAGCTCGTCGTGGCCAAGGGCCTTGAGAACTGCCTCTACGTTTCATCAGTGGAGGAGTACGAGCGGTTCCTCGCGCAGCTCACCGAGCAGGGGGACTTCGATCCCCGGTTCCGCAAGGTGCGGCGCTTCTTCACCTCCGGCGCAGTCGAGGTTCCGATCGACAGCGCGGGACGCGTGATCATCCCGCAGCCGCTCAGGGAGTACGCCAAACTCGACCGCGACGTGGCGGTCATCGGCAACGGCGATCGTATCGAACTCTGGGACGCGTCGCAGTGGGCCGAGTACAACGGCGAGACCGAGGCGCGTATCGAGGATGTGACGAGCGAGCTCGCCGAACTCGGTATCCTCTAGGACTTTGAGAATGGAATACCGGCACACCCCAGTTTTGCTGGCCGAGGTCACGCAGCAGCTGACCTTACACGACGGCTCCATCTTCGTTGACTGTACCTTAGGCGGGGCAGGACACGCGAAGCGGATCGCACAGCTTGTAGCTCCCACCGGAATCGTGGTGGGAATCGATCAAGATGACGCCGCACTCACCGCAGCAGCAGACACACTACGCCTCGGCCAGCAGAACGTTCCGGACATCGTATTGCTGAAGGGCAACTTCGGCGAACTCGATGCCCTGCTCCTCGAGGCGCGTGTTCCGTACGTGGACGCGTTCCTGTTCGATCTCGGTGTCTCCTCTCCCCAGCTTGACCATGTCGGCCGCGGTTTCACCTACCAGGAGGACGTTCCGCTCGATATGCGGATGGACCCCTCGTCGTCGCAGCCTACCGCGGCTGACATCGTCAACACATATTCCGAGTCGGAGCTCGCACGCGTGATCCGCGAGTACGGCGAGGAACGGTGGGCCTCGCGCATCGCAGCCTTCATCGTAGCCGCGCGGGGTCGCCACCGGATCACAACCACCGGAGAGGTCGTCGAGATCATCAAGGCGGCCATCCCGGCCGCTGCACGAAGGAAAGGCGGCCACCCGGCGCGGCGGACCTTCCAGGCGCTGCGCATCGAGGTGAACCGCGAGCTCGAGGTGCTGGAGCGAGGTCTGCGGAGTGCGGTGCGGTGGCTTGCGCCACAGGGACGCATCGCGGTCATCAGTTACCACTCGCTCGAGGACCGCATCGTGCGAGATGTGTTCGCAGAGCTCGCCCAGGGGTGTGTGTGTCCTCCCGACCTGCCGGTCTGCCGGTGCGGGCGGGAGCCGGTACTCCGCATCATCACGAAGAAACCCCTCGTGCCCTCCGACGAGGAGATCGAGCAAAACCCGCGGGCCCGGAGCGCGAAGCTGCGAGTCGCGGAGAAGCGATAGCGACCAAGGGGCCCCTCCGACAACGGAGGGGAAGGACGCGGAAGGAGGCCCACGGACGTGGGCGCAGCGGCACGCAAGCTCGCGCACCGCGCCGCACCTGCCCGACCGGCCTTGCGGCTGGTACGGGGAGGGCGGCGTTCTCGCGCGCGCTCCAATGCTGCCGTCGCCGAGATCTTCCGCGTGGCCGTCGTCTGCTTGCTCGTCCTCGGCATCGCGGGCATGACGCGCGTGGCGCTTGCCGTGCAGGCGACCGAGGCGTCGATCGACGCCTATGAGCTTCGGAAAGAACTCAAGGCCGAGGAGAAGGCTACCCGCACACTCGAGGCGGATCGCAGCACACTGGCCGCGCCCTCGCGGATCGAGGTTCTCGCATGCGAGACGCTCAACATGGCGCGGCCGATCGAGGTGTGCTATCTGGAGCTGCCCGGTGCCACGGACGGGCCGTCCGACAGCCCCGCGTCGCCCGGTGCGCCAGACCCAGCGGCCGGGCCGACCGAACGTCTGGCGGTGTCAGGCCTGTTGGCGTCGCTGATGGACCTCGCCGCGGGTGAGGCGCAGGTGCTGCTGGTCGGCGACATGGGTCTCGGTCAGGCGAGATGAGCGGGGCCGGACGCAGCCGCTCCCGCCCCGTAGCCGGGCATCAGACGAAGCGCTCGGCGTGGTCCGGGCGCTTCTTGTGGCTCATGCTGGTGCTCAGCCTCGGTCTTCTTGTGGTAGGGGCGCAGCTCGTGCGCATCCAGGTGATCGACGGACCCGTGTACGCGGCGCGTGCGGCGGCTCAGCGCACGCGCGACATCGTGCTCAACCCGGAGCGGGGCTTCATCCTCGACCGCGAGGGCGAAGTGCTCGCGGAGACCGTCCCCGCCCGCACCGTCTACGCCGTCCCGGGCGCCATCACCGATGCCGAGGGGACCGCGCAGGCGATCGCCGACACACTCGGCGGCGAGCCGGCGGACTACCTGCCCAAGCTCACCAAGGACGCCGACTACGTCTACATCGCGCGCAAAGCCGATCCGGCGCGTGCCGCCAACCTGGAGGCGCTCGGCATCGCCGGTCTGGGGTTCAGCGAGGACTCGCGACGCGTGTACCCGAGCAACGAGCTCGCGGCTCAGGTGCTGGGCTTTGTCGGGATCGACGATGAGGGCCTCTCGGGCCTGGAACTCTTCTATGACGACCTGCTCGCCGGCGAACCCGGGCGGCTCATCTGCGAGCGTGACCGGCAGGGCAGGCCGATTCTCGGGGGCGTGACCCACGAGGAAGAGGCCGTCGATGGCCGGGATATCGTGCTGACCATCGACAAAGACATCCAGTACCAGGCGCAGGTCGCGCTTGCCGAAGCGGTCGAGGAGTGGGACGCGGCCGCCGGGTCGATCCTCGTGATGGATCCGGTGACCGGCGAGATCCTCGCCATGGCGTCGATCCCGCAGTTCAATCCCAACCGCTTCGGTGAGGCCGACGCCGCCGCACACCGCAACCGTTCGATCGTCGACTCCTACGAGCCGGGTTCCACCATCAAGTCGCTCACCGCAGCAGCCGTCATCGAGGAGGGTCTCTTCGACGGCTCGAGCATGTTCGTGCTGCCGCCGACGGTGACGGTGGGTGGGCGCACGATCAAGGAGTCACATCCCCGCCAGACCGTGACGTGGTCGCTCACCGAGATCGTGACGAACTCGTCGAATGTGGGCGCGGTGAAGCTCGGTGAGGCACTCGGCCCCGAGGGGCTCCACGAGTACTTCACGCGCCTGGGCTTCGGCGAGCGCACGGGCGTCGACTTCCCGGGCGAGGCCAAAGGCCAGCTGCCGCCGGTCGATCGGTGGTCGGGGTCGTCGCTCGCCACCATATCTTTCGGGCAGGGCGTTTCGGTGACCCAGCTCCAGCTGGCCCGCGCGCTGGCCGCGATCGCCAACGGCGGCGAACTCGTAGCGCCGCACTTCCTTCGTGAGGTCCCGGACGCGCCCGAGATCGAGCTCGCCTGGCCCAAGCAGCGGGTGTTGTCCGAGGACACTGCGAAAGAGATGCGCTCGGTGCTCGCCGACGTCGTCAGCGAAGGGACGGGCTCCGAAGCTGCCGTTCCCGGCTACACCGTGGCCGGCAAGACCGGAACGGCCCAGAAGGCGCGCACGGACGGAGTCTCAGGCTACGCGGCGGGCAAGTACGTCGCGTCGTTTTCGGGGTTCCTGCCAGCCGAGGACCCGCGCGTGCTCGTGGTCGTGAGCATCGACGAACCGTCGCGCGCCATCTACGGAGGGACGGTGGCTGCGCCGACGTTCAGCCGCGTTGCGCGGTTCGCGGTGGAGCACCTGCGCATCCCTCCGGGGCAGCCGGTAACGGAAGCACAACAGGGCGACCGGTAGGTCGAGACGATCAACGACGGATGGTAGGATTGTCCGGCTCGCGAGCGGTAGGGACACGTGAGGACGACGACACTACGACAGCTGGTAACAGGCGACGGCACCGCGGTCCTCACGGGCGCCGATGTGCCCGTGTCGGGTGTGGCGTACCGCTCCGACCGGGTACGCCCGGGTGACGCGTTCTTCTGCATCCCGGGCTTCCGGCACGACGGCCACGACTTCGCTGCTGACGCTGTGAGGCGGGGAGCCGTGGCGCTCGTGTGTGAGCGCGCGCTGGATCTGCCGGTCCCGCAGGTGGTCGTGGCCGACACGCGTCGCGCGCTCGCGACTGCGGCGGCGATGGCGTACGGGGACCCGACCGAACAGATGAGCGTGGTCGGCGTGACCGGCACCAACGGCAAGACCACGACGACGTACCTCATCGATAGCATCCTGCGCACTGCCGGCCGCACCACCGGCCTCATCGGCACCGTCGAGACGCGCAGCGGCGCCACTCGGCTGCCCTCGGTCCGGACCACCCCGGAATCGGCCGACCTGCAGGAACTCTTCGCGCGGATGCTCGCCGAGGGTGTGTCGGCCGTCTCGATGGAGGTCTCCTCGCACGCGATCGACCTCCATCGCGCGGACGCCATCCACTTCGCGGTGGCGGCGTTCACCAACCTGACGCAGGACCACCTGGACTACCATCACACGCTGGAGGAGTACTGGTCGGTCAAGCGGCGCCTGTTCACGGAGCTGGACGTTGCCGAGCGGGTGGTCAACATCGACGACTCCCGGGGGCAGGAGCTCGCCCGGGCCACCGACGCGCGCTTCACGGTCGGCAGGGACCCGGAGGCCGCGGTCCGTGCGGCCGACGAAGTGGCCGGACCGACATCCACCGGGTTCACGCTGCTGGTCCCGGGCGGCTCGGCCCGAATCACGCTTCCGCTTGCGGGCGCGTACAACGTGAGCAACGCGCTCGTGGCTGCGGGATGCGCGCTGGCGCTCGGGATCACGCTGGAGCACGTTGTGGAAGGCCTCGAATCGGCTCCGCAGGTACCCGGACGGCTCGAGCGTATCGATGAGGGGCAACCGTTCAGCGTCCTGGTGGACTACGCACACACCCCCGATAGCCTCTCCAAGGCCATCGCCGCGGTGCGCGCGGTCACGCCGGGGCGGGTCATCACGGTGTTCGGCTGTGGCGGCGACCGCGACCCGGAGAAACGGTCGCTCATGGGGCGTGCGGCGGGCGAGGGGTCCGACATCGTCGTGGTCACGAGCGACAACCCGCGGAGCGAAGACCCCGTGGGCATCATCCTGCAGATCGAGGACGGACTGAAACCGACGGGTACGCGGTACGATGTCGAGGTGGACCGCCGTTCGGGCATCACCCGCGCACTCTCACTCGCCACCGAAGGCGATACGGTGCTGATTGCGGGCAAGGGCCATGAGGACTACCAGATCTTCGCCGACCGGACTATCCATTTCGACGACCGTGAGGTAGCGCGCGAGGAGTTGAGGGCGCGATGCTGACCCTCTCCGTGGGAACGTTGCTCGAGATCACCGGCGGTGAACTGCTCGCCGGGCCATCGGTGACCATGGTCAACGGATGCACCATCGACTCGCGGCAGATCCAGCCCGGTGGAGCGTTCGTAGCCTTCATCGGCGAGCATGCCGACGGCCACGCGTTCGTCGGTGGCGCCCTGGAGCGCGGCGCGCGGGCGCTGATCGTGACGCGTGACGATGTCGCTCTTCGCACGGCGCTCGAGGCCGCGGGGCGCCCCGAGGTGGCGCTGGTCCTCGTGGACGATGCCCTCGGGGCGCTGGAAGCGCTCGCGTCGTGGCACCGGGGACGTCTCATGTGTCCGGTGATCGGCATAACGGGCTCGACGGGCAAGACGACCACGAAGGACTTCCTGCGGAGTATCCTGGCGACGCGCCTGCGCGTGGTCGCCACCGAGGGCAACCGCAACAACGAGCTCGGCGTGCCGCTCACGATCATGGATGCGGGCACCGAGACGGAGGCGCTCATCGTCGAGATGGCGATGCGCGGCACCGGGCAGATCGACCACCTCTGCTCGATCGCGCGCCCGACGGCGGGGCTGGTGACCAACGTCGGTGTGAGTCACATCGAGGTGTTGGGCTCGGAAGAGGCCATCGCGGCGGCCAAGGGCGAGCTCGTGCGCGCCGTACCGGCCGACGGCCGGGTCTTCCTGAACGGCGACGACGCCTGGAGCGACATGCTCGCGGCGGGCACGGACGCCACGGTGACGCGCTACGGGCTCGGACCCGTTGCCGACGTCAGCGCGCTCGACGTCACGGTGTCCGATGACGGGCACCCCGCGTTCACGCTGGTGTGCGCGGCGGGCACCGCCGAGGTGCGCCTGCCCACGCCAGGCCGCCACAACGTATACAATGCGCTCGCGGCAGCCGCGGTGTCGCTCTACCTCGACCTGTCGCTCGACGACATCGTCGCCGGGCTCGAGCGCACGACGTTCTCGCGGTGGCGGATGGAGACGTTCGAAAGCGCCAGCGGTGTCATTGTCATCAACGACGCGTACAACGCCAATCCGACGTCGATGAGCGCCGCGATCTCGGCACTCGGCGATGTGCCGAGCGCCGGCAGGCGCATCGCGGTGCTCGGCGACATGGCCGAGCTGGGTTCACTCACCGAACTCGCGCACTTCCAGCTCGGGGGAGAGGTCGCGGCGTCATCGGTGGACGTACTCGTCACGGTGGGCGAGCGCGCGCGTCGCATCGCAGAAGGCGCCCGCGCGGCGGGGCTCGATCCGGCGGCCGTGCGGCCATGCGCTACGGCCGAAGAGGCCTCGGAAGTGCTGGACGACCTGCTCGCCCCCGGTGACACCGTGCTCGTCAAAGCCTCTCGTGTCATGGGACTGGAAACCGTCGTGGAAGGGATCATGGAACCCCGTGTTCAGCCTTCTGCCTGAGATAGCGCGCTACCCCACCTACCAGGTGTTCGTGGCCGCGGTGCTGGCGCTCGTGCTGGCGGGCACGCTGTTCCCGCTCTGGATCCGCCTGCTGCGCTTCCGCAACATCGGACAGCAGGTGCGTGCCGACGGCCCCCAGGGGCACCTCGTCAAGCAGGGGACGCCCACGATGGGCGGCGTGCTCATCGTCATCGTCGTCGCGCTCGTCTACCTGTCGCTCGGCGAAGTGGGTAGGCCGGGCATCGTGGCGCTTGTGGCGCTGCTCGGGTGCGGGTTGCTCGGCTTCGTGGACGACTACGCCAAGGTGGTGCACGAGCGCTCCCTTGGTCTGCGGCCGCGCGCGAAGATCGTGGGGCAGGCCACGGTGGCGTTCGCCATCGGCGTCATGGCCGTCAACTGGGCGCACGTGAGTCCCGAAGTGCTGCTGCCCTGGGGCGGAACGCTCGATCTCGGCGTGCTTTCCACGACGATCGAAGCGGGCAGGTTCACCATCACCCTGCCGTGGCTCTACATCGCACTTGTCTTCTTCATGGTCATCTCGTTCTCCAACACGGTGAACCTCACCGACGGCCTGGACGGCCTCGCAGCCGGCACGGTTATGATCGTCATGCTCGTGTTCGCGGGTATCGCGTTTCGGCAGGACAACCTCGAGCTCGCGCTGTTCGCAGCGGCTGTCGCCGGCGCCTGCCTCGGCTTCCTGTGGTACAACGCGTTTCCGGCCGACATCTTCATGGGCGACACGGGCTCGCTCGGACTCGGCGCGGCCATCGCCACCATGGCGGTGGTGACCAAGACCGAGCTCATCGCGCCGCTCCTCGGCGGCATCTACGTGGCCGAGGGCCTCTCGGTCATCCTGCAGGTGGCGTCCTTCAAGCTCACCGGCAAGCGCATCTTCCGCATGGCGCCCCTGCACCACCACTTCGAGATGAAGGGGTGGAGCGAGACCAAGGTCATGGTGCGATTCTGGATCGTCACCGGCATTCTGGCCGGCGCGGGCTTCGCGCTCTACTTCGTCGCATCGGTGGGGCGATAGCGGTGGAGCGCTGGAACGGACACATCCTGGTGCTCGGACTCGGCGCGTCCGGGGAGGCGGCGGCGTCGTGGGCGCTCGTGCAGGCCGAGGCGGGAGCACCCGTGCGCGTGACCGTGGTGGACTCCGGTTCCGGGGACATCCTCGAGCGGCGTGCCGACGCGCTGCGCGCGCGTGGAGCCGAGGTCAGACTGGGCACGAACGAGGTGCCCCGGGCAGATCTTGTCATCGCGTCGCCCGGCATCCCGCCAGCGAGCCCGCTGATGGTCGCCGCCACCACGCTCGGCGTGCCGGTCATCTCGGAGATCGAGCTGGCCTACCGCATCTCGGTTGCGCCGTGGATCGCCGTGACGGGCACCAACGGCAAGACCACGACGACAGGTCTCATTGTGCACCTGCTGCGTGAGGCGGGCTTCGTCGCGGAGCCCGCGGGCAACTTCGGCCCGCCGGCGGTATGCGTGGCCACCGAGACAGGTCGCGCCGGGATCATCGTCGCCGAAGTCTCGAGCTTCCAACTGGCGCGGATCGAGCGCTTTCACCCACGCGTTGCCGTGCTGCTCAACATCACGCCCGACCATCTCGACTATCACGGGAGCATGGAGGCGTACGCCGCCGACAAGGCGCGGATCTTCGCGAACCAGGCACCCGACGACACTGCGGTCATCGACGTTGACGATCCGGGCTCGGCAGCGCTCGCGCCCGTAGTCGGCGAGCGAGGTGTGGGCGTGCTCCGTGTGAGCCGAGCCGCACCGCAGGCACCCGGTGCCTTCGTGTCGAACGGGTCGATCGTGGCCGATATCGGACACGGGCCGGTCGAGGTGCTGCCGGTACGTGAGCTCTCGCTGCGCGGTGAGCACAACGTCAGCAACGCGCTTGCGGCGGTCGCGGCGGCGCTCGCGATGGGCGCAGCACCCACCGCGGTGGCGCGTGGCCTACGGACGTTCGCGCCGATCGAGCACCGCCTGGAGCCCGCGGGCGTTGCGGGAGGCGTGGAGTACTTCAACGACTCGAAGGCCACCAATCCCGACGCGGTCATCAAGGCGCTCACGGCGTTCGACGGGCGCGAGATCGTCCTGCTCCTCGGCGGTCGCAACAAGGGCGTCGACCTCGGACCCCTCGCGGGCGCCGCTGCGGAGCGCTGCTCCTCGGTGATTGTCTTCGGCGAGTCGGCGCCCGAATTCGCCGCGGCGTTCGCCGCGATCGGCGCGCCTGCAACCATGACCGTCGCGCTTGCTGACGCTGTGGCCGAGGCCGCACGTATCGCCGGTACGGGCGATGTGGTGCTGCTCTCGCCGGGATGCACCTCCTTCGATGAGTTCGGCAACTACCAGGAGCGGGGCCGACGGTTCAAAGAGCTCGTGGCCTCCCTGAGCGGGGTGACGGGCTAGATGGCGACCCGTCGTCGGAGGCTTCCGACTCCCGCATACGTGCTGCTCGGCGCCGTGGGCGCGCTGCTGGTGTTCGGCCTCATCATGGTCTACTCGGCGTCGTCGGTCGCGGATTACGTGCAACTCGGAGACAGCGCCTATCACATGCGCAGGCAGGCGATCTACGCCCTGGCGGGTATCGTCGGGCTCGGTGTGGCGTCGATGTGGGACTTCCGGCAGCGACGCGGCCGACGGCTCGTCCTCACGCCAGCGCGGGTCGCGTGGGCGGTCTGGGCCGTTGCTGCCGTCGGACTCTTCGCCGTCCAGGTGGCGGGTGTGGGCAAGTACGGCGCGACGCGATCGATCGACCTCGGCATCGGCTTCATCCAGCCGTCCGAGTTCGCGAAGCTCGGGTGCCTTCTGGTCGTGGCCGCGCTTGCCGCCGCGTACCGGCAGGGCAAGCTGAGTCCGCGTGGCTTCGCCGGGAGGGCCGGCGCTGCGGTGGGACTCGTGCTCGTGCTCGTGATGCTGCAGCCGGACCTCGGTACGACGCTTGCGATCACGACGATGGTGTTCGCCATGTTGTGGCTCGCCGGTATCCGGCTACGCTGGTTCGCGCTCGCGGGCGCGCTCGGCGTGCCGCTGGCCGCGCTGCTCGTGCGCATCGCGTTGTACCGCATGGAACGGGTCACGGCGTTTCTCGATCCGTGGGCCGACCCCGCCGACAGCGGCTACCAGATCATCCAGTCGCTGTACGCCTTCGGTTCGGGTGGACTCTTCGGCGTCGGACTCGGTGTCTCGCGGCAGAAGTTCTTCTATCTGCCGGCGGCGCACAACGACTTCATCTTCGCGATCATCGGCGAGGAGACAGGGCTTGTCGGCACCCTGGCCGTCGTGCTCATGTTCGGCCTGATCGGCTATGCGGGCACGCGTATCGCAGTGGCCTGCAAGGACCCGTTCGGTCGTCTGATGGCGGGCGGGCTGACGGCGATGATCCTCATACAGGCGCTCATGAACATGGCCGCCGTGACGCGTCTCATGCCAATCACGGGAATCCCGCTGCCGTTCGTGAGCGCGGGCGGCTCGTCGCTGGTCCTGATGCTCACGAGTGTGGGGCTCATCATCGCGGTGGCGCGCGCAGGCGCCGCGGACCGCATCAGGGCCGTCGGTAGAACAGAGATCAAGGAGTCACACAGTGCGCGTACTCTTGAGTGGCGGAGGGACAGCGGGTCACATCTACCCCGCGCTGGCGGTGGCGGAACGGCTGATCGCCGAAGGGCATGACGTCTCGTTCGTCGGCACGCCCGGCGGTCTCGAGGCCCGTCTCGTCCCTGAGGCGGGCATCGCCTTCCATACCGTCCCGTCCCGGGGGTTTGACCGAGCCAACCCGCTCACGCTCGTTGTGGCGGCTTTCGTGACCGCCAGGTCGCTGGTGGCGGCGGCGAGACTGCTCAGTCGGGTGCACCCCGATGTGGTGGTCGGTTTCGGCGGGTACGTGTCCCTGCCGCTCGGGCTTGCCGCGGCACTGCGCCGGGTGCCGCTCGTGCTGCACGAGCAGAACTCGGTGCCCGGCCTCGCGAACCGCATCCTGTCGCGGTGGGCGCACGCGGTGGGCACGACGTACGAGGGTTCCGCGGCGCACCTTGCTGAGCCCGGCCGAGCGGTGCTCACCGGCAACCCCGTACGCGCCAGCGTACTGGAGGCGGATCGGAACCGCGGGCGGACCATGCTCGGAGTGGGCCCGAGCGAGATGTTGCTCCTCGTCTTCGGCGGCAGTCGGGGCGCCCGCCACATAAACGACGCCATGGTGTCACTCGCGCCACAGCTCGTGGCGGTGCCGTCGTTGCGGGTGGTACACGTGGCGGGTAGGATTGAAGCCGCCGACGTGAGGACCCGGATCGCCGGGGTGACCGGAGGCCAGGAGGACCGGTACCGCGTTGTCGACTACATCGACGCGATGGGCGATGCGCTCGCCGCTTCCGATGTGGTGGTGTCGCGGGCGGGTGCCACGTCGATCGCCGAGATCACGGCGGTGGGCCGGGCTGCGGTTCTCGTGCCGTACCCGTATGCGACCGATGACCACCAGACGCTGAACGCGCGTACGCTCGCCGAGGCGGGAGCGGCTGACGTGGTGACCGACGCCGACCTCGACGGACCGGCGCTTGGCGGGGCGGTTCTGAGACTGATAGCCGAGCCTGAGCGCGTGGCGCGGATGGCTCGGGCCTCGGCAGGGCTTGCCGCGCGCGACGCGACCGAGCGTCTCGTGCGGCTCGTCGACGAGGCGGCTCGTACCGGGAAGGAGATGCGGTGACCCACACCGCGTACGCCCACTTCATCGGGGTGGGCGGGGCAGGCATGAGCGGACTCGCGAAGGTCCTGCACGACCGTGGCCTCGTGGTCACCGGTTCGGACCTCAAGTCGTCCCGCTATGCCCGCGCACTCGTAGAAGCGGGGGTGACCGTCTATATCGGTCACGACGCCGCGCATCTCGGTGAGCCCGAAGTGGTGGTGATCAGCTCGGCGATCCCGGACTCCAACCCGGAGCTCGCCGCTGCGCGCGAACGCGGGATCGAGGTCTGGCCCCGGGCCAAGATGCTCGCACACATCGCGCGCCAGGATCTGACGCTGGCGGTGGCTGGTACGCACGGCAAGACGACGACAAGCTCGATGCTCGCGAGCGCGCTCGACGGCATGGGCTACGAGCCGACGTTTCTCATCGGCGGCGAGCTCAACGATATGGGGGCCAACGCCCGTTGCGGCCGCCGGGGCTACTGCGTGGTCGAGGCCGACGAGAGCGACGGGTCGTTCCTCTTCATGGAGCCGCACGTTGCGCTCGTGACGAACGTGGAGGCGGACCATCTCGATCACTACGGCTCCTTCGAGGAGATACTCTCGACATTCGGCGAGTTCATCGGCAAGACGGACCCCGAGGGCCTGGTGGTGGTGTGTGCCGACGACGCGGCGCTCGTCGCGCTCGCGCGCGAGCGATCCCGCGCACGGGTGGTCACGTACGGCAGCGACAGGGCGGCCGAGGTCCGGTGCGAGGACGTGCAGGCCGACGGCATCGGACACCGATTCACCGTGGTGTTCCCGGATGGCGCACACGTGAAGGCCATGGTGTCCGTGCCGGGCGTGCACAACGTGGTCAACGCCACGGGCGTGATGGCCGCGCTGTGGGCGCTCGGCCTCGATACTGCTGCGGCGGCCTCGGCTCTCGGACGGTTCACGGGTGTCCGGCGGCGTTTCGAGCGGGTGGGCGAGGTCGACGGTGTCATCGTGGTCGATGACTACGCGCATCATCCCACCGAGGTCCGGGCGACGCTCCGTGCTGCCCGGGATGCAGGCTTCCCGTGCATCTGGGCGGTGTTCCAACCGCATCGGTACAGCAGGACGCGGGCCCTCGGCGGCGACTTCGGTGCGTCGTTTGGAGAGGCCGACAGGGTCGTTCTCATGGACGTGTACGGTGCAGGGGAGGCGCCCGTTCCGGGCGTGTCGGGCAAGACCATCCTCGATGAGCTCCTGCTGCGACATCCGCACGCGCCGGTAGCGTACTTCCCCCACCGCGCGGACATCGAGCGCTACCTCGTGGATCGCCTGCGTCCGGGCGACCTGGTGATGACGATGGGCGCCGGCGATGTCACCACCATCGGAGGGGAGCTGGTCCGGGCGCTCAAGGCAGCTCGCGAGGACGTGCCCCGATGAGTGTATCCGCGGCAGAGCGGCGTCTTCGGGCATCCGGCGTGGGGCACGTGCGCGCGGCGGAGCCGATGGCGCGGCACACGACGTTCCGTATCGGTGGGCCCGCTGACATCTTCGTATCCTGTGACACGTTCGCCGACCTCTCGGAGGCGCTACGGGTTCTCGACGAAGAGGGTGTCGAGTGGATGACGGTCGGCAAGGGCTCGAACCTCCTCGTGGACGATGAGGGGTATCGTGGGGCCGTGATCGAACTGGGGCGTGAGTTCAAGAAGCACCGTGTGGATGGCACGCGCGTCAAGGCGGGAGCCGGCTGCATTCTCGCGTACGTCGTGGGTGACGCATTCTCGCGCGGGCTTGCGGGCATGGAGTTCGCAGTAGGGGTGCCGGGAACCCTCGGCGGCGCACTGGCCATGAACGCCGGAAGCCGGGATGCGTGGATCGGAGACGTCACCGAGTCGGTGACGCTGTACGTGCCCGGGACCGGTCTGGAACGCATGCCGGGGTCGGACATCGCCTGGGGCTACCGCTCGAGCGGGCTCCCCGACAGGGGCGTGATCGTCGAGGCGGTCCTACGGCTCGAACGCGCGGATCAGGAGGTCATCCGGGCGCGCATGGAGGAGAGCCTTACGCGCCGCAAGCGCACGCAACCGCTCGGGATGCCGAGCGCAGGCAGCGTGTTCAAGAACCCCGTGGGCGACTCGGCCGGTCGGCTCATCGAAGCCGCTGGACTGAAGGGCGCTCGACGCGGGGGAGCGATGGTATCAGACGTGCATGCGAACTTCATCGTCAACACCGGCGGGGCGACCGCCAACGACGTACTCAGGCTCATGCTCGACATGAAGATGACGGTCAAGGACAGGTATGGGATCGAGCTCACACCGGAAGTCAGACTCCTCGGGACGTTCGACAGCGCGTAAGCGGGTGCATCTGGGCACCGGCACGCACAGTCGGACGGCTTCGGCGTACCCAGAAGCTCAAGTTGAAGGTAAGGGTGTTACCCGGCAGACGGACGGGCAGCGCGATGTCCGAGCGCATCCGGGTGCCCGGCGTGAGTCGCAGAAGCGGGCGCAGGGATCCCGCTGCCCAGAGCCCGAAACCGCGCGTGTCAAGCGGGAGGCCCGTGAGCGGCGCAGGGCGGAGGCGCAGCGTGCGCGCCGTCTGCGACTGGTCGTGGCTGTGGCCATCATCACGGCGATCGTGGCGCTCTCGGTCGGAATCTACCGATCGGATCTGTTCACGATCAGGTCCGTCGAGGTCCGGGGACTCGAGACGCTGACGACCGACGCGATCCTCGCGCTCGCCAGTGTGCCCGAGAGTAGCACCTTGTTGCGCGCACCGCTCGACGACATCGCCGCTCGTGTCGAGGACAGCCCGTGGGTCGCTTCCGCGGTCGTCTCGCGGCGGCTCCCCTCGACTCTCGTGATCACGGTCGAGGAGCGGGTGCCGGCGGCGCTGATCGATACCGGAACGGAGTTCTGGTTCGTGGATGCGGAGGGCGTCGTGCTGGGCCTGTCGGCCCTTGAGACCACAGGGTCGGTGCTGCCGGTGATCCGCGATGCGCCCGGACTCGATCCTGCTGCCGGCCAGCCCCTGGACTCGCCTGCGGTTGAGAACGCGCTCGCCGTGCTGCGTGGTGTCTCTGCTGAGCTCGCGTCGATCGTACGCACCGTGTCGTCTGCCTCGGTGGGCGAAACGGTGCTCATCACCGAGTCGAGCATCGAGATCATGGTGGGCGAGGCGACCAGGCTGGAGGAGAAGTCCGCGCTCGCGCTCAGCATCATGGCCGAGCAGGCGGGGACGGTCGTATTCATCGACGTCCGGTCAGTTGAGAGGCCCATCTCCCGGGGTCTGTAGGACCACGGCGGCGGGGGAGCGGATGCTCCACGGCGAACCCGACTGCCAGGGCGCCTACTCGGCAGTGAAGAAATCGTTGCAAACCCCTTGCGTTTAGTATAAGGTTCGTGTGAAGATTTACCGTTGTGCACATTCACTAGGGGTTAAGTAGAGGTTGAGAGTATCCACGGCGTCAGCAGTTCCAGGAGGCATATCATGCTTGATACGGGGGCCAACTACCTTGCAGTGATCAAGGTCGTGGGTATCGGCGGCGGTGGAACGAACGCCGTGAACCGGATGGTCGAGGCGGGAGTCAAGGGCGTCGAGTTCATTGCGGTGAACACGGACAACCAGGCGCTGCTGATGTCGGATGCTGACTACAAGGTACATATCGGCACAGGTCTGACGAAGGGTCTCGGCGCAGGCGCCGATCCCGGCGTGGGCTTGCAGGCCGCCGAGGAGAACCGTGCGGAGATCAAAGAGGCGCTCCAGGGTGCCGACATGGTCTTCATCACGGCGGGCGAGGGTGGCGGGACCGGTACGGGTGCTGCGCCGATCATCGCCCAGATCGCCAAGGAGGAGATCGGGGCCCTGACGGTGGCTGTGGTCACCCGGCCTTTCGCCTTCGAGGGTCGCAAGCGGGCCATCCAGGCCGAGGAAGGCATCCAGAAGCTCCGCGACCACGTGGACACGCTCATCATCATCCCCAACGACAGGCTGCTGCAGGTTGCCGAGAAGAAGACGTCCATCCTCGATGCGTTCCGTATCGCCGACGACGTGCTGCGCCAGGGCTGCCAGGGGATCACGGATCTCATCACGGTCCCGGGCCTGATCAACCTCGACTTCGCCGACGTGCGCACCGTGATGAAGGATGCAGGCACAGCGCTCATGGGCATCGGCGTCGCGACCGGCGATACCCGGGCGCACGAAGCGGCGAAGGCCGCGATCGCCAGCCCGCTCCTCGAGTCGAGTATCGAGGGCGCGAGCGGTGTGCTGCTGTCGATAGCGGGCGGCAGCGATTTGGGGCTGTTCGAGGTCAACGAAGCGGCCGAAGTCGTTCAGGCTGCGGCCCATCCCGACGCGAACATCATCTTCGGCGCCGTGATCGACGACTCGATGATGGATTCGATCCGTGTCACCGTGATCGCCACCGGTTTCGGTGCCAAGCGCCGGCAGGAGACGATGGAGTTCGAGAATGCGCTGAACGCCGACGAAGGTCCGCGCATCCCCACATTCGAGCTGCCGGCGAGCGAGGGTGACGAGGACCTGGACATCCCGGCCTTTCTGAAGCGCCGCAACCTGTAGCATACGTCGGCGACCGAGCGCATCGGTCGGCCGCCAGAGTGGTACCGCCGTGTGGCGAGCGCGAGGCTCACCACACGGCGGTCGCATTTCCGGAGCGCGGGGCTCGGACGGGAGATGCGACCGGAGGCGAGCCTGGCGTTCGGATCGTTCCTCGCGTCTTTGGGTGCTCACTCCGAATGCAGCGGCGCAGACAGAAGACCCGCCGCACCCGTGCGGCGGGTCTTCTGTTGAAGCAGCGACGTGGGCGTCAGCCTGCAGGGGGTGCGGGAGGAGCCGGCGGCGCGGGCGGTGCAGGGGGAGCTGCAGGCGGGGCCTGCGGCGGTGCCATCTGCGGTGCCTGGGGAGCTGTGGGCGGTGCGGGAGGAGCCATCGGCGGAGCCGGCGGCTGGTACCCGACGCCAGGTCCACCGGCGCCCGGAGGTGCTACGGAACCGCGCTTGATCTTCTTGAAGACCATGAAGTAATAGGCGATTGCCGCGATGAACCCTACGAACACGAGCAGGAGGATCCAGATGAGTTTCGAGTTGCCGCTGGAGTTGGGGAACTCGTGCTCCTGACGCATGATTGCGTCGATGAGCATCCAGATCGTCAGAATGCCGAGCAGGAGTGAGGGGATCATGATGCAGGCCCAAACGCCGCATCCGAGGGCCGCGGCAGCACCATCATCGCCCGTGTAGTAGTCCTGCGCGAAGGCGGGCGCGTATGCCATAAGTGTTGCTGCGCCCACGGTGAACGAGGTGGCAAGGGAGAAAGACCGCTTCATTGCTGTGTCACCCCCTCCCGAACAGCAGTCCTGTGGTAACAACCATAGGAGCGGGACGCAGAGGTCCCGTCTATCCTAGTGTGACGTATCGGCATCTCATTGACCAGCATTCAGGGTCGCTTAGGCGATTCTTCCAGAGCGTGGGTAGGGAGCCATGGTGTTCGAGCGTACGACCGACGGAGAGGTCAGTCTCCACACGGTCCCGTCACTGCATACGGACGCGGGGGTTCTGATCGCGTTCTCCGAGCGTGTGGGTGGTGTCAGCCACCCTCCGTACGCGTCGCTCGATCTTGCGGCCCACGTGGGCGATGACCCCCGGTGCGTCGACGAGAACCGCAGTCGGCTCTGTGCCGCGCTCGGCATCGAGGGCTTGCGCGATCGGCTTACGACAGCCGAGCAGGTGCACGGCACGCGCGTGGTTGAGGTCACACGGGCCGATGCGGGAGCGGGGGCGCGGACCGATGTGGGACGCGGTCGGCCGCCGGTGTCCGCCGCCGACGCACTGTGGACGCGTGAGCGTGGCGTCCCCCTGATGCTGCTGTTCGCCGACTGCGTGCCGGTGGTGCTCGTGCGGCCCTCGGCACCCGCGATAGCGGTCGTGCACGCCGGGTGGCGGGGTGCCGCGGCAGGCATCGTCGGCGCGGCGGCGCGCGTCCTGGGTGGGCTTGCCGGTGCCGATGACCTCACCGCGTACGTCGGGCCGCACATCGGCCCGTGCTGTTATGAAGTCGGTGAGGAGTGTGTGTCGCATTTCGATAACGCCTTTGTTACGATTACCGCGGCCTCGTCCCGGCTCGACCTGGGCGCGGCCGTCGGGCACGATCTCGAGCGATCAGGAGTACCGAAAGAGCGCCAGTGGCACCTCGGCATCTGTACCGCGCACAGCACCGATCGCTTCTACTCGTACCGCGCCGAGGGCCGCACAGGCCGGCACGGTGCGCTCGCCGTCATTCTCTGACGGCCACGCTAGCCACCGCCCTCATCCTGCTCGTGGCGCTGACGGGCTGCTCCGGCGCCGACGGGCGCGAAGAGGTGATCGTCTCGGGCTCAACAACGCTGCTTCCCATCGCGGAAGTGTCCGGAGAGATGTTCGCCGAGGAGCACGAGGGTGTCTCCGTACTCGTGTCGGGCATGGGTTCGTCGGCGGGCATCGAGAGCGTCTCGAGCGGCTCGTCGGATATCGGCACATCGTCCCGCGAGCTCAAGGAAGCCGAGGAAGCCATCGGACTTGCGGACAACCCGGTCGCCTACGATGCCATCGCGGTCATCGTGCACCCCGACAATCCGGTGCGCGAGCTGTCGACGATCGACGTGCGCGCCATCTTCTCCGGCGTCATCACCAACTGGAGCCAGGTGGGTGGACCGGACCTCGATATCGGCCTGGTCAACCGCGACGAGGCGTCGGGCACGCGCGAGGCGTTCTCCAAGATCGTGATGGGCGACGCGCAGTTCGACCGCGGCGCCGTTGTGCTGCCGGGGACCGGCCAGGTCCGCGCGGTCGTCTCCGAGGTGCCGGGCGCCATCGGCTACATCTCGCTCGGCTTCGTGACCGACGAGGTGCGCGCAGTGGCAATCGACGGCGTCGAGCCCTCGGAGGAAGCGGTCGTCGCGGGGACGTACCCCGTGCAGCGCGTGCTGCACTTCTTCACCAAGGGTGAGGTGGCCGAGTGGACCGCCGAGTACATCCGGTTCGTGCTCTCGCCGACGGTGCAGGAGACCGTCGTGCGCGACGCCGGTTTCATCCCGATCACCGCCAAGGAGGCGCTCGGTGACTGAGCCCCTCGAGCCCCGGATCGTGCCGCCGGACGCGCCCGGACCGGGCACGCCGGGGGCCAGCGTGCCCGGGCGGATCGGCGGCGCGCTCAAGATGATGTCGCGGGCCACGTACATCAAGGAAGCTGCGCTCAAGAACCTGTTCCTGGCCTGCGCGATCGCCGCTGTCGCCGGCGTTGCGCTCATCTTCGTCTTCACCGCGGCGCGGGGCTGGACGGTCGTGGAGGACCCCGGCCTGGCGGCGTTCCTCGGTGGAACCGAGTGGTCGGCAACGCTCGGCCGCTTCGGCATCCTGCCGCTCGTGACGGGCACCTTCGCAGTGACCATCGGAGCGCTGCTGCTCGGCGCACCGCTTGCGGTGGGGACCGCAATCTTCCTCTCGGAGATCGCCTCGCCCCGGATGCGAGCGATCGTGCGTCCCGCCGTTGAGATGCTGGCGGGTGTGCCGTCGGTCGTGTTCGGGTTCTTCGGCCTGGTGATCGTGCGCCCGTTCGTGGCGGAGATCACGGGCGGGATGGGATTCGGTACGCTCTCGGCCTCGCTCATCCTGGCGATCATGATCGTTCCGACGATCGCCACGCTCACCGAGGACGCGCTTCGGTCGGTGGTCCCGGGCATCCGTGAGGCGAGTTACGCGATGGGAGCCACCACCTGGCAGACCATCTACAAGGTGCTCCTGCCGGCCGCCAAGATCGGCATCATCGACGCCATCATCCTCGGCATGGGTCGGGCCATCGGCGAGACGATGGCGGTCGTCATGGTCGCCGGCAACGCGCCGCAGTTCTTCAAGGGGCTCGGCGCGCCGATCGCCACGATCACGAGCCAGATCGTCATCGACATGAGTTACGCGTCGGGCACGCACCGGACGGCGCTCTTCGGTCTGGCGATCATCCTGTTCCTCATCTCAATGGGACTCGTGGCGCTCGTGCGCGCGCTGTCCCGCCTGAACGCGAGAAGGTCGTAGCGGCATGGGTAAGCGGTGGATCAACAGGATTGCGGTGGGCATCCTCTGGGCGTGCGGCCTGATGACGGTGGTCGCACTGGGCGCGGTTATCCTCTACGTCTTCGTCCGCGGCATCGGTCAGATCACCCCCGAGTTCATCTTCACCAAACCGCACGGCGTCAACGCCGAGGGCGGCATCGGACCCACGATCGTCGCCACGATCTACGTGACCGGGCTCTCCATGCTGATCGTCACACCCGTGGCGGTGCTCGCGGCGGTCTACCTTGCCGAGTACGCGGTGCAGGGGCGGCTCGTGAACGCTATCCGGTTCGCCGCCGACACGCTCGCGAGCGTGCCGTCCATCGTCATGGGCCTCTTCGGCTTCGCGTTCTTCGTCGAGGCGATGGGGCTCGGTTTCTCGGTGCTCTCCGGTGCGCTCGCGCTCTCGTTCCTCATGCTGCCGATCGTCATGCGCGCCACCGAGGAAGCCATTCGCGCGGTGCCCAAGTACATCCGCTGGGGCAGCTACGGACTCGGCGCGAGCAAGTGGCAGACGGTGAGCCGGATCGTGCTGCCCGCGGCGCTCCCGCGCATCTTGACCGGCATCATCCTGGCGATGGGTCGCGCGGTGGGCGAGACCGCCGTGGTGATCTTCACGATGGGCCAGGCGATCTACATGCCGATCCTGCCCACCGATCCCGGCCGCTCGATGACCGTGCACCTGTACACGCTCGCAATGGAAGGCATCAACATTGAGGCGGCGTACGGCACCGCGCTCCTGCTCATGATCATGGTGCTCTTCTTCAACCTGACCGCACGCTGGCTTGCGGCCCGTAACAGGAGGCTTCAAGGATGACGCCCGTTCCCACAGCACTCAATGCGCCTCTTGCCGAACTCGCCGGGAAGCCGAGGTTCAGCGTCCGGGATCTCGACTTCTACTACGGTGACTTCCAGGCGCTCACCGGCATCACGATCGATGTGCGTGAGAACTCGGTCACGGCGTTCATCGGTCCGTCGGGGTGCGGGAAGTCGACGTTCCTGCGCTGCCTGAACCGCATGAACGACCTCATCCCGGGCACCCGCATCGAGGGCACGATCACGCTCGATGGCGCCGACATCTACGGCCCGGGCGTGGACCCCGTCGACCTCCGCCGGCGCGTGGGCATGATCTTCCAGCAGCCGAACCCGTTCCCGATGTCGATCTACGACAACGTGGCGTTCGGCCCGCGCCTGCACGGCGTGACCAAGAAGGCCGAGCTGGACGAGATCGTCGAGAAGGCGCTCGTGCGCGCCAACCTCTGGAAAGAGGTCAAGGACATCATGGGCCGCGGTGGCCTCACGCTCTCCGGCGGTCAGCAGCAGCGTCTGTGCATCGCGCGCGTGCTCGCGGTACAGCCGGACGTGCTGCTCATGGACGAACCGTGCTCGGCAATCGACCCGACGAGCGTGCAGAAGGTCGAGGACCTCATGGCCGAACTCAAGAGCACGGTCACCATCATCATCGTGACGCACAACATGCAGCAGGCCGCGCGCGTGTCCGACGAGACAGCGTTCTTCCTACAGGAGCGTCAGGGCGAGCCGGCCGAGCTCATCGAGTTCGGGCGGACGGCGGAGATCTTCACGAGCCCGCACGACCGCCGTACCGAGGACTACATCACGGGTCGTTTCGGGTAGTCACAGTGTAACGGCCGTGTCACACATGGCCGCCCCTGCCGCGGCTATAATGGCGGGACGGTCAGGGCGAGCGGCCACGAGAAAGGGCGATCTCGATGCGCGAGAGCTATCGCAAGGAACTCAAGGACACCAAGGCCGAGGTCGTCGACATCGGGCGTCTCATCATCGCCGTGTCGCGCGACGCGGCGGTCTCGCTCGTTGAGGGGGACGTCGAGCTCGCCGAGAAGGTCATCGCCCGGGACGATGAGATCGACAGCCGCTGTCTGGCGCTCGAGGAGCGCACGCTCGAAACGATCGCGACGCAGTTCCCGGTCGCGCGCGACCTGCGCCTCCTGCATTCGCTCGCGCACGTCAGCATGCACATGGAGCGCATGGGCGACCTCGCGGTGAATATCGCCAAGGCGACCCGCCGAACGGCTCAGCGCAGGGGCCCGCAGACGCTCTACGACCTCATCAAGGCGCAGGGCAACCTCGTACACCGGGTGCTCGAGGCCATGCTCGAGGCCTTCGAGAAGAGCGACCTCGAGCTCGCGTACAAGCTCAAGGAGATGGACGAGCCGATCGACCACCTCTTCAAGCAGTTCTTCCGCGAACTCGCGCGGCTGCAGGACGAAGAGGACATCGAGTGGGCGAGCCAGATGGTGCTCGCGTCACGGTATCTGGAGCGCATCGCCGACCATGCCGTGGATATCGGTGAGCGCCTCGTGTACATGGTGACCGGCGAGTTCGAGGCGTTCGAGTCTGCACCCGCCGAGCACGCCGCTACGCCATCCGAGGGGCAGGAGTCGCCAAGCGCGTGAGCGCAGTAGCCGAGCGATACGAATCGATCCGTCGCCGCGTGTGCGATGCCGCGGACGCGGCGGGGCGCGACGCCGACGACATCACGATCGTGGCGGTCGCCAAGACGGTGGGGCCTCCCGAGGTCCGCGACGCCATCGCCGCCGGTGTGACCGATTTCGGCGAGAACCGCGTTCAGGAGTTCGTGGCCAAACACGGACTGTTCCCGCAGGCGCGCTGGCACTTCATCGGGACGCTTCAGTCCAACAAGGCGCAGCACGTGGTGGGCCGCGCGCACCTCATCCACTCGGTGGACTCGATACACCTGCTCGAGCGCATCGACCGCATCGCGGACACGATGGGCGTGGTGCAACCGGTGTTGCTCCAGGTCAACGTCGCGCATGAGGACTCCAAGCACGGGCTGACCCCCGACGAGGCGGCCGAAGTGCTCAGAGCGTCTCTCGAGCTTCCCGCCGTCGAGGTGAAGGGCCTTATGACGATGGCGCCCTACGCACGCGCCGAGTCCGTGCGCTGGGTCTTCCACGACCTGCGCGAGCTGTTTGAATCGCTCGCGTCATTGCGGTTCAATGGGGTGGAGATGACCGAGCTCTCTATGGGCATGACCAACGATTTCGAGGTCGCCGTCGAGGAGGGTGCTACCATCGTGCGCATCGGCCGTGCGATCTTCGGCCGGTAAGCCCGTCTGACGCGAGGAGACCAGCGTGAGCATGTGGCGCGACATCAAAGCAAGGCTCGGCTTCGGCGATGACGACTACGACGAGTACGAGGACTACGACGCAGACGATGAATCGGACGGCCCCGGTGCGCCCGCGTACCGCAGCCCGTACGACGATGAGCCGACGACCATCCGCCGGGTGAACCGGGAGCCCGATCTGGACCGGGCCCGGGACGCAGGCCGCTACGACGCCGGCCGCTCCGGTCGCGTGAGTGAGGGGCCCGGCATGCAGGCCGTGCCGCAGGTGAAGATGCAAATCGTGGAGCCGCGCACCTATGCCGAGGCGCAGGCGATCGCCGACAAGTTCAAGGCAGGCGTGCCGGTGATCATGAACCTCACGATGACCGATCCGAAGATCGCCGCCAAGCTGCTCGACTTCGCCTCGGGTCTGACGTACGGGCTCAACGGGGGTCTTCAGAAGATTTCGGACAAGGTGTTCATGCTGACCCCCGCCAACGTCGACGTCAGCGCCGCGCACCGCGCCGCGATGCGCGACACCGGCCTGTTCACCATCGACGGGTGATCGCCCGATGAGTGCCGGTCGCACGCTTGCAATCATCGGCGGAGGGCGGATGGGCGAGGCCATCGCCGCGGGTCTCGTGACATCCGGAGCGCTCGCTGCTGACGAGATCGCGATAGCCGAACCGTCAGCCGAGCGTCGGGAGGTCTTCGCCCGCCATGGCATCGAGGCGGTCGCGGACGGTCACGACATCGTCGGCGGTGCCGGGATCGTGCTTCTCGCGGTGAAGCCGCAGGTGATCGACGCAGTACTCGCGCACCTGGCGGACGACCTGGCCCCCGGTGCGGTAGTCGTTTCGATCGCTGCCGGCATCACCACGGCACGGCTCGAGTCGCTCCTGTCCGATGGCATGTCCGTCGTCCGGGTGATGCCCAACACGCCGGCGATGGTGGGCGCGGGCATGGCGGTCGTGAGCGGCGGCAGCGCGGCGACCGATGACCAGGTCGAGCGCGTGCGCGCGTTGTTCGAAGCTATCGGCGAGGCGGTCGTCATCGACGAGCGCCACCAGGACGCCGCCACGGCCATCTCGGGTTCCGGCCCCGCCTACATCGCGCTCGTGATCGATGCGCTCGCGCGCGCCGGCGTGCAGCAGGGGCTAACGCGGGACATCGCCCAAGCGCTTGCGGTGCAGACCGTGAAGGGAACGGCCGAGCTGCTCGCCACAACCCGCATGCATCCCGAGGAGCTCGTCGATGCGGTCTCGAGCCCCGGCGGCACGACGATCGCAGCGATCGGCGCGCTCGAGGCCGGTGGCGTGCGCGCCGCCTTTGCAGACGCGGTGGACGCCGCCGTGGCGCGCGCGAAGGAGCTTGGCCGATGAGCGTGGTCGGCATCCTCATCCAGCTGATCGACTTCTACCAGCTGCTGATCATCGCGTACGTGATCATGTCGTGGTTCCGCCCGCGCGGCTTCCTCGCCGACGTCTACCGTACGCTCGGCTCCATCGTGGAGCCGTGGCTCGGGCTGTTCCGGCGGTTCATCCCGCCGCTTGGCATGATCGACATCTCGCCGATCGTCGCGATCATCGTGCTGACGCTCATCCAGCGCGGCCTGGCGACGTTCGCACTCCGGTTGGGTTAGAATCCCGCACAGGGACATCTCGCGCACGGTCGGGAAGGATCGGACCGATGAAGCTCACTCCGCTCGACATCCATCACAAGGAGTTCGGCCACGCGCTGCGCGGCTACAACGAGGCCGAGGTCGACGCGTTCCTCGACCAGGTGGCCGACGAACTCGAACGGCTCTTCAAGGAGAACATCGACCTCTCCGAGCGCATCGACGCGCTCGAGGAGAAGGTGCGAGCCTACCAGGACATGGAGCGCACGCTCCACAACACGCTGGTGAGCGCGCAGAAGTCGGCCGACGAGCTCATGCAGCAGACGCGGACCGAGGCCGACGCGGTGCTCCGCGAGGCCGAGCTCAAGGCCAAAGAGGTCATCCATAGTGCGCTCACGAGCAAGCAGAAGGCGACGAGCGATCTGGCGCGCATCAAGCAGGCCGAGGAGTCGTTCCGGGCCGAGTTCAAGCGCGTGCTCGAAGGGCACCTGCGCTCTCTCGCCGAGATCCCGGTGCCCGAGCACGTCACGCTGCTCACCGGCACCGCCGGCGAGGAGACGCTGGCCGAGGCCGAGGTGTTCTCACCCGGGCGCCCCGCGGCGACCGTCAGCCCCGAGATGCCCGCGAGGCCGACCGCGACCGTTGCGGCAGAGCCGCCCTCGCGCGAACCGATCGCCGAGCCGCTGGCGCGGGAGCTCGTGCCCGATCTCGAGCCCGCTCCCGAGCCGACCGAGCCTCCGGAGTCCGGCTTCGTTGCGAGCCTCCACCTGGGTGATCTTGGCGACTCTGCGCCCGATCCGGACGCGACCGTCTCCTTCGACGTGGCCGAATTCGGCTACGGCGAGCGCGAGGAGGACGTGGACATCGAGGAGATCGACTAGTCGGCATCACGCGGGCTGCCGGGCGCGCACGTGACACGCATCGCCGTTCATCTCACCCCCAAGTCAGGACGCGACGAGGTCGCGGGCTGGCGAGGGGGTGAGCTGTCTCTTAGGGTTACCGCCGCGCCCGAGGGCGGGAAGGCCAATGCCGCCGCGTGCGCGCTCGTGGCCGGCTCGCTCGGGGTTCCCAAGAGCGCGGTCCGCGTGGTGCGCGGCCAGACGAGCCGCCACAAGCAGCTAGAGGTCGACGGGGTGGGGGAGACCGAGCTCCGCACGGCGTTCGGCGAGCCCGAAGCCGGGTTGTTCTGAGACGCGCTCCCTGCCTGTGCCTCGGCTCCTCGCGTTGACCGGCTCGGGCAGCCGCGCTACCATCGCACGGACGTGGCGCATAGCCGCGTGAGCAGATGGCTGTGACGAGGACGAGTAGGCGCGAGACCGGCACCCAAGCGAGCGGGGACAGTGAGAGCCCGCGTGCCACGACGCCGCCGAAGATCACCTCCGAGCCTCGGCCCCAAAGGCAGTGATGCCGAGTAGGCACCGACGGATGCCCCCGTTACCGGGCGACCGAGTGGCGTGCACGGGCGCGAGAGTTGCCCGGGGCGCAAGCTGGGTGGTACCGCGGAGTGGCCTTGAGTGAGGCGCGCTTCGTCCCAGATGCGGACGGGCGTGCCTTTTTGTTGTTGCGGACGGGTTGGTGCGATGACGCCGACCGGGCGAAGGGAAGGGCCGGATGGCCGAGAAGGTGGACTACAAGGACACGATGAACCTGCCGCAGACGGACTTCCCGATGCGGGCGAATCTCGCCGCGCGGGAGCCGGAGTGGCTGCGCTTCTGGGATGAGATCGACATCTACCGCCTCTCGCTCGAGTCGTGCGCAGACGGGCCGCTGTTCGTGCTTCACGACGGCCCGCCGTACGCCAACGGTCACATCCACATGGGCACCGCCTTCAACAAGGTGCTCAAGGACCTCATCGTCAAGTACAAGTCGATGCGCGGCTTCTGCTCACCGTACGTGCCGGGCTGGGACTGCCACGGACAGCCCATCGAGCATCAGGTGGAGAAGGACCTCGGTCCGGAGCGCATGAAGGAGATCTCCCAGGCCGACCTGCGCGCGCTCTGCCGCGAGTACGCGCTGCGCTTCGTGGACGTGCAGGCCTCCGAGTTCCAGCGGCTCGGCGTGCGTGGCGACTTCGGCGGTCCGTACCTCACGCTCAATCCGGAGTACGAGGCCGGCAACGTGAAGGTGTTCGCCGAGATGTATCGTCGCGGCATGGTGTACAAGGGCTCCAAGCCCATCCACTGGTGCTACCGGTGTAAGACCGCGCTCGCCGAGGCGGAGATCGAGTACGGCGACGAGACGTCGGACAGCATCTACGTCAAGTTCAGCTTTACGGATACACCGGAGCCGTGGGTCACGGAGGGGCTGCCAGCCTCCATCCTCATCTGGACCACGACGCCCTGGACGCTTCCCGCAAACGTGGCGGTCACGCTCGCCGAGGACGCCGACTACGTGGGCGTCAAGGTCGGCGGCGAGATCGTCGTGCTCGCGGAGGCGCTCGTGGCAAGCGTGGCGGAGGTGGCGGGTTGGGAGTCCCCCGAGGTCCTCGCGCCGCGCGTCAAGGGCGCCGAGCTCTCAGGGCTTCGCTATCGGCTACCGGTCCACACCGAGGGCACCGGTGTGATCATCACCGGCGAGCACGTGGAGCTCTCCACGGGCACGGGTGCGGTGCACACCGCTCCCGGTCACGGCGAGGAGGACTACCTCGTGGGCCAGCGCTTCGGCCTGCCCTCGCCGATGCCGGTCGATGACGACGGCATCTTCGATGCGGGCGGCGGTCCGTTCGCCGGCATGCACGTGGACGCTGCCAACCCCGTGATCATCGAGTGGCTGCGCGAGCAGGGCTCGCTCCTCGCGTCGGGCAAGACCTCGCACAGCTATCCGCACTGCTGGCGGTGCAAGAAGCCGGTCATCTTCCGCGCCACCGAGCAGTGGTTCGTGTCCATGGACGGCACCGGCCTGCGCGACGCGGCGCTCCGTGCGCTTCAGGGCGTCGACTGGGTGCCCGGGTGGTCCGTGAACCGTATCGGCTCGATGGTGGCCGACCGGCCTGACTGGTGCATCAGTCGCCAACGTGCGTGGGGTGTACCAATCCCCGTCTTCGAATGCGCCGCGTGCGGCGAGACGGTGGCGACCGACGAGACCTTCGCGGCCGTGGAGCACCTCTTCGCTACCGAAGGCGCTGACGCGTGGTTCACGAAGGCGCCCTCGGAGTACCTGCCGACGGGCGTTGCCTGCTCCCGCTGCGGCGGCACCGAGCTCAGGCCTGAGTCCGACATCGTGGACGTGTGGTTCGAGTCGGGTGTCTCGCACACGAGCGTGCTCGACGCGCGCGACGAGCTGGAGCGGCCCGCGGACCTCTACCTCGAAGGCTCCGATCAGCATCGCGGCTGGTTCCAGTCCGCACTCCTCACGAGCGTGGGCGCGTACGACGCCGCACCGTTCCGCACGGTGCTCACGCACGGGTTCATCGTGGACGGTGACGGGCGGAAGATGTCCAAGTCGCTCGGCAACGTCATCTCGCCTCTCGATGTGGTGGCCCGCTCGGGCGCCGATATCGTCCGTCTCTGGGTGGCCTCCGCCGACTACTCGCAGGACGTGAGTGTCTCCGACGAGATCCTCGAGCGCACGAGCGAGGCGTACCGCCGCATCCGCAACACGTTCCGGTTCCTGCTCGGCAACCTGGCCGACTACGACCCGGCCCATGCGGTTCCCTATGCCGAGATGCCCGAGCTCGACCGCTGGGCGCTCGTGTCGCTCGGCGATCTCATCACCCGCGTGACCGGGGCGTACGAGGACTGGCGCTACCACGCCGTCTACCGTGCGGTGTACGACTACTGCGTGACCGAACTCTCGCAGTTCTACATGGACGTGCTCAAGGACCGCCTCTACGCGGATGCGGCCACCTCGCACTCGCGGCGCAGCGCGCAGACGGTGCTCGCCGCGATCCTCCACGACCTCGTTCGGCTCGTGGCTCCCATCCTCAGCTTCACCGCTGAGGAGGTGTGGCAGATCGCTCCCGCGACGATCCGCGGGAGCGCCGTGAGCGTGCAGCTGGGTGGATGGCCGGTGGCCGAGGAGTACGAGGATGCAGACGAGCTCCGCGCCGCCTACGCGGTGGCGCTGCGGTGGCGTGACGAAGTGACTCGAGCGATCGAAGACGCACGCAACGCTGGTGCCATCGGGAAGAGCCAGGCGGTCAAGCTTCGCCTGCGTGTGCCTGCCGGGGACCTGGCGGTGCTCGAGGCCCGCGGTGGGACGGCGCTCGCCGAGATGTTCATCGTCTCGGCAGTGACACTGGAGCCCGCGGCGAATGATGCCGGCTCCGTGCTCGTAGAGCCTGCCGACGGGGAGAAGTGTCCGCGCTGCTGGAACTGGCGCGAACTGGGCGCCGAGGGCGTCTGCACCCGGTGCGCGACGGTGCTTGCGAGGCGGTAGTGGCGTAGCGCGCGGCCGACTGCCGCGTGCGGGCACTGAGCGAGTGCCCGCACGGTCTGCCGTGACCGCTACGTGACGCCCGTGGGTGTATACTTGCGGTGAGGTACGAGAACGGGCGCCCCCTCGGCGGGGGCGCTTCCACATACATGACCCCGTACGAGGGAGCACGTGGCATGAACGCACAGAAGCTTGCGACGATGCGAGAGTCGCTCGAGGGCGAGCGCGAACGGCTGGCCGACGAGATCGCCGAGTACGAGCGCGAGGGCCAGGAGACGCTCTCGGACGTGTCAGGCGAGAACAACTACCGCGACCACATGGCCGACCAGGGCTCGGCGACCTTCGCGCGCGAGCTGGATGCCACGCTCGAGGAGAGCGCCAGAGAGAGCCTGGCCGCCGTGGAGCGGGCTCTCGTGAGGATCGACGAGGGCACGTACGGCGTCTGCTCGCGCTGTGGCGCGAAGATCGCCGAGGCCCGACTCGACGCGATGCCCACAGCTGAGCTCTGCATCTCGTGCAAGGAGCGGGAGGAGAGCGCGTAGTGACGCGTCGCCGCGTGCTCGCGTTCGCGGCGACGGCAGCGGCGGTCGTGGTGATCGACCAGGTCACCAAAGAGATCGTTCGTTCCTCGCTCGCGCTCAACGAATCGGTACCCGTCGTCGACGGCCTCCTGTGGCTCACGCGCGTCCACAACACCGGTGCCGCGTTCGGCATCCTGCGCGGCCAGCAGTGGCTGCTCATCGGCACGTCACTCATCGTGCTCACGGCCATCGGCTGGGCGATCGTGCACGTGCGGCCGGAGTCGTTGCTCATGCGCACCGCGCTCGCGCTCGTCACGGGGGGTGCGATCGGTAACCTGATCGACCGGGTGGTCTCTGGCGGCGTCACCGACTTCTTCGACCTCGGCTGGTTCCCCATCTTCAACGTCGCCGATATCGCGCTCGACGTCGGAGTGGCGCTCATCGTCGTCTGGCTGCTGTTCAGCAAGGAGCACCACCACGAGGCGGGGGACGTGGCCGAGGTGCACGAGTCGTGAATGAGCGGTACACGCACAACGTCCGCGGCGACGAGGCCGGCATGCGGCTCGACGTGCTGCTCGGCCAGCTGGACATCCTGCCGAGCCGCGCCGCGGCGCAGCGACTCATCGGCGGCGGGTACGTTCGGGTGAACGGTGAGATGGCCACCAAGCGTCACATCACCCGTGCGGGCGAGCGCATCGACGTCTACCCGGCCGAGCCCGAGGAGATGACGCTCGAGGCCGAGCACATCCCGCTCGATATCCGTTTCGAGGATCCGCACCTGATCGTGCTCTCCAAGCCGGCAGGGCTCGTGGTGCACCCGGCGCGCGGTCACAGCACCGGGACGCTCGTGCATGCGCTGCTCGGGCACACCGAGGACCTCGGCACGCAGGCCGGACAGGAGCGGCCCGGCATCGTGCATCGCCTGGACAAGGACACCTCGGGCCTGATGATGGTAGCCAAGGACGACGACACCCAAGTGGCGCTTTCCGAGGCGCTGAAGCTCCGCACCATCGAGCGCCGCTACGTCACGCTCGTCCACGGCTACATCGCGCCAGACACGGGAATCATCGACGCGCCCCTCGCGCGGCACCCCAAGGATCGGCTCCGCATGGATGTGAGCGACCACGCCGACGCGAAGCAGTCGGTGACCACGTTCCGCGTGCTCGAGCGGTTCATGGCGGGCACCCACGATGACGGCTACACGCTCGTGGAGTGCAAGCTCTACACCGGCCGTACGCACCAGATCCGCGTGCACATGCGCTACATCAAGCACCCCGTGGTGGGCGACCCGATGTACGGCCGCAACCACCCCAAGGCCGATCTCGGCCTCACGCGGCAGTTCCTGCACGCCTACCGTATCGCGTTCGACCACCCGCAGACGGGCGAGCGCATCGACCTCACGGACCCGCTTCCCCCCGATCTGGCGGAGCGCCTGCGCGCGCTTCTGCCCGAGTCGATGGGCCGGACCGCCGCCGGCGACGAGGTGCTGCCCGTCGTGCTGCCGGACTGAGCGTGTTTCCGGGTGCGCGGCACGGGGTACCAGCCGAGAAAGACCGCTCCAAGCCCGGGAGTACGATGAAGCACATGCAGGCGGTCCGCGTGGCAGTCGCCTACGCCGCAGTATCGGTGGCGTGGCTGCTCTTTTCCGACTCCGCGCTCGTGCTTCTCGGCCTGTCCGCCGAGCGTGTGGCGCTTTACTCACTCGTCAAGGGTCTCGGCTTCGTCACGGTCACGGCGGTTGCGCTGTTCCTCGTGATCGACCGCCTGTTGGGGCGTCTCTCGGCCCGGGAACGCGAGTACCGGCTGCTCTTCGAGCATAACCCCGAGGCGATGTGGGTCTACGACCTCGAGACCCTCGCGTTCCTCGCAGTGAACGAGGCGGCCGTGGCCGCGTACGGGTACTCGCGCGACGAGTTCTGCCGCATGACGATCGCGGACATCAGGCCGGCCGAGGACGTGCCCCGGCTCCATGAGAACGTCGAGGCGGTGAGGCGGGGCGATCGCGACCATATCGATCGCGCGGGGCTGTGGCAGCACCGGACGCGGTCGGGCGAGCTCCGCTGGGTGGAGGTCACCTCGTACGTGACGCGGTTCGAGGGGCGCCCCGCCGAGTTCGTCATCGCGCGCGACGTCACCGCGGCGATCAAGGCACAGGCGGAGCGCGAGCGCACCGAGCAGATGAAGGGGGAGTTCATCCAGACGGTCTCTCACGAGCTCCGCACGCCCCTCACGAGCATCATGGGCTTCTCGGAGCTGCTCGACCGGCTCTCGCCCAATCAGGTTGCCGAGCAGGCTCCGGTGATCGTGGAGCGGCTTCGCGAGAACGCCGGGCGCATGCGCGTGCTCGTGGAGGAACTCCTCGAGGTCAACGACATCGCCGTGGACGGCATCACGCTGTCTCGACGCGTCGTGGACCTCGAGGCCGTGGTGCGCAGGGCGGCGGAGTCGGTCTTCCGGGGCCCGGAGCACCCGCTCACGGTGGATATCCCGCCCGACCTGCCGCCGGTGGCCTGCGATGCGGAGCGCATGGCGCGGGTGGTCACCAACCTCGTGTCCAACGCCGTGAAGTACTCGCCCGACGGGGGTGGGGTGGCGGTATCGGTTCGCACTGATGGTCACGATGCCGTCATCTCCGTGGCCGATCATGGAATCGGGATCGGTCCAGAGCTCATGGACCGGCTCTTCACCATCTTCGGCCAGGCCGATATGTCCTCAACGCGCGCGTTCGGCGGACTCGGCCTCGGCCTCTACATCGCGAGCCACATCGTGCAGGCGCACGGCGGCCAGATCGCTGTTGAAAGCACTCCCGGCGAAGGCAGCACGTTCACGGTGCGTGTGCCAACCGGCGGGCCGTGAGCGCCGGGTGAGGAGCGGTGGCACCTGCCGGTGGCTCGCCGAGCCGGGGCGGCGGCCCGGGCTGATACCTTCGGCGCACTGACATCCCGGCACTCCACAGAACCTCCACATCTGATGCGCGACGACGTCGCAGCGCCGGAGTATCCTCGGCAGGTGAGAGGAGTGGGTAAGTGGCAGACACGCGCAGGATCCTGCTGGTGGAAGACGAGGCGCAGACGCGCTCGGTCGTTGAGGCGTACCTCGAGCGCGACGGCTACTGGGTGACGGCGGCAGCCGACGGGGCCCGGGCGCTCGAGGCGTTCGGCGAGCACCGCTACGACGCCATCGTGCTCGACCTCAACCTCCCCGAGGTCTCCGGTGAGGAGGTGTGTCGTCGCATCCGCGACGTCTCGGACGTGCCCATCATCATGCTCACCGCCAAGGGGGCCGAGGAGGAGCGCATCGCCGGTCTCGACCTGGGCGCCGATGACTACCTCGTGAAGCCCTTCAGCCCGCGCGAGCTCACGGCACGGGTCCGCGCCCTGCTGCGCCGCGCACACGCCGAGAGCGAACCGCAGCGGTCCCGCGTGAGCTACGGCCCGCTCGAGATCGATCTCGCAGGCCACAAGGTGTTCGTCGAGGGCAGGGAACTCGACCTCACCGCGAGCGAATACAAGCTCCTGACCACGCTCTCGCGCTACCCCGGGCGCGTGTACTCGCGCATGGAGCTCGTGGAGAAGGTGCTCGGCTACGACTTCGAGGGCTACGAGCGCGCTATCGACAGCCACGTGAAGAACCTGCGCGCGAAGCTTGACGACGACCCCAAGGAGCCGCGCTTCATCCACACGGTTTTCGGCGTGGGGTACCGCTTCGAGTCGCCAGGTGAAGCGCGGTGAATCGGCGGGGTCTCGCGTTCCGCCTGGCCGTCGCGTTCGCGATCGTCGCCGTAGCCACGGTGGCCATCGCTGCAGCGGTCGTCACCATCACGTGGCAGCGTCAGTTCGAGCTCTACGTGCAGCGCGGCGTTCGGGAGCGTGCCGAGGTGGTGGCAACGGTCCTCGCGCGCGAGTACGCACGGGCGGGCAGCTGGGAGGCCGTGACGTTCCTCGACTTCGTCCACATCGGCATGGCGCCCGATCTCACCGTCCAGGTGCTCGATGCCGACGGGAATCTCGTCGCCTACACGGCCGACCGCATGGGCCGCATGATGACCGGTGGAGACACGCCGCCGTCCGAGACGCAGGTCACTGCGCGGGTCGACATCGTGGTGGACGGCGAGGTGGTGGGCGAGGCGCTCGTATCCCAGAACGCGCCGGGTGGGCTGCTCACGGAGCGCGACGTGTGGTTCCAGCGTACGTCGCTTCGGGCGCTCGGCCTCGCGGCCGTGATCGCTCTCGGGCTCGCGTCGCTCGCGGGAGTGCTCTATGCGCGCAGCATCGCCCGCCCGATCGAGGCGGTGACGCGCGCCGCGGAAGCGCTCAGGCGCGGTGATCGTTCGGCACGCACCGGCATGACCGGCGGCGATCCGATCGCCGACCTCGGCGCCACATTCGACCAGATGGCGGACGCCGTGGAAGCCGAGCGGCGGTTCGAACAGCAGCTCACGGCCGACGTGGCGCACGAGCTCCGGACGCCCCTCCAGGCGATCCAGGCGACCGTCGAAGCCATGCAGGACGGCGTGCTGCCGAGTGACGAGGAGCGGCTCGGCCTCATCCACGACGAGACGGTGCGTCTCGGCAGGCTTGCGGACTCGATCCTCGCGCTCTCCCGGCTCGAGACCGGGTCGGCGACCTTCACGATGGCGCCCATCGACGTGGCGGCGCCGGTGGCCGTGGCCGTGGAGAGTTCGCGTGCGCTCATGGAGTCCACGGGCCACACGCTCGAGGAGTCGGTGGCCGAAGGACTCGTGGTCGTCGCCGACGGTGACCGCCTCACGCAGGCCGTGGGGAACCTCCTCGCCAACGCCGCGCGCTACACGCCTGAGGGCGGGCGCATCCGCGTGCGTGTTCTGCGGGACGGACACGAGGCCGTGATCGAGGTGGCGGACTCCGGCATCGGCGTGGCCGAGGCCGACCGCGAGCGCGTGTTCCAGCGCTTCTGGCGCGCGGACCCGGCGCGTTCGCGGGCGAGCGGCGGCCTCGGCATCGGACTCGCCGTGGTGCGCGAGATCGCCGAGCGCCACGGCGGCGCCGTGGGCGTGCACGCGAGCGACCTCGGCGGGGCGGCGTTCGTCATCAGGCTGCCGCTCGTCGGATAGCTGCCGTGTGGCGCAGACGACATCCGCATCGCGTCTTGTGACCCCCGCCGTCTCCTGCTACCCTCGGGAAGACCTTTAACACCGGTCCCGTGAGGCCGGCAAGGAGCCAACCGCATAGCCCGCACCGCCCGCCCTGTGCGGGACGCGTGTAAGCCGAAGCCAGACGCCTTCTTGCCTCCTCGCACGAAGGCGTTTGTTGTCGCCTCGTGCCGAAGGACCATGGAGCATGCGGGAGGTGTCGCACACGTGGCCTATCGCGTGAAGGCCGAGGTGATGGATGCCGAGGCCATCGACCGTGCGCTGACGCGTATCGCGCACGAGATCCTCGAGTCGAACAAGGGGTGCGGCGACGTCGCGCTCGCGGGCATCATGACCCGCGGGGTGGACATGGCCAATCGCCTTGCTGAGCGCATCGAGCGCATCGAAGGGAGCGCGGTGCCGGTAGGGAGCCTCGACATCTCCTTCTACCGCGACGACGTCTCGATGCGCCTCGCACCCGAGGTGCACACCACCGACATCCCGTTCCCGGTCCAGGACCGCACGATCGTGCTCGTGGACGACGTGCTCTACACCGGCCGCACCATCCGCGCGGCGATGGACGCGCTCATGGACTACGGGCGCCCTGGCGCCGTCCAGCTCGCCGTCCTCGTGGACCGCGGTCACCGCGAACTGCCGATCCGTGCGGACTTCGTGGGCAAGAACGTGCCCACCGCACGCCGCGAGCGCGTGAAGGTGCTGCTCGCCGAGCTCGACGACCGCGATGCCGTCGTCATCCTCGAAGACGACGGAGAGGGGGAGTAGGCGCGCCATGCTCTCAAGCAAGCACCTCATGACGATGGGCGACGTCTCCGCCGAGGAGATCGCGCTCATCTTAGACACCGCGGAGTCGTTCTCGGAAGTGAACCAGCGCCGCATCAAGAAGCTGCCGACGCTCCGCGGCCGCACGGTGGTGAACCTCTTCTTCGAGCCCTCCACGCGTACGCGGACGAGCTTCGAGATCGCCGCCAAGCGCCTCTCGGCCGACGGCGTCAACTTCTCGGCATCGGCCTCTGCGACCGTGAAGGGCGAGACGCTCCGCGACACCGCCAAGACGCTCGCAGCGATGAGCTGCGACCTGGTGATCGTGCGCCACAAGTACGCGGGCGCGCCGCAGATGCTCGCCGAGGCCATGGACTGCTCGATCGTCAACGGCGGCGACGGCGTGCACGAGCATCCCACGCAGGCGCTCCTGGACCTCTACACGATGCGCCAGGCGCTCGGAAAGCTTGAAGGCCTCAGGGTGGGTATCGTGGGCGACGTCTGCCACTCGCGGGTGGCCGGCTCGCTCGTGCCGGCGCTCCGGAAGGTGGGCGCGACGCCGATCATCATCGGTCCGCCCACGCTCATGCCCGCACGGCCCGACGTGCTCGGCGCCGAGGTGGCTTACGATCTCGACGAGGTGCTGCCCACCCTCGACGTCGCCTACCTGCTGCGCGTGCAGTTCGAGCGTGCGGCGCAGATGCCCTTCCCGTCGAACCGCGAGTACGCGACGCTCTACGGCATGAACGTCGCGCGGATGGTGAAGCTGCCCTCGCACGCGATCGTGATGCACCCCGGACCGATGAACCGCGGCGTGGAGATTTCGGCGGACGTGGCCGACTCGCCCCGCAGCGTGATCCTCGGTCAGGTGGAGTCCGGAGTGGCGGTCCGCATGGCCGTCATGTACCTGCTGCTGGGAGGTGCCGACAGTGGCGCTGCTGCTTAAGGGTGGACGGGTGGTCGATGCCGCAGCCGGCATCGACGCGGTGCTCGACGTGGTGGTCCGCGACGGCGTGATCGTGGGGGTGGGCGAGGACCTCACCATCGAGAAGGGACAGACCATCGAGTGCGCCGAGAAGGTGCTGCTTCCGGGTCTCGCCGACATCCACGTGCACCTGCGCGAGCCTGGTCAGGAGTACAAGGAGACGATCGCCACCGGCACGCGTGCGGCCGCACACGGCGGCTTCACCGCGGTGGCCTGCATGCCCAACACCAAGCCGATCGCCGACAGCGGTTCGCACGTCCGCTTCATCGTCGATCGCGCCGCCGCGACCGCCGCGGTGCGCGTGTACCCCATCGGCGCGATCACGGCTGGCCAGGCGGGTGAGCAGCTCGCCGAGATCGGCGACATGGTGGCCGAGGGCGCCGTTGCCTTCTCCGACGACGGCCGCGGTATCGCCTCGGCGGGCATGGCGCGCGTGGCAATGGACTACATCAAGCGCTTCGGGATGGCGTACGTGGCGCACTGCGAGGACGTCCCGCTCGCTGCGGGCGGCGTGGTGAACGAGGGCGTCGTCTCCACACGGATGGGCCTTCCGGGCCAGCCGGCTGCCGCCGAAGAGGTCATGGTGGCCCGCGAGATCGCGCTTGCCGAGCTCACGGGCTGCCGCCTGCACCTGGCGCACCTCTCGACGGCCGGGTCGGTGGTGCTAGTGCGCGATGCCAAGGCACGCGGCGTGAGCGTCACCTGCGAGGTGACGCCGCACCACCTCTTCCTCGACGAGGACGCCATCACCACCTACGACCCCAACCTCAAGATGAACCCACCGCTGCGCACCGCGGCCGACCGCGAGGCGCTCGTGGCAGGACTCCTCGACGGCACCATCGACGCGATCGCCACCGACCACGCGCCGCACGCGCCGCACGAGAAGGAGCTCGAGTTCGAGCTGGCGCCGTTCGGCACCACCGGTCTTGAGACCGCGCTCTCGCTCGTGAACACGCACCTCATCGCCACGGGCACGCTCGGCTGGGCCGAGGTGTCCAACCTCATGTGCCACGGGCCGCGCGCCGCGCTCGGCCTGCCCGAGATGCGCCTTGAGGCGGGCTACCCCGCCGACATCACGATCGTGGACCCTGAGGCTCGGGTGGAGGTCACGCCCGAGTGGTTCGTGAGCCGGAGTCGCAACTCGGCATTCACCGGCCAGAGCCTGCTCGGCAAGGCGTCCGACGTGCTCGTGGGCGGACAGTGGGCGCTGCGCAACGGGAAGGTGGTCGGTCAGTGACGCGGGAGACGCCGTCAGCCGCACCCGGTGAGGCATCGGCGGGCGCCCGGGGCGACGAGGCGCGTGCGATGCCCGCTCCGGCGCTCCTCGCCCTCGAGGACGGGACGTGGTTCGAGGGCGTTGCCTGCGGCGCGCCGGGTGAGGCCACCGGCGAGATCGTCTTCAACACGTCGATGACCGGCTACCAGGAGGTGCTCACGGACCCCTCGTATGCCGGGCAGATCGTGACGATGACCTCCCCGCACATCGGCAACTACGGGGTGAACGCGGCCGACATGGAGTCGCGCGGCGTGTTCGCCTCCGGCTTCGTGGTACGCGACATCTCGCACGTGGCGTCCAACTGGCGTGCCGAGGAGACCGTGGAGGCGTTCCTCACGCGCCTCGGCGTGGTGGCCATCTCGGGTGTGGACACGAGGCGCCTTACGCGTCACATCCGCGAGCGCGGCGCGATGCGCGCGGTGATCTCCACGGAGGACCTCGACCCCGCATCCCTCGCGGCCAAGGCGCAGGCGGCCCCCGGTCTTGTGGGGCGCGACCTCGTGTCGGAAGTAGCACTCGGTGAGCCGTTCACCTGGGGCGGCGAGATGCCGCCGGAGTGCGATATCCCGGTCGATACCGGCATGCTGCCGGCAGTGCCCCGCTTCCGCGTGGTGGCCTTCGACTCCGGCTCCAAGTACAACATCTACCGCCGGCTCTCGGATGCGGGCTGTGAGGTGCGCGTAATGCCGCCCACGACGAGCGCAGCCGAGGCGCTCGCCACCGACCCGGACGGTGTGTTCTTCTCCAACGGTCCCGGCGACCCGGCCGCGGTGGGCTACCTCTACGCGACGCTCCGCGACGTGCTCGGCGTCAAACCGGTCTTCGGCATCTGCCTCGGCCACCAGATGCTCGCGCTCGCACTCGGCGCCGAGACCTACAAGCTCAAGTACGGCCACCGCGGCGGCAACCAGCCGGTCATGAACCTCGTCACCGGCGCGGTGGAGATCACCACGCAGAACCACGGCTTCTGCGTGGACTTCGGCTCGATCGGTCCGCTCGTGGCCGAGGACAACGGCGGGCTGGCGCACGACGCCGGCGATCTCGGCGCGTGGGTACGGGCGGGTGTGGCTCCCGTGGTGCGTTCCGAGCGGTACGGGCGCGTGCAGCTCACGCACGTGCACCTCAATGACATGACCTGCGCGGGCATTCGCACGCTCGACGTTCCCGCGTTCTCCGTTCAGTACCATCCGGAAGCCGGGCCCGGTCCGCACGACGCCCGGTACCTGTTCGCCGCGTTCGGCCGCCTCATGGACGGGCGGCCCCACATCTTCTCCGAGCGAGGTGAGGGTTCATGAAGCTCCGAACGGTCCTGCTCCCGGTCGAGTTCACCGACGAGACCGCGCTGGTGGTGGCCTTCGCGCGCGGTCTGCCCTCACTCGGTGTGCGCCGCCTGGTACTTGCGCACGTGGTGGCCCCCGACGGGCCCGAGGGCGGCGATGTGGCCGGTCGCGTGGATGCGGCGCGCGCGCGCATGGAGGAGCTGAGCACCGCGCTCAAAGACGCCGGACTCGGCATCGAGGTACGCGTTGCGGTGGGGGATGCCGTGGACGAGCTCGGCGCGCTTACGGCCGAGGCGCAGGTGGATGCGGCTGTCTACGGTTCGCACGCGAAGTCCATCACCGACCAGCTGCTCGTGGGCTCGGTCTCCGAGCGCCTCGTGCGCGACGCCGACGTACCGCAGCTCGTGGCGCGCTTCGACCTGCTGCGCAACCAGGCCGATCCCGCGTCGCTCCTCAAGCATTTCGGCGAGAAGCTCGTGCTTGCCACCGACTTCTCGCTCTCGGCGTCGCGTGCGTTCATGCGCGTGATCGAGCTTCCCAAAGGTGTCGTGAAGCACATCTTCCTGCTCCACGCGGTGGATCCGGGGCTCGCCGGTGAGAAACTGCGCCGTGCCGAGGAGGGTGCCGAGTTCCACATGCGCAACCTCCAGGCCGTCTGCGCGCAGGCCGGCATCCCCGCGAGCGTGACGCTCCGGAAGGAGACCGCCGTCAACGCCGTGCTCGCCGAACTCGACGAGCGGCGCGCCACGGGCGTGGTGGTGGGGACGCGCGGGTGCAACGCGGTGCAGGAGATGTTGCTCGGCAGCCTCTCGATGACGCTCATCCGGCAGGCGAGCTGCCCCGTTCTGATCGTGCCGTAGGGAAGGAACCGCGTGCCGCGCAGAGACGACATCCGTACCATCCTCATCATCGGGTCGGGGCCGATCGTCATCGGTCAGGCGTGCGAGTTCGACTACTCGGGCGCGCAGGCGTGCAAGGTGCTGCGCGAGGACGGCTACCGGGTCGTGCTCGTCAACTCCAATCCCGCCACGATCATGACCGACCCCGAGTTCGCCGATCGCACGTACGTGGAGCCCATCACCCCCGCGTTCGTGGAGAAGGTGATCGAGGCCGAGCGGCCCGACGCGCTCCTGCCCACCCTCGGCGGGCAGACGGGCCTCAACTGCGCGGTGGCGCTCGCCACCTCGGGCGTGCTCGAGCGCTACGGCGTGGAGCTTATCGGAGCCACGCTGCCGGTCATCCAGAAGGGGGAGGACCGCAAGCTCTTCCGCGAGGCGATGGAGCGCATCGGCCTCGACACGCCGCGCTCGGCGTACGCGTATGCGATCGCCGATGCTGAGGAGTTCGTGGCGCAGGTGGGCTGGCCTGCGGTGATCCGCCCGAGTTTCACGATGGGCGGCGCGGGGGGCGGCATCGCCTACAACATCGACGAACTCCGCGAGATCACGGCCTCCGGCATCGCACTCTCGCCAGTGGGAGAAGTGCTTGTCGAGGAGAGTGTGATCGGCTGGAAAGAGTACGAGATGGAGGTCATGCGCGACGCGAAGGACAACTGCGTCATCGTGTGCTCCATCGAGAACTTCGACGCGATGGGCGTGCACACCGGCGACAGCATAACGGTGGCGCCCGCGATGACGCTCACCGACCGCGAGTACCAGACGCTGCGCGACGCGTCGTTCGCCATCATGCGTGAGATCGGTGTGACCACAGGCGGGTCGAACGTGCAGTTCGCGGTGAATCCCGCCGACGGGCGCGTGGTGGTCATCGAGATGAACCCGCGCGTCAGCCGCTCCTCGGCCCTCGCGTCCAAGGCCACCGGCTTCCCGATCGCCAAGATCGCGGCCAAGCTCGCCGTGGGCTACACGCTCGACGAGATCCCCAACGACATCACGCGAGCCACGCCGGCGTGCTTCGAGCCGTCGATCGACTACACGGTGGTCAAAGTGCCGCGCTGGGCGTTCGAGAAGTTCCCCGGCACGGACACCACGCTCACCACGCGGATGAAGAGCGTGGGCGAGGTGATGGCCATCGGGCGGACGTTCCCCGAGGCGCTCGGCAAGGCGATGCGCTCGCTCGAGAACGGCCGCGCCGGGCTCGGTTCGGACGGCAAGGACTCCTTCGACGAGGACCACTTCGACCGGTACCTGGCGCTCCCCAACGAGCACCGGCCGTTCTACATCGCCGAGGCGCTCCGGCGCGGGCGCGACGTGGCCGAGCTGGCCGAGCTGACCGGGGTCGATCCCTGGTTCGTCGAGCAGGTGCGGCGTTCGGTGGAGGTCGAGGCCGAGATACGCGGGCGGGCACTCGGCGATCTCACCGCCGCTGAACTGCGGAAAGCCAAGCAACACGGGCTCTCGGACGTGCAGATCGCCTACCTTACAGGAGCGGTTGAGGGTGCCGTACGGCAAAGAAGGCTCGACCTCGGCGTGAGGGCTACGTTCAAGGCGGTCGATACCTGCGCGGCCGAGTTCGCGGCGGCCACGCCGTACTACTACAAGACGTACGAGGAGGAGAACGAGGCCGCTCCGAGCGAGCGTCGAAAGGCGATGATCCTCGGCGCGGGGCCCAACCGCATCGGCCAGGGCATCGAGTTCGATTACTGCTGCGTGCATGCCGCGTACGCGCTCTCGGAGGCCGGTTTCGAGACCATCATGGTGAACTGCAACCCCGAGACGGTCTCAACCGACTACGACACCTCGGACAAGCTCTACTTCGAGCCGCTCACCTTCGAGGACGTCATGGACATCATCGAGGTGGAGCGCCCCGACGGCGTGCTCGTCACCTTCGGCGGGCAGACGCCGCTCAAGCTCGCCCATGCTCTCGAGAACGCCGGAGTGCCCATCCTCGGCACGCCGCCTGAGGCTATCGACCTCGCCGAGGACCGCCGCCGCTTCGCCGCGGTGCTCGATTCGCTCGGAATCGCGTATCCCGCCGCGGGAACGGCCAGCACACTCGATGAGGCCGTCGAGGTTGCCGCGCGTGTCGGCTACCCGCTGCTCGTCCGGCCGAGCTACGTGCTCGGCGGGCGGGGCATGGTCATCGCGTACAACGAGGAGTACTTGCTGCGCTACGTGGAGCGCGCCACCGAGGTGTCACCCGACCACCCGGTGTTACTCGACCGGTTCCTGGAGGGCGCCATCGAGGTGGACGTGGACGCCGTCTGCGACGGCGAGACGGTCTACATCGGCGGCATCATGGAGCACATCGAGGAGGCGGGCATCCACTCGGGCGACTCGGCCTGCTGCATCCCGCCGTTCTCGCTCGGTGACGAGACGCTCGCGACGATCGCGGGGCACACGCGGGCGCTCGCACTGGCTCTCGGCGTGCGCGGTCTGATGAACGTGCAGTTCGCGGTGAAGGACGAGCAGGTCTACGTGCTCGAGGTCAACCCGCGCGCCAGCCGCACGGTGCCCTACGTCAGCAAGGCCACGGGGGTGCCGCTCGCCAAGGTCGCCGCGCGCGTGATGGCGGGGGAGAAGCTTGAGGGTATGGACCTGCCAGCCGAGAGTCGCGAGCTCGGCCGCTACCACGTGAAGGAGGCGGTCATGCCCTTCGGTCGCTTCCCCGGGACCGACAGCATCCTCGGGCCGGAGATGAAGTCCACCGGCGAGGTCATGGGCGTGGCGTTCGACTTCCCGAGCGCGTACGCTAAGTCGCAGCTCGCCATCGACTACTCGCTTCCCACCGAGGGCACCGCGTTCGTCTCGGTCTGCGACCGCGACAAGCGGGCGATCGTGCCGGTGGCACGGCACCTCCAGAGCCTCGGCTTCCGGATCCTCTCCACGCGCGGCACCGCGCGGCTCCTGCGCGCGGCCGGCGTGCCCGTCGACGAGGTGCGCAAGGTGCACGAGGGGCGGCCGAACATCGTGGACGCCATCGTCAATGGCGAGGTGCAGCTCGTGATCAACACGCCGTTCGGGCGCGAGACGCGTTCGGACGGCTACCACATCCGCACCGCCGCGGTGCAGCACGGCGTGAGCAACATAACCACGCTCGCTGCCGCACAGGCGAGCGCGCAGGCGATTGACGCGATCAAGCGCGGGGGCCTGAGTGTGATCGCGCTGCAGGACTTCGAGGACGGCGGGCCGCAGTGACCTGCGCCGATACCCATACTCCCGGTCGTCCGGCGCCGCTGGTGGAGCGCGCCTCGGTCCTGGCCAACGAGCGCGTGGCCGAGGGTGTGGGTCTCGTCACCTTCGAGGCGCCGCGCATCGCCGCGGGCGTGCAGTCCGGGCAGTTCGTCCATCTGCGCATCGCGGAGGGCGCCGAGTTCATCCTGCGTCGGCCATTCTCGGTCTTCCGCGCCGGCGCGGGGCGCATCGAGATCCTCTACCAGGTGGTCGGCCGCGGCACGCGCGTGCTCGCCGAGGCCGAGCCTGGCACGGTGATGGACGCGATCGGCCCGCTCGGCTGTGGCTGGCGGATCCCGGAGGGTACGGCGCACGCGCTGCTGGTTGCCGGCGGCCTCGGCGCGGCCCCGATGGGCATGCTCGCCCACGAGCTCGCGCGCCGCGGCGTGGCGGTGACGCTCGCGCAGGGCGCACCCACGGCCGCCCGTCTGCTCGCGCACGAGCTGTTCGAGAGCGTGTGCCGCCGCACGGCGTACGCCACCGATGACGGCACCGCGGGCGCGTGCGGATTCGTCACGACACTCACCCCGGAGCTCATCGCAGCCGACCGGCCCGACGTGATCTACGCGTGCGGCCCCGAGCCGATGCAGCGCATCGTCGCCGCGCAGGCTGCCGGGGCCGGCGTGCCGTGCCAGGTCTCGCTCGAGCGCCTCATGGCGTGCGGGGTGGGCGCGTGCCTCTCGTGCGTGGTCTCCACCGTGCACGGCCGCAAGCGCGCGTGCGTCGACGGCCCGGTGTTCGATGCGGCCGAGGTGCTGTGGGAGCCGGCCGAGGACCCAGAGACGCATGGGGATTCTGTACCGGGCGCATCGCCCGGGCCCGCAGTGGAGGCGTCATGACTCCCGCCGTGGACATGCGCGTCCGCATCGGCGCACTCGAGATGCGCAACCCGGTGATGACCGCGTCGGGCACCTTCGGCTCGGGGCGCGAGTACGCCGACTTCATGGACCTCTCACGCCTCGGCGCACTCGTCACCAAGGGCGTGTCGCTCCTCCCGTGGGCGGGAAACGACAGTCCGCGCATCGCCGAGACGCCCTCGGGCATGCTCAACTCGATCGGTCTGCAGAATCCCGGTGTGGAGGCGTTCGCTGCAAACGACCTCGTCTGGCTCGCCACGCAGGACGTTCCCGTGGTGGTGAACGTGTCCGGTCACACGGTGGAGGAGTACGCCGCGGTGGCCGAGCGCCTCGATGCCGAACCGGTCGTCTCGGCGCTCGAGCTGAACATCTCGTGCCCCAACGTGGACGAGGGCGGCATGGCGTTCGGCACGTCGTGTCCTGCAGCGGCGCAGGTCACGAGGGCCGTTCGGGCCGTGACCGACAAGACCCTCATCGTGAAGTTGAGCCCTAATGTCACCGATATCGCCGAGGTCGCACGTGCGGTGGAGGCCGAGGGTGCCGACGCCGTGAGCCTCATCAACACGCTGCTCGGCATGGCCATCGACACGAACACCTTCCGCCCGCGCCTCGCACGCGGCGTGGGCGGCCTGTCGGGTCCGGCGATCCGGCCCGTGGCGGTGCGCATGGTGTGGCAGGTGGCGCGCGCCGTGTCGATCCCGGTGGTGGGGATGGGCGGCATCACCTGTGCTGAGGATGCGGTTGAGTTCATGCTGGTAGGCGCCACGGCGGTCGCGGTGGGGACGGGGACGTTCGTCGACCCGCGCACGCCGCTCGCCGTGGCCGAAGGACTCGAGCGCTTCTGCGCCGAGCGGGGACTCGGGCACGTGACCAAGCTGACGGGAGCACTCCGTGAATGACGAGTACGTAGGTACCGCACGTCCCGCTTCGCCAGGGACCACCGGGAAGGACGCGCCGCGCGTGCCGATCATCGTCGCGCTCGACCTGCCGGACGCCGAGGCGGCGCTCGATCTGGCGCGCCGGCTCAGGGGCCACGTCGACTGGGTCAAGGTGGGTATGACCCTCTACTACGCCAACGGTCCCGCGATCGTGCGCGAGCTGCGCTCCCTCGGCTTCAAAGTGTTCGTGGACCTCAAGCTGAACGACATCCCGCACCAGGTGGAGGGCGCCGCGCGTGCGCTCACCCGCGTGGGTGCCGACATGATCACCGTGCACGCCTCGGGCGGCCGGGCGATGTTGGAGGCGGCGGTAACGGGCGCTGCGTCGGCTGCCGCCAAGTTCAACACCGATCCGCCGGCGGTCGTCGCGGTCACCGTCCTCACGAGCCTGGATGCCGAAGGCCTCGCCGAGGTGGGCGTGGACCGCTCTCCGGCCGAGCAGGTGGCGCTCCTGGCCGCGTCCGCGCGCGATGCGGGCCTGAGCGGTGTGGTCTGTTCGCCGGAGGAGGCGAGCGCCGTCCGCGAGCTGCTCGGTCCCGACGCGCTCGTGGTTACGCCGGGCGTCCGTCCCGCCGGTGCCGAATCGGGCGATCAGGCGCGCGTGGCAACACCTGCCGAGGCGGTGGCCGCAGGCGCCTCGCACCTCGTCATCGGCCGGCCCATCACCGCCGCGCCCGATCCCGTGGAGGCCGTGAAGGCCATCGTGAAGGAGCTTGCATCATGACACTCACGGAACACGAGGTGCTCGCCGCGCTGCGTGAGGCGGGTGCCATCCTGCACGGGCACTTCCAGCTCACGAGCGGCCGACACTCGGACACCTACGTGCAGTGCGCGCGCGTTCTCGAGGATCCAGCGCTCACCACCCGGCTCGCTGAGGCGATGGCGTCCCGTGTTTCCGGACGTGGCGTGGATGTGGTGGCCGCACCCGCCGTCGGCGGCATCATCATCGGGTTCGCGGTGGCCCGTGCGCTCGGGGTCAGGTTCATCTTCAGCGAGCGCCAGCACGGTGCGATGACGTTTCGCCGCGGGTTCACAGTCGAGCCGGGCGAGCGCGTGCTTGTGGTGGAGGACGTGGTCACAACGGGTGGGAGCGTGGCCGAGGTCGTCGATCTCGTGCGCGGCGCCGGCGGGGAGGTCGTCGCCGTCACGAGCATCATCGACCGCGGCGGCAATAAGGCGTTCGATACCGAGTTCATGCCGCTCCTTCAACTCGAGGTCGAGTCTATGGAGCCACCGGATTGCCCGCTCTGCGCGGCCGGAACGCCCATCGATTCACCGGGAAGTCGCCGGCTCGCGTAACTAAGGGTTGGCATTCTCGCAGGTCAGGGGTAACATCGAGTCTGTTCTTGCGCGGATGAGGGTCCGCGCTTGGGACACATCACGATGCGGGGATTCCGCTGACACTGCTGTACCAGACGCGAGGAGGAACCATGGCTTTGCCGATTCTTTCCGAGGCCGACCGCAAGAAGGCCCTGGAGAAGGCCGCGAAGGCTCGCCAGGAGCGCGCCGAGCTGCGCCAGAAGATCAAGGGCGGCTCGATGACGTTTGCTCAGGTCATGAAGAAGGCGGACGACCCGATCGTCGCGCGCATGAAGGTCTCGACGCTTCTCGAGAGCCTCCCCGGCTACGGCAAGGCCAAGGCCGCCAAGATCATGAGCGAGCTCGAGATCTCCCCGAGCCGCCGCGTGCAGGGCCTCGGCGCCCGCCAGCGCGAGCTGCTCATGCAGAAACTCGGCTGAGGAGCGCGCGCCCACACGATGCAGCGGGGCGCACTCATCATCATCTCCGGGCCCTCGGGCGCGGGAAAAGGGACTCTGGTCGACCGGCTGGTTACCAGGGTTCCCTGCCTTTCGGTGTCCGTTTCGGCCACCACGCGCGCGCCGCGGCCCGGCGAGGTCGACGGCGAGGACTACATCTTCCTGTCGACCGAGGAGTTCGGCCGCCGTGTTGAGGCGGGGGAGTTCCTTGAGTGGGCCGAGGTGCACGGCAACCGCTATGGCACCCTCCGCGCTACGGTGGAGCAGACTCTGGCCGCCGGATGCGACGTCATCCTGGAGATCGATCCGCAGGGCGCGTTCCAGGTCAAAGAGCTCATGCCCGAGGCGGTGCTCGTGTTCATCATCGCGCCGTCGATGGACGAGTTGGAGCGCCGGATCCGCAAGCGCGGCGCCGAGACGGACGAGCAGGTCAGGACCCGTCTTGCAACCGCCGTACGCGAGCTCGAGCTTGTGGGAACGTACGACCATGTGGTAGAAAACGATGATGTTGCCCGGGCCACCGACGAGCTCGTGGACATCATCAGCTCCCTCCACCCGGAAGAAGGACACGCCTGATGGTCATCAAGCCCGAGGTAGACCTGCTGCTCTCCAAGGTCGACTCGAAGTACACACTGTGCATCGTCGCCGCCAAGCGCGCGCGTCAGATCAACGACATGATCCACGGGGTCCGCGACCAAGCGCTGCTCACGATGCAGGCGCCGCAGATCGCGCAGATCACGAGCACCAAGCCGCTCACGCTCGCGCTCGACGAGATCGCCAGCGGCGACGTGAGCTACGATCGCGTGAAGGAAAGCTACAAGTAGCCTTCAGGCCGCACACGGTCCACACCCGGTGCCCCGTAGCCGTGTTTCCGGCGCCGGGGCACTCGTGTCGATGGGGGCGTGAGGTATGGACCGAACGGCAACGTTCGACCAAGGGCCTGTTGCAGACGCCCGAACGGAGGCGTGCGACGTGACCGCGAACTCCGCCCCCCGCATCCGCGTGCTCGCGCTCGAGCCGTACTACGGCGGCTCGCACCGGGCCGTGCTCGACGGTCTCATCGAACGCCTCACGCCACTCGGCTTCTCCTTCGACCTGCTCACGCTGCCCGCCCGCAAGTGGAAGTGGCGGATGCGCGGTGCCGCGATCACCATGGCCGAGGAGGTGAGGGCGCTCGCCCGTGCGTGGCGCGAGGCGCGGCCGGATGGCAAGCCTGCCCGCACGCACGCCGACCGGCCCTGGGACCTCATCTACGCCAGCACGTTCGTGAACCTCGCCGAGTTCGTCGCGCTCGCCGGCGATGCGGTGACCGGCATCCCGCGCATCGTCTACTTCCACGAGAACCAGCTGCTCTACCCCGTGCGCCACACCGCCGAGTGGGACTTCCAGTTCCCGCTCACCAACATCACGAGTGCGCTCGCCGCCGACCTGTGCCTCTTCAACACCCGGTACAACTTCGACGGCTTCGTAGCCGAGATTCCCGGGTTCCTGCGCGAGTTTCCGGATCACCAGCCCACCGGCGTGGCCGAGCGTATCGCCGCGCGCTCGCAGGTGCTCGCGCCGCCGTTCGACCCGGTGCCCTTTGACACCGTGCTGCCGGTGCGCGGTCCGCGCCCGCGCGTGGTGTGGCCGCATCGCTGGGAGCACGACAAGGACCCCGAGGCGTTCTTGGCCGCGGTGCATGCGCTTGCCGCCGAGGGGCTCGACTTCGAGGTGGCCGTCGCCGGGCAGTCGTTCCGCGAGACCGAGGCGATGGTTGCCGAGGCCGCCGCAGGGCTCGGCGACAGACTGGTGCACCTCGGGAAGCCGGAGTCGCGTGAGGACTACGCCCGACTGCTCGCGAGCGCGGACATCGCCGTCTCCACCGCGCGAAACGAGTTCTTCGGGCTTGCGATGATCGAGGCGTGCTACGCGGGGTGCGCGCCGCTCGTGCCCGATCGGTTGGCGTACCCGGAGCTCTACCCGGCCGAGGCGCGGTATCGCTCCCACGAGGAGTTGGTGGCCCGGCTGAGAGGCGCGCTTCTGGAGCGGCCCGCACCCGGTAGCGCCCGTGCGCTCGCCGAGCCGTACACCTTCGAGGCTCTCGTGCCGCGATACGCCGAGGTCTTCGAGCGGGTGGCAGACGGGCGAACCGAGCCAGTCAATCGCTGAGGTGGGCAGTCGGCATCTTCGTGGTGTGTCGCAGACGCTGTGTCGTGATGTATACTTATACATCGTCAGCAGTCGGCCGACTTCTGACGCAGGCCACATCGGGTTAAGGCGGCGGTGCCATCATGGGTCGCATGGTTCGCAAGCAACTCTACATAGACGACGAGCAGGAAGCCGCGCTCAAGCAGTATGCGAAGGAGCGGGGCGTCACCGAAGCGGAACTCGTGCGCGACGCGCTGGACCGCTACCTGGCGGAGATCGCGCGCGAGGAAGCCGACGCGGCGTGGGCACGCATCATGGATCTGTCGGAGCGTCAGGCTGCCAAGGGTCCGGTTCCCGGTAAGCGCGACTGGACCCGCGAGGAGATCTACGACCGTCCCGGAAAGCCCGGCCGTGGCTGGTAGGGTCCTCGTCGACACGAACGTGCTCGTGTACCTCTTCGACCCGCGTGAGCCGGTCAAGCGGCTGCAGGCCGTCGACATCGTTGGGGCACTCGAACAGGCCAACCGCGGAGTCCTGTCCCAGCAGGTGCTCTCGGAGTTTGCCCGCGTCACGAGTGAGCGCGTTCCACGCGGCCCTACGCGCGAGGAGCTCATCGGCGCGGTGCTCGACTTCAGCCACAAGTGGTCCGTCCTCCCCGTGACCCCCGCGGTGGTCGCTGAGGCACTCGGCATCGCCGGACGCACCAGACGTTCGTTCTGGGACGCACAGCTGATCGCCACCGCCAAGGTGCACGGCGTGGCCACGATCGTGAGCGAGGACTTCGACAACGGCAGCGTCTACGAGGGCGTGCGATTCGTCGACCCCTTCGCCGAGGGGTTCAGTCCCTCCACGCTCGGGCTCTGAGCTGCACGGGAGGCGAGCGTGATGGAGTCAATCGGCATCAACAGGCGGCTTCTGCGGCTTGAGCAGGGCGACATCACGCGCGTGGAAGCCGACGCCATCGTGAATGCGGCCAACTCCGGGCTGCTCGGCGGAGGCGGCGTCGACGGCGCGATCCACCGGGCCGGCGGACACGCGATCTACAACGAGTGCAAGGCCATCGTTGACCAGCGCGGGCCGCTGCCGCCCGGTCGGGCGGTCATCACCTCGGGCGGACGCCTGCCCGCGCGCCACGTGATCCACACGGTCGGACCGGTGTGGCGAGGCGGTGGGGCAGGGGAGGCCGAGACGCTGGCGAGCGCGTACCGCGAGAGCCTGCGCGTCGCGGAGCAGTACGGGTGCGCTACGGTCGCGTTCCCGTCGATCTCGACCGGCGCGTACGGCTACCCGGTGGCTCGCGCTGCCGAGGTGGCGCTCAGCACGGTTGCGGCGTTCATGCGCGAGGAGGCCGATAGGGTCCGAGAGGTGACCTTCGTGCTCTACGACGCTCACACCTTCGGCGCGTACGCGGAGGTTCTCGACAGGCTTGCGGGAGGTACCCTACATGACTAGAATAATGGTCATGTCAGAGATTCTGCCACTTGCGGACGTGAAAGCGCGTCTGTCCGAGATTGTCGATCGCGTGCAGTCGGAACACGAGCGCGTGATCGTCACGCGACGGGGCCGGCCCGCTGCCGTGATCATCAGTCCGGGCGATCTGGATGCACTTGAAGACACGCTCGACCTCCTGTCGACGCCCGGCGTGCTCGATGAGCTGCGAAAGGGCGAAGAGGACATCGACGCGGGGCGTTACGTGACTGCCGCGGAGCTGCGCGCGAAGTTCTTGAGAGAGTGAGCAGGAGGGGTGGCACCTTACGAGCTGCGCCTTGCCCCCTCCGCCGAGCGCACACTCACCGTTCTCCCCGAGCCAGCTGCGGCCGCCGTCGTGGAGTTCATGACCGGTGCCCTGATAACCGAACCCTATCGGGTCGGCAAGCCGCTCCTGCGCGAGCTCGAGGGCTACATCACGGCTAGACGGGGACCGTACCGCATCGTCTACCGTATGGACGAGGAATGCAGGACGGTACGCGTGCTGCGTATCGACCACCGCGCGGACGTCTACCGCAAACGCTGATCCGGCCCCGGGAGACTTCGATCCCTCTCGCATCCTGTCATACTACCTTGCACCGCCAACTAGTTGGTGGTACAAGGTAGTAGGCGATGCAAGTACCGGCTGGGTGTATCCCGGTCGGATTCCACGCAGGGGGAGGCGACAGATGGTCACCGAGCGCGACACCCGCGTCTCGCAGTTCCGCAAGGGGGCACTCGAGCTCGTGATCCTGGCGCTCCTCGCCGAGGGCGAGCTCTACGGCGTCGAGATCGTTGAGCGGCTCTCGGAACACAAGGGGCTCGAGGCGACCTCTGGAACGGTGTACCCGCTGCTCAGCCGTCTCAAGAAAGCAGGTGTGGTGGAGACCACGTGGAAGGAATCGCCCGTGGGCCCGCCGCGCAAGTACTACCGTCTCTCGAAGGCGGGCACCCGTGAACTCGCCGAGATGACCGCGTCGTGGCGCGACATCGCGGCCACCATCGATGCGCTGCTTGCAGGAGTGAGCTCCCGTGGATGAGGTTCGCACGATCGAACAGTACGTCGCCGCCGTCCGGGAGGCGCTTGCCGACGTTCCGGCGCGCGACCGGGAGGAGGCGCTTGCCGAGCTCGAGTCGCTGCTGCGCGCAGATGCCGAGCGCCGCGGTGAGCGGGCGGCCATCGAGGACTTCGGCTATCCGCACGCCTACGCCCGGGCCATCCGCATCGCACTCACGGGTGAGGAGGAGGGTGTCCGCCCGCAGGGCCGCATCCTCGGTCTGCCGTACGACTTCCGTGGCGCGAACGCCACGCGCATGGCCGAGCGCATGTGGAATCCGGCCGATCCGCGCATCCTGATGCCGCGTCTCTTCGGCGTCGGCTGGACGTTCAACTTCGGCGCCATCGCAGTCAGGCTCGGTCTGATTCGGCCCGACGACGCGGGCGACGAGTCATACGAGCGGATCCCGCAGGCCGCCGTGCGTGGAGCGCTCGCGGTTCCGGCGATGCTGGGCGCGGCGGCGGTGGTGCTCGTGGCGGTGTCGTGGGCGTCGCTTCCCGCGGAGGTTCCGGTGCACTGGGGTCCCTCCGGTGCTCCCGACGATTGGGCGCCCAAGGCGCTGGCCTTCGGCGGGCTGCTGGCCATCACGGTACTGCCGGTGGCGGTCACCTACGCACGCGTTCTGCGTCGCGGGACTCCCACGCGCACCCGCGTGCTCGCCGCAGCCGCACTCGGTCTGCTCGCGGCGCTCGGCCTGGGGATCGTCGGAATGACCGTGGCAGATGCGCACGGCGGCGCGTCCGGTCTCGGCGCCCTGCCGATCATCCTTGGCGCGCTGGGCGTCTCGTTCCTGTTGCTGTACATACCGATGCGTTTGGGCATGCGTGCCGAGTGGCGCGAGAGCCTTGAGCGTGATGATGACGATGCCGGGACTGCGAGTAGCGCACCCCGGACTGACAAGGGAGGACTGGCGTGAACACGACGTTCGAGTGGTCGTCGATACCTGCAGGGCTGCAGATCGGCATCATCGCACTCGCGGTGGTGCAGCTGGCGGTCGAGATCTACGCGCTCGTGAGGCTCTTCCGCACGCCCGACGAGCGCCTGCAGTTCGGCAAGAAGTGGCCGTGGGTGCTCATCATCCTGTTCGTGAACCTCGTGGGCGCGATCGTCTTCCTCGTGGCGGGACGCAAGCCGGAGGCGGCTGCCGACCCGCTGGCCGCAGCGCGCGCTGCCGATGCAGCCGTCGGCGAGCCGCCTGCGCTTCCTGCCGACCGTGCCGCGCGTGCGGCCGACGTCCTCTACGGCTCCGGCGGGGGCGACGAGTCGTGACCGCAGCCATCGAGATCGCCGGCCTCACGAAGGTCTACGGTGAGAAGCGCGCGCTCGACGGTGTCGACCTGAACGTCTCCGCCGGCTCGGTGTTCGGTTTCCTCGGCCCCAACGGCGCCGGCAAGACCACCACACTGCGCATCCTCACCGGGCTCGCGCGCCCGAGCGGCGGTGAGGCCCGGGTATTCGGCCGCGACGTGGTGTCCGCCACCAACGAGGTGCGTGCCGACATCGGCTTCCTTCCCGACGTGCCCGGTTACTACGAGTGGATGACGGCGCCCGAGTTCCTGCGATTCGCGGGGAGTCTCTTCGGGCTCGGTGGGCGCGTACTCGACGAGCGCGTGGAGGCGCTTCTCGACCTCGCGGGGCTCGCCGGCGTGCGCACCAAGGTCGGTGGCTACTCGCGTGGTATGAAGCAGCGGCTCGGCGTGGCGCAGGCGCTCATCAACGCGCCCAAGTTGCTCATGCTCGACGAGCCCACCTCGGCACTCGACCCGATCGGGCGCAAAGAGGTACTCGACATGATCGGGTCGCTCGGCGGGCGCACCACGGTGTTCTTCTCAACGCACATCCTCTCCGACGTGGAGCGCGTGTGCGACACGGTCGCGATCCTGCACGAGGGGCGCGTGGTCACGCAGGCGCCCATCGGCGAGCTCAAGAGCCGCTACGGCACCAGCAAGCTCGTGGTGGGCGTGACCGCCGGAGCCGACGCGCTTGCGGCGCGTCTTGCCGCCGAGCCGTGGGCCACCGAGGTCTCCCGCAGGGAGAACGGCGCCCTCGAGATCACCGTGGCCGACCTTGCCGAGGCGCGCCGCGCGGTGCCGGCGGCCGTGGCTGCGGTGGGCGTGGGTCTCACACGGTTCGAATCGGGTGAGGTCTCGCTCGAAGAGGTCTTCGTCGACCTCGTGGGAGTTGAGCGGTGATGCGCGGCTTCGGCGCGTTCCTCATCAAGGAGCTTCGCGAGATCGCCCGTACGTGGCGCATCTGGGTGCTCCCCGGCATCGTGCTCTTCTTCGCGATCTCCGGACCGCCGCTCGCCAAGATCACGCCGGAACTCCTCGGCTCGTTCGTGGCAGAGCAGCCCGGCGTGGTGATCCAGTTCCCGGACCCCACGTACGTCGACGCGTACCTGCAGTGGACGAAGAACCTTCAGCAGATCGTGCTCTTCGCGGTGATCATCATGTTCGGTGGCGTGATCTCGGCCGAGAAGCGGAGCGGCACGGCGGCGCTCGCGCTCACCAAGCCGCTGTCGCGCACGGCGTTCGTGCTGGCCAAGTTCGTGTCGCAGACCGCTCTGCTCGCTGTGACGGTCGTCGTCGGCGCGCTCGCCACCTGGGGTCTCACATACGCGGTCTTCGCCGAGGCACCCCTCGCGCCGCTCGCACAGGCGACAGCCACGTGGTTGGCGCTCGGTGTGATGATCCTCGCGCTCATGGTGGCGCTCTCGGCGGCTATCGACTCCCAGGCGGGCGCAGCCGGCCTCGGCTTCCTGGGGTTCATCGCGCTCAGCATCGCAACGCTCTGGTCCCCGGCGGTGGAGCACTCGCCAGCGGGCCTGCTCGGCGCGCCCACCAACCTGGTGATGGGGAAGCCGGTGACGCTCGGGTGGCCGCTTGCCACGACGTTCGCGCTCACCGCGGTGTTCGTGCTCGTGGCGGTGGCGGTCTTCCGGCGACGCGAGCTGTAGGGCTGTCCGCTCGGGTCGTCCCGTAGGCGATCCTTTCGCAGGAAAGCCGCCTCACCTGAGGCGGCTTTCCGAGGACAGAGCCGAGGGGCGACCCGAGCGGACAGCCTCCCGAGGACAGAGGCCGGAAGGCCCAACCCCCGTTTGCTACAGGTACGTCTTCGCGAGTTCGTCGAGCGTGATGTGATCGGTCTCGACCGCCGAGATGGCCGTCCAGACCTCCTTGAGCCGCTCGCTCGTGGCGCGCTCGGCAAAGGTCGCATAGAGAGCGGTCGCGCGGTTCTCGCGCATGAGCGACTCCTCGATGTCGGTCGCCCAGGAGCCGGTGGTCGCGCTTGGCGTCCCGAGATTCTCGGGCTCGTTCACCTTCGCGAGCTTGCAGAAGAGCTCGCAGTGCTCGGCCTCGACCTTGGAGAGGCGCTTGTACGTGGCCCTGAGCGGGTCGTTGTCCTTGCGCTGTGCCATGCCGAGGTAGAAGCGGGCGTTCGAGGTCTCGAGCTCGATGGAGCTTTCGAGGTCGGCGCGCTCGGTCTCGGTGAGTTGTACCTCGTTGATGTCGGCGGGATAGTTCTCGGGCGCCTCCAGGTACTCCACGTGCGCCCCGCAGAACGGGCAGTTCTCAGGCGCCTCGTAGCCGAGGTACACCTCGCCGCAGATGCGGCAGCGGTAGATCTTGAGCTGCATGTCGTGCTCCTCTCACCTGTCGGGGACGGGTCAGACTCAGGGTAGACCGAGTGCGTCGCCGATGGCCAGACCGAAGTCGCGGGCGGCCTCGGGACCGTTGGCCGTGATGATCGCACCGTGGACCTCGACCGGCACGCCGGTCCAGACGGCGCCGTGCGCGATCACGTCCTCGCGCTGGCTCGGGAACGCCGTTGTTCGCACGCCCGCCAGCAGACCCGCGCGGGCGAGGACCGAGGGTGCGATGCAGATCGCCGCCACCACGCGTCCGAGGTCGTGCGCCGAGCGGGCGAGCGCGTGGGCCGCCGGGTCGTCGAAGAAGACCTCTGCGCCGCCGCCGCCCACAAAGATCACCGCGGCGTACCGGTCGGGTTCGGCATCGGAGATGGCGAGCGTCGCCTCGGCGGTCATCCCGAGCTTGCCGCGGCACGTGCCCGGCCTCGTGCTTGCCGTCTCCACGATCGCGCCACGCGCCTCGAGGGCGGCCTTGGGGTGGGCGTACTCCTCGTCGCGGAACACCTCGGGCGCGATGACCATGAGAACACGGTCCATGTCGGCCTCCATCTCATCCGGTCACGGTTCTGATGATACCCGTGACCGGCGAGCGCCACCGCCGAAGGCTCTGTCAGGAGCCCGAGTGCCCAGCCGGCGCTAGTGATCCTCGTCTTCCTCACTGTGGAACTGCCCCGGCACGTACGTATCGGCGACCGACGGGTCGGCGAGGTAGGCATCGACGAATGCCCGCACGTCGCCCGGGTATGCGCCGTAGATGTCCTTGAGGTCCTTCAGCGCCTGCGCCTGTTCCGCTTCGGGGATGCCGTAGACGCTTGTGAAGACCTCGGGCGGGATGCCGGCGGCATCCGTGATCTCTGACACGGTGGTGCTGCCCTTGATGAGCGACGAGTCGAAGGTCGCCGAGCCGGTCGGTAGACCCGCGTCGCCGGCGCGTCGCTCGAGCTCGCCGCCGAGCGTGGGCATGGTCCAGGCGAAGTCGCCGGTGAGCGTTGCCCCGGCCACAAGGGCCGCGAAGAGGCCCACCGACGCGATGGCGGCCACAACCGGCGTTAGCCGACGATCCGGCCCCGCGCTCACGGCGAGCGTATCCTTCACGGGGCACGCGGCCACGCACTCACCGCAGTCGATGCACTCGGGATCGGTCACGGTGTCCACCGTCGAGACGGTGACGTTCACGGGGCATGCGCGGTCACACACGCCGCAGTCTACGCAGGTCTCGGCGGAACGTCGAACCTTGAACACGCTCACCCTCGAGATGAGGCCGAGGAAAGCGCCCATCGGGCATGCGTACTTGCAGAAGAAGCGGTCGTAGGCGAGTGAGCCGACGAGCCCGACGAGCAGCACGGCGAAGCCGATGCCGAACTCGGTGAGCAGCTCCGGGGATGAGATGTGCTGGTAGGCGGCCCAGGGGTCGTACGGACGGATGACGAGCGTGGCGGTGCTCCAGCTGAGCGCGAGGATCGCCGCGAGGAGCACGTACTTGAGGTACCGGGCCGGCCGGTCGATCGCGGCGGGAACGGTGAAGCGGCGTCCGAACAGGCGCTTGCCGATGCCGCCGAAGATCTCCTGCAGGAAGCCCAGCGGGCAGATGCGCCCGCAGAAGGCCCGTCGGAAGACGAAGGCGGTGATGACGGCTGCGACGAGGAGCAGGACGCTCGAGACCGCCACGCGCTTGATGAGGAAGCCGCCCGCGAGGAGCGTGCCCAGGGTCTCGAGGCCGCCGAAGGGGCAGAGTGCGTCCACGCCGACGGGCTTTCCCACGCCACCGTACTGGTGCCCCACGCCCAGGATGGTGATTCCCAGGAGGACGATGCCGAGGATGCTCCAGCGCACCACCCGTGAGGTGCGACGCGGTGCCAGAGGTGCCTTCTCGCAGGCCATCAGGTCTCCATTCGTGTGAGGACGAGCGCCGGGGTGTGTGACGGGCGTACATGGCGTGCGGCTGACCGACCCGGGTGGTGGCTCCGCGAGCTCATACGAGGTATACGGGCCGGACGTGAACCAGAACCAAAGACGGTGTGAAGAAGTGATGAACCCACCGTGACGGCGCGGTGTCGGCCCATGTCAGAGCGCCGACGCTACGAGCGCGTAAGTGCCGGCGCGGTCGTCGAGTCCCTCCACGATCGCCCGCTCGAGCTCTGTCAGCTCGTTGTAGCGCTCGGCGAGGTCGTTGCGGGCCGCCGCCGCCGCGTTGTAGCGGTCCACCAGCCGGTTGTACGGCGCTACGAGCGCGTTGTACGCGGCCGCATCGCCGGCGGCCTGGAGCGACTCGAGCTCGGCCCTCGCATCGGCGACCACCTGCTGGAGCGCCGTCAGCTCTGCATCGGCGGCGGTGAGTTCGTCTGCGAGCGCGAGCGCCGTCTCGATGATCCGCTCGCGGCCCTCGAGGATGGCGCGCACCTCGTCCGCTGCGGTGAACGGTCGTGTGCCGTCGCCGATGCGGAACACCCTCGGCGTGCTCGTGAGCGTCACACCGCCCGCGAACTCGTCGGGCACCATGCCGACGAACGCAGGTGCGGTGGTCTCGACGAACTCGTAGCCGGTGCCTGCGTAGCCTCCGGTCTCGGAGCGGATGCCGAGTGACACGTGCTGCTCGGGCTCGAAGAGGAGGATCGCCACGTCGTACCCTTCGCGGGCGAGGAGCGCCGCCAAGAGCAGCGTCTTGTCGTCGCAGTCGCCCTCACTCTCGACGAACGTTTCGACGGGGAACTTGGGCGAGAGGTCCACCGGGTCGGTGCGATAGGCGACCGACTGCGCGAAGACGGTGAGCAGCTCGGCGTATCGGTCGGCATCCAGGCCGCGCTCGTCGCGTACCGCGCGCAGTGCGCCGAGCAGGTCGGCGAAGAACGGCTCCTGCGCGGGCTCGTTGACGAAGGCCGGGTAGTAGTCCTCGATCCAGTCGTTCTCGCGCGCACGGCCGAAGCGGGTGACGCTCTTGGTGGCGGCCGCGGCGCCCGCATACAGGCTGCCGTCCACCGTGAGCGTGAACTCGACCGGGCGCCCCTCGAAAACGAACCGCGTGGTCACCGTGTGGTCCTCGGTCACTGATTCGTCGAGCGTGATCGACGGGTAGATGACGCGCGCCGGCAGCCCGCCGACGCACCCGGTGAGGGTGGCGAGTACGAGAGCGAGAGCGATGACGGGACGGGACATGCGGCCTCCGGGTCCGGCGCTGCGCACCATGAGCAACACCGATGCCGAGGATACCCGAGGGGCGTGCTTCGGGTACGTACGGAATGTCATAGTACGCGACCAAGGAGCCTCACATGACGAAGCGCTTCGGATTCACCCCGGTCGTCCCGCCGTTCGCCGGTGCGGGGCAGGTTGAGGATGTCGTATCCGGCTACATGGCGGCGCTCGAGGCCATGAGCGGCGAGCGGTGGGACGCGGCGCAGTACGGCTCGCCCGATCCGCTGTGCTTCCTCGTCGCCACCGGTGGGACCGAGCGCGTCGTGCTCGATCTGTACACGGCACGCCAGGAGTTCGTGCCCGACGAGCCGGTCCTCCTGGTGGCGCACCCCGGCAACAACTCGCTTCCCGCCTCGCTCGAGGTGCTCGCACGGCTGCACCAGGAGGGCGCGCGCGGACGGATCGTCTTCCTGCGCTCGCCGGGCGATGACACCGGCTTGGCCGAACTCGCGCAGGCTCTCGACGATGTCGCGGTTCTGGCCACCCTGCGCGGCACCCGGATCGGTCTCGTCGGCGACCCGTCCGACTGGCTTGTGGCGAGTTCGCCCGATGCCGATGTGGTGCGCGACGTCTGGGGTCCGGAGGTCGTGCCGATCGCGCTGAGTGAGCTCGAGGTTGCCATGGATGCGGCGGTCGACGCGAACGTCCTGGCCGCGATGGCCGACCTCGGCGGCGGCGCGTACGAGTCCCTCGAGCCTTCGGAGGGAGAGATGGCCGACGTGGCCCGCGTCTATGCGGGACTCCAGGCGCTCGTCGACCGCTACGACCTGGACGCGCTGACGCTGCGCTGCTTCGATCTCGTGCTTGATCGCAATACCACGGGTTGCTTCGCCCTTTCGGCGCTCACCGACGCAGGCGTCATCTCGGGCTGTGAGGGCGACCTCGTGAGCACGGTGGGTCTGCTCTGGACCTCGCTCGTCACGGGCGAGGTCCCGTGGATGGCCAATCCGGCCGAGCTCGACGAGGATGCCAACACGCTCAAGCTCGCGCACTGCACCGTGCCGCGTGGTCTCGTGGAGCGCTACCGGCTGCGCTCGCACTTCGAGTCGGGTCTCGGCGTGGGCATCCAGGGCGACATCCCGCTCGGCCCGGTGACGCTCGCGCGCATCGGCGGCGCGATGATGGACGCGCTGTGGCTTGCCGAGGGTGACATCACCGCCAACGGTGATGCCGAGAACCTGTGTCGCACGCAGGTGGACATCGCGCTCTCGCGCGGCGAAGCTGGCGACCTGCTCCGCGCGCCGCTCGGCAACCACATCATCCTCATCCGAGGGCACCACGCCGACCGGCTGGCCGAGTGGTGGGAGACGATGCTGTAGCGTGCGCTGACGGCAGCCCGGCGGAGTCCAGCTGCGTAGTCCTCGCGCGGGACCCTCGGCCGTCGCGGCGCTCGTGCGCGCCGCTCCGGCCTCCCCGCGCTGCGGAGTGACTCCGCTTGGACTCCGCCGGGCTGCCGGGCGTCACGCCCCAGTCACTCGTACGCTCTCAAGATGTCCGAGATGTCCCTCGGCTTCTCGGCGTGCTTCCACATCGGTCGGTCGAGCTGCGGCAGGCCGTCCTGGTAGGTGAACGAGTCCTCCTCGCGGTAGAACACGCCGATGGGGATCTTGCACTCATCCGGCGCGCACGTGAGCTCGTGGAACGTGGACATCGAGACGTCGAAGGCCTGCGTGCGGTTGGTGGGGTCGTAGCCGTCGGTTTCCTCGAGCTTGTAGACGCGGTCGCGGAACCACTTGAAGGTGTTGACCTTGTTCCAGGTCACGCACGGCTGGTAGACGTCCACGAGCGCGAAGCCCTCGTGCGCGAGCGCCTGGCGGTAGAGGCTCTTCAGGTGCTCCACATCGCCGGCAAAGCCGCGCGCCACGAACGTCGCGCCCTGCGCCACCGCCACACCCACCGGGTTCACGGGCTCCTCCACCACACCGCCCGGCGTGCTCGGCGTCTTCATGAACTGCTCGGAGGTGGGAGAGGCCTGGCCGGTGGTGAGGCCGTAGATCTGGTTGTTGTGGAAGATGGCGACCATGTCGATGTTGCGACGCACCGAGTGGATGAAGTGGTTGCCGCCGATGCCGTAGCCGTCGCCGTCGCCCATCTCCACGATCACCTTGAGCTCGGGGTTGGAAAGTGCGATGCCGGTCGCGAGCGGGAGCGCGCGGCCGTGGAGGCCGTGGAAGCCCTGCGAGCGGTAGAAGTCGGCGCCGTTGCCGTGGCAGCCGATGCCCCACACCATCACGTAGTCCTCGAAGGCCATGCCACTTTCGGCGAGCACCTCGGAAAGCGCCTTCTGCATGTTGAAGTTGCCACACCCGGGGCACCATGTGGGCGCCAGTGCGCCGGTGATCTCGGAGACCTCAGGCATTCTCGGCTACCTCCTTCAGCTTGGCGTAGACCATCTCGGGGGAGAACGGCCGCCCGTCGTAGCGGTGGAGCGTCTCGTCCACATCGCGCAGGCACTGCTCGCGCACGAGTCCTTGCAGCTGGCCGGTGTAGTTGCCCTCGATGATCACGGTGCGCCTGGCCGCGCCGAGGAATGCGCTGACGTCCTCGGCGGGGAAGGGCCACAGCGTCACGACCTGCATGGCGGCCACCTTCACGCCATCGGGCTCGATCCAGCGCATCGCCTCGAGCACCGGACCCTTGGTTGTGCCGAAGAAGAGCACCGCCACGTCGGCATCCTCCGGTGCCGCGCCGAACGTCGCAGGGGGCGGAACCAGCGTGCGCGCGAGTTCGAGTTTAGCCATTCGCTTCTCGTTCTGGGCGGCGCGCATGTCGACCGGCTCACCGGCCGAACCGTACCCGTACTCGTCGTGTTCGTAGGAGTTGCCGAGCTGGATCGCTCCGGTCACGCCCGGCAGCGCGCGGGTCGAGATGCCATCATCCGTGAGCTTGTACCTGAGGTAACGCCCAGCCTCATCTACAGCTTCAGGGTGATCCGCGACGTCACCTTCGGTCACGAGCTTCCCGCGGTCGACCTGCACCGCATCCAGGTCGAAATACGGCACCGTCTCCCGGTTGTCCGACAGATAGCTATCGCCGAGGATGATCACCGGTGTCTGGAGCTGGTCCGCGAGGTTGAACGCCTTCCAGGTGAGCTCGAACGCGTCGGTCCGGTCGCCGGGTGCGAGCACCACGCGGGGGAACTCGCCCTGTGCCGCGTGGAGTACGTAGCGCAGGTCGGACTGCTCGGTCCAGGTGGGAAGACCGGTTGCCGGTCCGGGACGGGTGAACACACCAACCACCACAGCACTCTCGCTCACCGCCGCCATGCCGAACGCCTCCACCATGAGCGCGAATCCGCCACCTGCGCTCGCGCACATCGCTCGTGTGCCGGTGAACGCCGCGCCCACGACCATGTTCATCGCCGCGATCTCGTCCTCGGTGTGCTTGACCACCACGCCCGCCTCGCGCTCGTGCGCCGCCATGAAGTGCAGCACCGAGGAAGCGGGCGTCATCGGGTACGCGGCGTAGAAACCGATACCGGCGGCGAGTGCGCCCAGGCCGATCGCCTCGTTGCCATCAACGAGGAGGCGCCGGGGCGCATCGGGGACCGCTTGCAGCTTCACGCCGAAGCGCGCTGCAACATCGGCGGCTGCCTCGTGTCCGGCGGTGGCCGCGAGAACGTTCTGCTCGGCGATCTCGGGCGCCTTGTGAGCGAACTGCGCACGAAGCCCCTCGGCGAGCGGGTCGACCAGGAGACCGACGAGTGCGAGCACGGCGCCGAGTGCGACGGTGTTGCGCATGATGGGGCCGCCGGCGTCCTTGGCGAGGCGCATGAGCGGTATCGGGACAGCGAGCACGCCGTCGGGCGCCTGCCACTCGGCGTTCTCCTTGTCCTCCGGGTCGTAGATGACCGCGCCGCCGTCCACGAGCTCGCCCAGGTGCAGGTCGATCGTCCCGCGGTTGAGCGCTACGAGCACGTCAACGGCCTCGACGTGGCTCGAGATAGGGGTCGGGCTGACCCTGAGGGTGTAGGTGTTGTGGCCGCCTCGGATGAGCGACGGGTACTCGGTGAGGTCGAAGACCTCGAGTCCCAGGGCCACGAAGGAGCGGGCGAGCGTCTGGCCGGCCGCCTTGATGCCGAACCCGGCCTCGCCGCCGATCTTGACGCGCAGTTCGCTGCCGGTAGGGGGTGCTGGCACGAGCGGACCTCCTCTGCGGTAAGCGGATGGGTACCTCCAAGTGTGTACCCCAGTGTACCTGGCCGGGCGCCAGGAACCTTCCAGAACCTTGCGGATGTCAGACGCGCGGCGTAGCATCCCGAGTAGTACATATGAGGCACCACCTCTGGGGGCGAGCATGGCCAAAGTCAACGTCTACGTGCCCGATGACCTGCTCGAGATCGTCGATGCCGGCGCACAGGCCGACGGGAAGAGCCGCAGCTCGGTGGTGCAGGAGGCGCTGGCCGAGTATGTGGCGGCGCGCGCCGAGAACGGTCGCCGGACCGCGGTCGAGGTTGCGGTCTCGCTCGCAGAAGCGATCGCCGGGCGCTGGGACACCGCCGACGTGCTCCCTGGCGTGGGTGCGAGCGAGTATCTTGTGGGACTGCGCGCCGCGGACGACGGCGACTCCGACGCCCGCGTCGTGAAGCGCATCGTGTCCGAGCGGGGAGAGCCGGCCGATGGGTAAGCGGCTCGTGGTGCTCGATGCGTCGGTGGGGGTGAAGTGGTTCGCCCCGGAAACCGGGCACGACGTGGCCATCGACCTGTTGCGTGAGAGCGCTGCCGGCTCGATCGTGCTCGTCGTACCGGATCTGTTCGTCTACGAGGTCGTACGCACGGTGCGGCGCAAGGCGGGCAGCGACGTGGCGGCGGACGTGATCGCGTTCTTCGAGGATGCGGGCCTGGTGAGCGTGCCGCCCACCGCGGAGCTGCTGCGGCGGGCACTCGGCATGACCGATAGCCTGCAGTGCGATCTCTACGACGCATGCGCTCCGGCCCTTGCGGACATGCTGGACGCCCGGCTGTACTCGGCGGACCGGAAGGCGCACGGGCGCTTTCGCGACGTGGTGCTCGTGGGCTAGCCGCGCGCGACAGCGCCAGCCCGTGCAGTGTACCCTTGATGCCCCGAGGAGGTGATTGCGCGTGGAGCAGGGCCCCAAGACGGTCGTCGTCGGCGTGACCGGCGGAATTGCGGCGTACAAGACGTGCGAGCTCGTTCGCGCGCTCGTCAGGCGCGGTCACCGCGTGAAGGTGGTCATGACCGAGGCCGCCACGCGCTTCGTCACGCCGCTCACCTTCCGCACGCTCACGGCCGAGCCGGTCACCGTCTCGATGTGGGCGGACGACCCCGACGCCAAGATCCACCACATCTCGCTTGCCGAGGAAGCCGACGTGATGGTCATCGCGCCGTGCACCGCCAACGTGCTTGCCAAGCTCGCCCAGGGCCGGGCAGACGACATGCTCACTACCACCGCCCTCGCCACCGAGGCACCGCTTGTGATCGCACCCGCGATGAACGTGCACATGTGGCGCAAACCCGTGACCGCCGCCAACGTGGCCGCACTCCGGTCGCGGGGCGCCTCGATCGTCGAGCCCGGTACCGGCGAGCTTGCGTGCGGGGATGTGGGGGAGGGTCGCCTCGCGCCGATCGAGGAGATCCTCGCAGCCATCGAAGCCGAGCTTGCGCGCGTGCGCGACCTCGACGACGTGCGCGTGCTCGTGACCGCCGGCGGCACGCACGAGCCGATCGACCCCGTGAGATTCGTCGGCAACCGCTCCTCGGGCATGACTGGCTTCGCCATCGCAGCCGAGGCGGCGCGCCGCGGCGCGCACGTGACGCTCGTGACGGGACCGACGCACCTCCCGGATCCCTTCGGGTGCGAGGTCGTGCGCATCGAGACGGCGCTTCAGATGCATGCCGAGGTGATGGCGCGGGCTGCCGAAGCCGACGCCATCGTGATGTCGGCCGCGGTGGCCGACTTCCGTCCCACGGAGCGCGCAGACGGCAAGATCAAGAAGACCGAGGCGCCTGCGGCGATAGCGCTCGCGCGCAACCCCGACATCCTCGCCGAGCTCGGCGCGAGCGAGGACGTCGATGCGGTGCTCGTGGGCTTCGCCGCCGAGACGAGCGATGTGGAGGCGCACGCACGCGGGAAGCTCGCCGCCAAGCGCTGTCACCTGATCGTTGCCAACGACGTGAGCGACCCTGCTCTCGGCTTCGGTACGGACGAGAACGCGGTGCTGTTCGTCTCGTCCGAGGGCACCGAACGCACGAGCGTGCTGCCCAAACGCGCCATCGCCCGGGAGGTCATCGACCGCGTGGCGGCGCTACTGCAGGCGCGGTAGAACTCGCTGCACCCGCTCCGCGCTGCCTCGCCCCGCTTGCCCCGAGGCCCCGTCGTCTCGCGTCGCCCACGACATCTCCACACCCTCCACTCGGGTTTGGCAAGCCGCTTGCGTAGGCTGTGCTTCGTGCCCGCGGGCGGAGCCATGCTCCGTACCGTGCGCGGCACTGGACTGTACCCGGACTCCGGAGGCTCATGAAGGTACGTCGACGCACTGCGTCCATCGCAACGGTCGCGCTGATCGCCGCACTTGCGGTGCCGGCGGCGGCCCACGCGAACGAGGCCCCTGCCGTCGTGGCAGCGGCCGTGGCCGCGGAAAGCGCCGCCATCGAGTACTCGAGGGCGTCGGCCGCCCTCACCCTCGCCGAGACGCGTCTCGACGCCGTTCTCGGCCACATCGCGATCGTCGAGGCACGACTGCCCGAGGGTCCCGCCGAGGAAGCGCTGTCTCTCCTGAAGGCTGTCGGCGCGGCATTCGTGCCGCCGCTGGCCGATGAGACCGATGCTCTCAAGGCCGACCGCCTGCTCCTCGTCTCGCTCTATGCCGAGCGCGACACGCTGCTCGACGAGCTTGACGCAGCCGAGACCGCGGCATCGTCGGCCAGAGCCACTGCGGTCATCGCCAGCGAGCGTGAGGAGGCCGTGCGCGAGGCAGAAGCAGAGCGCCTCGAGGCCGATCGACAGGCGCGCATCGACGAGGTCGGCCTCTTCCCTGTGGTCGGACCGAACCAGTACGTCGACAGCTGGGGTGCCGCACGGAGCGGTGGCCGCAGCCACAAGGGCACCGACATCATGGCCGCAACAGGCACTCCGCTCGTGGCGGTCAAGGACGGTACCGTGACGTCGAAGTGGAGCGGCCTGGGCGGGCTCACGATCTGGCTCACCGCCGACGACGGCACCGAGTACTACTACGCGCACCTGGATGCAGTCACCATCGAGAGTGGCAGCGTGAAGGCGGGGGACGTCATCGGGACCGTCGGCAGTACCGGGAACGCGAGCACGCCCCATCTCCACTTTGAGATCCATCCCGGCGGCGGCGCGGCGGTCAACCCGTACTCGATCTTGTGGCGGATGGCGTCGTAGGCGCGGCGCTGCGTCGGACGGTGAGGCACACGCGGCCCGTCACGGCTTGATGCAGCGCGCCGCGAGCCGTACTATAGGTCTCCGCTGCCCCCGGGGCAGCGCACGAACGGGCTGTGGCGCAGCTTGGTAGCGCACTTGACTGGGGGTCAAGGGGTCGCAGGTTCAAATCCTGTCAGCCCGACCAGCAACTTCGGCGGGGTCCCGAAAGGGGCCCCGTTTCGTCACTCGTCATCGCGCTCGGTGTGCGCGGGCGCTGCGGCCGTTCCGTCGTGCTGGCGCCACGCCCGGCGCTTCGGACGCTGGAGCGGCCCTGAGGCTCGGACAGGACCACCGTGTCGCCCGCGTGAGTGTCGCCTGCGTATGCGTATACTGTGCACGGACAGATGACACGGGGGTCTGGGACCGGCGGTCCGCGGCCCTCCTGCGTTACATCCCAGAGGTGGTTCGTGACACGCGAGCGTTCATCGAGAGGGCGCCAGAGCAGGCGGACTTCACAGTCGCAGCGGCAGCGGCCGGCACGGACCGAGTCGGCACCGCCGCCGGTGACTGATGGCGAGGTGGAAGAGCGCCCGAGGCGCGCTTCACGGCCGGTCGACACCTCACGAGTGCGTGGCGCCGCACGGCGTACGTCGGACTCCCTGACAGCGGTCGATTCCGAGTCCGCGGAGCGCCTCCCGCGCACCTCCCGATCGCGCGACGCGTCGCGGTCGCGAACCGGCGCTCGACGCGCGTCCGTCCCGCGCGGCCGCCGGACACGCCCGCCGGTAAGCGCGCCGTCCCCGGCCCGTCCGCGCGAGCGGCGTTCCAACGCGGGCCGTGTGCTCCTCGGGATCCTCGGAATCCTGTTGCTCCTGGCGGTGGTCGGCGGTGTAACGGCGAGCTACCTCTTCTACCGGCCTGCAACGGAGGTGGCCGCCGGGCAGCCCGTGCACATCGTCATCGAGCCCGGCTCCACCACCGCCGAGATCGGCCGTGTGCTCGCGGACGCCGGGGTCGTGGAGAACGCGCTCATGTTCCGCTGGAACGCGCGCGATGCCGGGGTGGACGGCTCGCTCAAGGCGGGCGAGTACGACATGATCACGGGCATGACGTTCGAGGAGGTCGTCGCGCAGCTCACCGCGGGCACTCTGGTCGAGTACGTGGACGTGCCCATCCCGGAGGGCTTCACGGCGGCCCAGATCGCGGGCCGTGTCGCTGAGCTGACCGGTCTGCCGCAGGCGGAACTCGAGGCGCTCGTGACGACCGGCGCCCCCGAGTTCGTCGCCGACCACCCGTACCTCGAAGGCGTGTACGGCAACTCGCTCGAGGGCTACCTGTTCCCCGCGACGTACCGGGTGGTCGAGGGTTCGACCTCCCGCGACGTCGTCGAGATGATGCTCGATCACTTCGACTCGCAGGTGGCCACGCTCGACCTCTCGTTCGCCGAGCCGCGCGGCCTCGACCTGGGCGATATCGTCATCATCGCGTCGATCCTCGAGCGCGAGAGTCGGCTGGCCGAGGAGTTCCCGCTCGTCTCCTCGGTCATCTACAACCGGCTCGCTCTGCCCATGCGCCTGCAGCTTTGCGCCACCGTGCTCTACACACTGCCGGGCGACAAGCAGTCGCTCACCAATGCCGACCTCGAGCACGAGAGCCCCTACAACACCTACCTGCACGACGGACTGCCCGTCGGCCCCATCTCCAATCCCGGTCTGCGTGCGCTCGAAGCGGCCGCCAACCCGCCTGAGACCGACTACCTGTACTACGTGCTCACCGGCGAGGACGGGTCGCAGACCTTCACCGCCACCTACGACGAGTTCCTGCGCGCGAAGGCGAACGCCCCGTAGGGGATGCGGACGTCTACCCTCGGTTGACGCTCGCGCTCCAGACTGACGAGCGGCATAGGCCCGCAGCGCGGTATCCTGATGTGAGATGTGACAGCCGAGGGGAGGGCCATGACGGCGCAGATCACCGCACGGTGGATCGTCGATGACGTGGTGCACTCGGATGGTCTCGAGAGCGTGCCCGAGCACCCGGTCGGTCCGGTCTGGATCGACGTCCGCGACCCGGACGAGGATACGTTCGCTGCGCTCCACGAGCGATTCCCGCTGCCACCGCTGGCCGTCGAGGACTGCCTGCACTTCCCCCAGCGTCCCAAGCTTGACACCTACCCCGGGGTCTCTTTCCTCGTCTGGATGCTGCCGCCCGCGCCGGGCGGCAGCGCCGCCGGGACGCGCGAAATAGACATCTTCCTCGGGGAGGAGCACCTCGTCACCCTGCACCGCGGCGAGGTGGAGGCGATCGATCGCGTGGCTGCGCATGCCCATGAGTATCTCCCCCGCGGTGTGGAGTGGACGCTTCACGCCATCTTGGACGACGCGGTCGACGCGGTCTTCCCGGTCATCGAGACGCTCGCCGACGAACTCGAGCAACTCGGCGACCTCATGCTGGCCGACGCGAGGCCCGAACACCTGCAACGCCTGCACACAGCCCGGCGCGCGCTCGTGGCGCTTCACAAGACCGTCGGGCCGGAGCGCGACGTGGTGCGCGGCCTCGCGCGCCTCGAGGCGTTCGTCGAGCCGGACGCGTACATGTACTTCCAGGACATCGGCGACCACCTCGCCCGTGTCGCAGACCAGATCGACACCTACCGTGAGGTCGCGAGCACGACGATGGACATCTACCTCTCGGTTCAGAGCAACCGCATGAACCAGATCATGAAGACGCTCACCGTGGTTGCGACGATCTTCATGCCGCTCACCCTCATCTCGGGCATATATGGAATGAACTTCCGTTTCATGCCGGAGTTGGACTGGCGCTACGGGTACTTCGGCGCACTTGGTCTCATGGGCGCCGTGGCACTCGGCATGGTGTGGTACTTCCGAAGGAGGGACTGGTGGTAGAGGAGCGCGATACCCAACCGGCCGCCCAGGAGGTTCACCACACGATCTACTCTGTGGCGAACCTCATCACCATCCTGCGGCTGGTTCTCATCCCGTTCTTCTTCACCGTGCTCGTCGGTGGGGAGGGCGAGCGTTCGCGGTTGGCGGCGTTCCTCATCTACGCGATCGCGGGTTCCACCGACTGGATCGACGGTCAGATCGCGCGGCGCACCAACACGGTCACGCAGTTTGGCAAGATCGTCGATCCGCTCGTCGACCGGCTGCTGCTTGCCTCCGGTGTCGTGGGTCTCTATCTCGTCGGTGACCTCCCGCTGTGGATCCCGGTGCTGCTCGTGCTCCGCGACGTCTACCTGCTCTATGGCGCCTACGTGCTCGAGCACGAGCGCGTGATCCTGCCGGTGACGTACACGGGCAAGATGACCACGGCGGTTCTTCTCGCCGGGTTCAGTTCGCTGATCGCGCGCTGGCCATTGCTGCCGGGTCCCGGCGTCCTCGACTCCGGGTGGCTGCCCGGCCTTGGGGTGGATCGCGTGGCGCTCGGCATCTGGTTCGTTTACGCGGGGATCGTGCTCTCGGTCGTCGCTGCGATCCAATACACGTTCATCGCGCGCCGGGCGATCGGCGAGGCGCGCACATCGAGGTAGGGATGTCCACGAGCCGAGGGGAGCGGTCATGAAGGCGGTCGTCATGGCGGGTGGGGAAGGAACGAGGCTGCGCCCGCTCACGAGTCTGCGCCCGAAACCGATGGTCCCGATCGTCAATCGGCCGGTGATGGAGCATATCCTCGGCCTCGTGAAGCACCACGGCATCACCGAGGTGGTGGCAACGCTCGCGTTCATGCCCCAGGTCATCGAGGACTACTTCGGAGACGGTGACGAGTGGGGCATCCACATCAGCTACGCCGTTGAGGAGACCCCGCTCGGCACCGCGGGATCGGTGAAGAACGCAGCCGACGCGCTCACCGAGCCGTTCATCGTCATCTCGGGCGACGCGCTCACCGACATCAACCTCACCGAGGTGATCGAGTTCCACCGGACGCATGACGCGGTGGTCACAATCGCGCTCAAGCGCGTGCCCGATCCGCTCGAGTTCGGCGTGGTGATCACCGATGAGGACGGCCGGATCGAGCGGTTCCTCGAGAAGCCGTCGTGGGGTCAGGTCTTCAGCGACACTATCAACACGGGTATCTACGTGGTCGACCCGCTCGTGTTCGACTACATCCCCGAAGGCAAGCCGTGCGATTTCTCCTCGGAGGTCTTCCCGGCGCTCATGGCCGACGGCCACCCGCTCTACGGCTGCGTGGTGGACGGCTACTGGGCCGATGTTGGCAGCCTCGAGGGCTACGTGCAGGCCCATCGCGACATCCTCGACGGCAAGGCGATGATCTTCATCCCGGGCGCCAGGACCAAGAATGATGTGTGGGTCGGCGCCGGCGCCGAGGTGGACGAGTCGGCCGAGATCGGCACGAAGATCGTGATCGGCGCCAACACGCGCGTGCGCGCGGGCGCTAAGCTCGGCCCGTACACCGTCATCGGCGACAACTGCCTCATCGGCATCGACGCCGAGATCGAGCATGCCACGGTGTGGAACGACGCCTTCGTCGGCACGCGGTCACAGGTGCGCGGAGCGGTGGTGTGCCGCGGCGCCGACATCCGGGCCGGCGCACGCATCGCCGAGGGTGTCGTCATAGGTGATGAGTCCGTCGTGGGGCACGGCGCCACGGTTGGTAACGACGTCCAGGTGTACCCGTACAAGCGGATCGACGCAGGCGCGCTCGTCACGTCGTCGGTGATCTGGGAGTCGACGGGAGTGCGGTCGCTCTTCGGCGACGACGGCATCGCCGGTCTCGTGAACATCGACATCACGCCCGAGCTCGCCATGCGGGTGGCCCAGGCGTTCGGCAGCCTGCTGCCGGGCAAGTCGCACGTCGTGGTCAGTCGGGACGCAAGCAGGTCGGCGCGGATGCTCAAGCGCGCGGTGGTGGCGGGCCTCAACGCCACGGGATGCCACGCGCGCGATCTGCGTGTGGCATCACCGGCGATCACGCGCTTCACCACGCGCGATACGCGCTGCCGCGGCGGCATCCACCTCTGCATCGCGAACAACGACCCCCAGACGCTCGAGATGCACTTCTACGACTCGGACGGCATCGATCTGTCCACCGGTCAGGAGAAGAAGGTCGAGCGTCTCTACTTCCGGCAGGAGTTCCGTCGGGCCTTCTTCGAGGAGGTCGGTGAGATCATCTACCCGCCGCGCGCGCTCGAGTACTACACAGAGGGGCTCGAGGCCGCCCTCGTGGTCACCGGTCCGGTGCGGCGCCGCTTCAAAGTGGTGGCCGACCTCGGCATGAGCCCGGCCTCGTTCGTGTTGCCCACGATCGCGGCCAACTGGGGGGTCGACCTCATCAGCATGCGCGCCTTCGTGGACTCGGAGAAGGCGCGTGAGACGGTGGCCGAGCGCGACAGCCAGATCGGTCAGCTCGCCCGCTCGGTGGACATGTTCCAGGCCGACTTCGGGATCTCGATGGACGCCACGGCCGAGCGCGTGACACTCGTGACGGGCACGGGGCGGGTTCTCGACCACGACACGGCGCTCCACGCGATGGTGGCGCTCTGGTGCCGGAGCGACGTTGTGGACGGCCAGGGCTCCTCGGTGGCCGTGCCGCTCACGGCCTCGGACGTGATTGACGGGATCGCGGCCGAGTGCGGTCGCTCGGTCGTTCGCACGGGCACGTCGCGCAGGGCGCTCGCGGCCGCTGCGCTCGACCCCGGGGTCGGGTTCGCCGGGTCGAGAACGGGAGGGTACGTCTTCCCGCACTTCCTGGCGGGCTTCGACGCCGTTATGTCGTTCGGCATGATCCTGCGCCTGCTGGACCACCAGCACGTGACACTTGACGAGGTGGTCGACGGTCTGCCGGCGTTCTACCTGCGCAGCCAGGCCGTACCGTGTCCGTTCGATCGGAAGGGCGCGGTCATGCGCACGATGGCCGCACTCGGCCAGATGGGCGAGGACGGGGTGGTGGAAGGCGTGCGCATCGCCACCGATGGCGGCTGGGCGCTCGTGTTGCCGCATGCCACCGAGGCGTTCGTGCACGTGTACTCCGAAGGCGGGGACGCTGCCCCGGCCGATACGACGCTCGCAACGTGTGTCGCACAGGTGGAGCAGGCCATCGCCGAGGGGTAGATACCAGACGCACATCTGACGCAACCGGGTCGCGTGCGCTACGATAAGCGGCCCGGGTGGTCGGTTTCTTGCTTGTCGACAACTGCGGGCACACAGGCTCACGTGTGCGATGATGCTGCGCGCACCGAGCTCCGGCGAAGGCGGGACATGGAACACGAGGGGACGACGACACGCACGTCGCGCCGCAGCGGGCGGACGGGCACTCCGCGCCGCGGCCTGCGCTGGCCGGCATGGCTCGAGCGGTGGCCCGCTCCCGCAAGGATGACGCTCGTCTCGATAGCCATGCTTGCGACCGTGCTGGTGGTTGGCGCGGGCGTGGACCTCGCGGTCGCAGCGGGCAGGATCCACCCCGGCGTCCACGTCGGTGAGGTCGCCGTTGGCGGCATGACGGAGCCCGAGGCAGTGGCGGCCATATCGGCGCATGTGGCCGAAGGAAGCGCCCAACCGGTGACGGTCGCCGCAGACGACGCCACCTGGCAGGTCACCGCGGACCAGGTGGGCCTGTCGGTCGACGCCACCTCGCTCGCCGGCGACGCCTATGCAGTGGGCCGTGGGACATTTGGCACGGCTGCCGTTGAGCGCGTCCGAGCGCTCGTTGCGGGCCTCACCGTGCCACTCGAACTCGGTTATGACGAGGTGGGAGTCAGCAGCCTCGTGCAGATGGTGCAGGACGCGGTTGGCATGCCCGCAACCGACGCATCGGTTATCGTCGACGGCGCGCAGGTCACCCTCGTGGAGTCGGCGGAAGGACTCGGCATCGACGAGCAGACCGCCGCCGAGCGAATCGTCGGTGCGTTCCTGTCTGCGGAGCGCACCGTCACGCTCGACCTCGTCGCTCTGAACCCTGAGATCACCGAGGACGGCACGCAGGCCGCCTACGAGGCCGCGCGGGCCATGGTGTCGGCTCCGGTCACGCTCTACTACGAGGACAAGCGCTGGGAGGTCCCGCCCGCAATCATCGGCAACTGGATCGGGTTCCGCCGAGCCGAGACCTCCGAGACGCCGACCCTTGAGGCGTACGTTGTCTCAGAGGAGGTTTCCGCGACGGTGCTGCCGATGGTGACCGAGGTCGGTAAGCCCGCGAAGGACGCGACCTTCAAGGCGAGCGCCGGCGTGGTGACCATCATCCCTGCCGAAGACGGCCTCGCGGCCGATGCGGCGAGTCTCGCTACGCGGCTCGAGACCGTGCTCACCGGTTCGGGTGAGCGCAGCGCCGAGCTCACGATGCACCGGGTGCCCGCGGCGCGCACCACCGAGGATGCCGAGAAGATGGGCATCAAAGAGCGCATCTCCACGTTCACCACCGAGTTCTCCTCGGCCAACAAGGCGCGCGTCAATAACATCCACGTGCTGAGCGACGCCCTGAACGGCACGCTCATCCCACCCGGCGGCGTGTTCGGCTTCAACGAGACGATCGGCGAGCGCACGGCGGCCAAGGGCTACCAGGAGGCCAATGCCATCGTCAACGGTGAGCTCGTGCCGCAGCTCGGTGGCGGCATCTGTCAGGTGGGGACGACGATCTTCAACACTGTGTTCTTCTCGGGCCTGCCCGTGGTTGAGCGTCGCAACCACTCGCAGTACATCAGCTCGTATCCGAAGGGCCGGGACGCAACGGTCTCGTGGGGCGGCCCCGACTTCAAGTTCAAGAACGACACCGAGCACTGGGTGCTCGTTGCCACCTCGTACACGAACTCCTCGGTCACGATCTCGCTCTACGGCACGAGTCCCGGGTATGACGTTACCTACCAGACCGGTGACTGGACGAACCTCATCGACCCGCCCGTGCGCGAGATTCTCGACCCGGAGATGCCGGTGGGGAGCAAGGTCATCGAGGAGCGCGGCGTGAGCGGCCGCACCATCGTGGTCACCCGCACCGTGAGCAAGGGTGGTACCGTGGTGCGTACCGACACGTTCAAGTCGGTCTACCGGCCGGTGGAGGAGGTCGTGCGGGTGGGGACGAAGCCGATCGCATCGGACCCGACCACGCCGACGCCGTAAGGGAGCGTACCGCCGGCGTCGCACGACAGGCCGTCAGCGCCGCACCGAAGGCCGGCGATCGGGGAAGAGGGGGAGCGGATGTTCCAGCCGGAGTACGAGGCGATGAGCCGGGGTGATCTCGAGGCCCTGCAGCTGGAGCGGCTGAACCGCCTGCTCGCGCGCGTCTACGAGCATGTGCCCACCTACACGGCGAAGTTCGACGAGGCAGGAGTGGCGCCGGCCGTCGGCTCGCTCGCCGAGGTCGCAGACCTTCCGTTCACGGTGAAGGACGACCTGCGCGCCGCGTATCCCTACGGGATGTTCGCCGTGCCGCTCCGCGACATCGTGCGGGTGCACTCGTCGTCGGGGACCACGGGGCAGATCACCGTGGTGGGCTACACCGCCGGCGACATCGACCGCTGGGCGGACATGATGGCCCGCACGCTCGCCTGCGCGGGTGCCACACCGGACGACATCGTTCAGGTCACCTACGGCTACGGGCTGTTCACCGGCGGCCTCGGAGCGCACTACGGCTCCGAGCGCCTGGGCTGCACCACGATCCCGATCTCCGGCGGCAACACCAAACGCCAGGTGCAGGTGCTCAAGGACTTCGGTTCCACCATTCTCGCGTGCACGCCGAGCTACGCGGTGCTCATCGCAGAGACCGCCGCCGAGATGGGCATCGACCCCCGCTCGCTCCCGCTCAAGGCGGGCGTGTTCGGTGCCGAGCCGTGGAGCGAGAACATGCGGCGTCAGATCGAGGAGATGCTCGATATCGTTGCCATCGACATCTACGGCCTCTCCGAAGTGCTGGGCCCCGGTGTGGCGAGCGAATGCTCCTGCCAGTGCGGACTGCACGTCAACGAGGACCACTTCCTCGTGGAGATCGTCGACCCCGCCACGCTCAAGCCGGTGCCCGACGGCGAGCGCGGCGAGGTCGTGTTCACCACGCTCACCAAGGAGGGCATACCGGTCATCCGGTACCGCACGCGGGACATCTCGCGCATCATCCCCGGGGAGTGCGCGTGCGGCCGCACGTTCCGCCGAATGGAGCGCGTGACCGGGCGCACCGACGACATGCTCATCATCCGGGGCGTCAACGTCTTCCCGAGCCAGATCGAGCAGGTGCTCGGCGGCATCCCCGGTGTGGCGCCGCACTACCAGGTGGTGCTCGCCAAGCGGGGAAGCATGGACCACGTGGAGGTGCACGTGGAGGTCGGACCCGAGGTGGCCTTCGACGAGGTGCGCACGCTCGAGAGGCTGCGCACGAGGGTGGCGGCCGAGATCGCCTCGGCCCTCGCCGTGAACATCGCCGTGAAGCTCGTTGAGCCCAAGTCCATCCAGCGCTCGGAGGGCAAAGCCAAGCGCGTTCTCGACTTGCGTGAAGAGGGGAGTGCCTAGGTCATGGTCAAGCAGCTGACAGTATTCCTGGAGAACAGCCCGGGCCGGCTGGCCGGTCTCACGCGGGCGCTCGGCGACGCCGGCGTCAACATGCGCGCGCTCATGGTGGCCGACACAGCCGAGTTCGGGGTGGTGCGCATCATCTGCGACCGGCCGGAGACCGCGCGTGAGGCGCTGGAGAATGCAGGCTTCGGGGTGAGCGTGACCGAGGTGCTCGCCGTTGAGGTGCCCGATGAGCCGGGCGGCCTTGCCGACATCCTCGAAGCCCTCGGCGCGGTGGGCATCAACATCGAGTACGCCTACTGCTTCGTTGAGCCCGGCGGTCAGGCGGCCATCGACGTCTTCCGCGTGGACGAAATCGGGCTGGCGGTGAGCACGCTCGCGGCCGAGGGGATCCGCGTGCTCGGCCCGGACGAGGTCTACCTCGCGGGCTCCTGAGCGCGCCGGTCGACCTCGACACGGCGCTTGCGCGGGGCAGCCGGAGCCGGCCCGCATCCTTCGGCGTCGGGGTTCGGATTGAGTCCCCGGGCGAGGGCGGCGAGGCGTTCGGCGTCCCGCGAGCAGGAGAGCACCTCGGCGCTGATAGCCGACTCGGTCGCGCCGAGCACGTCGCTCGCCACTCGCGTCAGCCGTGCGGCGACGACCGCTGCGCCCTCAGCCTCGGTGTTGGGCATGAGCGCCATGAACGTGCCCTTGGGGTGGAACGCCAGGTCGTCCACCATGCGGATGTCGTTGCGTAGCGCTCCGGCGACCTGGCGCATCACCGCGCGGTAGCGGGCCGTTCGCAGTCCCTCGTAGAGCGTGGGGGCGATTTTGACCGCAACGAGCGAGTATGGTGTCTCGTAACACTTCCACGCGGCGAGCCCCGTGTCGATCGACTGTCCTGCGTAGCAGGCGCTGTAGGCGCCCGTGGTCCGGTCCGAGAGGGTCTGGTGCTCCAGTCGGGCGAGGATGTACTTGAAGCGTCCGGCGAACTCGCCGCCAACGATACCCACAAGCGCGTACGTGAGCACCCGGATGCCGATGAGAGCCAGCGCGTCATCGGTGAAGCCCTCGGCGTTGAGAAGCGGCAGGCGCAGCGCCACGTACACCGCAGTGGCGATCACGGCCGCGACGAACCCGCCGTTGCGTCCGAAGTGCAGCGCACCCGCGAGCACGACGATGATGAGCAGTTGGGCGACGACTTCCGCGGTCTGTGGCGCACTGGACGGTCCCAGGAACAGGCTGCTCACGATGGCGAGTGCCCCGAACACGAGCACGATCGTCTCGAACACCGAGTACTTCAAGAGTCTCCTCCTTGTACAGCCTGCGACCGAATCGTTACGGATGGTTGGGGCAGTCGACCTCTCCGGTGGCGGAGTCGAGCGAGTAGGGCGATCCATCACTTGGACACACCGTCGACTGGTCGAAGTTCTTGATCTTGGGCCGCAGATCCTCGAGCGTCGCGATGTGCACCAGGTCGGGATGTTCCATGCTGTAGGTGATGAACGCTTCTTCGAGGATGCGCTGGTTCTGGGCGCAGGCGACCGACGCGGCCCGTCCCGATGCCGGCATGTACGACGCGAAGGCGATCGCTAGCAGTATGCCGATGATGGCGACGATCGCGAGGAGCTCGAGCACCGTAAAGCCCGTGTCGTCGCGTGAAATCCGGTCGAGCACCGTCATCGTTCCTCCGAACGTGAGTCCCCGCGCGGTCGTCGGCGCGACATCGTGACGCGCATCGTGTCCATCTCATGTGTCGGCACGCACAGATGCGGAGTTGAGTGCCGGATGAGCGGTACGGCTCCGTCGGTCGTACCGTATCCTCCCGATGTGGCGTGCGTACAGCCGCCGAAGGCCGTACAATCCGAGTGTCCCGTATGCGACCGCCCGAGAGGAGCCGCGCGTGCCCGTACGCAGCCCGTTCGCACGCCCGGCACGCGTGATCGTCCTTCTGCTCGTGACGCTGCTCGTGGCGCAGCCCGCCGTTTCGTGGGCCGCGGATCCCACCGAGGACATCGTTGGCGGAGTGCCGGTCGCCGCGAACCCGGAACTCGCCGACGCCGCACCCGGCGTGGCGATGCCCGCCGGCGTGCTCTGGACGACGGACGGGCGCGCCCTCTGGGAGCGCGGCGCCGACGACGAGCGCGCCATGGCTTCGACCACCAAGATCATGACCGCGCTCGTCGTGCTCGACCACGCCGACCTCGACGAGGTTGTGACGGTCTCGGCGCGGGCAGCCCGCGTAGGGGAGGCGGGCATCAAGCTCGTGGCGGGACAGCAGCTCACCGTGGGCGAGCTTCTCGAGGGCACCGTGGTGCGATCGGGCAACGACGCGTCCTTCGCGCTCGCCGAGCACGTGGGCGGAGATGTGGAGAGCTTCGTGCGCATGATGAACGAGAAAGCCCGCGCACTCGGCCTGGAGGACACGTCGTTCGCCAACCCGCACGGTCTGGACGCGCCGAATCACTACACCACCGCCGAGGACCTCGCCACGATCGCGATGGTGGCGATGCGCGACCCACGGTTTGCGGCACTTGTCCGCATGCCGATGATCACCGTCAAGCAGGTCGATGGCGCCGTCGTCACGTACGAGAACTCCAACAAGCTCATCGGCACGTATCCGGGCGCCACGGGCGTCAAGACGGGCTGGACCAACAAGGCCGGCTACTGCGTGGTGGCCTCGGCCGAGCGCGACGGCGTGGGCTTCGTGGCGGTCGTGCTGGGCGGGACGAGTGAGGACGACCGCTTCGTGCAGGCCCGCACGCTGTTCGACTGGGGGTTCGAGCACTACCGGATCGTGCCCGTGTCCAGCGCCGAGGAGACCGCCTCGCTCGTGGCCGTCACCGACTACCTCGACCGGCAGGTGGCGGCGCTCGTGGCCGAGACGGTCGAGGTCCCGGTGTTCGACCTCGACGGCGAGGTGACCACGCGCATCGACGTCATGACCGAGATCGACGCGCCGGTGGTCGCCGGCCAGCGGCTCGGCACGGCCAGCGTGGTGCAGGGCGACCGTCTGCTCGCACAGATCCCGCTCGTGGCTGCCGAAGCGGTGCCCGAGCCCGACACCTGGGAAGCGCTCGAGATCTGGTTCACCCGACTGTGGCGGCGCGTGTTCGGCGGCGAGCTCGTCGCCGTGCCCGTGCCGGTGATGTGAGAGGAGACTGACCGTGGTGGACGGAACAGAGCTTCAGACCCCGCTGCACGACGAGCACGTGGCGCTCGGCGCGCGTATGGTGGACTTCGCGGGCTGGCGGATGCCCGTGCAGTACGCGGGCATCATCGAGGAGCACACGGCGGTCAGGACCGGCGTCGGCATCTTCGACGTGTCGCACATGGGCGAGTTCCGCGTGTTCGGTGTGGAGGCCAAGGCAGCTCTCCAGCGCATCGTCACCAACGATCTTGACCGCATCGAAGAGCTCGGCTCGGCGCTCTACACGGTGATGTGCGACGAGGATGGAGGCGTGATCGACGACCTCATCGTCTACCACACGGGCGATCTCGAGTACCTCATCGTGGTGAACGCCTCCAACCGAGAAACCGACTGGGACTGGATCACCTCGCATCTGCCCGAAGGTGTCGAGACGGCTGACGAAAGCGATCGCACGGCGCTCATCGCCGTGCAGGGACCGGGTGCGCTCGGCGTGATCGCCGAGCTCACCGGGCCGGGCTGGGAGCCGCCGCAGCGCTTCGCGATCGCCGAGGCGACCCTCGGCGGCACGCCCGTGCTCGTGGCGCGCACCGGCTACACGGGGGAGGACGGGGTCGAGATCGTCTGCCACGCCTCGCACGCCGTCGGGATCTGGCGGGCGCTCCTGAGCTTCGCCGAGGTGGTTCCCTGCGGCCTGGGCGCGCGTGACACGCTCCGCCTCGAGGTGGGCTACCCCCTCTACGGCAGCGACATGGACCGTGGCGTGGACCCGGTGTCCGCCGGCCTCGGCTGGGTGGTGCCCAAGGCCAAGACGGGCTATATCGGCGCCAAAGCGATCGCGCGCATCCGCGAGGCCGGCCCCGAGCGCAAACTCGTAGGGCTCATCGTCTCCGAGGGTGTTCCCCGGCACGAGTATCCCGTGTTGCACGGGGGTAGCGAGGTGGGTAAGGTGACAAGCGGCACCTTCTCGCCGACCCTCGGCCACGGTATCGCGCTGGCGTACGTTCCTGTTGCGCTCGCCGAGCCGGGCACGGCGCTCGAGATCGGCATCAGGCGCAAGGTGGTTCCGGCGGTCGTGACGCGGCCGCCGTTCGTGAAGGAGACGTCGCTTTCGGCCACGCGGTCGTAGCGCAGGTACGCGGAAGGAGCGCACGCAGATGTACCCCAAGGATCTGAAGTACGACCGTGAGCACGAATGGGTACGGCTTGACGGTGACGTCGCCACGATCGGCATCTCGCACTTCGCGCAGGATCAGCTCGGCGAGGTCGTGTACGTGGACCTTCCCGCGGCAGGCGACACGCTCGCCGCGGGCGACTCGTTCGGCGAGGTGGAGTCCGTGAAGTCGGTCTCCGAGCTCTTCTGCCCGGTCACCGGCGAGATCGTCGAGGTCAACGACGCCCTCTCGGATGCTCCCGAGGTCGTCAACGAGGACCCGTACGGTGAGGGCTGGATGATCAAGGTCAAGCTCGCCGACACCTCCGAGGTCGACGGCCTCATGGACGCGGACGGATACGAGGCGTTCCTCGCCGAGGACGAATAGCAGATGCGCTTCGTCCCGGTGACCTGCGAAGAGCAGGTCGAGATGCTCGAGCGTGTGGGAGCGGACACGGTCGACGAGCTCTTCGCGGACGTGCCCGAGGCCGCGCGCCTGAGCCGCCCGCTCGATTTGCCCGCGCCGATGGGCGAGGTGGAGCTTGCCGCGCACGTGAGCGGGCTCGCGGGCCGCAACGTCGACGCGGGGCGCATAGTCTCCTTCCTGGGCGGCGGCTGCTACGACCATTACGTCCCCGCGATCGTGGACGCGGTGGTGAGCAAGCCGGCGTTCTTCACTGCCTACACGCCGTACCAGGCCGAGGTGAGCCAGGGCACGCTCCAGGCGGTGTACGAGTACCAATCGATGATCTGCGCGCTCACCGGCATGGAGGTCTCGAACGCCTCCATGTACGACGGCGCCACGGCCTTCGCCGAGGCGGCGCTCATGGCGGCGCGCGTCACGAGGCGCCTTCGCGTGGTCGTCTCTCGCACGGTACATCCCGAGTGGCGCGAGACGCTTGCCACCTACGTGGAGGCGGGGCTCCTCGAGGTGACCGAGGTCGATTCCGCCGGCGGCGTCTCGGATGCCGGGGCGCTCGCCGCGGCACTCGGTACCGATGCAGCTGCGCTCATGGTTGCCTCGCCGACGTATTTCGGCACGCTTGAGGACCTCGCGGCGCTCGGCGCGATCGCTCATGACGCCGGAGCGCTCTTCGTCGTCGGCACCAACCCGATCCTGCTCGGCGTGATGGAACCGCCGTCGGTCTATAGCGCCGACATCGTGGTGGGCGAGGGGCAGCCGCTCGGCAGCCCGATGTCGTTCGGCGGGCCGGGGCTCGGCATCTTCGCGTGCCGTCAGGAGCACGTCCGGCAGATGCCGGGGAGGCTCGTCGGCCGCACCACCGACGTGGACGGACGCACCGGCTTCGTGCTCACGTTCTCCACGCGCGAGCAGCACATCCGCCGCGAGAAGGCCACGTCCAACATCTGCTCCAACCACGCGCTCAACGCGCTCGCCGCCGGCGTGTACCTCGCGGCGGTGGGTCGTGAGGGCCTCGCCGGCATCGGTGAGGCGTGTATCGCCAAGGCGCACCATCTCGAGGCTTCGCTCGTGGCGGGCGGCAGGTTCGAGCGCGTCTTCGGCGCCCCCTTCGCGCACGAGTTCACCCTGCGCTACCTCGGCGACGTGGCCGCGATGCAGGCGAGCATGCTCGATCGCGGCTTTCTCGCCGGCCTCGATCTCGCGCGCGTGTCCGGGAGCGCCGGGGGCTCCGCCTCGCACGACGGCCTCGTGCTCTTCGCGGTGACCGAGAAGCGGACGCGCGCAGAGCTCGACCGGTTCGCCGAGGAGGTGAGCTCGCTGTGAGTACCGACGACCGCTCGGCCATCCGCGAGCCGCTCACCGGCACGCTCATCTTCGAGCGCGGGGCACCGGAGTCGCGCTGCGTGGAGGCGCCGCCGCTCGACGTGCCCGCGGTCTCGCTCGCCGAGGCTCTTGGCGGACGCGTCCGCACCGAGCCGCCCGCATTGCCGCACGTCACCGAGGTGGACATCGCGCGCCACTACGAGCGCCTCGCAAGCGCCAACTTCGGCGTGGACAGCGGGTTCTACCCGCTCGGCAGCTGCACCATGAAGTACAACCCGAAGGTGGACGAGTGGGCGTGTCGGCTGCCCGGCTTCGCGGGTATCCACCCGTACCAGCCGGAGTCGACCGTGCAGGGCGCACTCGAGCTCATGTGGGGACTTCAGGAGGCGCTCGCCGAGGTGGCAGGCCTGCCGGCGGTCACGCTACAGCCGGCCGCCGGCGCGCATGGCGAGCTCACCGGGCTGCTCGCGATCCGCGCGTACCACACCGCCAACGGCAACCCGCGCACGCGCGTGCTCGTGCCCGACTCGGCGCATGGCACCAATCCGGCGACCGTGGCCATGTGCGGCTACGAGGCCGTGGTGGTGCCGAGTGACGCACGCGGCGGCGTGGATGTGGCCGCGCTCGAGCGGCTGCTCGACACCGACGTGGCCGCGATAATGCTCACCAACCCCAACACGCTCGGGCTGTTCGACGAGAACATCCTCGCGATCACCGGGGCGGTGCACGGCGTGGGTGCGTTGGCGTACTGCGACGGCGCGAACCTCAACGCGATCCTCGGCAAGAGCCGTCCGGGCGACGCCGGGTTCGACGTGATGCACATCAACCTGCACAAGACGTTCGGCACGCCGCACGGCGGTGGCGGGCCGGGCGCGGGTCCGGTGGCGGTCACCGCCGCGCTCGCACCGTATCTGCCGGGGCCGCGCGTCGAGCGCACCGCCGGGGGCACGTTTACGCTCGTCACCCCCGAGCGTTCCATCGGCCGCGTGCGGTCGTTCCTCGGGAACTTTGGCGTGCTCGTGCGCGCGTACACCTACATCCGCGCGCTCGGCGGTACGGGGCTCACCGAGGTTGCCGAGCAGGCGGTGCTCTCGGCCAACTATCTCAAGGAGCTCCTGCGCGACGTATGGCCGCTTGCCTACGACCGCGTCTGCAAGCACGAATTCGTGCTGTCGGGCGGGGCGCTCCGCAAGGCCTACGGCGTTCGCACGCTCGATGTGGCCAAGCGCCTGCTCGACTACGGCTACCACCCGCCGACGGTGTACTTCCCGCTCATCGTGGACGAGGCGCTGATGATCGAGCCCACCGAGACCGAGGGCAAGGCCACGCTCGACCGCTTCGCCGAGGTGATGCGCGCGATCGCTGCCGAGGCCGAGGCGGACCCGGAGCTCCTCCACGGCGCGCCGTACACGACGCCCGTGCGGCGCCTGGACGAAGCAGCGGCCGTCAAGCATCCCGACCTGGCGTGGCGCCCGCCCGAGGAGGCAGGCGCGTAGCGCGTGAGCACCTGGCGGCTCATCATCGATGGCCCGGCCGACGGCGCCTGGAACATGGCGGTCGACCGGGCCGTACTCGCCGCGCACGAGTCCGGCGACGTGCCGCCTACGTTACGGCTCTACCGCTGGGACCGTCCGACGGTCTCACTCGGCAGGTTCCAGGCCACGGGCGATGTGGACGCGGCGTTCTGCGAGGCCCGCGGCATCGGCGTGTGCCGCCGACCAACCGGCGGGCGGGGTGTGCTCCATGACGATGAACTCACGTACTCGGTGGTGGCCGGCGTGCGCGACGGGCTGCCTCGCGGCGTGAGCGCCAGCTACCGCGTGCTCTGCGGCGCGCTCGTGGAGGCGTACCGCTCACTCGGTATCGACGCGGCGCTCACCTCGCGCGAGCGGGGGAGCAGGGGAGCGGGCGCCTGCTATCTGCATGCCACGCACGCCGACCTCTCGCTCGGCGCCGCCAAGCTCTCCGGCAGCGCGCAGGTATGGAAGGGGTCGTCGTGCCTGCAGCACGGCTCGTTCGTGATCTCGCGCGACGTGGAGCGCGAGGCGCGGGTCTTCCGCCTGGACGAGGCCGCCGCCGCCGCGCTCGACGAGGGCACCGTCACCATCGAACGGGTGACGGGGGCGCGGCCAGCCGAGATCGCGCTCATCGAGGCGGTGCGCACCGGCTTCGAGCGGGCGTTCGGTGCGGAGTTCGTGCCCGGCAGTCTCACCGATGCCGAGGAGACCGTGGCCCGGTCGTTCGTCGGCGAACACGCCCTGACCTGCGGTGAGACACGCTCGGCAACAGGTGAACGTCGACTCGAGGTGCAGTCACCGGTGTCACCCGCGTCTGATACAATAAGCGCCGGTACAACGCGCGGTCTCGACTCGAGTGGAGGGGCCCAGTGAGCGACAAGGAAGCTGCCGACAGCGGCCTGGTCAACCTGCACGAACGCTCGCCCGAGGAGCTCCGGGCGCTTCTCGACGACCTGTACGCCGAGGAGCAGAAGGTGAGCTACCGGCGGCGCGTGCTGCACGGGAAGATCGACATCCTGCGCGCGGAGCTCGTGCGTCGCCTGAAAGAGGACCGCGAGGCGGGCAAGGACGTCGTCTCCGGCGGTGACATCGAGCGGCTCATCGATATCCTGGCAAACGATCTGCACGGTGTGTCGCGCTTCGACGTGACCGCCGACGACGATGAGGACGACGAAGACGACGAATCGGACGAGTAGCGGCCCGCACGGCCGGGCTCGCCCGCAGAAGGAGGCATCAGTGGCGACGATCGCCGAGAAGATCAGCGAGTTCCTCAACGACATCGCTATCGACGCCGTCGAGGAGCGGGTCGTCGAGTACGTGATCCGCGAAGTGCATAGCGGTCGCCGGTTGAGCGACGCGCTTCGCGACCCGTACGTGAAGAACCGCCTGAGCGAGGAGCGCCTGGCCAAGGTGCTCGAGAACCCCGAGATCTTTGCAGCGCTCGAGGAGCAGATCGCTGAGTCGTTCAAGAAGCGCGAGTTCGGCCTGCTCGACTAGCCGGTCGCGTCGCGTGGGTGCCTGCGGTGAGGCGGGAGATGGTGGTTATGGACGCGTGTCCGTCGTGTGGCGGCCGGATCGGGCCCGATGACGCGACCTGCCCGTCGTGCGGTGCCGCTGTTGAGGGCCGAACGGCGTCGTTCGACGTTGTGGCCGAGCCCCCCGTCGCGCACCTGCCGATCGACGAAGACGAGAGCGCGGTACCGGTTCTCGTCGTCCGCAAGGGAGCCGAGGTGGGGGAGCGGTTCTACCTGGAGCGCCCCGAGGTGACCATCGGCCGGGATCCCGCAAGCGACATCTTCTTGAACGACGTCACCGTGTCGCGCAACCACGCGCGGCTCATCGTGACCCCCGAGGGCGTGACCGTCCACGACGTGGGCTCGCTCAACGGGACGTACGTGAACGACGACCTCGTGGAGTCTGCGCTGCTCACGAGCGGTGACTCGCTGCAGATCGGCCGCTTCGGAATGGTCTTCCTGGCCGGGGGAGGTGTGTAGGTGGCGGCTCGCGTGCGCGACTATCTCACCATTGGCGAGGTCGTCGAGAAGCTCGGCCCGTCGTATTCAGACCTCACCATTTCCAAGGTGCGCTTCCTCGAAGACGAGGGCCTCATCACGCCCGATCGCACCGCGGGTGGGTACCGCACGTTCCGGCCTGCCGACGTGCAGCGGCTCGAGCTCGTGTTGCGGCTCCAGAAGGAGCACTTCATGCCGCTGTCGGTCATCCGCGAGCGGCTCGACGACCTGGACAAGGGCAAGATGCCGCCCGAGCTGCGTCCGGTGGTCGAGCAGGCCGAGGCGATGGTGCTGCCGCTCGATGATGCCGAGACCATCCCCGTGGACCGTGCGCCCGACATGCTCGGTCTGCCCTCGGCGTTCATCCGGGAGCTCGCGTCGTTCGGCATCGTGGCGCTCGTTGACGGGGAGCACGGCGACGAGCTGCCCGGCCGTGACGTGGCGGTGGCACACACGTGCTGGGACCTGCGGCGGTTCGGCATCGAGCCGCGGCACATGCGCATGTACGAGTCGTTCGCCGAGCGCGAAGCGGCGTTCTTCCAGCAGATCCTCATGCCGGCGATGCGGCACCGCACGCCGGAGGCGCGCCAGAAGCTCATCGAGACACTCGGGGAGCTGATGCGCCGGACCGGCGAACTGAAGGAGCACATGGTGCGCCGCGCCGTGGCGCGCACGTTCGAGGACGTCACCTGACCACGATGACCGAAGAATCGCACGAGGACTTCGAAGCGCAACTGCCCGTATCCGAGCGGGTCGCCGCGACATCCTTCGCCCACCCCAGCGAGCGGGTCGCCGCCTGTATCCTCGACTTCTACCAGATCGAATGGCGCTACGAGCCCACCACGTTCCCGCTCGAATGGGACCGGCAGGGCAACGTGCTCACGTCGTTTGCGCCCGACTTCTACCTGCCCGAGTTCGACCTGTACATCGAACTCACCACCATGAACCAGAAGCTCGTGACCAAGAAGAACCGCAAGGTCAGGCGTCTGAAGGAGCTCTACCCCGACATCAACATCAAGATCCTGTACCAGAAGGACTTCCGCAAGCTGCTGTTCAAGTACGGGATACCGGTGGCCTCGCGGCACCACAGCGAGGGCGGCGGCCTGGATGCGGCCGTCAGCGACCCGGGGACCGACGCATGACCGTGACGTTTCCCGATGAGCGGATGGACCGCGTCCTCTTCTCCGAGGAGCAGGTGACCGGGGCGGTCGCCCGGCTCGGGGGGGAGATTACGGCCGACTACGCCGGTAGGGACCTCGTGCTCATCACGGTGCTCAAAGGGGGCGCGATCTTCCTCGCCGACCTGTGCCGGGCCATCGATCTGCCGCTCACCGTCGACTTCATGGCCATCTCGGCCTACGGGCCGGGCGCCGCGGGAGCGGTGCGCATCACCAAGGACCTGGACGATGCCATCGAGGGCCGGGACGTGCTCATCGTGGAGGACATCATCGACACGGGGCTCACGCTGAGCTACCTGCTCCGCGTGCTACGTCAGCGCAGGCCCGCGAGCCTCGCGGTCTGCACGTTGCTCGACAAGGACGCGCGTCGCATCGCCGATCTGCCCATCGAGTACCGTGGCTTCTCCGTGCCCGACCGGTTCGTGGTGGGCTACGGTCTCGATCTGGAGGGGCTGTGGCGCAACGTCCCGTATATCGCCACACTGAACGATGACATCTGGGACGGCTAGCCAGGCTGTCCGACGCTCGCCGGTGTGACCGCCGACAACGAAGGAGCGACCGTGGACCTCGAGCAGTACATCCGAGACGTGCACGACTTCCCCAAAGAGGGGATCGTCTTCAAGGACATCACGCCGCTGCTCGCAAGCCCTGAGGGCTTCCGGGGTGCCATCGACACGATCGCCGGTGAGTACGCCGACTCCGGCGTGACCAAGGTGCTTGGCGCCGAGGCGCGCGGCTTCATCTTTGGCGGCGCGCTCGCTTACAAGCTCGGTGCGGGCTTCGTGCCCGCCCGTAAGCCGGGCAAGCTGCCTTCGGCCACCACCAAGTACACCTACGAGCTCGAGTACGGCACCGATTCGCTCGAGGTCCACACCGACGCCTTCGGCCAGGGGGACCGGGTGCTCATCGTGGACGACGTGCTCGCTACGGGTGGCACGGCCGCTGCCAAGGCGGCGCTCGTGCACGAGATGGGCGCCACGGTGGTCGGGTTCGCATTCCTCATCGAGCTCGACTTCCTGGGCGGCCGGGAGAAGCTCGGCGGCGCGGATATCGTGTCACTCATCCACGTGGTGTAGCGTTACTCGGTGACCGGCACCACGATCTCGGCGTGGAGTGAGGCGACGCCGCCGAAGCCGAGGGCCTGGGCGGCGGCCTTGGAGAGGTCCAGGTCGCGCCCCGCGATGAACGGCCCGCGGTCGTTGACGTACACGATCACGCGACGGCCGCCGCGCGTGAGCGCGAGCACCGTGCCGAAGGGGAGCGTGCGCGAGGCGCACGTGTAGTCGTCCTCGTTGAACACCTGGCCAGAGGCGGTGTTGCGTCCGTTGAAGCCGGGTCCGTACCAGCTCGCTACGGCCGTCCACGACCGTCCTGTGGTGCGGTAGGTGCGCGGCATGTACGCGGAGATCGCGTACGTGAGCTCGGCGTAGGGTTCGACCTTCGCAGTCGACCGTGGGATGGCAGTACCGATCGGAATCGACGCGGCGCGCCACTGCGCGCGGGTCTCGGCGGTGAACCGGCGCGCCTTGAGCAGCGCCTCGCGCGCTTCCACCGTGAGCTTGGCCACGAGCGCCTCCTGCTCGTCCAACGCCTTCTCAAGCGAGGCGATGCGCTCGCGTTGCGCCGCCTGGAGCTGCTTGTCCTGCGCAAGCAGCTCTTCGAGCGCCGTGGCCTGGTAGCGCGCGTCGGCGGCAGCTACGGTGAGGTCCGAGACCACGCGGCTGTCGTCTTCGGCGATACGCGTGAGGATCCCGGCGCGTGAAACGAGCTCGGTGAGCGTGTCCGAGGAGAACAGCAGGGTGATCGGGTTGATCGCGCCGCGCTTGTAGACCTCCACGAGCCGCGCCCGGTAGCGCTCGCGCGCTTCGTCCAGGCGTTCCTCGGCGGCGCGCAGCTCCGCACGCTGTGTACGGATGCGCTCGGCGGTCACCGCGAGGCGCTCCTGGAGGGCGGCGCGCTCGGCTTCGAGCGCCGCGATCTCGGTCTCGAGCTCGAGTGCGCGGGCGGTAGCCTCGTCGAGTTCGCCGTTGACGCGGGAGATGTCCGCCGAGATGCCGGCGAAGGGGACGGGCGGTGCACTCTCGCCCGGAACGGGCGTCTCGGTGGCCGACACCGACTGCTGGGCGTTCGCCGGTAGGGCCGTCAGCGCTGCGAGCGCGACGAGCAGTACCGCAGATCCCATCCGTACGGTGCCGCGCATCGTCCCTCCATGGGTAGGCCCCCGTGAAGCGCGTCCGACAATCGTACCAGAATGTGACACGCTCGTCGTGTGATACAATCCGCAGGTAGAGGGCCGAATCCTCTCGGCCCCGAGCACCTCTGGACGCAACAGACGACGCAGCACGGAGGGGCCATGCCCGCGCTGGCCACACCACGGACGATCGCCATCGCGCTCGCGTGCGTGCTCGTGCTCACCGCAGGCGCGTCGCCGGTACCCGCCGCGTTCGCTGCACCATCCACGCCCGCGATCGAGGCCGCAGAGGCCGAGGCCAAGGCAGCTACGGCCGAGCTCGAGCGCATGAACGTCGAGCTCGAGATCCGTATCGAGGAGTACAACGCGATCGCCGAGGCGCTCGACGCCACACGCGAGACCATCCGTGAGACTCGCGCCGAGCTCGAGCGGGCCGAGGCCGACCTCGACGCCGCCCAGGACACGCTCGGCCGCCGCGCCGCGAGCATCTACAAGGACGGCGGCTCCGGTATGATCGACGTCTTCTTAGGTGCCCGCTCGTTCCAGGACCTACTCGTTCGCATGGATCTCGCCGTGCGCATCAGCCGCTCGGACGCGGAGATGGTTGTTACGGTCAAAGAAGCTAAGGCGCGCGTGCAGGCCACCAAGACGGCGCTCGAGCAGCGCGAAGCCGAGCAGGTGGCGCTCAAGGCCGAGGCCGAGCAGCGCGCACGGGCGATCGAGGCCGACATCGCCTCGCAGGAGCGCTACCTCGCATCGCTCGCGAGCGAGGTCAAGCGTCTGATCGCCGAGGAGGAGGAGCGGCAGCGCAAGCTCGCCGAGGAGCGGGCGCGTCAGGCGGCTGCGCTGGCGGCGCAGTACGTCTCCGGCGGTAGGGCGTCGGCCGACGCCTCCGCGCTCGGCGCGGGGCACCCCGAGGTGGTGGCCGTCGCGCTGCAGTACCTCGGCGTACCGTACGTGTACGGCGGATCCAGCCCCGACGGGTTCGACTGCTCGGGGCTCACGAGCTACTGCTACCGGCAGATCGGCATCAGTCTGCCGAGGACGAGCCGAAGCCAGTACGGCGTGGGTCAGCACATCGCCCCCGACCGCCTCGACCTGCTCATCCCGGGAGACCTCGTGTTCTTCGGCTACGACGGCGACCCGTCGCGCGTGCATCACGTAGGAATCTACGTGGGAAGCGGCAACTACGTGCACGCGCCGCAGACCGGCGACGTGGTGAAGGTGTCCTCGCTCACGGAGCGTATCGCAAGCCGCGGCGACTACGTGGGAGCCTCGCGGATGTAGGCGTCGCGTGGAGCGTTCAACTGCATCCTGCCTATGCTATGATTCAGCGAATCATCGCATCTCAGGCACCCTATCCGTTCGGAGGTGTTCGTGGCGCGCACCCTCATGTCGGGTAACGAGGCGGTGGCGCGCGGCGCGTGGGAGGCCGGCGTCCGCATCGGCGTGGGCTATCCGGGCACTCCGTCGACCGAGGTTCTCGAGAACCTCGTGCGCTACGAGGATGTGCACTGCGAGTGGGCGCCCAACGAGAAGGTGGCCGCCGAGGTCGCGGGCGGCGTGTCGCTCGGGGGAGCGCGTGCGCTCGTCACCATGAAGCATGTCGGCCTGAACGTGGCGGCCGATGCGCTCTACACCCAGGCCTACACGGGCGTCACGGGCGGTCTCGTCTACCTGGTGGCCGACGACCCCGGCATGCACAGCTCGCAGAACGAGCAGGACACCCGCAACCACGCCGCCGCCGCGCACGTGCCGCTCCTCGAGCCCTCCGACAGCACCGAGGCTCGGGAGTTCGTGAAGCGCGCGTTCGAGATCTCCGAGACCTACGACATTCCCGTGATCGTGCGCATGACCACCCGCGTCTCGCACGGCAAGTCGCTCGTGGAGGCGGGAGAGCGTGTCACCTCTCCGGTGACACCGTACGCCTCGCAGCCGCCCAAGTACGTGATGATGCCCGGCAACGCGCGCGTGCGCCGTATCGACCTCGAGTCGAGGCTCATGTCGCTTGTCGCCCTCGCCGAGTCCGCGCCGGAAAACCGGATGGAGATGCGGGACACCACCCTCGGCATCGTCACCTCGGGGATCGCGTACCAGTACGTGCGCGAAGCTCTGCCGGACGCGTCCGTACTCAAGCTCGGCATCATCAACCCGCTGCCCGAGAGCCTCGTGCTCGAGTTCAGCTCGAGGGTGGACCGGATCGCGGTTGTGGAGGAGCTAGACCCGTACCTGACGGTGAGGCTCCGTGCGCTGGGCATCGAGCTCGTCGAGACCGGGCTTCCGCCGATGGGTGAGCTCTCGCCGGTGACGATCTCCGGCGCCTTCGGCGGGGCGGCACCGGCCGTACGTGAGCGGATACCCGACCTGCCGCCCCGCCCGCCGCTGCTCTGCCCCGGCTGTCCGCACCGGGGGGTTTTCCACGGCCTCGCCAAGATGCGTGCCATCGTGACCGGCGATATCGGCTGCTACACGCTTGCCGCGCTACCGCCGCTCAAGGCGATGGACAGCTGCGTGTGCATGGGCGCAAGCATCGGCATGGCGCACGGTCTCGAGCTTGCCGGTTCGGCCGAGCGTCCCGTGGTGGCCGTGATCGGGGACTCCACGTTCGCGCACTCGGGCCTCACCGGCCTGCTCCACATGGCGTACGCGGGCGGCGCCGGCACGGTGGTGGTGCTCGACAACCGCACCACGGCCATGACGGGCCACCAGGGCAACCCGGTCTCCGGCATCGCGTGCGACGGCTCGCCCACGCCTGCGGTGGACCTCGAGGCGCTCTGCACCGCGCTCGGCGCGGCGTCGGTCCGCACGGTCGATCCTCACGACCTCGCGGGCACCCTCGCGGTGCTCAAGGAGGAGACCGCCGCCGGGCACTTGAGCGTGATCATCGCCAAGGCGCCGTGCGCGCTCATCGTGAAGGAGCAGAAGGACCCCTTCGCCGTGGATGAGGAGCTCTGCACCAAGTGCGGCGCGTGCATCCGGCTCGGCTGCCCGGCGATCTCCGCCGATGCCGACGGCCGCGCGGTCATCGACACCGCGATCTGCGTGGGCTGCGGCCAGTGCGTGCAGGTCTGCCGCTTCGACGCGATCGTGCAGGTAGGGCCGTCGTGCGACATCGGAGGTGTGTGATGGGCGTGACGACGGTCGTGCTCGCCGGCGTCGGCGGCCAGGGCACCATCCTCGCAGGCGACGTGCTCGCCAAGGTTGCGGTTGCCGAGGGCCACGACGTCAAGCTCTCGGAGGTCCACGGCATGGCGCAGCGCGGCGGCTCGGTGGACACGGTGGTGCGCTTCGGCGATGAGGTGCACTCGCCGGTGGTGGACCCGGGCATGGCCGACCACCTCATCGCGTTCGAGATCATCGAGGGCGCGCGTGCACTCGCGTACCTGCGCCCGGACGGCCGTCTCGTGGTGAACCGGCGCATGGTGGCCCCGCTTCCGGTGCTCATCGGCGATGCGCCCGCGCCGGGCGGGCTCGAAGACGCTCTCTACGCCGAGGGCGCGATCTTCCTGGATGCCGAGGCGCTGGCGTGTCAGGCGGGAAGCCCGCGCTCGGCCAACGTGGTGCTCCTCGGCGCAGCGTCGTACGGCCTGCCGTTTGCCGCCGAGACCTGGACGCGCGTGATCGAGGGGCGCGTGCCCCCAGCAACCGTGGAAGCCAACCTGCGTGCCTTCGCCCTCGGCAGGGACGCGTGCGCGGAAGGAGTCTGTGCCCTATGAGCGGTCGGCCCGTGGTACGGCAGCTGTCGGTGTTCATCGCCAACGAGTCGGGGCGGGTGAGCGAGGTCACGGCGCTGCTCGGCGAGCACGACATCAACATCCGTGGCTTCTCGGTATCGGACACCGCCGAGTTCGGCATCCTGCGCCTCGTGGTAGATCGGCCCGACGAGGCCCGCACGGCGCTCCACGATGCCGGGTTCACCGCGCGTGAGGACGAGGTCATCTGCATCGACCTGCCCGACAAACCCGGCGGTCTGGCGGGCGTGCTCAAGGTCGTGTCCGATGCCGGCGTCAACATCGAGTACGTCTACTCGTTGGTCTCGACGTTCGTCGTGATCAACGTGGCGGACGTGGACCGAGCGCTCCATCTGCTGGGTGACCGGCCGGTGAAGCTGGTGTCGCAAGAGGACATCGCCTCGGTCCATCTCTAATGGGGTAGGGGCCCGTTCTCGCTCAACTGGGGGGCGGAAGCGGGCGCATGACGGAGAAGGAGGGTGAGTGGTATGCGCACACGGGTGTGGGTGCTGCTGTCGCTGCTCGTCGTCCTCGCGCTCGTCAGTGCGCCGCTCGCAGGCTGCACGTCGACGAGTGACGGGGATGGGGAGCCGGTTGACGGAGGCGAGGAGCCGACGAAGGATCCGTACGTGATCGGTGCGGTCCTGTCGCTGACCGGCACGTATGCCGGTCTTGGCGCTCCCGAGAAGAACACGATCGAGATGGAAGTGGCGCGCATCAACGCGGCCGGCGGCATCGATGGTCATGAGATCGTCGTGGTGATCGAGGACGACGCCACCGACGCGGCCAAGGCGCAGGCGGCCGCGGTACGGTTGATCGAGCAGGAGGGCGTGATCGCGCTCATAGGCGCGACGGGCACCGGGCAGACGATGGCCATGCGCGCTGATGTCGTCCGGGCGGGCGTCCCGCAGGTCTCCATCGCGGGTGGAACCGTGATCACTTCGGACTTCAGTGAGTGGGTCTTTCAGACGCCGTGGTCCAACTCACTCGTGGTCCCCTTCACGCTGGAGCATCTGAAGGCGCAGGGCATCACCAAGATTGCGGCCCTCACCGACACCGGCGGCTTCGGGGCCGACGGTCTGGCGGTGCTCACCGCTGAAGCTGAGAAGGCCGGCATCGAGATCGTTCGTTCCGAGACCTTCAACCCCGGCGACACCGACATGAGCGGGCAGCTCACTGGCGTCAAGGCGTCGGAGGCGCAGACGGTCGTGATGTGGAACGCGGGCAAGGAAGCCGCGATCGTGGCCAAGAACATGCAGCAACTCAACATCGACCTGCCGCTGTACGGCAGCCACGGCAACGCGCGCGCCGAGTTCATCGAGGGCGCAGCCGATGCCGCCGAGGGGTTCCGCTTCGCCGCAGGCAAGGTGCTCATCCCCGCGGCATACGGTGAGGGCACGCCCGGCTACACGGTAGCGACCGACTTCATCGATCGCTACACCGCCGAGTACGGGGTTGCGCCGGACACCTTCGCTGGTCATGCCTACGATGGGCTCTACTTGATCGTAGAGGCGCTCGACCGGCTCGACGGCGACGTGACACCTGAGGCATTGCGCGAGGCCATCGAGGCTACCGACGGGTTCGTGGGCATCGGCGGGACGTTCACGTTCTCGGCAACGGACCACAACGGCATGTCGGCAAGCGATCTCGTGATGTACGAGGTCAAAGACGGCGCCTGGGTGCTCTTCGAGTAGGCGCTCTGCACGGGAGGACGCGGGTGCGTGCCCGCGGAACACGCATGAGGAGACAGATGATGAGACTGACACGGTCGCTCGTCGCGCTCGCGGTCCTGGCGGCGCTTGCGCTGCCCACGGGGTGTGCGGGCGCATCGGACACTGACGGTACCGATGGCGCAGCGGGCGGCGAGCCGTACCTGATCGGTGCGGTCGTATCGCTGACGGGCACGTACGCGGGTCTCGGCGTGCCCGAGAAGCAGGCCATCGAGCTTGAGGTGGCGCGCGTCAATGAGGGGGGCGGCATCAACGGCCGACCCGTCGAGGTGCTCTTCGAGGACGACGCGACCGATGCAGCCAAGGCGCAGGCGGCGACCGTGCGGCTCATCGAAGAAGGCGTGATCGCGGTGATCGGGGCCACCGGCACCGGTCAGACGATGGCGATGCGGACCGATCTCGAGCGCGCGGGTATCCCGCAGATCTCCATGGCGGGGGGCTCGGTGGTGACCGCCGAGTTCTCCGAGTGGGTGTTCCAGACACCGTGGCCCAACCGGGTCGTCGTGCCCTTCGTGCTCGATCGGATGGCCGAGGCGGGCTACACCGAGATCGGCATCATCAGCGACACGGGTGGCTACGGCGTGGACGGGCGCGACATCATCCTCGCGTCGGCCGCGACGCCGGGTGTGACCATCGTCGCCGACGAGGCGTTCAATCCGGGCGATACCGACATGACCGGACAGCTCACGGGCATCCGGGGTGCGAATCCCGATGCCATCCTGATGTGGGCTGCGGGCAAAGAGGCGGCGATCATCGCGAAGAACATGCGCCAGCTCAACATGGAGCAGCCGCTCTTCGGCGGTCCGGGCATCGCGCGCGCGGAGTTCATCGAGGGAGCGGGGGATGCCGGCGAGGGCGTGAAGCTCGCCGCGGGCAAGATACTCGTTCCCGACAGCTACGGTGAGGGAACCGAGCCCTACACCGTGGCGAGTAGCTTCATCGAGCGGTATACCGAGGCGTACGGCACAGCACCCGACATCTTCGCCGGGCATGCGTACGACGCGTTCGGACTGCTCGCGGACGCGCTCGGCCGCATCGAGGGCGAGGCGACACCGGAGGCCGTGCGTGACGCCCTGGAGGCCACCACCGGATGGGTCGGTGTGGGTGGCACCTTCAGCTACGCGCCCGACGACCACAACGGCCTTTCGGCGGACGACATCGTCCTGTACGTCATCGACGACGGCACCTGGCGGCTGGATCAGTGACCTGTGGGTAGTGCCGAGCTCCTGCAGTACGTCATCGCGGGCCTGAAGAGCGGCGCGATCTACGCGCTCGTGGCGCTCGGGTTCACGCTCGTCTACGGGTCGACCGGCGTCATCAACTTCGCTCAGGGCGAGTTCTTCATGCTCGGCGGGATGCTCTCGGTGTTCTTCTACCAGATGGACCTGCCGCTGCCGGTCGCCGGTGCAGCCGGCGTGGCGTGCACCGCGCTCATCGGCGTGGCATTCGAGCGGATCGCCCTCAGGCCGAGGCGCGACTCCGGGCCGCTCGTGCTCATCATCATCACGATCGGCGGATCTATGGTGCTCAAGTCGCTTGCGCGCCATGCGTTCGGGCCCAACGAGGCGACCCTTCCCGAGTTCACGGCGGGGCCGTCGCTCGACTTCGCGGGAGCCGCCATCGAGCGGCAGACACTGTGGGTCTGGGGGCTCACGCTCGTGGCGGTGCTCGCACTCACCTGGCTCTACCGCAAGACGCGCTTCGGGCGCTCGATGCAGGCGTGCTCTCTCAGCCACGATGCGGCCCGGCTCATGGGCATCGATACCGCGCGCGTCGTGATGGTGAGCTTCGGGCTCGCTGCCGCCCTCGGCGCGCTCGCGGGCCTTGCGGTCACGCCGCTCACGCAGACAAGCTGGGACGTAGGTGCCGGTGCGGGCCTCAAGGGCTTCGCCGCCGCCATCCTCGGCGGGCTCGGCAACCCGGTTGCCGCGGTCGCGGGAGGACTGCTGCTCGGGCTGCTGGAGAGCCTCTCGATCGCGTTCGTCTCCTCCACCTACAAGGACGCCATCTCGCTCGTCGTGCTCCTGCTCGTGCTCTTCTTCAGGCCTCAGGGTCTCTTCGGCCGCGCGCGGAAGGAGAAGGTGTGAGCGCCCGCGCGTCACAGATCGGCGTGCGCGCTCTGCTCACCGTGGTGGCGCTGGTGGCGCTTGCCGCACCACTGCTCAGCGGTGACCGCTACCTTCTCAAAGTCCTCGTGTTCGTGGGGCTCAACGTGATCGTGATCGCCGGGCTTGCGCTCCTGTTCGGCTACGCAGGGCAGATCTCACTCGGGCATGCGGGGTTCGTGGGCATCGGGGCGTACGGCTCGGCATACCTCGTCGGCTCCGTCGGTGTGCCGTGGCTCGTGGGTGTGGCTGCTGCCACGGCACTCGCCGCTACTGGCGGGCTCCTGCTGGCGCTTCCGAGCCTGCGCCTCAAGGGCCACTACCTGGCAATGGCGACACTCGGCTTCAACGAGATCATGTACGTGGTCTTCAGGGAAGCGCGCGCGATCACCGGTGGCAACGACGGTCTCGGCGGCATCCCGTTCCCCGAGGTGGCCGGTTTCTCCATAGACACACCTGCCGGCGTCTACCTGCTTGTCTGGGGCGTGACGCTCGTCGTCGTGCTGCTCGTGGCCAACATCGTGCGCGGCCGCCCCGGCCGGACGATGCGAGCGCTTCACGGCACGGAGATCGGCACGCTTGCCTGTGGCGTGGACGTGGTGCGGCTGAAAGTGCGCGTGTTCGCGCTCTCGGCGGCGCTTGCGGGGCTCTCCGGCGCCCTGTACGCCCACGCGGTCGGTTTCGTGTCGCCCGCCACGTTCTCGCTCGAGCACTCGGTCGCCATGGTCGCCATCGTCGTCGTAGGCGGTACCGGCTCGCTTGCCGGACCGCTACTCGCCGCGATCGGCCTCACGCTGCTGCCGTATGCCGACGCGCTCATCCCGGGTCTTTCCAAGGAGACGGTCGCCCTCATGCAGGACTGGGAGGCCGACATCTACGGCATCGCCATGATCGCGGTGATCGTCTTCGCACCGGCGGGCATCGGAGGGCTCCTTAAGCGATGGCGTCGCGTGCCGGGTGGCGGTGAGGCCGCGTGAGTCTGCTCACCGTGAGCGGCCTGACCAAGCGTTTCGGCGGCCTCGTAGCCGTGGACGACGTGTCTTTCGTGGTCTACGAAGGGTCCATCAAGGCCGTGATCGGTCCCAATGGGGCCGGCAAGAGCACGCTGTTCAACCTCATCACAGGGTTCGAGCGGGCCGATTCGGGCACGGTGAGCTTCGCCGACGGGCATCTCGCGAGGCGCAAACCTCACGAGATCGTCCGCGCGGGGGTTGCGCGCACCTTCCAGAACACCCAGCTCTTCGAGGAACTCACGGGTCTTGAGAACGTGCTCGTGGGGATGGAGACGTCGCTTCGTGCAGGCTTCGTGCGCTCGGCCCTGCGGATCGGAGTGCGAGCCGAGGAGCGCGCTGCGAGCGCCCGTGCGATGCACCTTCTGCGGCTCGTGGGAATCGAGCAGTGGGCCGCGACCCCCGCGGCCGACATCCCACACGGTGTGCGCCGCTCGCTCGAGGTTGCGCGCGCACTCGCCACGCGGCCGCGACTGCTGCTGCTGGACGAGCCGGCGGCCGGCCTGAACGCCACAGAGACCGCGGAGCTTGCCCGCGCGCTCTACCGCATCCGCGACGAGGGTGTCACGATCGTGGTCGTCGAGCACGATATGGGCCTCGTCATGGAGGTCAGCGAGGAGATCGTCGTGCTCGACCAGGGGCGCAAGATCGCCGAGGGGCCGCCGCTGCTCATCCAGAAGGACGCCGCCGTGATCGAGGCGTACCTCGGCGAGGAGGTGACCGGCGATGAGTACTGAGCCGACGCCGGTGCTCTCCATCGACGCACTCTGCGCCGGATACGGACGTGTGCCGGTGCTGCGCGACGTCACGCTCGACGTGGGAGCGGGCGAGATGGTCACGCTGCTCGGTGCCAACGGGGCAGGGAAGTCCACGCTGCTCAAGGCTGTCATGGGGCTCCTCCGGCCGACGAGCGGTTCGGTGAGGCTAAGCGGTGCCGACGTCACCGGGCATGCCCCCGAGCGCCTCGTGCGTGCCGGGCTCGCGCTCGTGCCCGAGGGGCGCATGCTCTTCGGTCCGATGTCGGTGGACGAGAACCTGTTGCTCGGGGCGCACACGCGCCGGGCGCGCGACCCGGGCACCACGGAGGGTCTAGCGCGCGCGCGCGGCCTCTTCCCGGTGCTTGCCGAGCGGGCGAGACAGCCCGCCGAGACGCTCTCGGGCGGCGAGCAGCAGATGCTTGCCGTAGGCAGGGCGCTCATGAGCCGGCCGCGCGTGCTCTTGCTCGACGAGCCCTCACTCGGTCTCGCGCCCAAGGTGATCGCGGCGATCTTCGCCGTGCTCGACACGCTTCGGCAGGAGGGTCTCTCCATACTGCTCGTGGAGCAGGACGCGACGGTGGCGCTCCGGCACTCGGACAGAGGGTATGTCATGCGTACCGGACGGATCGCGCTGGCCGGCAGCGCCGCCGAACTGTTAGCCGATGAGTCGGTCCGCGAGATCTATCTCGGTTCCCGTCCCGCGACGGAGGGGTGAGTGACGCGATGCCCATCTGGAACGCCGAATACGAGACCATGGCACGGCCCGCGCTTGAAGAACTACAGCTCAGGCGCCTGAAGTCGGTCGTGGCCTGGGTCTACGAGCGCGTACCGCACTACCGCGAGGCGCTCGACGAGCGCGGCATCAAGCCGCGCGACATCCGCGCTCTTTCCGACGTACGGCTGCTGCCGTTCACCGACAAGGCCGCGCTTCGCGACACGTACCCCTTCGGCATGTTCGCCGTCCCGATGGAGCAGGTGGTGCGCGTGCACAGCTCGTCGGGCACCACCGGCAAGCCCATCGTCGTCGGCTACACCAAGGGCGACCTCAACACGTGGACGGAACTCACCGCGCGCATCGCCTCTGCCGCCGGCGTCACCGAGCGCGACCGCGTGCAGATGGCGTTCCTCTACGGCATGTTCACCGGCGGCTGGGGTATGCACTACGGCATCGAGCGCGTGGGGGCCACGGTGTTTCCGGTCGGCGCGGGCAACACCGAGCGGCAGCTCATGATGATGCAGGACTTCGAGACCACGGCGCTCGTGTGCACGCCGAGCTATGCGCTCTACATCGCCGAGGTGGCCGAGGAGCACGGCATCGACCTCAAGGGGTCGAGTCTGCGCGTGGGGCTCTTCGGCGGCGAGCCGTCGGGCGAGGGTATGCGTGCGGAGATTGAGCGGCGGCTGGGAATTCTTGCCACCGACAACTACGGCCTCTCCGAGGTGATGGGGCCGGGCGTCTCGGGCGAGTGCGAGCACCAGTGCGGGCTCCACATGGCCGAGGACCACTTCCTGTTCGAGGTGGTGGACCCGGTCACCGGCGAGCCGCTGCCGGAAGGGGAGGAGGGCGAGCTCGTCATAACAACGCTCACGAAAGAGGCCATCCCGCTCCTGCGCTACCGCACGCACGACCTCACCGTCATCGACACGGAGCCCTGCGCGTGCGGCCGTACGCTCGCGCGCATGAGCAAGGTGCGGGCGAGGACGGACGACATGCTCATCATCCGGGGCGTGAACGTCTACCCGAGCCAGATCGAAGACGCGCTCCTGCAGGTTGAAGGCGTTGAGCCGCACTACCTCATCGTGGTGGATCGATCGGGGGCGCTCGACTCGCTCGAGGTTCGCATCGAGGTGGCCGACGAGCTCTTCTCGGACATGATGGCCGACATGGTCGCGTTCACGAAGCGCGTGAGCGACCGCATCCACTCGGTGGTGGGCCTCCAGGCCAAGGTGACACTCGTCGAGCCTGGTACTATAGAGCGGACGGTCGGCAAGGCACGGCGCGTGATCGACAACCGCACGGCCGACTGAGCGCACGCAGGAGTCTCGCAGGAGGTTATGAGTGCCCGAAGGCGGTCTTCCGTACGTCATCATCGCCGTGGTCGCGGCCGTGCTCATCGCGGTCACGGTCGTGCTCGCGCGGCTCGCCTGGCGGCGCCAGGTGCGCCGCTACATCGTAGGGCTCGTGGGCCGCAAGGAGGCTGTCGTCGCGGCGCTCAGGGCCGTCGACGGCATCGTGCGCACGCTCTCGCAAGGTACGGCCACCGAGCTCGTGGCGTTCGCCGGGCGCGACTCGGCCGACCGCAACGGCATGGCCGAGCTGGGATCCCGGATGCGTGTGGAGGCAGCCGAGCTGGCTGACCTGCCGCTCCCGAAGAAGCTCTGGACGCTCGCTGACCGGCTTGGCGACGCGGCAAGCGTCCTCGGTCGGGAAGCGAGCAGGGTAGGGGAGTCGGAGGGTGAGGCGGCGCTCGACGCGCTCGCGGATTTCGACCTCGCGCCCGCGCGCGAGGCGCTTGCCGCCACTGAAGCGGAGATCGCACGGCTTGCCGAGGCGTACGATCTCACCGACCCGTCGGTGTACGGGGGCGGTCTCTACATCTGAGGCGAAGGAAGGGGCGAACGATGTCGAACGAAGACTACGGGTACGAGCAGCCGCTCGTGACGCGCATCGTGCGCATGGTCGTCCCGTGGGTCCTGCTCGCCCTGGTGGCGGTGATCGCGTGGAACCTGCTCGGAGACTACCGTGAGGCCGCGAGCGGCACCGCGGAGTCCGGGGAGACGACCGGCACGGTCGAGGCCACTGGGACGCCCGCTGCCGAGGAGCCGGGGGAGCCGGCCGCTGAGACTCCGGAGGGGGAGACGCCCGCCGAGCCTGTCGTGTACGTGCGGGTGATCACCGAGGGCCTCAATATGCGCAGTCAGCCAATGACCACCTCCACCGTGATCAAGACGCTCAAGGCCGACCAGCGGCTCGTGCTGCTCGAGAAGGGCAGCGGCTGGTACCGCGTGCGTGACGACGCAGGCGACGAGGGTTGGGTGGCGGCAGGCGGGCGCTACACCGAGCTTGTGGAGTGACCGGAGGGTCACCGGGAACGACGGAGGGCATGTGAGCAAGACCATCGGCAGCGCCGCGGACTTCTACCGGCTGCGTGTGACCCGCATGGACACCACCGAGGCCGCTGATTTCGAGTGGCGTGACGACATCCTCTACCGCCGTCCGCCCAGCGACGACCCCGAAGAGGACGTGTGCTTCTGTGTCGAGGCGGTACTGCTCGACGACGAGGAGGTCGTCGTGTCGATCGGCCGCTTCGACGACCGTCAGGCCGCCTACGCGTGGCTCGGGGAACGTGAAGCCGAACTCGATGAGATGACCAAGTCCGAGTTCGAGGCGGCCTACTTCACCGGTACCGCGTAGGGGCACACGCGTCGGGCGCCCCACGCACAACGCTGCTCGCACCCACGTGGCACACTGACCCCGAACCCGCATGCCGGCACGTAACCGGCGCACACAGCGCTCCGGTGTAGTCTCCCGGCGCGCTAACCCACGGGGAAGAGCCCTCTTTGTGGCCTGTTTGGCACCACAACATCATCCCTTGCCATAAGATACATTATCAGGCGTAGACTATACCGGTGTGTAAACGCGGCTGCCGTGCGCGAGAGAGCCTTGAGAACGGTCCGGGAGTCGGTCTGCCGCAGGACGCCGCGGAGGACGGGACGCGCGGGCTACTCACACTCGGCAAGCTGCTCCTGAAGCTCGTGCGATATGTCGCGACGCGTGACCACCCAGTCGGTCCGCTTGAACAGCTCGTCGTACATCGCAACCAGGACGATCGCGTTCTTGAGCATCACGAAGACGATCACGCTGAGGCCGTAGACGAGCCCGTACCACCACCGGTATCGGTTGTGTGCGTTCTTCATCGCTGAGACGGTGGCGATCGGACCGCTGATAAGGGTCACGACGGTACTCACCCACAGGAACCAGTGCGTTCTGATCGGTACGCTGCCCTGATAGAGCCAGAGGCTCAGGACCACCGGGAAGATCTGCAGCGTGATGATCGGATACAGCTCCCGGTACAGCAGCAGGTACGTCCAGTGCACCTTCTGGAGTACTCCGAGGTGTTCGGTGCGCCAGAACGCAGTCTGGTGCTTCAGGCTCACCTGGAGCCACCCCTGTGCCCAGCGCTTGCGCTGACACCAGAACGCGTGGAACGTCGTCGGCGCGAGCTCGGTGGAGATGATGCTCCGATCGTGCGCGATGTGGTAGCCCGCCAGCAACGCGCGCGATGATGCGTCGATATCCTCGGTCATCATCGTCGGGTCGAACATCAGTTCGCGCAGCACGCTCGTACGCCAGTATCCGTTGGATCCGCCGAAGATGGCCGTATCGAGCGCCAGGGAACGCGCGGTGTGGCTGACCGCGTAGATGCACTCGAACTCGATCGCCACGAGGCGCGTGAGGAACGTGGCTCAGTGGTTGCGGACGACACTCCTGCCCTGCACCACGTCGTAGCCGTTGGCGATCCAGCGCCACGCGCGCGTCAGGCAGTCCTCGCACGGATGGTGATCGGCGTCGAGTATGCAGGTGATCTCCCCTGCGGCGATCTCGAGGGCGGCGTTCACGTTCTCTGCCTTCGATTCGCTGCCGGCGACGCGCAGGAGCTTGAACGCGGGGTCGGCATCAGCGAGTTGCTGCAGCTCGTCTTCCACCGGCAGGTGACAGGGCGTGTTGTACGCAAGGATGACCTCGAAGCCCGCGTCGGGCCGGGTCACGGTGGCAAGCACGTGGCGAACGGTCTCCACGATGATCTCGCGCTCGTTGGGCAGGAACGCCGCGACGATCAGGCATGCCGAGGGTGCCGGAGGCAGGTCTCCAGCCGACAGGCGCCCGCCCGAGACGCCGAGTACGCGTGCGAGCCAGGCTCTCAGGCCCGGGAGCTCCCCGGTCCGGACGGCACGCCGGCGCGTCATCGTGATGAGCGCCTCCCAGATCACCACCAGGGCGGTGACGAGGTACGCGGCAGCGATCGTCAGGTGCAGCCAGAGCAGGTCGAAACCTGCAGGCGGAACCACAAGTAGATGAGTGTCGGAATCCCGACGACGACGATGTTGGTGAGAAGGACGCGGCCCCACCCGTACGGCGTTCTGCGTACGGGCGCGTCTTCATGCCGTATGTCCTCGCTCATAGTCCCCCATCGCACGGCGGCCCGGGCGGGTCCCGGGCACGAGTGGCCGAAGACTACCACGCGTAGTGCCCGAAGTCGTTGATTCTGAACGAGCCTGAGCGAGCGAGCCGACGAGCGCTGGCCTATCGCGGTCAAGCGCACACCACAGGGCCGCTCGTCCGGGTACTTGAGCGACGAACGGAAGCTGCGTCGCGCCGCCGGCCCCGACCACTCCCGGCGACGGTCGCCCCCCTACCGGGACCAGGTCGCCAGCAGATAGAGCGCGAGAAGTGCAGCTAGAACGAGCGGTGTGACGATGACGATCATCACCCAGGGCGGTGTCGCCTCAAGCCCCTCGCGTCTCAGGCGGGACAACTCGGTGTGGTAGCGCCACAGGCCGTAGGTGTACATGGCGACGCCCCCAACTATGAGCACACCTCCAACCGATGTGGCGATCCAGGCGTGCTGGGTGGGCGCGATGAATTGCACGATGGCAAGACCCGCAACGACCGCTGCCATGGCGGTCCGCAGCCATGAGTTCAGCGTCCGCTCGGCCGACCAGAGGGTGCGCTGGAGCGCCCAGTCGGTGCGCGCGACCTCCAGACGCTCGCTGACGTCGAGCCCTTCCTCATCGAGGTCGTAGAGGTCGTCGTAGACGCTCATAGGCCGTTCGGTCACCGTGAGACACCTCCCTGTGCCTGAGGATACACCGTGGGGCGGCCGTGGACTGCAAGCACCTCGGGCGCCGCCGCACCTCACCACCGAGCCTCGTCCACCCTGTTGGCCGCACCCGCCACGCGAAGCGGCCCCGGACCGCGCGGTGCGCAGCCCGGGGCCGTCGTTGCCCTCACGCGCCCCGTACGGGGGCACGAATGGGTTCCTACTGTGCCTCGGCCGCCTCCTCCTGAAGCTCTGCGGAGAAGTCGGGTGAGTCGATGGCAAGGCCCTTGGACTCACTCGGCAGGATCAGGTTGAGGATCACGCCCACTATGGTGGCGAGCGCCATACCCGGGACCGTGTACTCGCCCACCGGGATCTTGATTTCGGCCACTTCCATGCCGATGCCGAGCACGAGCACGACACTCGAGAGGATCAGGTTACGGCTGTGGCTGTAGTCGATACCGCTGTCCACGAGCATCCGCAGGCCTGAAGCCGCGATGAGCCCGAAGAGCAGGATCGACACGCCGCCCATGACCGGCGTGGGGATGCTGCCGATGATGGCGCCGAGTTTGGGCACGAAGCCGCCGATAACGAACGCGAACGCGCCTGCGTACCAGAACATCTGGACCGCATAGACGCGCGTGACCGCCATGACGCCGATGTTCTCGGCGTACGTCGTAGACGGCGTGCCGCCCACGAGTGCCGACAGCGACGTGGCGAGACCGTCACCCACGAGCGACTGCGGCAGGAGCGGGTTGAAGTCCTTGCCGGTGATCTCGTTGATGACGAGCAGGTGTCCGATGTGCTCGATGATGACCACGAGGGCCACCGGCGCGATGAGCATGATCGCCGAGAACTCGAACCTGGCGATCGTGAGGGTCGGAAGACCGATCCACGCCGCGTCGAGCACGGGCTGGAAGTCGACGAGGCCGAACGGAATGGCCGCGATGTAGCCGACCACGATGCCGAGAAGGATCGGAATCGTCGAGATGAAGCCCTTGAAGTAGCTCGAAAAGGCGATCGAGGCGGCCAGGGTGATGACAGCCACGGCGACGAGGTTCCAGTCCAGCCCGTTGCCCGGGTCGGCGAACGGGAACAGCGCCATCTTGAGCGCTACGCCTGCCAGGCCGAGGCCGATGATGATGACGACTGCGCCCACGAGTGCGGGTGGCAGCAGCCGGTAGAGCCACTTCGTGCCGAACGCCTTGATGATGGCAGCGACCACCACATAAATCAGACCGGCCACCACCAGACCGCCGAGAGCGTACGGCACCTTGGCGGGATCGGCCACGCCGTTGGCCACTCCTGCGACCGCGGCGATCGGCGCGATGAACGCGAACGACGAGCCGAGGAAGCTCGGGATCTTCCCGCGGGTCAGCACCAGGTACAGGATGGTTCCGGCACCAGAGGTCATGATGGCGACCGCGGGATCCAGGCCGGTGAGGATCGGTACGAGCACCGTGGCACCGAACATCGCCATGAGGTGCTGCAGCGCGAGCGGAACCACCTGTACGAGCGGCAGCTTCGCGTCGGTGGGTATGATTGGACGCTGAGTCATGGGCCGCCTCCTAGCCGAACAGGGCCGTGAACACACCGGCCGCGTCGAGGAAGGCCACGACGAACGCGGCGCTGATCACGTACATGAGCGGGTGGATCTCCTTGGTCTTGCCGGTGAACAGCTTGATGAGCGTGTAGCTGATGAAGCCGAACCCGATGCCGTAGCTGATGTTGTACGTGAGCGGGATGCCGACGATGGTGATGAACGCCGGGAACGCATCGGCTACGTTGTCCCACGAGATATCCTTGACGCCCTTCATCATGAAGAAACCGACGATGATGAGCGCGCCCGCGGTGATCGGGTAGATTGTGCCGCGGTCCTCGAACATGATGCCGCCGCCCACCATCGCGATGATCGGCGCGAAGAAGGCCGCGAGCGCGAAGAAGATGCCGGTGACAACGCTCGTGAGGCCGGTGCGGCCACCCTCGGCAACGCCCGCCGCCGACTCGATATAGGTGGTGATCGAGCTGGCGCCGAACAGGCCGCCGGTCACGGCTGCGGCCGAGTCGACCGCGAGGATACCCTTAGCGCCGGGAACGGTGCCGTCCTCGTTGATGAAGTCGGCCTGCTCGCCGATGGCGACGACGGTGCCCATCGTGTCGAAGAAGTCGGTGAGCATGATGGCGAAGACGGCCACCAGGAGTGTCGGAGTGAAGATCTGCATGAGCGCCATACCGCCCTCGACCTGCTGGAACGGTGCGAAGAAAGTCGAGAAGTCGAGCGTACCGAAGACCGCCGTCGGCAGCTCGGCCACACCGAGGATGAGCGCCACAACGGTGGCCACGGCCATGCCGAGCAGGATGTCGCCGCGGACCTTGAACGCCATGAAGATGATGATGGCGAACAGGCCGATGAGCGAGACCCACACGTACGGCTGAGAGAAGTCACCCAGTTTGACGAGGGTGATGGCATCCGGGCCGATGACGCCGCTCTCGTTCAGACCGATGGTGGTGATGAACAGGCCGATGCCCACGCCGATCGCGCGCTTGAGGCTCATCGGGATGGCGTTCATGACCGCCTCGCGGAAGCCGGTCAGCACGAGTGCGAGGATGATGAGACCCTCGACGAAGATGACTGCCATGCCCACCTGCCACGGCACGTTGCCCTGCGCGAAACCGATGACCGAGAAGGCCACCACCGCGTTGAGGCCCATGCCCGAAGCCAGCGCGAGTGGCCGGTTGCTGATGAGCCCCATAGCGATGCACATCAGGGCCGCGCCAAGCGCGGTAGCGGTGGCGGCGCCTTCGAACGGCACGCCGGCCGCCGAGAGGATGCCGGGGTTCACGAAGATGATGTACGCCATCGTCATGAACGTCGTTATGCCGGCGATGATCTCGGTGCGCAGGTTGGTCCCGCGCTCACTGAACTTGAAGAACCTTTCCATAGCATCAGCCTTTCCGTCCGTGGTCCTTGCGAGTTGCCGCGGCCCCGGTGCGTCCCGACACCGCCCTACACGTCATTCGAAGGCGCCCCGACCCCCTTTCGAGCGTGCGACGGCGTCGCGGGTCCGATCATCCGGGGCGACGGTGAGCCGAGCGGGCGGTCAGATTCCCGTGCTGCCAAAGCCGCCCTCCCCCCGTGCGGTGCGGTCGAGGGCGTCGGCCTCGGTGACCGTGACGCACACGACCGGCTGGATGACGAGCTGTGCGATCTTCTGACCTCGCGAGATCTCGAGTGGTCTCACGGGGTCGAGGTTGATCGCCACCACCTTGATCTCGCCGCGGTAGCGGCTGTCGATGAGTCCGGGTGTGTTGACGAACGAGAGCCCGGACGATACGGCCAGGCCGCTCCGGGGCTGCACGAAGCCGGCGTAACCGTCGGGAATCGCGACGGCTATGCCGGTAGGGATGAGCGCGCGCTCGAACGGGCCGAGGACACGGTCTTCGGCAGCGTAGAGATCGAGTCCTGCATCGCCCTCGTGTGCGTACGACGGAAGTGGAAGCTCCGGGTCGAGGCGCACGATGGGGAGTTCCACGTCGGGGGCCTCAGTTCGCCAGTGTCGCGCGCAAGGCGGCGGCATCGGGTGCCTCACCGCGCCAGCCGGCGATCTCTCGGCCCGAGGAATCGACGACCACCACCGAGGGCGCCAGTCGGATCCCGTACGACGTAGCGACGGCGAGGCTCTCCAGGTCGGAGAGGTCGTAGATCGAGACGTTCGAGATGCCCTCGCAGGCGCGTCTGGCCGCGACGCAGCCGGGGCAGTCCTCCGTCACGAAAACCTTCACTTCCACGCGTGCATCCCCGTTCCTCCGGACGTCGGTCGCACCGCCCCGACCGTCCCCGAGTCCGTATCCCCGTCAGCCGAGCCGCTTGAGCTCAGCAGTGAAACCGTCCAGATCGTTGAACTCCTTGTAGACCGATGCGAAGCGGATGTACGCGACCTTGTCCAGTTCGAGCAACCGCCTGAGCACCATGTCGCCGAGCTGCTTGGCAGGTATCTCGTACTGCATCGCGTTATGCAGCTCGCTCTCGATGTCGTCGATCAGGTCCTCGAGATGCGATGGCGACACCGGACGCTTCGCCGTGGCCACCACCAGGCCTCGCAGCAACTTGCCCCGCTCGAAAGGCTCGGTCGAGCCGTCCTTCTTCACGACCATGAGGGGCATCTCTTCGCGGCGCTCGTAGGTTGTGAACCGCTTGGCGCACTCGAGGCACTCCCGACGCCGACGGATCGCATCCTGCGACTCGGAGTCGCGCGAATCGACGACCTTGGTCTCACTGTGGCCGCAGAACGGACAACGCATGAGAAGCACCCCCACATCTAGGTCTGCACGCAGACTAGCACACAAGATATGGGGTTACAATGCGTGAAGTGAAGCGACTTTGCGCAGGTCGCATCGGGTGCACGAGGAGTTGGAAGGCCAAAGTGGTAGAGCGGATGGGTAGCCCGGCGGCGAGAGCCGCGCCGTGTTTCTCAGCGCTGGGCGACAGCCGTTCCCCCGTCGGTCATCGCGGGCACCTGGAGCGACTGTCCGACGACGAGTGATCCCGTGGGCAGATCGTTGCGGGTGCGAATGAGCGTGACGGTCTCGGCGGTGGAAAGGCCGGAGACGGGGTGCTCGCGCGCGAGATCCCACAGCGTGCCATTCTCCGGTACCCGCACAGACGCCCAGTTCGAGACTTCGGGTCGCGTAGGCGCCTGGAGTGCCGAGACCGCGGTAAGTACTACGACCGCGAGCACGGCCACCCCGAGAGCGATGTCGGAACCACGCGGCAGACGCCGGTGTCGGCTGAGAGCGCTGCGATGCGTGTGCAACGGCGCCTGCGCCCGTGTGCGGTATGTGTGCGCGACGTGCTCCACGGATCCCTACCTCTCCCCCATGGCCTGTGCCGAGCCTACAACGCCGCTCTGACATTACCGGGAACGAACAGGTGTTCGCCTATGATGATAGGGAACGTATGTTCGCATGTCAAGACGAATACGAACACGTGTTTGCATCGGTTCGCGGGTTGTCGTACACTCGGCTTTGCAGGACTGAGACACGAACCAGGGGGTCCCGATGGTCTACAAGCGCGAGATGACCGCGAGACAGCAGCAGATACTCGACTTCATCCGCGCCGAGATCCACCGGCGCGGCTTTCCGCCGTCGGTGCGCGAGATCGGCGAAGCGGTCGGGCTGTCCTCCTCCTCCACCGTTCACTCACACCTTGCCGCCCTCGAGGCCAAGGGTCTCCTGCGCCGCGACCCGTCCAAGCCGCGCGCGCTCGAGGTGCTCGATTACCGGGACACCGAGCGCGGCATCGACTACGAGAACGTGCAAGCGGTCCCGCTCGTGGGTCAGGTAGCGGCCGGGCAGCCGATCCTGGCGGCCGAGAACATCGAGGCCACCCTCCCCCTCCCCGCATCATTCGCGGGGGAAGAGACGTTCATCCTGCGGGTCAAGGGCGAGAGCATGATCGAGGCGGGCATCCTGGACGGCGACTTCGTCGTCATCCGGCAACAGCAGACCGCGTCCAACGGTGACATCGTGGTCGCCATGCTCAATGACGATGCCACGGTGAAGCGCTTCTACCGCGAGGGCTCGCGCGTGCGGCTCCAGCCTGAGAACGCCGCGATGGATCCGATCTACGCCGACGGCGACACGGACTTCGCGATCCTCGGGAAGGTCGTCGCGCTCTTCCGTCGCATCTGAGCGCGGTCGCGCCCCGTCAGTCCCCCTGCTGGTCCCCGGAATCGCCCTTGAGGTCGTCCCCGATCGCGAAGGCGTCCAGGCGCGCGGCGATGCCTGCGGGAGCCACGACGGTGAGGAGCGTGCCCTCGGGCAGGTGTTCTTCGCTGAGCACGGATGCTCCGTCGTGGGCGAGCTGCACCACGTCCCCCCGGTCGTACGGCACCAGGATGGTCACCGGACGGTCGTGGAGCGCGGCGGCCGCCGCGATGCGCTCGAGGAGCGTGTCCATCCCCGCGCCCGTCACTCCGGACGCGAGTGTGGCCCCCGGGGCCGCCTCGAGGCGATGGCGGTCGTCCTCTCCGAGCAGATCGGCCTTGTTGTAGACCACGAGCTGTGGCTTGGCAGCCGCCCGGATCTCGTCGAGTACGACCTTGACCGCCGCGATCTGCCCGTCGGCGTTGCGGTGCGCCGCGTCCACCACGTGGAGCAGTAGGTCGGCCTCCCGCACCTCATCGAGCGTGGATTTGAACGCCTCTACCAGGCCGTGCGGCAGCTTGTTGATGAAACCGACCGTGTCGGTGATGGTGACCTGACGCCCGTTGGGCAGTTCGAGCTGTCGCGTGGTGGCGTCCAGAGTGGCGAAGAGTTGGTCTTGCACGAGCACTCCGGCGTCGGTGAGCCGATTGAGCAGCGTGGACTTCCCCGCGTTCGTGTAGCCGACGAGCGCGACACGGAACACTCCCGAGCGCCCGCGTGACGCTCGCTGCGTCTCACGCGCCCGTGCGACGATCTTGAGCTCACGCTTGAGCTCCGAGATGCTCCTGCGCGTCATCCGCCGGTCGGTCTCAAGCTGCGACTCGCCTGCGCCGAACCGCGCTCCCCGCCCGCCGCCGAGGCGCTCGGCCTCGAGGTGTCCCCACATGCCGCGCAGCCGCGGCAGCACGTACTCGAGTCGCGCAAGCTCGACCTGAAGTTTACCCTCATGGCTGACTGCGTGAAGGGCGAAGATGTCCAGGATGAGCTGCGTGCGATCGAGCACGCGCACCTTCGGCAGCAGCCCCTCGAGGTTCGCCTGCTGGCTCGGTGTGAGTTCCTCGTCGAAGACGACGAGGGTTGCGCCGAGTGCGTGTGCGGTCTGCTCGACCTCCAGGACCTTGCCTGGTCCGATGAACGTCTTGGGGTTGGGCCGCTCGAGCCGCTGCGTCACAGTGCCCACGACGGCCGCCCCCGCCGTGTTCACCAGGCGCGCGAGCTCCTCGAGGTCTTCTTCGAGTGTCCAGCCGTCGGATCGGGGACGGTCCACTCCCACGAGCACGGCGCGCTCGTCGTCCGTGGAGATGACTTCGTATGGTTCGCGCGACATGCGGGTCAGCAGGCTCCTAGAAGGCGTCGGCGATGCGCTGCAGGGCCTCGGCGAGGCGGTCGTCCGGTGTTGCGAGCGAGATGCGGATGTAGCCCTCGCCATCGGGGCCGTACGAGTTGCCGGGCGCCACGATGACGCCCGCGCGGTCCAGCACGAGCCCGGCGTACTCGGCAGACGTGTAGCCCTCCGGGATGCGCGCCCACACGTAGATGGTGCCTTTGGGTGTGCGCGCCGAGAGGCCGACGGAACCGAGCGTGTCCATGACGAGGTCGCGGCGGCGCTCGTAGAGCGCGCTCATCTTGAACACGTCGTCCTGGGCCCCCAGCATCGCCTCGATTGCCGCATCCTGCACGGCGGTGAAGACGCCTGAGTCGATGTTCGACTTGACGGTGCCGAGCGCCTTGATCGCCTCGGCGTTGCCTGCGGCGAACGCGACACGCCAGCCGGTCATATTGTACGCCTTCGAGCAGCTGAAGAGCTCGATGGCCACGTCACGAGCGCCCGGGCGCTCCAGGATGCTCGACGGGCGGTACACGTCGAAGCCGATCTCGGAGTACGCGTTGTCGTGGACGAGCAGGATGTCGTGCTCGTGCGCGAAGGCGATGGCCCGGTCGAAGTACTCCACCGGCGCGACGGCCGAGGAGGGGTTGTTCGGGTAGCTGATGAACATCATGCGGGCGCGCTCGAGAACGTCGGCGGGCGTGGACTCGAAGTCGGCGAGCCAGTCGTTGGCGTCGTTCATCGGCATCCAGTGCGTCTTGCCGCCGATGAGGATGCCGCCGGTGTGGTACACGGGATAGCCGACACCGGGGACGAGCGTGTAGTCGCCCGCGTCGATGAACGCCGGGAACAGGTGAGCGATGCCCTCCTTGCTGCCGATGAGTGCGAGCACCTCGGTGTCCGGATCCAGGCCCACGCCGAAGCGGCGCTGCATCCACTCGGCGCACGCCGCACGGTAGGGCTTCGAGCCCGCATAGGCGGGATACTGGTGGTTTCTGGGGTTGCGGATGGCTTCTGCCATGGCGTCCACGATGCGCGTGGGTGTGGGCATGTCCGGATCCCCGATGCCGAGCGAGATGACGTCGACGCCCTCGGCGACCTTGATCGCCTTCTTGCGGTCGATCTCGGCGAACAGGTACGGCGGCAGGTTGGCCATGCGGCTCGCGGTCCTCACGAAAGACCCCGTTCCCTTCTCATCGGCGGTCGCGTATTCGGACATGGTACCAGACGGTCGGGCGCGCTCCGGGCGTCAGCTGACATCGTCACCGAGGTCCAGCGAGCCGGTGAACGACACGGATGCCGACCCGGTCAGGTAGACTCGGTCGTCCTCGTGCCAGCGCACATCCAGCGCGCCCCCGGGAAGCTCGATGGCCGCGTCGCGGCCGGTCCGGCACGAGAGGACGGCAGCAACGGTCACGGCGCACGCACCGGTGCCGCAGGCGAGCGTCTCCCCCACCCCGCGCTCCCAGACGCGCGCGCGAATCGTGCAATCGTCGACGAGCTCGGCGAACTCCACGTTGGTGCCCTGCGGGAAGAGCTCGGAGTGCTCCAGGAACGGGCCGACACTCTCCACCGGGGCCTCATCGACGTCATCGACCCAGATGACCACGTGCGGGTTGCCCATGTTCACGGCCGTGATGTGCACCGCTCCTTCAGGCGTCTCAACCGGGCAGTCGTAGATGTGCGTGCCCTCCAGCGTGGTGGGAATCTCTTCCGGGGCGAACCGGGGTTCGCCCATGTCCACCGTCGCACTCTCCAGGAGGCCCCCGGCGTCACGCCTGACGGAGACGGGTTTCAGACCGCCGAGCGTCTCGATCACGAGGGAGTCCGCCTCGGCGGGGACCAGGCCGTGATCCACCACGTACTTCGCGAAGCACCGCGCGCCGTTGCCGCACATTTCGGCCAGCGACCCGTCGGCGTTGAAGTAGTGCATGTAGAAGTGCGCATCGGGCGTGGTGGCCGGGCGCACGAGGATGACACCGTCAGCGCCGATGCCGAAGTGCCGGTCGCAGAGCCATGCGACCGCGTCGGGTGTGAGGTCCCACTCGCTCGCGAGGTCCTCGACGACCACGAAGTCGTTGCCCGTGCCGTGCATCTTCGTGAACGGGAGATTCACGACGCGCTCCCCTCTTCGTCCGGCCCCTGATGTGCCGCCGATTCTACCAGGTCGAGTGCGGCGGCAGTCGCTTCGTCTGCCGACAGTCCGGTAACGTCGAGCCACGTGACGCGCGGGTCGGCGCGGAACCAGCTCAGCTGGCGCTTCGCGTACCGACGTGAAGCCTGTCTGATCGCCAGGACGGCAGCCTCCAGGGTGTCGTCCCCGTCGATCACCGCCACAAGCTCCTTGTAGCCGATCGCCTGGACCGCGGTGAGGGCCTCGCGGAGGCCCTGCGCGAGAAGCGCGCGCACTTCGTCAATGAGTCCGGCGCTCATCATCGCGCCCACGCGCGCATCGATGCGGTCGTAGAGGGCCGCACGCTCCATCGTGAGGCCGATGAACACGGTATGAGGGTAGTGGAGCCTTCTTCGGGCGAATCCGGCCGCCTGAGAGGCGTACGACGTCCCCTGGGATGCCATCTCGAGGGCGCGCAGGACCCGCTTGACGTTGTGAGGGTGGATGAGCGACGCCGAGTCGGGGTCGGCGGCGGCCAGCTCGGCATGCATCGCATCAGGGCCGGCCTCCTCCAGCCGTCGCTCGAGGTCCCGGCGCAGCGCGCCGTCGATGGCGCCCGCCGGGAAAGACATCTCGTCGAGTGCGGCCCGGACGTACAGGCCCGTGCCGCCTGCCACCACGGGCAGGAGTCCGCGTTCGGCGATGTCGGCGATCGCCGCCCGGGCGTCACGCTGGTAGAGCGCGGCCGAGTACGGTTCGCCGGGATCCACCAGGTCGAGGCAGTGATGGGGTACGAGCCGGTTCGGCGGCGGGGTCTTGGCGGTGCCGACGTCCATCCCGCGGTAGACCTGCATCGAGTCGGCGCTGACGACCTCTCCCCCGAGTGTGAGCGCCAGGCGCTCGGCAACCGCCGACTTGCCGACGGCGGTGGGGCCTACGATGGCGAGGATCGACGGGCGCACGGGTTAGTGATACCGGTCGACGCGGAAGCGCTCGAGCTCGAAGCGCTCTGTGGGACCGATACCTGCCTTCCGAAGCGCGATCGACACCTGCTCGTCAGGTGTGTCCACCCCGTCGAGGTCGGGCAGGAGCAGTCCGCGTCGCCATCCTGAGGTGACGATCACGCCCCACGTCTTCGGGTCTAGGTCCGCCATGGTGGCAGACTCAGCCGGGCCGAGTACGTCCACCGAGATCTCGAGGTCGTCGAGCTCCTCGGGGGTGAGCGGTGGGAAGCGTGGGTCGGCGGTCGCGGCCTGGACGGCGTTGTGCACGATCTCCTGGGCCAGCGTGGGCTGTGTCGCCTCGATGGTGCCGATGCAGCCACGCAGCTCCCCGCTCCGGTGAAGGCTCACGAACGCGCCTTGTCTCTCGGCGAGCAGACCCTCGGCCGAGGGTGTCTCGGGGATGCCTCCCCCGCGGACATACGTCTCAATCGTGCGCCGTGCGAGGGCCACTGGCCCAGACTCGGGTGCGGTATCCGCCGGGGTGTCCGGCTCGGCGCTCGATGTCGGTGGGGCGTCCTCGGTGTCGCACCCCTGCGTGGCGAGCGGGTCGAGCAGCGACGGCGAGGCCACCACCGCGGTGAGGTACCCCACGCCCCAAGGGCCCTCGTAGGCGAGAACGCGGGTGCACGCGTCGGTGTCCGCCACGAATCCGCCGAGGGTGATGAACGAGCGCAAGCCGCACTCCCCCGCCTCGCTGATGAGTGCGGGGTCGATGCACTCGAGTCCGTCGAAATCGCCCTCCTCGAGCAGCCGCACGAGCGCCTGGTCGAACTCGGCGGCGTGCGGCGAGAACCCCGCAGGCGCGTCGGGCGTCAGCCGATGGCTGCAGTCGCCGCTGGCGAGGAACGCCACACGCCGCCCGAGTCCCGTGGCGGCGCGTGCGATGGCACGGCCGAGCGCGTGGTGGACCGACAGCGGCAGGTACGACAGCGATAGCACGACGAGCGGATAGCGCCCCTCGCGATCGAGGAACGACAGCGGCACCATCACGCCGTGGTCGAGCATTCCAGCCTCGAGGAGCGGACTCTCGACCCGCGAGAGCACCGGGATGTCGTCGGCTGCCGCCTCGGCGATGATCGCGCGCGCCAGTGCGGCGTCGCCAGCGGCGCTGAAGCGTACCCGGTGTGCGCCGAACGCTCCTAGGTCGCCGGCCAGACGCTCGCTCTCGTCGATGATGAAGGCCGTGCGGGTGACCGGCGCGTGCGGCGACATGATCACGATGGCGTCGGGATCGAACCTCTCAAGCAGCGATGCCGCGTATTCGAGGGCCTTCGTCGAGTCCGCCGTGACCTCGGAGCGCGCGCCGCCGACCTCGGGGACCATGATCGGCGGGTGTGGAGCGACGATGCCGAGCGTGGCAGGAGTCATCTCACTCACCTCCCGGACACCGTGAGCATTCCCTGGGCGTACTGACGGCTAACCACCGCTCTCGTCTGCTCCGTCCACGAGCGCGCCCGTGAGGAACCACGGATGCGCGGCGGTGATGCGCACGTCTCGCACGATCCCGGAGAGGTCCTCGGCGGTGCTGCCCGGGGGCACCGGCAGGTGCACGAGACGGTTGTGCGGCGTCCGGGCGGCAAGCACGCCCTCATCGCGACGCGACGGGCCTTCGATGAGCGCGGGCCGGACGGCGCCGACCTCGCGGGTGTTGGCGACGAGCGACAGGTCGCGCACGAGGGTGACGAGGCGATCGAAGCGCTCCTGTGCGACCGGCCGCGGCACGCGGTCGGTGAGATCGGCGGCCGGAGTGCCTTCACGCCGCGAGTAGATGAACGTGAACGCGTGGTCGAAGGCCACCCGCTCCACGAGATCGAGCATGAGGGCGAAGTCGTCCTCGGTCTCGCCGGGGAACCCGACGATCAGGTCGGTCGACAGCGCGATATCGGGCAGCGCCTCACGGAGGCGCGCGATGCGCTCCAGGTAGGCGTCACGGGTGTAGCCGCGGTTCATCGCGGCGAGCATACGGTCCGAGCCGTGCTGCACGGGCAGGTGCAGGTAGGGCATGAGTGCCGGCACCTCGGCGAGTGCCCGGATGGTCTCGTCCGACAGGTCCTTGGGGTGGCTCGTGGCGAACCGGACGCGGCCAACACCCATACCGGCGACCGCGCGCAGCAACTCGGCAAAGCGCGGCTCGCCGTAGCGGTCGCGCCCGTACGAGTTGACGTTCTGCCCGAGGAGGGTGACCTCCATGACCCCGTCGGCCGTGAGGTGCTCGACCTCGGCGATGACGTCCTCGAACGCCCGGCTGCGCTCGGGGCCGCGGACGCGCGGGACGATGCAGTACGCGCAGCGGTTGTCGCAGCCCACCGTGATCGGCACCCACGCGTGCCAGCGGTGCTCGCGGCTGGCCGGTAGGTCGCTCGCGAAGGTGTCCCCCTCGTCGAGGACGCGCACGGCGGGACGGCCCGCGGCGGCCGCCTCGAGCAGCGACGGGAGCTCGTGGATGTTGTGCGTGCCGAACACAACATCAACATGCGGGAGCTGCCGGAGGAGCGTCGCGCCGTCGCGCTGCCCCACGCAGCCGCCGACGGCGATGAGCACATCGGGACGGCCGCCGGTCTTGAGCGCCTTGAGCGACGACACCTGGCCGAGCAGCCGGTCGTCCGCGGTCTCGCGCACGCAGCAGGTGTTGAAGACGATCACGTCGGCCTCTTCGAGCACGGGAGCGTGCGTGAACCCCTCGGCCTCGAGGAGACCCCCGATGCGCTCGGAGTCGTGCTTGTTCATCTGGCAGCCGAAGGTGCGGATCGCGTAGGTGGTCACGGGGTGCCCTCCCGGCGTGCGGCGCGGACCGCGGCATCGAGGTCATCGAGGACGTCCTCGGGCACGTCCGCCGAGCCGATTGCCGTACCTCCAGCATCGACTCCGTGGAAGTCGGAGCCACCGGTCACGATGAGACCGTGCTCGGCCGCGAGTATGCGGTAGCGCTCACGCGTCGGGGTGTCATGGCGCCCGTGGTACGCCTCGATCCCCGCAAGGCCCGCCGCGACGAGGGTCGGCACGAGGTCGTCCGCGGCGCTCAGCGCAGGGTGCGCGAGCACCGCGATACCGCCGGCCGCCCCGATCCATCCGATGACATCGGCCGCGCCGCCCACCGGCTTCGCCACGTAGTGCGGACGGCCGGTGCCGAGGAGCCGCTCGAATGCGTCATCGAGCGTGTCCGCGTACCCCGCGCTCACGAGTGCGTGCGCGATGTGCGCGCGGCCGACCGCTCCGCCGTCGGCTGCACCGAGCACGTCGCGGAGCGCGACGTCGAGTCCCGCCTCACGCAGTGACAGCACGATCCGTTCGGCCCGCTCGACGCGCTGGTGCCGGAGTCGTTCGAGCCGGGCGAGCAGCGGCGCGGAGGTGTGGTCGAGGCCGTAGCCGAGCAGGTGGACGCTTCGTCCGGCCACGTCGGCCGAGAGTTCAACCCCGGGGATGACGCGGATGCCGAGATCCCGTCCGGCCGCGAGCGCGGGGCCGGCTCCCGCTACGGTGTCGTGGTCGGTCACGGCGATCGCCGGAAGCCCGAGCGCGGCCGCACGCGCAACGATCTCAGTGGGCGCGAGCGTGCCGTCAGAGGCGGTCGAGTGAATGTGCAGGTCGGGGCCGGACACCGCGGCGGCTCAGCCGTGGAGCGGCGGGCGTGGCTCCACGAGGAGGCGGATCGCGGTGCGCTCTTCGCCGTTGATCTCGATGTCCGCGAAGGCCGGTGTGCAGATGAGGTCCATGCCGCTGGGGGCTACGAAGCCGCGGGCGATGGCGATGGCCTTGATGGCCTGGTTCAGCGCTCCGGCACCAACGATCTGGACCTCGACCGCCCCCTGCTCGCGGATGACGCCCGCGAGTGCTCCGGCAACGGAGTTGGGGCTGGACTTGGTGGAGACCTTGAGAACTTCCACGGTGCCTCCTGTGCTGCGTCGATCTGGTGCGATCCCTGGTGGTGGTCTGGTGTGTTGGAGCGGCTTCATGACTGCGGTGGCGAGAATCCGTGCGGAAGAAGTATAGCGCATCACGGCGCGGTGACGAGCCTGTCAAATGCGGTGCGCTAGTCGTCCTTTTCGACCCCGAACCTGACGTTGATGGTGTCCCGGCCCACGGTGACCTTCGGGTCGCCCTTGAGGGTGAGGTAGTAACGCTCGGCGAGCGTGTCGAACGCGCGTCGAAGCTCGCGTCGGAACGCGGCGAGGTCGCTGTGGTGGATGTGGAGCGAGCGGCGGTCGCGGTAGATGTCGGGTGCAGGTTCCTCGGTAGGCTCCTCCGGGCCCATGAGCTGCGTGAAGAGCGGTTCGAGGGGCGTGAGATCACCGGCGAGCACGCGGTGTGCGGTGCGCTCGGAGACCGGTAGTGCCATGGACTCGGCCACGTCGGTCAGCTCGGCCGCATCCGAGCACGCGGCGAGACGCTGCCACACGGGCAGGCGCTCGAGGTCCTCGCAGAACATGAGGTCCCCGATGTCGAGCCGCTCGCGCCCGGTCGCGTAGAGGGTGGCGACGATCTCGGTGGGTGTGCCGAGGTAGAGCTCCACCTGCGGATGCTCGCATGCGAACTCCACGACGCGCCTGATGATGTTGTGCGGACCGCGCACCACGCGAAGCGTGCCCGACTCGTCGGGTTCGACCGCCGGCCACGTCGACTGGTCCGAGCGCTCCGAGAGCGCGGCCGTGTCCGCGACGATCGCCACCGATGCGCCCTTGTGCGGTGCCGAGGCGGCGACGCGGGCGACCGTGACGTTCGAGCGTACGGAGAAGAGTGCCATGCCCCGCCCGTGGACGCCCCAGCGGTCCATCACCATGGTCTCGAGCTTGGAGGTGACGCGGGGCTCGAAGATGGTCTCGTGGAGCGACTGCGGCACGCCGATGCCGTCGTCCACCATCGTGAGCACGCGATGGTCCGCTTCGCGTGTGGTGGCGATGAACACCCGTTGCGCGTGCGCGTCGCGGGCGTTGCGGAGGAGTTCGACCACCACGTCCTCGAAGCTGCGGATGTCGTGCTTGGCCTGGCGCCGTTCGGCCTCGGGTACGCGGAGCCGGACGTAGCCGTCGCCGAGGCTCTCCTCGACTTTGAGGTAACTGTCGCCGGAGACCGACGACACGAAGTCTATGAGTGGATCGTGCTCGCTCATCATGTCCCCAAGCCTGACACGGACCGGCCGCTATCTCAAGGCACCTGCGTGTTCCATCCCTTGCATCGGGGTGCGCACGCCGAGGGGACCGTGTCCGGTCCCCTCGGGCGAATCCACGTACGGTCAAACCGCAGGACGCATGCTACTTGGCATACTCCACAGCGCGGCTCTCCCGGATGATCATGACCTTGATCTGGCCTGGGTACTGCAGTTCTTCCTCGATCTGCTTGGCGAGGTCGCGGGCCATCAGGGTGGCCTCGGCGTCGCTGATCTCGTCCGGCTTCACCATGACGCGGATCTCTCGGCCGGCCTGCATCGCGTACGACTTCTCGACACCCTTGTGCGACTCGGCAAGCGCCTCGAGCTTCTCCAGGCGCTTGATGTAGCTCTCGAGCGTCTCGCGGCGCGCACCCGGCCGGGCGGCTGAGATGGCGTCGGCGGCTTGCACGATGACGGCCTCGACGGTCTGCGGCTCCACATCGCCGTGATGTGCCTCGATGCAGTGGACGACTTCCTTGTTCTCGCCGAGCCTGCGCGCGAGGTCGGCTCCGATGACCGCGTGCGGCCCCTCGATCTCATGGTCGATGGCCTTGCCGAGGTCGTGAAGGAGACCGGCGCGTTTGGCGAGCGTGGGGTCGAGGCCGAGTTCGGCGGCCATGACGCCGGCGACGTAGGCGACCTCGAGGGAGTGGTTGAGCACGTTCTGGCCGTAGCTCGTCCGGTACTTGAGGCGGCCGAGTGTGCGTACCAGGTCGGTGTGCAGATTGTGGACGCCGGTGTCGAAGACGGCTTGCTCGCCCGCCTCGTGCACCTGCTGGTCGACGAGCACTTCGGCCTTCTTGAACATCTCCTCGATGCGGGCCGGGTGGATGCGGCCGTCCGCGATGAGGTTCTCGAGCGTGATCCGTCCCACCTCACGACGCACCGGATCGAAGCTCGAAAGGATGACCGCCTCGGGCGTGTCATCGATGATCAGGTTGATGCCGGTCAGCTGCTCGAATGCCCGGATGTTGCGGCCTTCGCGGCCGATGATGCGACCCTTGAGGTCGTCGGAGGGGATGTGCACCACCGAGACGGTCGACTCTGCGGTGTGGTCCGCCGCGACCCGGCCGATCGCGATGCCGATGATGTTGCGGGCCTTGCGGTCGGCCTCCTCGCGAGCGCGCTGTTCGGTCTCCCGGATGATGACAGCCGCGTCGTGGGAGACGTCCTGGCGTACACGCTCGAGGAGCACGCCCTTGGCCTGGTCGGACGACATACCCGCGAGCTGCTCGAGGCGGGCCTTCTCCTCGGCGATGGCGTCCTCGAGGTCCTTCTCGCGCTTGGCCACCTGGCCGGCCTGGCTGGCGAGCTGGTGCTCCCGCTTGTCGATGGACTCGGCACGGCGTTCGATGGACTCCTCGCGTTGGAGCAGACGGCTCTCGAGGGCGGTGAGCTCCTTGCGCCGTTCCTTCATCTCCTCATCGGCACGGGCCTTGAGTTGGAAAATCTCGTCCTTGGCCTCGAGGAGCATCTCCTTGCGGGTGGTCTCGGCTTGCTTCTCGGCTTCTGCGAGCGTGCGCTCGGCGGCCTCGCGCGCGCGGCTGGTCTTGCCCGCGACGACGAAGCGGTTGATCACGAAGCCGAGGACGACGCCGAGGATAAGGCCGATGATCGCGTAGAGGATCGGACCCATAGTGTGTCCCCTCCCTTCCGGGGGTCGGTGTGCGACATCTCGTGTGATACGTCATAAGCGCGCCGAACAGACGCGCGGCTCGTGTGACGTGCGACGGACCCTGCCCTTAAGACGACGAAGCCGGACGACGTGTCGTCCGGCAAGTGCGACCGCAGGATGCGGCGAGCGGTCCGTGTATACGCGACTGGCCACCCCAGCAGGGGTGGCTCGACGCGTGAACTCCTTCAGGAACCACACACGATACGACCTGTCGCCTACCGGCGGGGCCGTCTCAGAAACCACACACGATACGACCTGTCGCCTACCGGCGGGGCCGTCTCGGTCACATTTGCCGCGCTTATCGTACTCGCGGGGATGCTGCTACGTCAAGAAGACGACCACGCTGAGCAGCAGAAACGGCGTGCGTACTCACCAGAGCCCGTTGTTGTCGCAATCGGGACCCGAAACGTCATCGCCGATCACCTCACGCGCGGCGTGAAGGGCCTCCCTCGTGCCGAACCCGCGCCGCACGAGGCGTGCAGCGAGCCGATCGACGGTGTCGCTCTGGCGGCGCGACCGGCGCGCGGCCGAAAGGGCGCGATCGTCCTCCAGTTCGCCGTCGAGCACCTCGTCGAGTGCCTCGGTGGCGGTCTCTGCGGCCACGCCCCGCTGCGCCATCTCTCGCGCAGCGCGCGCTCGTCCCAGGCCGCGTATGTCGATGAGTGACCGGGCGAGTGTCCGCGCAAAGCGTTCGTCGTCCAGAAGCCCCGACGCGCTGAGGTCCTCGATGAGATCCCGGACGATATCGTCGGGGTACCCGTCCTCCTCAAGGCGTCCCCTCAACTCGGCGGCACTCCGGTCCCTGAAGCCGAGCAGCCGGTACGCGCGCTCGCGCGCGAGTGGCACCGCGGCCTCACGCGCCCGCTCGAGCACGTCGGTGGTGTCGATGGCGTCGCCGGGCGCAATGCCGATCTCGCGGAGGACGCGAACCGGCACGGACATCCACGGCTCACCCTCGAGATAGACCGTGCGTCGTGCCCTGCCGCGTCCTCCGCGGACATCGGTGACGATGCGGAGGTGGTCCTCCACGGGTTACTCCGACCCGGTATCCGCTGTCGGTTTAGCAGCGGTCTCCGCGCTCGGCGGCTCGGCCATCGCGCTTCCGCCTCCGGGCAGGTTGAGCTGCTCGCGGATCTGGCGCTCGATCACGTCGCGCAGGTCGGGGTGCTCCTTGAGGTAGTCCTTCGCCGCCTCACGGCCCTGGCCGAGACGCTCCTCGCCGTAGGTGTACCAGGCGCCGGACTTCTGCACGACGCCTTCTTCCGCGCCGAGGTCGAGGAGGCTGCCCTCCTTCGAGATGCCGAAACCGTACATGATGTCGAACTCGGCCTGCCTGAACGGCGGCGCGACCTTGTTCTTGACGACCTTTGCGCGCACGCGGTTGCCGACCATCTCGGCGCCCTGCTTGATCGAATCTATACGGCGGACATCGATGCGGATCGAGGCGTAGAACTTGAGGGCACGACCGCCCGAGGTGGTCTCGGGGCTGCCGAACATGACCCCGACCTTCTCGCGCAGCTGGTTGATGAAGATGCATGTTGTCTGCGAACGGTTGAGCGAGCCGGCGAGTTTGCGCATGGCCTGGCTCATGAGCCTCGCCTGAAGGCCGACGGTGACGTCGCCCATCTCGCCCTCGAGCTCGGCGCGCGGCACGAGTGCGGCGACCGAGTCGATCACGATGACGTCGATGGCGCCGGAGCGCACCAGCATGTCGGTGATCTCAAGCGCCTGCTCACCGGTGTCCGGCTGTGAGATGAGGATGTCCTCGATGTCCACGCCGAGCCGTGCGGCATAGGCCGGGTCGAGCGCGTGCTCGGCATCCACGAACGCCGCGACGCCACCGGCGCGCTGCGCCTCGGCGATGATCTGCAGGGCGAGCGTGGTCTTCCCCGACGATTCGGGCCCGAAGATCTCCACGATGCGTCCGCGCGGGACGCCGCCGATACCGAGCGCGGCGTCGAGCGCGAGCGATCCCGTGGGAATCGAGGCGATCGTCGCTAGTGCCGCGTGCTCGCCCAACCTCATCAGCGAGCCCTTGCCGAATTTTCGCTCGATCTGCTCGCGTGTGAGGTCGAGCACCTTCTCCTTCTCGTGTTCCATTCTCTCCCGCTCCTTTGCGCCGCGATCGGGCGGCCCCCTGAAGGACGTCTTGACCGTACACGAACGTGTGTTCGATGTCAATCACACTGCAGGCCTACGTGAGAGCTCCTCGCAGGCGCTCATCACCTGCCGAGTGGGAAGCGCTCCAGGACGGCATACACGGGGCCTGACCGGGTGAGCACCGATGAATAGAGGGTAACCTCCCGCACTGACATCGAGCGCGCCGGGTCGTCGCCCGAGCGTGTGACCAGCTTGAGGGCCTCGAGGGCGTGTGGCGCCAGGGGACGGGGCGTGCGCGCACGACAGAGCGTCACGTGGGTGCGGAACCTGCGGGTGTCGGGCGGGGCTGCGAGCCCGTTGGCAGCCGCGTCGGCACGCGCAGCGAGCGCGGTGGTCTGCTCGGCTCCCTCGCTCCCCTCCATCCAGAGCATGGACGCCGATCTCGGCCGTGGGATCGCCGCGGGACGGTCGAGACGCAGCGTGTAGGCGGCGACATCCTCGAAGGCTGTGCTCAGTCGGCCCTGAAGCAGCTGAGCATCCGCATCGGCGAGCTCTCCGAGGAACCGTACCGTGACATGCAGGTTCTCCGGCGCCACCCACTTCTCCCGCGCCCATGACGGATCGGCGTCGACGACGGCCGCACGGCACGCGGTCAGCATGTCGCGCACGGGTCCTGGCAGCGCGAGTCCGAGAAAGAGCCTCACGGCTGGGTGTGCTCCAGGGCGGGCCCCGAGGCGGCGCTGCCCGCTACCTGAGGCGTAGCAGAGAGCAGCGTGCGCCTCAGGAGGTCGAGCGCATGCACCGTCGCCCGCGTGCGAACGCCTGCACGATCGCCGAAAAGGTGCCGGATGGTCGCCGTCGTGCCCTCCGCGGTCGCGACAGCGAACCACACCGTGCCGACCGGCTTCTCCGGCGTTCCACCGCCCGGTCCGGCAACACCCGTCACAGCTATGGCGACGTCGGCATGCAGCCGCTCGCGTACTCCCGCGGCCATCGCCCGCGCCGTCTCGTCGCTCACCGCGCCGTAGCGGGTGATCAGGTCGTGGGCGACGCCGAGGAGCGTCCCCTTCGCGTCGTTTGCGTAGGCCACCGCTCCGCCGAGGAAGGCGTCCGAGGAGCCCGCGATGTCGGTGAGCGCCGCGGCGACCAGACCGCCGGTACACGACTCGGCCACCGCGAGTGTGCGTCCGCTCTGGCGCGCGAGCGCTAGTACCATCTCGGCGAGTGTTGTGGTGCCCTCACCGTAGATGCGGTCACCGAGCGCGCGAGTGACGGCTTCCACGGCCAGCTGAAGCCCCTGCGGACCGCCGCCGGAATCGAAGAGCACCACGTCGACCAGCCCCGGCGATGCGAGCACCGTGAGTGCGACGTCCGGCGTGTCGGCGAGGGCGTCCTGCACGAGCATCTGGATGTCGGATTCGGTGGCGCCCGCGGTCCTGAGGACGCACGGCGCCGTGCCCCGGGCGCGGTGGCCGAGGAGTTCCGCGAGCATCGGACGCATCTCTGCTGGGGGTCCCGGAAGCAGCACGAGCGTGGCGCGTTCGGTGTCGACGACGAGCCCCGGCGCCGTGCCCACGGTAGCCCGAAGGACGCGCGCCCCTTCGATGACGTGCGCCTGCCGGAGGATCGACTCGCGGGCGCGGGCGTGCCCGTGTCGCTCGGCAGCGCGCCGCAGCAAGACCTCGAGCGCCGCGTCGCGCACGAGTGGGCGCGCGAGGGCCTCGGCGGCAGCTTCCCGCGTGACGTCGTCGTGTGTCGGGCCGAGACCGCCGGTGACGATCACCAGGTCGTGCTCGACCACGAGGCTCGCCAGAGCGGCTGCGATCGTTGCCTGGTCGTCGGCCAGCATCCGCGTCTCACCCACGGTGTAGCCGGCGTTCGTCAGCGCCCGCGCGACCTCCGGGCCGTTGGTGTCGGTGCGTAGCCCGGAGACAAGCTCGGTGCCGACGCACACGACGGCGGCCGAGGGTCGGGGCGTGGGTGTCGCATCAGCCGCCATCGCGCTCCCCGCGGGCTCCGTCGTCGCCGTGGGCCGCACGCTCCCCGCGGGCCTCGCGTTCGCCACGGACCCACGGGCCGGTGAGGATATCGCGCGCGTGGTAGAAGTAGTCGACCATCGAAAGGATGGTCATCACGACCGCCGCAGCCATGACGGCCCACGACGCGGTCTCGAACAACACCCTCCCCTGCGCTCCGAGAAACTCCTCGAGGGTCGCACTTCCCCGCAGCAGGAACGCCGCGATGGCCACGATCTGCAGCACCGTCTTGATCTTGCCGTAGTTCGAGGCCGCGATGACGCGACCCTCGGCGACGGCGACCATGCGCAGACCGCTCACCACCAACTCACGGCTCACGATGACGAGCGCCACCCATGACGGGATGCGGTCGAGGTCCACGAGCGCGACGAGGGCGGCCGTCACGAGGAGCTTGTCGGCGAGCGGGTCGATGAACTTGCCGAAGGTGGTGACCTGGTTGCGCGACCGTGCGATGTAGCCGTCCAGCGCGTCGCTTGCGGCAAGTGCGATGAACACGCCGGCGGCGAGCCAGGGCTGCACGAGCCGCCACCAGTCGGGCGCGGGCATCCCCGCCGGGAACTCGCCGAGCAACACCACGAGGAAGACCGGGATGAACACGATCCGCGCGAGCGTGATGCGGTTGGCGAGGTTCATATCCCGGATCACTGCGCCACCCCCACGAGGTCGTGGCCGACCGACTCGGTGATCAGGACGTCGAGTATGCTCCCTGCGGGCGCGTCGGCCTCGAGGAAGGTGATCCCGTCGATCTCCGGCGCCTGGGCGCACGAGCGCCCCCACGTCTCCCCGTCCTCGTCCACGCCCTCTACGAGCACGCGCTCGACCGTCCCCACCCGTGCGGCAGCCTTCGAGAAGCCCACGGCGTCGGCGATGTCCCGGAGACGTTGCGCACGCTCGGCGGCGACGTCGGCGGGAACCTGACCGGGCAGCGTGGCGGCAGCGGTGCCTTCCTCGGCCGAGTACTGGAAGACGCCCGCGTAGTCGAAGCCCGCCTCGCCGAGGAACGTCTCGAGTTCGGCTGCGTCGGCGTCGGTCTCCCCGGGGAATCCGGCCATCACGGTCGTCCGGAGCGTCACACCCGGCAGCGCGCTCCGCACGCGTTGGAGCATCTGGAGGTGGCGCTCGGCGTCACCGCTACGCTTCATGGCGCGCAGCACCGGCGCGGCCGCGTGCTGGAGCGGGATGTCGAGATAGCGGCACACGCGAGACGAGGCCGCGATTGCCTGGAGCAGCCGGTCGGTGACTCCGTCGGGCTGCAGGTACATGAGCCGGATGCGGAAGTCGCCCTCGAGCGCGTCGAGTTCACTGATGAGATCCGCCAGAGTCGTGGCGGAGGAGAGATCGTGCCCGTAGCGCGCGATGTCCTGGCCCACGAGCACGAGCTCACGTGCACCGTCTGCACCGAGCGCCCGGGCCTCAGCGAGCACCGAGGCGGGGTCGGCCGAGACGAACGGCCCGCGGATCGACGGAATGGTGCAGTACGCGCATCGCCGGTCGCAGCCCTCGCTCACCTTGAGGTACGCGGTCGTGCCGGGGCGCGTGCGCGTGGGGCCGGGTCTCGCCGCGGCGGTCACGCCGGTAAGCGCCTCGAGGACCCCGAGGAGCCCCGGCTCGTCGGCCACGGACACGAAGGCGTCGGCCTCGGGCATCGCCGAGACGAGCTCGTCGGCGTAGCGCGAGACCAGGCAGCCCGCGATCACCATGCGCCGCCCGTCCTTGAGCGGGCGCCAGTGCGTGATGAGGTCGAACGCCTCGGCGATCGCCTCCTCCGTGGCGGGCTGGATGAACGCGCATGTGTTGAGAACCACCACGTCGGCGTCGTGGACGTCGCCGGTGAGACGGTATGCCGAGGAGGCGATGGACGCGGCCATCCGGTCCGAGTCCACCTCGTTCTTCGGGCACCCGAGGGTCACGAACGCTATCGCCGGCGCGTCGGACATCGGGGGCTACCGGTAGTTCACGAACTGGAGCGGGATGCCGTAATCGCGTTCCTTGATGAAGACGATGACGTTCTGGAGCTCGTCGCGGCTCGGGCTGAAGACTCGCACCTTGTCGCCCTCGATCTGCACCTTCACCTTGAACTTCTCGTCGCGAACCTCTTTATTGATGCGTCGCGCGATCTCGGCGTCGATACCGTTGACGACCTTCGCGGTCCGTCTGGCCGAGCCGCCCGAGGCGGCCTCGATCTTGCCCCAGTCGAGCGCCTTGAGGTCGATGCCGCGCCGGACGAGCTTGCCGTCGAGCACGTCCTTGACCTGCCCGAGGACGAAATCGCTCGGAGCGCTGAGGGTAAGAGTCGCGGCTGCGCGGTCGAAGGTGACCGACGCGCCCGAGCCCTTGAGGTCGTAGCGCTGCTGGAGCTCCCTCGCGGTCTGCTGCACCGCGTTGTCGACCTCCTGCATGTCCACCTGACTCACCACGTCGAAGCTCTGGTCTTTGGCCATGGGGCCTCCTTCGGAGTGTCTCGGAATGGGTCGGCTACTCGCCGGCGGGGATGCGCACCTCGGCGATGCCCTGGCCGAGCGGCACGTCGACGACCGTGTCGTCGCGCATGACCGTCACCGATGCGGGCTTGCCGATGCGGACGACGGCCTCGTCGGTGACCGTCCACTCCTTCGGCTCTCCGCCCGGCAGCGTGCCTTCGTAGGCGACAAGCCCATCCACGGTGACCCGCAGCCATGAGGCCTGTCCGTCAGCGACGAGTACCGAGAGCGTGAACGCCTCGGCCGGGAGTGCCTCAGCGTCCTCGCCGGGGGTGGCGGTCGCCTCGTCTCCGGTCACGCCCGGCACCGGCTCGGTCGTCTCGATCGTGCTCGTCGGCGTCGTCACGGGTGCGAGTGGCGGCGGAGTGTCGTCACGGGTGAGAAGCGCGGTGATGCCCCAGACGACGAGGCCGACGAGCACGAGCGCGACGGCGAGGGCGATCCATACCTGACGGGGCACGGCGTGTAGTTCACGTCGCTGAGGGACCACCGGGCGCGCCGGTATGCTTTCGAGTGTTCGCTCAAGCCTGGTCTTGGGCACGACACCCTGCTGGTCGGCAGCGTACTCCTCGAGGAACGGCGCAGGATCGAGGCCGAGTGCCCTCGCGTAGTTTTGGATGTAGCCCTTCACGTACACGGGTGCGGGAAGGTCGTCCCACCGTTCGTGCTCGAGCGCGTCGAGCATGCGGCTCATGATGCGCGTGGCGGCAACGATCTCGGTCAGGGACTTGCCCTGACTGCGGCGTGCGGCCACGAGTGACTTGCCGACCGACACGTCGCCCCTCCTTCCAGCGCCCCTACGCTCAGAATTCCTCGTCCTGCTCCTCGCGCTCGAAGAGCTTGAGCGACTCCAGCTCTTCGACGTCGACGAGGACCTCGCGCGGCCTGCTACCGTCGGGCTGCCCCACGATGCCCTTGCCCTCGAGCATGTCCATGATGCGCCCGGCCCGAGCATACCCGACCTTGAGGCGGCGCTGCAGCAGCGACGTCGAACCGATGCCGCTCGTGACCACGATGTCGGCGGCCTCCCAGATGAGCGGATCGTCGTCATCGTCGCTCGCGAGGGTTCCGGTGGGCCCGGTGACCTTGAGGTGCAGGATCTCCTCGTGGTAGTCGGGCTCGGCCTGGCCCTTCACGTGCTCCACCACCGCGGTGATCTCGTCCTCGGTCACGTACGCACCCTGAATGCGGCGCGGTTTGGGCCACGCGGGCGTGGAGAAGAGCATGTCGCCGAGGCCGACGAGCTTCTCCGCGCCGGGCTGGTCGAGGATGACGCGGCTGTCGATGCCCGATGAGACCGCGAACGCGATCCGGTGCGTGATGTTGGTCTTGATGAGTCCGGTGATGATGTCGGTGGAGGGGCGCTGGGTGGCCACGATGAGGTGGATGCCCGCCGCGCGCGCGAGTTGCGCGAGGCGCACGATGGAGTCCTCCACCTCTTTGGCGGCCACCATCATGAGGTCCGCGAGCTCGTCGATGATGATGACGAGATACGGCATCTCCTCGGTCCCCTCGGGCGCCTTGCCCTCGCGGACGATGGTGTTGTACTGCGCGATGTTGCGCGCCGAAAGCTTCTGGAGCCGCTTGAGGCGGGCATCCATCTCCCCGACCGCCCAGTGGAGCGCCGAGGCGGCCTCCTTGGCCTCGGTGACCACCGGCACGTAGAGGTGCGGGACACCGTTGTAGAGGTTGAGCTCGATGCGCTTGGGGTCGATGAGGATCAGGCGCACCTCAGCGGGCGTGGCGCGCATCAGCATCGACATGATGAGCGCGTTGATGCAGACCGACTTGCCGGTGCCGGTGGAGCCGGCGATGAGGAGGTGCGGCATCGCGGCCAGATCGGCCGATACTTGCTCGCCCGCGACGTCCTTGCCGATGGCGAGCAGCAGCGGTCGAGGGTCGGCGATGAGCCCGGAGTGGAGCACGTCGCCGAGCGTGACGGTGGTGCGTCCGGCGTTGGGCACCTCGATGCCCACGTAGCTCTTGCCCGGGATCGGCGCGAGGAATCGGATCGTGGGCGCAGCGAGTGCGAGTGCGAGGTCATCGGAGAGCGCGGTCACGCGATTGAGCTTGATGCCCTTTGCGATCTCGAGCTCGAACATCGTGACCGTGGGACCCGGGACCCAGCCCACCACGCGCGCGATGATGTCGAAGGTTGCGAGCGTCTGCTCGATGCGGTCGGCGGTCTGCCGGAGTTCCTTCTCGGAGGCCTTGTGTTGCGCGGCAGTCTCCGGCGTGCGGACAAGCGCGCCGACCGGAGGGAGCTCGAATCCCTCGAGCGCGCGAGGCGCCACCGAGGGCGTCGTGGGGAGTGTGGGCCGCGCTGCCTCGGGATCGGCCTTGCGGCGTTCCTTGTCGGCCACACTCGAGACGGATGGCGCAAAGGCCGGCTCCTCGTCGAAGTCACTGAGCGGGGTCGTGCGGGCCGCACGGCGTCGCGGTTCGTCTGTGGCACGCGCCGTCGGGTCGGCCACTCCCCCGCCGAAGGCGTCGCGCACGCGGTCGAGCACCTCGGTGATCGACAGTCCGGCGAAAACGAGGCCCACGAGCAGCAGCGCCGAACCCACCACGTAGGCGATCGCCGGGCCGAGCAGGCTTCTGAGCGCCCAGGCGACGCCACCGCCCACGTAACCACCCGTGGCATGGAGCGTCTCGATAGTCCACTCGGCCTCGGGCGTGTTGCCGACGGACAGCAGTGTGATCGCCGCCAGCAGGATGACACCGAGTCCGATACCCACCCGGAGTTCGTCCACGCGCACGGAGCGCACGAAGAAGGTGACACCCCACAGCAGGACGAAGAGCGGGATCGCGTACGCACCAAGCCCGAAGCCCGAGCGCATGGCCGTGGAGATAGCGCTGGGGATCAGTCCGCCCGACTGCGTGAGCACCGCGATCGCGAGCGCGATGCCGAAGGCGGCGAGCAGGATCCCCACGATCTCGTGACGGCTCTCCTCGTCGAGCACCGGGGCTGCGGCCGCGCGCTGACGCGTCGGCGGCTTCTTCGCGGTGCCGCGAGAGCCGCCACCGGTGCGCGGTGTGGACTTCCTGGTGGGTGCGGGCTTGCGTGAGGTAGCCATTGGCGTTGGGAACCCTATCCTGCGAGCTGCCAGATCACGATGCCGAGTCCTATCAGTGCACAGTACACCGCAAACGGGTAGAGCGGGCGCGTGCGCAGGTACCTGAGCAGGCCCGCGATTGCGGCATAACCGCTCACCGCGGCCGCGATGAAGCCGATCGCGCTCACACCGAGCGATGGCATCACGATGCCGCTGCCGAGGAGCTCCCGGGCTGCCCAGGCGCCGGCGAGCAGGATGCTCGGCACGGAGAGCAGGAACGAGAAGCGCGCCGCTTGTTCGCGGTCGAGTCCGATGGCAAGGCCTGCGGCGATCGTGGAGCCCGAGCGCGAAATACCCGGAGCGATCGCGGCCCCCTGGGCGACACCGACCAGCGCGGCCTGCCACCAGCGCATCTGCGCCGGGTCGTGCTGGCGCTTCCGCGACAGCCACTCGGCAAGCGTGAGGATGACCGCCGTGACCATGAGGAACACACCGACCCACAACACGGCGCCGAAGAGGCTCTCGAAGACGTCGTCAAAGGCCAGACCGATGAGGCCGGTGGGGATCGTGCCGATGATGATGAGCCACGCGAAGCGCCGCTCGGCTGCGAGCTCGGGGTCGCGTGAGAAGAAGCCGCGCACCATCCGCCACAGGTCGCGCCGGAAGTACACGATGACGGCCAGGAGCGTGGCCAGGTGCAGGAGGACGTCAAACGCCACGGGGGGATGGTCCCAGCCGAAGAGCGCTGGCACGATGACGAGGTGACCCGACGACGATATCGGGAGGAACTCGGCGGCACCCTGCGTGATGCCGAGGACGAGGGCCTGGAGCGCGGTCACCTACACCTCCATGACGATCGGGATGACCATGGGCCGGCGCCGCGCCGTCTCCCAGACGAACTGCGAGAACGAGTCCCGGAGGGCCTTCTTGATGACGGCTTGATCGGTGACTCCCTCTCCCGAGGTTCGCTTGAGGATCTTGTCGAGCCGGGCGCGCCCGTTCTCGAGCGCCCCGTCGGTGTCCGAGCCGAGCACGAGACCGGCGGTGACGAACTCGATGTCACCCACCACTGCTCCCGTGCGCGGGTCGATCGCAACGACGATCACCGCGATGCCGTCGCTGGAGAGTACCTGCCGGTCGCGCAAGATCACGTGCCCGAGGTCTCCCACCGCCAGGCCGTCCACATAGACCACGCCGGAGCTGACCTGCTCGCCGAGGTGCACGCCGCTCTCGTCGATCTCGAGGCACCGGCCGTTGTCGAGGATGAAGATGTTCTCCTCGGGGATGCCCACGTCACGGGCGAGCGCCGCGTGCGCGTACAGGTGCCGGGTCTCGCCGTGGATGGGCATGAAGTAGGTCGGCTTCACGAGGTTGAGCATGAGCTTGAGTTCCTCGGAGGCGCCGTGACCCGACACGTGGACCCGGGCCATGCCCTTGTGGACCACGCGCGCACCCGCCTTGTAGAGCCGGTTCACCACGCGGCTGACGGCGCGCTCGTTGCCGGGGATCGGCGTGGCCGAGATGACGACCGTGTCCCCCGTCTCGATCTGTACGGTCCGGTGGTCGCCGTTGGCGATGCGCGCGAGGGCCGAGAGCGGCTCGCCCTGACTCCCCGTGCACATCACAACCACCTGATCGGCCGGGAGGTTACCCATGTCGTACGCGTCGAGCAGATCCTCGTCGGCAATGTGCAGGTAGCCGAGCTCGCGCGCGATCTTCGTGGTGTTGATCATCGAGCGTCCCGTGACCACGACCTTGCGTCCGCACGCGACCGCCGCGTCGCAGACCTGCTGCACGCGATGGATGTGCGAGGCGAACGACGCGACGATGATCCGCTGGTCGGCGGCGGCGAAGATCTCGCGGAGCGTCTGCCCGACGACCGCCTCGGAGGCCGTAGTGCCGGGGCTCTCGGCGTTGGTAGAGTCGGACATCATGAGGGTGACGCCCTGCTTGGACGCCCGCGCGAACGCAGCGTAGTCGGTGAAGCGCCCGTCGATCGGGGTCTGATCGAGCTTGAAGTCCCCGGTGTGCAGCACGGTGCCCACGGGCGTGCGCACGAAGATGCCCACACCGTCGGGGATGGAGTGGTTCACGGCCATGAAGTCCACGCCGAACATGCCGAGGTTCACGTGGCCGCCGGGCTTGATCTCGCGAAGGTTCGGCTTCTTGATGCGGTGTTCGTCCAGCTTTCCCTGGATGATGCCGAGCGTGAGCTTGGTCCCTAGGACGGGCACGGGCTGTCCGAGGTCCTTCAGCAGGTACGGCAGCGCGCCGGTGTGGTCCTCGTGGCCGTGGGTGATGACGATGCCGCGAAGCTTCTCTTTGCGCTGGATGACGTAGCTGTAGTCGGGCAGGATGAGGTCGATGCCGGGGTGGTCGTCGTCGGGGAACATGAGCCCCGCGTCGATGACCACCATGTCGTTGCCGTACTCGAGCACGGTCATGTTCTTGCCGATGCCGTCAAGCCCGCCGAGCGGGATGACGCGCAGGCGATTCTTCTTCGATGTCATCGAGTGATGTGTCGTACTCCTTCGGTTGCCGTGCGTGGATGGGTCACGCGACCGCTGGGTCGCGTATCGGTCAGTCGATAAGGCCGAGGTGACGCATGATGCGCGCGAGCTCGGCGGTCTGCTCGTCGGTGGCAGGGATGAGCGGCAGGCGCGTCTCCCCCACGGGGAAGCCCACGAGTTCGAGCGCCTTCTTGACCATGATCGGGTTGGCCGTCATGAAGAGCGCCTTGAACAGCGGCATCAGCTCGAGGTGGATCTTGAGCGCGCGTGTGTGGTCGCCGTTGGCCTGTGCTGCGAGCATCTCGGCCAGCTCGGCGCCGGCCACGTGGGAGGCCACCGAGATGACGCCCGTGGCGCCCAGGCCCATCATCGGCAGGGTGTCCTCGTCGTTGCCCGAGAGCACTTCGAAGCCGACCGGCGCGCCGTCGATGATCGCCGCGATCTGCGTGAGGTTCGAGCTCGCCTCCTTGACGGCCACGATGTTCTCGAAGTGGCCGGCCAGGCGTAGCGTCGTTGCCGAGTCCAGGTTCACGACCGAACGCCCGGGGATGTTGTAGAGCACCACCGGGACGTCCACCGAGCTGGCGATCGCGCCGAAGTGGCGGTAGAGGCCCTCCTGCGGCGGCTTGTTGTAGTACGGGACCACGGCCATGATGGCGTCCACGCCGAGCGCGACCACCCTGCGTGCGAACGCGACCGAGTCGTCAGTGCAGTTGTCACCGGCGTTCGCGATGACCGGTGCGGAGCCGTCGACCGCTTCGAGCACGGCCTCGAACAGCCGGATCTTGTCGTCGTAGTACACCGTCGGTGATTCGCCGGTGGTGCCGCACACGACGAGGGCGTCGCTCCCCTGGTCGAGCAGCCTGAGCGCGAGTTCCCGTGCGCGTGGCAGGTCGAGCGCGCCATCGGCGGTGAATGGCGTGACCATAGCGGTTATGAGTCGGCCGAAGCGTGGTGTGGGCATGGCTGCCTCCCCAACGGACCGACCCGTCGTTCGGGGCGGGCCGGGCATGTCGTCATCCGTTGTATTGTGCCACAAGCGGGCCCGGGGAGCCCTCATCGGGCTCTCCGGCGTGACAGATCCGTTGCCCGGCGTCTGGCTACTGCAGGATCGCCTTGATGCGGTTTGCGACGTTCTCGGAGAGTGCGACCACCCCGCCGAAGAGCCGGGCCTGGAAGATCTGGTCCCGGTTGGCCACGAACAGCGCGTCGATCTCGGCGTGCAGCACGTCAGGTGTCGTGACCATAAGCACGCCGTCCATCTCGCCCATCGCAACGCCGCCGGTGAGCGCGTCCGGGAAGTTCGTACCAGTGGCCACGCCTGCCGCCTTCCACGAGACCCATTTCTGGGAAACGCCGTACGAGGCGATCATCGCACTGGTTGAGTAGCGGTTCGCCCCACCCTTACGGACGGTAGTGAGCCCGCCTGCCGCTGCCGCGTCGGCAGCAACCGCGTCTGTGACTGCACTCGTTCCACCGGCCACGAGCTGACTGGTGAAGTTCTCGGCGGCGAGGTACTCCCGGACCGTGCTGGGCAGCGCGGTCGGCACCGTGAGCAGCACGGGCGCGCGGAGCGCGTACGCAAGCGGTGAGACCGACAGGGCGTCCGGGAAGTCGTCGCCACGCGCGAGGAAGACCTGCGTGCTGAACGGCCGGCCGACCGATGTCTCGTGGCGCTCGATCTCGCGGGCGATGAGTACCGCGGTCTCGTAACGATTGGCGCCACCGAAGCGCTGCACCGTGAGCCCCATGCCCTGAAGGGTGGTCTTCACATCGTCGGTGACTGCGGCCGTGCCGCCGACGATCAGCGCGGTTCCGGCACCGAGGCGTGTGATCTCGGCCTTCGTGTCGTCGGAGATGCGCGAAACGTCCGCAAGCAGCAGCGGAGCGCGGTACGAGCCTGCGAGGCCCGAGGCGGCCAGCGCGTCGGCGAAGTTGCGGCTGGTGGCGATGATCACCACATCAGCGGAGTCGAACGTGTTGACCGATACGTCAACCGCGGTCTTGATGCGGTCGTCACCCCGCAGCCGAACGACCTCGGGAGTGATCATCGCCGACGCAACGTTGGACGTAGCGCCTTCGTTGTCGGCAGTATCGATCGCTGTCGCGCGGTAGAAGTACATGACGTTGGTGTCAACCGCAGTATCGGTGTAGCTGGTCTGACCCGAGGGTAGTGTGTCCACGAGCGTGAAGGGTCCACTCTCGGAGAGTGCCCGGTACAGCTGGTATCCGGCCAGGTCCGGCACGTCGACTGCGTTCCAGCTCACCAGGATGCTGTCTACACCCGCGACAGCGGCGAGGTTGACCGGCGCCGGCGGCGCTTGATCATCGACGAGCGTGAAGGTGATGGTCTCGGTGGCTATCTGGCCGAGGTCGTTCGTGGCCGTCACGACCAGCGTGTAAGTGCCGGGCGCAGAGACCTCAGTGCCGAGCGCGAACGGCTGGCCGTCCAGCGTGGCCGAGATGTCCGCCTCAGGGTCGCTTGCGGTCGCCGCGGGCGTGACCGGGGCGGTGTACGTGGCGCCGTCCTCGACGCCCGTGACGGTGAGGATGAGGTCCGGCAGTGCGGTGTCGATCTCGAAGGTGACCGTCACCGTCGTCAGGTTCCCGGCCGCGTCCTCGGCGGTGGCGACGAGGGTGTAGGTGCCGTCGGAGGTGATCTCGGTGCCCGAGACGTACGGGACGCCGTTGAGCGTCACGGTCTCACTCGTCTCACCCGTGATGGTCACGACCGGCGTCACGGGGGCGTCGTAGAGGCCGCCGTCGGTCACCCCGGTGACCTCGACGACCGGTGCGGTCGTGTCGATGGTGAAGCTCACCGTGTCGGAGGCGCTGTTGCCCGCCGGGTCGGTCGCGGTCACGAGGAGCGTGTAGGTCCCCTCCGCCGTGACCGTGTCACCGAGGGTGAACGGCGCGCCGTCGAGGGTCGCGACGAGGAGGGCCTCGGGGTCACCCGACGAGGCCTGGGGCGTCACGGGCTGGGCGGTGACGAGACCGTCTGAGGGCACGGTGATCGTCACGTCGGGTGCGGTCGTGTCGATCTCGAAGGTGACCGTCACGCTCGTGGTGTTGCCCGCGGCGTCCTCAGCGGTCACGACGAGTTCGTAGGTGCCGTCGGAGGTGACCTCGGTGCCCGAGACGTACGGGACGCCGTTGAGCGTCACGGTCTCACTCGTCTCACCCGAGATGGTCACGACCGGCGTCACGGGGGCGTCGTAGAGGCCGCCGTCGGTCACCCCGGTGACCTCGACGACCGGTGCGGTCGTGTCGATGGTGAAGCTCACGGTGACGCTTGTCAGGTTCCCGGCCGCGTCCTCGGCGGTCACGACGAGTTCGTAGGTGCCGTCGGAGGTGACCTCGGTGCCCGAGACGTACGGGACGCCGTTGAGCGTCACGGTCTCACTCGTCTCACCCG
>Ga0209164_1000140_pt1 | contig 230051 bp, 190 predicted proteins | sample MTBNYHSulfiMetaG_FD_187458 | JGI IMG/M metagenome (GOLD analysis project Ga0209164, IMG submission 187458) | Enrichment culture microbial communities from rom New York Harbor, USA that are MTBE-degrading - MTBE-NYH (New York Harbor Sulfidogenic)... | ecosystem: Environmental > Aquatic > Marine...
AAACCACCCTGTCAACCCCTTTTCCCCATCACCCTCAAATTCCACATCACCCTCAAAATACCCTCTCTGTCGCTCCTACGACAACCTAAACCGCCATGCACAAAACCACTCCGCAGGATGCTCATCAGGTGGACACCCAATGCACTCAGTCTCAATGCGCGGATCAATGGTCCTGGCAAAATAGGGGTACTCCACCAATCCGGCGGACTTGCAGGGATAATCCGGAAGTCCTCGTCTCTGACGTGCCGCCTGAACGCGACATTCGTTGATCCGAAAAACGATACAGTTATCATCGACGTCCTCGATGCTGTATTTATTGATAAAGGCATACATGCGGTAGGTCAATGCTTTCTTAAGTGCCGGAATGCCGCCTTTTTCCGGCAGGCCCAGCAGATCCATGATCCGCGATGCCTCATATGGGGAATAGCGGGTCCAACAGGTGTCGTTGCAACGTTTGGCATCGGTCATCCCGAAATTTGTCTCGACCGCCTGAAACCAGATGCCATCGTTGGCCAGCCAGTTGATGCCGATCTTCTGGATCAGGTCAACCAGCGTTTCCCGAGGCAGGGATCTCAACGCCGTCGGAACGCCATTTTCCACGGAAAACCCGAGGGTCTTGCCCAGGCGGGTGATCTGGTTCCCAAAACTGGCATCCCACACCTCTTTTTCAACCGCAAGAGCGTTGCTCATCCCAATCTGATGTTCGACCTCCGCAAACCAAGCGCCATAATGGACAACAATCCGCCGAAAAGCATCCATCACCAATTTCACCAACGCCTCGTTATCCGCTTGCGCCACCATCTCCTCGATGTCCATTTTTTCCTCCTTGCTCAAAAATTCGGCCGCATGGGACGTATAACCGTCCGCCCCCGGTCCGATATGAAGATTGCAGGATCCGAAAGGACGACGTTGATCCGGCGTCCGGTCTCCCTATAGGTATATTCGGGTTCATCGTTACTCAACTTTCGGCTTTCATAGGCCGGTGCCGGGAGGATACGGCCCGCGCCCCACGCGATTTCGTTCAAGTGCCGCTAAAGCTCACCGCTGAATGGGAACGGGCCGTATCCTCCCGGCACCTCTTTCCGGTCATCGCCATGAAGTTGAAAGTTGAAATCGTTATAAATAATGCCTCGATAGCGGTCATTCACGATAGGTCTGACTCTGAAAAGGACTCCACCTCGTAGACATGAACCTTGACGGCAGCATCCTTCCAGCAGTCGCCTTTCATCCCGGCCTTGAGGCACAGATGTTCCAGAAACTGTTCCTTGTCTGGCAACTGACGCCACACCTGCGGAAGAAAAGTTGAATGGCGTCCGCCCTTGGTCAGAATCACGCCGTGAACTCCGGGCTTCAGCTGGGCCAAAAGCGCCTCTGGGCTTTGAAACACCAAAGGTTGCGGCGGTGTCAGCACACTGATTTCAATTTCGATTTCCCCGAGCTCCCTTTCCTCCAGTGCTGGAAATCGCGGATCCCGAAATGCCGCGTTAAGGGCATTCTCATGAATCCCGTCGATCAACGGAGCGATCGGTTCAATGATGCCGATACACCCTCGAAGGGCCTTCTTCTTGTGGAGAGACACAAAACAGCCCCGCCGTTGCCCCAACTGCGGAGAAAGCGCCTTCATCCGCACCGCCTCTCCTTTTGATCCGAGCTTTGATACGATGGCCGCGCGCGCCACCGTCAGCAAGGTTTGCTTATCTTCGTCGGCCAGCTGTTTCATATCATCCATCTCCATTTCAGATCCAACGCCTTCCGTTTATTTCCTGAAAAACGCCCACCACATAAATCCTAGAAATGCAACGGTTGCCAGAAGGCTCATGCCGTAGCCCTTCCAGTCAAAGGGTTTTCTGGCGATGCCGTGCCGGTTGGGTTCACCAACCTTACGCTTACACGAAAAACACCGTGTCTCGCTGACTTTCAGGTTGGCGGAACAATATGGGCATCTCTTTACAGCAATTTTTTTGCTCATGTGCGGTGCCTCCATTCACGACATCTCGGAGCGTCCTGCAGCCCCATTCGACTGTGGCCGGCATCGAACTCATCATTCAACCATTTCCGCGTTGATGGTGATGTCACTGTTTTCCCTGACCTTAGCCAGCCAGTCGCCAAATATCTTCATCTGCTTCTGCTGCCGGAGCCGTGCCTTTACAATAGCCTTCTCGGGTTCGAAAGTATCTGGGGCCGGCGTCCGCCTATCCACAAATCTTATCACGTAATTCCCGCTCCGCCCTTTGATGGGTGCCTCGGGCAACGACGCACTTTTCGACAGTTCAAAAGCAGCCGTGGCGATCTCAAGAGACCGCCCGATTTCCGGTATCGTCTCGTTACGTTTGAAAAATCCCGTTTCCTTGACGCCCAGGCCCATTCTGGCAGCCTCATCCGCCATGACTGCCCCGTTCTTGAGGGCGGCTAAAAAGGTCTGGGCATCGGCCAAGGCCTTTTCTGCCTGCCGGCTGCTGACGAGATCGTCCCTTACCCTGTCCTGCACATCAGCAAAGGGGGCCACTTCCTCGGGCACTCTCTTTAGCACCTGAATCAGATAGTATCCATCACCGTAATCCTGAATGTCGCTAATCTGCATGTCTGTCAGTTCAAAGGCGGTCCGGGCAAAACGCGTAGGATCGTTAACGCCATCAGGCCCCTTTGTCAGGGTAAAAAAATCTGTTTCCTTCACGTCGACACCCTTGTTTTCCGCCGCCGTTTTCAAATCATCCCCCTCGTATGCGGCATCATAGATCAATTCGGCATTCTCGTAGGCCAGCGCCCTCGACCTTTCATCCTTTAATTTTTTAATAATCTCCTCATCAACCTCTTCCAGGGTCTTTTCGAAAGCCTCGTTGACCGCTTCAACCTTGATGATATGCCACCCAAACTGAGTACGAACAGGATCGCTGATCTCTCCAGCCTTCATGGAAAAGGCCTGGTCCGCAAATGGTTTGACCATGATCTCCCTCTTGAACGTTCCCAAATCGCCGCCACGGTCCTTGCTGGAGTCCTCGGAGTAGGTTTTAGCGAGTTCACCAAAATCCTGTCCGCCTCTCGCCAGCGCCAGAACCGTCTCGGCTTTTTTCCGTTGTTCCGCCACTACTTCCGGGGAGCTGTCATTTTCAAGTTTGAACAGAATATGGCGCGCCTTAACCGTTTTCGGCACGGTGAATTCATCTGGATGATCCTCGAAGTAGGTCCTGACATCCTCATCCGTCACCGTAATGCTGTCCGCGAAATCCTGGGGGTTGAAAAAGGTATATTGGGCCTTGAGCTTGAGCTCTGTCTTGTAGTTATTCTGATTGGCATCAAAATATTTCCGAACATCTTCATCTGTTACGTCGAGGTTTTGATACCGATCCGGTTCAAAAACCACGTAAGCGATGTTGACGGCGGCGTTCTCCCAAAGGTACCAATCCAGGGCTTCCTGATCCGAAACCCTGACGCTATCCATAATGAACTGCCGCAACTTGTCGATCAGAATGGCCTCCCGTTGATTTTTCTCGAATTCCTCCGGTGTCAGCCGATTCATATTCAACAGCCGGGTATAGACGCGGCTGTCGAACGCACCATTATTCTGGAAGGCGGGTATGGTCTGAATGGATAAGGCCAATTCATCGTCAGTTACGCGAAAATTGAGTTTTTCGGCCTCCTGGCGCAGAAGAACCTGATTGATCAATTGCTCGAGGGCCTGCTTTTTGAGCCCGAACATTCGGATCATATCCTCGTTGAATTGATCCCCGAACTGGCTCCGATAACGTTCGATGAGATTATTGTAGGACTGGTTGTAAGCCTCGACCGTAATGGGCGTTTCATTCACGACAGCCACTTTTTCCAACCGACCTGACCGGAAATTCCCCACCCCCCAGAAAACAAAGACGACGACAATGGCGCCAAGGATCACCTTGATAAACCAACTACCCGCTTTCTCCCGCATTAGCTTGAGCATGTTTTTCCACCTCGTTCATGTGGTATTCCCACGATTTGCCGACAATATATCACCCACCGACACCCAACAGCGTCAGGCAACGGGCGACGCCCTCGGCATCACCGGAAACTGGCGGTCGAAGCCGAAGGTTGAGTCAATATATTGGATAAAAAAGGTTTTATTCTATTCATTATCGCCTTTTTTGTCAACAGTTCTCTTTTCGCGTTAAGACGCTCTCTTATTGAGAAAATAAAATCGTAAAAAATTAATGTTGACACGCCAACAAGTTTTTGCTAAATCCTCCTCCACCTTTTGGGGCTGTAGCTCAGCTGGGAGAGCGCATGACTGGCAGTCATGAGGCCAGGGGTTCGAGCCCCCTCAGCTCCACCAAAAAAAAGAAAAAGGCCTTGGCGATGAATATATGCCGGGCCTTTTTTATTTCCGTATTAACCTCAAACCGCAGGCAGTTTCGGTCAGATACCGCTTCATTCAAGTTGAGTCAGAATGTTCTATCCCCATTTCCCCTTGATTCGATGGAATTTCGCCCGTCCCGAGGGAAAAGGAAATGGGCAATGCCGGGCATCTCATCCGTATGATTATTCTGTTGCAATCGGACCTGATATGAAGTAATAGTAAAAAAATTTAATAAATTCGGCAATATTATAATATGAGTCGAAACGTATTTCGTCATCTTTATTGTTTTTTTGCCGAACGGATACGCACATGAGGCCTGAAAACACCACCGCAAAAATCGAGATCGCCTCCCCGGAAGACAATACTCTGAAGATTAAGCTACGCGGGCACTGGGATATAAAGGACGGTCTGCCGTCGGCAGATGCCGTCCTCAGTCGGATTGCTCCAGGCTCCGTTGAGCAGGTGATTCTGGATGGAAGCGCCGTCGTCGCATGGGACAGCAGCCTGCTCAGCTTTATCCTAAAAGTGTCTCAGTTGCTTGAACAAAAAAATATTCAGACGGATTTGTCTCACCTCCCTCAGGGTGTTCAGGGTCTGATCTCTTTGGCCGCCGCTGTCCCCGAACGCAAGGGTGCTCGCCGAAAAGAGCGACGCCCCGCGTTGCTCGAGCGCATCGGAACAAATGCGGTGTCCGCCGCGACATCCGCTCGTGAAATGGTCGATTTTATCGGGGCGGCCTCCCTTGCCTTTTTTCGGCTCATACGAGGGCGGGCTCGCTTCCGCCGCTCGGATTTTGCCGAGATCATTCATGACTGCGGCCCGGGCGCGTTTTCCATCGTCAGCCTCATTAGCATCCTGGTCGGGCTCATCCTGGCTTTTGTCGGAGCAATTCAGTTGCAGATGTTCGGCGCGGAAATCTATGTGGCGGACCTTGTCGGGCTCGGCATGGCGCGAGAGATGGGGGCCATGATGTCCGCCGTCATCATGGCGGGCAGAACCGGCGCAGCCTTCGCAGCGGAGCTCGGCACCATGCAGGTCAACGAGGAGATCGACGCGCTCACGACCCTCGGCATATCGTCCATGGAGTTCCTGGTTCTGCCGAGACTTCTGGCCTTGATGCTGATGATGCCTCTTCTCTGCCTTTATGCAAACCTCATGGGAATCACCGGCGGGGCCATTGTGGCAGTGACGGTGCTGGACATCAATGCGTCGGCGTATCTTCTCCAGACCCGTGAAGCGATTCCCCTTGTCCATTTCACGGTGGGCCTCATCAAGAGCGTCGTCTTCGGGGTGATCGTCGCTCTGGCCGGGTGCCTCAGGGGAATGCAGTGCGGTCGGAGCTCATCAGCCGTGGGCGTGGCAGCGACTTCCGCCGTAGTCACCGCCATCGTGTTCATTATTGTTTCGGACGCCATCCTCACGGTGGTTTTCAATTTTATCGGGATGTAGCCCGCCCAAACGCAACCTCTACAACGGTTAAGGACAAAAGCCGTACCATGAAAGCCAATACCAACCCGACCTTCATCGGCATTTTCGTTCTGGGGGCGATTCTTCTGCTCACCTTGGGCGTCCTCGTCTTCGGGTCCGGAAAATTTTTCCGGGAGACCCAAACCTTCGTCCTGTTCTTTCAGGGCGACGTGGCCAACCTCAGACCCGGCGCGCCCGTGACCTTCCGAGGGGTCAAGATCGGTTCGGTCACCAGCGTCGTTCTGAATTTCGACGCCCAGGACATGTCCCTAAGGATTCCCGTCCTCATCGAGATCGACCAGAGCCAGATCCGCATGGTTAACGGCTACATCCCGGATGAAAAACGGCGGAACATCATGCTCGAACTCGTCAACATGGGGCTCCGCGCCCAACTCCGGATGCAGAGCATTTTGACAGGGCTACTCTCGGTAGAGCTCGATTTTCATCCCGAAGCCCCACCAGGGATGGTGGGAGAAAAGGTCGCTTTCGACGACCGGGAGTACCTGGAACTGCCGACCATCCCCTCAGAGATTGAACGGCTGCAAAAGACCCTTAAGCAGTTGCCCTTTGAAACCATGGTCGCCAAGGCCATCAGTTCCCTCGAAGCCCTGGAAGGAATACTGCAATCCGAAGAAATGAAAAAAGCCGTGGAATCCTTCACCCAGACCATGACCCATATCGAGGACTTGACCGTCCTACTTAACCAGAAACTCCCGGGAACCATGGACACGGCCGGCCGGGTACTGGCGGATATCCGTCGCCTCGTGAAAGACATGGACGAAAGACTCGTTTCCGCCGGCACCAAACTCGACGCGACCTTGGAAGAAACCCGTCGTACGGCTCGAAGCACCGAGCTTCTCCTGGACAACCTCAACACCCAGGTACGCCCGATAACCGACAGTTTCGGAGAGACCCTGGTATCCACCCGCGCCGCCCTTAAACAGATGGAAGAGAGCCTATCGGCGGTGATGGGTATCGCCTCGAAAGATACGGCAATGGGATATAAACTTTACAGCACCCTGGACGAACTGTCAGAGGCGGCACGCGCGGTACGTATATTTGCGGACTACCTCGAACGCCACCCCGAGGCCCTGATTCGCGGGAAAGGAGAAACACAATACCCATGAAGCGACGATATCCGCTGCCATTCGTGGTTTTAACCCTGATTGTGTTCTGTGCCGCAGGTTGTGTCCGGACTGCATCGACACGATTTTATACCCTGAGCGCCCTTTCCGGCAGCGAAGACCGTATTCCCGAAGCCGCTAGCGATTCACCCATCGGCATCGGCCCGGTCAATCTCCCGGACTATCTCGACCGCCCCCAGATCGTCGTTCGCACAAGCCCTCATGAACTTCGCCTGGCGGAGTTCGACAAATGGGCCGGAGCTCTTAAATACGCCGTTCCCCGGGTGATCGCTGAAAATCTCTCCACCCTTCTTGCATCGGATCGCGTGTTCGTATTTCCCTGGAGAAGCGCCTTGTCAATCCGGTATCAGGTCGTTATCGACATTATACGATTCGACACCCAGCTGGGAGCTCACGCCGACCTGGAAGCCCAGTGGACGATATTTGAAAACGAGGGGCGAACACCGGTCGTGACCCGGAGATCGATCCTCAGAAAATCGACTACGGCATCCGATTACGCCGCGTTGGTTGTGGCCGAAAGCGAGGCTCTCTCGGAACTCAGCGGGGAAATCGCCAAAGCCCTTGTGGAGATTCAGCGTCCTTGAACCCGGTTGGATCCCATCAGATGTCCCATTCAAAACAAGGAGCATCCATGCCTCGAAAAAATGACAGGGCCGCCGAAAAACCTTTTGCCGTCAGCGTCCTGGCCATCACTGCCATCACACTGGCCTGTCTCGTTATCGGCGCATACGCTGTCTACAAGATCGTCGTCGGGAAGGACGCATCGGAGGGCGTGCCATTGCCGGCCCCTTCTCTGCCTTCGGCATCCAATACGGCGACGCTGGGCACGTTTGATTACAGCAGTGCCGTGAAAACCCTGGATGGAAAGGAAAAAGCGCTGACCACCCTAAAAGGGAAGGTGGTCTTCCTCAACTTCTGGGCCAGCTGGTGTCCGCCGTGCATCGCCGAGTTGCCCGATATCCAGCGGCTCCACAGCATGACGGCGGACAGCGACGACATTGTCCTTCTGCTGGTGACCACCGAGGATGCCGAGAGCATCAGAATGTTCATGGCGCGGCGAAACTATGATTTCCCGGTATACATCGCCCGGAACCAGCTTCTGGATGCCTTCAGTGTAAAGGCCTATCCCGCGACCTTTGTGCTGGATCGTAATGGTGTAATCCGATTCAAGCATATGGGTGCCGCAAAGTGGACTACCCCGGCTTTCCTGGATTACCTCCGGGATCTGGTCAAGAATCCATTATAGCAGGCAAGGTGTGGCGGACCCCGGCTTCAATCCTCGGGCTCCTGGAGGATCCGAATTTTCTTGCTGCCGGACGGCCTGTCCCGGATTGACACAGAGTGCGCCGCCGATGCGGGTATGCACAATGCCGGACCGATGGGGTGATTCATGGATATGGCCATGGAGGGATACCAACAGAAGCCCTTTGTCGGCCCAGCGTTTGATGAACCGACGGATACTGATACTGCCCACATGAAGACCGCTTTCGATGACGTCGAGGGGTGTGCCGTATGGTGGGGAATGGGAAACGAAAATAAAAGGCCCTCGAATCTGGGTCGAAAGGCGATCCAGGTCGATCGCGATGGTATCTTGGGTATCCATATCCAGGGTATGGCCTTCAAGACGTCCATTGCTGGAGAGATACCCGTTCAGCCGAACACGGTTCTCAGGAGGATAAGGCCATCCCGGAGCGTCCGGCTTTTCCAAGTCTTTCCGGCTGAAGGGCGTTGGCGGTACGCACATATAGCCGAAGATATCGATTTCAGAAGGAATTTTTCCCAAGCCGAACCGGTGGCGTCGCATGTGCAGCAAATGGAACAGGATGCCGTCGTAAGGAGAAAGCAGCCTACGCCCGAATATCCAATCGTCATTCCCCAGATCGAGATAGATGGGAATGGGACACTTTTTGTAAAAGACGGTAAACGCAGGAATCATGACCTGACGAAGGTAGGCCGCTTGCGCCCCGAGAGGTCCAAGGGCGTCCCAGCGAGGCAGGTGATGGGGAATGATGTCCCCGCCGATGATGACAGCGCCAACCTCGGCTGCCAAAGCCGCTTCCAACATCGTTTGTAGATGATCAGGATCAGCATGAATATCAGAAGCATAGAGAATTTTCATTTGCCTGTGACATAGCTCTTCCGCAGCCTGCCGGAAATGACCGGCAGCCGCGCCGTATCCGGCGGCTGGAAATCGAGAACGGACGCCATGAAATTCATGATGATGCGATAGGTCACCCCCCATAGCAACTCCCTGCGGCCATCGCTTTCGAACATGAAACTCGGGAAATCATCAGATTTGCGATTAAAGCGCTGTTCAATACGGGGGGAAAAAGAGACACGATAATTGGCGTATCGCTCTTTTTCCCAAAACCATTTCATGGGGATATGGATAATCCTGTCGACCTCCCAATTGGGACGGAAGCGCCGCTGACGCGAAACCCAACCGACCATAGGATAAATTTTCCGGCGGAACAGCCGCAGGCATGACGGCGGCATGGGCCCAAGAAATCGGAACCCCATGGGATTCAGGCGCATCTCCTCGAATCCCTCCCGCAGACCAGTGGCCAGAAGAAGAGACATGGCGTTTTCGTTCACACCGCTTTCGTCCTGCCATCGGGGCCAGTAGGTCCATCGCTTGAGAGGCATCCCCGGGAGGGTCAGCATTCTCGAAAGGATCCCATCCAACGCAGGCGTGATGCCGCCGCCCGGGCAACAGATGTCCCCCGGCTGTCGGACTTTATCGGACCGTTTGTTGAGGATAAGACAAGGCCCCAGGCCGTTCTGTCCGCATTGGGGCCCGATCAGCAGGAGAACCGCCGATGATGCCGGTCCCGGACTGAAAGCGGCCCTGTCTCTAACATAGTCCCTTCGGCTGATGTCAAAAAGCCGACGAGATATATGCCTCAACAGCCTTTCGGGATCCTCGAGCAAGTCCCGCTTGTCGACGGGATGTGAAATAGCATTATGGTTCTGATACATGTTATCTCCCGGCATTGATACCATACTCAACTTTCGCTGTTCAGGGGCCGGGAAAACAAGGGACGGCCGAGCCCTGTCAGCATTGCTTAACCGGCCACCATCAAACAAGCCGAAACTTGAACACGCTACAATATAATTAACAACGTCTGTTTTCTCAATGATTTTCAGCATACACCGGGATTGGAAATTGAAAAAACAGCAAACTTATGCTATTCAATTCGACATGAACACCCCCCGAAACCATGATGCCCACCCCAGACCCAGTGTGCCACCGACCGTCGGGTTGTCATCCGGAAAGAGAGCAGTCACCCATCATGAATCTCACCGCGCTGATAAAAGAGCTTCAAGACATTTACGAGGATTTTGAAACGGCCGTCGCCGGCTACAGGGCATTCGGCGTCTGCTGGGCCGGCTGCGCTTTCTGCTGCACGACGGTGGGTGATGTCGATATCACCACCCTAACCGTTTCAAGACGTCCGGAAAACCAACCCGCCATTACCAAACTGCCGTCATACCCAGCCTGAAAGGAGCGGAATGAAGAACGATATCATCACCGCCTGCACCATGGACTGCCCGGACGCCTGCTCCATGATCCTCACGCAGCACCCCGACGGGAGCGTCCGCCTCCGAGGCAATCCGGACCATCCCTTCACCGCCGGATTCATCTGCAAAAAGATCAAGCATCATCTCCGGCGTCGCCAATCCCCGGACCGCATCACCCGTCCCCTATTGCGCCGTGGGAACGGATGGCAGGCTATCAGCTGGGATGACGCCCTGGACCTCTGCACAAAAAACATCGACGCCCTCCGCCATGAGCCGGCATCGATCCTGCACATCATGAGTGACGGCGCCAAAGGGGTGCTCAAGCAGGCAACCAAACTGTTTTTCGCCCGGCTTGGCGCCACCCGAACCAAGGGATCCCTTTGCGACGCCGCGGGCTTCATTGCCTGCGTCCAAGACTTCGGTTCCCGAAAAAACAATACCATTGAGGATCTGATGAATGCCGACCGCATCGTCAACTGGGGCAAGGATTTCTCCCGGAGCTCGATCCACATGTCGGCCATCATCCGAAACGCCCGCAAATGCGGCACAAGCGTGCTCACCATCTCCCCTGGCGGTGACGGCAACGACGCCTTCTCCGACACTTTTATCCGCATTCGGCCGGGTTCGGACCGGTTTCTGGCAGCGGCTGTCGCCAAACGTTTCATCGACGATGACCTGATCCCCGAGGCGATCCTCGCCCGAAGTCAGAATTTCCCGCGATTTCGGGAAACCCTCTCAACATTTTCCCAAACCCGCCTGTTGAAACAGTGTGATGTCACCCCAAGGGATGTCGACGCTCTTTTCGGGTTCTACGCATCCGATACTCCGACGGCCACCATCATCGGAGCGGGACTTCAGCGCTACATGCGGGGTGGAGAAAACGTTCGGTTCATTAACGCACTGGCGCTCCTGTCCGGCAACATAGGCCGAAAGGGCGCTGGAAGCTATTTCCATCTCCATTCCCTGGGAAATTTCAATCTGGACTGGACCCGGGATCCAGAGAGAAAACAACGACGGGCCTTTCCTATGGCCGCCGTGGGCCGGGAGATCCTCGCCGCCGATCCGCCTGTCCGAATGCTTTGGGTCAACGGTGTCAATATCGCAAACCAGGGCCCCGACAGCCATAAGATCATCCAGTCCTTTGCATCGGTCCCTTTCAAGGTGGTGGTGGACGCCTTCATGAACGACACGGCCGAACGCGCCGACCTTATCCTCCCCGCCGCCCTGATGCTCGAACAGGAGGATGTAATCGGTTCCTTTCTCCACGACTACGTTCAGCATGTGCCGGCCGTGCTCAAACCACCGGGGGAGGTCCGAACCGATTACGATATCATCTCGGAGCTGGGCAAACGGCTCTCGCCACCCATCTTCCTGCCACCTCCTGAGGACTGCTTCGAGCAGGCCCTTGACTCGCCGCTGATCGAGGGTGGCTGGACAGCCCTCCGGTCGAGGGGCACCCTGCGAGCCCAAAAACCCGACATCGCCTATGCGGATATGATCTTCGACCACGCCGACGGTAAGGCCAGACTCCCCGTGGCACTCCACGACGAACTCGACCCACCGGAGGCATTTCCCCTGCGGTTTTTGACTCTGGTGCGCCGCGAGGCGATTCACTCTCAAATGCTTCCAGAAAACCAGGAAATTCCTCCCAGGATCTGGATCTCTCCCGACTGTCCGAGCCTGAAAACCATCAATATGGAAAAACCGGTGGACGTCGTTTCTCCCCTGGGGCGACTCCGGGTCTCTCTGCACATGCTCTCGGGACTCCATCCCGGAGCCGTCGTCTATCGTCGGGGGGATTGGATGAAGTTGGGCGGGGGCGCCAACCAGCTGGTCGCCGCCGAATTGACCGACATCGGCGGCGGAGCGGCCTTTTACGATCAATATGTGAGACTTGAAAATAATGAGGTGTAGCGAGCAATCCGTCCATGACCGACTGATGGCCTACTGCAGCAAGTGGTCCGAGGAGATCGACGGCCTCTCCGACGATGCCGCCCGCATCGCTTATTTCCGTAATGCCCTTCCCCACCTGCTCCTGAACCGAGCACTGGTTCGCTGTCTCCTTGAAGACATCCGGGCGGGCCGCCCCTATCCTGACACCCGAAAGGTCGGTTTTTTCGAGAATGAAATCCTGCTCTATTTGGATACATATGGGCGATATTCCCTTCGCCTCTATTTTCATGCGGGCCGCGAATACACGGTCATTCACGACCATAATGCCTGGGGCGTGTCCGGGGTGTCCTGGGGAAGCCTGGGCGTCGTCAGATACCGCCTGATGGAAGACGACCACAAAGCAGGGGAGACCGTCCATGGCGAGCATTCCAGGTACGCACGAATCGAGAAAATCGACCACCGTATCCTCTCCGCCGGCGAGGTCGCCGTCACCCATCCCCTGGCCCCGGGCATCCACCAGACCGGCAACCCGGGACCCCACCCCAACATGATGGTCACGGTCTACGGCCGCCCCGCCCGACGGCTCTATATCCAGGAATATGATTCCGTCACCCGCCATGTCTCTCGACGCTATCCGCCGAGGATCCGGAAGCAGCGATTGGCGGGGGAGATTCTGAGCGCGTTCCGTTGATTCCACCCAAAGCGTCATCAACTCAATAATACCAAGTCAGCCAAAGGTAGGCAGCGTTGGCCGGCACGGCACGGGCGTCCGTTCCGGAGATGTGGAATCCGCCAAACTCGGTGCCCGAGCCACCCCAGTAAAGGGTCGCGCCAGCCATGAACTCCAGATCCTCGGTGATGCTCCACACGCAACGGGGCTGGATGATTCCGGACGGATCCTCCAGGTTGTTGATGAAGGTTACGTAGGCGTTGAATAGCGGATGAAGTTCTATCCCGATATGGGGAACCAGGTAAAGGCGCCCCAGGGTGAAGGCCTCGCCCCGGGCCAGGGCCGCCGCGAGGTCGGGCGTATCGGCGGCATCCGAATAGTCGTCCAGCCCCAAACCGTTATAATGCGCTTCCAGAAACCCGTAAAAGTTTTTGTTCCACCCGGTCCATGAGATATCGATGTTGGCCACTGCGGAAAGATACCCTCCTGAGGGTCTGTCGGGAGGAAGGACCGTCCAGGTGGCGTCCACCCGCCATGCCGCGCCGGCAAGGTAGCCCACCGCACCGCCCCCCGCCACGATGGTGTCGTGGTTCACGGCAGCCAAAAGCGTCCACTCCGTCGTTCCCCACGGAAGACGGAGCTTCGACCCAACAGCGGATTCATCCCATTCCACCGCTCCGTTTTCAGGGTTGCGCCGCGGGACCCCGATCACCTGTAAATCGCCGTTCTCTCCAACCGGTCGGAGAAACAGTGCCATATCGTCCCCAACCTTGTAGTCCCGGACAACGTCGGTTGGGGCAAACGGATTGAAGAGATCCATGGGGTTGAAAATCATCCCGTTCCCCCAGGTCACAGCCTGACGACCGAGCCTGACGCTTCCCCAGGACCTGTCTATAGCCAGAAAAAGCCGATCGAGGCGATGATAGAACGCCCCCTCGGCCCCGTTGTGGATCACATGAGTGAGGTCCATGAGCCGACGATCGTCGGACAGGGGCCCGGGTTGAGACACGAAGAGGCCGTCCGGTAACCTGACGTTGGTGAACTGCAGGAGCTCGCGCCCCTTTTCCCACGTGTCTCCGCCCACGACAACGCCTTCGTAATGGGTTTCGAAGCGCCCCCACTCCCCCAGAAAGATCTGGTTCTTGAGCCGGAGTTCCGCTGAACCGTCCTCATAGGTACCCGTCCCCACCCATTGATAAAAGCTTTGGTCGTCAGGCCGGGAGAGCCCCCCCTGGAGCTTCAGGTGCCCTCCCCATTCGAGGGAAAGCACCCCAGAGGGCTCTTCACTGGGGGCCGGTCCCTCGTAGGCCTTCGAAATCCATGGGCCGGCCGGAATTCCGATGCAGAGCCCAACGGCCGTCAACAGGATGGCCAAAGGCTGTCGGCACCAAATCCTGCATCGCGTCATTTCCGGACATCTTCGGCCACCCGGCCGTCCCGGATCATCACCAGCCGCCGGGCCCGGGCCATCACCCGTTCGTCGTGGGTTGAAAAGATAAACGTCACCGTCTTCTTCTCGTTCATATCCTTCATGATCTCGAGAAGGCCGATACCGGTCATGGAATCGAGGTTGGCAGTAGGTTCGTCCGCCAGCACGATGGCGGGGTCCGAGACGATAGCCCGGGCCACGGCCACCCGCTGCTGCTGCCCGCCCGAAAGTTCGGCCGGCCGCCGGTCGTACAGGCCTTCAAGTCCCACCTCGTCCAGCATGGAGCGGGCCCTCTCCCGCCGCTCCTTATGGGGAACCCCTTGTAGGAGCATCACATACTCCACATTTTCGAGGGCTGACAGGACCGGAATCAGGTTGTAGGCCTGGAAGACGAACCCGATCCGTCGAAGCCTGAGTTCCGCAAGATCGACGGCCTTCATCCGACCGAAATGACGGCCGTCCACGACGATCTCCCCCGCGTCAGGAGCGTCCAGGCCGCCGATGAGGTTGAGCAGTGTCGTCTTGCCGGATCCCGAGGGGCCGGCAAGGGCCATGAATTCCCCCTTCTCCACCGACAGGTTGATCCCCCGCAAGGCAGAAACCGCTATTTTCCCCTGCCGGTAGGTTTTGACGACCTCTCTGCATACCACCATCTCCATGGGCAATGCCCCTCCCCTCTCCCTTTCAGTCTTCAGCCTCAAACACGTGCCATGGCAGCCACCGGCGTGATTCTGGACGCCTTTAACGCAGGATAGAGACTCACGACAAGTCCCAAACCCCATACCGTCAGGTTGGCCTCCAGGACGCTCGTCCAGGAAAACGACGGATAGATCACCCTGGGCATACCCGCATACTCCACCCCTGCGGCAAAAGCGGAGAGGTCAATGCCGTTCTCCGCCAGGGCCGCCACGGCTGAAAAAGCCGCTGCATTCCCCGCCGCCATTCCCAGGAGTAAAAGCAGAGCGGATTCAATCAACACTCCCCGAACGATCCCTCCGGCCTTCATGCCCAAGGCCCGCAGCAACCCGAACTCCCGCATACGCTCGAACACCGCCATAAGCAAGGTGTTCACGATCCCGAACCCCATGGCGATGAAGACCACCAGGTACCAGACCACCGTGAAGCCTTCGTTCATCTCGATGTAGGCAGTAAGCATCGGCAACAGTTCCCGCCAGGTATGGATCTCGTAAGTTCCCGGCAACGCGATCTTCAGCATGTCGGCCAAAGGCTCTGGGTCCCCGCCGTCGGGCAAAAGAACGGCAATCTCGGAAATCCCCTTACCCAGCTTCAACATTTCCTGGGCCGCCGGCAGAGAGACGAAGACGAAGTGCTTTTCCGTGGCGGCCAGCTCCGTACGGAAAATGCCGACGATCGTGAAAGCTCTCGAGGCCATCTCCCGGTCGGCGGCCTGGGCAATGAGTACCAGCTTTCGCCCAACGCGGGTCTCGAATTTTTCCGCGAGCGCCTGCCCCACCACGATGCCGTATGGATCCCCAGGTTTCAGGTTCCGGCCTTCCGCCACCGCTGATCCGATAAAGGACACCCCCGCCTCACGTTCCGGCTCGATCCCAACCAGGGTCACGCCGGCCGAATGGCGGGCATTGCCGGCTACAGCGCTGACCCGTACCCGTCGACTCCATCGAGTTCCCGGCGGCAGGGCTGATATCGTGGCTGCCACTGGCTCAGCCGGGTCCGCCATGGTGTTCTCCACGACTGGATCCTCCCGGTATCCGCGATGGTGGATCTGAAGACTTCCCACCAGTGTGGAGATGCTGTTGCGGACCATCTGCTCACCCACCCCCTCCATAAGCGCGGCAATGAAGATCATGCCAAATACCCCGATGCTCACGGCTATGAAAATGACCGCCGTCCGCCGGGGGTTTCGCCAAAGGTTCCGCCAGGCCAACCGAAGCGTCATCATCAATCCGCGATCCTTTCGTTATGCATCGCTCATGGCCGTTACCGGCGTGAGCCGCCGCACCCGAAGGGCCGGCCAGAGGGCCGCCCAAAAAGTGATGAAACAGACCAGAAGCGGCCCAATCAGGAGCGAAGGTGCCGTCAGGATGGGATACATTCGGCCGGAAATGCCGTACTGTCTTAGAATCTCAGAGGCGCTCCCGAAATCGATCCCGACGACCTGGTAGTAAAGGGTCACAAGACTTCCCAGGGCCATCCCGGCTACCATGCCCACGAGGGTCATCATCATGGATTCCGTGAGGAGAAGCCGGGTCAGGCGCCCCGCGCTGGTCCCGATAGCCATGAGAATGCCGAACTCTCGAGTCCGTTCGAAGATCGCCATGAGAAAAGTGTTCATGATGCTAAAAGCCACCACGATAATGAGCAGGAGGTAGAAGATCAGCCCGCTTACAAGATCCAGATAAATCCCTTGGGCCAGCCCGGGCATGAGAGCCTTCCAATCGAGGATCGCAAGGGGCTGAGCGTTTTGGTGCCGGGGCAAGGCCACAAGCGCCTCTGTCAACCGACGCTCGACCGTCGGCACCGCCCAGATGGATGGGGTCATGCCCACGATCTCATGCACCGCACCCCTCATGGCATAGAGTTCTTGAAAATAGTCAAGGGGGATGTAAAGGACGTTGCGATCGACGTCGTCCTGGCCCGAGGCGAAGATACCCTTGACCGTCACGACGGTGGCGGCGATGGAACCATCCCGCCCTTGACCCAGGAGGGTGACCGAATCGCCGATCCCCACCCGGAGGTTTTTGGCCAAAAGCGCCCCGATCAGAGCCTCGGGGCCGTCGCCGAAGGCGAGAAACGCACCGTCGCCCACCAGGGTCTTCAGGGTCGATACGCCAGGCTCCCGGACGGGATCGATCCCCGTGACCGAAATGCCATAGGTTCGATCGTCGGAAGATGCCAGGGAGAAGGCGTTGGCCCTGAAGGTGTATGCCGTTACCTCGGGCACGGTATCGAGAAGCCGGGCTACCGCTCCCGGATCCGCAACAACCTGCTGGATTTCCCGCTTTTCATGATAACTTGCGGCCTGGATCTGGAAATAGCCGGTGTGAACCTTGACGGCGGCATTGATCATGGCCTCGTAAGAGCCGAACTGGAAGGAGAGCATGAAAACCAGCAGCGCGCAGGCAAAGGCGATAGCCGCCATGGTCAACAGCGAACGACGGCGGTTCCGCCAGACGTTCCGCCACGCCATTTTGAAATGAGCCGCCATGCCGTCTATCGCTTCACAGTCTTAAGGGCGGTAATGGTGAAAAGACTGTCAGGGAGGTTGTCGAGAAACGCTATTTCACGGTATTCGACAGCCGTATAGGCATCCGGATCGTCAACCTTCCGCATGGTCATGCGCCTGGGGACCAATCGCCCCCCCATCATCTGGATATCCTCCGAGACGAGACGCTTGACGGGCTTGTGGTCTTCGTCGCAAAAGACCTGTTCCAGCAGAACATAATCTTCACGGATCTTAAGGCGCTGCATCCCCCAGATAACCGGGGCTCGCGGCAGAGGCTCAGATCGGATGACATAAACGGTTTTCCCTTCGTGCCGCTCGGTACCCTCGAGGTAATGGTCATAATCATGAAGCAGGCTGTCGGATTTGGCCAGATCGTTGTTGGAGAAATCCGACCCCATCCAGGACTGTGACATCATGGACGGTGGCAACTTGATGATCCGGTTGACCTTGGGATTATAGGTCCACATCTCGCCGCCTTTTTTGAGGGTGCCGTTGCCGCTGTCCCGGGGCGGCGCCACGATTCGGAAGATGCTGTCTGTCTCGCCCTGGGTCCACCCCCGTAGGGTCATGCGACGCTCCCAGTCGGGCCGATGGATGATCATATCGATCGTCGCCATCGAGGACTTCCCCCGCATATAGTTGAAAGACTCCCGGACGATGCGCGCGCCGTCGTCCTCGGCTGACGCCGGCACCAGACCGCTCCAAAACAAAGCCAGGCATATCAGAAATACCCGCCAACGGTTTACCATGGCACCTCCATATCCTGCCTTCCTGGCGGTATCATGAACACGAATCCCCCTCAAAATCGAATCGCCCGGAAGGACCGGCCTTGAAGGCTTCCATGAGGGACCGATATTCCCCGATGATCTCTGCCACAATCCGGGCCGCCGGCAGAACCGCCTTGATCTGGGCCGAGACCTGGCCGATCTCCAGTTCCCCTTCCTCGAGATCACCCTCGAACATGCCCCGCTTGGCCCGCCCCTTCCCCAGTAGCGCTCTAAGAGCGTCCACTGACGCCCCACTGGAATAGGCCTTTTCGACAGCCGCATAAAAAGGATTTCGAATCAGTCGAACCGGGGCCAGTTCCCTGAGCGTCAGAATTGTTCCCCCCTCTGGCGTGTCGACCACCTTCCGCTTGAAGGCCGGGTGAGCCGATGACTCGTCTGAGGCCACAAAACGGCTGCCGATCTGAACTCCTTCAGCACCCAACACCATTGCCGCCAACATGGCCCTCCCGGTGCTGATACCGCCCGCCGCGATGACGGGAATGTCGACGCCCGCGACCACCTGCGGCACCAGGCAAAGGGTCGTGGTTTCCTCCCGGCCATTATGGCCGCCAGCCTCGAACCCTTCCGCCACCACCGCATCGACGCCGGCATCCTCGGCCTTTCTTGCGAAGGCCGTGCTGGAGACAACGTGGACCACCATCACGCCGTTGGCCTTGAGCACTCGGGTGTATTTTTTGGGATTCCCCGCAGAGGTGAAAACAATCTGAACCCCGGCGGCCAGAATCCGCTCGATATGGGCATCCAGATCCGGATAGAGCAGAGGCAGATTCACGCCAAAAGGCTTATCCGTAGCATTTTGACATCTGGCGACATGTTCGGCCAGGACGTCGGGATGCATGGAGGCGGCCCCGATGATGCCCAGCCCCCCGGCGTTTGAGACCGCCGAGGCCAACTGCCAGGGCGCACACCAGACCATCCCGGCCTGGATCAGGGGGTATTGGATGCCGAGCAGCCTGCAGATGCGGTTCGATGTCGTCATGAATCTCTCCTCCTGGCGCGATTCACCCCGGTCATGCGCTGTTGATGTTTCCGCCGCGGCTTGCGCACAACCATCGACGCATCCGCGTGGCTTCGGGGAAGGAAAACCGGACGTAACTTCCACCGACCCGGACCTTTACAGAACCGAGGATTGTCTGATATCCATGTATCTATGATGAATCATAATCGAATGGACGGCATGATTCAAGGAACAAATCCCAAGGAAAAAAGAGACACCCTTGCGTGGCTCGCGGCCCAGGCGCGATCCGCCCGGGGGTGGATCGCCCTGTCGGTGGTCCTGGGCCTTGCGGGAAGCGCCCCGCTTGTCGCCCAGGCCTATTGCATCTCCCGGATCGTTCATGGGGCCTGCATGGTGGGGCTCGGTATCCAGGAGATGGCACCGCTCTTCTGGGGGCTGGCCACCGCCGTCATTGTTCGGGCAGCCCTGTCGTGGCTCCGGGAGGCGGCTGGCTTCCGCGCCGGCGCCAAGGTTCGGGAATCGGTGCGCATGTCGATCATGGCCCATCTGATAGCACTGGGGCCGGCATTCATGGACGGCCAGCGCACTGGTTCCCTATCGGCCGTCGCCATGGAACAGGTGGAAGGACTCCATAACTTTTTTGCCCATTATCTGCCCCAGATGGCCCTCGCTATGACCGTCCCCGCCACCATACTGGCCTTGATTTTTCCCGTGAGTTGGGCGGCAGGAGGTATCCTCATGTTGTCGGCGCCCATGATCCCGATGTTCATGATCCTGGTGGGCATGGGAGCCGAGAGCATCAGCCAGCGCCATTTCAAGGCCCTCGCTCGCATGAGCGCCCATTTTCTCGACACCCTCCAGGGGCTTCCCACCCTCAAGCTGTTCAACCGAAGCCGGGATGAGAAACAGAACATCGCCCGGGTATCCAACGAATTCCGGCGACGGACCATGGCAGTCCTCCGCATTGCCTTCATCTCCTCGGCCACCCTTGAGTTTTTCAGCGCCCTCTCCATTGCCCTCACGGCCATCTTCCTCGGCATGCGATATCTCGGGTACGTCGATTTCGGTACCTACGGCGAGTCCCTCACCCTCGCTGGCGGTCTTTTCATCCTGCTGCTCGCTCCGGACTTCTACATGCCCCTCCGCGAGTTGGGTACCCACTACCACGCCCGGGCCGACGCCATCGGCGCCGCTGACGCGATTCTGGCGCTGCTCCACCGCCCCTTGCCTCGTCGGGGCGTCCACGTCCCCACCATACCGCCCCGGCCGCCTATTCAGATTGAGTGCCGCGACATCCACCTGGCCTATGACAACGGCAGGCGCCGGGCTCTTAACGGCATCGACCTCACCCTTTCCCCCGGCGAAAAAAACGCCGTCGTCGGTGCCAGCGGCGCCGGCAAGACCACGCTGCTCCATCTTATTCTGGGTTTTCTTTCGCCCGACCAGGGAGACATCCGCATCAATGGGCAACCTTTCCGGGATCTCTCCCTGGAGAACTGGTATCACCACGTCGCCTGGATCGGACAACATCCGGTTCTCTTTCACGGGACGGTTCGGGAGAATATCCGTTTGGGGCGTCCCGGCGCGTCCGACGTAGAGATCCGAGAGGCTGCTGAAGCCGCCCGAGTCCTGGAATTCACCGATCGCATGCCCTCGGGTCTCGACACACCCGTCGGGGAGCGGGGTGCAGGCCTCTCCATGGGACAGATCCAGCGAATCGCCCTGGCCCGAGCCATCCTGAAGGACGCCCCTGTCTGGGTGCTGGATGAACCCACGGCCGGACTCGACCCTGACAACGAACACAAGGTGATGACCACCCTGGATCGGCTGACTGAAGGCCGCACCCTCTTGATGGCGACCCATCGGCTCGCCACCCTGAAAACAGTTGACCATATCTTCGTCATGGCCGGAGGCCGCATCGTAGAGCGAGGCACTTACGCCGCCCTTACCGCCTCGAACGGCCTTTTCGAGCAATTTGTCCGGGAGAATGGGAGAGGCGGGCGAGCATGAACCCTGCCGACATGAATCCCATTTTCGAGGAACTCGCCCCCTTCCTTCGCCGCTTCAGGTCCCAGTGGGGCAAAATGGCGCTGGGCACACTTATGGGGCTCATCACTGTCGCTTCCAGTGTGGGTCTGCTCGCGCTATCGGGCTGGTTCATCTCCGCCGCGGCCTATGCCGGGCTCTCCTCGGCAAGCGCCCATCTCTTCAATTTTTTCTTTCCCAGCATCGGCGTGCGGATCTGCGCTTTTGCCCGAACCTTGGGACGGTACGGCGACCGTATTGTCTCCCACGACGCCACGTTCCGGATTCTCGAGCAGCTGCGGGTCTGGTTCTACGGCCGGATCGAGCCCCTCAGCCCGGGCCCTCTCGGGGGCTTCCGCAGCGGCGACCTTCTCAGCCGCATCGTTTCGGACATCGACGCACTGGACAATCTTTACTTAAGAGTCATCCAGCCCAGTATCGTCGCCATGATCCTGTCGGTTGCGCTGCCGCTCTTTCTCCTGACCTTCGATTCATGGATCGCCTTTGTCGCCTGCACGGGTCTTCTCGCCGCCGGCTTCGGGGTCCCCGTCATGTCGGGACGCCTGGGCGCCGACATCGGAAGAAACATGGCCGTCCGCATCGCCGGACTCCGCACCCGGATCGTTGACGGTCTTCAGGGCGCTCCAGAGCTGATCGTCTTTGGCGGTTCGGACCGTTACCTGAACGATCTCCGCGAGGAGAATCGAAAGCTGATAGACGACCAGAGGCGCATGAGCCATATCCGGGGTTTTTCCGGGGCGCTCATGACTCTCATCTCCGGACTGACGGTGGGGATCGCGCTCTTGCTGGGGTCCTGCAGTGTCTCGCGGCAATGGATGGACGGGTCTCATCTGGCCCTTGCAGCGATGGCCATACTCGCGGCCTTTGAGGGGGTCATGCCCCTTCCCGCTGCCTACCAGTTCCTGGGACGCACCCGTGAGGCGGCCGTTCGTCTTTTGGAAATCGTTCACACCCCGATCGATGTCCGTTTTCCAGAAACTTCGGAATACCCTCCCCGATCCTTCGATCTCACCTTCGAGGGGGTCGGTTTCCAATATGCAGAGGGTGACCCGCCGGCCCTCGACGGCTTCTCCCTCCACATCCCCGAGGGAGGCAGGGTCGCCGTTCTGGGGGAAACCGGGGCCGGAAAGTCCACCCTCGTCAACCTCCTCGTCCGTTTCTGGGATCCTACGAAAGGCCGAATCCTCATCGGCGACCGGGACATCCGCTCATACGGGGAAGCGGATCTGAGGCGGCTCGTCTCGGTCGTGTCGCAGCAGCCCCACCTGTTTAATGCCAGCGTCCGGGACAACCTGCGAATCGCCCGGAAGGCGGCATCCGAAGCCGAGATGAAAGCGGCGCTTGCGGCTGCCAGACTTCTCGATGTCGTAGAAAGCCTTCCCGAAGGCCTCGACACCTGGATCGGCGAAGGCGGCCGGGAGCTTTCCGGCGGTCAGGCTCGGCGTCTTTCAGTGGCGAGAGCGCTGCTCCACGACGCTCCCATCTGGGTGCTGGACGAACCGACCGAGGGACTTGACACCATCACCGAGGCCGAGATGATGGCATCCCTTTACCGGCATAGCCGGGGGAAAACCCTCCTCTTGATCACCCACCGGCTCTCGCCCTTCACCCTCATGCTCTCCAAAAGGACGACCGGGGACACTCCAAGCCGTAATACACTCCCCGATCTTCCGGGAGAAGGCATTTCATCAGACACTGTGGTGATGTTGGACAAGGGACGGATCGTCGAGAAGCGGCCTCTCTATTTTTCCTTTTGACAAGGGCCTGATTTTATTTTATTCACCCCTAATATTTTTTCAGATTCCAGATCGAAAATCTGATAAACAAACCAACGCTAAAAGACCTGATGGAGGGTCGACATGGCAAGACATTTAACAGACAGCGGATTCCCCTTATATTTCCAATGACAATTTCACCATTGCACCCGATATCCTGAACGAATATACTTACACGATCGAAGGGCTGATTGACCGGTTTTACATCCGCGGAACTCGATACGCGACCAGCACCTTCCTTCACATGAAGCTGGGAGACTGCCTCAACCGGCGTAAGTTTCTCCCAAATGTACGAGAGCAAAGCGGAAGCGCATAAAGCACTCAGAAACTCATCGAAAGTAAGAAAAGCGTGAACATCTATCTAAAGCTCACCTTAAAATGGCTATTCCGATGCATCCTCGGTCTGATCGTCGCAGGTGTTGTCATCTTCACATGGATTCGGGTCCAGCCCCCGTCCCTCTCGTTTTTCGATCCCTACATCCGTCAAATCCTCCAGCCGCATAAGCCCGAATACACAGTGCTCTACAAGGATATCCGGCTGGCATGGCCCAAGGGGCGGCTGATTCCCGGCATCAGCATCACCGATGCCAAATGCATGTTCAACGGCGAAACCCTTCTGGCCCGTTTCCCTACCATCACGGTGAGGCTGAGCCTGGCGGGGCTGTTCCTCGGCAAAGTCAAACCCATCGAAATATGGCTTTCCCATCCCCAGGTAGACCTTTCCCACCTCACCGGTTCAGGACGCACAGCCTCGGCTGCGGCGGCATTGGGAATGCTGAACAGCCCGCGGTTTTTCGGCACCCTTTTCGCCTTCGCCGAACAGCACAAAGACTTTAAACGGCTCCACGCCGCAAGTGGGCGGCTTATCCTGCCCGGGGAGTCCGCTCCTATCCATGTGGACCTGCCCAGCGTCGTTCTTTCCATGCTGCACGTTCAGGCCACGCCGGAGCTTATCCTGACGGCGGCCTACGCCGTGAACGGTCAGGCGAGCCGCCTCCAGACGGTCATTCACGCCCCTCCCGAAAAAGGGTCCGATCCGGGGAAAGTCTCCGAAAGCAAAATCCATTTCACAAACCTCCACCCACCAATACTAGCCGAGCTTTCACCTGATCTCGCGCTGTTGCGGGGACTGGATTTCAAGACTCATCTTGAACTTTTGTTCCGCGTCGACGCCAGCGGAACTGTTGACAATCTCCGTTTCGAAATGGACTCCGGAACGGAAGGGACCCTGTTTCATCCCGAAGTGTGGGAGAAGCCGGTGCCCATTGAAAAATTGACGGCCAAGGGATGGCTGAAAAACAGCTTCACCCAATTGAAACTGGCAAGCCTTCACATCGAATCACAGGGAATGACCGTCGACACCACAGGAACCGTCGACCACCTTGGCAAATTCGATGCCATCGCTCTGGATGTGCGCGTCGACCGCCTGAATCCCTCCAAGGCGCATCTCTACTGGCCCCATCAGGTGCTTCCCGTCACCCGAAGCTGGATTCGAGATCATTTTATCGGGGGAGAGATTCACGACGCCACAGCTAAAATCCGCATCACACCGGCGGATCTCACGGCGTCGGTCCTGCCCAAAGGCGTCATCGACGTCAGGGCCCCCTTCAGCAACGTTGCCATGAAATACCACGGGAAGCTTTCGCCAATCACGGATGCCAAGGGAACCGCACGGTTCACGGCCCACGATATCACCATCGACGTCGCCGCCGCCCGGACCTTTGATACGCGGGCCTCCAAAGGAACGGTCTTTATCGGAAAATTCACGGAAGATCCCGTGACCATTGAGATCCACGCTACAGCAAAAGGTCCTGCGGATGATCTGAGGAAGGTGATTGACGGCCTGACGGACAGCACGACCTACCCAATTGAGATCGCGACGGGAAAGGCCGAAACACGCCTCTCCTTTCAATGGCCCCTGTCCAGTTTCAGCGAAGAGACCTTCGACTACCACGCGGCGTCAAAGATTCAGGGCATTGAAATCCCGAACTTTCACGGATACCGATGGGCTCAGAAAACTCTTCTCGTATCCCTCGACCGCAATGCCATTGCCGTGACCGGCACCGATGGAGAGGTGGCGTCGGAAACCGCTCTGGATATCACCACGCCCATCAAGCGTATTGACGCCAAGGGTAAGCTCAGTTACGCCCCTGCAGGCATGGAAGTAAGCGCCTTTTCCGCCGACTTGGGCGGACCTGTGCTCAAGTTTTCCGGAATTATAACGGCAGCAGATCCGTTCCCGAGGATTCAAATAGACGGCAGCGTTGACGACTTGCCTTTCAAAAACCTTCATCAATACTGGCCCCCTCATATCGCAGGGCCTCTAAAAAAATGGATTCAGACGCGTGTTTCAGGCGGGAAAATCCGCCATGCCGACGTCAAAATCGATCTCGACCCCACTACCGCGCCCCTGGAAAGGCTACCGGCGACGGCCATCACTGTGGATGCCGATTTCAGCGGCCTCCAGATCGATTACTTTTCCCCCATGCCCCCCGTCAACAACGGGGAGGGCCGCCTTACACTGTCACCTGATGCCGGTCAGATCCGACTCGACACGGGAACGGTAGGTCAGTCCCGGATCACTGCGACCCAAGTTGATATCACTGGCATTCAAAACGGCGAACCTGTAATGAACATCCTTGCCGAGATCGAGGGCTCCGCCGCCGATCTGCTTGCCGCGGCCCGGGTCACACCGGGCAGTGCGCTCACAAGAATGGATCTCCCGCCCCTGGAAACCGGTACTGCCGTTACTCGCATCCACGTTCGCGGCCCGATCGACGCCAAAGCGGTGCCCAAAGACACTCATTATACCGTTGCCTCGGAGATCACTGATATCGCCATAAAGGAATTTCTCGGACTTCACCTCACCAACGGAACGGCTGCCGTCAGCTTCGAAAACGGTCGTTTATCTTTGGATGGAAGGGTCTGGAGCGGACAGACCCCTATCTCGGTTCAGTGGAAAAAGAGTGCCGAAGCCCAAGAAACCATCCGTCTATCGGCAGCCGTGACCCCCGAAAACCACAAGGACTTCCGCCTGCCGAAGCTCTCCTTTCTGAAGGGGACGCTGCAGACGGATGTGAATCTGACTCTGGTGGAAGGGGGAATTGAAATGGCACCCCGGATCGATTTTACCCAAGCCGCCATCGACCTCAGACGGTGGGGATGGGTCAAGCCTGCCGGCGTCCCTGCCGTCCTTGAAAGCCGGAATATCCTTGCCGACGACAAGACGCTTACAATATCCGAACTCGTCTTCTCGGGGAGAAAACTCGATATTAAGGGTAGTGGGAAAGCTACATTCGGGGCATCAACAACCCTTGATTTTCAGCTTGCCCCGTTGAATGTGGGAAACCATCAATTACTCGGAGGATTGGCCTTCGACGAAACAAAAGGCTTCCAGATGACCCTGACAGGCCCCCGATTCGATGCTGCGGGCCTTATCAAAATAGAGAAGTCCTCCGCGCCAGCCGATCAATCCGTCCAGCCGACGCGAGATAAGGAAACCCGGCCTCAAACCGTCATCATCTTTGATATCGATCAAGCCCTTTTGGCCAATGGCGTCACCCTGAATCACCCCAAAGGCAGGATCGTCTGGGACGGCGAGAAGATTCATTCGGCGCTCATCGACGGCACCTTCAAACAGGGGGCACCCCTCCATATCGCCGTGACGCGGGAAAAGGATCCGGAAAAGATCCTCATTAAAACGTCAAATGCCGGCGCCCTTCTGGAGGGAATTGACATATACCGGAATATCCGGGGCGGCGCCCTGGTTTTCGACGGCCAATGCGAAAACCTCCTGCCGACACGAAAACCTGTGTCAGGGACGGTGAAAATAGAGGACTTCTTGTTGGTTAACGCGCCGGGCCTGGTCAAGGTGCTTTCCATGGCATCCTTCGTGGGGGCGCTAGGGCAGCTTCAGAGAGGCGGTATCAGCTTCGACACCCTTGAGGGGGACCTGACCTTTGAAAATAACATTATCACCCTTGACGGCGGACGAATGGAAGGCATTTCCCTCGCCATGACCGCCGAAGGGACCTATGATGTTGAAAAGCGGATGTCCAACATCAAAGGCATCGTAATTCCGGTCAATATTCTCAACCAACTAGTCGATATGATTCCGATTCTTGGAAAACTGGTCGTCGGCCAGGGCATCATCGCGACAGATTACACCATCAAGGGTGCTATGGACAACCCGGAGGTCAGCATCCATCCCCTCACCACCCTTTCCGTGGGATTCCTTCGAGACGTCTTCAAAGGGTTCGATTTCAAAACCCCGAAACACACCGGGAAAACGGATGAGATTTCACCCGGCAAAAAGTCAGGAAAGCCCGCCAAATGAACCGGCACCCCTCGTCTTTGGGAAACAGGAAATAGGAAACGAACTGACATGAGCAGATACCTGATGATCGACATCGGCGCCGGGACCATGGATGTCCTTTACCATGATGATATCGCGGATCTCCACTACAAGGCGGTGGTCAAATCACCGGCACGGCTGATCACGGAAATCGCCGCGGACGCAAGCGGCAACCTGGCGATCACCGGATGCGAAATGGGAGGGCATCCTCTGTCGGCGGTCCTGACGGAACGGGCAAAAACCGCCCGTGTGGTGATGACCCCCGCGGCTGCAGCGACGGTTCATCACGATCTTTCACAGGTTACGGCTTCAGGCATCGAAATTTCAGACGATCGGAGGGTATCCGCTCTTCAGAAGCGGGACGATTTCACTCCGCTGGTGCTGGAAGATCTGAATACCGTCCGGATCGAAGGAATCGTGGCCGGCTTTGGCGTTCCTTTCGCCTTCGACTGTGTGGCCGTCTGCGCACAGGATCACGGCGTGGCCCCCGCCGGCGTCTCCCATCTGGATTACCGACACCGGCTGTTCACGGCAGATCTGGAGCGGACCCCCTATCCTCATGCCCTCCTCTACCGAAGCGATGAAATTCCCGCCGCCATGAACCGCCTCGGATCCGTCGCCCGGAGCACCGCTCGCCTGCCGACGGCGGAAGTCTATGTCATGGACAGCGGTATGGCGGCGATCCTGGGTGCCGCCATGGATCTCCGCTGTAGAAACCTTAAGACGTTCATAGTGCTGGATATTGCTACTTCACATACTGTTGGCGCTATAATTGAGAGTGGCCAACTGGCCGGTTTTTTCGAGTACCACACCCATGCCGTGACCGGCGATCGCATCGCCTCTCTGCTGCAGGAACTGGCCGACGGCCGCCTCACCCACGACGCAATTCTCGCAGAAGGAGGCCATGGCGCCTACATTCGCCGGGCCGTAGGGTTTGCGGCCATCGAGATCATCCTGGCAACAGGCCCCAAGCGCCGTCTGATCCATCCCTCCCCCCTACCGGTGGTCATGGGAGCCCCTTGGGGCGACAACATGATGACCGGAACGGTGGGACTTCTCGAGGCGGTACGACGGCGCAAAGGGCTTTCCAACATGACCTATGTTTGATCTGGGAGCTATCCAGCCAGAGCGGACCGGATCCGGCTCATGGCCTTTTCGACATTATCACGGCTGTTGAATGCGCTGATGCGGATGTAGCCCTGGCCGCACTTTCCGAATCCGGCGCCGGGAGTGCAGACCACACCGGCTTCGTTGAGAAGAAGATCGAAAAACGTCCAGGAGTCTCGACGACCATCCACCCAGATATAGGGCGAATTTTCCCCACCCACACACTCGAAGCCCAAGGTTTCCATCTCTCGTCTGATCAAGGCCGCATTTTCCATGTATCCATCGATCAACGCCCGGGTCTGGATCTGCCCCGCTTCGCTATAGACAGCTGCGGCGGCCTTCTGGACCGGGTATGAAACGCCGTTGAACTTGGTGCCGTGGCGTCTGTTCCACAGGGCATGCAGCGCATGCGGCTCACCGGTTTCGTCATAAGCCATGCAGGTCTTGGGTACGACGGTATAGGCACATCGGGTGCCCGTGAAACCCGCCGTCTTGGAGAAACTGCGGAACTCGACGGCCACCTCCCTGGCCCCCTCGATCTCATAGATGGAACGGGGCAGTCCAGGGTCCCGGACAAACGACTCGTAGGCGGCATCGTAGAGGATGAGTGCCCGATTCTCGCGGGCATAGTCAACCCATGCCTTGAGTTGCTCCCGCCTGATGGTGGCGCCCGTTGGGTTGTTGGGATAACAGAGGTAGATCAGGTCCACAGGCTCGCAGGGAAGTGAAGGAATGAACCTGTTCTCCCGGGTGCCCTCGAGATAGATCAAGCCCTCGTAACGACCATCTTTGGCCCTCCCGGTACGTCCGGCCATGACATTGGTGTCCACGTAAACCGGGTAGACGGGGTCCGGAACGGCGATCCGGATATCCTGGGCGAAAATTTCCTGGATGTTGCCGTTGTCGCATTTGGCGCCGTCACTGACGAAGATCTCATCCGCCTCGATCTCGGCGCCTCTCGCCTTGAAATCATGTTGAGCGATCTTTTCGCGGAGAAAGGCATACCCCTGCTCGGGACCGTATCCCCTGAAGGTTTCAGCCCTTGCCATTTCCTCGACCCCCTCATGGAAGGCTTGAATACAGGCCGCCGGCAATGGGTGGGTCACATCGCCAATGCCCATTTTGATGACCTCCTTCTCGGGGTGGGCCGCCTGAAAAGCCTGAACCCTGCGGGCAATGTCGATGAAAAGGTAGGATGACTGAAGCTTCAGATAATTTTCGTTGATTTTGATCATAGCCGTCTCTTCCTTTTGATATTTCAAACGATTTCCAACGGAAACCCCTTATCTGAAAACAATGCTCGCGTCAATCGGTAAGGACGCCCACCTTGCATACAAGGCGACCTGAGCATCGGGTTTGACAAACCTTTCTTTTGTCGGTAGATATAACCTATAGTCATCGCACCGGTCTCAACTCGGAATGTCATGATGTTAGACGGAAAGCGGTGCTGCCGCGAGACAGCTGCGACGCTTGTGCAGTGAGTTTACTTCCGCTTAAGTGCAACGGAATCAGCAGCCTGGATTGTTCGAGCGCAAGCGCGTTTTCCAGACCGCCGCCCGGAGGGAACAATCCCTAGCGGTACCTGAACGAAACTACCTAGCGCGTAAGCCCTTCCCCGACAGCACCGACTCCCAAAGATCAAAACCTGCATCACCGGTGTATTATCAGTCGCTCCCACCAACCCCAAGGGGCACAGTCATGCATCATGAATCCAGCCATGATCCGACCCGGTGTTGGGATGGTTGTGTCACCCCTCAACGCCCTGATCCAGGACCGGACCGACGCGCTTCACCAGAACGGCATCCAAAGAAAAATTGGCGGGGGTATTTGGCGTGAGCAAAACAAAGTTGGACCGTTATGGTGAACTGCTTTTGGCGACGATCAGAGCTCATGTGGCCATCCCCAGGCAAAGGATCCGGCAAATCTCCCAGTTCTTGAACTGTCAAACCCAATACAAAGGCAAATTTCATGCGATATACTTTGAAAGTTAACTTACTGAAGCAACCATGGTTCAACCTTGTATGGAGATACTGGAACGTAATGCGCGGCCGCAGTGTGGGAGACTACCACCACCTTCCAAAGCACATCCGCCAACATGCGCCAGGGCGCAGTTTCGTGGACATCGGTTGCATGTGGGGTGTGAACGGCGAGTTTTCCTTTATCGCCGAAGAAGCGGGCGCATCGACGATCAAGGCTGTGGATGTGTTCGGCCCCACACCGGAATTCGAGGAAAAAAAAAGAACACGCAAGTCCCGGGTCGAATTCATCCTGGGGGATGTCTCACACCCCCAGACCCTTACCAAAATCGGCATAATGGATGTGGTCCTCTGTGCCGGCGTGCTTTACCATCATCCCAGCCCTTTTGAATTGCTGACGGCACTTCGCCGTATCTGCGGATGCTTACTGATTTTGCGCACATCGACAATACCGGAGATCGGAGGACTGCCCAATGCGGCTGTCTATTTCCCCATGCTTAAGCCTCGAGACCGTAAGTTGTGGCAACTTTCCAGTTTGGGCGTACAGCGGCAGACAGGGATTACCGACGCGTTTGAACCCGAGCAGGGTTACGGCAACTGGTTTTGGGGGCTTACGCCGAGCTGTCTGGAGTCACTCCTGGAAACAGCCGGCTTCCGCGTTGAGTTCCGCGCCATAGAGCCTTTCGCACATACGGTGATCTGTTCACCGTGCAGGGCACATTTCTTTCATCGACTCCCGGAAGAGGCGGAAGCCAGATCCATCGCAGGGCAAATCTCAAGGGCAGGTATCGCCAGACCGGCATAACATTTTGAGATGACGTCGCTATAATGACGAAGTTCGATCCAATGATTTCAAGCCGCGATCCCGACAGGAATGGATTAAATCGAGAAAGCCGAAGGTTGAGTGAATAAGTTGGACTATTTTTTAGTTTTAGATCATTTTTCATAATTTCGGGAATTATTCTTTGAATTTCTTATCCGAATTGTATAGGATTATTTGAGCTTTTTGATCATCGACGATTGCCATGCTGCTGATCAAGCGCCGCCGGTTGAAGCCCGCCATAAGAAGTATTCTGATTTGAAAGGAGGAGAAATATATGAGAAAAGTTGCAGTTGTCGGCGTGGGCCATACAAAATTTACATCCGATTCCCCCAAATCACAGGTAGAGATGCTCTCCGAGGCATCCATGGAAGCCATTATTGAATCGAACCTGACCTCCAAGGATATTCAGGCGATTTTTTGTGGTAATGTGCTGGGAGATTTTTCCGAAGGGCAGGGGATGCTCCAGTCCTATTTGGCTGACGATATTGGATGTTTCAATGTTCCGGCCAGCAGATTTGAAGGCGCGTGCGCCTCGGCGACCATGGCCATTAGAGACGCTTACATGTGGGTCGCCTCCGGATTTTACGATATCGTGCTCGCAGGAGGCGTGGAAAAGGCAACCGCAATGGGCACTCCTTTGGCGACCAGAACATTTGCCATGTTTCATCACGCCCGATATGAATTTCCTGCTGGATTCACCTTCCCGGCATTTTTCGCGATGCTGACACATCTCTATTCGACCAAATACGGTGTCCCACTTGAAAAGTTGAAAAAGCAGATGGCCATGATCTCTGTTCAGTCACACCATTACGGAACAAAAAATCCCAAAGCGCAGTTTCAGAAGGAGATCACTATCGAAAAGGTGTTGAACGGATTTATGGTAACAACGCCTTTGCAATTGCTGGATTGCTGTCCGTTTTCAGACGGGGCGGCCGCCATAGTGCTGGCCTCCGAAGATGTCGCTAAAAAGTTGACGGACAGACCGGTCTATATCGCCGGCGTCGGCCAGGCTTCATCAGGGAAACTCAGCGCCCAGTATAAATATCTGCCAAGATTGAGAGCGCGGGAAATTTCGGTGAAACAGGCCTATGACATGGCCGGTGTCGGGCCCGAGGATGTTGATGTATGTGAACTTCACGACTGTTTCAGCATCGCTTCCATTATCGCGGCTGAGGGACTCGGTTTTGCCGAATTCGGAAAGGGTGGACAGCTCTGGGAGAAGGGAGAAACCAGAATCGGAGGACGGATCCCCATCAATATCTCTGGTGGATTGAAGTCCAAGGGACATCCCATCGGAGCCACAGGCGCCTCTCAGGTCTGTGAAATTGTTCACCAGCTCAGAGGTGATCTCGTCGATGAGGGACGCCAGGTCGAGGGAGCCAAGGTCGGGCTTGTGGATACTCTGGGCGGCGACGGCATCGTTGTGAATCTTGTCCTGAAAAAAGAATGAACCCATACGGAGGCCAATCAAATGGAATACCGACTTGATTTCAGAACATACAGCAACGCACTCAGGCAAAACAAACTTCTAGGGCTGAAGTGTAACGGTTGTGGAACCGTCACCTGTCCTCCTAAAATGACCTGCCAGGAGTGCGCGGGGACGGACCTGGCAATAATCGAACTTTCCGGAAAAGGAGAAATCGTCACGTTTACGACAACCTATGTTGCTCCTCTGGGAAGGGAGACCGAAGCGCCTTACACCATCGTCATGGTCGCCCTTGACGAAGGCCCCTGGATCGCAGGCAATCTGATCGACATCGATCCGAATAAAGCAGGAATGGCGTTGATCGGAAGGCGGGTGAAGCTGGGGCATAAGCTCTTTCCGGGAGATGCATATTCCGACGGCGAGACCGCAAGGCCTCTTTTCAGTTTTGAGGGATGATCGTTGGGTTCGTCTTGCCCGAAAGATTCCCTGGCACGAATTTGAAGATCCATACGGCGCGACCCTGATCCGAAAAGATCAGGATCCGCCACCTTTTTAGTGCGAACGGTCCCGGCCGCCATCGATAGCGGTGCCAATAATACAGGCTGATCCGTTCAGCAGGCCCCAATTAAATGTTTATTCGTTAGCGAAATTTTTTCGATTCCAAGGTAGAGAAAGCGTATCAAGGTCTGTCCGTCAACAGCTATTGGATAAGGCCCATGGCATCGGCTCCAGATATGAAATATACACATATAGCTGTTCCTATCCGATCGGTGTTAAGTTTTTTATCCCATTATTTGCAAAAAGTTACGTTCCGGATTGAAAAGCAATGGCACTATATTTTTCATTGAAATCCTGCAACTCGTTAATTTATCTGAAAGATCTCCTTTACGAACTCATCAGAAGAGAGCTGAAAGTACAGTACGAAGGCACACTGCTCGGCTTCGCATGGAGTTTGGTCATTCCGTTTCTCCATTTGGGAATTTTCTATTTTCTTTTCAAGGTAATTCTCGAGGTCAATATCAATCGTTTCACGACATTTGCTTTTACAGGAATCATTTCATATGGATGGTTTCAAACCGCCCTCACATCAGCGGCCGCGGCAGCATCCGCCAACCGGGAATTGGTTCTGCGGCCCCAGTTTCCATCTGCTGTTCTCCCCGTTGTTTCAGTGGCCTCGAGTATGATTCATTTCATTTTTTCCCTTCCGATTTTGTTACTCATCGTTTTTTTTGAAGAACATCGTCTGTCCCCCGTTATTTTTTTAATGCCCCTCGTCATGATCGTACAATTTCTCCTTTCTCTCGGTATAGGATACATGGTAGCGATCTTGAACATCCTTTTCCGAGATACCCGTCACATATTGGAGGTTTTGCTGCGTCTTTTTTATTTTATATCGCCAGTATTCTATGAACCGCGAATGGTTCCACAACGCTACATATGGCTTTATGAACTCAACCCCCTGGTTACGATTCTTCAATCCTACCGTGACATCATTTACAAAGGGGTCTTGCCTCAATGGCCTGCCCTGGGGATCGTCGCCCTTATTTCCGTTTTGTCCGCCTGGATCGGATGGCGAATATTTCAGCGGCAAAGTCATCGATTCCTGGAGGCGTTATGACAGGCCCGGCAATCACGGTTCATGGATTGGGAAAGGAATTTCGCCGTTATTCCTCCAATCGACCGTCTAAAATTAAGCATCTGGTAATGGGGGGGCTAATGAGGCGATCATCGCGAAAGACGTTCTGGTGCCTTCGCGATATCACCTTCGAAGTTCAAAAAGGGCAAATGTTGGGCATCATTGGCCCAAACGGCTCCGGCAAATCAACTCTGCTTCGGCTGATCGGAGGCGTTGGGCGACCCGATAGGGGCCATCTGTCCGTCAAAGGGAGGATTGGGGCGCTGTTCGATTTGGGGGCCGGCTTCCATCAGGACCTGGACGGTCGGGACAACATTTACATTAGCGGCGTTGTTTCCGGTTTGACCCGAAAGCAAATTTCAGAACGCTTCGATGACATCGTCGCTTTTTCCGAATTGGGAAATTATCTTGACAACCCTCTGCGAACATACAGCTCTGGGATGAAAATGAGACTGGCTTTTGCCGTGGCGATAAATATCGACCCCGACATTTTACTGATCGATGAAATTTTGTATGTCGGTGACCTCGGCTTTCAGAGCAAATGTTTGGAGCAGATTCAACTTTTCAAGAAAAGAGGGTGTACAATTCTTTTGGTATCCCACGACTTGGTTCAGGTCGAAAATCTTTGCGACAGTGTGGTCTGGATCAAAAACGGACACCTTGCCGGGCATGGTGCGCCGAAGGACATCATACAGGCCTATACCCAGGAGATAAACAACGAGACACGCAAGCGAACCCCCTCAGGGGTGGAAGCAGAAATTCCAAAAAATGGCACCAACTTGCGACTCAATGAAAATCGTTTCGGGTCGCTGGAAGTCGAAATCACAGCCATTCGCATTGTCAATCCGAATGGAGATTGTGTGGATGTGTTTCATGTCGGAGATCCGCTTCGAATTGAAATCGATTATACCGCCCATGCACCGGTGGAAATACCGATTTTCGGCGTGACCATCAGCAAAGAAGACGGGCAGATCTGCTGTGAAATGATGTTTGAAAAAAATCGATTCAATCTGGTCGACAGCCAGAGGAAAGGATCGATGAGGCTTGATGTCGAGCGGCTCGACCTTACAGGGGGTGAATATTTTTTGGATATCGGCATCTACGAGAAGAATTGGGAATTTGCCTATGACTACCATTGGCATGTCTATCCGCTTCACATCGTGCCGACCTGTCCGTATAAAGGTATTTTGCAGCCGCCCCACAAATGGGAATGGTCACTCGGCTCTCCGCCGGACAACGGACACTGATATAAGCCATGTATTTATTTCAATAACTGAGAAATCATCTGACAATGAATCTACGCATAAAAGTCATCGACGAAGAGCTCACCGCTCCGCCTCATAACTTAGAAAATTTAGAAGGTTATACATTCATCAGAATTTTAGTCAGGCTTCATGGCACGCCGGTCGGGTGGATTCAGTTGCCTGTGGTGGACGGACAATGTCCGGCTGCAGGGATCAGAAAAAAAATTTTGGATGTTCACAGCAAACAGATCGCCTCGATTCTGATTCAGAACACCCTGGCTTCGGTCCTTTCCAACAATATGGATGATCCTCCCGATATCCTCAATTTTTCAAAACCTAAATCCAGCGGCATTTTCCCCCTGGTTACCGTCGCCGTCTGCACGCGGAATCGTACGGCTGATTTAGAAAAATGCCTTTATTCACTGGCTGGCCTGGATTATCCGAATCTGGATCTTCTCGTAATTGACAATGCGCCAAGCAGCGAGGATACGGCCCGCCTCGTAAGGGAATCATTTCCCGAAATTCGCTACGTGCGCGAAAATCGTCCGGGGCTCGACTGGGCCCGCAATCGCGCCGCCAAGGAAGCTCGAGGCGACATTATCGCTTATACGGATGACGATGTCATTGTCGACGGCAAATGGATAAGCGCAATCGTCAACGTTTTCGTCAGCTGCCCGGAAGCAATGGCCGTCACAGGTCTGGTCATTCCCCATGAACTGGAGACGGAAGCCCAGCAGCTGTTTGAGATGTATGGCGGCTTTGGAAGGGGATTCACACGCAAATGGTCACATGCAAGTCATGGCAACGGCAAATGGCGGGCGCCCATTGGAACAGGGCAATTCGGAACCGGAGCCAATATGGCCTTTCATCGCCGTCTATTTGATTTAATAGGTTATTTCGATCCAGCCCTCGATGTAGGAACGGTGACCAACGGTGGCGGAGACCTGGAGATGTTCTTTCGCGTTCTCAAAGAAGGTCACACCCTTGTATATGAACCCTGCGCCATCGTGCGCCACCGCCATCGAAGGGATACAGCCGACCTCAAGCATCAGATTCGCAACAACGGCATCGGATTCTATTCATTTCTCGTGCGCAGCTTCCTGGCCTATCCTGAAGACCGGCCTGAATTGGTCCGTTTTGGCATGTGGTGGTTATGGTACTGGAATATCAGACGCTGCTTAAATTCTTTCTATTTTCCATCACGTTTCCCGAGGGATATTATCCGGGCGGAACTGATCGGTTCATTCATTGGACTCACGCGCTATTTTTCCGCCCGCCGCACGGCCTGTGATCTCGGCGCGACATCTTCTTTGGAAATCTACGAAGCAGGTGGGGTTCGATCGATGGGAAAAGAGGAGCATCGCCGGACAGGGCATGGAACGGCCGTTCGCTTTCTGGAATTGAGTCGCCCCCTGAAACCCCTCGACGATGTCGCTGAGTTTGATTCCGTGAATCTGTATACGGCTTTCAACGGCAAGATGCTTGGCGTTATGTCGATACCGAACCACGGCGCGCCCATCAGCGTAATGCGGTTGCGGCAGAGTCTTGTGGAGTTTTTCGGTCTAAAACTTCTCGATGAAAGCCAAAAGCAGGGTGAGACCGTTGTGCGGGCAGGCGTTATGACATCTTTGCAGCAACACTTTATGCCTCCCGGTCCGACGAACAGCCCCATGCTGCCCGACGGTACTTCCGTCACGATCGTCGTAGCGACCTATGATCGACCGGATGATCTTCGCCGGTGCCTTCAATCCTTGTCCAGCCAGAGGACACGACACAACATTGAGGTCATCGTGGTCGACAACCACCCTGAATCCGGTTTGACGGAACCCGTGATTTCCGAATTTCCGGAAATCAAAATGATCCCGGAAACCATAAGAGGCCTGTCATATGCCCGAAACGCCGGCATCGCCCGCAGCACCGGAGACATCATCGTGACCACTGACGACGATGTAGTTGCACCTGACGACTGGGTTGAAAAATTGATAGCGCCGTTTGTCCGAAGCGATGTCATGGCCGTCACCGGAAATGTCTTGCCTTATGAACTGGCAGCTCCTTCACAGCGGCTGTACGAGCAATATGGCGGCCTTTCACGCGGCTTTGAACCGCAAGAAGCCGATTCCGAGTGGTATGAAAGATTCAGACGAGACGCCATCCCCACCTGGCGATTGGGAGCCACCGCCAACGCCGCTTTTCGCTGTACCATTTTCACCCATCCTGAAATCGGTTTTTTCGAGGAAATGCTCGGCGCAGGAACACCAACGGGTTGCAGTGAAGACACCTTCATTTTTTATCGTATTCTCAAAAGCGGATACACCATTCTCTATGAGCCGGATGCCTATGTTTGGCACAGACACCGTCGGAATATGACTTCATTCAGACGGCAGATTTATAATTACAGCAAGGGCCATGTCGCCTATCACTTGTTGACGTTCATCCGCTTCGGCGATATCCGTGCCATTGCCAGGTTGGTCTACTTTCTTCCGCGTTGGCATCTATTTCAAATCTACCGCCATTTCAAATCCTGGATAAAAAGAAAGCCGCAGCAGTATCCGCTGAGATTGATTTTAATCGAAATCACCGGGAATCTCGCAGGCCCTTGGGCATTGTGTCGATCCTGGTGGAATGTCCGGCGGAACAGACGCAGACATCCCCATATTCTTGAAACAAGAGCGTTTTCCGCTCGCCCAAAAAGGGGATAAATTGCTTGAACCGTTTGAAATTGTAGAGGTAATATGATGAATAAAACCTCAAAAAATCTGGTTTCGGTGATTATCCCCGCGTACAATGCAGAAAAATTTATCGGAGAAACCATTAAATCCGCACTTTCTCAGAGTTACCCGAAACTGGAGATCATCGTAGTGAATGACGGCTCCACGGACGGAACGCTGGATGCCCTTCGTCGCTTCAACATCACAAAATCGAGGATTAAAATCGTCAGTCAACCCAGAGCCGGGGTATCAGCAGCCCGCAACACCGGCATCCGGCATTCTCATGGCGATCTTATAGCGCCGTTGGACGCCGATGACATTTGGTATCCGGAAAAAATTTCCAGACAGGTCAAGCTCATGATGGAACAGGATGAAACGACGGGCTTGGTTTACACTTGGAATGTTAAAATAGATCAACAATCCCGATTGATCGGCTTGGGGTCAACCGGCATTTACGAGGGGTATGTGTTGGGGGAACTCCTGATGAAAAATTTCATCGGGTGCGCCAGCGTTCCCCTTATTCGGAGAAGCTGTTTTGATCAGGTGGGGGGATACGCTTCAGAATTCTATGCTCGAAATGCCCAGGGATGTGAGGATCTGGATCTGCATTTGCGAATTGCCGAAAAATTCAAATTTGCCGTGGTGCCGCAGTTGCTCGTGGCCTACCGGAGATGCGATACGTGTATGTCCATGAGTCATTTACACATGTTCAAATCCTTTGAGTTGGCACTCGACCGACTGCACCGCCGACACCCTTTCGCCCCGAAAAGATACTTGAACCTCTCCTACGGGTTTAAAATGTTGGACCTGGAAGAGACGAGTCGCCAATCCAGTAATTATCTTTCCAGCCTCTACTACCTCTGGATGACTCTGATCCGATGCCCTCATATCCTTTGCACCTCCTTTTTGCGAAGACGGTATCTATCGAGATTATGGAGTCTGTTTAAAGAATTCCCCCAAAAACGGCATCGCTCAAACAAATTGAACGGACCGCCGACACATTATACCCTCCTGGAATTAATGGAAAAGGCGGATATGCGGTTGGGTTCTCCGCGTGAGGATCCTGTAGCGACCATGAAAAAATATATTCAAACACACATTTCCGATGATCATTTCCTCAAATTACTGAAAATCATTGCACCAAAACACCCTATCGAATAACAAAGCGCTACTGGGGAAAGCACACGCCTGCGAACATACGCAGCATCTTGTTCACCCGGATAAATATTCGTGTTGGAAACCCCTCCGATGGTGTTGTGTTAATGAAACTTTTGACTTTCAGGAGCTGGTCAACATCACGAAGTCGACAGGTGATATGTTCATGCAAAAATCAATCTCAAGTTGAATCGCCGCCTCAGCCTCGGACCTTTATTGACATTCTGGACGGACGACTGCCTCCAGGGTCGGCGGCGCCCCTCGAAGAATCGGGCAAAGCGCGTTTTTAGCGAAATGAGCGATCCCGGTCTTGTTGAAATGCATGTGGTCGTAAAAAAACCTTCGATCATGCATCGCTGATGCAAGATTCACGTAACCGACATGCTCCCCCTTGGCTGCGTCTGCCGAAAGTTTTCGGTCCACCTCCATCAGTCCTGGAAATTCGGGAATCAGCAGGGGCAGCATGACGTAGGTGATCCAGCTCCCGTTTTTTAGGGCCAGAGCGTTGATCCGGTCGACAACGCGGCTGTAGCGTTCGAAATTCCCTTTCCCGTAACGATCGAGATAATATTGCCGCGCTTCTTCGAGTTTTGTGCCGTCGATCTTCCTCAATGTTCCCTCGGTGAGCCCTGGGCCGGCGTAACGTGAAATCTTCGCCCAGTCATCCACCGCAATCATCTGCAGGTAGGAAAAAATACGATCCGGGGGGTATCGGTCCAGGATCAGCTTCCAGAGAATTGAGAGTTCGAAGGGTTCGTCCCGGAGGAAAAAATCGTTGTCTTCGTTGTTGATGGACGAAAAGAAGACCCAGGGATCCACGAGGTAGAGGATGTGATCGACGGTGTTTCCTCTGCTGTAGAAATGAGAAAGATGGACCTCGGCGGGCATAAGGCCGCCGCCACCCCCCTTGGAAAGATTGATGACACGCCCGCCCAGAATCGCCTCGAGCATCCGGTGATGGCCGTCCCTGGAGAGGACTCGACCTCTGGATGTCCCTAGAATGGCAACGCTGTAGTGCTGATTTTCGCCCATCACGAGCAGGTTGGACTCGGTGACATCGATGTCCAACCGAACGTCGCGGTCCCGCCCGGAGAAGAAAAGGAGAACGCAGGCCAGGATCGCCGCGTTGAGTAAGCTGAAGGCCAGCACTTTGATCAAAAATGTTCTTGCCTGCATGATCAATCCGAAGCCCGATCAAAACTGAAAGTAAATAAACTCTTGCTGTACGCCGAAAATCCCCGATACCATGATGGCCCAGACCACCACCGTGTAGATCGACCATCGCACCACAACGGGCAGTCGGGCCACGCACTCCTGAATCCCCATGCGGCGGTCGACCATGTCCACCGCGAAGAGAACGAGCACCAGCAGCATCGAACAAAAAAAAGACGGCATTCCAACCACATCGACCCCAAGATTGTCCGGGTCGACCAGAAACATCTTCCCGATAACCGCAAAGGCATCTCTCACTGTGTTGGCCCGGAAAAAGATCCAGGCGAAGCAGACCATCGCCAAGGTGAAGCCCGCCCTTACGGTACGATTCATGAAGGTGTTCTGGCCGGGAAACCAACGGTCTGCCAGCCGCGTTTGAAAAAAGCCGGTCAGGTTCTCCAGGATCAGGTAGGCGCCGTGGAGGGCGCCCCAGATAACAAAAGTCCAGTTAGCACCGTGCCAGAGCCCGCTCAAGAGAAAGGTCACGAAGAGATTGGCGTACCAGCGCGCCGTCGACGCGCGTTTGCCACCCAAAGGGATGTAAACATAATCCCGGAACCAGGTCGAAAGGGAAATATGCCAGCGTTGCCAGAATTCCCGAATCGACTTGGAAAAGTAAGGCCGCCGAAAGTTTTCCATGAGATCGTAGCCCATGACCCTGGCCGCCCCTCGGGCCATGTCGGTGTAGCCCGAGAAGTCGCAGTAGATTTGCACGGCAAAGAAGAAGGTGGCCATCATGAGCGGCACGCCCTGGTAATCGTCCACATGGTTGTAGACACGGTTGACATAGACCCCCAGGTGATCGGCTACGGCCACTTTCTTGAAAAGCCCCCACAGCATGAGGCGGAGGCCGCCGATTACCCGGTCGTAGTCGAAGGCATATCGTTTCCGGAATTGGGGCAGAAGATGATGGGTGCGCTCGATAGGACCAGCGACCAACTGGGGCCAGAAGGCCACAAAGAGCGCGTAGATTCCCAGATGCCGCTCGGCCGGAATCCGACCTTTGTAGACATCGATGGTGTAGCTCATGGTCTGAAAGGTGTAGAAGGAGATCCCCACCGGCAACAGTACGTGGAAAAGGGGCGCTTCGTAGAGGATGTTCCAGGCCTGAAAAACATCGGTCACGGACCGACTCAGGAAATTGAAGTACTTGTAGAAAAAAAGGATGCCCAGATTACAGAAGAGGCTGAGCCAAAGGTATTTTCGACGTCCGCGCCGGTCGGGAATCCCCGACATTCGGAGGCTCACCACGTAATCGACGACGGTGGAAAACATGATCAGAAGGAGGTATTCGACCTTCCAGCACATATAGAAATAGTAACTTGCTGCCAGCAGCATCATCCAGCGGAAACGATGGGGGGTCGCGAAATAGAGGCTGACAACAACGATGAAAAAGACGGCAAACTGAAGGGAGTTGAATAGCATGGCTGTTTTAGGGGGTTATCAAATATCGAGCTTTCCCCCACATTCTTCCTGATAAATCGTCGCATCTGGGGGGCGTGGGTACATGGGTCTGGGGACTATAGAAGGTTGCCGTACGTGCGTCAAACGGAAAATTGCCGAAAATCGGGATTTTTGGGTTACCGCCTGCCGAAAAACGGCCTACCCGACAGGGGTATGTTCCCAAGTTGACAACAGGTCCCGAATGTGATCTTTTTAATATTTGGGTACCAGGGACAAACGCCCGTCTGACGAAAATTCGGAGCCCCGTCGCCGTTGTCCAAAGACGCCTCAATCCTCCCCGCGGAGATAGCCGCCGGGACATCCGGAGCAAAAGATATGAGATCTGTCACCTCCTCCCCCATTCAAAGGCCCCTTGTAATCGCCGTCGCTCTGATCGTTCTCGCATCCGCCAACCTTTCCTGGGCGGATTGCGCCCCAAGAGCTCCGGCTTCCGGGGGAACTGCCGAGGACAAAGCCATGAGCCGCGGCTGGGTGCCCGCCATCTGGACGGCCTATCAACGCACCGGCGCCACTGGAGCTGCTCTGCCTGATTTTTCCCGAGCCGGATATGCCATGGGAGATCGGTCGATTCCCAATGTCACGGGACCGGTATTTAACGTGACCGAAAAGCGCTTTGGGGCCGTTCCCGGAGACGACCGGGACGACACGGCGGCGATCCAGGCCGCCATCGACACGGCCGGCAAAGCCGGCGGCGGGGTTGTTTTCCTGCCCCGGGGACGATTTGACATTCGCCAGACCGGCAACGCCCCTTATCTCCGCATCACCCGCGATAACGTGATTCTCCGGGGCCAAGGCGACAGCCCTGACGGGACCCTCCTCTTTCTGGGATCACCAGGACCCGCGGGAACAGTCCGACGCCTGGGCAGCGTTCCCGCCTTTCAGGAGCCGCGCAGCGGAGCGGCCGTCGCTGTGATGGGACCTGAAAACCGGGAACTTCTCGCCCGATACAGCAGCATTCTGCAGCGCGGCAAACACCGGGTGACCGTTTCAGACACGGACCGCCTCTCAGTCGGGCAGGCCGTCCTCATCGAATTCGAGGATCCCTTGATCGACATCCGGAACCCCCAGCCGGAAAAAGCGGACATCCCGGCTCAGCTAACGCATCCATTCCGTCTCAGCGCCGACCAGACCGACACCTTCGGCAAGGCAGCACGCAGTCTCACCTGGATTGTCCGGATCGCGGAGATTGTAGATCCGCAGACCGTCCGCCTGGCCCAACCCGCCCGATTCGATCAATGGCTGCGCTACCGACCCCGGATATACGCTTTCAAGGGAATATCGGGCGTGGGCATCGAAAACCTCAGGATCGAAAGCCGTTGGCCGGGAGGCTATCGGCACCACAAGCCCCATGTGGGAACGGACGGTGCCGTCATCCGCACGGCGCGGGAGCAGGACTATCTCTGGAACGGGCTATGGGTGAGCCACGCCCTGGACGGATGGGTCCGAAACGTCACCTTCAAGGACCTGACCCAAGGCATTATTATCAGCCATTCGTCGAACCTTACGATCCTGAACGTCCGCTTCGAAGGGCTCGACGCCCACGCGGGCATCACCATCGGCCGGAGCAACGACGTTTTGGTCTCCCGAGCAAATTTCTTCGCCCGGATGGTCCACCCCGTAACGCTCACCATGATGGCCTCGGGCAATGTCGTGACCGACTGCGAAACCCACTACGACGGTCGGGACGACCAAACGGACACGGACACGGTTATCGACTTCCACGGCCTCTTCCCCTTCGAGAATCTGTTCGACAACCTGCGGGGATTTTATGTCTGCCCGGGCGGCGATATGAGTGTTCTGCCCCATGCGGGGGTCAGGAACGTTTTCTGGAACATCGAGGCCCCCCGGCAAATGCGCTGTTATGTCCCTGACGCCGGAGGTGAATTCGCCCGCACTTACGCTTACGAGGGCACCTCGTCGGGCACGCCCCGAACCATGCACGAACACCTGCCCCAGTCCTTCTTTATCGGCATCCGGAGGGTGGACGGCGGCCCGATCACCATCGGTGAAAGCGATCTGGACCGCCAAAATGAGTGGCTTACCGTTGAGGGTCTCAATCGCCCGGGAATTGCCGTCCCCTCCCTATACGAAGCCCAGCGTGCCGCCCGGTCCGGAGAAGGACGGGGCATGAACACGATTGTTTCAGATGTCCGGGGGGATTGAGGGTTGACAGGATTCCCCCGTCCCGACATCGGGAGATCACGGCGTCCTTAAGTCGTTGTTGCAAGCTGGAATGGCATTGGCGAGCATTCGCATATGGCCTTTTTCGGCCTGGGCAATCCGCCAAAATGCATCCTGCGCCGCTGAATCCTCACTTTTAAGAGCCATGGTCCGATAGAGATCATAGGCCGAATACTCGATGGCCATGGCGAACTCCAACAAGCCCATACATGGATTACCCTGCCCCTGTTCCAATTTTTCCACCTGATTGATCGCGATTTTCAGGTCGTTGCCCCCTTCCAGTATTTCGCCGCCGAGTCCGTCAAAAAGCGCCTCGAAGGTCAATTTGGAATCGGTGACCCGCTCCCAGAAGCGATAGATCGTTCGGGCGTGCCCCTCCTCGGCTTTTGACAGATCCTTGATGGTGTCGGCAAAAGGTGCATCGCCGAATTTTTCGACAATGTAGGTGTAAAACCGGAAGGCACCCTTCTCGAGGTTCATGGCGGTCATCAGAAGCCCCGCGGAGCTTTGCTGCTTGTCGAAAATCTGCACCCGGGGATAATCCGGAAGCATGTGACCGTCCCATGCCATAATGCCGCCGGCGAGTTTGTAGACCCCTCGCGTCGTCACCTCCGCTTCGGCCGCGAGGTCGGCGGCGAAGTCCGAACGGCCCCCGCTGTGACAATAAAACACCAGCTCTCGATCATCCGGAAGGTCGAACACCCGAGCCTGCAGGTCCATGAGCGGGAAAAGGCTTGCGCCGGGGATATGTCCCTCAGCATATTCGGAGGGCTGCCGTACATCCACCAGCAGGTATTTCTCTTCATCCCATTTCGCCATCAAAACTTTCAGTTGGTCGGGGGTCAGGGCCTTGATCTCGGCTTCATCCATCGACCTTTCTCCTCTTCTCCTTTGTCGTAACACGCCATCGTCAAATACAATTTTATCCTCCCCCATCGGCCGCCCGATACATCCTACGCCGAGGGCGTCGTCTTACGAGATTAGGGATATTTCGCCGTCGTCTTCTTTGAAAGACAGAATCTTCTCGGCAGCATCCCGCCCCAGAGCCGAGGCAAGTTCGGCTATCGTCCAAACATAGAACCGACCCTCTCCACCCTCGCTGTCAGCGTATTCCGCGAATCATTCCCTTTCCATGACATGATACCCATGACAGGTGGCGTATCCGATGGAAAGGAAGATCGGTTTGTCCTCATCCCGGGCTTTCCAGAACGCCGCTTCAGACCAGGGATACCAGTCCACGGGATCGTGGGCGTGTTGCAGCAAATGCAGCAAAAGTCTTAAAATCGGCGGCCTATGCCAAAGCCGAGAGGTTTTCCGTCTGAAAAAATCCATGGATCACACGGAAGAGGTGGTAGCCGTCATGGACTCCAGCAGTCTCCCGAATGGAGTGCATGGCAAAAATCGGGACGCCTACATCCACAGTCCTCACGCCGATCCGGGTAGCGGTGAGGGGTCCGATGGTGCTGCCGCAGGCCAGGTCGCTGCGCATCACAAAATCCTGGACCGGCACACTCAAGCGGCGGGCAATACGGCGGAACACCGCCGCGGTTTCACTGTCGGTGGCATAGCGCTGCGCGGCATTGATCTTGACGACGGGACCGTGGTTGAGCAACGGACCGTGGTTGCCATCGTATTTTCCGGCGTAGTTGGGGTGGATTCCGTGGGCGTCGTCAACCGATACCATCATGGATCGGTCCAGTGCTCGAAAGCGGTCTTCCGGTGAGGGCAGGATCCGCGTCAGTATCGTTTCCAGGAAGGGCCCCAGGGCCCCCGACGCCGATGCGCTGCCCACCTCCTCGTGATCGTTGCACACCAGAAGCGCCGGTTGCGTCCCTGAGGACGCCAGAAGCCCCGCAAGGCCGATGTAACAGCTGAAGAGGTTGTCCAGCCGCGCGCCGACGATAAAATCACGGTTTAAGCCCAACAAGGCCGGAGGCTGGGTATCGTATAGACTGATCTCGAAATCGAGAACCTCGACAGCATCGAGAGTCGGATTCGTTTTTTTGAGGCGGTTGAGGAGAATATCACGGAAGAAAAGATCGGTCTCCGCCTCTTCGTCCACCTGCAACAATAGCGGCGGCAGTTCCTCCTGGGGGTTGACGCCCTTTTGCTTGTTCGCCTCCCGATCCAAATGGATGGCCAGGCTTGGAATAATGGCCACCGGATCTTCAAAATTGCACAAGGTGCTTTGGATGGCTCCGGCGGCGGTGAGAACCGTTACCCGCCCCGCCAGGGATAGGTCCCGGTCGAACCAGGGATTGAGCAGTGCCCCGCCATAGACTTCAACCCCCAGTTGTAGAAAGGAATGCCGCACCATTTCGGGTCGGGTCTTGACCTTGAGACAGGGGCTGTCGGTGTGAGCACCGACCATGCGAATGCCGTTCCGGAGCCAATCCAGATCTCCCGCCGTAAAGGCGATCAGTGCCGAACCATTACGTGTGACGTAGTAGCGGCCCATCTTCTCGAGCGTCCAGGAATCTGCTTCCCGCAAACGGACATATCCGTGTTCATCCAACATTTCGACCATTTGGGTCACAGCATGAAATGGCGTCGGTGAATGCTTCAGGAATTTAAGCAGGTTACGGTTGAACGAGTTTTCTTTCATCGGCGCCCTCCCACGGATTGGAGTTCCACAGGGCGATAGGTTTCGGTAGTCGCCACGTCGAAATCCCAGATAAGGGGCGCATGATCGGACAGACGCACTGCGGGGATCTCGAAACCCGTGGTATGAATTTCGGGACTGTGGAAGATGAAATCCAGCTGTTTCCGGGGAGCTCGGCTGGGGTAGGATGGCTCACCCAGGCCGTTAGCGGTCTTCAGGTTCGTTGCGGCGAGAAAAAGCTGGAGTTCCTTGCCGCCCCAGAAGGCATTGAAATCGCCCGCCACGATAACCGGCCGGTCAACCGCCCGCACCATGGCATACAGTTCCGCCAGCTGATACTGCCGGTGACGGAATTTCAAGGAGAGATGCACCAGGAAAACCGCGACATCCTCTAACCCTACCTCGATCACCAGGCGTTTGACGCCGACGCTGAAATAATGGAATCGGCGGTAACGAACGGCCTGATTCAAAAGAATGGCGTTGCCCTGCTTGTTGAGGATCGGCAGCTTCTGTGCCATTGAATGTTCAAAATATTTGGATTCGAAAACATGATGGCAGTTAAGCCCTTCAGCAATGCGTTCGGCTTGATTGTCATTGCCCGACCGAAACGAACCACTGTCCACCTCGACCAAACCGACGATGTCCGGATCGACCGACCGAATAAAGTCCGAAATCTGCTCCAGGTTCTTCCCGGTATTCTTGAGATGTCCGGCGAAGGGGAACGGAAAATGCAGGCGCGTTCCAGCGCCCGTACCGTAAGCGATATTGTATAGGAGAAAACGCATGCATGCCCTTTTCGAAAACTGAACGAGAAATCTGAGCCAAAAATCCTTAAACAGATTATTATAACCCATATACCCGATTAATCAATCTTTTACGCACCGATTTTGCAGAAAGCATCGATATTTTCCTTGACGATCGACCGCAAGCCGGTTAACAAACCGCTCTAAAGGCAGTCCTGGTCGCCGCGAATCACCGTATGGAAACCTTAACAGACCATAAACCGGTGGAAAGGTTCAACAAAAGGTGAGAAAACCAGCGGCATCTTATCCATTTGTTGCGTCCTGATGACGGGTTGTAGAAAATAAATCCAAAATATAGCCCCTCTTCCTAAAAAAATGGATCCGATAACATCTCGTCAAAAACGAAAGATACGGGATATCCTCCTCATCAAGATGCGTTATATCGGCGATACCATTCTCGTGACACCGCTGATTGACGCCATAAAAGCTCACATTCCCCACGCCAGAATTCATTTGTTGGTCAACAAAGGCGTTGAAGATATCTTTGCGGATTACCCGAGCCTATACAAGGTTCATGCCTTTGATTATGGACAGGCTAAAAGCTCGCTTGGATATGTCTTCCGTTTTCTGCAACGGTTGATCCATAACCGGTTTCAGTTGGTCATCGATCTTACCCGAAACGATCGTTCCGCGCTTTTCACGATATTGAGCGGCGCCCGGTATCGTCTGGGTTATGACGGTGCGGTTTTCCCGAAAAATTGGGCTTACACCCACACGGTTGCGTATTATTTCGGACAGGTCCATACCGTGGATCACCACCTGTTTATGGGGGATCTTCTGGGATTTCATCATGCATACGAAAACCCCAGGTTGCGGGTCTCCGGAGACCGCATCAACATTGTCATGCAGCGGCTCAAGCGCGCCGGGATGCGGGTGGATGAGCCCTACGCCATAATCCACCCAGGTGCCAGGCGATGGTATAAGAGCTGGCCGGAGCAACGATTTGCCGAAATCGGAAATCGCTTGTCCCAAAATACGAACCTTCAGGTTCTGCTCTCTGGAGGCCCGGAAGATGCGAACACCTGCCGTCGAATTGAAGCCCTCATGACCGCTCCGTGTTTCAACATGGCAGGTCTTCTTTCGCTGGCGGATCTGCCTGCATTGATTCAGCAGGCAACAATCCTTATCGGCAACGACTCCTCTCCCATCCATATCGCCACGGCCGTCAACACACCCACTGTTTCCTTGTTCGGTCCCACCCAATGGGAAGCCTGGCGCCCAAGGCGACGTCATGACATAACCCTTGCAGCGGTTTTCCCTTGCCGGCCCTGCGGTCATGCACGTCCAGACTGCCCCCGCGGCACCGCTTATTGCATGAGCGCGATAACGGTTGAAAACGTTTGGGCGGCGGTGCAGCGAATCATTGAGGCACCCCATTTGTCGGCTTGAGTCATTTTGAGATAGCCCACAGCCTATTCAGTCTGTTTTCGAGACTGATGTTCGTAATGTGGCGTAACATGCAACTTAATTGAAGCAACCGCAGGAATTCAAAATGAAGAGTGTAACGGTAATCATCCCGACCTTCAATAGGTGGCCGTTTATTTGCTCGGCTGTAAACTCCGTATTGGGGCAAACCTATCTCCAAACCCATTGTGTCGTTGTTGACGATGCTTCCGACGATAGTACGACGGAACGGCTCCGGGGAACTTATGGCCAACGGATCCAAATCATCGTCCAAAAAATCAATCGCGGACCATCCGTCTGCAGAAACATCGGCGTGGAAGCGAGCCGCAGCGACTGCGTGTGTTTTCTCGACTCCGATGATATTTTGGAGCCCAATGGCGTTGAATCAAGAGTGTCCCTTTTGAATGAGACACCGGGAGATGTCCCGGTCGCCTTTGGACTTCTTAAAAGCGCAGGCGCCACATCCCATCCCCTTTTGCATGAAAAAAAGCGGGGAGACGAATTACGTGTTTCAGAATACCTTAAAAACAAGAGTTGGTGCCACAATAACGGCTTTCTGATCGACAGAGATTTTTTTTTACACAATGGGATGTACAACCCACGACTGCGCAATCAAGAAGATATCGAACTTCTGATACGGCTGCTGCATCGACACCCATTTCGCTATTGTGGCAAGGAAATCGGAACCGTGCGAAATGTCTGCGGTGAAAATCGGGCAAGAAACGATTATCAACACATCATCGATCAGGGCATGCTCTTCTCGAGTATCATCGCCAATTCATCAATCCTGATCACGAGCCTAAGTTCATCGGATCTACGGTCAGTTATCTGTTCCGATGTCGAAGAAGCACTTCGAGCCTTCTATAAATCCCATAAATACAAAGCGTTTCGTTCATTTTACAGGAAGGCGACAAGAATGGGGTATATCCGAGACAAGAAAAAATTCCGCAGGAGATACCTGTCCTCCTATATTCAGCACATTTTCAATCCGTATGGACGATAGAGAAGAGCTTTGCCATGATGCGCTCTTCCTCGAGGATTTTTGAGAATTTAGACCAAAAATGAAACATCAACCCCCTCCCACGGTGCTGAATTCCTTACACCAAGCCGACATGTCGCACCTCATCGGCTATCGCGCTTCATGGCCGGATTTTTTGCGCCGAATCTGATTTTTTAGGGTATGGCGGCGGATTCGACCGATCTTTTTCACAATCCAGTAAAGCTGAAACCGGCTCCAGAGTGACAGACGCGTTATGGCTTTGTAATCCATAAACAATTTCAGGCGATCTTTCCTTGAAAAAAGGGTATCAGGGAGGGTATAGTTCAATTCTGCAAGGGCCTTGATCATCCACCGAAATCTTTGCCATCGGCGGCGGTCGACGCGTTGAAGATCAAACAAGGCCAGTTTCGGCATGCCATCAATGTTTTCAGGGCCGATCAAGACGTGGGTTGCATTGAAATCTTGGTGATTGGCGCCGGCCGCATGCATGCGGCGGGCGGTTTTGGCGACAGCCTCGATCAGCTTCCGCTTGTAGCGGCTCCCCGCTTCGCCCCTCAATCGACTCGGATGGAACGCCATCAGCTGCTCGAGCGCGATATAGGGTTCAAAACTTTCCGTAATCAAAAAGGATTGATATTTAAACATTCCGATCCGGCGTTCACCTGCCGCAACCGGGCTGACGGTTGGCAGACCGTGCTTTCGGAATTCACAAATATTATTAAATTCGATCATACCCGATGAAATCCCTGCACCCTTGATGCCGGCGGTCATCAGCGACCCAAAATCCGGGAATTCCGTTTCATGACGCTTGAGATAAAATACACGCTTGGGCCCTTGCCAGAGAAGTTCAAAACGAATGATCTGCCTCTCAGGAATGCGCTTCAATGTTTCACCAAAAGGATAATTGTAGAGTTGATCAAATCCCACAAGGTTGTTTTCCTCCAGGATATCCTGATAGTTTTGATTGATGGTGATACCACGGGTATAAATTCGTCTGACGGGGACGTCTTCGGGCGTCATTTTCTTTTTGCCTCACGAACTTGATGGTAAAGCTGAATCAGCCGGTCCATAGATCGTTCGGAAGTAAACCGTGCCGCGGTCGAAGCCGCCTGTTCGCTCATCCTTTTTCTATCTCCACGCTCCATAAACGCCTTCATGCGGGATGAGAGTTCATGGGATTCCTGAGTCTTAAGCACGTAACCGGTCATATTGTCCTTTATGATCTCAGCGGCACCATTGCTTTGTGTTGTAATAACCGGCGTGCCGCAAGCCATGGCCTCAAGACAAACATTAGCGAATGCATCATATCGGGTCGGCAGTACAAAAATATCCGCAGCACGGTAGTATTGTTCAGGATTGGAGACCCGCCCCAAAAAGACCACCTGATCCCGAATACCCAATTTCTCCGATCTTTTTTCGTAAGCTTTTATCGGGTCCCCACCTGCGACCATAACGCAAACATTCTTTTGCCCCAGGATGGCGACGGCTTCAAGCAGCATCTGAAGCCCCTTTAGCTTGAAATTGTTGCCGGCAAAAAAAACAATCCGCTTTTGAGGGTCGATACCATGCCGATTCCTGATTTTCAAACGACAGTCAGGCCTGTTTTCCGGAGAAAATCTGTTCATGTCCACACTGTTGTAAATGACATGAATCTTCTCTGAAGGGACATTGTAGTATTTCATAATCTGATTTTTGACCAGTCTGGAATTCGTCACCACAAATCGACATCCCCCCTTCAAGAAAATCCGTTTTTCAAGCAACGCAAGTATCCGGCGACGGGGTCCGGCGGATTTGAGTCGTCGTACCCATATATTGGGGTATTTCTGCAGCATCTGAACCGGATTGATGCCGTCGGATGCTCTATAAATATCCTGCTGCCAGATTCTTTCCATGCTCTGCAAGACATCCAAGCCCACTTGGCCGCTGATTCTGGCAGCCATCAATCCGAAGCTGAGATTTTTCCCTGGAGATGAGAAAGGTATCATGGGCACCCGGTGGAACAAAATACCTGGAATATCATCCCATTCAGCAGCAAAGACATGGACCTCATGGCCCAGCGCCATTAAAAAACAACTCAGGTTAACGGCATATTTCTCGAGACCTCCGCCACTGAAGCGGAAACAACGGCACACCAGGCCGATTTTCATTGCCTCACCTCGTAAAGAATCAAGTTGCCCTCGCGCTCCGACGGCCACTGTCGCAGTTTTTTGAACTGCCCCTGCCTTTCAGGCAAAAGTGTTTCAGGATAACCGTCATGCCAAGCCTTTTCGTTCCATACAAAATAATCAAATCCATGAGAAAGAATAAATAAGAGAGCATCTCTATCCGTTTCCATCAAAATACTGATGCCGTCTTCAAAGCAAGGCGCTCCTGGATAATTGCGGTTGGCATAAAAATGGACACTCCGAAGTTCCTTGAAATTCCCTGCAACTGAAACCACTCTTCGGCTATGTTCTTTTTGTGCAATAAATTCACCGATATCAGAGAATATCAACTTCTCTTTTGCATAATTGGCTCGCAATATTTTGGGAACAAATACCAATAGAATAACAACGCAAATCAGGATGTGCGCCTTTTTAGGCGTCAGCTTGAAATACGTGCCCAACGCGAATGCCGAGTAAGAAACCCCCGCCCCCATGAACACGAAGGCCGGAAAGAGGAATAAGGCTAAAAATCGGCTGGTCATGAACCAATTATAAACGATCTGCATGTACAATACCATCAAGGAGGCGATGGACAGACCGACAAGAAAAATGAGCCGCCGATCCTGAAACAGTTCACGACGCCAAAAGATCATTCCCGCAACAAGAACAATGAAGAATAGATAGAAAAGGGTCTCTGCCATCTGAACCACCAGAACGGCGAATGGCAGAAACCAGACCAGGTGCCGCACCCAGTCAAGAAAATGTGGGCTGATGGCAGTTGGGTTTTCAAGAGCGAGTGTTGATAGATTGTCTCTGATTTCTTGATATTTGGACAAAAATTCGACAGGACGTGTCAAAAGCCGTTCGGGTTTTAACATGTCCATCACTTTTATGCCCACCACCTGGGAATAAAGCATGCCGGCAGCTGCAGCAACGATATAAGGACTGAAAAAGATGAAAAGATCCTGCCATTTTTTATGCCGGCCTGAAAAGATGAGATAACAAGCACTCACCAGAATAAAAAGACATCCCTCCATTCGAGCCCATGCGCCCATTAAAAAACAGATGCTGCTGACGAAAAGCCATCCCGGCCTTCGGTGTTCAATATGCCGCAAAAAAAGATAAAGTCCAAAAAGAGAAAAACACCAGTAGATGGGATCTCTTAAAATATCTCGGCTCAGCCATACAAAAGGTGGCAGCAGTGCAAATATCAGAAGGGTTATGGATGCGGTGGGTTCGGTGAAAAATCGCCTCATAATCCAGTATAACGGTAAAAGTGCGAGCGTTCCGAAAAAAAGGGAGGTCATTTGTCCGGCAATCACCCACTCCCCAAACAGGCCGTAGGCACCGGCAACAAAAATGGGATAACAGGACAAGTTGTCATAGCACGAAAGAAGTTCACCAAATTCTCTAAAGTAAAGCGCCCGGGCTTGCTGCACATATAAAAAGCCATCCGAACTGATCAGTGGATCCATGCAATACAAGTAAACGCGTGCGAAGAATCCCAGAAAAAGTACCAAGCATCCCGTCAATGACGGACAATACGCTGAAGGCTCGTTAAGCGACACCGGCAAAGGAAACTCGGGTTTCATCATATTGGGATCTGAATTGAGGATAGTCATGTTTCAGCGATCGGACGATTTCCGCGGGGGCAGTTCACAGAATGGGCGCGTATTCCATCGCCTGTGCAACCAGCCAAACCATTGGTCCGGATATTTTCGCACAACCGCTTCGATGGCTTTGGTGTAAGCCTCGGTGTTGATCTCGATATCCTTGATTTTATCACCCGTTCGCATCAGGGGAATTTCCGGCCATATCTCTGCCGTATATCCATTTTTATCCCGCCTCAGAAATAAGGGAATAACGGGCGCGCCACTTTTTACCGCAAGCAGCGCCAGACCCTTGTTCGTGCATGCCAGCGTATTGAAGAAAGGAACAAAAACCCCTTCCCGCCACGCGACATTCTGATCCATCAGCAGTCCCACCAGTTCGTTGTGTTCCAAACTTTTCAATATCTTGCGAAATCCTTTTTTTTTGGAAATCATGCCGCCGCCGAAGCGGGTTCTCAACCGAATGACAAAATTCTCCAGGGGAGGAAAATCCATGGGACGATATACGATTCTGAAAGGATATCCCAATAAGGCACCGATAACCGTTAACAGCTCCCAGTTTCCGAAATGCGCTGTAAGTACCAAGACGCCTTTGCCTTTGTTGCGAGCCTCCCGCATATGCTGCCATCCCTCGATCCGGAAACAGCGAAACAGTTCAGACCGATCTTTCGCGAGAGACCAGCAGACTTCCATGAAAACAAGTCCCAGATTTTCAAATACCTTTTGACAAACAGATAGAATTTCAGCATTCGACATGGCGCCGCCATAAGCCGACAGTAGATTTTTAAAGGCGATCCGCCTGTGGCGCGAGTCACCCCTCAAGATCATTCGACCTAAGGCCCTGCCGCTCTTGATGCGGACGTGATCCGGCATCCTGCCGATGCATTTGGCTGTATGCCAGATGAAAGACGTGATCCCCCTGCTGAAAACGGTGTTAACTATCCTGTGGGATTTTGTATTCATGGATAGGCTTTTTTCCTTTCATACGGCTCGAGAAACGATGTTTTTCGTTGACGCACCCCCCCCATGCCGTTTAAGAAAACCCTTCCGTCGCACCTGGACTGCGCCGGATCCCGTTGGCGGAAAATCCGTCTACATCATCAAGTCAAGGATCATGGGGAGGCCGGTATGCGTCTTGGAATTATCAGCAACCCGCTCAGCGGCGGAAATCGAAAAGGGTTGGCGGCCATTGAAGCACTGTTGGCCCGCCGACCGGAAGTGCTTCATCGGGAAGCACAAAATCCGGATGATGCTGCCGCCGTCGTGTCGGTCTTTGCCGACAAGAAAGTGGACATCATCGCCGTCAACGGCGGGGATGGTACCATCCAGGCGGTATTGACAGCGCTCTTTCGAGGCCGGGAGTATGCCTCGCCGCCGCGTTTGGTCGTGCTCCGCTCAGGGACGGACAGCGTTATCGCCGAGGACGTCGGACTGAGAGGTTCTCGTGACCGCGGGCTTCGACGCCTGTTGGATTGGCTGGAAGCGCCGACCGACCAATTCTCCATCCAAAAGCGGCCCGTGCTGCGGGTCCGGACGGCGTCCGACCGTAATCCCCGCTACGGACTCATATTCGGAGCGGCTGCCGTTTACCAGGGAATCGAATACTGCAAACGCCATGTTCACACTGTGGGACTTCACGGCAAAATCGCGCCCAGCCTGACCCTGGCCAGGTTTCTGCTGGCAGCCGCCCGCCGGGACACCCGGGTTCTATGGCCTATTCCCGCAACCATCCGGATCGATCAGGATCCCCCCCGGCAGAGAGATTACCTGCTGATCTACATCAGCACCCTCGAAAGGCTGTTTCTTGGGTTACGTCCCCATTGGGGTATGGAAAGCGCCCCCCTTCACTTCACGGCGGTGAGAAGTCGACCGCGCCATTTTCTGCGCGCCATCCCCTACCTCGCCCGGGGCCGGAGCACCCCTTGGGGTACGCCGGAAAACGGGTATTTCAGTCACAACGTCCACCGTATACAATTAACGATGGGCAGCGGATTCATCCTCGACGGCGAATGCTACCAACCCGATTCGCATCCTGAATCCATAATCGTCGACCTCGGAGGGACCGCATCGTTTCTTCGGCTGTAATGCGTCAGGACTTCTTCTTGGGAACCGACTGGACGAACGTGCCGAACCGGTTCATCTCCTCCAAACGGCAGCTCCAGACCAACTTCCCATCATGGACCGTAATGTCGGGGCAGCTGTCACACATGTCCTGCCTGCCGTCAGGCAACATGTTTACCGGCTGAATAATCATGATGCTCTGGATATGCGCCGGCCGAAAAACGTGCGAGGGCTCCCGGGAAATTCGATTCAAAAGATTCCCGGCAATGCGGCGCATTCGGTGATCAAAAAGTCCCATGAAAAATGCCGCCGACTTTCCCCGTGAAGTGCTTCGAGGATGGGCATATGACAAGTACTTCCCCGCGAACAGATGATAGCCGGTCTGAATCAGCTCCATGAACTTTGGCGAAACATATCCCATGGTCTCGCCGTTGAAGACGATCCGATCGGCCAGAAGCCATTTAAAAGCGCTTGGATCGGCAGTGCCATTGAGATAGGCGCACGGTTCATAGGCAGGCTCGGCCTCCCGAATCTTTTCGACGATATCCTCTGCCATGAGGATTTTTTGGCCGGCCCATTTTGTTTCCTTGTACGTCTCGTTGAAATCGATCTTGCGGCCCCCTGCATAATATTCGAAATCACCGCTCAATCCCGGTGAACGAAACAAAATGAACACCATCGTATGGACGATGTCGGCATGTCGACGCGCCCACTCGACCAGGCCGGGAATTTCGTAAACCGTCTTTTCCGACACCGTGGCATTGAAGGAGCACGATAGCCCACCCTCGTCCGCCAGCATTCGCGCATACCGAAACCGAAGCGCGTTGAGTTCGACTTCCGTTTCAGCCGTTACCTTGGGGCGTTTCTGGCTGGTGTCGATGTGGAATGTAAAGCCGAATGCCCCTGCACGCTTAAGCGCTTTCAAGAGAAGTGCGTCGAGGGCGAGCCCGTTGGTATTGATAATCGGCTTCCACCCCATCTCTCTGACTATTTTAACCAACTCCACGATATGGGGATAGACAAGGGGATCCCCTCCGGCGATGCTCATGCAGTCGCTTTTCCGCAAGGTCTTGAAGGTCTCGAGTTCGGCCCTCACCGCATCGAGCGACTTGTGACCGACGCCATGGGGATCACGATAGCAGCCCTCGCATCGAAGGTTGCATTCCGTGGTGGGCTCCAGCCAGGAGATGCCGTTGTCGGCATAATTCCATGGAAGCCGGTAATAATTCAAGTGGTTCAGTGCTGCAGACATATTTTCACTCCCCGAATTCCGAAAGGGTCATCTATCGCCAATGGCTCAGATCGCGCCCAATGAGCCTTCCAAGGCGTGCCGTGTCATCGGCAAAGGTTTCTCGTAGAACTTCTCGTATGGTGGTATCAAGCGGCGCCGGCTTTTGTTTGATCGTGTTGAATCGGACCAGGCGTTTTCGCAGTCCTGCGACATCGACGGTTTTCTTTCCACCGGCATTTTTCACCTTTCCTTTCGAAGCCTCGAGAACACCCGTCATCCGTTTTGGCGGTCTGTAAAGCCATCGCTGCAACCAGGAAAATCGGTAGGTTTTGCTCACCATTTTGGGAGGAAATTTGCGGCGGCCGTCGTCGGTAACGTCGATGAACGCCAGCACATTGCGATATACGCTCCCGGTATCCGCCAAAACGTCATCGAAAAGGATAATTATGCGGTTTTCCTCCCTTACCTTGCTCAAAAAGCGCTCCACCTGCTCCCCCAGTTTACCCACCCGTGCATACTGCAGCAGCTTCGGTTCGCGGCAGTGCCGAGGGATCGCTTCACCCCGCGCCCGCCTTGTTTGCAAAGCCCATGCCCGTGAAAATTCCCGGACATCCTCATCCATCGTGTACACCATACGAGAATGAAAGGAGTGAATCATTTCCACCGGATTCCGCAGCATGGCGATAAATTTTGCATTCGGATTCAGCGCCAGAATCCGGTCGATGGCCCGAGGCGCATACAGGTAGGAGACCGACCCCTCCCCTACCGCTTCGTAACCCTCGTGGCAATGAGGAAAGAACCTCTCCAGGTAGTGGCGTTGAAGATTGGATGGCGTGAGCGGCTGGGAGAGGGTCGAAAAATAGTGCGGCTCTTTTGGCCGGGAGAAACAGATGCTCGGGTGCGTCGAAAGATAGCGGCTCAATGATGTCGTTCCGCACCTAGGCGCACCGATAATGAAAAAATCCGGAAAAAATTTCAGATTCATAGGGTGTTGCAGCCTATGGTGCCGTTCCCTGGCATGGGTGAATGCCAGCTTGGGTTCGATGCCGCTCCATGAAACCATTTAGACGTCATGCCGGTTAATTGATGTCCCGAAATTGGATCCGAGCGCCATCAGTCAACCCGAACACCGCGGGGCGAAAGATCTTGGGGATATCATCGATCGTTCGAGGAGCAAACACAGATAGGCCACGCTTACCGAAACCGACGCCGAAGGACTGCATCAAGACCAAGGGCATTATAACGGAATCGCCTTGACGCTCCGGCAAACAGCGCCGGATTTATCGTCGTGATCAGCACAGACATCAACGACGCGCGCCGCATGCTCGATATCCGCTTGATAATCGACCTCGCACCACTGCAGACCGTTGACGGCACATGTCCATACCGGCATTTGCCGGGCCATGTCGTCGATGACGGACAGGTACCATTTTTTCCCCGCGGCCGGCTCTTCCAAGGCCTTTTGGACGGATCTCCGGAAGAGCGTGGGGCCTTTCCCCCGGAACAGAATCATACCGATGGATTCCGCGTGAACCTTTTCAGGCGGAAGGTCCTTTCCAATTCTGACCAACCTTTCACCCTCAAGCATGACCTTCATGTCATCAGCGTCATAGGCACCCTTGTGGTTCACGGCCACGGTTACCGGCCGGTCCGGGGATTTGAGCAAGCGCTTCAGCACCGCGGCCTCAAAGATCGTATCGCCGTTAAGGATAACGAAATCCTCGTTCATCTCCCGGCATGCCGTCCAGCAGCTGACGAGGTTATCCGTGATGGCATACGCATCGTTATAAATAGTTGAAATCTCATCTGATTCATACCTCTCGTGGAGCAGCTGATTCACCTCCGCCGCACGATATCCCGTTACAACCCGGATCCTGTGGATCCCGCATTTCTGCAATTCATGAATCTGCCACTCGATCAATGTTTTTCCCTGAACCGACAGAAGACATTTGGGCAGATCGGTTGTCAGCGGCAACAGGCGTTTCCCTTGTCCTGCGCTTAGAATGATCGCTTTCATGGAATCAACATCTTTTCCTTACATTATTAATCGACGCCGGGTATGAACGACCGGAACCGCAGGGATGATGAAAGCCGGAGACGACCGGGCGTCTTGTAGCGGATACACGCGGTCGCGTGCACCGCTCCGTCGACCGTGCCGGCAACCACCCGAAATGCCGATGCATCATGGTTCCATCGGAATCACCGCTGATCCTCAGTGGGCTGTTTCGGCAGCAACTTGATATACCAAATAAAATTCTAATAAAAGCTTTTTTGTTTAAAACGCTGCCGGGGCAGACCGTTCCAGGTCGATTTTATCAGATGGGAATAATGTTCAACCCATTGATATTTTATCACTATAATAGTGATATGCCTCTTCCCGGCATCGGTCAATTGATTTTTTTTATATTGACCCCGCTACACATCTCAGATATGAAGAGCATGTAAATTTGACCCCTTCGCCCGATCATGTTTGCCCGGTCTTTATTCATCCAGTCACATTTATTAAGGATAACCCGTATTCATCCAGTCACATTTATTAAGGATAACCCGTGGGTTTTAGGGCCGTGATTCGGACAGGCGGAACGAACCGGGAAAACATTGGTTGCAAGTCGCGGCAGATGCCACAGATCGATTTGATGACCCAAAAACTGAATCAGTCGGGCAAATACCATGCCCATCCAGCATCTCTCCCGACAGCCGAGCCCTTTGCGGAAAAAAAACATGGATTCTCCGATGCCCTTGAGATCCTTGCGGTGGATAGTGGACGCCGACAGCGCGAATTCCTGCGCCTGCCGTGGTCGATCCACAGCACCGATCCAGCTTGGGTGCCACCCTTGCTGGCTGAGCGGTACATGCTCCTCTCCCCTGAAAATCCATATTTCGAGCATGCCGAGGCCAGATTCTGGCTCGCCTGCCGCCGCGGCACGCCGGTGGGACGCATCAGTGCACAGATCGACCGTCTTCATCTCGAACACCACGACGATCGAACCGGCTTTTTCGGATTGCTGGCGGCCGAAGACAACCTTGAAACCTTCAAAGCCCTTCTGAATGCGGCGGAAGGTTGGCTGCGGTCTCGGGGAATGGCCTATGTCCAAGGGCCCTATAACCTCTCCGTCAACCAGGAATGCGGCACCTTGGTGGCGGGCTTTCATGCGCCGCCGATGGCGATGATGGGACACGACAGGCCCCATGTGGGCTGTCGCATCGAACAGTGCGGGTACCAGGGGGTCAAGGATCTGCTGGCCTATATCATCGACGCCGATTTCAGGCATTCCCGGGCCATGGACACGATGATCCGCAGGACCCGAAAACGAATTCATACCCGAACCATTGGAAGGGCGTCGTTTGACGAGGACGTAGACGCTATCCGGCGTATCTTCAATGATGCCTGGTCGCTCAACTGGGGGTTTGTCCCGTTTACACAGCATGAATTTGAACACCTTGGAAAGGTTCTGAAGCTCCTCGTGGGCGGGCGATCCATCCGTATCGCCGAGGTGGACGGGACACCCTCGGCCTTCATGGTGATGCTGCCCAACTTGAACGAGGCCATCCGCGATCTCGACGGACGGTTGATGCCGTTCGGCTGGTCCAAGTTGTTGTGGCGTTTGAAGATCCGGCATCCCAAGACAGCCCGGATCCCCCTTATGGGTGTGGTTCGACGCTATCACGGCACCCTTCTGGGCGCGGCGATGGCCTACCGGCTCATCGGGGAACTCCAGGAGACCGCCATCGGCCACGGCATCAAAACGGTTGAGCTCTCATGGATTCTCGACGACAATATCGGCATGCGGGGCATTATCGAGAACATTGGCGGTAAACCTTACAAAACCTATCGCATCTATGGAAAAAAACTGCAAGGAATGTAGGTCCGAGGATCTTTTCCCGACACTTTTTACGGCGATTGTTCTGGCTGCGGACAGGGAGCCGGACAATTCGGTTGCAGCGGCAGCCGGCGTCCCCTGCAAAGCCCTGGCGCCGGTCGGTGGCATGCCCATGGTCGTCCGGGTTCTCGATGCGCTGTCGGAAGCCGACAGCATCGGAGATCAAATTCTCTGCGGTCCTCGGCGAGACATTGTAGACCAGAATCGGGAGCTTGCCGCCCGCATCGCCTCGGGCCGAATCCGATGGATCGAAAATAAGGCCACGCCGAGTTCGAGCGCACGCCACGCCATGTCATCCCTTTCCGCCGGCACCCCCGTCCTTTTGACGACCGCAGACCACGCCTTGCTGAAGCCTTCCATGGTGGACCATTTCTGTTCCGAAGCCCAAAGGACCGGATGCGACATCGTGACCGCGTTGGCCAAGCGTAACGATGTAACCGCCGCCTATCCGAAAACCCGAAGGACCGCTTATCGACTGGGTGGAACAGATTACTGCTCCTGCAACCTCTTTGCTTTTTTGACTCCCGGGGGACGAAATGCCGCCGATTTCTGGCGGCGTGTGGAAAATCTTCGTAAAAACCCGTTACGGGTCGTCACCGCCTTCGGCTGGATATCGGTGCTTCGATACCTGACCGGCCGCCTGACACTGCCGGAAGCCTTAAGCCGTGCCTCTCAAGCCATGGGCCTCAGAGTGAACGCCGTTGTCATGCCTTACCCCGAGGCCGCCATAGACGTCGATTCCGTCTTGGATTGGCATATTGCCGAATCGATCGCATTCGAAACCATAAAGGGAGAACGGCGCCACCTCCCACCGCCTTCTCCATGAGCCTTCTTTCGGGCATCTCGATTCACCGGTATCTTGGTATTGGAATAACTGGATGTTTTTACTTTAATCGATTGAGATATAAGGGCCAATTTCGGCTTGCTGCGACGAATAGTTTATTTGACAATATTTTGAATTTTAGTTAGTGAAGAAGGCTTATATGGGCTTTATCCTTGCACGGCGCTGGGATCCGTGATCCGTCACCACGACTTCGGCCATTCCACATACTGTGCCGCGGCATAACGATCGGCGAGTTCATCATTGGACCCAGACGATCCCTGTAATTGAAAATGAACGGAGCGGGAGTCCGGGATCAGAACCTACTTTTGGGGAGAGACGATAAGCGCTATGGAGGCAACGCCAACAGAAAACACCCTACCGTTGCGGATTGGTGATTTTTCAACACTGACGGAGGCCTTGGATTATGCAGCCAAGGGGAAGACCGGATTTAACTTCTTTACGGGAAGGGGCGGACTATCATCGGTGCTGCCCTATGCCGATCTGCGTGAGGAGGCGCTTATCCTGGCCCGTCGACTCGCCACCTTGGGAGCGGCACGAGGTGCCCGTGTTGCAATAGTGGCGGATACCCATCCGGATGTTGTCCGTTTTTTCTTTGCCTGCCAATATGCCGGCCTGACGCCAGTCCCCCTGCCTGCCCAAATCCAGTTGAACGGTCGCAACGCCTACGTGGGACAAATCGAACGATTGCTGTCGATCTGCCGGGCCGAGTTCGCCATGGCCACCGACGACTTTCTGCCCTTTTTGGCCGAGGCCGCCGTCCGATCGAAGGTCCGTTTCTCCGGGAGTCCCCGAGATTTCGACGATCTCCCGGCATCAAGCGCCGATCTGACGCCGCCGCGGCCCGACGAACTGGCCTATCTGCAATACACCTCGGGCAGCACACGTTTTCCCCGTGGGGTGATGATCACCCAAAAGACGGTTCTGAACAACCTCCGTATCATTCTCAACGACGGCATCAAGATCCGATCCGGAGATCGTGCCGTATCCTGGCTTCCCTATTTCCACGACATGGGTCTGGTAGGCCTGTTGCTGGCCCCCATGGCCGGCCAGATTTCCGTAGATTTCCTGAACACCCGTGATTTCGCGATGCGGCCCCGCTTGTGGCTGAAGCTCATGTCCGAGAACCAGGCGACGATATCCTTCAGTCCTCCATTCGGTTACGATCTGGTTGCGCGGCGCCTGCGGGACGACGACACGGCTGGCTACGACCTGGCTTCATGGCGTGTGGCCGGCATCGGCGCTGAACTGATCCGCACCTCGTCACTCACCCATTTTGCCGAGCGGCTCAAGCCCAGCGGATTCGATTCCCGTGCCTTCGTTCCCTGTTACGGCATGGCGGAATGTTCACTTGCGGTCTGTTTCGGCACCTTAAACGCCGGCGTCCGGCAGGATCACGTCAATGCCGACCTTCTGGCGAAAAATCGGGAGGCCGCCGCGGAGACCCTCGACAACCCAAACGTCCGATCGAACACATTCGTCAACTGCGGTACCCCCCTTCCCGGGTACGCAGTCGAAATACGGGATGCGGCAGGCCGGGTGCTCCCCGAGCGACGGTGCGGGGTTCTGCACGTCCGAGGACCGAGCGTCATGTCAGGCTATTTCGGTGATCTTAAGGCGACCCACGAGGTCCTCTCTCCCGACGGATGGCTCGATACGGGAGACCTGGCTTACCGCGTGGGGCAAGATGTCTTTATCACGGGGCGCGCGAAGGATCTGATCATCGTCAACGGTCGCAATATCTGGCCCCAGGACATCGAATATCTGACCGAGAGCCAGCCGGAAATCCGCACCGGGGATGCCTCGGCATTCTCATGCATCTCCCCGGTCGGCGAGGAAACAGCCGTCGTGATGGTTCAATGCCGGGAATCCGATCCTGCCCGACGCCGAGAACTGACCGAACGGTTGGATCGGATCATCCGTGAAGAGTTGGGCATTGCCTGCGTTATCGAACTGGTGCCCCGGAATACCCTGATCCGCACGACGTCCGGAAAACCGTCCCGCCACGGCACTCGTAAGGTTTATCTGGAACGCATCGCCGCCCGACCGTCGTCCATGGGAAACGATCATACTGCTGCAGCCGCCGAAAAACGACGGGCCGTATAGCCGGATTGTCGACATGACGGCGGAAAGGCGCTTTCCTTGAACTCCAGAGTCGGATGCATTGCCCTAACCGGTGCGACCGGGTTTATCGGCGGTGCCGTGGCGCGGGGCCTTTCGAAGCGAGGTTGGCGTGTCCGGGCACTGATCCGACCCCAGTCGATCCATAAATCGATGGACGGCATTTCTGCGTATCGAGTGGCGGGTGATCTTGAAGACATGGACGGCCTCCGGCGGCTTGTCGACGGCGTCGAGGCAGTGATCCATTGTGCAGGGGTGGTTCGGGGACTTACTTCGACCGATTTTGATCGTGTCAATGTAGACGGCGTTGCGCGATTGGTCTATGCAGCGACCCAGCAACACCCGAAACCACGCTTTTTGCTGATGTCCTCACTCGCCGCACGGGAACCCGGTCTATCGGATTACGCCGTAAGCAAACATAGAGGAGAAACGATTCTGGAGACCCAGTCAGACGAGATGCCGTGGACGGTCATTCGACCCCCGGCGGTTTACGGTCCCGGAGACCGTGAAATCCGCCCCCTCCTGGAATGGATGCGCCTCGGCGTCGCCCCCATCATCGGATCCCCAGGCAATCGATTGTCGCTCCTCTACGTGTCGGATCTGGCCGACGCCGTGATCCGAATCCTGGAGCGGGAAACGCCCCCCCACCGTACTTACGAACTGCACGACGGCCGCCCGGGCGGCTATTCCTGGCCGGAAATCGTCGATGCCATGGAAAGCTTTGCCATTCAACCCATTCGCCGCGTCAAGATTCCGGCTCCCGTCCTGACGCTGACTGCGGTACTCAATCTTGCGGGATCCCGTATTTTGAGACGAGCGCCGATGCTGACGCCGGGAAAGGTCAAAGAGATTTATCACCCCGACTGGGTAGCTGAGAACGGCCCATTGAATGCCGACACTGGATGGACGCCCAAGATCAGCCTCTCCGAAGGACTTCGCCGAACGCTGATGCCCAAGACATCCACCGTTATCCGCCATTGCCCTGAGGGGGAGAAGAAAACAGTGTCGTTTAATTGCATTGGAACTACAGGAAAGTTCAAAAATTGATGAAAATAGATGATAAGGTTCATGAGCGGATCATGGAAATCCTGAAGCCGTTGATCCCCGAAGGGATGACGGTCGGAATGGAAACCGACCTGACGGTCGACCTGGGTTTCGATTCCTTGAAGGTGATGAAGCTTCTCGAAGACCTGGAAGACGGCTTCGATATCTCAATCCCCATCAGCATATTGCCGGAAGTCCGAACAGTGCAGGATCTGACGCACCAAATCCAGAAATTAACCCAACCCGGAACATGAATTTCCAATGAACATTTTCGACAAATTCGAGCCGCTGGCGGAAACACGCCGAAAAATGGCCGAAACCGGCGGCGTTTTCTTCAACATTATCATGGATCAGGTCCTTTCGGCCACCGAGGCCGTTATCAACGGTCGTCAGGTAATTCTGGCCGGTTCCAACAATTATCTGGGGCTGTCGTTCAACCCGGAGTGCATTCAAGCCGCATGCCTGGCGGCCCAGGAAGCGGGGACTGGAACCACCGGATCACGAATGGCCAACGGCACGCTGGCGGGTCATCTGGCGCTGGAGCAAGAGCTGTCCGAATTTTTTGGTCGACGCAGCACTATTATGTTCTCGACCGGATATATCGCAAATCTGGCGATGTTGTCGACCCTAGTGGGGCAAGGAGAGGTCATCCTCCTGGACGCCGACTGTCACGCCAGCATCTATGACGGCTGCCGGCTGGGGACCGCCGAAGTGATCCGTTTCCGCCATAACGATCCCGAGGATCTCGAAAAACGTCTGAAGCGCCTGCAAAAGCGCGGCACCAACGTTTTGATCGTCGTCGAAGGACTTTACAGCATGATGGGCGACCAGGCCCCGCTATCCGAAATTGCCGCGCTGAAAGCGCGTTACGGCGCATACCTGCTCGTGGACGAAGCCCATTCTCTGGGAGTGCTCGGCGCCAGAGGCCGGGGGCTTGCCGAATCGGCTGGCGTCGAGGAGAGCGTCGATTTCGTGGTCGGCACCTTCAGCAAAAGTCTCGGGACCATCGGCGGATTCTGTACCAGTAATCATCCGGAACTCGACCTGGTCCGATATGCCAGTCGGCCGTATGTGTTCACGGCATCCTCCGCCCCGTCGGTCATCGCATCCACCCGAACGGCGCTCAGAATCATTCGGACAAGGCCGGAGCTGCGTCAACGGTTATGGGACAGTGCCAACCACCTCTATCAACGCATAAAGACGGATGGATTCCGTCTGGGACCCGAGCCCGGCCCTGTCATTGCAGTCCGTTTCGACGACGTGGATCGGGCATTCACCGCCTGGAACAGTCTTCTGCAAAATGGTATTTACGTCAATATGGTGCTGCCCCCGGCGACACCCGACGGTGGTGCCCTTCTCCGATGCAGCCTGAATGCCGAACACTCCCGATCACAGATCGACCGGATCGGCGACGCGTATTCAGCCCTGAAACATCTCGCTTAGCGCCATGATGCGTTTACCAGCCACTTTTTTTCGGCGCTATCCCGGCGAAAGCATCCTGACCCTCGTTGCCCTCCTCTTAGCCGGTATCGTCGAAGGCTTCGGAATGACAATGCTGTTGCCCCTTCTGAAGATCGCCATGGATGGCCCCACCCTTGCGCTCGAAGCGTACCCGGATCAAAAATCCGCACTGGAACAGACGATCATCCGGTTTTTCGAGCTCATCGGCCTTTCCCCCACGATTGCTCTTCTGTTAATTATTTTCGTTTTATGCATCATCATGAAGGCCGCGCTGGTGCTCGTGGCCAACAAACGGGTCGGGTACATGGTCGCCCGGGTAGCCACCGATCTTCGGCTGGATCTGATTCGCGCCCTCTTCACGACCCGATGGGAATATTACGTCCGCCAACCCATCGGGCGTTTTACCAATGCCTTCGCGACAGAAGCCCGGCGGTCGGCCGACGCTTATCTTTACGGCATCCGAATCATGGCCCAGGTCCTGCAGGCTGCAGTTTACACCATCGTCGCGCTGATGGTGGCATGGCAAGAGACCCTGACGACCCTCCTGGCCGGTTTCCTCATTCTCATCACGCTTCGACATCTGGTCAAAAAAGCCAAAACAGCCGGCAACCGCCAGACGCAGCTGCTCAAATCGCTGCTCTCACAGCTGACGGATACCCTGCAATCCATCAAACCCCTCAAGTCCATGGCCCGTGAGAACCTTGCCGATGCGGTGCTGCAGACCAGGACCCAGCGCCTCAACAAGGCGCTCCGAAAGCAGGTTTTCAGCGAAGAGGCCCTGAAAGCCCTTCAGGAACCTTTAACAACCGTCTTTCTGGGGTTCGGGCTCTATGCCGCGCTGGTCTGGTGGAAGATGCCCATGGCCACCGTCATCGTCATGATCTTCATGCTGATAAAGATCCTGAAAGCCCTTCAAAAGGCCCAAAAGGAATACCAGTCCATGGTCATCGCCGAAAGTGCCTACTGGTCCCTCTGGTCAAAAATCGAGGAAGCCCGTCACGAAAAGGAAAACCATACCGGGTCCATCACCCCGGTTTTCGAAAAGGCCATCCGTATCGAGAACGTCAGCTTTGGTTATGGGGACCGATTTGTTTTGAAAAATCTGTCGATGTCATTTCCCAAGGGATCGTTTTCAGCCATCATCGGCTCTTCAGGCGCCGGCAAAACAACGGTCGTGGACCTAATCACAGGCCTTCTCACACCCGGGGAAGGCACCATATGGATTGACGACATCCCTCTGAACGCGGTGGACATCAAAACCTGGCGTCGAATGATCGGATACGTGCCCCAGGAAACGCTGCTCCTGCACGATACCGTAATGATCAATGTGACCCTGGGGGATCCGGCATTTGATGAAAAAGAGGTCGAACGCGCCCTTAGAGAGGCGGGCGCCTGGGAATTTGTCGCCGAGATGCCCGCCGGCATTCACACCGTCGTGGGGGAACGGGGTGCCCGCCTCTCGGGGGGACAGCGGCAGCGGATCACCATTGCGAGGGCGCTGGTGCATTGCCCCCGCCTGATGATCCTGGACGAGGCCACCAGCGCCCTGGATCCCGCTCTGGAAGCCGAGATATGCCAAACCCTGCGACAGCTGAAAGGACGCCTCACCATCCTGGCGATCTCTCATCAAAACGCCCTCCTCGAAGCGGCGGACCGGGCTTATCGACTTCACCTGGGAGTTGCCGAACTGCGGGCGGCGCCGCATCAGGAAAAGACGCTCCGGCAACGACAGAACCATTGCCGAGAGGGAGCGGCTTCAGAAAAAATGATCTAAAGGGGAATCGCCGCAATGTCGCACGTTGGGTTTCTTTTCAATCATTACTTCCCACATCAGGTACCGCACGCTGCACCCTATGCTTTTGAATTGTCAAGACGATACCGGAACATGACGGTCGTCGTCGCGTGTTCTTCCACCCGGGAAATGACCTTTGCGAAACGAATTGGATCCCTTTATCCTGGACATCGCTGCAAATTTCACTTGTTGTCGACGCCCCGGTATTATGGATACATCGATCCGCTGGTATCCAAGTGGAAGTTTTTGCGCAAGACAGTGGTGTTGCGGCACAATCTTCCTTTTTTCCGGGGCCTGGACGCACTGGTGTCTCCGGAGCGGCATTGCATGAAACTGCGGACGCGATACGGCATCACGGACTTGATCATGATCCACACCCGCCATGGCGCGGGGGATCGGGAGGGCGGATTTGATGACAAGTCAGGCGCCTTTGACTTCACCCTTTTACCGGGGCGAAAATATGTAGACCAACTTCAGCGTCTGGGCTACCTTTCGGATGGCCGCTATGCCGTTATCGGATGGCCGAAATTCGAGGTCGTTCAGGGTCTGAAGCCCGACATGCCGCGCCTTTTCAGGAATGATCGCCCCATTGTGGTGTACAATCCCCATTTTGATCAATCCGTGTCGTCCTGGAAGCCGATGGGGTTGGATATTCTGGACTTTTTTGCGGAAAACAGAGAGTTCAATCTGATATTCGCACCCCACGTGGTGCTTTTCAAGAGAAGCCGGCGGCATCGGGCTTCACTCCCCCGAAAATACCGTCGGCTGCCCAACATTCACATCGATACGGGCAGCGACGCCTCCATCGATATGACCTATATACTCGGGGCGGATATCTACCTCGGCGACGTCAGCAGCCAGGTGTACGAATTTCTTCTGAAGCCTCGCCCCTGCATCTTTCTCAACGGTCACCACGCGGCGTGGCAGAACAATCCCTATTATCGGCACTGGGGGCTCGGCCAGGTCGTGGATTCGGTCCGTCCGGGGCTGGACGAAGCCCTGTCGCAGGCATTCAACACCCATCCAAGATTCCTGGAAAGCCAACAGGAGGCTTTTGCCTACACCTTCCATACCGAGCCGGGAAGCACAGCGGCGGGAAGGGGAGCTGCAGCCATCGCCGGGTTTCTAAGTGATACGCAGAAAGAAACCCCGCTCAACCCGGCGAGCTGCGGACAAACCAGCGAACGGCCGGAGACTTCGGATCCAACCGCCGGCAGGCATCCATGAACCAGGAGGTTAACGACCCCTCCCGGATTCTGATCACAAAGGCCCATGTCAGTCTCAAGAACAAAAAAATGCTGCTCAGCACCGTCCAGAAAGTCACCGCCAAAAGGCCGAGATCCGGTCGCCACCACAGCGTGAAAAAGGTCAGGAGTATCAGGCAGGGATTGCGCCGGGCTGTCACCAGTCTGAAACAGGAATCCATGGGCTGCCAGCAGAAAATGCCAAAACGCCCCAAAAATTTTTTAAATGTCAGTTCCACCAGACGTCCGGCAACATACCCGATCAGCATCAGCCAGATGACCCTGTCAAGATCGTAGAACAGCCCGCCCGGATAAGAATACTTCAGCCCCAGACCCCATAACATATACCAGACGGGTGGACTGAAAAGGTCGATCAGATGGTCGAAATAATGGCCGAATCGGCTGGAGGTCACGGTCACACGGGCCAGTTTTCCGTCGACCGTATCCAGGAAGGCCATCACCCATGCCGCCGCCAATCCCCAACCATATTGACCCCGGGCAAAGAAACCACCCGCGAGAACGACCAGGATCAGGCTCGCCAGGGTGACATGGTTCGGTTGAATTCCCCGATAGATGCACTGCCGGACCGCCCATTCGGCCGGGAAAGGCCAGGCCCATTTGGTTACCAGATCGGTAACACCCTTGTAGGACCAGGCAAACAGCTCACGCTCCAGGCGCCTTTGCCGGTCGGCTGAAACCGGCAGGACAAAAGGGGGATCGTATTTTCGCAATTTCTCCTGGAAAGAAAGGGCCAGATCCTCCAGGGTCCGCATCCGGACCCCGGACAGCGACAGCCTATCAGCGCGCATCATGGCGATAAGGGGCTGGTCGGCCAGGCGGGCGGGAACATGGGCTGCGATCGCCGTCTTTTTCCGTCCGTCTCCGATAAGAAGGACCAAGTCTGGGGTGGTGGCCAGGTAATGGATCACCCGATCGTCGATCAGATGATCGCCTCTGAGGATCAGCACCGGCGCATCGGCATGAAGCGCAGTAAGGTTTTCTATAATGCGAACATCACCCATAGACTTCAAAACCCGCACCATGCGCTCCCGACATGTCATACCCCAGATTTTGACAGGGCTCTCCTCAAAAAAGCAGACGGATAACGCCATATTATTCCCCTCTCTCTTCATGTCTTCTCTCGGTAATATCCGTTTGTGGATGCCGGTTTGTCAATACCTCTTGTTTCAATGAAAGCCGCCGCAGCGGTATGCCCGCCAGGCCAACACTGCAGCGGCCAGGACCGGATGCCGCCGCAGACGAGGCTCGGCTGCCACGGTGACGCCCGTATGACGTTCGATCTTCCACAGGATATAGTCCACCCCGCCCTCGAAGGTCATCGTGGCTTTGAGCAATCGCAATATCGACAGGAGCTTGCCCTGAACCGTCCGCAGTCGCCAGGCCGCCCGGGCAGCTGCTCGAGCCGTCCTTGGAATATCCGTTTGGAAACAACCGTCAGCCTCCGCCGGAACCGCCACCCACCAAGGCATCGCTCCCAGGACATGACGGGTGACGGCTTCGAAATAATCGGGATCCGCGTCGACCAACCGATCCTGACGATCCGGCCGCTCGCTCCGCAGTTCGGCGCGATAGCTAAGCTCAAGCCCCCGCCCCCAGAGTTCCCTGGCCGTAAACACCGGCGGCATGCAGGGCAGAACCCGGGACACAAACGTCACAACCGCCTGGGCCAGGGCCGCGACCACGGCATCCGCTGTTGCGGCGTCGCGGGCGTATACCATGCGGCAAGGTTGGCAGAAACGCCCCCAGAGATAGGAATGGAACCATCTGTCGGTGGTGCCCTTCTGAAAATCCTCGAGGGAAATCACCGCGTATTTGGCACGGACGGTCAAACCGTCAAAGGGCGCCTCGTGATAGTAGACGTTGGGCGGCAGCCGGTGATTCAGGAACGCGTGGCAAGCATTTCGGTAGGCGGTGCAATAGGTATCCACCAGGACATAAAGGTCTGCCAGACCATCCAGCACATTTTCCTTTCGAAGGCAGGATCCATAGAAGAGAATTGCCTGGACATGCCCATCAAACCGCGTGAGGATCCCGCGGGTCAGACGATCCATGGGGGGCGACGACACGCCTGGAGTGCTTTGCCGAATCTGGTCGAGGAGAGGAATCGGGGCCTGCATGTTATCTCGTGGTACGACCCACGAAAAGCCGCCAGGCGAGTGTCGTGTCGTACCCATGCCGATCCGCGTCCGTGAACCAGGATACCAGGGGCCCTCGCCGTATTCTGACCACCGCTGCCCACGCCAGACGCATCCACAGGAAAAGACTCGTCAGCACCGTCCAAACGGCCACAGCCGACAGTCCGATCTCCGGGCGGCCCGCCAGAGTCGACACGGTAAGAAGCAACAGATTCGGGTTCCTTCGCGCCGTCACCAGACGGAGAATGGAATCCACTGGCCGCCAGCAGAAAATGCCGAACCGTCCAAGAAACCCTTGAAAAAGGCCCTCCACAAGACGCCCCGACACGTAAGCGACCACAATGATCCATATCAGGACCGCCATCGAAACGCCAATGGCCCCAGCCTGGGCATTGGTCAAGCCGATTCCCCAAAGGGTATACCATATCGGCGGATGGACCAAATCGATCACATGGTCGAAATAATGTCCAAACCGACTCGAAGCCACGGTGACCCGCGCCAGCTTTCCATCCACGGTGTCCAGAAAGGTCATCAGCCATCCCGTAAGGAGACCCCATCCATACTGGCCGCAGGCAAACAGCCCTCCGGCGAGAACGACCAGCACGAGACCGGCCGCGGTGACATGGTTTGGCCGGATCCCCCATCGGACGCAACAGCCAACCGTCCATCGGGCCGGAACAGGCCAGACCCATTTCGTGATGACATCGGTGACACCCTTATAGGACCAGTCGAAGAGGCGACGCTCAAGTGCCTGCCGCCGCTCCGCCGATACGGGCAGCGCGAAGGGGGGATTAAATTTGAGAAGACCAGCCTGAAACGAGTGGGATAGGGTTTCCGGCGTCTCGACCCGGATGTCTCTGGTCAACGGGTGTTCGTCTCCGGCTTCGATATATTCGATGATTCGGGGGACAAGACGGGAGGGCACATGAGCCGCCACCGTGACACGCCGCCCGCCATCATCGATCTGCAGGATCGTATCCGGCGTCCCGGCCAATTGCTTGACGAGGCGGTCGTCGATCAGGTAATCGGATCGGAAAATCATTACTGGGGCGATGTCCTGAAGGCCTGCTGGGTCGATCTCAACGGGATGGAACCCCATTGCCGACAGCACACGCATGATGCGCCCGCGAGGCGTCAACCCCCAGATGCGAACAGTGCTTTTCCCAACAAAACAGATAAACAGGTCCATGATCGATGGTTGATGCATTCTTAAAGGGTGAATTTTCAAACGATGTCGCAAAAACTCCGATACCCTCGGCCACCCCGACCGCCGATCTCGAGTCTCCGAATTCGGGTCTTCTCCAATCAACCGTTTTATATACGGAGAGATGCGCCGAAATGTCAATTCCAAATCAAAAAGACCTTTCCGTTCAAGCGACCACAAGCCTTTGTAAATCGCCTATGATTCCTGTATAGATGAAACATGCCGCCTTACGACCCAATGCCGACACCAGACGATTCCGGGACTGATACCGATCTCACCGCCCGGCCGCGATTCCGTCTGGCCCATCTTTCCGACCCTCACATGGCTTGGCGATGCCGGATTTCCTTGCGCGATCTCGTCGGCAAACGGATCTTGGGATATCTGGGGTGGCGGCTACGCCGCGGCGCTGAACACCGGGAAGAGATACTCGCCGCTCTCCAGAAAGACCTTGCAAGGATAAAGCCCGATCATATCGCTGTCACCGGTGACCTGACCCACCTGGGTCTGCCCCAGGAATTTGAAAACGCCCGGAGGTGGTTGCGACAATTCGGCGCCCCGACGCGTGTCACCGTAGTTCCCGGAAACCACGACGCCTATGCAGAGGCGGACTGGCATCGCGGCTTCGCCCTCTGGCGGGACTACATGGCCTCGGACGGTTTCCATTCGCCGGAGAGAAGCGCAGGCGGCGTCGAGAATCTGTTTCCGGTAGTGCGAATCCGGGGTTGGGTCATTTTGATCGGCGTGTGCACAGCCCATCCCAACCCGCTGCATCTCGCCACCGGCAGCATCGGAAAGTTTCAGTTAAGGCGTTTGGAAAGCATCCTGAAAGCTGCCGCCGCTCGGCGCTTGTTCCGCGTCATCCTCATTCATCATCCCCCCCTATCCGACATCGTCAGTCACCGCAAACGCCTTACGGACGCATCCGCGCTCCTGCGGCTGATCGGACGATACGGCATCGAGATGATTCTTCATGGCCATTCCCACAAACATACCCACACAATATTGAAAACAGCCTCGGGTACGACCGTTGTTGCCGGAGCGCCGTCGGCATCGGCCCTGGGCAGCACTTTTGAGCGGCGTGCGCGCTACGCTGCTTACGAAATCCAGCCCGTCTACCGGGGCTGGGAATTGGTGACGACCGAACGGGTTTATACTCCCGTCGGCAATTATTTTCTCACGGAAGGCGTCCGGCGCATGCATATGGCAAGTCCAAAGCAATAACTGGATCCCCTTTACAGGACATTCTTCAACCGCCAAAACGCCACGCTGGATATCACAACGACCGGCACCATTGCCGTGATCCAAGGCGGAAAGTTCAGGAGCAAGCCAAGATTCATGCTCAACTGATCTAGCAGATACAAAAAGATCCCCACAAATGCCCCGATGGTAATGCGGTGTCCGGCGCTGCGGCTTCGGGTGGATCCGAAGATAAAACCGAGGCAAAGCAGGGCCATGGACCCCGTGGTCAGCGGCATGCCAAGTTTTCGCCACAAGGCGAGTGAGTAGGGCGCAGCGCTCTGACCGCTCTCGCCGAGGGCGCGGATGTACCGCATTAGGTCAGGAGTGGAGAGACTATAAGGGGGCAGTGTGAGCAGATCCACTTGTTCCGCACTGAGAAACGAATCCAGCCTCAACGACGGAACCTCCGCGGTTGTAAATCCCTGTTCTGTGATGCGTTTCATCGAAATGTCATGCAGGATCCATTGCTTGTCGTCACCAATGTCAGCGGAGCGGGCCTGTATGAGGCGCTCCAGCCGACCGTCGGAATTAAATTCGAAAATGTCGATATCGGACGCCAGACCATGGTTCAGCATGTGATCGACGTGGATGAAGACTTCCTTTCGACGCGCCCAGAACCCCTGACGGACGACGGTGACGTCCGCGCCGGAAAGGGCTTGGGCGCGAGAGTTGCGCGCCTCCTGCTCCCAGACGGGCACAGCGATCTCGGCAAGCACTCCCGCTCCGGCCATCAACAGCAGCCCCGTGGCCAGAATCGATATCGAGATCCGCCTGACCGAAACTCCGGAAGCCTGCATCCCGAGGAGTTCATTGCCGTCGGCCAGCATCCCCAGTGCGATAATGCCGCCCAGCAGAGTGCTGATCGGCATCAGGTCGAGGAGACGCTTGGGCAGGGTCATGGCCACGTAGCGTATTGCATCCGCCAAACGGTAGGTGCCGCGACCCACATCATCCAGTTGTGCCAAGAATTCAAATAAACTGAAAAGCACTGCAAGGATCAGGATGATCAGGAGAAAGGCCTGCAGAAACTGCCGCCCGATATAGCGATCGATGGTTTTCAAGAATGAAACAAATCCTTCACCAGCTTGACGGAGCTCGACCTTTGATCGCCTGCCCGGGCATGGCTTACGCCCTCCGGAATATCGTGATGCGGGGACCCCATAAGGTTATCACCACCAGCACGGCCATCAGGATCTGGACCCACCATACGCCGGGCATGGTGCCGATAACCCCCTGGCCAACCCATTTTTTGGCGACGGCACCGAGATTGTAGTAGATCGCGAACAGAACGACCGCCGCTGGCATCTTCGCGTACCGGCTCTGACGCGGCGAGGAACGCGCAAGAACAGCGCCCAGAAGCGCCAGGAAGACGGCAGAGAACGGTGCTGACAGCCGCCAATGAAGTTCGGCGATCTCTTCGAGGTCTTCCGAATGGGCCAGCATGGCGGTAGCCGCGGCCTTGACTTTAAAATCCCTCCGAGGGTTCCGGTGTTCCAGACGGATCACCGAAGTGCCGAAATGCATGATCCGTCCCTGATTTTTGATCGTGGAAAATTCGTAAAAATAGCCATCCTTGAATTCGAGGATAGGCTTTCCGGTTTTCTCATCCCTGCGTTGCCTGGCTTCCCGCGCAAAAATGATCTGAAGCTCCCGTTTCCGCCGCGTCTGGATGAATACCTTTCGCGCATAATTTTCTTGACCGTCGACCCGGTCCGCGAAAATCACCCGGTCGCCGTTTTCAATTTCATAAAAATTCCCGCCCTGCATTCGTGTCAAGTCGAAATTCACCACGGCACGCGCCTTCAATTCATAGAATCGTTCCCATGCCCAAGGCCGAATGTGAAGCGAAAAACAGGCAACAACCCCTCCGACGACGACCCCAACCCCCAAAACAGATATCATGACACGGCTTGGAGAGATGCCGCAGGCGGACATGGCGATCATCTCGTTGTCGCCGTAAAGTCGGCCCAAAGCGATAATCACCGAAAGGTAGAGGGTCAGGGGCAGCAACACTTCCAAGGCAATGAGAATCCTGAATAAAATGAGAAAAAAGACAGCAACCCCCGACAGCTGTCCCTTGACGGCATCTTCCAGATACCTGGCGGCGATGTAGGATCCGAAAACAAAAACCAAAACCGCGCAAATCACGACGGTAGGCTTGGCAATCTCACGCCGGATATATCGGTCAAGAATCATCATCGACGCTTTCGGAGAAAAAGTCTGCCGCGGGGTTGGGGAGAAAAACCCGTGGGAAGAACCGCCATTCGGGTATCAATAGACCCCCCATACCCCGGCAAGATAATACCGGTAAAGCACCGGATTCAGTTCGGTATTCACCTTTACCTCGTCCATGAATTCCGGCTCCAGCACGCCCTTGCCGAAGTGAAGCATCGAAACCATGGCATCCCGGTTGAGATATCGCGTGTCGATATCGTCGAAGGTCCGGGACATCATGACCGCTTTGAGGTCGGCTTCGTCGGTTCGACGGGTTTTCATCGCCAAAACCCAGCCCCATTCCCCCATGGTGGGAATCTGATTGTGGTAAGGCAGAACGGGGAAACCGGCCGATCGGATTGTCTTGACGAGACAGCGGAAGGCTTTGGGTGCAAAATAGGGGCTCGCCGCCTGGGTCACCATCACGCCCCCCTCAATCAAATGCCGACGGAGCAACCCGTAAAATGTTTTCGAATAGACATGCATGAGATCGACGGAGTCCGGATCCGGCAAATCAACGATAATGACACCGTAAAGACGGTCGTCTTCAGCCATAAAAACGGCCGCGTCAGCGTTAACGATGCTGACCCGCGGATCGTTCATGGCGCCTTGGTTGACATTGATCAGGATGGGATGGGTCCGGGAGAGAGTTGTCATGGCCGGGTCCATGTCGACCAATGTCACCGTCTCGACGTCCGGGTGCTTCAACACTTCCCGAACGGCGAGGCCGTCCCCGCCGCCGATGACAAGCACATCGGCGTGATCCGCTGCGAGCTTCATAGCCGGATGGACGAGGGGCTCATGGTACCGTTCCTCGTCAAAGGTGGAAAATTGCTCCTGACCGTTGATATAGAGCCAGTAGTGTGTTTTCCAACGCGTCATGACAATCTTCTGGTAAAGGGTCTGTTGGGAATAGACGACCTTGTCCCGGTATTTGCGCTGCTCGCCGTAAAAGACAATGGGTCGGGCAAAAACCCCCAGCGTGGTGAGAAACACCAGTACCACCCCAAAGCAGGCGACCAAAACGCTTCGTCTCTCAACCAGGGAGAGAAAACGCCAGAGGATTGCCGAGGCCACCAGGAAGTTGATCCCTCCCAGGAGAATGGGGGTGTAGGTCATGCCCAAATGGGGTAACGCTACGAACGCAAAGAGAATCCCACCGGCGAGGGCTCCATAGTAATCCTTTTCCATAACCCCCGAAATATTGACCCGAAGCTCCTCATAGGCATTGTTGATGCGGGTGACCAGGGGGATCTCGAAACCGATGAGGGTACCGATGACAAAGGCTTCGGCATAGATCATGAGAGCGGTGTAATCACTGTAGGCGGCCAGAGCGTAGGCCAATACCGCCGATACGGCGCAAAGGACGGAGAGCAAGAACTCGGTGAGGATGAAGGTCTCGAGGAGACGGTCCCGGAAAAGCCGGCTGAAACGGCTCCCTACGCCCATGGCGAAGAGCATCAGGGACATGACGATAGTCCACTGGAAGACGGCGTTGCCCGCCAGATAGGTCGCCAGGGTCGACAGGACAAACTCGGCTATGACACCGGCACATCCGGTCGCGAAGAGCGCCGCCTTGAGGGCGAACCCGATCCGCAACCCTTTAAACACACCAGGAGACAACAAAGGACGCCGCAATATAGGAACAGGCCTCAATGTAAGCCGCCCCGACGTTGGGTTTTTCCTGGACAGCGATCTCGTCCGAGAGATTCACCGTAGGCAGCAGGATCTTGTCCGTGAGAAAGCGGACCACCGGCAGCATCATCAGGCCGAAGGCAGCCGCCAGGATGAAGGCCGGGAGGTCCTCGGTCCAGTGGGTGAAATCCCGGGCGGACGAGAGCCCGATGACAATCCCCATGGCGATGATGGCGCCGGCGAATCCAACCCCGGCGGCCACGTTGTCCTTTTCGATCTCCTCGTGGATATCGTAGGGAACGATTCGATTGTAAACCCAGCCGGCAGCCAGCAAGAGAATCTGTCCGACGACCCAGAAGGCCATGGCGGTCCAGATGTTCCCGCCCTGGCCGGTCACGGCGCCGAAGACAATGACGCCCGAAGCCGTGTTGACCCCGAAAACCACCGCGCCGGTTCCCGAGTTCTGGTCTCGGATGAGTTCGTCCTCTGTACTGAACCGGTAGAGAAGCAGCTTGTCGCAAACGAACCAGGAGAGGTTAATAAGAACGATGGCGAGAAGGCCATAGACGCCCAGATCGATGAGATCATTCACGAGACCGTTGCTAGGCCCTGCGACGGCGCCGCCTATGGCCAGCACCAGACCAAGATAATAACCGGCCACACCCAAAGCGATGGCCGGATTATCCCGTTCGACCAGTTCATAGGTCAAGTTATACCCGCGATGGAGAAGGCCATTCAGCAGCTTCCCGATAAAAAAAACCAGGTAAAACACCAAAAGATAGATCAGTGCCGTTAAGAGATCGTCAATTTTCATGTCTACTTACCCCGTCCTCCAGCTCGTCCCCGAAAATTGGTCTTGGTGCGACCGGTCCTTTCGCCGACCTTGTTAAGAAATGATGATTTTTTCTGGGCCTCCTTGGCCATCCTTCGGGCGTAAAAATCCGGCCGGGCTTTCTGGATGACCGTGCCGTAAGTGCCGTATTCCCGGCTTCGTCCGAAATAGGGGCTTTTCCTGGACCGATAGGATCGATAGGCATTCCAGTCGCTCTGGTAAATAGGCGGATACCGTCCTATGTCGAGCACACGTGCCAGGGCCATACCACCGGCAAAGGCCCAAAATGTGTTTCCCGAGCTGTCGGTTCTCCAACTGCCGTAACGTGGATCCCCAACGTATTGGTATCCGGGCGGTGCGGCGGCAGGGAGATCTTCCCCATCTTTTCTGCCGGAAATGGTCATCCCGAGCAGAGCCTCGTTGGCCCGGTAGACATCCTCAGGCACTTTCAGCCAGTCGGTGGTATTGGCTTTATCGTCCTGGACGATGCGGTATTTATGATAATAATCCCTAAAAAAATTGCCTTCCTCCTTCATATCTTCCAGGATAACGGAATAAGTGGAGACGTCTTTCAAAGCATTCTCGATATCGCCGATGGGCGTCGAACGAGTACCGCATCCCCCCGTCAGAAGCACGACAGTGAGGACCAGAATGAATCGGGTATGTACAAATGCGGACATGACATGATACCTGTGTGATAGGGATTGGGATAATTTAAAAAATTCATAGCAGATCAACGCACGCCGGTCAATGGGTGGTGTTTCGCCCCTTGACTTTGTCAACGTCCCTGCTTTATAGCTCGGTACGTTTTTGATTGAGGCTGAAGATCCAAAGGCCAAAGGACGAAACGGATGGCGTTCGTCGGGCCATGAGTCTTCAGTCCAAACCCCTGCTTTTACGTTGAGGACCCCTAATGAATCCAGACCATCTATCGAAACTCATCGAAAACACTGGCATTTCTGATGCTCAGATCCATGCCGTCGCAAGCCTGATCGAGGAGGGCGCAACCATCCCCTTCATCGCCCGCTATCGAAAGGAGGCCACCGGCAGCCTCGACGAGGTCGAGATCACTACCATTCGCGATCAGCTCAAAACGCTTGAGGAATTGGACAGCCGAAAAACCGTCGTGCTGAAGTCTTTGGAACAGCATGGCCACCTCACCGACGACCTCAAGGCCACCGTTGACGCAGCCCAGACACTGGCGGTCCTGGAGGACATCTACCTCCCCTACCGGCCAAAACGTCGGACCAAGGCCACCATTGCACGCGAGAAAGGGTTGGAGCCCTTGGCTCGAGCGATTTTCGATCAATCCACACAAAATCCGGAAATTGCGGCCGCCGCATTCTTGAATCCCGAAACCGGGGTTGAAACTACGGAGGAGGCCCTTCTGGGTGCGCGCCACATTATCGCCGAATGGGTCAACGAAAACACGGAAGCCAGAGCCGACATCCGCAATCTGTATTTTGAAAAGGGGGTCTTCCGGAGTGAGGTCCTCGCCGGCATGGAGGAGAAGGGCGCCAAGTTCAGGGACTATTTCAATTGGGAGGAGCCGGTTAAAACAGCCCCTTCCCACCGGGTGCTCGCCATGCGGCGGGGAGAGAACGAGGAGATCCTGAGCCTCACCGTCGCCCCGCCTGAGGAGGATGCCCTGGCCCTCCTGAAGCATCGGTTTATCAAGACCGCCGACGCGGGGGCCGACCAAATCGCCATGGCGGTGGATGACAGCTATAAACGCCTCCTCTCCCGGTCCATGGAGACAGAGGTCCGGCTTGCCGCCAAGGAGTCCGCCGACGCCGAGGCTATCCGGGTCTTCGCCGGAAACCTGCGGGAGCTTCTTCTGGCGCCCCCTTTAGGTCCCAAACGGGTCATGGGGGTCGATCCCGGGTTCCGGACCGGATGCAAGATCGTTTGTCTCGACCGACAGGGCAAGCTCCTCCACCACGATACCCTCTACCTTCACCAGCCCGAACGATCGACGAACCTTGCCCGGAAACTCTGTCGGGATTTCGAGATCGAGGCCATCGCCGTCGGCAATGGGACGGCCGGCCGCGAAACGGAATCCTTCTTCAGGAGGCTCGACCTGCCCCGAGACATCCTCATCGTCATGGTCAACGAGAGCGGCGCTTCCATATATTCGGCCTCGGAAGTGGCCCGAGAGGAATTCCCTGATCTAGACCTGACCGTACGCGGGGCCATCTCCATCGGTCGAAGGCTCATGGACCCCCTATCGGAGTTGGTCAAGATCGATCCAAAATCCATCGGTGTCGGCCAATACCAGCATGACGTCGACCAGGGGGATTTGAAATCGGCTCTGGACGACGTCGTGGTGAGCTGCGTTAACGGCGTCGGGGTCGACGCCAACCGGGCCAGCGTTCAGCTCTTGACCTACGTGTCCGGTCTCGGTCCCCAGCTGGCAAAGAACATCGTCGCGTTCCGTGACGAGCACGGTCCCTTCCGGTCCCGAACAACCCTTCATGAGGTCAAACGACTCGGACCCAAGGCCTTTGAACAGTGCGCCGGCTTTCTCCGCATCAGCGACGGCGAGAACCCACTGGATGCCAGCGCTGTCCATCCTGAAAGCTACCCTGTTGTGGAGCGGATGGCCGCCGATCTCGGCTGCACCGTGTCGGACCTCATGGCGTCGGAGGATCTGCGGCGAAAAGTCGACATCACCCCGTATGTCACAGAGACAGTGGGGCTCCCCACTCTCAGGGACATTCTGGAAGAGTTGGCCAAGCCTGGACGGGATCCGAGGAAGGTTTTCGAACCCTTCGCCTTTGCCCCGGGTATCGAAGCGCCTTCCGACATCACCCCGGGAATGAAGTTGCCTGGCATCGTCTCCAATGTCACGGCCTTCGGTGCCTTTGTCGACGTGGGGGTCCATCAGGACGGTCTGGTGCATATCAGCGAATTGGCGGACCGCTTCGTCAAGGACCCGGGGGAGATTGTCAGGGTGGGGCAGCGAGTGAGGGTCACGGTCCTGGACGTTGACCTGACACGGAACCGGATCGCACTTTCCATGCGCTCTGCCTCGGGCGAACAAAAACTCCCTGGGTCCACAGGTGACGTCGGCACCGCCCAGAAACAACAGCCCCACCGAAAAAAGCCCGTCGAAAAGTCGAAAGGCGCGACAAACCGGCGGAAGCAAAACGAACCCTTTAACAATCCCTTCTCGGATCTCCTGAAAAAGCGGCCCTGACATGAAGGTCGTGATCCAGCGCGTGAAGGAAAGCGTCGTCAGTGTTGACGGCAGGATGGTCGGACGCATCGGTCGAGGTCTCCTGGTTCTGTTGGGGGTCTCCAGGGACGACACCCCCCAGGACGCCGATTACCTCCTTGACAAAATCCGCCACCTGCGGATCTTCGAGGACGAGGGGGGCAAAATGAACCGCTCTCTGCTGGATGTCGGCGGCGCTCTCCTCGTCGTCTCTCAGTTCACCCTTTACGGGGACTGCCGAAAGGGCCGACGTCCCTCCTTCGTCCAGGCGGCCTCACCGGAAAAAGCCGAGGCCCTATATGATCATTTCGTAAGCGCGGCGCGGGAGCATGGGATTCCGGTAGAAACCGGCCAATTCCGCGCCATGATGGATGTCGCCCTTGTCAACGACGGCCCGGTGACAGTGATTCTCGAGAGCCGTTAGACCCATTTTCCAAGCGTTTTTTCGTCTCTGACGAGACGCCTGGGGCCGACCAGCCATCAGGATGTTCCTTTTGGCGGCGCCATCACCGCCGTATATCCCAGCAGTTGAGCCACCACCTCATTGTTGGCGTCGAGGAAGGTAAAATCTCCGGTGACGCTGTCGTTGTCGGCGGCCGTCACCTCGAATACCGCCGTCACCCCGTTTTCAGGAAAGCCGTTTCGGTATTGGCGATAGGCGGCGCTGTAGCTGGGCATGCTCAGCATGCCATTCTGTTCATGAGACCAGACCGTCACCATCTGGAAGGCCGAATCAAGGACAAGGGGATCGCCGATCCATCGGCTTCGGAGAGGCTCCACCATCCACCGATCCGGCGGTGGCGCCGAGATGATCTTAGCGATGATGCCTTTTGGCGAACAGCTCATGATTTCGCGTATCCCCCGAAGATCCTCTCCCAAGAAAAGAATCTTTTCATAAATCTCGTCCATGCTCTTGGCATAGGATTTCACCCGGATGTCCAGCGGCGGGCTGAAAAACGGCGGTTCTTGATGGGGCGACTCCGTCAGAATGGCCCGGGCTCGGGAATGAATCACCTCACCATAATCCTCCTGGACGCCGTTTCGAAGCTCCACATCGACCTCGTAGACTGCGCCCTTCCGTCGAGCCTTGCCGGCCATGAGGCGGATCAGCTTGCGCTCCTCTCCAACCAGGATGCGTTTTACCAGCCGCACGTCGTCCAAGCCGTGGAGGTAGAGCCCGGGATTATCGTGCAGAGCGCCATGCCCCAGCCATTCAGTCATTAGAGCAAAGGGAAAGACCGGTTGGCCGTCGAGAACGCTGGACCCGATCACGGGAAACCGTTCGATATCCACCTCGCGTTTGAACAGGAGGCACATGGGGTCCAGTCTCCCCGGCGCGTCCGCATTCCCGGCATTTCCCTGGATTTCATGCTCGGGTACGGCGTTTGCGGTCACCGGTGCCATTCCGCCGCCCATGACAATCTCCACCGGCCCGCCCGGCCGGCCGGCCATCTCCGCCACCATGCTCCTCCCCCCTGCCTCGAGAGGGATCAGGTCGATGCCGTTGCGTTCAAATTCCCGCCGCAGCTCTGGCGACACCATGCCACCGGCCCAGGGCCCCCAATTGAAGGAAATAACCCGGCAGGACGGCCGGCGCACCGCCGCATTCTGAGCGATCTTATTAAGGACTTCGTTGGCCATGGCGTAATCCGCCTGCCCCCGGTTGCCCATTCGCGCGGCAACAGATGAAAAAAGAATGAGATATGAAAGGGGATCCTTTTCGAGGGCAGCCAACAAAACTTCGAGACCGGTGACCTTGGTCTCGAACACCCGGGCAAACTGTTCGGGGGTTTTATCGACGATGAGCCGGTCTTCCAGTACGCCAGCGCCGTGGATCAGCGCTTTGATCGGGCCGTGCTCGGAACGCACCGCATCCAAAATCCGCTCAACCCCTTCCGTGTCTCGGACATCGACGGATTCATAGCGAACCGTGGCGCCAGCTGCCGTCAGCCTCTGGATAACCCCGACGATTTCCCGGTCGATGGCGATCCTGCGGTAGGCCGCCTCCACCCGAGCCGGCGTCGGCTTCTCATCGGCAAACTGGTGTTCCATGATGGCGCGCTTCATGTCCGAAGGCGCCGTCAGGGATGACAGCCATTGAGGCTCTGGTTCAGGCAGGGAGGATCGTCCCAGGAGCACCAAGGTCAGGGGAATACGTTCGGAAAGGGCGCACAGGCACTCGGCCGTGATCCCTCGGGCGCCACCCGTGGCTACCAGCACATCTCCGGGATTTAATCTCAGCGTTCCTTGGGGGTATTTCGCGGTTTCCAGTGAAAGCGCCCATCGGTATTCGCGATCCAGCCCCACCTCCACCGGACCGGCCTGAATCATCTCCCGCGCGGCGGCTTCGGCGATCTCGGTAATGTTGTCCCACCCAGGCGCAATATCGAGAGCGTGGCAGCAGACCCCCGGCCATTCGACGGCAGCGGTTTTCGCCAGCCCGGACACCCCCCCCTGAAAGGGTGCCTCAACGCCGCCACCCTTAAATCCAAACGCCCCATCCAGGCGGCTGACGGTGGCGAACATCCCGCCGCCCAGTCCAGCGGATGCGACGAGGTCCGAACCCAGCCGGCGGGCGAGCGAAAAGGCCTCCTGCAAAAACCGGGCATCTTGGACATTCCACGCATCGGCCAGGATCACAAGGCCGCCCGCGGCGCAAACATCCAGCCATTCCGGAAGCTCCTTGGGCGGTGCGACAACCGTCTGAAATCCGAGGGATTCCAGGGCGGTGGCCAGGGCCCTGCCCAGTCCCGCGGCATCTTCGGTAACAAAGATGCCTCTTCCATTGGGAATCTGGATTCGAGTGGCAGCTTCAAAAGGATTGAGGACAGGAATTACGGTCTTCTTATCAACCTCGATAACGTCGGTCCAGTCGACATCGGCATGGGTTCCCGCATCGCCATATGGCACTGCGCCGCGGACCGGTTCGTCCATGTCGTTCTCGCCATCCGTGCCGTTCGGCGCCAAAAGCGGTTTTCCCATTTCTATCGTATCGACCGAAGTGACCGCATTGATGGATTCGACACCGCCTTCCAGATGGGCGACGATCTGGCCCAGCGTCTTGAGTGTTCCTGCGACCTCGGGGGATACCGGCGGGAGATGGGGCATTTTCTCTTCGAAGGCCGACAGAATCTCGACGCGCTTGATGGAATCGATGCCCAGATCCGCCTCGATATCCATCTCCGGCGAGATCATTTCCGCCGGGTAACCCGTCAGATCGCTCACCACTGCGATGAGAGTCGATGCGATCCGTGATCTATCGATTGCCGCGGCCGAAATCGCGGGCGATGTAACCGCCTCGCGTTTTTCCGTCGCCGAATGAGATGTCAAGGCGACCGTTCCTGCAACGCCCGACAAGGTATCGATGATCTGGGAGAGGGTTTTCAGGGTCCCCATGGTTTCGGGCGCGATCTGCGGCAGTCCGGGTACCTTCTCTTCGAAGGCCGACAGAATCTCGACGCGCTTGATGGAATCGATGCCCAGATCCGCCTCGATGTCCATCTCCGGCGAGATCATCTCCGTCGGGTAGCCCGTCAGATCGCTCACCACCGACAGGAGGATCGACGTGATCCGATCCGGCTCCACGAACGCTGGGGATTCGGGGACCTCCGTCGGTTTCTGATTCAACGGCACCGGGGACGCATCCGTCGTCGGACCGGAGTCCACCAGATATTCGACGATTTGCCCCAGGGTCTTCATCGTCCCTATGATCTCGGGGGAGATTTGAGGCAAATGAGGCATTTTTTCCTCGAAGGCCGACAGAATCTCGACGCGCTTGATGGAATCGATGCCCAGATCCGCTTCAATGTCCATGCCCAAGGAGATCATCTCCGTCGGGTAGCCCGTCAGAGCACCGACCACCTCCAGCATGGTCGCCTCGATTCCGACCTGCCTGTTGTCGTCCGGAGGCGACGAACACCACGGCGGGGTGGCAGTGGTCACCGACGCCGATTTCGGAACGAGTGCCGACGCTCGGCAGGGCAACGCCGAAACCACCTCCCCCTTCACAGTATCATCTTGAAGGGAAGCCGACACCATGGATGTCGGCGGCGACGGCGGCGGCGCCATGAAGGTTTGGTAGGGTTCGTTCGGGGCACTTCGCAGGGAAGCCGCCGCAAGACGGTGAGTGCTCTCCATCATTTCCTGAAGCGTGCGGTTGGCCTGGGCCTGGGTTTCCAGAAATCGCTTATGGGTTTCGGCAGTCTGCATCTGGAGCGCCTGCATGGATTTCAGACCCTCCTGGACCACTTTGAAGGCATCCGACAAGTACCCCCCAATGGGATTTCCAGGTGCCGGCGGCTGGTGTTCTTTTTTCGTGTTCATGGTTTTCTCGTTTCCTGCACTCGTTTTATCCGGCTCGAAGCGAACAGCTTCAGCTCCGGCCGGTGATTGTTCGTCAGACAATGCCTGTTGGATATCTGCGGCAATAGGCGCGGGATTGTCCATCACTTTCGATGGGCCGGCAACTGCCGGTGCACTTCCGGCGTCATGGAGTCGTTTTGTCTTGGCGGGGGAGCGATAGTTGGCTCCGGTGAGGGGAATGTTCATTCGCTGCTGCCGCTTTTTGCTCCCCCCTACCTCCCACTGGTCCAAGGCTACGGGATGCCCCATCACCGCCAGATGGCACAGAAGTCGGGCCAGATCGACGATACCGAACCGGCGTCCCGACGAGGCATCCAGGGCGACAGCGTTGAAGTGCAATCCCTTCAGGATCGACCGGATCAGACCGCTCAAGACCGATTTGGGCCCCACCTCCACAAACGTCCGAACTCCGGTATCCAGGAGGGTTTTGATCTCCCGAACAAAATCGACCGGAGACAGCATCTGTTCTGCCAGAAGTCTTTTGGCCTGGTCGGGGTTCATGGGATACGGACCTCCCGTGGCATTGGAAAACACCCGGATGTTGGTAGGATGCATCCGCGCCCCCTCCACGGCCCTGGCGAAGGGCTCCTGGGCCGTCTTCATCAGGCTGCTGTGGAAAGCGGCTGAAACGGGAAGACGCCGAATCTGAATACCCAGGGACCGAAAGATTTCCTCGGCCTGCTCGACGGCGCCGACGGAACCCGATACCACCCCCTGGTCCGGAGTGTTCCGGTTGGCGAGAACCACTTCGAGTCCCCGTTCACGGATCAGCTCTTCGATCTTTTCCAGGGAAGCCTTCACCGCAGTCATGGCACCGGCCCCCGCCTTGCCCGCCTCCCCCATAAGCCTGCCCCGGGTGAAGGCCAGATCCATAAAGGTTTTGCCGTCGATCCATCCGCCAGCGCACAGCGCCGTCAACTCGCCGAAGCTGTGACCGCAGACGCAGTCGGGCATCAGTCCGAAGCGCTGCAGGATGCGGGCCATGGCCAGACTCACCACCCCAATGGCCGGCTGAGCCGCCTCGGTCTCTCGAAGCCTATTTTCCTGTTCTTCGCGCTCCCCCGCGCTTCGAGCTGACCGCGGATAAACCCGCTCCCCTAAAAATCCCACCCGATCAATGACGGCATTCGCCATGTCCATGAGCTTCAACGCCTCGGGGAAGCGACAGATCAGATCTCGCCCCATATCGACGTACTGGCTCCCCTGCCCGGGAAAGACGAAGGCCAGCTTGCCTGAATCGCCCACGGGTCCCCCGTAGAAAATGTTCTGAACGTTCCAGATCGTCTCCTTGACATTTTGCTTCAGCGCGTTCAGGGCATCCGAGAAAACATCCGCCATGTTTTCAAAACGGTCCAGGGTTTTTTCGATGACCATGAGGAGTCGGTGAGAAGATCCCACGGAAAATTCCGCCCGACTTCGGGCTGCCAGGACCGCAATGTCTTCCTCGTGCAACCCCTCGACATCCCCTTGAAACCCCTTGAGTCGGTGGATGATCTCTTCACGGCTGGCTCCGGAAAGCGCAAAGATCTCCACGGACCCATCCCATGCTGTCCCACCTGCCTCGGATGGGTACTCTTCAAGAACCATGTGAAAATTACTGCCACCGAAACCAAAGGCGCTGACGCCGGCACGGCGCGGATGACAGCCGGTCGACAGCCACGGACGGGCATGCATGCTGAGGTAGAAAGGACTCTCTTCAATACCAAGCCGGGGATCAGGAGCCTCGGCCTTGAGGGTCGGCGGCAGAACCTTGTGATAAATGGAAAGGATTGACTTGATGACGCCTGCGGCACCCGCCGCCGCCTTGGTGTGTCCAATCATCGATTTTACAGTACCGATGGCACACCAGTTTTTTCGCTGCCGGCCGGAGGATGGGGCCATGGTCGTGAAGACCTCCCGAAGCGCTTTGAACTCCACCTCGTCGCCGACACGCGTGCCGGTGCCGTGGGCCTCAATCAGCTCAACGGTTTCGGGAGAGACATCCGCCTCCCGGTAGGCTGCCATGAGCGCCTTTATCTGACCCTCTGGCCGGGGCGCGTAAATGCTGCTGGATCGACCGTCGCTGGCAGACCCGATCCCCTTAATCACGGCATAGATCCGATCGCCGTCCCGTTGGGCATCGGACAGACGCTTGAAGACCAATAGCCCAACGCCCTCTCCAAGGATCGATCCGTCGGCATCCTTGGAAAAGGGACGGACATCCCCCGTGGGTGAGAGAATCGGCGTCTTGGAGAAACACATGTGCATGAAGATGTCATTCAGTGTATCCACCCCGCCGGTCACCACCATGTCAGACCGGCCGGTCTTGAGCTCCATCACGGCCATATACATGGCGCTCATGGAGCTGGCGCAGGCCGCATCCACGACACAGTTCGTGCCTCCGAGGTTGAGGCGGTTGCAGATTCGCCCCGCCACCACATTTCCCAGGAGCCCTGGAAACGAATTTTCCTGCCAGGGCACGTAGCCGTCCGCAATCCGCGCAATCACCTCGGCCGTTTTTTCAGGAGAGATGCCGGATGCCGTAAGAGCCCGTCGCCAAATCGGGTGTCCCAGCCGGGCACCCAGCGGAATAACCAGTTCCTGGGTGCCCGTCACTCCCAGAATGACGCTGGTCTTGTCATGGTTGAACTCTCGTTCACTGCCGTATCCCGCATCCTCAAGAGCAAGGCGCGCCGCCACCAACCCCAGCAGCTGAGAGGTGTCCGTCGCCTCCAGAGAGGCCGGCGGAATTCCGAATTCCGTTGGGTCGAACGACACAGGCGAGAGATATCCCCCTCTGGTACAGTAGACATGGTCCGGGTATTTGGGATCCGGGTTGAAGTAATCCTCAGGCGACCAATGGGTCTCGGGTACCTCGTCAATGGCATCCTGACCTCGAACGATCAGTCGCCAGTATGCTTTCAATCCGGAAGCTTTGGGAAACAGGCATCCCATGCCGATGACGGCGATGAGGTTATCTTGTCTGCTGGGTGTGTTCGTTTCTGTCAAATCCATCAACCTTGATTATATTGAAATTTAAAGAACGCTAATTGAGTTTTTCAAAAATGTCCGAAAGAGGCAGCGGGGTGTATGTTGCAAGGGACTGAGGCACATCGACGCCCTGGCTCCTGAGCCAGTTCACCCGTGTTATAACGCTGGCCCCCAGCATCAGGTTCAACGCCACCGTCAAAATGTCGCGGCGCTTCGAACGTTCCAGAAACGTCCCCCGTGTCCATTCGTTGAATGCTCCCATGGCTGGACCGCACCAGATCTGGTAATCGATCACCCGCGTGGGATCCCCCGTGACGGCCCACCCGGACGACTGTCCCAGATAAGACCGGAACACCAGTGCCATCTTGTGTTTGGGGTCCTTCTCCGCCCGAAGGTTCTGACGGGGGTCCCGATGATCGAAAAACGTCCGGGTCTGTTCCCATGCGGTCTGGAAAGTGCACCGAAAATAATCCTTTTCAAGGAGCACTCTTTGCTCTGCGGAGATTTCCTCATACCGATCGTGACGCGTATAAAGATCGTAAAGCTTTGCTGCCCTTTGGGCAAACATGGTGCCTCGCTTAAGCACCTGAACCTTCACCCCCATCTCAAACATGTCGGCCGCCGGGGCCATGGCCACATCGGCCTGCCGCGCCTCGGCCAGCATTTCACGCACCTTATCGGAGGTTCCCGCCTCCAGGCAAGCCTGGTTGATCGATCCGGTCAACACAAAGGCCGCCCCCATGGCAAACGCTGCCGCCGTTGATGCAGGGGTGGCGATGCCGCCCCCCAATCCCACATGGATGGGCTGCCGGTAAGCGTACTTTTCCGTCAAATGGTCCCGAACGGCAATCATGGTGGGTAGAAGCGCCAGCGCGGGCCGATTGTCCGTATGGCCACCAGAGTCCGCTTCGGCCGTCAGGCTGTCGGCCACCGGCACCGACCGTGCGAGTTCGGCCTCTTCAGGAGAGACCTTTCCCTCGGCCACAAGCCTCGCCACCATTTTTGTCGGTGGCGGTGAGAGAAACTTCTCCGCCACCTCCACGCGGGAAACCTTGGCCACCATTCGATTGGGACAAACCACGGTACCATTTTCATCTCTATGAATCCCCTTGATCCGGTAATGAAGCAAGGGCAGGGTCAGTCCCAGAAAGGCCGACGCACTGATGAGTCGCACTCCTTTTCGAAGGAAGAGGTCTACGGTCGACGCCTCATGGTGCGGCTCATTGGGACTGTGGATCAGGTTGACGCCAAAGTGGCCTCCGGGAAGGCGTCGCTGCAGTTCATCAATGGCCGTTTCAATAGCTTCAATGGATAGCCCCGCCGCTCCAAAAAATCCGAGCATGCCGGCCTTTACCGCCGCCTCAACCATCTCCACGGAAGTAATGCCGTTGGCCATGGCGCCAACGACATAGGCGTAGGCAAGCCCATGACACCGCCTGAAATCGGCATCCCCCAACCGCTCCGGATGGAGCGGCGGCACATACGCCATGAGCGGTAGCGCGTCGGTTTTTGGGGAAAGATCTCGCCCAAACATAATACGGCCACCCTCGACCACGCCCTGGCGGCCATCCATCAGCACCACCACCACCGGCCGCTTTACCGCGAATAGTGATTTTTTGAGTGCGTCATTACCGATTTCAGGTCCGGTTCCAGGAAATTTTTCATCCGGCAGCCACCATCCGGTAACAGAATTCGTTCTGTGGTTCAATGTTTCCGCTTCCTACAATTTGGTTAAAAAAGGCACATCTGTCCCCACGGTCAATCAGCCTTTCAGCCAATTATTCCATTAAACGTTTTAATTTAAATAAATTGTTATAATGTGTCAAGAATGATACCCATCCTTTTTCCGATAATCTGCAGGAACACCGGTATCGAAGGCTTTCATATCTCATCAGATACCCAAAAATAACATACAGCCCCATCCCAAAAACCGAAAAACGGATGACGTGAAAGAGAGCTTGCTTGACTATTTTTGTAATTTGGGATTTGATATCTCTTTAAAAAATGAATTCTCAGACGATTTCGCGAAACGTTCAAGGGTAATGCCACAAAAATATCGATTAGTGTTGGATAGTTATATCGGCATTTAATAATTGGCGTTACACTGAACGCATATATCGATCCTTTTGCCCAACCGTCGCGAATCCATGTTCCCAACGTGAAAAGGAAACATTGGCCCGTGGCCAATGTATTCCATACGCTAATCTTACAAGGAGAATCCGCCAGAATGGACGTGCGTGAATATTGTCCCCATAAGGTCGTTACTGCCGAAAAAGCCATTTCAAAGATCCGGCGGGGCAGTCGGGTATTTATCGGTACCGGGTGCGGAGAGCCCCAGCATCTTATTCGAACCATGGTGGAGGACATGAGTATGCAGGATATCATGATCTACCAGATGCTCTCCTCCACGCTGTCGCACTATGTCAACGACGACATGTTTCTGAGACGCTTTTCCCTCAAGCTCTTCTTCATCAGCCGGGCCATGCGCAAAGCGGCATTTGAAGGAAAAATCGACTATATTCCCACCTATTTGTCCCAGATCCCGACACTCTTTTTCAGCAAACGCATTGGGCTCGACGTAGCCCTCATCCAAGTCAGCCCCCCGGATAAATTCGGCTATTGCAGCCTTGGGGTTTCCGTCGACATCACCCGGTCGGGCATGGAAAACGCCAAGTTGGTCATCGCCCAGGTCAACCCCAAGATGCCCAAAACCTGGGGTGACAGCTTTGTCCATATCGACGAGATCGACTATGTCGTCCTTCACGAGGAGGATATCGTGGAAACGGCGTCCCATGTCAAACGAAACGAAATCACCCGCCGCATCGGCATGTACGTCTCCCAGGTCGTGGAGGACGAAGCCACTATCCAGGTGGGCTTCGGACACTTGCCGAATGCCATTCTGCCGTATCTCGACAAAAAAAAAGACCTGGGCATCCACACTCAGGTCATCACTGACGGGCTCCTCCCTCTGTTGGAAAAAAAGGCCATCACTAACAAGAAGAAGACCCTCATCCCGGGTCGGGTGGTGGCATCCCTCTGTATGGGATCCAAACAGCTCTATGAGTTCGTCCACAACAACCCTATGTTTTATTTCAGATCCTCCGATTACGTCAACGACCCTACCGTCATTGCCCGAAACGACAACCTCATCTCCATCAGCTCCGCTCTCGAGGTTGATCTGACCGGACAGGTCTGCTCGGATTCGATGGGCAACCTTTTTTACAGCGGCATCGGCGACCAGGTCGACTTTCTCCGGGGTGCGGCCATGTCCAAGGGCGGCTTCTCCATCATTGCCCTACCTTCAACGGCCCAGAATGGAACGGTCTCCCGCATCGTCCCCAATCTGAGCGAGGGGGCCGGCGTGGCGACGACCCGGGCCGACGTGGATATCGTCATCACCGAGTACGGCATTGCCGAACTCCAGGGCAAAAGTATCTATCAGCGGGCCATGGAACTCACCCAGATCGCTCATCCCAAATTTCGGGAGGAACTCATCGAATCGGCCAGAACCAAGCGTTACATCTTCTCTGACCAGTTGCCCCCGGCCCAGGAGGATCTCATTTTCCTTGAGGGCTACAAAACCACCCTGGAACTGAAAAACGGAAAGACTGTCCTTTTTCGGCCGCTTTTTCCATCGGATGAATTCGCTTACCGGAATTTTTACTACGGCCTTCAGGAAAAGACCATCTACTACCGGTTCTTTTATAAAATGAAGGTGTTTTCCCACGAGGTGCTCCAGAAGCAGTATGCCAGCGTTGACTACAAGAAAAACATGTCTCTGATCGGCCTGGTCCACAGAAAGCGGCATCAGGAGATTATCGCCATTGGTTCCTACGCCGAAGCCGAGGACGACCATGCAGAGGTGGCCTTCGTGGTTCGGGAGGATTACCAAGGCATGGGCATAGCCTCCTATATTCTGGAGCAGCTCGAAATTATCGCCCGGGAAAATGACTACAAGGGATTTGTCGCGACGACCCTCAGGGAAAATTCAGCCATGATCCACGTGTTCAAAAGACGGTATCCCAATGCGAAAATCATCTCCAGCAGCAGCGACTTCGTCATTCTTATGGATTTCGACGATCCGGACAAACCCCAAACCAAGTTTCGCGAACCCGAGGTGTAAAGAATCATGGAGATCGGGTCTCCGGACTGGTTAACGCTCATTGAAAGCGGTGCGGCCGCCATGGGCCTTTCGGTATCCCCGCCCCAGGCGCGACTTCTGGCCCGTCACGCCGAGGCCCTCATGGCCTGGAACAGGACGACCAATCTGACGGCCATCACCGCACCCGAAGCGGTCGCCGTCAAGCATTTCCTGGATGCCCTCATGCCCTCACGGTATATCTCGACAAGGTCCGCTCTCCTGGACATTGGTTCCGGCGGCGGATTTCCAGGCATCCCCCTCAAGATCATCGACCCATCCCTCACGGTCACCCTGATCGACAGCGTTCGCAAAAAGGTCAGTTTCCTCAATTATCTCATTCGGACCCTGGGGCTGCAGGGCATCTCCGCCCATCACATTCGAGCGGAAGCCCTGGCCATGCAGCGCCCCATGGCCGGGACCTTCGATGTGATCGTCTGCCGGGCACTCACCGCCTTGGACGGATTCATCCGAATGGCCCGCCCCTTGCTGAAGTCCGGTGGCCTTATGATCGCCATGAAGGGAAATATATCTAATAAAGAGCTCGAAGCAGCCGAGACCTTACTATCCAGTGGTAACGAGGCGGAAAGCATCATCGTCGACGCGGTTCACTACACCCTCCCCTTCCTGGCGCTTCCCCGGCGGCTCTACCTCATCCGCACGCCAGGCGACTCGCCCTGAGCAACATGGGATTTCCCCCTTGCGAACACGGTCTTTGGGTTTTAAAAATTCTGTCCGGCAAAAAGCGACATGAATTTATGATGAGTTTTGGGGAGGGGGTAGTGTACCAATTCTTCTGGATCGACCCACCGATGATCGACGGGACCGTCCAGAAAAACGGATCCGGACCGCCACCGAAAAAGAAAGAGATCCGCCAAAACCCTGAAATGAGTATAGGCATGCCGGATCCGCCCCAAGTGACCGCAAGCGTCCACCGAAAGCCCGGTCTTTGTCCGGATGTGGCGGATACAAGCCGCCTCAGCTGATTCTCCGGCATCCACGCCTCCTCCCGGAAACTCCCAGAAGCCGCCCAGAAGTCCCTCCAACGGAATTTGGAGAATCAACACTTTGCCGTCTTTCCGAATCACTCCCGCCGCTATGGCCCGGGTAGGGATCGACGGTTTGCGAATCCGCTTGGGATAGGTCGAGACTTGACCGGTCAAATAACCCTGGCAGAAAGCAGCAACGGGGCACGCATCACAATGGGGCCGCTTCGGCCGGCAGACCAGGGCGCCCAACTCCATCATCGCCTGATTGAACCGACCGGGATCTTCGGAGTCCAGCAAGGATTGGGCCTCCCTTTCGAAAAGGGCATAGGCGTCGGGACGATTCACCGGAGTGTCCATCAGCAACAGCCGGGCCAACACCCGCTTGACATTCCCATCCACCACCGCATGGGGGCGCCCAAATGCGATGCTCGCTACTGCTGCGGCGATATATCCACCGATCCCCGCAAGCCGCCGGAGAGCATCGACGTTGTCCGGGAGAATACCGTCGTTATTCGTCGCCACCTGCCGGGCCGCGCGATGGAGATTCCGGGCTCGAGCATAGTATCCCAACCCCTCCCAAAGCTTGAGGACCTCCTGCAAATCAGCCTCAACGAGATGACCTATCGTCGGGAACCGCGCCATAAACCGCCGATAATATGGAATGACCGTATCGACCTGGGTTTGCTGAAGCATCACCTCGGAGACCCATATGCCGAAAGGATCCGCCGCATGCCGCCAGGGCAACTCTCGCCGGTGTTCCAGGTACCAGCGGACAAGGCAATTCCTGAACGCCACCGCCATCGTCGCTTCCATTCTTGATCCTTTCGCTTTCAATAAAACCAGTTGATTATTCCTTTGCGGCCCTTTATATATAATCAATGATGTTAGTTAAAGGAGTTTGTTCATGAAAATCGAGCGAAACGAAAACTTACGCGGCGACGCCCTGAAACGCCAGCTGTACATGTTGTCCAATCTCGGACTTTTCTATATCATCCTGATCGCCCTTTTCGCTATACCCCTGATGGGGACCTTCGTAGTGGTGTTGATCAAAGGGGTGCTCGACTTCAGGTATGTCATTCTGGGAGCGGGTATCATCCTTCTGGGACTGGTCGTTTTTTACACGGCCAAATTTGGATTGAGGCTTTTTCGAGGTATACGTGCGGACAGTGCGGCAGTGTTTCGGGATGCTGCGGGACCCGCCGGACGGGGGGAGCCAATTCAATTGGCGCTGTTCAACGGACTCATGACATTATCTTACGGTGGACGGCGATCCCCTCCCTCCCTTCCAGCGCCTGATCGTCCGGTTCCTCTGCTGCCGGACATGCGCGATGATACGCCAACCTCACATTCGCCCCAAAACCCGATTGATCAGATCTATTCCCTCGCTCGCTTGAAGCGCGAGGGGGTAATCGATGACAACGAATTTCTCGCACTGAAAAAAAAGGTGATTCAGGATCTCTGCAACGAACCGGATCACACCGTCAGCGCCATCGACCAACCCCATGACAAGTGTGGCCTGCCGACCTCCCGGAACTGATCCTCGCCTGCACCCCCGGACGTCCGGATCAGGCGATCCGGACGTCCGACAGGTGACTGTAGGGCGGCAGCGATTCAAGGCGGACATCCGCTAAGGGTACGCCCATCGTGAAATGGTACAGACTCTGGTAGCGGTCATCCGAAAACCCTGCAAGCTCGTGGACGGGGTCGTCAAAATAACACCCGATCCCTGTTCCACGAATGCCGGCGGCCTCGGCTTCCAGATAGAGAACTTGACCGATCATTCCGCTCTCCCAAAAAAGCCGGCGATATTGATGGGGAGCGGAGAGAACCTTTGACCGGAACACCGCGATCATCCCCATCGAACAGACGCCATCTCCCGCGATATCCTGATGACAGCTGACCCTCCAAGCCACGTCTCTGTAATCCCCCTCGCGTAACAGAAACAGGGGAAGCCGTTGGTCCACGACCGACCAGCTCAGATCGGGTCCCACCGCACTTCTCAGATCCTCATGACCGTCCTTGTTTCGGATGAAACAGTAGAGGCCCGGAGAAAGCCCGCGCACTCGATGGACGAACAGCAAAAGATCCACCGCCGGCGACGATGCGCCCAGATCGAAAGGTGCCCCGGCATGGCGGGGCAAGGTTTTGTCCAGGATACCCAAAAAGACCGTCCGGTCGATCTCCCCGTCGGCATCGTATGCTGTAGCGCTCCGCCGCTTTCGAATAACGGTGGCTGCGGAAAAGGCCAACGCCGGCACTGTGATAAACAACTGATCGGGAAGGCGGAAAGTTTCCGCCACCGTTTTGGACTTTCGAGTGGCGGCCGCAACCGCATCGATGATCTCCCAACTGACGGATTGCCTGCTGAGTGGATTGGGGGTACCGACCACGGGAACCTCTGAAAATGACGCGACAACCTCCGGGGGCAGCTCCCGGGGAACCGCAATATCGGCCGGGTGTACCCCGCACAGCAGTTCCGGATGCTCCTTCCCCGATTTCGGCCAAACTGTCCGGTCAAACCCCAGGATCGTCTCGATGTCCGAATCTGACAGCCCGACGAGCGCCGTCACCCGCCATCCGAAAAGACTCGCGGAAAAGCTCAGGGCCGCAAAAGCGTGCCCCGCGTCCAGGAGGCAGTACCGAAAGGCACGCTCGCCATATTTCCAGGATTCCCGCCAGAAAATGCTGCTGACGCCAACCAGGAAGGCGCCGGGGTGGAGGGCTCCTTGAACGGCTTGCCCCAGGCTTTCGGGAAGCACCATCCGCTGCTCCAGCATGTGGTAAAAGGGATGATAGTGGTAGACGCCGGCCGTCAGAGCGTCTCCTCCGGGCCACACGAGGTGAACCTCGGTGGGGTGCAGGTTGCCGGAGGAGGGGTTCATACGGAGTGACCATCTGCTGCCACCGGCTGTTTTCCAGGCGGAAAGGCCCATGGAAAGCTCAAGAAAGGCCCCCAGCGTCGTAACGTTCACCGGGGCCGGCGGTAGCACCCGGCGGTAGAGGGCCATATGGCCGGCTGGGGGATCCTCTCGGAGCAGCGGCAGGATGAACCGCTCCGCCCCCGCATAGGTGCGGAACGGGTCCGGCTGATTTCTCCAGTCCAGACATCCCAGAGACCGTGCGTACTGATGAAAATGGTGTTTGGTCGTATCGTGGTATCGAAAGACCGTTTGAGCCGCATTCTCCATGCCCATCTCCTCTGCGCCGGTATCCCAAAGGCATTCATTCGTTGTTTTCCGCCCGCCTGCGGACGCTCTCCTAGATCCCGGTGTGGGCGCATGCCGCTTTCAACATGATTTCCGGATGTAACCTCCCAACAATATATCAAGTATATGAGGAGCAGACTTGACTTACAATCTTTTTTTCCATATTTTGATTGGCCATGAACGATTATCAAGACGAGCAGTTGCGCGGTCTGAATGCCGTTTTAAAGTACCTGAACGCCATGTCCGACGATCAGCGGGATGACCTTCGCGCCGCCCTGGTGGACTATCTCGACTTCCGTCGGAGAACGAAGCGATTTCTGTCGCAACATTTTGGGCACCTCTGCAACGTGAAGTGCTATCAGAACCGATTGAGTGCCTGCTGTTCAAAGGACGGCATCATCACCTTTTTTGCCGACGTTGTGATCAACACCCTGCTCTCGGATGAGCAGGAACTCGCAGATCTTTTTCGCGTGCTCAAGGCCTGCCAAACAGGATTCAAATGCGTTTATCTCGCCGAGTCCGGCTGCCTGTGGCGCTTAAAACCGATTGTTTGCGAGATGTTTCTCTGCGACGCGGCCCAACAGGAAGTTTTCTCCCGCGAACCCGCCTGCGAGAAGGCCTGGTGCCGCCTGCTCGAAGAAAAAAAATCTTTTACCTGGCCGGACAGGCCAGTGCTGTTCGACGCGCTGGAGCAGGCCTTCATCGACCAAGGGTGCAACTCATCGCTGATGTATCTCCACAAAAGCCCCGGCCTGCTGATGGTCAAGAAAAAAACCCGAGAGAAAGGAAACGTTAACCATGAAAGATGAGAAGGGGCTCTATTATTTTCCTTACCCCCAAAATCCCCGTATTCACATGTATGTACGGAGAACGGGACCGGACATCTGCTTCAGGCTTTGGAGCGCCGACGACGCGGCTCTGTGGGAACAGCACGGGTGGGTTCCGTATGCGGCGATCCAGGCTGCCGCCGATCTATACGACCGCAAATCCGGGGGATTCGATCCTGGGTCTGTCTATGATATGGCCATTGCCCGTGCCCTCATCAACGAAGGATCGGCCGATTGATCCGGGGCGTATTCTCTCTGCTGCTCCTGGCGACCTGGCTTACGGTTTACCCCGCGGTGGTGAGCGCATTCTCAGTTCTCGAGGACGAACGCTCGAAGCGCCTGAATAGTGAAAGGCAGTCCATCTCTCGCCTCCTGGGAGACCAGGATGCGCTTCTGGCAGTTGACCCTGCGGGCAAAACGGTGGTGAGCATCCATGCTGACAGGATGCTCGTGCCGGCCTCCACCCTGAAGATTCTGACAGCCCTCATCGCCCGACACTACCTTGGCACGCCGTTCCGCTTCAAAACCGAATTCTACCTGGACGATCGGGATAATTTGAAAATTAAGGGATACGGCGACCCCCTCCTGATCTCGGAGGTGATGCGGGAGGTGTCATTAGCAATGGCGGAACGAATTTCAGAATTCAATGATCTGATTGTTGACGGATCCTGGTTCGGAACAGTAACGGTGCCCGGCGTGACCGACACCTTCAATCCATACGACGCACCCAACGGCGCACTCGCGGTCAATTTCAACACCGTCAACTTCATCAGACAATCTGGGGACCGCTATATCAGTGCCGAACCGCAAACCCCCTTGCTTCCGTTTATCCTCCACCGTATTCGACGATCCGGCCGAACGGTGGAGCGGATCGTTCTGTCGGTGGAAAAAGACGAAGCAATCCTTTACGCGGGCCATCTATTCCGTCATTTTCTGAATGAGGCCGGTGTGAGATCCACGGGAAAGGTGAAGATAGGCTGCGTCCGATTTGGTCAAGACCGGTTATTGTACCGGTACGACGCAATCTTCAGTCTCGATGAGATCATCCGGCGACTGTTGAGGTATTCCAATAACTATATCGCAAATCAATTGCTGATTGCAGCGGGGATCGCGGCATATGGCCCGCCGGGAACCCTTGAAAAAGGTCTGTCCGCCGCCGATGTCTATATCCGGGCTGTGTTGAAGCGACATGACATACAGATGGTGGAGGGGTCCGGCATATCGCGAAAAAATCGGATCACGGCCGCTTGCATGATGAAAATCCTGTATGCCTTCGCTCCCCTCCATGAGCTCATGCGGGAGGAGGCGGGCATCTATTTCAAGACGGGAAGCCTCACGGGGGTCAAAACGCGGGTCGGTTACGTCCAAGGCATGGACGGCGGTCTCTCCCCCTTCGTGCTGATGCTGAATTCCCACGAGAAATCAGTCGACCCGATCATGTCATGGTTGGCCGGGATTCTCGGATAAGATGATTAGATGATGCTCTCGGCGCTTGCGTTGGGATTTTCGCCGCGGGTGATGGAAGCATAGGCGCTATGGTTATGGATGGACTCGAAATTTTCGGCACTCACGGAAAACCAGGTAATGTTCGGATCCTCAAGCAGCTTGGCCGCAATATCCCGGACCACGTCCTCGACAAACTTGGGGTTGTTGTAGCCCCGCTCGGTCACGCATTTTTCATCCACCCGTTTCAAGACCGAATAGACTTCGCAGGAAGCGCACCCCTCCACCAACTCGATCATATCCTCGATCCAGATGAACCGTTTGAATCGGGTTCTTAGACGAACCTCACCACGCTGGTTGTGGGCGCCGACCTCGCTGATCTCTTTGGAACAGGGGCACACGGAAGATATGGGAACCGTCACCTCCGAAACAATGTCGATGCCGTCGGATGAATCGCTCACACCGATCAACTTGCAGGAGTAGTCCAGGAGGCCGGGGGAATCGCTGACAGGCGCTTTCTTTTCGATAAAGTAGGGAAATGATATTTCAATGTGGGCGGACGCCGCATCAAGATGATCCTTCATCTGCTCGAGAATATAGGCAAACTTGTCAAGGGATATCTCCGGGCGTATGATGTGGAGTAGTTCCACAAAGCGGCTCATGTGGGTACCCTTATATTTCCCTGGCAGATCCACGTACATATTGATACTGGCCACCGTGTGCTGGCGGCCGTTTCGGCGATCCCGCACGGTAATGGGATACCTGAGATTCTTGATGCCGACCTTGTCGATGGGGATGTTGCGGTCGTCCCGCTGGCTTTGTATGTCTATCATCATCTACCATGCTTCGGGAATCATTTGCAGCGCTGCGAAATATGGAATTCCACAGCGTCTATTGTAACAGATAGTCCGCTCTTACGCGGCTCATCGACCGAAAAATATTTCCCTTGATTTTCCGATTCGACCGATAGAGCGTCTTCAATATCGCCTTGATCTCAGCCCGTCGGGATGTTGCGGCGCTGGGACACGAATTGACGAATTCCGGAAAAGCCATTTCCTTTGCAAACCGCCGGATGACCTCCTCGTCCGAAAACGCCAGCGGTCTGATCACCGTGAAAGCCCCCTGGAAAAATGGCTGAAGTGGCAGCATGGTGCTAATTTCACCGGCATAACACATATTCAGAAAAAGGGTTTCGATAATATCGTCCTTGTTGTGCCCCAACGCCAGCTTCCGGCATCCGAGTTCATCAGCGATCTCAAAAAGCCTCTTTCGGCGCAGCCGCGAGCACAAAAAACAAGGATTTTCCAGGTTGACCTCGCTATGGCTCAACAGACCGAAATCAGTGTGTTCCACACGCAGCGCATATCCCATTTTGTCACAATAGTGGACCAGATCGTCGCTGAAACCATCTTCAAAACCAGGATCGACATAAACGGCAAACAGGTCATAGTGGATGGGAACGCGGGCCAGACGCTCCTTTAAACACCACATCAGGGTAAGGCTGTCGGCGCCGCCCGAAAGGCCGACCACTACCCGATCGCCATCCGCAATCATGCCGTAGTGGTGCAAAGCCTTTCCCACCGATCGTTTGAGGGCCTTGTATGCGTACCGCGTCATCTATTCCTTGTCGGGCTCTTTCTTGATAAAGACTTTGGCTGCGGCGATCTCCCGTAACGCCACAACAATATCCTCGTTTTTTGGAGAGCTGACCAGGTATTCCGATCCCTCTCTGATCTGCCGAACACGTTTCGCCACCATGTGGACCAGTTTAAACCGGTTTGGAACCCGGTTCAGGCAATCTTCAATCGTAATTCTCGCCACTATCCTCTCCTTCTTCTCCGCTCACTGTGTCAGAGACTGGCCCCGGAGTATCGCTTCTGGATCATAAAATTTCAACGATCTCGTAACAGCGTTTTCCGCCCGGAGCGTTCAGAACGACCTCTTCTCCCGGCGATTTGCCGATGATCGCTTTTCCCAGGGGAGACCCCACGGAAATCTTTCCTTTTTCGATATCCGACTCATCCGGCCCCACCAACTGGTACCGGACCGCTTCTCCGGTGTCGGTATTCTCAAGAAGCACGTTGCATCCGAAGACCGCACGGTCCTTGGACAGACTATCAGTGTCAATGATCTCGGCATTACCCAGTTTGAATCCCAGTTCGCTGATCCTTCCTTCGATAAACGCCTGCCGATCCTTTGCAGCGTCGAATTCCGCATTTTCGGAAAGATCGCCGTGGGCCCTGGCTTCTTCGATCGCCTTGATATTTTTCGGCCGCTCGACGGACTTCAGCGTTTCGAGCTCTCGTTTAAGGGATTCGTATCCTTCTCTGGTAATGGGTATACGTTCCAAAATTTTCTCCTGCGTTATGTAAAGTTGACATAGCTGGTAATGGGACGGACGTTGAATCCATGAAGGTCACCACTTTCAGTGGCGGCTTTTTTCGTCCCGATCGCTGCGGGACACGCCCGTTCCCCTAAAATGTGGATCATAGCGTCATCGACCCCCCACCACGCCATGAGGGCTATCTCACCACCACGTTATCTCTAAAAAAATATTTAGGTTTTAAGCTATCTAACGACACTTAAAACCTAATTCAAGCATGATCCAATTTGACGAAACCAACCGCTGCGGCCCCTGTTTGAATCCTTGTCGCCCCGTAGACAGCCCAGCAGGGTCTCACGGAAGATGGCCGCTCATTTCAGATGCCCCAACAAGGAGGATCCGGCCCGCACCCGATCGCCAATCCGAACGCATGGCGACGCATCCGGGGGAAGATAGATATCCAGCCGGGAACCAAAACAGATCAGACCAAAACGCTGTCCTTTGATGACCGGATCGCCCGTCTTGACGTAACAGATAATCCGTCGGGCGATTAGACCGGCAATCTGCACGAAGCAAAGCCGCACGCCTTGGGACGATTCGAGAACAACGGCGTTGCGCTCGTTATCGCTGGAGGCTTTATCCAGGTTTGCCGAAAAAAATTTCCCCGGGTGATACAGGACGTCCACAATGGTTCCCGAAAAAGGAACCCGGTTCACGTGAACATTGAAAACGGTCATGAACACGCTGATCTTCAGGGATGGCCCTTCGATATAGGGATTTTCAGCGACGGTATCGACGAAAACCACCCTCCCGTCTGCAGGTGACACCACCCCCGATTCCACGTCGGGAATCACGCGATCGGGATCTCTGAAAAAGCAACAGATGGATAGAGTTGCCGCCAATCCAATGAGCGAAGGCCATACCAGCCCGAGAAGGGCAAAAACAGCAGTAGCAAAAGCGGCGGCAAATATAATCGGATATCCGGCTTTTGCTACGGGAAATGCTGTCTGTCCCGGGGGATCGGACCAGACAAAATTTTTCATCTGAAACGCCTTTTGTATACTATGGTTCTCTAACGGTCGTCTTTCTATAGTGAATTCATACTGCATTGTCAATAAAAACGATGCGACGGTTCAGGCATTTCGAAATCCCGTGCGGCGCTTTGCACCCAGACTGAGCTCGGCGTCGGATCTACGAAGGTACCTGGGGGCAAGGTCAGCGATGTCATCTCCCGCGTCTTGGTTGAGGCGAAGAAACGCCAGCCGAGCTACAGAGGCGCCTCGAATGACATGATGCTCGGTTGCAGCCAGCCTAGCATTCACTCCAAGTCGGGCCGTAATCAGGGAAGCATAAGCACGAGCACCGTCGCCCACAAACGTACACGGCACGGTGATGCCCGCCAAAAAATCCGCTGGGGCCAGGATCTTCTCCTCCGCCGGGAATCCCCCTGTTCTCCACCAGCGATCGACTTCGGCTTCCGGAAAGCCGACGCCTCTCGAGCAGGGATAACAGGCACAATAGATTTCGCCTTTACCTGCATCCAAAAGAGCGCAAACAAGACGATCGAAACTCATCAGAGGCAGGGCCAACGCCTGAAGACTCGAAACGCCCACTGCGGGTTTTCCGGCGGCCAGTGCCAACCCTTTGACCGTGCTGATGCCAATACGAAGCCCCGTAAAACTCCCCGGACCGCGGGTAACGCCAAAGGCATCTATCTCCCCCAGCGCCATGCCCGCCATCTCCAGGGCCATGTCAACCATCCGCATCAGGTGGCGAGAATGCGTTTGTCGGCGCAGGGTGGTCACCTCTCCCGCAATCTGATCTGAATCGGTCACGGCCACACTGCAACTCCGGGAACAGGTGTCGACGGCCAGGATCCTCACATGCTCTCCCCTCGCGCTTCAGACGCTATAGGGGATTTAACGACAGGCTTCTTCCGCTCTGACCTCCGTTTCTTGAGAGCCGCTTCCTCGAGAGCGATGGGGAGCACCTCGTCCATGTGCTTGACCGGGATGAACTTCATTTTTCGCTTGAGGTTCGCGGGGATTTCGGAAAGGTCTTTCTTATTCTTTTCAGGCAAAATTACGGTTTGAATGCCCCCTCTCAGAGCCCCGAGGGCTTTTTCCTTTAAACCGCCGATGGGCAGAATGCGTCCTCTCAAGGTAATTTCGCCGGTCATGGCGACATACTTGTTCACCGGCCGACCAGTCATAACCGATATCAGGGCGGTTGCCATGGCGATTCCCGCGGACGGACCGTCCTTGGGAATCGCGCCGGCGGGAACATGAATATGAATGTCCTGATTTTCGAAAAACGACTCGTCCACCCCCCAACGATCCATATTGGCACGGGCATAACTAACGGCCGCTCGAGCGGATTCCTGCATGATCTCACCGAGTTGCCCAGTGATGAGCAGGTCCCCCTTTCCGCCGAAAAGCGACACCTCAATGTAGAGCACATCCCCTCCGGCCTCGGTCCAGGCCAGTCCCGTAGACAGACCGACTTGGCTCTCGTCCTGGTCCATCTCGGGATAGTACTGGGGAACCCCCAGGTATTTATGGATATTGGCGCGGGTGACGACAAACGGCCCCTTTTCTCCTTCGGCGATCTTTCGGGCCACCTTGCGACATATGCTCCCAATCTCTCGCTCGAGGTTTCGGACCCCCGCCTCCGAGGTGTATTCATTGACGATTTGAAGCATGGCCTTGTTCGTGATGGACAGATTTTTGGACTTAAGACCATTTTCCTTGATCTGGCGGGGCAAAAGATGCTTCGTTGCAATGTCCATTTTTTCTTCGTCGGTGTATCCAGAAAGCCGTATCACCTCCATACGGTCGAGAAGGGCCGAAGGAATCGTGTCGGTCATGTTGGCGGTAAGAATGAACATCACCTTGGAAAGGTCGAAGGAAAGGTTCAGGTAGTGATCGCTGAAGTTGGCGTTCTGCTCCGGGTCTAGCGCCTCCAACAGCGCTGATGACGGATCGCCCCTGAAATCAGAGCCGAGCTTGTCGATCTCGTCCATCATGAACACCGGGTTCCGACTGCCGCACTGTTTCAATCCCTGGATGATCCGACCCGGCAGCGCGCCGATATAGGTGCGACGATGTCCCCTGATCTCGGCTTCATCCCGCACGCCCCCCAGAGAAATGCGGAAAAATTTCCGCCGCATGGCCTTGGCGATAGCCCGACCCAAGGAGGTTTTGCCCACTCCAGGAGGTCCCACGAAGCAAAGAATGGGTCCTTTGGTTTCGGGGTTTAATTTGCGGACGCTCAAGTATTCGAGTATTCGATCCTTGACCTTGGTCAAGCCGTAGTGGTCTTCGTCCAGCACTTTCTTGGCCCCTGGAATGTCAAAGTGATCCGTGGTTATTTTCTGCCAGGGAAGCTCGACCAGCCAGTCGAGGTACGTTCGAACGATGGACGCCTCAGCAGCGTCGGGGTGCATCTGCTCGAGCCGTCTGAGCTGTTTTTCCGCCTCCTCCTTGGCCTCCTTTTCCAAGCGGGCCCGTTTGATCCGTCGTTTGTACTCCTCAATCTCCAAAGCCCTTTCGTCCAACTCCCCAAGCTCTCGGTGAATGGCGCGCACCTGTTCGCGAAGGTAATAATCCCTCTGGCTCTTGGAGATCTCGTCCTTCACGTCCGATTGGATCTTGGCCTGCATGGCCGACAGATCCACCTCCCGGGAAAGCAACTCATTGACTTTCTTGAGACGCTCCAAGGGATCGATAATCTCCAGAATCATCTGGGATTCCTGAATTTTCAATTTCAGGTTGGACGCCACCAGGTCGGCCAATTTTCCAGGATCCTCGATGCTGTCCAGAATGGCGCCCACATCGCTGCTCATCTCCCCCCGGAGGGTCATGATTTTCTCGGAGTACTCCCGAACGTTTCTCATCAGGGCCTCGATGGTGATGTCGTCCTTGGACACCGGCAGTTCCTCGATGAGGTTGATCTTCACACTGTACCAAGAGCGCTTACGCACATACTCCACTACCCGTGCCTTGGCGACGCCCTGAACCAGCGCTTTCATCCGTCCATCCGGAAGTTTCAACATCCGAAGCACACGAGCTACCGTGCCCAGGGTATATATCTCGTCGGGTTTCGGGTTTTCCACGCCGGGATCCTGCTGGGTGGCCAACATCAAGTAATTGTCGTTCGCTACCGCTTCCTCAACCGCCCTGACGGATTTCTTCCGCCCCACGAAAAGCGGTAGCAACATATCCGTAAAGATAACGACATCCCGCACCGGCATCAACGGAAGAACCTCCGGTATATCGATATCCTCTTCGTCTTCTTCTATAATACTGATAAGATCGTCCTTGTCCGATTCGGCCATGTCCTCTCCTGTTTTCCGTAACCGTTTATGCCATCTCCGGCGCACTCCAGACGGGTGGTGCGGCTGAAAACGGACAGCCTGACGTCATGAATTCAGGCAAATAAATTCAGGGTATATGATAACGCATATTTCCATTTTGACAACATGATCCTTGCTTTTTTTGAAAAACTAGGACATGAATGTTCTGTTTACCACAATCGGCCCCATTCCGCGGCAGCCCATCGACACCTCAATTCATGGTTGGGGGTTTCGCAAGTCCAATATATGTTACGACTCATCCCTCGCCGCTGCGACGGACCCTTGAATAGAGCCCATTTTCCGGAATCCGCGGGCCTTAATTCCAATTTGCATTCGGAATCGCCTGAGGATCTATTTTGTACGGATTTATCATGGCCATATACCCATCTGTTTTGATCCACATTCTGGTGTTCGTTTTCGGGCTTTGCATCGGCAGTTTCCTGAACGTCTGCATTTTTCGGATTCCCCGTGCCAAATCCATTGTTCACCCCCCGTCCGCCTGTCCGGCATGCGGCGCCCCCATTCGGTTCCACAACAACATTCCGTTACTCAGTTACGTTCTGCTGAAGGGCCGATGCCGCGACTGCGGTGTCCCCATCCCGCTTCGATATCCCGCCGTCGAACTGGCAAGCGGCCTAACGGCGACTGCCGTATTCGTCGCCTTTGGGGCAAACGTGCCGGCCCTTGTTTACTTCGCCTTCATATCGACTCTCTGGGTGGTCACTCTCATCGACATCGAGCACCGAATCATTCCAGACGCCATTTCCCTCCCGGGAATCCCCTTATTCTTCCTCGCATCATTGGCCATACCGACGGTGACGGTAAAAGCGTCCCTCCTGGGCATCCTGTTGGGGGGGGGGAGTCTCTACGCCGTTGCATGGGGTTACAGCGCCCTCAAGAAAGCAGACGGCATGGGTGGCGGCGACATCAAGCTTCTCGCCATGATCGGAGCGCTTATCGGGTGGAAAGGCGTTCTTTTCACGCTCTTCGCCAGTTCCGCCTTCGGAACCCTCGTAGGGGTCGGGCTCATGATCGCCAGCGGGAAGACCATGAAGCTGGCCGTCCCCTTCGGCCCATTTCTTTCCGCCGGCGCAGCGGCTTACGTCTTTTTTGGCCCTCGCCTCATCGAATGGTACTTGAATTTTATTCCGTCGGCTTCCTGAAAGAAGCGCCATGCGGGTAGCCGTCATCGCCGACATTCACGGAAACCTCGAAGCGTTTCAATCCGTGTTGGCGGACATCGACGGGTCCGGAATCGAGCATATCGTCTCTCTTGGGGATAATATCGGATACGGCGCAGATTCCGAAGGGATCATGGCGTTAATTCGAGAACGCGGGATTCCTTCAGTTCTTGGAAACCATGAAATGGCGGTGAAATACCCCCGATTCCGGAAATGGTTCAATCCCCAGGTCCAGGAAACACTTCAATCGGTCTTCACAGGGCTTTCTCCTCAAACCCTGGCGGATATTCATCTCATGTCGCCAGTATGGAGCCGATGGGGATGCCGATTCGTTCATGGGTTTCCGCCGAAGTCCGCGTTCCTCTACCTCTACCAGATGCAGGAACGGAGGATCTGGCGCGCATTTGACCGCATCTGCGAAAAGTATTGTTTCATCGGCCACACCCACGACCTAAACCTGATTCGAGTGGACGACGCATCCACTCGTTTTCTGCCGTTTTCCCGCGGCGTCACCCTCCTGGAAGCCGACGCCGCCTATCTCATCAACGTGGGGAGCGTGGGCCAGCCCAGGGACGGGGACAGCCATGCCAAGTACGTCATTTGGGACGCATCGGCATCATCGGTCGAGGTACGCTGGGTGGGTTACGACATCGAGACGACAATCCGAAAAATCCTGAAAGCAGGATACCCAGAATCTTTTGCCGCACGCCTCCGATAAGGATATTCGGTCGACACCATCACGATCTTGAGTGTAGAGGGAAGCATCGGTTATCAACGGCGGGCGTATTCAGCCGTAGGCGAGTTCAAAAGCATTCTTGACGATCTCATAACGGACGTCATCCCCGCGGGAGGTGAGGGTCACGACATCGAAACGAGCGCGGCACCTCATCTGGCCGGTCCCCTTGAGATAGTAGAGGGCCGCTTTGGATATCTTTTGCTGTTTGGCTCGCGTCACGGCGTATTTGGGATGCCCGTAATGCCCCTCGTCACGGCGTGCCTTCACCTCTACGAACACAATGGTCTCGCCGTCCCGAGCGATGATGTCGATTTCCCCCATTTTCGTCCGATAATTCCGGGTGAGGATACGATACCCCGATCGCCTCAGAATGTCCGCAGCCAAAGCCTCACTTTCCCGGCCGAATTTCTGGGGTCTATTTAACATATTCGCGAACCCCTTTGAAGGTTTTGCGATGAATGGGACTTGGACCGTAAACAGCAATAGCGATACGGTGGGCACGGGTGGGGTATCCCTTGTGGCTGTAAAAGCCGTATTGAGGATATTCTCGATGGTACCCCTCCATAAGACGGTCTCTGGTGACCTTAGCAACAATGGATGCCGCCGCGACAGAGACACTTTTCGCATCCCCCTTGACGATCGGCTCCTGGGGCAGGTCCACGGGAATCGAAAAAAGTCCGTCAATCAGAAGATAGTCTGGTCGGGGTACAAGATCTTTTACCGCCAAGGCCATGGAACGGAGAGCAGCCTGGAGAATATTCACGCGATCGATCTCTTCTGCAGTCACCACCCCGACCCCCACACCTTCAGCATACCGATGAATGCAGTCAAAAAGGATCTCCCGCTTCCGAGACGTCAGTTTCTTTGAATCGTCAATCGCTATTGTCCCTTGTGCCGTCAACCCGTCCTCAGGCCACCCGGAGGGCAAGATCACGGCGGCGGAAACAACGGGGCCGGCCAGGGGGCCCCGGCCGGCCTCGTCAACGCCCGCAATGGATGCAAAACCTTTTTTTCGGGCGTGGGCTTCGAATGACCACATGATTAATTAAGGCGTTTCTCCTTGATTCGAGCAGCCTTCCCTCGCAGCTTGCGGAGATAGTAAATTTTAGATCGTCGGACCCGTCCCTTGGTGACCACCTCGATTTTGTCGATAATTGGGGAATGCAGCGGGAAAATACGTTCGACCCCAACGCCGTAGGATACCTTTCTCACAGTGAACGTCGCATTGACCATGCCCCGATGCCGGCTGATGACCACCCCCTGAAAGACCTGGATACGCTCTTTTTCGCCTTCTTTAATCTTGACATGAACCTTGACGGTATCGCCGGGAATGAAATCCGGCACGTCAAGACGCATCATCTCTCTTTCCATTTTCTCCAATAGTTTCATAATTCCCTCTACTCAACCATTTCGGTATGTTGATGTTGTTCACACGATCCGCCCAGGAGTCGGTCCACAATAATGGATGCTGCGGACCTGACGGACAGGTGATTATAGCAGGTCCCCCCGGTAATCGGCTCAAGGAGATAATCCGCCGCATGAATGAATTCCCCCGATAGGCCCCATGCCGTGCCAAAATTGAGCACAAAGGGGTCACCTTGACCCAGCATGCCGCGGAGCCGCCCACAGCTCAAGCCGCCCGGCGTTTTCCGGGCGGATGTCACCACGGTTTTGGGTACACCTTGACCCTCTGCAGTGATCTCATCGATCATCTCTTCATAGGTCTCCTTGACCCGAATCATGGAAAGCGCCTCTTTTCGGGCGGGGTTGTAATCACCCCCGACACCCTCCACCCAGTGGGAAATAATCCGGCGGGCCAGTTTTCGCTGGTCCGCCAGGGGAGTAATCACATAAAAGGCCGTAACCCCGTAGGTTCTGGCCAATCTCGCGATGTCGTGCAAATCCAGATTCGTCACAGCCGCGGCGACGGTGTCGCCATTTTTATTCACGACCGGATAATGAATCAGCGCCAGATAAAGTTTGGGTTTCAATAATTTTCTCAATTTCGGCGGACCATCTTCTCAGAATACGGATCTCCCTGGCTGTGAACGACCGGTCTTTCATCAAGTCCGGTCGTTTAAGAAACGTTCGTATCAAGGCGGTCTCGGTGCGCCATTGTTCTATGGCCTGATGGTTGCCCGAAAGCAGGACATCGGGAACCGGATCTCCCTCAAAACTCCTGGGTCGGGTAAAATGAGCATGCTCTAAAAGTCCTCCAGAGAAAGAATCCTTTTCGGCGGAATCCTCACCGCCAAGAACGCCGGGCAGAAGGCGGGTCACCGCGTCAATGACGATCATAACCGGCAGTTCGCCTCCGGTGAGGACATAATCACCGATGGAAATTTCGTCGTCGATGTACCGAGTAAAGATCCGCTCGTCAACCCCTTCGTAACGACCGCAAATAAAAATAACCCCCTCCTCCCGTGACAGCTCATGGGCCAGCGGCTGGCTGAAACGCCGCCCTTGGGGGGTCATCAGCACCGTCCGGGAAGAAGGGGCGATTGCCTTGGTCGCCTGGATAGCCATAGCCAGAGGTTCGGGTTTCATGACCATTCCCGATCCGCCGCCATAAGGCCGGTCATCCGTGGTGCGGTGTTTGTCCGACGTATATCGCCGAATATCAACAGCCGCCGCGGAAATACGGTTTCCCTCGATCGCTCGCTTGATGATGCCATTTTCCCAGAACGGATCAAACAGCTCGGGGAAAATGGTAAGTACCCAAAAATTCATCATCTAAAAGCCTTCGAAGCCAACCCCTCGGCGAGCCCGTACCTCCGCATCCGACAAGGCATTTCAATACCTTCCCTCAAAGAGGAGCCCTCTCCGTTTATATCAACCCCTCGGGAAGATCCACCGTCATGGTGCCGTTCTCCAAATCCACAATTTTAACCACTGAGGCAAGGGCCGGAATCAGCGTTTCTTTTTTGCCGTCCCGAATCACATAAACATCGTTGCTTCCTGTCCGAAATATGGATGCAATAAATCCCAACTGCCGGAGCTCCGTCGTCCAGACGGCAAGACCGATCAAGTCTCCCCAGTAGTAGGTCCCCTCTTCCAGCGCCGGCAATCGAGATTTTTCCACAAACACGTCCATCCCTACCAGGGCTTCGGCCGTATCCCGATCCGTCACATGGGAAAGCGCCAGGAGTATCGTGCGATGATGGGGTTTTGCCCAACGAATCGCGTATGTTGCCTCGACGTTTTCAGGGTCCCCGACATAAATCGTCGTCCCGGGTTCCAGAAGCGCTGTGGATTCAATATGAGGGTAAAGCTTCAGGTTTCCCCGGACACCATGAACCCCTATGATTTTTCCAATAACAAAACAGGCGTCTTCCCTCACCACCCTACTCTAAAATTTCAAGCACCGTTCGTTTTTTGACCTTGGCGGAAGCCGCACTAAGTATGGTCCGCATCGCTCTTGCCGTCCGCCCCTGTTTCCCGATGACCTTCCCCAGATCCTCTTTCGCCACTTTGAGTTCGAGCACTGAGGTCTGGTTTCCCTCAACCTCTTCTACCGATACCTGATCAGGATTGTCAACCAGTGCCTGCGCAATGTACTTAATCAGATCTTTCATAGCTCCGCCTCCTTAAAGGGTTCTAGAGAGTCAGGGGTAAAGACAACGATCAGGGGTTAGTCAGCAGCCCTTGTTTTTTAAGAAGGTTTCTCACGGTATCCGTCGGCTCCGCACCCTGCGCCATCCAATATTTAACGCGGTCCCCTTTCAGGTTCACCTCAGCCGGATCAGGTAGCGGATTATAGGTGCCGACAACCTCCAGAAACCGCCCGTCTCTCGGGCTTTCGATGTTTGCGACAACAATTCGGTAAAATGGCCTCTTCTTTGCGCCATGCCTGGCGAGTCTTATTTTTACTGACATACCGCTTTCAACATCTCCTTTCAAAATGGCAACATTCCCCGGCCAAATCCGCGCATGCCGCCTTTGTTAAGCTTTTTGATCATTTTCATGATCTGAGTATAATTTTTCAGGAGCCGGTTCACGTCCTGTACCTGGGTACCGCTTCCTTGTGCGATCCGCTTTCTCCGGCTCCCGTTGATCACTTGATGATGGGACCGTTCATGCGGCGTCATGGAATTGATGATCGCCTCAATGCGAACAAACTCGGTCTCGTCAACATCAAGGTTTTTGAACTGCTTATTTGTTTTCATCCCAGGGATCATACCGATCAGATCTCCAAGGGACCCCATTTTTCGAATCTGAACCATCTGATCCTTGAAGTCCTCGAGGGTGAACTGGCTTTTCCTCAGTTTTTTCTCGAGTTCGGCCGCCTTTTCCTCGTCAATCACCGACTGGGCCTTTTCGATGAGGGTCAGGACGTCTCCCATCCCCAGAATGCTCGACGCAATCCGGTCGGGGTGAAAGGGTTCTATCTGGGTCAATTTCTCGCCGACACCGATGAATTTGATAGGTTTTCCCGTGATCGCCCGGATAGACAAAGCCGCACCGCCCCTGGCATCGCCGTCCATCTTAGATAAAATGACGCCTCCGATGTCCAAGGTGTCGTCGAAGGATTTGGCGATGTTCACTGCATCCTGCCCCGTCATGGCGTCCGCGACCAGCAGAATGTCCGAAGGCATAACCACATCCCGAATCCGAACGAGTTCGGCCATCAGCTTCACGTCCAAGTGAAGGCGACCCGCGGTATCCAGCAGCAGCACGTCGCATCCCGCCTTCTGGGCGGCGGCCCTTGCTTTGTCACAGATCTCCACCGGATCCATTTCGGTTTCGGACGGAAATACCGGTACACCGATCTGCCCCCCCAACTTTTTTAACTGGTCGATGGCTGCCGGACGGTAGACGTCCGCCGGGACCAGATACGGCTTTTTCCCTTTCTTTTTGAGATAGACCGCAAGCTTTCCCGATGTCGTCGTTTTACCGGACCCCTGAAGGCCCACGAGCATCACCGAAACCGGCCTGGCACCGGAAAGGTCTATATCTTCAAGGCGTTCGCCCATGAGGCGCGTCAGTTCTTCGTTGACGATCTTGACGACCTGCTGCCCCGGCGTCAGACTCTTCATGACTTCCTGGCCAAGAGCGCGGGTCTTGACGTCGGCAATGAATTTCTTGGCTACGCGGTAATGGACATCGGCCTCGAGGAGCGCCATCCGGACTTCCTTCAGCCCTTCCTCGACGTTCTTCTCGGTGAGTTTGCCGTGCCCCTTGAGCTTTTTAAATACCCCCTCGAGCCTGCTGCTCAGACTGTCAAACATAACCGCACCAATTTCACTTCAAATTAAAATTCTTGAATTTAATATGCAAACAAGGTAATGTCAAGAAAAATCATCTTTGGATCTTCTTAAAAAAACAATATAAAATGAACCATCTATCCACGCCGATCGATATCAAGGAACTCACCCGGGCGGATCTTATTCGTTGGCTCCAGGAAGAGAATATCGCCCCTTACCGGGCCGGCCAGATCTTCAAATGGGTCTACCAGCGCCAAGTCGACCGATTCGAGGAGATGTCAGACCTGAACACCTCCCTCCGTCGACAGTTGGCGGAGCGATTCGTCATCAGCCGGCTCCGCCGGACCGCGGTTGAAACCGCCCGCGACGGCGCCCGAAAATATCTTTTGCGACTGAACGACGGTCGCTTCATCGAATCGGTTCTGATTCCCGAAAAAGAGCACTACACCCTCTGCATATCAAGCCAAGTCGGCTGCGCCCAGGGGTGCCGATTTTGCCTGACCGCCAGGGATGGGTTCGGTCGAGACCTCACCATGGGGGAGATCATCGCTCAGGTTCGTGACGCCGTTATGGAAATCCCTGCAGCCGACCCCCGTCGGCTGACCAACATCGTCTTCATGGGCATGGGGGAACCCTTGGCCAACATCTCCCACGTCATCCGGGCACTGGAGGTAATCACGGACGCCGACAGCGGCTTGAAGTTCTCCTCCCGGCGGGTCACTGTTTCCACCGCCGGTATGACGGTCCAACTCGATCGCCTGGGCCGGGAGACGGAAGTGAATCTTGCAATATCACTAAACGCGGCAGATAACAAGACCCGTGACCGCCTGATGCCCATCAACCGCAGATACCCCATCGAGGTCCTCATGGCGGCCTGCAGGAAATATCCTCTCAAGCCCCGTCGACGCATCACTTTTGAATATATCTTGATCGACGGCGTCAACGACGGAGATAACGACGCCCGCCGGCTGGCCGAGCTTTTGCGCCCGGTCCGCGCCAAAATCAACCTGATCCCATTCAACGAACACGACGGCAGTCCGTTCCGCCGTCCCGCTGAAGCCCAGATATTGAAATTTCAGGAAATTCTTACCAACCGGAACTATACCGCCGTGGTCCGGCACAGCAAGGGGCAGGACATCTCCGCCGCATGCGGCCAACTGAACGCTCGAAGTCGAGACGCTTGCCCTGCATCCATAACCGCACCGAAGATGAAATAAAACGATCGCCGTTGGCGATGCTCCGAACCAAAACCGAAAAGAGCAAGGAGGTCTCCATGGAATTTGTCATTATCGGCGGTGACGCCGCAGGGATGAGCGCTGCCAGCCGCGCTAAGCGACATGAACCGAACATGCAGGTGACCGTTCTGGAAATGACCCGGGACGTCTCGTACAGCGCTTGCGGCATGCCTTATAACATCGCAGACCCCCAACGAGACATGAATGACCTGGTCGTCCGTGAGGCCGCCGTATTCGAAAAAAAACAGGGTATCCATGTTCGCCTCCGCCACGAGGCCCGACGAATCGACCCTGAATCCCGGCGGGTGGAAGGCGCCGATGCTGACGGCCAGCCGTTTTCCATTCCCTACGACCGGTTGCTGATCGCCACGGGTGCATCACCGATCCTGCCGGAAATCCCAGGGATCAAACTTCCGGGCGTCCTGGTCCTGAAAACCCTCGAGGATGGACGAAAACTGAAGCAATACCTCTCGACACGAAAGATCGGCAAGGTCGTCATCATCGGCATGGGATACATCGCTCTCGAGATGTGCGAGGCCCTGGCTGCGCGTGGGATCGCCGTGGATATGATTAAACCCCGACCTGGCTTGCTGCCATGGATGGACTCAGAGCTGTCCGTCCGTGTGCGGGAGGAACTCGAAGCCCACGGCGTTGGGGTGCATGACGGCCATGCCGTCGAAAAGATTACCGAAGCACCCTGCGGCGGTTTCAAAGTGGATGCCTCCGACATGACACTCTCTTGCGATATGGTCATTGTCGCCGCGGGGATCTACCCCAACAGCCGAATCGCGGCCGACGCGGGGCTGGAGATAGGACCCATGGGTGCCGTCTCGGTCGACGCGACGCTCCGCACCTCGAATCCAGACATTTATTCGGCCGGGGACTGCGCGGATGCTTTCCACGTAGTAACCGGCAAGCGGGTATGGATTCCCCTGGCGCTGAGGGCGAATCGTGCCGGATGGGCCGCCGCGGACAATATTTGCGGCATCAAAACCCGTCTCCCGGGAGTTGCCGGTACCGTCGTTTTCAAGGTTTTCGACCTGGAGGTGGCCTGCACCGGGTTGACGCAGGCGGAAGCGACGACGGCGGGTTTTCTTCCCGAGACGACAACCATCAAAACCCGATCCCGGGCTCACGCCCATCCCGGCAGCACATCGATTCATGTCCAACTGGTCGGCGACCGCGAAACCGGCCGTCTGTTGGGGGCACAGATGGTCGGCCGGGAAGGCTGCGCTCATCGTATCAACGCGGCAGCGGTCGCGCTTCATGCCCGCATGACCGTAGCGGATTTCAGCCAGTCGGACCTGGCCTATGCGCCACCTTTCGGACCGGTATGGGATCCCCTTCTGACCGCCGCGAACCAACTCCTGAAAAAACTGTAATCTTTACGGAAGGACGCCATGAAAAGCTATCGAAAGGAACTGTGGTTTCATGTGCCGACCCGTCGGGCCTTCATCAATATTACGCCTCAGGTCACGGAATGTCTGACTGAAAGCGGCATCCAGGAGGGCCTGGCCCTGATCAACGCCATGCACATCACCGCTTCCGTCTTCATCAACGACGACGAGTCGGGCCTCCACCACGACTATGATGTCTGGCTCGAAAGACTTGCACCCCATGAACCGGTTTCGGCTTATCGCCACAATGTGGGGGAGGACAATGCCGACGCCCATATGAAACGCCAGATTATGGGTCGGGATGTCACGGTGGCGGTCACCCAGGGTCGCCTGGATCTGGGCACCTGGGAACAGATATTCTACGGCGAATTCGACGGGCGCCGAAAAAAGCGCGTCCTGGTCAAAATCATCGGGGAATGATCATCCGGAGTCAGGATTTGAAGAAAAAGAGAACATACAAGACGGCGAAAAGTGTTAAAAAAAAACGATCGGGCACTCGAAGGAACATCTTCTTGACCAGCGGCGTTCTGGGCGCCCTTTTGCTGGTTCTGTATATCGGTTACCTCGGATGGGAGGCGAGGGAACGTTTCGGGAGTAAGAAATGGGAGCTGCCGGCCCGCGTCTACGCACGCCCACTGGAGCTTTACCCCGGCCTCGCCATGAACGAGGCATCTCTGGCAAACGAGCTTTTCCTGCTCTCCTACCGCCCAGTGGACCGGATCGCCGTACCCGGAAGCTTTTCCCGAAAAGGGGGAAGTTTTACCCTCTACAGCCGCCCATTTGCTTTTCCCGACGGTCGGGAGCCTTCGAAGAAGATTCGTCTGACCATCGCAAGCGGCCGCATCCGCTCCCTGAGCGATATCGAAACAGGGGAGCAGCTCTCCCTCGCCCGCCTCGATCCTGCCCTTGTCGGCAGCTTCTACCCCACCCACCACCAGGATCGGCTCTGGGTCAAGTTCAGCGAGGCGCCGCCCCTTTTGATCCAAACCATTATGGCGGTGGAGGACAGAGATTTTTATGAACATTTCGGCATCAAACCTCTCTCGATTCTCCGGGCCCTCAAGGCTAACATCATGGCAGGCAAGACCGTTCAGGGCGGCAGTACCCTGACCCAGCAGCTGGTCAAGAATCTTTTCCTGAGCCGTGAGAAGTCTCTTCGCCGCAAAATCGAGGAAGCAGCCATGGCCCTCAGCCTTGAATTTTTTTTCACCAAGGACCAGATCTTCGAAGCCTACATCAACGAGGTCTACCTGGCCCAGGACGGAGACCGGTCCATTCACGGATTCGGCATGGCCAGCCGGTTCTATTTCGGCCGGGCCCTGGAAGATTTAGGGGCCGGCGAAACGGCACTGCTCGTGGGACTCCTGAAGGGTCCGTCGGTCTACGATCCCCGAAAGAAACCGGATCGGGCACTGGCGCGTCGGAATCAGGTTCTGAAAATGATGACCCGCCATAAACTGATTCGACCCGACGAAGCCAACCTGGCGATGAAAACGAGGTTGGACATTCTGGCGGGACCGCCGTCGGGCAACAGCCCCTTCCCGGCGTTCATGGAACTGGTCAAACGCCAGCTTCTTCGGGAATACGAGGAAAACGATCTCAGAACCGAGGGGCTGAGGATCTTCTCGACCTTCGACCCGCAGATCCAGATGGCCGTGGAGGCGTCGGTGACAACCGAGTTAAACGCCATCGAAGCTGGCAGGGGGCTTCCGAAAAACAGCCTTGAAATCGCCGTGGTGGTAACCTCCACCGCAGGCAACGAGGTGGTGGCGCTGATGGGTGGGCGCCGTCCGGGCGACCCGGGGTTCAACCGAGTTCTCGATGCCCGCCGCGCCATTGGATCTCTCGTCAAACCGGCGATCTATCTCTCGGCGCTGATGAAGCCAAGGCGTTTTACCCTGGTCACGCCGCTGGACGACGACCCCGTCGAGATCAAGATAGCCGGCGACGTCTGGAGCCCCAAAAACTACGACCGGCGACACCATGGTACAGTACCGCTGTATGAGGCCCTGGCCCAATCCTACAATGTCGCCGCCGTCCGTCTGGGAATGGACATCGGACTTGCGACCGTGTTCGATACCCTGAACCGACTGGGCGTCGAGGGCGATTTCCCCGCGTATCCTTCGGCGCTTCTAGGCGCGCTGGAGATGTCCCCCATCGAGGTGACTCAGATGTACCAGACCTTCGCGTCTGGGGGGTTCTACTCCCCCGTCCGATCCATCCAGGCGGTCTATCGCCCCGACGGCGAGCTGCTTCAACGCTATCCAATGACGGTTCGGGAGCACATCGATCCGGGGGCCGTCTATCTGCTCAACACCGCCCTCCAAACCGTCATCACCGACGGGACCGCAAGATCCCTCGACCAGGGTCTGGTTCGTCGTCTGGCGCCTGCCGGGAAGACCGGAACGACAAACGATATGCGGGACAGTTGGTTTGCGGGGTATACCGGGGATCGCGTGGCTGCGGTATGGATCGGACGTGACGACAACAAACCCTGCGGCCTTTCGGGCGCTACCGGTGCCCTTCGGGTATGGGGGGAGATCATCTCTCGGATCGCCACCATGCCCCTCACCCTGATCCCACCTGAAAATGTGGCATCCATAGCCATTGATCCCGTGACGGGTCTTCGGGCCGAAGCGGCCTGTCCAGGTGCCGTCTCTGTGCCGTTTATCCGGGGTTCGGAACCCCGAAAGACCGTCGCCTGCAGACAGCGCGCCTCCGAACGAGCGGCGAAATCGCCGAAAATGCCCCCCCAACGCCGGTCAAAATCCAGACCCGATGATCTTTTCAACTGGTTCAAGGAATTGTTTTGATGAAAACGTCAACCCTATTAGAATGTCTTTTGCTCGGGATGCTAATAACCTTTGTCGGCTGCGCCAAGCCGCCCGTGCGCAGCTACCCGCGCCCCACGGTTTCCCATCCCTCTAGCCGGCCTCAACCACAGACCGATACGATAAGGGGCGCTGATGCCGAGAAACCGCGCTGGCCCACCGAAACCTCATCCACCGCCGTCAACCGGATACCGCCGCCCGCCTACAACAAACCACTGGAGCCCCTAAAGACTCAGTCGACGGTTAAAAGCAGCACGGAAAGTGATTATCTTTTGGCGGTAGTCACCCCTCTTGCCGACCAGTCCTCCCGCCATCTGGCAAACGGAGAGTTCGAAAAGGCCCAGACCACGGCCGAGCGAGCGCTTCGCATCGATCCAAACAATGCCGAACTGTGGCATCTCATGGGAAAAATCCAGCTGGCCTGCCGAAATTTCAGCCAGGCGGAGCAGCTCGCCCGCAAATCCAACCTGCTTGCCAAAGGCAATCCACAACTCCAGGCCCGGAACTGGCGGATGATCGCTGATTCCCTCCGCGGGAAAGGCGATGCCTCGGCCGCTGAAGCAGCCCTGGAAAAAGCCCGCCGGTTCAATTCCAGATGATCCCGATGGTCCGATAACCGGCGGAAAGATGTGCCTCGAAAGGAATGTCGTGAACGACACACAAAAGAATTCAATCCGTTGTCCCCATTGCAGGAAACTGGTCGGACGGGACGAGCCCCGCTGCCCGTATTGCGGGGCCGCGCGCCCGGGAGCGCCATGGAAGGCTATCGTTAACCTTGGCGGGGCATCACTAGAATATCACATCATCCCGGCCCTCATCTACATCAACATCGGCCTATACCTGCTCTCTCTGCTACTCTATTCCGCGTCACTGAATCTCATGAATCCATTGACGGCCCTATCGCCGTCCAGCGGCAGTCTCCTGCTTCTGGGTGCGTCGGGAACGATTCCCATCGACCGTGCCGGCAATTGGTGGTCCCTGGTGTCGGCCAGCTACCTTCATGGCAGCCTGCTTCACATCCTGTTCAACATGATTGCCTTGAAACAGCTGGGAACGCTGACCATCCAGGCTTACGGCGCACGCCGGATGATCATCATCTACACACTGACCGGCATCGCCGGATACGCTGCATCCTATCTCGCGGGCGTTCGCTTCACCATTGGAGCGTCCGCCGCCATATGCGGCCTCATCGGGGCACTGCTGTATTATGGAAAAAGCCGGGGCGGCCTTTTCGGCGAAGCACTGTTCAAACAGGTCATCGGCTGGCTCGTCGGCCTGTTTTTCATCGGTCTTATGCCGAACATCAACAACTGGGGGCACGGCGCCGGCATCCTGAGCGGTATCGTCCTGGGGTATGCGATGTCATACCCTGAAAGACGGCCGGATACCTTCCTTCACACCGTCGGAGCAGCATTCTCTATTGTCCTCACCCTGTTGGTCCTCCTGCATACCATCGCCTCCAGTCTCTGGTATCGCTTTTTCGGATAGTCTTTCCGTCAAGCCACACTCCGCAAAAGCAAATCCAATAAACGGGCCGCCACGTCTGCCACCGTGATGGACAAAAGACATGGCGATCCTTCGCAGTTTTGATCGCTTCGCTCAAAACAAGGAACGCAAGAGAGCTCGGATAGCGCCAGCACCGCCGCCGCGCGACCCCGGGGCCGCCACCGGACCGGGTCCGAAGGTCCGAAAATCGCCAGGGTCGGAAGCCCCAGGTAAGCAGCCAGGTGACTTGCGCCTGCATCGTTGCCGACATAGCCGTCACCGCTTTCAAGTAGCGTGAGGAAGGTATCAAGGGTTACGGGGGAATGAACGGTCCACCCCGATTCACCTTCCGCTAACCATGAACCGATATGGCCTTCAGCGGGACCCAAGATAAATTCCGGCACCATCCCTTCTTGGCAAATGCGCCGGGCCAGGGCCACAAACCTGGCCGGCGGCCAGTTTTTCCGGGGGCTGCCCGATCCGGGATGGATAAAAACGGTTTTTGAGGCACCCTTTCGCAGCCTTGCAAGCGGAAATCCCTTGGAGAAGGGAGCACGCCCATTCGCCACCGTCAGCAATCCCGCGGCGGCAAGATGTTTAAAGATATGGTCATGAACATGAATTCGACAGTTCAAGGGCGGCCGGGGTGGTATTCGGTAAACGGGTCCGTGAAAAACCCTTGAAATTCCGTTTTCGAGACTCTGGGAGTTGGAGAACAGAACAACCTCGCGGTAGGGGGAAAAAAATTCACCCACGGCCAAATCGGAAATGCCAGGCACCTCGGCGTACAGCGCCGAGAATATCGCCGACTCCACAGGAAATGCGCGCCTGAATATTCCCAGGTTACACGCCAACTTGCCGACGGCGTCTTGGCATACGCCCTCGATGCCGCCGGGGAATCGCTGCTTCAGACGGAGGAGATTGTCGAAGGTCGTCACAACGTCCCCCAGTGCTCCTGGATGAAACACCAGGATGGGAGCGTCATCCCGCACGGCGACGTCCGCGTCAACGCCCGGCCGAATAAGCTGGCCCAACGATCAGGAGGTTGTTGGAAATTACGGATTGCACCTTTTCCATGGTACTGCCGAACACAAAATCGCGAATCAGACCATGCCCGAAAGCACCCAGCAAAACCAAAGCGTCATGGGGAACATCGTAGAGATTTTCCTCAACCACGCCCCGTTCCCAGAAATGCCACTCCGCCCCGCATTGTCGGAGCGCCTTCTCGAGTCGCCGCTCCCGAATTGCCTCCCTGTAGACTCGGGGATGCTTTCCTTCGGTTCGGGTGAAGAGATGGAGGGGCATACCTGTTTTCCGCTGAATTCGAAGCCCCAGGTTCAAGGCCTTAAACGCGTTGACGGATCCGCCAAAGAACACGGCGATGCTCGTCCAGGGTTTATAAACAGGGCTGGTCAGCAGCACCGGGAAACTGGCAGATCGAACAATGCGTCGAACCCGCGGACCGATGTAGCCGAGGCCGATTTTGGACGACAGATCACTGATACTCCTTGGGCAGCTCATAAAATCAAAATCGGAGGGGATGTCCGGGAGGGTCGATGCGGTGAAGTTCTTGGGCGCCAGAAAGCCGGCCTCCAAGCCGTGTTCGGCCATCAACCCGGAGACGTGATCGATGGCGGTCTCGGGCGATACCAGATATGACGCATCCAGGTCGACCTGAACGACATCATTTTCAAAATACATCAAAAATTTAATGAACGCCGGGATGTAAATCACCGGCGTTGCGCCCACCTGCTTGCAGAAATGGATCGACTGCATGAGCGTCTCTCTGCCAAGCGGGGTATTTCTGAAGATGTGAAGCAATCGGGCTTCCATAAGATCTCCTTACATTATCGGCACGTTTGCACGCGGAGTTCCTGGCGATAGCGGTCCAGAAGCGTTGCCTTGGAGATCATTCCGGCGAATCGTTTGTTGGAGATGACCGGCAGACTGAACAGGTGCTTCTCGTCCATCAGCTGCAGGACGTCCGTCAAATCCTCGTCCAGGTAAACCACCTCCACATCCCTGTCCATGATCTGTTCCAAGACTACGGCGTCATACATACCTGGATTGAAAAGGTAGGGACGAATATCGTCCAGGTGGACCATTCCAAGATAGTGACCACTTTCGGAATCTTCGACAGGAAAGTGATTCCGCCGCGACCGCTTGACAATCTCGATGAAGTCTCGAAGCAGCATGTCGGGGGTTACGCTGATACAGTCCTTCTCGAGGAGTTCCTGAATGCTCAGATCCGACAGCACCCGGCCGTCGGTCCCGGGCCGGAGCAACTGCCCCTTGTCCACCAGTTCCTTGAGATAGAAGGAAGCCGGCTCGATGTATTGGCAGACCGATGAAGAGATGGTTGACACGATGATGAGGGGTAAGATGACGCCGTAATCACCAGTAATTTCGATAATCAGGAAAACAGCGGTCAGAGGGGCCTGGAGCATGCCGCTGATCAAACCGGCCATTCCCAACAGCGCAAAACAGCCTTCGTTGACCCATGCCACGGAGGGCCAGACAAAGGCAAGTCCTCGGTGAAACGTCAATCCCGCCAGACTCCCAATCACCAGGGCCGGCGCGAAGATTCCGCCGGAGCCGCCCCACCCAAGTGTAAACGACGTCGCGGCGACTTTGGCCAACATCCCCACCGCCACCAGAATAAATCCCGGATCATAGACCCCATCGATCATCTCCTGGATGGAATGGTATCCTTCCCCCAGAACCACCGGGAAAAAGCTGCCGATAACACCGACCACGGCACCGCCGATGGCGGCCCGGACCCAGATCGGCAGGGGCAAACGGGCCGAGTGGTGAGGCATGCCCCGAAGAGCGTGAGTCAGAAGAACAGCCGTAAAGGCGCACAGCACCGCGAGGCCGAAGCTGGCTAGGGTGTCGGGAAATCCAATGTCGAATTCACGATGATCGAAAACGATGTTATTGCCCTGAAGAAGGCGTGAAATCTCCGTTCCAGCCACCGATGAAATGGCGATGGGGATGATGTTAAGGGCGGTCCATTCCCCCAGGATGACCTCGACGGTAAACACCATCCCGGCAATGGGGGCATTGAAAATCGAAGATATCGCTCCTGCGGCGCCACATCCAACGAGGGTAATCCGCTGTCGCTCGTTGAGGGAGAAAAAGGTGGCGATATTGGAACCGATGGCAGCGCCGCTCATGACCACCGGCGCTTCGGGGCCAGCGGAACCGCCGCTGCCGATGGTCAGACAACTGGAAATGAGGCGGGAGAAGCTGGAGCGGAACCGAAGCAGCCCACCATACCGGGAGACACTGTAGATCACCTCGGGCACGCCGTGCCCCGCGCCCTCCTTGACGATATTGTTCATGAATAGCGAGGAAAGCATCGCGCCACTGGCCGGGAGAAAAAGCGCCCACCAGTAGTGGCGATAAGGGTGAGTCCATTCCAGGAGTATGACGAGGGATCGGCTCAACGCCACGGCGGCCAGGCCGCTGCATGTCCCGACGATGATGCCCATCAAAATGAGCAGCATGCGGTCGTCCAGGCGAAAGATACTCCATTTTCCGGGATATCGCAGGGGGATCATCCTACCCATGGAGCAGCCTACACCAACCCTTTTTGATCCAGTGCCATCTCGAAGGCTTCGATCCTGGCCAGGAAAGCCTCACGATCCGGTATACTTTTCAAAAAATTCACGAAGCCGTCGTCACGCACACAGAAAGAGAGCCGCGACAGGATCTGGAGGTGTTGCCTTGGCGTCGGGCTCAGAAGAAAAAAGAGAACGAACACCGGTCGATTGTCTACGGCCAGATAGTCGATTGGCCTGTCGAGAAAGCTGGTGACAATCACCGACCGATCGATCTCATCGGAGAGCGGCGTTCGGGGATGGGGAATAGCGACGCCCTTTCCAATCCCGGTCGATGTCAGACGCTCTCGCTCAAGAAGTCGCCCAAGCAGCTCCGTTTTGACCTCGGAGGGAAACACCCCCATGGCCGTCACCGCTGCCGCCAGCACCTCATCCACCGTATTCCCGTGGATCCCGTAAAGGACCTCCCCCCGCTTCATCGCGGATAACAGCGTTTCGCCACCATGCACGCTGTCCGACACTCCAGACAGATCGGCTTCGGGGGCAGCCACGACGTTTTGAACCGAAAAAGCTAAATTATGAGATTTGGCCCACCTCTCCAGCGTCGCCCTGTCAAAGGTGTAGGTATGCCCGCTTCGCTTGATAGGGATCCGCCCTTGGCGAATCCATCGTTCCACGGTGCTGAGGGGAAGATCAAGACTTCGGGCGACGTCATCAATGGTCAACTTCATGACTACCGCGCAGGTTAACACTGCAATCGAGGTTATCGTCGGATTTGTAGTTATCTTCGTCCCGCGGGCGAAATGACGGTTCGCACCGGGCCGTTTCTCTGTGATACAAGCAGGTTTGGCATCACCGTACGCAGGGAAACCTATGAGCTGCTGAAAAAATATGTTTTCCAAAATTTTGATTTTAATTGAATATCCATTTAAAATCAATCCGTTTAATCAAAATATTCATTTTTGCCCTCAGCGCAGCCACCAATGAAATCGGGCCGAACATCCATCTATGCTATGACGTGAAGACCAGTATTCTGGGGGACAGCTTCCCGTTGTCGATCTCGAGAAGGGCAGCTGAAATGGGATAATCAAATCGTCGGGGTCCGACACTGCCTGGATTCAGAAACAGGACGCCGTTCTTCGTTTCGATACAAGGCTGATGGGTATGTCCGCTGACGACGACGCTCACCCCGGCGCTTCGAGCGTCCAGATCCAGTTGCATCAGGTCATGAATAACGTAGATCATGGTTTCTCCCACGGAAACCATCTCAACGGGTGGAATGCCATCCGCCGCCCAGTTGCCGTCCATATTCCCCCGCACCGCGACAACCGGGGCAATTTTTTTCAATGCCCTCAGCACCTCTTTCCCGCCCACATCCCCGGCGTGAATAATCATGTCAACCCTTGTGAAGGCATGATAAACACTGTTCCGGAGAAGACCGTGGGTATCGGACAGAATCCCGACCCGGTATTTGTTCTTTTTCTGGATGGTCACCATGGCGCCGAACTCCCGTTATTGGGTTTTTTATGGTATCACACTTCCTCATGGTAATGCCTCTGCGCCTTGGTGCAAGTAGCGATCATTGTTATCCTCCAAGGTTTTCGACGATTTTTCGCAATTTGATGTTGGTGCATATCTCATAATATCTTCGCTCGGTAAGGCCCTTCACAGTATAATGGTTTGGATCGATTCTGACGATCGGTGCCTCACGGATCACCAGGCGCTGAAATTCACCGCTCACCAGCGGGAACTTTCCTGTATAAAATTTCATTTTGCTGTGCCGATTCGCCTTGGAGGCGGCTACCGTAAAGGGCTGAATCTCGATTTCCTCCCGCAATTTTTGAAAACCGGCCGCGCTGAGTTCAATACCGTTGACGTTGTATCTCAAAAAAAGATCGTCATCGGCCTCGGAGATCGCCTTGTCCGACATCGACTGAAAGACATAGAGGTTGAACGGCGCGCTTTCCTTAAAAAGAGCCTGTTTCAGCAGCTTGGAGCATCCGGCCATACGATCTGCGATATTGATGGCCGAGGAGATCATGATGCGCTGATCACCGTCGAAGAGAAAAGCTGGTCGACCGATGGTGTATGTGATGCCAATGCCAAGTTCTATGTCCGGCAGGCGGTATTTTCCGTTTCTCAGATTGCAACTTCTCACGATGGACAGAATGCTGACCGCTAGGCCGCAGGCCCTTGCCACACTGTAGCGTCCCGTTGGATCGTCTTCACGTTCAAATATCGACAGAATGATGGCATCCCCTTCCACAAAGACTTTCTCTGCACCGTAATCCGGCAGGATCTCCGTAATGGGGTCAAAGAAATTGAGGCTGAAATAGGATGCCGGGTTCAGGTCCCGCATCATCATCCGGTGGGTGATGGTCGTGGATCCGCGCACATCAGCCTTGAGGATGACATGACTCAAGATGGGCTTCTCCTGGAAGCGACGCTCGTTCGGCAGCAGAAATTCGTAAAGGGTATTGTTTACTCGGGAGAGGTTGACGATTTTCAAGTCGGTCGCCATGTGGATCTGGTCGATAGACTCCCGAATAGCTGTGTAATCCCGGTAATCCCCATGGAACTTAACAAAGTTTTTCAAAAACCGAATCAGAAACCCGTATTCATGCTTGATCCGCGTCAACCAAATCTGTCGGCGAATTCGGTGAAGCGGTTTCGTCGAAAAGGTTTTTCCGTAAAGCCGACCTAACTGCTTCAAGCGTATGGCGACACTCTTTCGCACCTGCCGATCGATGAGAAACTGGGCGATAAGTTGGGGAACCAGAGGGGGGCAGAATTCAAGATAAACCGGCTGCATTTCACAAACGGCGAGAATCTTTTTCAGTATGCCGTCTTGGTCAAACCTTCGGAAAAGAATCGAGAGGCGCGCGCCCTGCTCCTGCGAAAGCTTCTTCAGTCGGCGAATATCCTCGCCCCCCCCTGATTTTCGGGACGATCGACATCGGTAGGCAGTCTGAAAGCAGTTGAAAAGAAAATCGATGTGCTCCGCCTTTCCCAACCATCCTTCAAAATCGGGATACTCCCCACCATCATCCGGATGAACGAGGTTAAGATGGTGGCTTCCATGGATTTCGAAAAAAAATTTTTTAATGGACACCAGGAGCGACTCGTATCGGTCCGGATCTTCCGGCCGGTGCCCGAACATGATTTCGTAGTGCTTGAGCGTAAAATAGTCGTCAAAGGGATTCTCCGCAAAGAGCATGGGATTGGAAAAGACCCCATCGGGAATTACCGCCCGGTCTCCGAAATTGATACGCCGCAATTCGTTCAGATCTTTTCGATTAATCTCCTGAAGATTCAAAAAAACGTCCCGACCGACCAGCCGGAGAACGGTCTGGCGGTTTTCCTTTACCGCGAATATTTTTTTATCCAGTTCAATGGCATCGTCCCGATTGTGGGAGAGTTCGTATCCCCGGATGGTTTCCCTCAGTCGTGCCTGAAAATGATCGAACTGTTCCGGGAGGGTATCCAACAACAGCTTGAACAACGCAACCTGCACCAATCGATCGATCTGGATTTCCCGCTCCGATTTGGCCTTATTGATTCCGTAAAGCGATATCTCGCGATAATGCCGCCTGAACTTCTCCCGAATCCTGGAAAGACTCGTCTCTTTCTCGGAATGCAGGGCATCTTCGGTCTGGGTCTGCTTCACAATGATCTGGAAAATGAAATGCTGAACGGTCTTATGCAAATCGCCGCTGAAATAGACGTCGTGTCGAATGTTGTCGACGCCTGTTTTGAGACGGTCTAAGGACAGATCAATCGCATAGGCGACTGGGGGGGTGGTTTCGGACAATGGGGACTGTTTTTCCAATATTTTTTCTGCCTGCTGTCAGTGTCCAGGGTGGCGAATCAAGGTCACTCGCCAGTCGCTCGAGAGCGATTGAATTCATCCGTTGGGGCTGGGCAAAGATCGCATACCGCTCTTACATAACAATGTGCCGTATGGTCATGCCATGCAACAAAACCGAGATCCAAGCTGACATACCAAGCAGCCATGCAGGACCGTTTGTCACTGCTCCAAAGCCCCCGCTGGGTCTCGTCAAAAACCGGTGAAATGCAGAGCGCCTGCTGGCGGGATATCTTCGTCAAAAGCGTCATGAGTTCGGCGACCGTCGGCAGCCGCCAATCGGTCCGTCCTGAAAACCCTTGGTCATTGAGACCGCGGACATAAAGGTGGGCCTTATCCCACGTCATGGGGTATTCGGTTCCGGACCGCTCCCACAAAAGACCAGTGGCACGATCGGCAATGACAAGGTCGCCGTCAGTGTCGAAGTGATTAACGGCGTATATCCGAGGCCGAAAAAGGGTATCCAGGCCGAACACTTTCTGTGCCTTTTTGGGATCAACCATTAAGGAACGGCTTCTCGGCTTCTCATATTCTGCCAGCACCAACGAATCGGATGCCAAGCTATCCAAGTCCCTTAAAGGCGGATAGCGGCAGATTTTTTCCTGCTTGATGCGCCAAGCGGCATGTACCTCCGTCAATGCCGCCAGCATGGACTTGGCCCGACGGAACCGTCGCATAGGCGATGGATCGATGGCTTTGAGAACAAAGCGATCCCAGAAAACATCCAGATCCGGATTGCACGCACTGGGGGGGACGGAATCGTTCATGGGAAGAATTCCGGTCAACATCCTGTAAAACATCACCCCGACCGAAAAAAGATCGGCACTGAAATCGACGGCTTCCGGGTCCTCCTGCTGTTCCGGAGATGCGTATCCAGGTGTGCCGACCTTGAGGTTGGAGGGCCCCCCGAAGGGATGGCCTCTCAATTTGGACAGACCGAAATCACATATTTTGACGTTATCCTGATCGGTGATCAAAATATTGAACGGCTTGATATCACGGTGAACGACACCGGCATAATGAAGGCAAGCCAACCCCTCCAGTGTCTGGCGAATATACCGGACGGCCTTCTCCGTGGGAATCCAACGCGAGGGGTTCTCCATCACGTGGTTTTCTCCGATCATAGCCCCCAGGTTGTTACAATGATAGTCCATGATGTAGAAAGACATCCCCCCAGCTTCATTAAAATCCCATACATCCAATAGGTTCGGATGCCTCAGATTCGCCATGATGACTGCTTCGCGGACAAACATTTCCCGAATATTCTCCATACCCAGCAGGTCTGCCAGAAGGGATTTGGGCTTGAGCAGCTTCAATGCGGCGATCTTACCCGTAAGAGGCATTTCGACCTTGTATACCCTGCCCATGCCGCCCCGCCCAAGCTCCCCTCTAACGATATATCTTCCGATTTTTTTCATGGCGCATATCCCCTGGTGCCGCCTCGGAATCTATAATTTAAATCATGTGGATTTCAACATGATTTACCAATGTTGAATATTTATAGTAAATTTTTTCCTTGTTCTCAACCGAATTGTGGCATATCGTCTCATCATCGCTCTCTTCAGATGAACCTTTTTGTTCTGTTTGATGTTGCTCTGAAATTCACATGGAGACCCGAAATGAGAACCCGTAACGCCGCATGTGACCTGAAGGGAAGAAGAAGAATATGACCGTTCGTGACATGGCATCTCCAACTGTCGTCGTAGTCAACGACGATGTCATTCAATTGCGCGTTCTGTCCAACATGTTGGAGCAGGAAGGTTATACCGCCATCGCCTTCGATACCGCCGGAGAGGCGCTGGAAAAGATGCTCCCCTCCGCTCCACCGAATCTCATCATCACCGACCTCCACATGCCTGGAATCGACGGCTGGCGATTCTGTCGGCTGCTTCGCTCCATGGAATACGCCGCCTTCAACTCGATACCGATTCTCGTGGTATCGGCCACTTTTTCCGGGGAGGATGTCAGACAAATCACCGCAAAACTTGGTGCCGACGCCTTTCTGCCCGCTCCCGTCCGAACAACAACATTCATCAAACAGGTCAACAGTCTTCTCAAAGGGCGCATATCCCGGATCAAAACCCATGTCCTGATCGTCGATCCCGATACAGCTAGCAGCCATGAGCTGAAATCCGCCTTTGAATTCGGAGGATATTACGCCACTGTTGCCTACAGTGGCCTCGAAGCCGTAAAATGCCTCCGGGAATGTAATGCAGAAATCATCGTTCTGGAATATCAACTGCCCGACACCTCAGGGGACCAACTCCTGAGGGAACTCCGGCAAATGCATCCCCAGGGGGTCTTTATCATGACCACCCATGATCCTCGGCCGGAGCTCGCCCTCGGGTGGATGCAGCGGGGTGCCGCCGCATACGTCAGAAAGCCCTTCGATCCTCAATATCTTATCACCTTGTGTGAAAATGCCTGTCGGGAGAGGGCACTTCTCCATATCGAGGATATTCTGGAGGAGCGCACCAGGGAACTCCTCAGCAGCGAAGCGAAGTACCATTTCATCTACGACAATTCCCCTGTAATGATGCACTCCATCGATCAAGACGGACGCTTCTGCGACGTCAACTGGAAATGGCTCATCGAGATGGGCTATGAACGGGAGGACGTGATTGGCCAAGATGCCTATTTCATGGTGTACCCAGAATCCCTGAACCCGACAAATCCCAGGAGCAAACTGATTTTTGGCCACGACAGCATCACCGATTTCCCATGCCGATTCCGGAAAAAAGACGGCAGTCTGATTGATGTACTCGTCAGTTCCGAGACCGTCAAGAACCTCCAGGGAAAAAAGGTCAGCATCTGCGTAGTACGGGACGTCACCCGCCAGAAGCAGATGGAAAACGAGCGGCTGGTCCTGGAATCTCAGATTAAAAAGTTCGAAGGACTGAACCTCATGGCCGGCAGCATCGCCCACAACTTCAACAACTTACTGATGGGCGTCATGGGCAACCTTGAGATGGCCGCCATCGCCCTTGCCCCGGACACCCCGGTCTTGCGCAACATCAAAGCGGCAACGCAGGCCGCCGAACGTGCATCGGAGTTGAGCAGCATGATGCTTACCTATGCCGGACGGGGACAGATCGCTGCACAAACCATTAACCTCGCTAAATTGGTGGAAGGCATAATCGGTCTTCTTGAGATCTCGATCACGGACAAGGCGGACATTGTGTTCGTCCGAAGTGAAGAACCGGTTTTCATCAAAGGAGATATCGCCCAACTCAACCAAGCCATTGTCAACGTCGTTTCCAACGCCGCCGAATCCTTCGGAGAAAACCCGGGGCGCATCACCCTGTCCATCGGCACGACCTACTGCGGTCGCGATACCTTCCAACCCCCGTTCCACGACGACAACCTGCCGGAAGGCGACTACGCGTACCTTGACATTACCGATACGGGATGCGGCATGACCTTGAATACCCATACCCGCGCCTTCGATCCCTTCTTCACCACTAAATTTATGGGTCGAGGGCTGGGACTTTCGGCTGTTCTCGGCATCGTCAGGGCTCATCAGGGCGCGATATCCATTCAAAGCCGGGAGGGTAGCGGAACCTCAGTCAAAATGCTGTTTCCCGCCCTTCGAATGAACATGGAAAAGACGGAAGAACCCACCTCCGTATCCGGCACGGTGAGTTCAAACTTTCAGGGCACGGTCCTGCTAGTAGATGACGAGGCGATCATCTTGGACGTCGGCAGGGAGATGCTGCGTTCACTGGGATTTCAAGTATTGACAGTCAAGGACGGCTTCGAGGCGATCGAGGTTTTGAAGGCCCACGAAAGGGAGATCGACTTCGTAATTCTCGATCTCACCATGCCCAATATGGATGGGGAAAAGGTTTTCCACAAACTCCACGAACTTTACCCCGATCTCAAGATCATCCTCTCCAGCGGCTATACCGAGGATATCGTGGTCCGGCGTTTTACAACCCTCAAACCTGACGGCTTCATTCAGAAGCCCTACCAACTCTCCTCGCTCCGGGAGAAAATCAGCATCGCCCTTGGGGCGGATCGGATTCCCTGATCCGGTGGCGGCGCCGAACCAACAGGACCAGGCCATAAGCCAGGATATACCCTGCCATAGCGATCGGAATCCCGGTCACGACACCACCCACCGTCAATATCCAGAGAATTTCCGGTCCTTCCTGAATCAGGGTCGTCAGGGTGTCGACGCTGAACGTCGCGGGCAGGTCCAAGCGGGCCGACGCATCGGGCGTCACCATACCGCCGACCCGGAAGGTAATGATAAAAAAAAAGGGGGCGGTCACCGGGTTGGTGATAAAGACGCCCACAGCTGCCCCAATCCTGTTCCATTTGAGCAAGGAAGCTATGGAGACCGCCATGATGGTGTGGCACATCATAAAGGGAGACATCCCTACAAAAAGGCCTAGAGAGAATCCAAGAGCGATCTCTCTGGGGGTACCCTGAAGGGTCAGGAACCGTCGATGGGCTTTCTGGAAGCGCTCGATCATCCGCCCTCGCGTTGACATCGACGTCATACCTGTTTGCCGGACAGCTACTGACGGCATTAAAATCGCTTAAGCTGTCGGTAAGTTGGAGCCCGCCGGCCGTCAAACAGGTCACAGGCATGATAATACTGAAGATCTTGAAACCAGATGGCGGCATATGCCGTGTCCCTCCGCAGTCGCCGCCAGAGAGACAGCGGATCAGAGACGCCCTCAAGCAAGGGTCCCAAGAGTTCCGAGGGGTCCCGAAAGCATTCCCAATCGCAAGCGCGGCAAGGTTTGGCAAACCCAAGCGGTGCCAAGTCAAGATGCCAAAACTTGCCCAGATTTTCGTCCCCCCGGTAGCCGCAGGGGTAGGTGTTACCGTCAGCGGCATTGATGAAAAAGAAATCCACGCCACCCCGGCAAGGATAGGCGGCATTCTCAAGGCCGTCTGCATACTGCCGCCAGAGGGCGTACAGCGACGATCGGGGAGAAAAAATGCGGATACAAGAACGGAACTCGGGGATGGTTTTGAACAGGGCCTTGAAGATCAGAGCTTTCTCCTCCCGGGAGAATCGCACCATATGTTCTTTGGAACTGGCCGCGTAGACCGCATTCAGGTCACTGTCCGGCGCATCGTCGATGCTCATGGGATAGCAACTGTTGACAATGGTAAATCCCATATCCACGACAAATCGATAAAAATGGCGAAAGCCTTGCCGAAACCCGTGATAAAATGCATCCAGGTACTCGTCCCTGGGCATCCGGCCTGCGGCCGGAAGGAGCTCTGAGGTCGCTTCGGTGATGTTCCGGGTGATTCCAAGGTTGACGGACGGATAGATGCCTGCTGCATGAAACAGCGGCAGAGCCGCTGCGATCCCCTCGACCACCCGGGGAAAGCCCCGCATGGATTCATGGATCCGAGGCACTGTAGAATCGATGCTGATCCAGAAATTCCTTAGAGGCGTGTCGGCCAGAGTATCGACGATCTGTTGAACCCTCGATTCGGACTCCGGATGGTTGCCGCGCATGAAAACATAGCCGTTGGTGCCGGTTCGAAGGTAAGGGATTCCTGCATGCCCCGCATAACGGATCAATTCAGCCAAGTCTTTGAAGAGCAGCATGGGTTCGCCTCCAGTGAAGGAGAGAGCCTGAACTCCCTTTTCCGCCGCCGCGTCGATGATTCGTCGAGCCGCATCCATGGAGAGCCGCGATCGCGTAAATCGCTCTGTCACACGCATGCCGCACTGGGGACAGGTAGCGTTGCACCGGTTCGTCAGCTGGATCACCAGCTGGCCGGGAATACGCCCTCTCAGCAATTCGGCCCACCATTGCCGTTTTAATAGACCGGCAGTCATGATGCGCATCCTGCCTTCGCCGTCGGAAAGTCGGTCGGGGCTTCGGCGTTTTCATACAGCCGCCACTGGCGCATAAAGGCGTTTTCGAAGGACCTTTCTTACATGTAATTTCGTGCAGCCGCGCCCATCCGGTGCCGCAAAACCTCGTCACAGGCCAGCATGCGCATGGCATTGAACAAAGGCTCCGGTTCATCCCCCGGAACCACCAGGCCGGTGATCCCCGCCACGACATTTTCAATAGGTCCCCCTTGGTCGGTGACGATGACCGGGAGGCCGGACGCCTGAGCCTCCAGCACGACGTTGCCGAAGGTGTCCGTCGTACTGGGAAAAACAAACAGGTCTCCGGAGGCATAGATCTGAGCCAATGCCTCGCCGCTCAGGTATCCTGTAAAGGTGCAGGGATAACCCGAAAGGGTTTCTCGCATTTCCTCGAAATAAGGACCATTGCCGACAACCACCAGATGCATATCGGCCGACATCCTCGACAGCCACTTGAAAGCTTCGACCAGAATCGGGAGATTCTTCTCCCTAGACACCCGACCGACATAAAGAATCTTGACCGCCGCCGTAATGCCGTAGCGCTTTTTCATCAAGCCGTTTCGCTTGGCGGGATGGAAGCTATTGGTATTGATCCCCCGGGGAATCATCCTGATTTTTTCCCGCCGAATCCCTTTCCCGGCCAGTTCGTCCGCCGAGTTTTTTGAGGAGACGTAGATCTGGTCCATATGATCGTAGTACCAGAGCATATAGCGCCACGTCAGCTCTTCGATCATGGGGTCGCCGGTCAAATAATGGGCATATTGGGGAAAAGCGGTATGATAAGTCCCGTTGATGGGGAGTTTCAGAATATTGGCGATGGCCAGGGCGGCCAGCCCAATGGGTCCGGGGGTCGCGGCTTGGATGTGAGTGATGCCTGTTTCATAACAGTAATTGAGCATCTCGAGAAACGGTGGATAATAAATTTTCTGCCCCGGATACTCGGGAATGTCATAGACGCCGATGGGGTTGAAGTTTCTGACCCCGTGGACAGGATCGTGATCGTTGTCGTGGCAGGTGATGACGGTGAGATGCTTATCGTTCCTCAACGCCGCGGCCACCTGCTGTTGAAGGGTCTGAGCCACACCGTTCACATCATAAAAAGTATCGGTGAAATGAGCTACCCACACCTCATGGGCACCCTCCCCGGCGCCCTTACCGAAATGCGCCGGAATCGAGCGGTTGACGCCCCTGTCCTTGGTGAACTGCGAGAACGCCACAAAATAGGGCGCCAGGAGAGAGTAGAGGCCGCCGGCTGAGCCGAGGGTGCCGAAGATATTGAAGACGTTAGCCCCCGAGAAATGGTCGAAGAGCCGTTTCGCCGTGCTGGACAGGACCGCGTTGGACAAGCGGTTGACGAAGTCGAACCAGTTCTTTTCCCGGCTCCCGAAGATGGCGCCGGCCTCCCGTGCGCCCATCATGATGTCCGGGTAATCCCGAAGTAGTTTATCGGTTTCCCGGCGAACCAGGTCCATGAGGGTGTCGGGCATGCCGTGTCTGGTCCGGCTCTGCCGACGATAATTGAAGAAAAAATGGATCCGGCTGATCAGGCCGTTTTCGGCACCGGCCTCACAATTCAGTGAATTGTCCAGGAATTGAAGCAGCCGGTCCTTGCTCACATGCCGCGACAGGTTGAATTTGCTTCGGTAAAACTGGTAGGCGATGCCATAGAGATTATGAGCCATGGTCTGGGGTGTTGAGGCATGGCTGACAACCTCCGATTTACCGCCTCGGATGCCATCAAGGAATTCTCGAACCGTAGCGGCATTAGTCACCCGAGTATAGGTTCTGGCGATGTTGAGGCCGGAGTGATCGTCGGAGCCGCCGACAATATTTTTCCGCCATGGGGCTTCGAACTCTGGCGCTATCCCGTGCTTGTCGGCGAGCCGATCGATATCCACCGGGGTCAGAGCTCGCAGGAGGGTCTCCAGGCTGCGGTTCTGAGCATCGCTGCGTGCGCCATTGAGCTCGAAATTTTTAAAGAGCAACAACATCCGTTCAAAATGATCGATGGTCAGCCGATCGTTGACGGCGTATAAAGGGTGAGCCAGAACGTGGAAAATGCCGGCCAGGTTCAGGTAGGCCGCCAAGTGGTAGATGTTTTTCCGGATTTTGGCGATCTCCCGGTGTTCGGCTTCCGTGATGTCGAGGGCGAGGATATGTACCTTGCAGCCGTCTTCAGGGAAATGGGCGGTAATCTCCTCACTGATGAAGACGTCGGGCAGGTGAGCAATTTCCAGTGCCCCGTCGATGGTGTTGTGATCGCTGACGGTGACCAGAGACATCCCCCGCTTTTTGGCGATACGGTAAACCTGAAGCGGTTGGGTAAAACTCTCCGGACAGTCAATCTTTTGAAGTATCCACTGTGAGGGTCGTTTCGAAAATCTGGAATGTACGTGCAGATCGATGTTCATCTCTTGCAATTCCCCTCTGTCAAAGGTCCTGAAAATGGCCCGCCGGTATCCGCAGCCCCTCACGGCGATGCCGGGGCCGAATGCATGGGCGCATCTGTATCGGCCCAATGTTAGGTCGTTATGAAGAAGGGGTTAAAAAACGGCAAAACGAAAGGTGTCGCCTCAGTTGAGAGAAGGATTCCCGGCGTCGTTTGCTTTCTTTTCCGATCCGCCGCAAATTAAAATTAGTCTTCAAGCGACGATCAACAGCGATGCATGGGGGCTGACAAACCGGAGCGGATTCGCATCCAGATCAGGAGCCACACGAACAAGGGAACAGCACGCCATCCTCTGTCGCAGGCACACTTGACCGCTTACCGTGCCAAGCAGGCAATCTCTTTTTCCAGCCGCAGACTGTAGTTGATCGGCGCATGATCCGACAAGAATTCCGGCGGCCCCATAAATCGGCGCCGCCAATACGCCGCCCGGGCGCGCCAGACCCCCTGTTCCTCCGTAAAAAAGGCACCCGCTGAGCCACCCACCTCGAGGCCGCCGTCGGTATAGTGGCAAAGTTCGCCTGCATGACAGAAATCGAAGGGAATCCGGGACGGCGGCAGGAGGGTCACCAGATCCCGGTTATTCACGACCCGGAAAATCGGCACGTGCCGAAGGGAGTGAACAAAGGTTGCATCCCCCACCCTGGGCGAGCCGAAGGTGTAAACGGCCGACGGCGGTCGCCGTGTCGCCGCCAGAGTCGCCAGGGCGCCGCCCAGGCTGTGGCCGGTGTAGAAGATGGAAAAATGCGACGGCAACTCCGAGAGGCATTCGTCCACCGCCTCCCATATCTTGAAAAACTCGTGTTTGAAGCCGCAGTGCACCAAACCGCCGGCATCCCATCCGGCTTGGCGGATATTGAGGTTCGACAACCAGGCCTCGAAGGAGGTGGTTCCCCGGAACACCAGGACGGCAAAGGGCCGGGCCACATTGTCGCAGGAGGTGATCAGGGCGCACTGGATGCCGTTTTGGTTCAGAAAACAGTATTCACGAAGATGAACCGCGGCCAGAATTCCGTTTCGGCTCCGGCCGGTGTGAACGCCGTCGTTCTCATCCGCTTCCCGGACGTAGATCAACCTTGAGATCTCGGAGAGCCACCAGGCATTGACCGGGCTGTAACCGTCGATCCGTGCCTTGAATTCGGGCCGGTTCGTCACGGCAGCGGCGTCGAGCTGAAAAAATCGATCGGACGCCCCGGGTTTGAGAAGGGCTTCCCATGAACCGTCAAAGGCCAAGGAATTCATCACGCTCAAGCCCGGCAAGGTTATCGATGTGGAAATCGAGGCCAAGCTCAAGAAAGACAAACAGAAGCTGTTCGCTGAGCTCTGCCGGCGTCAGTTGGAAGCGGAAAAGAAAGACACACCCCGTCTCAAAATCTACAGTCGAAGACTGAACCGATAAACCTTTATCGGACACAACAGGTCGGAGCGCCGATCAGAGATCCAAAAGGATCGATGCAATCTCGAAGTAGAAAAACACAGCGATGATGTCGATGGACGTGGTCACGAAAGGCCCCGTAGCCACGGCGGGGTCGACGTTTATTCTCGCAAAGACCATGGGCACCAGGGATCCCACGAGGGCCGCCACCGACATGGAACAGATGACTGCGGATCCCACCGCCAGGGATAGATTGACACCGCTAAACCGGAAATGGGCGACAATACCGATGAGAGCGCCGTAGACCAGCCCCAGAAGCAACCCGATAGACAGCTCTTTGAAGACCACGGACCAGATCTCCCGCACGTCCAGAAACCCCGTGGAAATACCGCGGACCACGATGGTGGACGACTGAGTGCCGATATTGCCGCCCATGCCCATGATGACGGGAATGAAGGCGGCCAGTGCCGCCACCTGTTTCAGGCTGTCCTCGAAGTTGCCGATGATGAAGGTGGCGGCAAGACCGCCGAAACAGCTGGCCAGAAGCCACGGCATCCTGATCCGGGTGTTTTTCAATATGGACTTTGACTCGATGAATTCCGTTCCCACGCCGGCCATCTTGAGGATGTCCTCGGTGGCTTCCTCCTTGATGATGTCGATGACATCGTCCACCGTAATGATCCCCATCAGCGTGTTATTGTCGTCCACCACGGGAACCGCCAGGATGTCGTAACGCGCCACCAGCTTGGCCACTTCCTCCTGATCCGTGTCGGTCCGGACCGAAAAGACGTCCGTGGACATGAAGGCCTTGAGGGGGGTATCGGGTGAGACGACCACCAGCTGCCGCAGCGAACTCACCCCGACAAGCTTCCCGTATTCATCCACGACATAGAGATAAAAGGGCATCTCCACGTCCTTGTAATCCTTCTGGAACATCTTGATGGCCTCGCCGGCCGTGGCATCCTCCCTGAGGGCGATGAAATCCGGCACCATGATGCCGCCCGCGGTATCGTCCCCGTATTTGAGAAGGTTCTCCACCTCCTCCTGACCTTCGCGCTTCATCTTCTTGAGTATGGCGTCGGATTTTTCATCACGCAGCTGGCCCAGAAGATCGGCGACGTCATCACTGGGCATGGCTTCGAGGACAGGAACGATGTCGTCGACGTTCATCTGTTCCACGAAAGCAAGGAAGGTGGCCTCATCCAGCTCGCTGAAAAGGATACCTTTTTTTTCGACGTCATCGATGAGTTCGAAAAGCTTGTGCTGCTGCCGGACCGTCAGAAAAGGAAAGACGTCCGACAGATCGGCGGCGTGGGTTTTGTTAACGATTTTGCGCAGATGTGGAATGGCGTTTCGTCTCAGCAGCCGTTTGATGCTCTCAATGAGGATTTTGTTTTTGTCCTGAAGCATGGCTTTCCCTCCAACGTCGCATCAAGCCAGCGACAACAACACCGGAACCAGAAGTTTTTCATCGATCAGCGGCTCGGATTCGTCGCTCACCAGAGCCGTATCGATAACACTGATGCCTATCCGCGTCAACTCCTCCCGGTCCAGTTCCCCATCGTAATTGCCACGGATCTGGTCCACCAGGACAAAATCCAGGACGCCCCCGGTTTCCCGGGAGTTCGGATCGTCCCTGTTCAAAAAAGAGATCAGGCATCGGATCTGATCCATGATACCCATACCGACGGTTTCCGGATCGCATCCACCGGTGTTCGGAATAAAGACCTTGGGGCAGGCGGTTCGCCGAACGGCCCGACCCACGCCCCGGGGCAAGAGGTTGGCGACGAGGCTTGTGTAGAAGCTGCCCATGGGATAACAGATCAGGTCGGCCTCCTCGATAAGGGTCGCCATTTTCTGTCGGATCGGGACATCGAGAGGCTCGGGGTTTTCAGGGTCCGACGTCAGCCAGAGGTCCGTGATGCGGGAGGCCAGGGGCGATACCTCCTTGCCGGTCATCAGGTGTTGCCCGACGATCCGTCGGCCGTCCGCCAGCGCGGCAACCAGATGGAGGTATTTGTTGATCACCGGTCGCACCACCCCCCGCACCTGGACCAGTTTGGAGAAGATATAGATGATGGCGTCGAAATTGCGCCGGTTGTCGAGATAGCCCGCCGTCAGGATGAGATTCCCGATGCTCGCCTTCCTCAGATCAAAATCCCGGGGCATGAATTCTCTAGATAGATGCAGGTAATGACGGATGATCTTGCGCATGGGATCGGGGATTTCGGCGACCAGGGGATGACGGCCACCGATCATCTCCGCCAGCGCCATCTTCAGTACCGTCGGGTCTCCGTCTTCGGGGAACCGACAGGCAAACAATCTGAAAATCTCCGGATATCCCTGGAGACTGCTGTCGGCCAGGGCCAGAAGGCGGTTACGCACATCCCCGATGGCGGGCATCTTGAAAGCCTCCCGGAGCCTAGCCGAGCTTCCGCCCGAATCGAAGGGGGTGATCACGTGAATGGAGTTGTGGGTGTACTGAATGAGTTCGGCACAGGTATCTTTCAGCGCACTCCCGCCGCTGAAAAAAAGGATCTTGGGCCCCAGTTCTGGGCAATGCCGGTAGCGGGCCGACTTGATCGGGTCCGGCAATCGAATGTTACGGGTGATCTTGATGAACATGGTTCTTGGATGTCCTTCTATTTGCACCGTCATTCCTGCAGCCGTTCCGTGTCCAAAGAGGTCTCGCGAATTTCATTTTTGCGTTACCAATCTGGATCGCAGGCGTCGGTCACCTCATGGATCGGTCTCTGCCTATCAAGCCGGCAAGACCCGCGTCAAGGACATCGTGCAAAACCCTTCAAAATATCACGCGGCGGGCGGGTGGGCTGTTCCCGCTTTTCCGAAGTCGTTCGTGTTCCTGAGACATCAAGGTGATTCCAAAAGTTGCTATAAAATTCACGTCGGGCCATGGACCGCATCGATCGAGAGCCGTGCCTCAATAATCCTTGTGGCGGACAATCTCGCCCTCCACGAGGTAGATCACCTCCTCGGCGATGTTGGTGGCGTGATCGCCGATCCGTTCCAGGTGTCGGGAGATCAAAAATTTGTTCATCAGATATTCCACGTTGCCTGGGAAAGCGAGCATATCCTTCATGACCCGCCGGTACATCTCATGATGGAGGTTGTCCACCTCGTCATCCAGGAGAAGCACCTTGAACGCCAAATCGACATCCAGGTTGATCATCGCGTCCAACCCCTTGTTCAACATGGCCTGAACCCGCCTGACCAGATCACCGTAGTCGTAGAAGATGCCGCACCCATCATTGCACTGGATAATCTTCTTGAGCCGATGAGCGACATTGGTCGCCTCGTCGGCGATGCGCTCCAGTTCGCTGTTGATCTTGATGGTGGCGATGATAAACCGGAGGTCCACCGCCACCGGCTGGTAGAGCGCCAGAATCTTGAGGCACTCCTCCTCGATCTCGACCTCCTCTTCGTCAATCAGGTAATCTGACTTGATGATCCGCTCCGCGTCGAAGAGCTCCCGGGACTCGATGGCCCGCACCGCCAGGCGGAGCCGATCCTCCACCTGCGCTCCGAGGCCCAGAACCCGTTTTTTTAACTTTTCCAGTTCCTTTTGAAAATGTTTGGCCATGGTCACGTCCTTTTCATCAACCGAAACGGCCGGTAATGTAATCTTCTGTTTGTTTGAGCTTGGGGCGGGTAAACACCGTATCGGTCTCACCAACCTCGATCAGCTTGCCCATGTAAAAAAAAGCGGTCATGTCCGATACCCGGGCGGCCTGCTGCATGCTGTGGGTCACGATGATGATGGTATAGAGTTCCTTCAGCTCGTGGATCAGATCCTCGATTTTCTGGGTGGCGATGGGGTCCAGGGCGGAGGCTGGCTCGTCCATCAGCAGCACCTCGGGTTCCACGGCCAGGGCCCTGGCGATGCAGAGCCGCTGCTGTTGTCCTCCCGACAGCCCCAAGGCCGTGTCGTCGAGGCGATCCTTGACCTCCTCCCACAGAGCGGCCCGCTTGAGGCTTTCCTCGACCCGGTGCTGCATGAAGGCTTTGTCCGTCACGCCGTTCACCCGGAGACCGTAGGCGGTGTTTTCGAAGATGCTCTTGGGAAAGGGGTTGGGTTTCTGAAAGACCATGCCCACCCGTCGCCGAAGCATAACCACGTCCAGGGATGGGGCGTAAATGTCTTCGTCATCAAGCATGATCGTTCCTTGCACTCGGCTGATGGGAATGAGGTCGTTCATCCGGTTGAGGCAACGCAGGTACGTGCTTTTACCGCACCCAGACGGGCCGATGAGAGCGGTCACCTGGCGTTCCTGAAATTGCAGATTGACGTTGTGCAACGCCTGAAAATCCCCATAATAAAAATTCAGATCTATTGACGTCATCTTGAGCTTGGGAGACATCGAGATGTTCCTTTTCGGATTCTGGCCGCCCTTGGTCCGGAAGCGAACCCGCGGTATGAATTATTTCAGTTTTCGACGCAGCCGGCTCCGCCAGAGGATGGCAACCATGTTCATCCCCAGAACAAGCGCGATGAGCACCAGGGCCGTGCCATACTGAAGGTGCCGGGTCTCTTCGATATGGGTTCCCGCCGTTGCCAGCACGTATATATGGTAAGGCAACGCCATGATTTCGTCAAAAATCGACCCTGGGAGATCGGGTGTATAGAAGACCGCCGCCGTGAACATGATGGGTGCGGTCTCTCCGGCGGCCCGGCTCAAACCCAGGATGGCACCGGTGAGGATCCCGGGAAGGGATGCCGGCAGCACCACCCGATAAATGGTCTGCCACTTGGTCGCCCCGAGCCCCAGAGAGGCCTCTCGGTAAGTGTCGGGCACCGACTTGAGAGCCTCCTCCGTGGACCCGATGATCACGGGCAGACTCAGCGCAGCCAATGTGAGGCACCCAGCGGCGAGACTAACGCCCATCTTCAGCCAGATCACAAAAAAGGCCAGGCCGAAGAGCCCGAATACCACTGACGGCACGCCCGCCAGGTTGTTGATACCCAAGCGAATAGCCCGGAGGACGGGGCCCGGCTTGGCATACTCATTGAGGTAGATGGCCGAGGCCACCCCCACAGGCAACGCAATAACAATGGCACCCAGCCCCAGCAGGATGGTGCCGACGATGCAGGGCAGGATCCCGCCCCGGGTCATGGAATCCCGCGGCACTTCGGTCAGAAACTCCCAACTGATGGCGCTGATGCCATTTTTGAGCATAAAAAAGACGATGATGACCAAGGCCAGGCCATTGATGACGGCCGCGGCCCTGAAAAAGGCGAAAAGAAGTTGCTCAACAAGTTTTCGCCGCCGATGCCGAGCCTCAAACGCCTGCTGAATGACCGATATCTTCCGATGCTTCGGCGCGGATTTTAAGACCCGAGGTTTTTCCTCGACGTATTGATCCTTGGTGATGTCCATGTCATTTTTTCCCATGTTCCGGCCATCCCCGCCTTAGAGGGACGCCTCGCCCACCTGGCGGTATCTATGGGCGATCTGATCGGCGACCAGGTTAAAAAAAAGGGTAAAGACAAAAAGAACGATACCGATGGCAAAGAGGGCGTAGTAATGATCGCCTCGAAAAGGGGCCTCGGCCATCTCCGCGGCGATGCTGGCGGGGAGCGGGCGGACTGGACTGAAGATCGACTCGGGAATCATCCCGGCACCACCGGCCACCATCAGAACCACCATGGTCTCGCCGACGGCCCTGGACATCCCCAGAATGACAGCGGTACTGATGCCGGATACGGATGCGGGCAAAATAACCCGAACGATGGTTTCCCAGTGGGTGGCGCCCAGAGCGAGAGACCCCTCCTTGAGGCCGGTGGGCACACTGTAGATGGCGTCCTCGGAAAGGCTGCAGATGGTCGGGATCGACATGAAGGCCAGCATCAGGGCAGCGTTGAAGAGGTTCAGGCCTGTGGCAATATCGAAAATATCCTGAAGGAAAGGGGCGACAACAACCATTCCGAAAAAGCCAATGACCACCGACGGGAGGGCCGCGAGGAGCTCGACCATGGGCTTTACAATCTCGGCCACCCGCTTGGAGGCCAACTCGGCCAGGTAGACAGCGGTCATGACCCCAAGCGGAATGGCAATCGCCGATGACAGGGCCGTCACCGATAGCGAGGCGATGATCAGGGGAAATATTCCAAAATCGGCCGGATCGGATGTGGGGTACCAATAGTGTCCCAAGAGGAAATCCCTGACGGAGACCACTTTGAATATTGGCAGTCCCTCAATGAAAAGAAACACCATGATCATGAAAAGAATCGTAATGGACGCTCCGGCAATGCTGAAGAAAAACCGTTTCATGATCTTCTCGGTCGACTGTCGTTTGTTGTTCATCGGAAAACTTCCTCATATTTGAGATGCGCAAAGGGGCAGCAACGGCTGCCCCTTTCGAGCCCTATGGGGGAACGCAAGACTTTGTGGCGTTTGATCAGTAGAGCGGAACGTAGCCACTTTTTTCGACAAATTTCTGGCCCTTTTCAGGATGCATAACATAGTTGATGAACTTGGCTGCATCCCCCGTCGGCCATCCCCGGGTAAACATGTAGAGCGCGCGGGAGACCGGGAATTTTCCATTCAACGTGGTTTCCTTGGTGCCCTTGACGCCGCCCACCGTCAGGGCCTTGACCTGGTCATTCAGATAGCCGATCCCGATGTAGCCGATAGCGTTGGGATTTTTGGCGACACCCGTCACCACCGCACCGTTGGATGCCTGAAGCAGTGCTCCGGGGTAGACCCGCTCCTTTTCCAGCACCTTTTCTTCCCAAACCTCATATGTGCCCGAGGAGGTGTCCCGGGAGATGACCGTAATCTCCTTGTCCGGGCCGCCGATCTCCATCCAGTTGCGGATCTTGCCCTGATAAATATCCTTGAGCTGAGCCAGGGTTACGTCAGAGACCGTGTTGCTCGGATGCACGACGGGGATGATGCAGTCATAGGCGACCCCGAAGGGCACTGGGTAGACGCCCTTTTCAATGGCCAACTTGACCTCTTTGTCCTTGATGAACCGCGAAGAGTTTCCGACATCGGTGGTGCCATCAATGATTGCCTTGATACCGTTGCCCGAACCGCCACCGGAAATGGTGATCTTGGTCTCCGGATTTTCCTTCATGTAGGCTTCCGCCACTTCCTGGGCGATGGGAAGCACCGTGGTCGATCCTTTTACAACAATGTCCCCCGCTGTTGCGGCGGACGCCGTGAACATCATTGCAAGCCCCAACACCGTGGTCAGCAGACCGTTTTGTTTCTTCATCGTTTTCCTTTCCTCCAACAATTGCGTTGCTTGGGTCAGTCACCCGTTTGGTTTCAGACACAAATCCACTTCCGATGGATGCGGTATAGTGCCGCTCCCATCCATTCAACGGTCCGAAGATAACCCCCTATTGTTAGATGCGTGTTAAAGCCGAGTTAAAAATTGGTGAAACCGGAGGGATGAGCGCCTATCGGTTGAAAAACACCTGGAACCGCCGAAGGGTTTGATTCCACAGAGGCAGAGAGCCCGGGTCTGGCCCTGCCGAACCGAACCAACGATAGGAGCTTCAGCCGCATCACGCTCGTCAATCACATGGGATTCAGGTAGACGATGATGGCGCCGCTTTTCCGCCTGGCACCCCGATCCCAACGGTGGGCCAGGATCATGCCCGATTGCCGAAGGCTGGAGAGCTCCGACTCAACCACCTCCGGTAAAATGGCTCTCCCCTGGGAATGAAGCCCCTTTCCGACGATAATAAGGAGGGTCCGTTTTCCCCGATATCGAGAGGTCTCGACAAATCCGCGCGTGCTCTCTACGGCTTCTCGGGCCGTTTTGCCGTGCAAATCGAGCTCTTCCTGCGGCGGCGGATATTGGTGGATTGTCTGTTCCAGCGTCGTATGCACATCACCGGCCTTCTCGTCACATTTCTCCTGCAGGAGCATTTCGGCGGTCTTACCGGCAAGGGAATCCTCCAACAGGACCTGAAAATCCTCGGATACAGACTTCGAACCGTGCCATGCCGCCATCCGATGTTCGGTCGGCAAGGCCCTGGTCGGCTCATCCCTGAAATAGAGCGAAAAATCGGTGTGTTCCTCAAACACGGGAATCCCGTTTTTATTTCTGTCCCGACGCTGAATCTTTCGGGGAGGCGCCATCCCCGCCACATTTTGATGCCCGGCCCCATCATCGGCATCCTTTTCCTCCGATCGGCTTTCAAACAGACGGGCCATATCGGCATCCTTCTTAAAGACGGGGATACCGTGCCGGTTGCGGAGCGAGGATTGTCGGGGACGTTGTTCCTTTGCGGCAAGAGACTTCTTTTGGCGTCGACGGGATTTCGCCCAGGTTTCGGGCTGCCTCTCAACAGGGTTCGGCGACACCGCCACAGACGATACCGACGGTGTTTCAGGTTTAGCGTCGGCCATTTTTGCGCCATCCGGCGGATCAGGGATCGGTTCGGCTCGGAAAACTTTTAGAGCGCCTCGTCGGAACATCCTTTTCAGTATGGAAAACATGGTATCGATGTTTCGGCTACTTTATAAAGTTGTAATTTAAGTAAGTTGCAGTCTGCTTTCAACGACCGTTCACCCATCTGAAAGTCGAAGCGCACCCCCTCAAGTGGTCTTTTCCGGATATTCACAGAGGTCATACAGGGGGCAGTTCGGACAGTCCGGCTTTCTGGCCCGACAGGTCTCCCGGCCGAAATAGATCATTCGAAGCCCCAGATCGTTCCACTCCTTTTCGGGGACCGTCCTCATGAGGTCCAACTCGATCTTGACCGGGTCCTCGTGCCGGGTAAGGCCAAGACGCCGGGAAATCCGCTTCACATGGGTATCCACCACTATCGCTGCCTGGCCGAAAGCGGCACTCCGCACCACATTCGCGGTCTTCCGCCCCACCCCGGGCAAGGCAACGAGATGCTCGATCCCATCAGGAACAACTCCGCCGTAACATTCCATGAGCGTGGCGGCGCATGCCCGGATATTCCGTGCCTTATTGTGGAAGAACCCCGTGGGCCGGATAAGTGCCTCGATCTTTTCTATGGGGGCCCGGGCCAGGGACTCCGGCGTAGGATATATCCTGAACAGGGTCGGCGTCACGCCATTGACCTGACGGTCTGTGCACTGGGCCGAGAGGATGGTCGAGATGAGCAGTTCGAAAGGATTCCGGTGAATCAACTGCGTCTTGACATCCGGATAGGCGTTTCTTAGGATATCACATATCCGCTGAATCTCTTTGTTGGATTTCATAGACGTCACAAACCCTTATAACAAAACTATTTCCAAATCCGTTGTCGGATAAACAGCATTCAAGACTTAGGAAGATTTCTGTATCATGGTTTCGCTTCAAAAAAAAGTCCGCGCATTGGGACTCTGCTCCGGAGGACTGGACAGCATCCTATCCGCGCTGGTGTTGCGGGAACAAGGGCTCGACGTGGCCTGGGTCAGTTTTGAAACCCCCTTTTTCTCGGCGGACAAGGCCCGAAAAGCGGCCGACCTTACGGGAATTTCCCTGACAGTCAGAAACATCACACCGAGCTATATACAAATGCTGAAAAATCCCCCTTGCGGGTATGGACAAAACATGAACCCTTGCCTCGACTGTCACGCGTTGATGTTCCGGCTGGCCGGTGAAATGATGGGAGAGATGGGTTTCGATTTTTTGTTCAGCGGTGAGGTCATGGGACAGCGCCCCATGTCCCAGACCCGGCATTCCCTGCGCTATGTCGAAAAGAACTCCGGATATGAAGGATACATTGTCCGGCCCCTTAGCATCCAAAGGCTTCCGGAAACGATTCCCGAAAAAAAAGGATGGATCCGACGCGAAACCCTTCACGGGATCACCGGACGCTCCCGTAAACCCCAGATCGCGTTGGCGCGACGCTTCAATGTCATCGATTACCCCAATCCGGGTGGCGGTTGCCTGCTCACAGACAAACACTATTGTATCCGTTTGAAGGACCTTTTTAAGCACGAGACCGCCTACAGGGAAAACGACCTGCACTTGCTCAAGCATGGACGCCATTTTCGTATTCGCCCCCATGCCAAGATCATCGTCGGCCGGGACCAGCGGGACAACGACGCCGTTCTGAAGCACTACGACCCAAACCAGGACACCCTAATTCGCCTTACAGGCGTTCCCGGCCCCATCGGCCTGATTCCCGGCGGGTCCACGGCGGAAGACACTCTGACGGCCGCTTCAATCTGTATCGGCTACAGCAAAGCCATTCCCAATACCGCCGTCGAGGTAATCGTCATCCGGCCGGAGGGTTCAAATACCCTGAAGCTGGAAGGAGTGTTACCCAACACAGCAAGCCCTTTTATGATATGATGCCGACAGTTGCCGCCCGCAGTTGTCACGAACCGTTTTTCCTTGACTTGAAAGGTCTGATTCCTTAGTTTAACCGATGATACTTAACCCATTATTCAGGATGAGGGTTTTCTTCATCCAAAATCTTTAAACGGTAAAGGTAGGCCGATAAATGAGTTGGGACTGGGAAAAACTCAAGGAACAACAGCAGCGGCGGAGCGACGTCCCGCCGAAAATGGATGACCTGCTGAAAAAAATTAACAATCTCAAAATTCCGGGCGGACCGACGATTATCGTCGTTATTCTAATTGTCCTGCTGGCATCAACCATGTTCTATACGGTCAAGCCAAGCGAGGTCGGCGTGATTCAGCGATTCGGCCGGTATGTCCGCACCACCCAACCGGGACTTCAGTTTAAAATGCCGCTGGGCATCGAAACAGTGCAAAAGGTGAATGTCCGTCTGGTCAAAACCGAAGAATTCGGGGCAGTTGCCGGGGGGAACGTGTCTCGTTTCGGGGGGGGTATCGCCAACAATGTCACCCTGATGCTGACCGGTGACCTGAACGTTGCCGTCGTGCCGTGGATCGTGCAATACCGGATCAAAGATCCCTACAACTACCTCTTCAAAGTCCGCGACGTGCAGCAACTGCTGCGGGATCTCTCGGAGTCTTCGATGCGGCTCGTGGTCGGTGACCGCAGCATTGACGACATCATCAGCAAGCGGGATGAAATCGCCTTCGCTGCGCAGGAGGATCTTCAGCGTGAGTTGGACCAGGCCGATACGGGCATCCAGATCGTCACCGTGGAGATGAAGAAAACCGACGTGCCCGAACCGGTTCAGCCCGCCCTCAATGAGGTGAACCAGTCCACCCAGGAAAAGGAACAGCTGATTTACCAGGCCAAGGAAGATTACAATAAGGCCATTCCGACGGCCAGAGGCGAGGCGGAAAGAACCATCAGCGCTGCCGAAGGGTATGCCCTGGATCGGGTCAACCGCGCCAAGGGTGACGCCTCCCGGTTCACCGCACTCTTCGCCGAATACAGCAAGGCGGAGGATGTGACCCGTCGGCGGCTTTATCTGGAGACCCTCAATGAACTCTATCCCAAACTCGAGCACAAATATATCGTGGATGACCAACAGAAAAATCTTCTTCCTCTCCTCAATATCGGAAAACAAAACGGTGGAATAAAATGATTTACAGAAATACCATTGTGGCGCTGTTGCTGGTGGCGGCTATGGTTCTTTTTGCGTCGACCTATGTGGTGGACGAGAGCGAACAGGTCGTGATCACTCGTTTTGGAAAAATTATCGGTGAAGCCAAAACAACTCCGGGATTGAAATTCAAGCTACCGTTTATCGATCAGGCCAATTTTTTCCCCAAAATTCTGCTGCAGTGGGACGGCGATCCCGGACAAATCCCCACCAAGGAAAAAACCTATATCTGGGTGGATGCTTTTGCACGGTGGAAGATTGTCGACCCCATAAAATTTCTCCAGACCGCCACCGACGTTTTCAACGCTAACGGCAGGCTCAACGACATCATAGATCCGGCGGTCAGAAACGCGATCACCTCCCACAAGTTGATCGAGGCGGTTCGGACGAGCAACCGGCCCCTTTCCGTCCTGGATCTCGGGTGGCAGGAAAAGGAAGGGGATGAGGACAGACAGCGGAAAACGGCGATAATCAACTTCGGCCGCAGGAAGCTGACTGAGGGGATCCTGAAGCAGGCTCAGCCCAAGGTTGACCAATTCGGCATCGAGTTGGTTGATGTACAGATCAAGCGGATCGATTATGTCGACACGGTCCGAAACTCGGTTTACAATCGCATGATCGCCGAGCGAAAGCAGATTGCTGAAAAAATTCGCTCCGAGGGCAGAGGGGAGGCGCAGAAGATCCGAGGGCAAAAGGAGCGAGAGTTGAAGCGAATCACCTCCGAGGCCTACAGGACCGCCGAGGAAATTAAGGGTAAGGCCGATGCCGAGGCCACCAAACTCTATGCGGAGGCCTTCAGCGTCGATCCGGATTTTTATTCCTTCGTCAAAACGCTGGAGATTTACAGCAACGCCTTGGGCCAGAATAGTTCACTGGTCTTGTCGACGGACTCAGATTTCTTGCAGTATCTCAAAGGATACGCCGAAGCGGCCAAGCCCTGAAAAAACGGAAAAAGCACCTGACATCCGTTGGGTGCTTTTTCCAGTGTATCCGGCAGTCCAGAGCGCCCTTATTTGCCTTTTCTTCTCTGATGCCGCGTACGCGCCAGCAGTTTTCGATGTTTATGTTTTCGCATTTTTTTTCTACGTTTTTTTATGACGCTGCCCAACTGATCACCCCCTATTCCTTATTTTTTTTAGTATTAAACAATTTTCGGTATCATGTATCCGTATCGGATGTCTACAATTTTATCGGATAATTTGGAAGACCGCAGATGACCGATTCGTCCTCAGCAGCATCATCGAATAAAAGCCGTTTGGTCATGTTCAGCGACGAGCAGCTGCGAATCGTTGACGACACTGTATCCATGGCCGAGGATTTGGTCAGTGATTACTATAAGATGTCCGCTTCGCAGTGGCAACGCCTGAAATATGATATCAAGACCCTCCAACACCTTCATGACGATGAAATCGTTCATGGACCTTTTGCACAGGTCATCCGGTACGAAGCCAAACGGGAAGATACCGCCCTCGGATCGGCCGCCTATGATTTTTACAAGATATGCCTTCAGGACCATGCCATTTTGAGGACGATCGAAGCGCACCCCGACCTGCGGCTTTTCCCGTTCTGTCTCTACATCGTCACCCACGAGCTGATCCACATCGTCCGCTTCTGTAAGTTTCTGCAAAGTTTCGACGCATCGAACGACGAAAAAATGGCCGAAGAGATCCGAGTGCATGAATGTACCCGCGATATCCTGGAAAAATTGCAGATTCCCGGCAAAATAGCAGTATTCCGTTTCTATCGGCACTGGTGCCGAAACTGTGATGCGGTGGATATGCTTCGCTGATTCCACCCCCGTTTTCGCTGCCTTCGAAAAAAAAGCCCGGCTTTCTTGACAACCCCAAAACACGCCCTATATTTGGCATGCTTCTGCTTAAGAGAGTGTTTTTCGGGAACTTTTTAGAGCCATAAGATCAGAGGAGGTTATGACATCATGCCGATTTACGAGTACAAGTGCGAACAATGTGGAAAGACCGAAGAGGTTCTGCAAAAAATCTCTGAAGCGCCCCTGACCACGTGTGAACACTGTTCGGGAAAACTTCACAAGCTGATTTCCCACAGCGCCTTCCATCTCAAAGGGTCGGGATGGTATGTAACGGATTATGCCAAAAAAACCCCTTCCGGCGGGAAAACGGACCCCCCCAAGTCCCCGACGCACGACACCAAGGCTTCCGCTTCGAACGGGTCGAATGCCCCTTCGCCCAAAACGTCGTCCTGACCCCGACCCCACTTGCGATCGGGCCTTCGGTCTACCGGTGTGGAGGACCGCACTCCAGACCGTGCCCATCCCGATGGACGGGAATCGGAAAGCATTCAAAAAAATATAAAGATTCATTCTTTACAAAAAAAAATGTGTGATTATTGTTTTCAACAAAATTGAGGAAGGTCATTTCGGCGCTTACTTCGCATTTTGTAATATTTGGTTATTACTACTAAATATTAAACCCATCATCAAACCTAAAGGAGAATGAAAGATGAAGTTGAAACCCCTGCAGGATCGAATTCTGGTTCAGCGCGTTGAAGAGGAAAACAAGACCAAGGGCGGAATCATCATTCCGGACACCGCCAAAGAGAAGCCCGCCGAAGGTAAAGTCGTGGCGGTAGGCAACGGAAAGGTCGGTGACGACGGTCAAAGAATCGCCCTTGAGCTCAAGGTCGGCGACCGGGTACTGTTTGGAAAGTATTCGGGCACGGAAGTCAAGGTGGATGGTGAAGAATATCTGATCATGCGTGAAGATGATGTCTTAGGCATCATCGAGTAATTCGACACAGTCAAAACCAACTCTAGTTTCTAATAAACATATACGGAGGTAGTTGAAAGATGGCCAAAGAGATCAAATACGACATGAAAGCCCGGGAAGCAATGCTCAAGGGGGTCAAAACACTTGCTGATGCGGTCGTGGTGACACTCGGTCCCAAAGGGAGAAACGTCGTCATCGACAAGTCCTGGGGCTCCCCCACCGTCACCAAGGACGGCGTCACCGTCGCCAAGGAGATTGAACTGGAAAACAAATTCGAGAACATGGGCGCCCAGATGGTTAAGGAGGTCGCCAGCAAGACCAGTGACATGGCGGGCGACGGAACGACCACCGCCACCGTGCTTGCCCGGGCCATCTACGAGGAAGGTCAGAAGCTCGTGGCCGCCGGCAACAACCCCATGTCCATTAAGCGCGGTATCGACAAGGCCATTGAAGCCGCGGTCAAAGAGCTTCACAACATGAGCAAACCGACCAAGGATCAGCGTGAAATCGCCCAGGTCGGTACGATTTCCGCCAACAACGACGAGACCATCGGCAACATCATCGCCGAAGCCATGAACAAAGTCGGCAAGGAAGGCGTCATCACCGTGGAAGAGGCCAAGAGCATGGAGACCACCCTTGACGTAGTGGAGGGCATGCAATTCGACCGCGGATATCTCTCCCCCTATTTCGTCACCGATTCCGAAAAAATGGTCTGTTCTCTCGAAGAGCCTTTCATTCTGATCAACGAAAAAAAAATCAGCAACATGAAAGACCTTCTCCCCATTCTGGAGCAGGTGGCTAAAATGGGACGTCCGCTGGTCATCATCGCCGAGGATGTGGACGGCGAAGCCCTGGCTACGCTGGTGGTCAACAAGCTGAGAGGCACGCTGCAGGTCGCTGCCGTCAAGGCGCCAGGATTCGGCGATCGCAGAAAAGCGATGCTGGAAGACATCGCCATTTTGACCGGCGGTCAGGTGGTTTCCGAAGACATCGGCGTAAAACTGGAGAACATCACCATCAACGACCTGGGAAAAGCCAAACGCATCAGCATCGATAAAGACAACACCACCATCGTCGACGGCGCCGGTGCGCGCGCCGCTCTGGAAGGCCGGGTCAAGCAGATTCGTGCCCAGATCGAAGAAACCACCTCCGACTACGATCGTGAAAAACTTCAGGAGCGTCTAGCCAAACTTATCGGCGGCGTCGCCGTCATCAATGTTGGGGCCGCTACCGAAACGGAGATGAAAGAAAAGAAGGCGCGCGTCGAGGATGCCCTGAACGCCACCCGTGCGGCAGTTGAGGAGGGTATTGTTCCCGGCGGCGGCGTCGCTCTGGTTCGCTGCCTGGGCGCTCTAATGAAGTTGGATGTCAAGGCTGATGAAAAATTGGGCGTCAAGGTCGTGATGCGGGCCATTGAAGAGCCCCTGCGTCAGATCGCCAACAATGCTGGATTCGAAGGCTCCGTGGTGATCGACAAGGTCAAGAACAGCGAAGGCGCCATGGGCTTCAACGCCGCGACCGACACCTACGAAGATTTGATCGAGGCAGGTGTCATCGATCCGACCAAGGTCACCCGTTTCGCGTTGCAGAACGCCGGCAGCGTCGCCTCCCTCATGTTGACCACCGAAGCCATGGTGGCCGACAAGCCCGAAGAAAAGAGCGATATGCCCGGCGGCGGCATGCCCGGCGGCGGCATGGGCGGCATGGGCGGCATGGGCGGCATGATGTAATTCCCTACCCCACAACGCCTTAAATCGTCAATAAAGAAGGCCCCTGGGTTCAAACTTGAACCCCAGGGGCCTTTGCATTCCCTCTCCCAAGAACGCCATACCGCCCTCGACGTTTTCTCTTTTCCCATTATCAAAAAAGTGAAATGGTTACTTGACAAACATCCGCCGAGCCATATAAGCACCCATAAGAACTGTTATAAGGTTATCCAGATTTTTAACGCCCCTCTAATATTCAAGGAGCCAGTTGATGAAAAAAATGTGGAAAATCAAGATGAACCTCATGCTCACGCTGATGTGGTCGTTTTTCGCCATGGGGTCCTATGCGGCCGACGATAAAAACCTTGTCCAGGATGAAATCGGCACCTATTATGTTGTTCAAAAAGGGGACACTTTGTGGGATATCTCAAACCTCTTTTTGGCGTCTCCCTGGTACTGGCCGGAAATCTGGACGGTCAACAGCCAAATCCCCATCCTGAACCCTCATTTGATCTTTCCAGGACAGCGCATCCGGCTCTACGGGAGAAGCACGATGCCCCAAACACTTACGACGGCGGAAGTCACCCCTCCCGCAGCCCCCCCCCAGATCGCAGCACTCCGATATTTCCATTATCCATCTGTCAGCCGCATCGGATTCATTCAGAAAGAACCCGAAACATCTTTGGGCGTCATTTTCAAGGTTCGAGGCAACAAGGAAATGATCAGCATGACGGATGTCGTCTACATCCAAACGTCCGGTCAAACACCGCTGGCCGTCGGCGATCAATATACCGTCTATCGGGTGTCGATTCCCATCCTCGACCAGACGCAGGAGACGGTGATCGGAGTCCAGCATCTGATAACCGGTACCGTCGAGATCCTTCAAAAATCGCCCGATTACCTCCTAGGAAAAATCATTCAATCCTTTCGAGACATCCGGATCGGTGATCGCCTCATGCCCATCAAGGAACGTTCTCCCAACATTCCGCTTACCGACAGCGTATCCGGGCTTTCTGCCAGGATTATCGCCGCCGAGGAGCGGACCGCGATTATGGGAGAACACGATATCGCCTTCATTGACAAAGGTGCCCTGGACGGGGTCCGGGTAGGCCAGGAATACGGCATTTTCGAGGTAGAGCATGCACGGCTTCCGAAAACCTCGGATAAAAAAGGCACGAACGACCTCGTCGTCCGTTCCGAGGTGGGCAAGGTCCTCGTGCTATTGACGCGTCCCACCGCCTCGACCTGCCTTATCACCCATTCCACCAAGAGTCTTCAGGCAGGCCTTGCCGTCGCGTTCCCTGGAGATTAACGCTGCACGTCTTCCAAACCAACCCTGCCCGGAAAGAGATCTCCGGGCGCCTTGGGGTGCCCTTCGGCCTCGCCGATGATAGACATTTTTTTCGCCCAACGCCGCTCTGGACCTGGTATGGGGGGAGGGACTGATCCCGGGCTCAGAAGATATAAGACACAACGCCTGGAAAAATCCAGGCGTCGGCATTTTTGTCGAAGAAGCGATGGACGGGTTTGGGTCGAGACGGACGGGAGCCCCTAACGCACCTCCCGCCATGAGTGGATCGTCGCCTCGGGAACGGGCACCGCGATATCGCCGTCGGCGACACCGGCGGCTTCGTTATTGTAGGTCGTTCCCCCAAAGGATTGAAGGGTTCCAAAGGCAGTCTTGATATAGAGGTGCTGATCGTCAACAATGGGAGCGACCCTGCCACTTCCCTTGGGCAACGGAATTTCACTCAGAGGTTCGATCGCTTCATTCGCGGCGTTAAGCACCTGCTTGAAGGCATACAGGTTCCCCTCGCTGGTGCCGCCGGCCTCGCAGGGGTCCTCCGTCACCGCCGTGGTAGTGCTGAAATAGACCTGCCCAGCTGCCGCGAAAACCGAGGCATAAACCCCATGGCCCGCCGGCAGTGCGTACGACCATTCAAGAGAGGTACTGTCGGTGCTGCCCCGCTTGCTGTCCAGATAGGCATAAAAATGATAGGTGGTGGATGCATCGGCGCCGCCGGTTCCAAAAAAAACCCGGACACCCTCGGTATCGGTCACGACCGCGGGCGCACCGTACACGCCCTCGCTGGCGTTTCGTTCGCCGGCATTGACGACAAGATCCGAGAAGGCGCCGCCGTCAATGGCGACCCGGTACATAAAACCCTTGTCGGTGCCTACATAGAGTCGGTCCACATAGCCGTCGCCGTCGGAGTCGACGGCCGCTGGCTGTCCGCTGCCCACGCCACCCTTTCCGCTATCCCCCGCGGCGTCCAATGGTATCTTGCTAATGGCGCCGGACGCGATGTCAATCATGTAAATCACCGGATGATCATCCGGACCCGTGACCCCCGATAGAAGAAAGGCGACCCATTTGCCGGTATCGATCATCCCGATCACCGGCGAGGACCTGCTGTTGAAGAGATCCGGGTCCCCTTTTTCCCAAAGCAACGCCGGGTTGGCCGGATCGGTCACGTCCAGGCAGGTCACCATGTGCCCGCCGTTCCCCTGGCAGACGATCAGCACGGTCCGCCATGCACCGTTGGTATAGACGTCGCCCAGTGCCGGGGAAGCATCCAGCCACGCCTCGCTGTCTCCGGTTTTTCCATATAGATTTTTCATCTTCCCCAAGAGATTCCCGGGAATATAGGCCCACAGTTCTTCCCCTGTGCCATATTGAGCTGTCGCTTTCGTCTCTCCGGACCAGATAAAATGGCCACGGTGCTCGATGGGAACGGTTTTCGGATTGTCTCCCCAGTTGAATTTGCCACCGTCGAAGGCGTGAAGCATCCCGTCTCGGGCCCCCACAAACACCACGACATTCCGGTTCTCGTGCACCGCCCGAAAGGTTGTGTCGTCTTCGCCGGTGGGGTCGTGGAAGCTCGCCTTCATGGTCTCATCCACCGCGCTGCCAAACACCCACTCCGGAAACCCCGGCGGCGTCATTACGGCCGGGGCCGAATGGTCAACGGCCCCCAGGAGCCACGGCCGTTTTTCCGTGCTGCCGTTCTTTTGGTATCCCAGGATCCAGTGCACCAACTCGCTGTTGGTGGGCGCTGAGGTGTCGTCGCCCCCCGAAGACCCCAAGTTGAGGAGAGCGTCCGACACCGTATCCGTGCCCAGCACCAGCAGACCGTCCGAAGGGGTGGTGGAATAGGACTTATAGTCAGCCACGAGCGGGATCCCGCCATCGGACACCGGATAGTCCCCGATTTGAATCGTGTATTCGCCACTGTCCAGATCGATGGTACCGCTCATACCGCTCAAGCCGAAGAGCAAATTTCCCTCATAGCCGTCACTCAGAACGATGTCCCCCGCCGCGGTCTTGACGACAAAGGTGCCGTCCAACACCGGCACGTGGGTCAGCGTGCCGGAATACGAGGTTTGGCCGCTCTGGATCGTGACAAGAGCCTCGCCGGCATAACTGTTCTCGGTCATGGACGGAAAATGGATCGTTCGAGGGGAGGTCCCGATATTTCTCTCGCTCAATTTCACGCCCGCATCCCAGATGACGCTTCTGTCCGCCTCGGAAGCCCTTGCCGTCTCGGGGTCGTAGATCATAATGGCCTTCAGGTGCCCCCTGGCCTCGGGATCGGCGAACCACTCGGCATCCAGGGGATCCGGCAGATCAAAGCTCCCGGAGTAGACAACGTTGGTCTGCACTACCGGTACCGAACGGGAGACCGTCTCTTTCGAGACCAAGGCGGAAAGCTTCACGTCCACCACCATCGGCTCGGTTTCGCCGCTGCCCGTCAACTCCGCCTTCCAGAGGAGGTCACGGCCGATCACCGCCTTGCCGACCAGGTCGATCACCGCCTTTCGATGGGTATAGGCAGGGCTTCCCGTGTTTTTCCAGTTCTCTATGATATTGGCCTCATCAATAATCGGGGTATGATCGTCGGCAAAACGGGCTGTTCCATCCTCGGCCGTGAAACTGTGGACCTCACTCCAATCCGAAGCTTCAATCTTGTGCCAGACCGGAATCTTTTGACCTTCCGCATCGAGGATGTAATTGGCATATTGATCGGTCAGATAATGGACGGAATAATAATAAACGACCTCGGAACCCGAAGGCATGGCATCCCATACCTCGAATTGGAGTTGGGTATAGAATCCGTGGTAGCCTCCGGGAACCATGGCCGCCTCGTTGTTCAACCGAATCACGCCGCCCTTCTTGAATGCCACCAGAAAGATGAGGTCGTTGAAGTCAAAGGCGTTATTCATGTTGATGGCATCAAATCCCAGTATCACGACATTCTCGGCAGCGTCGGGTGACGCTAAAATTGCTTTGGGTGTCCTGTCGCCGTCTATCATTTTAAGATTTATATCGCCTTGGGTAAAGCCATACCCTTTTTCCTGAAGCCAGTTCCTGGACGCCGCAGTCAGCCATCCCTGCGCATCGTATCCCGAGGATACATCGAATTGCATGTCTTGTGCTTTTCTGCAGTTGGACCAGGCCTCCGTGAATTCGTCATAGAATTTGATTTTCTTGGCAAATCCATCATACTTGGAACCACACCCGCTCTCAAATACGGCGTTCCAGGCCTTCTTGGTATAATACCGGGTACCATCCGCCATCTCCAAAACAAATACGATCTTGGCATTCGAACCGTAGGGCAGTGCGACACCCTCCGGGTCCGTCAGAAACGTTTGGGTTTCCGCGCCCGGGCTGCTTCCCAGCGGATTAAAAATCCAGTGAGGCTCGCCTGTCGGCACGTCCGTGAGGGTGTCGTAGAGCCATCCGAGCCTGGCGTTTTCCAAACCGCCATCCTGATACACATAGGTCACGCTAATATCTTTGACGGCGTCCAAGGCAATGCCGTCCTGATCCCACGGCGTTCCGGCTGGATTCAGCACCAGGTGACCATCCGTGTTTTTCACGAGGTTCGAAAGGGTGAAATCGCTTTCAGACCAGTCGCCGTAATCCGAGGAGCTGATGGGATCGCTGCAGCCGTCGATCACCGCCTGGACGGTATGGGTCTGCACATCGAGCAGAAGGCCCCATACGACGATAAAAACCAGCCAGGACCCTCGGATCACCCCTTTTTTTTGCTTCGCGCTCATGTTGTCCCCTCCAATAGCCGGGTTATGTTCAAATCGTGCCCCCTGGTCGCGGCCGGAAGCAATGCATCAGGCATCCTCGTTCAATTGGTACGTACTCAATTCATCAGCCGTCATGGCATTGATGTCATAGCCAGTGTTGCTTTTGGCGGAACCGGCATTTTGCTGCCCGCCGTAACTGCTGAAGGAGGTCGTTCCCGAAGGCAGGACACGCTTTCCCAGGAAACTCACCTCCAGAACCGCATGCCCCCCGTTGGGACTGGTGCCGACGGCCTTGAGAAATATCAGGCCTTCGGTGTTCGTCTTGCCTTCAAAAATGGTCACCGTGTAGGCGCAGTCGCCGATGGCCTTGTTCTGAAACACGTATTTTTCCCCTGGATATTCCGCATCCGATGAGGAAACATCCGGGAAGCTTGATAAATCCCATTCATCAAGACTCGCCTGAGCGGCGATCATGTCGCTCAGTAGCTTCCTGGCGTCGTCGATCCCCGCTTCGGCCGCATAGAAGGCAGCCGTTTTCTTTTTCGACGAATTGGCGATGAGAATTTCAAGGACGGACGTATTGGTGGCCGCCACGCCGATGATGGTGAGAACTACCAACAGCAGCATGGAGATCACCAGGGCCGATCCTCTTTCGGAACGCAGCAACCGCTTAAACCCAAAGCCGCAGGGTGCCTTCATTGTCAACCTCCGATCATTTCAGTCCCATGTTGCGCAAGGCGACCGTCACCTGGGACAGTCTGCGCCGGTGAAAATCCGTTGTTTCAGCGGCGGGGTGATCCTCGATGGCTGGCCGCCTGTCCGGGACAAGCTCCCTCCGGGCCTTTGCCGTCCGACCCAGAACGCTGATCCGCACCGCCCGGACCAGGGGCTTGTCCACATCCTTCAAATCCCCGTCCGCCTCAAAATCATCCGCATCCTCGCCGTTGATCCACGTGTCGATCAAATCGTCGTCGTCCGTGTCGAGCCCGAAAGCGAACTGAAGGTCCTCGATGTGCTCCACGACCGGATTGAGCGTCGCGGCCCCGGTGCTGTTTCTCAGATCGTCCTCATGCAGCCGCATCAGCGCGCCGTCCTGCAGATAGTAGCGCACCTCTTCCAACGGCTCGAAATTGAAAAACATGATAGTGCTGCCGGGAGGGTATGCGTTGATCACCTTATTGGAATAATCCAGTACTGGATGGTTTCCCAGTTTATCGCTGTTGGCGATGACCTGGGTGATCACCACCTCATCGGCCATGGCCCCCCCGGGCGCGATGATAATGCCGTTCATATCGGGTTGTGGCTGTGTATAGGTCACCCCGTCACAATAGCAATCCCTGTCCCATGCGTTATAATCGATGGGCGAGGTGGCATTGAGGTCCTCGTTGACAATGGCGACGGCGGCGGTGATCGGCATGGCCGCCGTGGGGTCTTTCTTATCCGGTTTGAGCGTCAGGTTGGGCAGATCAGCGCAGGAGCCGACACCGGACGGGGGCGGGCCGCACACATCCGGACTTGGAACGACATAGCGAATCGTCAATATATCACTGTCGTTTTCTCCACCATTGTTGTCAAAGGTGAAGGAAAAAAATGCCTCGGCCGACAAGCTAGCCAGTCGGGGAAACTCCGCAAGCCCCGCACCCGCCATGATCACGTCCCGTTCGATGAAGGTCCTCGCCATCCGCACATCCTGCTGAACGGCCGCGATATCCTCCTGAATATTGTAGGACAGTTGGCTGCTGTTCAGCACCCCCAGGGCGGCCATGATCACAACGAGCCCCAGCATGGCGGCGACGAGCATTTCCAGGAGGATAAACCCTGATTGGTCCTTAAGTCTGCTCTCCATTCCGCATCTCCTCTTCCCTACTCCATGATAACCGTGTGGAATGAAACTTTATGGTTCTGAACGCCCTGTTCATCGTTCCACGAAACCTCAACCTCCACCGTCTTCACTCCGGACCGGGGAGTGTCCGCCTGGACGATGGTCCTTCGGGTAAAGCCCTCGGCGTCCGTCTCCTCATCCTCGCTCTGAATGCTTGGATAGGGTATTTTTTTGACGGCCTCCATCCGGCTTGCAATCCGATCGGTGGCCTCGGTCAGTTTCATGCCGTAGCCATTCCCGTGAATCGCGGTCACCTGCATGGCCGCCACTCCCAGCAGGCCCATCGCCAGGATGACGACGGCAAAAAGAATCTCCAGCAGTGTAAAACCGCCCTCATCAGTGATGATGACAAACCGCTTCATCTACTCCTCCCATCCCTGTCCCCAGTTGACCCATGCCTTCACTCTCCCGGTGACGGTAATGGAACCGACGGCAAAGGTCTGACCCCTGCTGTTTTTCATATATACGGTTCCGGATTTGTCGCTGACGCCATCAGGATCGAAGTGGAACTTGTTGCCGGAAAAGGTCGTGATCCCGTTTTCGGGAATAACGCCGCCAGGCCGCGCCCCGATGCCGGGCCCAATTCCGAAAGAGACGTCGCCATATTCCGATAGTGAGATGCTCTTCGCCGTGACATCGTCCCCGGTATCCAGGCTTCGGTCATCACCCGCGTGTACGAGCTCATAGGCATCTCCTGCCGTATCAAAAACGATTGCCCAATCCCTTCCGTCTCGCATGGCATTGATCCGGGCCATCTGAAAATGGGAAACCATATCTCGTCCAGCTCTTTTGATTCGCGCTTTATCCCTCTGCTCCATAAACGTCGGAAACGCCATCGTCAGGGAAATTGCGATAACGGCCACTACGATCATCAGCTCCAGGAACGTAAATCCTTTATTTCCCATTTTATGCCCTCTAGTTTTTTTTATATGCATTCATTTTAGCAATATTAATGCCAATATATTATTGCTGGTCTATTTATTTGACGATGCTTACAGAAAAGATCTGGATCGATAATCTAATGATACAATATTCGCTTGTTATCACCAAACGGATACGAGTGGAACGTAATGGATGGGACCGAGTATATATGAACCGCAAAGGTGGGAAAGTGACAAAAGTCGGAAAACAGCATCCGATTTATTAATTTTTTTTATAGGGGTATAAAACAATTTAATAGTCTTCTAAAAACTCCTTTCAACGGCAATGCCGTCAGCCATCACACGCTTGTCGGCCCGGCCATGCACCCGGATTCGTCATGACCGTCTCCGTCGGCATCATTTACGTGCCGCGAATAAAATCGACACCATTCCTGAGAAGACGCACACCTGGCGCAGGCATCCGACGGTGCTTCAGAGAAACGGCTTTGTTCCGGGTCCAGGTGGGATGATTGGTGGGATCGTTGTAGGCTTCAGGGTGGGGCATGAGGCCAAAGACCCGTCCCGTAGCGTCGCAAATGCCGGCAATGTCCGCCATGGCGCCGTTGGGGTTGTATGGGAACCGGCCTTTCGCGACCGCCCCGTCAGGGGTGGCATACTGCATCACCACCTGGTGGTTTTGGATCAGACGCTCCAGGACCGGGCCGTCGGCAAAAAACTTTCCCTCTCCATGGCGGATGGGCAGATACAGGCGATCCATGTCTCGGGTAAAGACACAGGGGGAGGCTGGATTGACCCGCAAATGAACCCAGTCATCCCGAAAATTGCCGCAGTCGTTATGGGTCAGGGCCACGGAGCGGGTCGTATAATCCCTGTCGATGCCGGGGAGCAGACCCAGGTTGACGAGGGTCTGGAATCCATTGCAGATACCCAGGACCAGATTGCCGTGGTCGATAAAATCAAGGATCCGGTCTCCAATGGTATTTTTCAGCCGAACCGCCTGTATGACGCCGGCCCCGTGGTCATCCCCCCAGCTGAACCCGCCGATAAACACCATGATCTGAAACTCGTCCAAGCGCTCTGAGCCGTCAATCAGGGCGTTGATATGGACGCGCCGGGCCGCTGCGCCGGCCCGTTCGAAGGCATAAACGGTTTCGTGATCACAGTTGAGGCCATATCCGGTGAGCACCAGAACATTCACGTCGCGGTTCATACCAATTCTCCAAAGGTGCCTTTCCAGGCGGATTTGAGGTCGGCCACCGAGAGCGTCACCAGCGTGCTGCCGTCCAGTCCCCGGATGACCCAGTAGGGGCTTTCAGTCACCGTGCCGACACAGGCGAAGTGCGTGCCCGAAAGTCGCTGCTCGAAAGCGGCACACCGGTCGGACGGCACCGTCACGATAAAACGTCCCGCAGATTCCGAAAAAAGAAGGACGTCCGGCCCCAATCCGTTTTCGGCGGGGATCCCGGCCAGATCGATTTCCATGCCCAGGTGTCCGCCCATCGCCACCATGGCCAGATGGACGCCGAGCCCTCCCCGGTAGACGCCGTGAATCGAGGCCGGAATTCCGGCAGCCGCAGCATCGGCCAGGGCCGCGTACCGGGGCAAGGTCTCGTCGGGACGGACCCGGGGCACGTTGCGTCCCACGTAACCCAGTTGAGCATAGTATTCCGAAGCACCCATCTCGTTCCGAGTCTCTCCCAGAACGTAGACCCGGTCTCCGGGCGCCTTGCTGTCCGGAGTCATGCACATGTCGATGTCGTCGACCACGCCGATGGTGGAAAACTGGAGCGTCTCGAGGGCCGACACCTTGTGGCTTTCCCCATAGGGCCCAGCCAGGTGACCGTCGACATACATGCTGTCCTTTCCCGATAAAAGTGGGATCCCATAGGCCAGGCAGATGTCCTTCAAGGCACGGCAGGCACGAACCAGTTGGGCCGCCTTGAAACGGCCGTCAGGGTTCTTTTCCGGGTGATTCTGGATATTGGGCCAACAAAAATTGTCGACGCCGCCGATGTGGTCGATATTGGCGCCGACGGCGACGAGTCGCCGCACGCCTTCGTCGATGGTGCAGGCTGTCATGTGGTACGCGTCGATGGCCGAATAATACGGCAGCAAGGCCTGGGAAACGGCAAGCCCTTTTGTTGAAGCCAGCACCGGCCGGATCACCGCCGCATCGGCGGGCACATCCCGCTGGGCGCCCACCAGAGGTTTGATGACACTGCCCCCTTGCACCTCATGGTCATATTGCCGGATGATCCACTCCTTTGAACAGATGTTGGGTCGTGCGAGAAGATCTAAAAGCAGTCGACCGTAATCTCTGGGTGGCTCAAGCACCGGTTCCGTCAGGCCCCGTGCTTCCGGAGAAAGCCATACGGCATCGAATTCCCACTGGGGAAAACCGGCGGTGAGTAAATCCATGTGCACATAGGCGCAGGTTTTTCCCTCGTAGGTAATGTGAAGCATACCCGTATCAGTGTATCGTCCGATGACCGTACTTTCGACGGCATGTTTTTCCGAAAGTGCCATGAAACGGTCGATATGATGGGGTTTAACGGCGACGGTCATGCGTTCCTGGGACTCGGAGACCCAGATCTCCCATTGATCGAGACCCTCGTATTTGAGGGGCACTTTTTCCAGCTGAATCTCGCATCCGTTGCTGTAGCGGGCCGACTCCCCCACCGAGGAGGAAAGCCCGCCGCCCCCATTGTCGGTAATGAAGGCGATGAGTCCTTCGTCCCGTGCCTCCAGCAGAAAATCGTGCATCTTTTTCTGGGTGTAAGGATCACCGATCTGGACATGACCTGCCGGCGTATGCTCGGAGAAGACCTCCGAGGACGCCGTTACGCCGTGAATGCCATCCTTACCCACCCGACCACCGCACATGATCACCAGATCGCCCGGAGACGTCGTCTTCCGATCGCTTGGCTCACCGTTGACGATAGCAGGCATGATTCCCACGGCGGTGACGAAGACCAGACATTTCCCAAGATACCCAGGATGGAAGGTCACCTGCCCGAAAGTCGTGGGGATCCCGCTTTTGTTGCCGCCGTCCCGAACACCCTCGATCACGCCATCCAGAAGCCTCCGAGGGTGAAGGCGGGGCTTCAGGCGACCGCTGTAATCCCGTGGACCGACGCAATACCCATAGGTGCCCATCACCAGACGCGCTCCTTTCCCCGTCCCCATGGGATCCCGGTAGACCCCCACGATGCCGGTGATGGCCCCTCCGTAAGCCTCCATGTTGGAGGGAGAGTTATGGGTCTCTCCGGTGATCACGTAGTGGTGATCAGAATCGAACCGCCCAGCGCCGGCGTTGTCCCAGAGCACGGAAACGACCCACGACTTTCGTGCGGCAAGGGTCAAGGTCGGCTCCTGGATAAAGGTCTTGAAAAGGTTGTCCACGAGTTCCACCGGTGCGTCCGGACCGGCTTGATAACGAAACCGGCCGCCAAAGGTGTTGTGATTGCAGTGATCGCTTCGGGCTTGGGAGATGTACTCGAGCTCAAGGTCGGTCGGATCCGAGAGGCCCACGGTCGATCGCTGCTTCCGAACGCCCGCTCTCAGGAAATAGGCACGGATAACGGGAATATCGTTGGGATTGAGCGCGAGGTTCCTGGCGTCGCTGATTTGCTGGAGGTTCGCATCACTGTCGATGGGAACGACCTGCAGGGTCGGTGTGTGGTTCAGCATCACCTTGGGAATGATAATGCCGATCCCCGTTTTCGGGTTCCACCGGTCCTTTCCGATCACCCGCCACTGCTGGATGATGTCGTTGGCCAAAAGCTCGGCGGCCAGCATGTCCACCTGCTCGGCAATAAGAGTGCCGCCCGTAAGGCAATATCGCTTGGAGGTGTAAACCGCCGCATCCGAGGGAAAGGCCGTCCCCAAAACATCGGCCATGGCCTCCATGGCAGTGGCGCCAGGGTTGTCCTTGACGCCGGGGCGATACCCGATCCACAGAGTGAAGTCAAATGGCGTCGGGAGCGGATTAAAAGACGACACCTGGGTAACGGGATTGGTAAAAAGATCCCTCTGGAGCGTCTTCAGCTGCTCTGCTGAGAGGTTGGCATCGATGGTGATGACCTGGATGATCCGAACGTCCGCGATGTCGATGTCGAAATAATCCTTCGCCTTTCGGCGAATGCCTTGGCCTTCCGGATCCGGAATATCGGATCGGGATGTGATTTCTAATCGATACGGCATAATCTCATGAGGGTTTGAGGGTTAAGGTCAGCTCGTTGCAAAGATCCGGGAGAGGTCGTTGTAGAACACAAAGATCATCAAAAGGAGCAGGACAAATATGCCGGCCTGCTGCGCGACCTCTCTCACCCGGCGGTTGACGGGCCTGCCCATCACGGCCTCGATAAGGAAAAAGACGAGGTGTCCACCGTCCAGCACCGGAATCGGAAGGAAATTGAGGATGCCGAGATTGATGCTCAAAAGGGCGATGAAAAAGACCAGGTTGGTGGCCCCCTCCCGCGCCTGTTCCCCGGCCATCTGGGCGATCATGATCGGCCCGCCCAGGGTCTTGGTGGAGACGACGCCTTGGATAAGCTTCACGATGCTGAGAACGGTGAGATGAGTAATTTCGTAAGTCTTAACAAAACTCTCGACAACAGCCTGTCCCACGGTCAGGTCCCGCTGATGGGCAACTCCGGCGGAGGTAATCCCGATGATGTACCGCTCGGTCTCCTCACCGAAAAAATTTTTCATGGCGGTCGTCTGGGGGGTGACAATCACGGTCCGGATCGTGTCGCCCCGCTTGAAACTTACCGACAGCGCCTTCCCGCGGCTCTTCATGATGGCCGCGGCCATTTCATCCCATGTTGCGATAGACTCGCCGTCAATGGCGGTGATGCGGTCTCCCTCCCGGAGGCCGGACACCTGTGCCGGGGTTCCCCCGCTGACGGAGCCCACCACCGGTTCCAGTACGTACGCGCCGGAAACCAGGAAGATGCCGAAAAAAATCAAAAGCGCAAGAATGAGGTTGAACAGGGGTCCGGCGGCAACGATCAGAATCCGCTTATAGACTGCTTTGTGGGTGAATGACAGGGGGATGTCGGTCGGATCGATATCGGCGTCGGGTTCCTCTCCCACCATCTTGACAAAACCGCCCAAGGGAATCGCCGAGATGCGATAATCGGTGCGACCAACGGTTTTCCCCACTAACCGGGGACCGAACCCCAGGGAGAAGACCTCTACGCCGACGCCGCACAACCGAGCAACGAGAAAATGTCCAATTTCATGAAAAAAGACCAGTACACCCAACACAATGATGAACGCGACAATACTTGTACTCATGACATCGACCTCTATATCTCCATAATCCGCTCGAAAGCCGCGCTCCTCGCCCACTTGTCGGCATCGAGAATATCGTCAAGGGACGGCCGATCCATTTGAGCATGCCGGTCCATGACCCGTGCAATCACTTCGGGGATGGCGGTGAAGGGGATCCGCTCCTCCAGAAACGCCGCCACCGCCGATTCATTGGCGGCATTCATAACCGCCGGCAGTGTCCCCCCAGCCTCGCACGCTTTGAAGGCCATATCCAGACAGGGGAATTTCGCCCGATCGGGAGCCTCGAAGGTGAGCGAGCCCAATGCCGTGAAATCGGGCGCCGGCTGTTGAATAGGCAGCCGCTCGGGCCAGGACAGGGCGCAGGCGATGGCCCCCTTCATGTCGGGAACGCCCAGTTGGGCAATCACCGAACCGTCTCGGTAGGCGACCATTGAGTGCACGATGCTTTGAGGATGAACAACGACCTGAATCTGTTTCGCCGATACCCCGAAAAGCCATTTGGCCTCGATAACTTCAAGCCCTTTATTCATCAATGTCGCCGAATCGATGGTGATCTTCGGACCCATCTCCCAGTTGGGATGCTTTAAGGCATCCTCGGGCCTGATTTTCGCAAAATCCGCCCTCGGCGTCATACGAAACGGACCGCCGGACGCCGTAAGAATAATCTGTTCCAAATCCTCCCGGCGCTGGCCCGCAAGGGATTGGAAAATGGCGCTGTGCTCGCTGTCGATGGGCCGTATGGCCACGCCGTTTTCTGCCGCGCGACCCATAACAAACTCTCCGGCCATGACCAAAGTCTCCTTGTTGGCCAGCGCTATATCCTTTTTGGCGGCAATCCCGGCGAGGGTGGGCGAAAGACCGGCAGCACCCATCATGGCGGCGACCACCACATCGGTCTCAGCGTGCTCCGCGGCGATCCGGTATCCATCATCCCCCCAGAAAATCTCCACCCGAACATCCGCCGGAATCAACCGATTCAGACGATCCGCGGCGTCGCCGTCGAACACCACCGCGATTTTCGGCCGAAAGCGCTCGATCTGGCAGGCCAAACGTTCGACATTATCCTTGGCCGCAAGTGCCTCGATCCGAAAGCGCTCCGGAAACATCTCGACGATCTTCAGCACGTTACGGCCGATGGATCCGGTGGATCCCAATATGGATAGTCGCTTCATTTCGGTTCTCCAGAGCCGTCCGAAGTCGCAGGTGAAAAGCCGGTATGCCGTAACTTCATAATATAAATTTTATAAAAAAATATGCAACCGGAAGGGCAAAAAGCAACGCATCGATGCGGTCCAACAGACCGCCGTGGCCCGGTAGCAGCGTTCCCGAGTCCTTAACTCCGGCCGCACGCTTGAACTCCGATTCATATAGATCCCCAATCTGCCCAACAAGACCCAGGACCAGAAAAAACAAGAGGCTGCCTCCCCATGGAAGCTGGGGAAAAAGCATCAACTTGACGAGCGTACCCGCGATCAGATTCCCCGTCAATCCTCCCAGAGATCCCTCGATGGTCTTACCCGGACTGACCGACGGACACAGCTTGTGACGCCCCCAATAAGTCCCCGCATAGAAGGCACCGATATCGCCGGCGAAGACAATGGCCAAAATAAAAATAAGCCAACGCATGCCGTCGACCCCGTCCCGGATCCATACCGCAAAGGCCAGCATCAGGGGAATGTAGATCATTCCCTGACCCGACTTGACGACGACTTCAATGATCCGAGGGTCTGTTTTGAAGCGCACCAGAGATATTAGAGCACATACCATCAGATGCAGGACAAGAGCGAAGAGGACCACGTCCATCGAAAATTTGTGCGCCGTCCAGACAATGACCGGGGCGGCCATCATTCCCACCGTGGGGATGAGCCCCCTCCCCGGTATGGACGTGTCGGACAGGGATGAATCCTTAAAAAGGATCTTGAAATATTCCCACAGAGAGACGCCACTCGCGGCGGCGATAAAAAGCGCAAAAAGAGCGCCTCCCGAATAGATCAGGTAGAAGAGAAACGGAAGCGCTGCAAGGCCGGTAATCCACCTTTTTAGATGCATCGATTGCTCCGGATAAACAGGGCTGTAAAGGTTGCCTCCGGCACGTTTCCCCGAGGCGAACACACGGAATTTTTGAGAGGTCAGTTGACCCGGCCGTAACGGCGCTCTCGACACTGAAAATCTTTCAGAATCCGGATCAGTTCCGCTTCGCTGAAATCCGGCCACAACGTCCGGGTAAAAAACAGCTCGGCATAGGCGATCTGCCAGAGAAGAAAATTGCTGATGCGCATCTCCCCGCTAGTTCGAATCAGGAGGTCCGGATCCGCCATCCCCATGGTGTAAAGATGGTCCGCCACGGTGCGCTCGGTAATGGCATCGGCCGCCATATGCCCCGACTCGACCATACCGGCAATTCGCTTTACCATACGGATGATTTCCTCCCGACCGCCGTAGCTAAGCGCCAGATTGAGCGTCATGCCGTCGTTATCGCGGGTCAGCTTTTTGACGATGTCGATAGACACCTGCACATCTTCCGGAAGATGCTCTGTCTGCCCGAGAGTATTGAACCGAATATTGTTGCGGGTCAACTCATCCTGTTCGGAAACAAGAAATCTCCGCAAAAGCAACATCAATGCCCCAACCTCGGCCTTTGGACGGCCCCAATTCTCCGTGGAAAAGGCATAGAGGGTCAAAATGGGGATTCCCAGTTTGCGACAGGTCCGGACCATTTCCCGGACGACTTCCGCTCCTTTCTCATGCCCCTTAACGCGGTTCCACAAGCGTTTTTTCGCCCAGCGACCGTTGCCGTCCATGATCATGGCGATATGGTTTGGCATTCTCTCCGGGTTCAAGCCGTGTTCGATCACGAAATCATCAGAACTCAAGGATCTCTTTCTCTTTGTCCCTGTATATCTCATCGACATTCTTGACGAATTCGTCAGTGATCTTCTGAACCTGATCCTGGGCCTTGAAGGCATCATCCTCGGAGATGTCTCCGTCCTTTTTGAATCCCTTGATCAGCTCGTTGGCATCCCTTCGAATGTTCCGAATGGCCACCTTGGCGTCTTCGCAGGTCTTGTTGACGATTTTGACCAACTCTTTCCGCCGTTGTTCGGTAAGGGGAGGAATGGTGATGCGGATTATCTTGCCATCGTTAGTGGGCGTGAGTCCCAGATCGGATTTCAGAATCGCCTTCTCGATCTCCTTGATGGCCGAGATGTCCCACGGCTGAATGGTGATCATCCGGCTCTCGGGTACCGAAAGAGACGCCATCTGGGCCAGGGGTGTAAGGGTACCGTAATAGTCCGCCTTTATGCCATCGAGGATCGACAGGGATGCGCGACCGGTACGGACCCGCTTCAGATCAGCTTTGAGAGCCTCAATGGATTTCTTCATACGCTCTCGGGTTTCCTGATAGGTTGACTCAAGCATAGAGGTTCTCCCAGTTCATTTACCGTTGTTCCATGTTTGACAGTTCCGAAGGCCTATGCCTCGTCACTGGAGCGTTCCGTCATTATGCCGCATTTCTCTGGATTCGCAAGCGTTGATCTCATCTTTTTTTCGAAACCGTCTGGAAATCGACTTTTTTCGGAAACAGCCACCGTTCGCTCCCCGTAATTTTTACCGTCTGTCGCATTGTCGATTCTCGACCCAACGGATTCACCACAAATCACACGTCGCATGCTTCCCTCGTCGCTCAGGTTGAAGACCACCAGGGGGAGATCGTTATCCATGGCCAGTGAAATGGCGGTCATGTCCATCACCTTGAGTTGTCGCTCAAGCACGGACATATAGCTGATGTGCTTAATAAAGGCGGCATCTTTGTTGAGTACCGGATCCGAATCGTACAGGCCGTCGACCTTGGTCGCTTTCATCAGAATTTCGGCGTGAATCTCCTGCGCCCTTAGAACGGCCGCCGTGTCCGTGGTAAAATAGGGATTTCCTGTGCCTGCGGCGAAGATGACGACCCGCCCTTTCTCCAGGTGACGGACTGCGCGTCTCAGGATGTAGGGTTCAGCCACCTCGTGCATGGAAATGGCGGTCTGAACTCGCGTCTGGACCTCTGACTGCTCAAGTGCGTCCTGAAGGGCCAAGCTGTTGATGACCGTGGCCAGCATTCCCATATGGTCGGCCGAAGCGCGGTCCATGTTGTAGGAGCTGGCGGCGATTCCCCTGAAGATGTTTCCACCGCCGACGACAACGGCGACTTCACACCCGAGATCGGTGATCGATCGGATTTCGTGGGCAACGTATTTGATCATCGACGGAGAGATGCCAAAGCCCTGATCACCCATCAGGGCTTCGCCACTCAATTTCAGCAAGATCCGTTTGTATCTTGGGGGTGTCAAAATAGGTTATTCTCCCAATTGAAATCGGGCAAATCGTTTGATGACAATATTTTCGCCGGTCTTCGCGATCACCTCGTTGAGGTAATCGGCAACGGTGACCTCCGGATTTTTCACGTAGGCCTGATTCATAAGACAGACGTCCTTGAGGAACTTGGCGAGTTTCCCCTCGATGATCTTTTCCACGACCGATTCGGGTTTTCCGGTTTCCAAAGCCTGGGCGCGGTAAATCTCTCTCTCCCGAGCCAATACATCCGCGGGGACATCGTCGGGGACAATACCTGCCGGGTTGGTGGCGGCGATATGCATGGCGATATTCCTGGCAAATATTTTGAAATCATCGGTTTTCGCTACAAAATCGGTCTCACAGTTGACCTCGACCATGACACCCATCTTGCCGCCCATGTGAATGTACGCTTCGATGACACCTTCACTCATAGCGCGACCCGCCCTTTTCTGAGCCGTGGCCAGTCCCTTTTTACGTAAAAAGTCAACGGCCTTGTCCATATCGGCACCGCACTCGCCAAGAGCCTGCTTACAATCCATAATACCGGCTCCGGTCCTTTCACGGAGTTGCTTCACCATTGCTGCGCTGATCTCTGACATCGTTATTCTCCTGTGCCCTCTGCAACATTTTCTGCGTCAACATTCTCGGTATCGGCGGCTTCCGAGGCCGTCCGTTTGATGATCTCCACCACAGGACCGTCCGTGCCGTCGGAGATCACCTTTCTTTCACCCGGTTTCAGATCGGCGCTGGCAACCGTCATTTCGGAAAGGTCTTCCTCGATCTCCTCGGCCTGAGCCATCTGTTTCTCCGAAAAGAGTTCACGTCCTTCCAGGCAAGCATCGGCCATTTTGGATGTGATCAGACGAATGGCCCGGATGGCGTCATCATTTCCGGGAATGAGGTAATCGATCTCGTCGGGATCACAATTGGTATCGACAATGGCGACGGTGGGGATGCCCAAACGTTTCGCCTCTCTCACGGCGATCGCTTCGTTCTTGGGATCAACGATGAAGAGCGCGCCCGGCAGACGCGTCATGCTCCGGATCCCCCCGAGGTTGTTGTCGAGCTTGAGCCGCTCCTTGCCGAGTCGAAGCCGTTCCTTCTTGGTATAGAGGGTGCTCATCTCCTCGTCGTTCAGAATGTCGTTCAGGTGATTCAGACGATCGATACTTTGTTTGATGGTCTGGAAATTGGTCATCATACCGCCCAACCACCGATTGTAAACATAAAACATCTCGGCACGGTTGGCCTCTTCATAGATGGCGTCACGCGCCTGCTTCTTCGTTCCGACGAATAGTATCGACTCGCCGCCGGCAACCGTGTCGCGAATAAAATCGTAGGCCGCCCTGAACATACGGACCGTCTTCTGAAGATCTATGATATAGATCCCGTTCCTGGCACCGAAAATATAGGGTTTCATTTTCGGGTTCCAACGTTTGGTCTGATGGCCGAAGTGGACACCTGCCTCGAGAAGTTCTTTCATCGTAACATACGCCATAATTGAATGCTCCCTTCATGTTGGTTTTTCCACCGCCTTTATCTTCCCCGGCATCGACTTTTAAAAAAAGCACCTGATACCCGGTCCAAAGGCGTGCGATTTCAAATCGGAGTAGTATAACAAACTTAATTTCGTTCCGCAACTTTTTTTTGCACTCGGAAAAACGTTCATCTCCGAGACAGACGGACAACGCGGTCATGTCCGCTGTAATCCCGGATAAAATGGAGGTGAGCGTAATCCGAAAGCCCACCCACCACCCTCTCGATATCCGCCTTCTGGTCGTATCCGATTTCAAGCAGAAGATGACCGCCGGGTCTGAGATAATGATGCGCGCGCCCGATGATCGTGCGAATCGACATCAGCCCGTCGGCGCCACCATCTAACGCGTCGCGCGGCTCATACCGGGCGACCTCTGGCTGAAGACGGTCGATTTCGGCCGTCGGAATATAGGGTGGGTTGGACAGAATCATATCGAAATACAATCCTTGCGGACGCAGACATGCGAACCAGTCACCGCAAAAAAAATGGACCCGCGGGTCCAAATTGAAACGTCGGGCATTTCGCCGGGCAACAGCGATTGCTCTTTCGGAGCGGTCCAGCGCCATGAATACCGCTGTCCTGAGCTCGACCGCCAGCGCCAGCACCACAGCTCCCGAGCCCGTGCCGAGTTCGAGAATTCTGGGCGATGGTCTCGGATATTCGCCAAGAGCCGACGAAGACAGCGTTGCAAGAGCTGTCTCAACCAGACACTCGGTTTCGGGACGAGGGATCAATACATCCGGCGTAACAGCGATAGGCATGGACCAGAACTCCCTTTCCCCAACAATATAGGCAACCGGCTCCCGACGCGCCCGCCGCCGGATCAGGGCTTTGAACTGCGATAGTTCGTTGGGAATCAGGGGCTGATCATATCGGATATACAGGTCAATCCGCTTGACCCCCAACACGTGAGCGAGGAGGATCTCCGCGGAAGCCCTGGGGTTTTCGACACGATGAGATATGAAATATGACGTCGTCCACTTGAGGATGTTAAGGATGGTCCACGGCGGCGCTTCGGTCTGCTTCGGATTCGGCATGCTGCAATGCCTGGGTCTGATAATAGGTTATCAATTCGTCGATCACCATGTCGAGATCCCCCTGCAGAATCATATCGAGCTTGTACAGGGTGAGTCCGATCCGGTGATCCGTCACGCGCCCCTGGGGGAAGTTATACGTCCGGATGCGCTCACTTCGATCCCCGCTCCCGATCTGGCTTTTTCGCTCCTCTGACCGCTTTTCCTGCTGTTCCCGAACCATTCTGTCAAGAAGTCGCGCCCGCAAAACCTTGAGCGCCTTGTTCTTATTTTTGAGCTGAGATTTCTCGTCCTGGCAGGTCACCACCAACCCTGTGGGCAAATGGGTCAGGCGAACGGCGGAGTCGGTGGTGTTCACGGACTGGCCTCCGGGACCGGTCGAACGATAGACATCCACCTTGATCTCATTGGGGTCGATCTGGACGTCCACCTCTTCCGCCTCGGGCAGTACCGCAACAGTGACCGCCGAAGTATGGATTCTTCCCTGGGTCTCCGTTTCCGGGACACGCTGAACGCGATGGGTACCGCTCTCGTATTTCAGTCGGCTGTAGACGCCCTTGCCCTTGATCAGAGCGATCACCTCTTTGAGCCCTCCGACACCCGTGGCGTGGTGGCTCAGCATCTCGATTCGCCATCGATTGTTTTCAGCATATCGATCGTACATCCGATATAGATCCGCCGCGAAAAGCCCAGCCTCCTCTCCCCCCGTGCCCGCTCGGATTTCAATGATCACGTTCTTGTCGTCACTGGGATCCTTTGGAACCAGAAGTTTTTTAAGCGCTGTTTCGGTCTGCTCTTTTTTCTGGTTAAGCAGCTGTATCTCGTCACGGGCCAACTCTTTGATTTCCGAATCACCGTCTCTCAAGAGTTCCATGCTGTCTTTAAGGTCCGTCAGCGTTTTCTTATATTCCCTGTACACCGTGACGATCTTGCCGAGGTCTGAATGCTCCCGCATATATTTTTGATAGGCATCCCTGTCCTGAACGATCTTCGAATCGCTCAAAAGCGCCTCGACCTCTATAAACCGCGTCTCTATTCCTTCCAATCTGTCAAACATAAGCTATCCGGCAGGCTGTGCATCCCGACTGCGGATGCCTCGAAAAGTTGCCCCAGAAAATGTTCACTTGCCTTCCTGTGCCTGGTTGAACTTCTCGTATTTTCTTCTGAAACGCTCGATGCGCCCCGCGGTATCCACAAGCTTCTGCTTACCCGTAAAGAACGGATGGCACTGGGAGCAGATTTCAACGGTGATATCCGATTTGGTCGATCCCACTTTCATAACGTATCCGCAGGCACACTTGATTTCCGTCTGCCGATATTCGGGATGAAGTTCCTTTTTCATTGCGATTCCAGCCTCCTTTGGGGTTCTTTAAGTATTCATTGCCTCGAGAAACTCTTTATTATTACCCGTCCCCTGCATTTTTTCAAGTAAAAATTCAAGGCTGTCAACAGGATTCAGGGATGACAGCAATTTCCTCAAAATCCAGACACGGTTCAAGGTGTCTTTATCCATAAGGAGTTCCTCCTTCCGGGTACCCGACTTTTTGATATCGATGGCGGGAAACAACCGTTTGTCGGCTAATCGTCGATCCAGTTGAAGCTCCATGTTTCCAGTGCCCTTGAATTCTTCAAAAATAACCTCGTCCATTCGGCTACCCGTATCGATAAGGGCTGTGGCGATGATAGTCAAGCTCCCGCCCTCTTCGATATTGCGGGCCGCACCGAAAAACCGCTTGGGTCGCTGCAGTGCATTGGAATCCACGCCACCGGAAAGGATCTTGCCACTGGGCGGAACCACGGAGTTGTAAGCTCGGGCCAGACGCGTAATACTGTCCAGAAGGATAACCACATTTTTTTTATGCTCAACCAACCGCTTAGCTTTGTCGATAACCATCTCTGCCACCTGGACATGACGCTCCGCCGGCTCGTCGAAGGTCGAGCTGATCACTTCGCCCTTGACCGAACGCTGCATATCGGTCACCTCCTCGGGCCGCTCGTCGATCAGAAGGACAAACAAATCAATTTCCTTATGGTTGGCGGTGATACTGTTGGCGATGAACTGAAGCAGCATGGTCTTCCCGGATCTCGGCGGAGAGACGATAAGCCCGCGCTGACCGAAGCCGATGGGCGTCATCAAGTCCATAATCCGGGTGGAATAATTTTCAGGATCATGCTCGAGGTTGATTTTACGGTTGGGGTAGAGAGGGGTCAGGTTGTCAAAGAGAATCTTCTCTCGCGCGACCTCGGGATCTTCATAATTGATGGCTTCGACCTTCAATAGCGCAAAATAACGTTCAGATTCCTTGGGTTGGCGAATCTGTCCGGACACCGTGTCTCCCGTTCGCAGATTGAAGCGTCGAATCTGGGAGGGGGAGACATATATATCGTCGGGCCCCGGCAGATAGTTGTAATTTGGCGCCCTCAGAAAACCGAAACCGTCCGGCAAAATCTCCAGGGTGCCTTCTCCGTAAATCAAGCCGTTTTTTTCGATCTGCGCCTGCAACAAAGCGAAGATCAGCTCCTGCTTTCGCATCCCGGCGGCCCCTTCGATCTTGAAATCCCTGGCCATCTGTGTTAATTCATTAATTTTCTTTTCCTTGAGTTCAGTGATATTCATCAGGCGTTACCCCGCGTTAAACGTTAATGGAATAATATGTAAAACAGGCATTTCCATGGGCGAGAGTCCGGCTTACAAGCCCGGTCCGCCCTTTTTTTCATTTTTGGATGTACGTGGACGACAAAACTGCGTAAATTAGGCGCACTTGAGAATTACACCACGCCACGCTCCCAGCAAAGGCATGGCACACACAGAAATTTTAGATGGTTTCCATGGTGTATAAGGAGAAATTTGGACGTTTTGTATTTTTAGGTCTATAGTTGAAGATTTAAGGTGTTTTCTCCAGGGCGGGTGTGCCGTAATCGATTTATGATTATACAATGCCGCCATACCTGTCAAGGGTTTTCGGCATGAAGGGCACGACTTTTTTTAATGTTCCGGCAAGACGCTCATCAAAGGCGTCATCGGATACGTTGGGGCGCAGCGCCCTGTTTATCCAGAACGAAAAATCTTTTCATAACCTCTCAGCAGGATCGGAATATCCCTCAACATGATGCCGTTCGACAATTTGCACGATGTCCCCGGAGCGAAAAATGCCTATCTGGTGGGCGGCTGCGTTAGAGATCACCTTCTCGGGCGCCGCCCACAGGATTTTGACATTGCCGCACGCCCTCCCGTTCGGGGTTTCGCCGAACATCTCGCCCGCAGGATCGGCGGCCATTGTGTCGAACTGGGCAAACCAGGTCGACGAATCATTCGGATCGTATCCAGCGACCTTCAGTTTGATGTGGCTCCCATCAATGGCCCATCCATCGAAATCGATCTCACCAGGAGGGACTTCACCATAAATGCACTGGCCTGGCGCTTCTCCTCGGGAGAAACCATTGACTGCACCGGGGGAATCCAGGACCTTAAACAGAAGATAATCCGCATGGTGTCCGACCAGTCCTTCATCGAAGACCCCTTACGCCTGATTCGGACTTATCGCCTGGGCGCGCTTCTAAATTTCAGGATCGATTCCGCGACGTCCGCCGCCGTCGCCAAGCTTGCCGATAGGATCCGAAATACATCCGGCGAACGAATTCGACTCGAACTTTTTAAGCTCCTCGAGGTCGAAAACGCTTTTCCGTGGCTCGAACAGATGTCGCGGGAAAGACTCCTTTTTGCCGTTATTCCAGAGCTCGAACCGCTGACCAACTGTCTCCAGAACCAGCACCACCCATTTGACGCATGGACCCACACGCTAAAGGTCGTCGAGGAGTTGGAGGCAATTCTGAGCCGCCCCCCCAGGCTCTCGTCGGCCGAGGCATCCGCCCTTTCAGCCTGTCTCGAGGGCTGTATGCCGGTATTGCTCAAGATCTCGGCCCTCCTCCACGATATCGGCAAGCCTGCCACCCGAAGGCTTTTCAAAGGAGACGGGCCGGTGTTTTACGGCCACCATCAAAGAGGGGCTGAAATAGCGGAGGCCATCGCGGCTCGACTCAGATTTTCAGTCCAGGAGACCCGAATCGTGACCCGAATCATCCGTTATCACCTTGAACCGCTCCGGCTATGGATCCATGCCGAAAAAGGGGCTCTTTCCCGAAAGGCTGTCACGCGCTTCTTTATGCGATGCGAGGAACTGACCCCGCTTATCCTGCTGCATGCCCTGGCAGACCATCGGGGCAAACACACCCGAAACGCGCCAACAGAAGATGATTTTTCACGCTTTGTCCAACAACTGTTGACAGCGTATTTTGTGGATTATCAACAAAAAAAAAACCGGCGCCCCCTGCTGAACGGCCACGACCTGATTTCGGAATTCGATCTCAAGCCCGGTCCTGATTTCAAATTTATCTTGAATCGCGTCGAAACGGCGAGGCTTGCGGGGGAGGCGGTCACCCGAGAAAACGGCTTCGGAATCGTATCGAATCTCTTGAAGGCACGCACCCGAGGCCACCTATCCGGAACGGATACGACATCCGACAAAAAACAAAACCGTTCGACGACCCAAAAAAAGGGCGGTCGCCGTCCCGGTTGAAATCCCGAGGACCGGCTTCCGCCCTAAATGAATACGCCGGCACAACGGCGCACTGCCGCCTCGCGCCGAGATGTCGTATCGCCTATTTGTTCAGGGCATCGAGCGCCCGGAAGATAGCGTCTCGGATTTCTTCAACCTTTCCGACGCCTTCTATGCGGATGTGCTTCGGGGCACCCGCCTCGCCGGAGGTGCCCCAGTTCTTGTAATACGTGACCAGAGGTTCGGTCTGCTGATGATAAACGTCCAGGCGCTTGCGGACGGTATCTTCTTTGTCATCATCCCGCTGTACCAGAGGTTCTCCGGTGACGTCATCCTTTCCCTCAACCTTCGGGGGATTGAAAACAATATGATAGGTTCGGCCGCTCGCCAGGTGAGCGCGGCGGCCACTCATCCGTTTGATGATCTCTTCATCCGGAACATCGATCTCCACCACCGCATCAATGGGAACGCCCGCGGCTTTCATGGCATCCGCCTGAGGAATCGTTCGGGGGAATCCGTCAAAAAGAAATCCTTTCTGGCAATCGGACTCTTTAATGCGCTCCTTAACCAGGCCGATGATCACATCATCGGGAACCAGCCCGCCGGAATCCATGAACCCTTTGGCTTTTTTGCCCAGTTCGCTGCCGGCCTTGACTGCCGCACGAAGCATGTCTCCGGTGGAGATTTGGGGAATCTGGTATCTCTCTTTGATGTAATTCGCCTGTGTGCCCTTGCCCGCACCGGGGCCACCCAACAGAATCAGCCGCATAAGCATCTCCTCCTTTTAAGTTACCCTTCCATCGTTAGGGGTTACCGGATCCTCGAAGCCCTTCGCCCTGCCGATCGGCAGGGGATGGCGACGTTCAGAACCATTACCCCAAAGTTTATAGCATGGGGAATATGACCGAAAGCGGAAAATGTGTCAAGATATAATGTCAATCCGCACCTTGACCATATCGGGTTTTTGAGAAGCCTCAAAAATGGGATGTGGTTTTTTCTTGCAAAAATTATAATTTTCAGATATTATAATTTGATTATCGATTAACATCGGTTTATCATTTGTTTGGATAAAGGCGAAACGATTCACACCCAAAAGAACCGATGGTAAAAAGGGGGCGAGACAATTTGAAGGCTATCGAAGTTAAAGTCTATGACAACGACCTTGAAAAAGCCATGCGCATTCTGAAAAAAAAGATTCAGAATGACGGCCTTTTCAAGCGGCTTAAGCTTAAGAAGAGCTACGAAAAACCGAGTGAATACCGGCGACGCAAGCAACGAGAAGCCCTGAGGCGTCAACGCATTGCCGCCGCCAAAAAACGTTACAGCAGATAAATACAGCCATTGAAGCGTGCCCGGAAGTTCGTCCTCGATCCTCCGGGCTTTTGCGTCAATCCCGGCCTTGACATTGAGATGACAGAGACAGATCGCTATTCAGCATGTCTCAAGACCATGTTTGGCCTCAGAAGATTCGGGATCAAACTCGGGCTTGAAACAATCCAGGACATCCTCACAGCCCTCGGCAATCCCCAGGACCGCTACAAAGTGATCCACGTCGCCGGCACCAACGGCAAAGGCTCCGTTGCATCCGCGCTGGCAAATATCCTGACGACGGCGGGGTACAAAGCCGGACTCTACACTTCGCCTCATCTCGTCCGATTTAACGAGCGCATCAGCATCGACGGGCGTCCCATCGCAGATGAAGACGTCGTTCGGGCCTATGAGCGGGTTCGACAGGTTCATAAGGGCGATCGGCAACCCACATTCTTTGAATTCACGACAGCCATGGCCTTCTACGAATTTAGCCGACAAAACGTCGACTGGGCGGTTGTCGAGACGGGAATGGGCGGACGCCTCGACGCCACCAACGTGGTCCGCCCGGAACTTTCCGTCATCACCAACATCTCCCTCGAACACCAGGAATATCTTGGCGAGACGATTCCGCAAATCGCTGCCGAAAAAGCAGGAATCATCAAGCCCGGGATACCTGTCGTCACAGGTGTCGACCAGGCGGAAGCTGTCGTTGTTATCACGCAGGTCGCGGATGACAAGGTAGCTCCCCTTTACCGATTGAACGTCGATTTCCACGTCCAACCGGATGTCGGTGGAGAATTCACCCATGTCGGGATCGAGAACACCTGGCCCCATATGCGAACCGGGCTGGCGGGCAGGTATCAGCTCGACAATGCGGCCATGGTACTGGCGGGTTGCGAACTCCTCGCCCGACACCACCCTCGTCTTAGCCGGGAAGCGGTTCGCGAAGGGCTTAACCAGAACCGGTGGCCGGGAAGGCTGGAAATCGTCTCGACAGCACCTTTCGTCATCATCGACGGCGCCCACAATCTCGCGGCGGCACGGAATCTGGCCACGTTTCTGCGGGAGGAATTGAGCACCAGGGACCTGACTTTGGTGGTTGGAATCCTCGCTGACAAACCTTACAGAGAGATGCTTCAGGAATTGGTGCCGCTCTGCCGGAAAATCATTTTGACGGCACCCAGGATTCACAGGGCACTTCCAGTGGAAACACTCTATCAATACGTCCGGACCCTGACGTCTGGCATTACGGTCATTCCCGACGTCGGCGAGGCTGTCAAGCATGCCATGTCCAATGCCGCCGATCATGATGCCGTTTGCATCGCCGGATCCCTTTATGTGGTCGGCGAGGCGAAAGCCTATCTTGAAACGCAAGGGATTCCCTCTTTTCAGCGAAAGGTTGGGCATTGAGTTTTTTTCAAACTTGACTAACGTTCCTCGGTTGGCTATAAGATCCGTTACGCGCCCGTAGCTCAGTGGATAGAGCGTCAGCCTCCGGAGCTGAAAGTCGCTGGTTCGAACCCAGCCGGGCGTACCACCCACCTTTGGGCCCCTTTCATCATCACATCCGGCAACCCGGCGTTCAATCCCAAGAGGACGAAAGCGGCCTATCCGGCGGCAAACAAAGATATTTTTCAACTCCATCTTCAAAATTCCGGTTGTTTCTCGATTCCCGGCCCTCAATGATACGGGGAGACGCTCGGCAACTGGCTTTATTCCGCGTCCCTTTTGAGTCGTGCTCGGTCGATTTAACGGCACCGACGCAAGTCGGACTTTGGTAATCTTGCATCCATGGGCATGTATGATTACTATACAGGAACTATGAAATCAATTAGAGAAAACAACGTCAAGATTCCGGACCCCAAGGAAATAGAAAAGGAAATCGGGGAATTTTTATCCAAAAAATTCGGCGGAGAAGTTAGAATCATCTCTCCGACAAGTATGCCTCAAGACAGCCCCGCTGAAAAAAAGAGTTCGCGACAGCCACCGCGGATCAACTTCGAGCTCAAGCCCGAGGAATTGATCGCCTATCTTGACCAGTTCATCGTGAGGCAGGAGAAAGCCAAGGCCATTCTCGCGACGAAAATCTGCACCCACTTCAACCGCATCAAGCATGCTGAGTCCCATCCCGAGGATCAGGAAATTCTTGTGGGCCGAATCAAAAACAATGTTTTGATGATCGGCCCAACCGGCGTCGGCAAAACCTACATGATCAAGCTGATCGCCAAAAAACTGGGAGTACCCTTTGTGAAGGGGGACGCCACTAAATTCAGTGAGACCGGCTATGTCGGCGGAGATGTTGAAGACCTTGTGAGAGATCTCATTAGAGAAGCCAACGACGACATCGAACTCGCCCAATACGGCATCATCTATATCGACGAGATCGACAAGATTGCCTCAAGCAGGAATTTCATCGGCGCCGACGTGTCGAGAACCGGTGTTCAGCGGGCACTGCTCAAGCCCATGGAAGAGACCGACGTCGACCTCAAGGTTCCCCATGATCCCATTTCCATGTTTCAGGAACTTGAGCGGTTCCGAAAAACCGGAAAGCGAGACAAGCAATCCGTCAACACCAGAAACATTTTGTTTATTATGAGCGGTGCCTTTGCCGACCTCACCGAGATCATCAGCCGGCGGCTGACCCGCCAGAAAATTGGATTCGGATCCCGGATCAGGGAATCCCAACCTGCAGACGAATTGCTGCAGCAAGTACGGTCCGAAGACCTTATTCAATATGGCTTTGAATCGGAGTTCGTGGGACGTTTGCCGGTGCATGCCGTCCTTGAGCATCTGAACGAAAGAGACCTGCTGGAGATTCTCAAGAGCCCCAACAATCCTGTCATTCTGGGTAAAAAACTCGACTTTGCGGCCTACGGCATCCAAGTGAAATTTTCAGACGGCGCCCTCGGCCTCCTGGCGAAACGTGCCTGCAAGGAAAAAACGGGAGCACGAGGGCTGGTGAACGCCGTCGAGACTGTCTTGCTTCCCTTTGAGAAAGCCCTGCCTTCCACAACAATCAACATTCTGCCGGTGACCGAGTCCTTGATTCAGAATCCAAAGGTGGTGCTGGACAACATGATCCGCACAACCGGCGATATCGCCGACCCGTCGGCCGCCCTATCCCTAAAAGCGGTTTTCGAGAAACTGGTTGAAGCGGAAAAGCAGGCGATCCAAGACTATATCGACGCCAACCAGAAATACCTGTCCCAAAAATACAACCTTACGCTAACGCCCTCGCGAACAGCTATTTTCGCTCACTATTACAGCAAGAACACCCTGGATGTCGAGCGCGTTTTCAAGAAGATGAAGCTTTACTCCGATGAAATCAAAAACGCTGAGCTCTCCTTCTACAAACAGCATGACATCAATATCGTCCTGGAGGAAGACGCCATCGACTTCCTCATGGAAAAGTTGATCAACGGAGAGATCCGACTCCCAGAGCTCTGCACGCGGCTCAACAAGGATTTCGAGCTGGGGCTGAAGCTCGTGCGGGAGAAGACCGGAAAAAAACGTTTCTTTATCAACCGGGATGCGTTAAGATTTTCGGAAGATTACATCGCCGGTCTCTTGAAGCAGAGGCTGACGATATCATAGAACGTCATTTTGATCCACCCCCTACCAGACAAGGCAAAAAATTCGATGATAGGAATCTCCAAACTTTATTGCGGAACGGTGGAACCCTCGGATGCCATTCGTTACGGACGTCAATCCGGGAAACTGCCTTCCCACCTGCTTCAATTTTCCATCGATAAAAAACCGGTCGTCGTGTGGAATACCACCCGTCGATGCAACCTGAAATGCATTCATTGTTATGCCCAGGCCAAGGACATCCCTTACGAGAACGAACTCTCCACCGAAGAGGGCAAGGTGCTTATCGACGACCTTGCCGCCTTTGGAGTCCCGGTCATTCTTTTTTCCGGGGGCGAACCTTTGGTGCGCAAAGATCTTCCGGATCTCGCCGGATATGCCGTCAAGAAGGGCATTCGGGCGGTAATCTCCACCAACGGTACGCTCATTACCCCTGAAAAAGCGAAAATTCTGAAAGACATCGGATTATCCTACGTAGGCGTAAGTCTTGACGGCATGGAAGAAATTCATGACCGGTTCAGAGGGATGAAGGGTGCTTTTCAAAAGGCCATATCCGGCATCCGCAGTTGTCAAGACGTCGGCATCAAGGTCGGTCTTCGCTTCACCATCAACAAGTTCAACGTAGCTGAAATTCCGGCAATTTTCGATCTTCTTGAGGAAAAAGAAATTCCCCGGATCTGTTTTTATCATCTGGTCTACGCCGGCCGCGGCTCAGAACTGGTCAAGGATGACTTGAGCCACGAGGAGACCCGCAGAGCCGTGGACGTCATCATCCAGCGGACCAAGGATCTTTATGACCGGGGCATCGAGAAAGAGGTCCTCACCGTGGACAACCACGCCGACGGTCCCTATCTGTACCTGAAAATGAGACGCGAGCAACCGGAGCGTGCGAACGAGGTGCTTGAACTCCTCAAGATGAACGAGGGCAACAGTTCCGGAAGAGGATTCGGCTGCATTAGTTGGGACGGTGAAGTGCACGCCGATCAGTTCTGGCGTCATCACAGCTTCGGCAATGTCCGGAATCGCCCCTTCTCGGAAATATGGACGGATGTGTCCGAGCCGCTCATGAAAAAACTGAAGGACAAGAAGCGCTATGTAAAAGGGCGTTGTGCCGACTGCAACTGGCTCAATATTTGTGCAGGAAATTTCAGGGTCCGCGCCGAAGCGGTATACGACGATGCATGGGCACCCGATCCGGCATGCTACCTTACTGATGAAGAAATTGCCAAGGAGTCCAACTGATGCTCTTCCCCGATTATCGCCCCCGGCGTCTCCGCCGGAACGAAGCCTTCCGCCGCATGATCAGAGAAACCCGCCTGTCGGTGGACGATCTGATCCTGCCGCTATTTGCCATCGAAGGAAAAGGCGTAAAAAATCACATCCCCTCCATGCCGGGGCACTTTCAACTATCCGTGGATAATGTCCTCAAAACCGCCCAGGCAGCCTACCAATTGGGTATTCCGGCCATCATTCTCTTCGGCCTGCCTGACAAAAAGGATCCTTTGGGCACGCAGGCCTATGCCAAAAATGGTATCGTGCAGAAAGCCGTCCGAGAGGTCAAGAACAAACTGCCGGACATGATGGTCATCACCGATGTCTGCCTGTGTGAATACACTGATCACGGCCATTGCGGCGTTGTTGAGGGGGAGATCGTCGACAACGATGCCACCTTGGATCTTCTGGCGCGGACCGCTCTTTCCCATGCCCAGTCCGGAGCGGACATGGTCGCCCCCTCGGACATGATGGACGGCCGCGTTACAGAGATTCGAAACGCACTGGACGACAACGGTTTAAGCTACGTGCCCATCATGTCATACGCCGTCAAATACTGCTCAGCCTACTACGGACCTTTCCGGGAAGCCGCCAATTCCGCTCCCCGGTTCGGCGATCGCAAAACCTACCAGATGGACCCGGCCAACGCTCTGGAGGCCATCCGGGAGGCCAGCATGGATATGGAAGAAGGGGCCGACATCATCATGGTCAAACCCGCTCTTTCCTATCTGGATATCATCCACCGTATTCGCGAAGAGGTGGACCTTCCGGTCGCCGCCTACAACGTCAGTGGCGAATTCGCCATGATCAAGGCAGCGGAAAAAATGGGTTGGATCGACGGCAAGCGCGTGATGATGGAAACCCTGACGGGCATCAAGCGGGCCGGGGCCGACATCATCCTGACCTATTTCGCCATGGAGGCTGCCGAAATCCTCCGAGCCTGATTCGATGAAAACGTGCTGAAAACAGAACAAAAACACCTCGGCCTGAAGTATGATTTTTCCCCGGGGTTGAACATTCCGGAATTGGATATTCATGATCGAACATAGCCACACACATCCAAACCACTGCCATCATCCCCATACCATACAGAAGGAAAGCGAACTCCGCCTGGTCGCATGGGAAGTCACTCGAAACTGCAATCTCTCATGCGTCCACTGTCGGGCGTCGGCTACCATGGGGCCTTACACCGGCGAGTTGGACACCAACACCTGCCTCAGCCTCATCGACGACATCAAGGAGACCGGGGACCCCATCGTTATCCTGACCGGCGGCGAACCGCTATTGCGGCCGGACATTTTTGAGATCGCCCGATACGGGACGGACAAGGGGCTACGAATGGTCATGGCCCCCAACGGTACCCTGATCACCGAGGCGACCGCCGAAAAGATGGTGGAAGCCGGCATCCGCCGGATCAGCATCAGCCTGGACGGTGCCACCCGGGAAAAACACGATGCCTTTCGGGGCGTCCCAGGTGCATTCGAGGGTGCGCTGAGGGGTATCCGCATCGCCAAGGCCGCCGGTATCGAATTTCAGATCAACACGACCATCACGAAATCCAACCTGGATGAGATGCCTAACATCCAGGCACTGGCGGTTGAGTTAGGGGCGGTGGCCCACCATATCTTCCTTCTGGTCCCGACGGGTCGGGGAAAATATATCGCCGACCAAGCCATTGACGCCGCCCAATATGAAACAGCGCTGAACTGGTTTTACGACCAGCGTGACAAAACTCCCCTTCAGCTGAAAGCCACCTGCGCGCCCCATTACTACCGCATACTCCGGCAGCGAGCCCGCGAAGAAGGAAAAAGCGTAACCTTTCAGACGCACGGCCTGGACGCCGTGACTCGGGGCTGCCTCGGCGGGACTGGCTTCTGTTTTATTTCCCACACCGGTACCGTTCAACCGTGCGGTTTTCTCGAACTCGACTGTGGCAATGTAACCCAGACCCCGTTCAAGAAGATCTGGCACCACGCCAAACCCTTTATCGCCTTGAGAAACAATGACAACCTCACGGGAAAATGCGGGCGCTGCGAGTACCAGCGGGTCTGCGGCGGGTGTCGCGCCAGGGCGTACGAGGCCACCGGCGACTACCTCAGCGAAGAGCCCCTGTGCACCTATCAGCCGGCATCCAAAAAACAACAAAAATGATTATTCCGGGGATACGCCGGAGTGGCGATCCCCTTTTTCCCCCAGATGATTTTCGTCAATGATTCCTTTATCACGAACCTCAACGCTACAATCGGGCGCCATGACCTGGATTGGCTTTACCCATGGGTGACCGCGTTTTTTCCGAAAGGCCCGGCAATGACCGCCCGGATCCGAAGCCATTTTATGGCGACCTCGGGACGCTTTGCGGATCTTTCGAAAAAGTCCGTCATGAAGGCATTCCCGGCGGTCTGCCCACGATTTACATAGAACACAGAGAGCGGAGGGGATAGATGTACGAAAAATTCTTCGGGTTCAAGGAAAGGCCCTTTCAACTCGTCCCCAATCCGGCCTATCTGTTCCTGAGCCAAAGCCATGAGGATGTTCTGGCCCATCTGACCTACGCGGTCTCCCAGGGAGATGGTTTCGTTGAGATCACTGGCGAGGTGGGGACGGGAAAAACAACCCTCTGCCGCGTTTTTCTGGGAAGCCTGGAAGAGGGCGCCGAAGCCGCTTATATCTTCAATCCCATGCTCAACGCCGTTCAACTCCTGAAAACCATCAACGAGGAGTTCGGCATCAATTCGGCGGCGGACAGCGTCAGAGACCTGATCGACGGGCTGAACCGTTTTCTCATGAAGAAAAAACGGGAGGGAAAACAAGTCCTTCTGTTGATCGACGAGGCACAGAACCTTAACAGGGATGTCCTGGAGCAACTCCGTCTCCTGTCAAATCTCGAGACTGATACCAGCAAGCTTCTCCAGATCATCCTGGTCGGTCAGCCGGAGCTTAGGGATATTCTGGACGCATACGAGTTGCGTCAGCTGAGGCAGCGAATCACCCTGAGCTGCCATCTGAAGCCCCTCACCCCGAGGGAGACCCGTGATTATGTAAGACATCGCATCCAGATCGCCGCCCAGAAATCCGGGGTGAAATTCACTCAAAATGCCTTAAGGGCCATATACCGATATTCGAGAGGGGTACCGCGACTGATCAATATCGTTTCCGATCGTGCCCTGCTCACGGCCTACGGGCTCGACCGACAACGCATCACGAGCCGCATCACCGCCGCAGCCATTCAGGAAATCTCCTCACATGGCGGCCATGAGACCGGATGGGGATGGAAACGATGGTCGATAGTCTCGGCTTTTCTCGTCTGCATCGGCCTTTCGGTCGTGATCCTTCATCTGAATAGCGATTTCGGTATTCCCATCAGACTCCGGCTGACCACTCCCGGAAGCAGCGAAAAAAAAGAGGCGTCGAACGCCGTAACGATATTGGGACCGATACAGAGAAATACCGAGGATATGCCGGGTAAAAAATCGGCCGGCAGGACCTTCGGACCGGCCCAGATGCCAACAGCGATCCGTGAAATGCCGTCGCCAACAGGACCGAATCCCACGATTCCGGAAACGAGAGTCCCCGAGATACCAGAGTTCGAGCCCATTATTCCCGCTCTTAAGACACCTGGAGCGTCCACATCGCTCCCGGCCGCGGAAACGCCGCCGTCACTATTCCCGCAACCGGTCGTTGTAAAAGCGGAAGCTCTTGAAAAACCGCTCGTTCCGGATATCGCGGACATCCTGGCCACCATGGATCGAACGACTTCCCGACATCGGGCTCTCGAGGCCGTTCTGACCCGGTGGAATGCCGACACCGACCTCCATCCCGCTTTGAAAGAGATCGATGATTCGGAGATCTTTTTCAGCTTGGCTGCAGCAGAGAAAGGATTTTCTCTTTACACCGTCAACCGGAACCTCAGTATAGGCCTCATCCGCCGCCTGAATTTACCGGTCATTCTCGAATGCCGTTCTCCCGCTATGGAGGAGACGGTCTTTCTTTCACTGGTTCGGATCGCGGGCGACGACACCCTGGAGTTCATGAGTGGGGCTCACGCGATCGACGGAAGATGGAACCAAGTAGCGCTATATTGGACGAGAACCGCTTATATTCTCTGGAAAAACCTGAGAGGGTTGATCGGCGTCATACCTGTCGACGCACCTGAGGCGTCAGTAACGACACTGAAAATGATCCTCAGGGACATCGGCTATAGGGATATGCCAATCACGCCGGCCTTCGATGATGCGACCCGAACCGCGGTCAAAGAAGTTCAGGCCCGGCATGGCCTGCGCGTTGACGGCATCGTGGGGCCCTTGACATTGATCACTCTTTACAATGAAATGCGGCCATCGGAAATCCCCCACCTCGACACGGTCCACCAGATCAACGGTAAGGAGGCGATCCATTGAGCGCCATACTGAAAGCCCTCCAAAAGCTCGAACGGGACACCTTGGGCGTCCGACGTCGGGAGGATCCTCTCGGAGCACTCCGCCACCTCGTTCCTCAAAAAATGGCCGGACGATCGCGCGGCTTGCTGATCCGCAATACCGCCTTTGCAGTTTTTGTCGCCGTGTTTCTGGGGGTTGTTTCATGGTCACTCTGGCGCTATCCTTTACTCAATTCCCGGAGTACGCTCCATCAGACATCTCCCCTTGACGGAGATTCGTATGATTCAAACGATCCCTCATCCTCCATCGACATGCCGCTTCCCCCGTCGACGCTCAAGTCTTTCGAACACGCCATCGAAAACCGTGCGGAGAGCCTTAAAAAACCGTCAACGCCGTCGTCGGACCATTCTCTGCCGGCAGCCGAGCCCCCTCACACCCCCGAACGTCCGCAGATCACATCGCTCTCTGCAGTATCTCCTGATCCCCAAAAGATTCCTGCCGCTTCAGTCCGACCCGTTCAATCCGATGCCGTTCCTCGGACGCTCCCTCTGAAACAGATCCAGGGTGCACGCTCAGTGCCAACGGCTCAAATCAGCACTCAACCCGCCGATAAGAGGCCGCAGATCCAAAATCGTCTGTCCACCACGGCGCCCTCCTCCACCGAAAATCATGACGATCTTCCCGTAAAATCGCAGGATGACGCAGGGATTGCCATCCAGGCACTTGTCTGGTCAGCCGCGCCCGAAAATCGACTGGTAGTCGTTAACGGCAATATTCTGAAGGAAGGCGGTTCCATCGAGGACGCGACGATCAGCACCATTGGGGAAGATTATATCGTCGTGAAGAAAAACGGGGAGCGGTGGAAGCTGAAATTCCAATTAAAATAACCGATCCGGCCGCTTTGTGCGAAGCGACCGGATCGGCCTTCGAAATCTCCGGGAAGACCGCTGGAACTCGATTCGACAGCCAGATCCCCTTACTTGCCGAGGGCCTTATTCATGAGATCGCCGACCATTCGGTTAAACCGAGACGGGTCCTCTATTTTCCCGCCCTCGCTGATAATTGCCATGTCAAGAAGCAGCCTGCTGTAATTCTCGATCAGCGGATCGTTCCGATCCTTTTCGAACACAGAGTTGATCTTTTCAATAACCGGATGGTTCGTATTAAGTTCGAGAATCCGCTTGGCTTCGGGTACATGACCGCCCGAGGCTTTAAGAAGTTTCTCCATGTAAGCGCTCATGTCGTGGGCATCCCCCGACAGACAGGCCACCGACGTCTTCAGATGAGATGACGCCTTGACATCCTTGACGTGAGACTCGAGATGGGATTTGATTCGCCCGAAAAGAGCATTGAAGGCATCGTTCTTACCGGCTTCCCCGTCGTCCAGCTTCAGATCGCCCTTTTCCGCGCTCTTGAGCTTCTTGCCCTCATATTCCGTAAGGGACTGAACCACCCATTCATCAACAGGATCGGTCATGAGGAGCACCTCGTAGTCCTTCACCTTCAGCGCCTCCAGATGGGGGCTGTTGATGAGCATGGTCAGGTTTTCACCGGTAATATAATAAATCTCTTCCTGATCCGGCTTCATGTTGGCCACATAATCCTTCAGACGGATAAATTTATCCTGGGAACGGGTGGTCTTGAACTGAATGAGTTCGGCGAGTCGATCCTTGTTCTCCCAATCGGAATGGAGACCCTCCTTCAATACAGGGCCGAACTCCCGGTAGAAGCTGTCATACTGTGTGTCGTCGAGTCCCTTCAGGAGATCCAGTACCTTTTTGACGAGGTTTTTGCGAATATTCCGAACCAACCGATCCTGTTGAAGAATCTCGCGACTCACATTAAGGTTCAAGTCCGGCGCATCCACCACGCCCTTGATGAACCGCAGATACTCCGGCACCAGTTCCTTGCAGTCATCCATGATGAACACCCTTTTGCAATAGAGCTGTATGCCGTGTTTCCGCTCCGGGAAAAACAAATCGAAAGGAGCGTTGGTGGGAATGTAAAGCAAAGCGCTGTACTCGGTCACGCCCTCCAGCTTGACGTGGAGATGGGCCAAGGGGTCGTTCCAGTCGTGGCTCAAGTGCTTGTAAAAATCGTTGTACTCTTCCGTCGACACTTCGTTCTTGCTTTTGGCCCAGATGGCTTTCATGGAGTTGAGAATCTCCTCGACCCGAACCTTCCGAGTGGTCCCGCTGATGGGCTTACCATCTTTGTCCTTGATCTGTTCCCCTTCCGGGATCGGCTCATCCCGCTCCACCATCATAGCGATAGGGTAGGCCACGAAATCGGAGTGTTTTTTTACAATATCCCGAACTGCCCACTCCTGAGTGTAGTCCTTGTCCCCATCTTCCTTTGCCTTGAGCCGAAGGGTGATGTCGGTCCCCCTTTCAGGCTTCTCCGCTGCTTCGACGGTAAAAGAACCGTCTCCCCGCGACGTCCATTTGACCGCCGTATCCGATCCCGCCGCACGGGTAATCAAAGTCACCTCCTCAGCCACGATAAAAGCGCTGTAGAATCCCACTCCAAACCGACCGATGAGTTCGGGCGTCAGGGAATTCTGTTCTCTAACCTTATCGAGAGCCTCCACAAAGGCTGCTGTGCCGCTTTTGGCGATGGTGCCGATGTTGTCCATGACCTCTTCGCGCGTCATACCGATGCCATTGTCGGAAACGGCAATCGTTCGTGCCTTCGGGTCGACGGCAATCCTGATTTTGAACTCTGTGTCGTCGCCAAGGATCTCCGGATCGGTCTGGGACTTGAACCTGAGCTTATCGATGGCATCCGATGCATTGGAGATGAGCTCGCGAAGAAAGATATCCTTGTTGGAATAGAGCGAGTTGATGATCAGGTTTAAAAGTTGTTGGACCTCTGTCTTGAACTGATGTGTTTCCTTGTTGGCTTGCATCATTCCTCCCATTGATTCATCAAAATTGACATGCAAATACATCAAATTTTTCTCTAAATAATTGGGAGAGGGGCAATGTTTGTCAAGCCTTCAGCGCCGCTTGTCCACGATAAATGTTTTCCTGCTCGTCCAAAATCTCCCTCAAGATGCCTATATGCGTCATGGGATTCATGATGACGGCTCTGAGCACCACCACTTTTTCGCCCAAATGATTCAAGGTTGTCCGGGAAACGAAGCTGTTGCCCGTTTCCCGTTGGATGCGCTGAACGGCAATGTTGAGGTGATTAACCTGTTGGATCAATCGGGCCCGCTCACTTGCTCCGACACCCATCCATTGCTGCCGAACCTCTTCAGGAAAGATCCGGTAAGTCAGGATGTTGAGTTCAGGCGGGGTGACCAACTCGAAGAGCGGCCGACGGTTAATCTCATCGGCAAAGGCGCGTGCGGTCTCAATGCCGTGCTCAATGAGCAAGGCATAGCCGCAGGTGCCCATAATTTCAAGAGCACTGCCCAAAACCAGCGAGGCCGCGGGTCGGCTCCCCTCAAGAGATCGAATACCCAGGTCCACCGAACCGCGTCGGTTGATATAAGCGGCGTGATAAGCGATCAAATCCATGATCCCCGGATCCCGGAAAAAGACCATACCGCAACCCATGGGCATGTAGAACTGTTTGTGTCCGTCAATGGTGACGGAATCGGCGCGATCAATCCCTTTGAGCAGGTATCTGTATTTGTCGGAGAGGAGGGTCGGACCGCCCCAGGCTGCATCGACGTGGAAATGAAGTTCCTCCCGGGCACAGACGTCGGCAATGGCGTCGAGAGGGTCGACCGTTCCAGTTTCGGTGGCACCGGCGATCGCCACGACGGCAAGAATCCGCGTCCGAGGGGTAGCGGCCTTCAGATTCCGGATCATCGCCTCCAGCCGTTCGGGATCCATGCGGTTCCCGCCCCCCGACGGTACGAGAATGACATTCTCGTTGCCGATACCCAAGACGCCGCCGGCTTTCCGGAGGGAATAGTGGGCAAGCCCCGAGACGAGAATGACGCTCCGGTCGACGCCGTAGGCCTTCTGGGCAGCAACGATGCCCTCGACCTCGATGCCCCTGAACCTCTCTTTTGGTTTGAAGCATCGGTTTCGGGCCACCCACATGGCGGTGAGATTTGCCAGGGTGCCATCGTCGAGAAACCCGCCGAAGGTGCTGTCGGGAGATTGGATATGGGCATCGTAGAAAGCTCCGCTGTTGGCGTAGATCAGTCGATGCAGCTTGGCCAGAACCTGGCGCTCGATGATGGAAACGACCTTGGATGTTTCGATCTTGACGACGTTCTGGTTGAGCGCCGCTGTAATGGTATGAAGGTGAACCATGAAGAACGGAATGGCCGATGTCATGTGACCAATAAAATAAGGGGAGGCCACATTGACGGCGTGGGGGGCAATATTCTCGATAATCCCTTTGATGACATCGGCCAGTTTCTTTTGGGGATGATCGCAGATCCAGCTCTCTTTGAATCTTTCGGAAAGTTCTTCCAAGCTCGCCTCCCGGGTAATGCCGACATGGTTCCCGAGAAATTCGTGTAGGCCGAAAAGGATCTGCTCCATGTATTTGACCAGGGCCCTGCGGGAAGCCTCGTCTTCAGGTCGAATGAAAATCCGCTGCAGCGTTTCCCAGTTCGCCACCAATTCCGTCGATTTTTTTTCAGCCAATGCGAAGGTCCTCCCTCTATGTTGCTGCAACACCGCCCAAGACGGCGGCAATTCGCCATGTTGGATGCTCGCCGCCGAGGCCGCATACATCCTCATGAGGTCTGAACGCCGTCCGTAAGTTTCGATAGCCTCTTTGCTCACGTCACGGCCGAGGATTTTCCGTTATCTTTTCTTCGAATGCAACAGTTTCTTCGACCCCATCATCTTGATCCCGTAGTGGAAATTGTTAAAAGAGAGATATGTCTGCCTTTGACTCCCATTTGTTTTATGGTATAGATTTCAGGATTGAAACGGGTCAGCATTGTGCGTGGGCGTGGAAAAAAAGAACAAAAAAAAGCCGTTTGGAGTTATATCTCCTCGAAACGGCTTTGAAAATTTTATTGGAGCCGACGAGCGGATTTGAACCGCTGGCCTGCTGATTACGAATCAGCTGCTCTACCAGCTGAGCTACGTCGGCTTAGGAAGCCTTCTATTAATATGCTTATGAAACAAAATCAAGAAAAAATTTCCATCAACGCCATCATCTCGCACATCGGCAAGAACACCTTCACGGAATGCACAGGGCTGCCCGCCACCTGCCAAGCCTATCTGATCGCCCGAATCTTCCGGGAAAAACCGGCACCCATTACGGTCGTGCTGCCCTCGGCCAAGGATGCGGAACGGTTTATCGAGGAGTTATCGTTTTTCTTTGGAGACGTCAAACGAAACCTGCTCTATTTCGCACCCTACAACCTGTCGCCCTTCAAATTCGTTTCCTATCACAACAGCACCACGGCGGAACGCCTTCGAACCCTTTACCTGCAGACCGCCGAACGGTCCCCTCACATCACGGTGACGACGATTGAGGCCTTGCAGCGAAGGCTGATTCCCAAATCGGCTCTCACCAATTTTGCCGAGTTGATCATGGCCGGGGAGGAATTGGATCGGGATCAGCTTCCGGCCAAATTAATCGCCGGTGGGTACACCCGAACGGCAGTGGTGGAAGAGCCCGGGGATTTCTGTGTCAGGGGCGGCATCATCGACATCTTTTCGCCGACGTATGCGGAACCGATTCGTATCGAAATGTTCGGTGACCGGGTTGAATCCCTCCGTTTTTTTTCATCCACCAACCAGAGAACGCTCTATGAGGTTGAAGAGGCCGTCATCCTTCCGGCTAGGGAGTCCATCCTGAATCTGGATAAGATCAATGATATCATCGCCCGGATCCGGACGCAGGCGAACCGGCTGGACATCCCCGCCGGTCGAACCCGGGATATCATCGACAGCATCAAGACGAAGGGGTATTTTCCGGGAATCGAGGGGCTCCTGCCCCTCGTCTACCCCCAGTTGGACACTCTCTTTGAATACATCCCACCCGACACGTTCTTTGTCCTGATCGAACCCACGGAACTCAAAGCCGCGGCGGAGGAGACCCTCGCCCAGGTTTTAGAAAGCTTCGAGGCAGCCAAAACCGACAACAGAATATGCGTGGCGCCCCGAGAACTCTATCTCGAATGGGCGGACATCCAGAAGCATCTCGCTGGCAAAGGCCGCCTGGATTTGAGGTTTCTGCCACTCACCTCTTCTTTCGGGAGCGGCATGGAAGCTCGGTACCATTTTTCCATATTGGAGACGGCTTTCTTCAGAGAAAAGCTTGTCCAAACAAAGGAAAGCGAGCAGCCGTTTTCTCTCCTGGCGGACTGGATTCACGAACAGCGCGCGAGCGACCTGACAACATTTTTTATTTGCGGCAGCCGAGCCCGCGCCTCCCGTCTGACCGCTCTTCTCGCCCCTTACGGCATCACACCCACGCCGCTGGAAGCGTTCCCGGATACTCGAAAGGCCAAAGGCGGGGTGTACCTTCTAAAAGGTCAGCTCTCGTCCGGATTCATATGGCCTTCGGAGTCCTTTTCGGTCGTTGCAGAGAAGGACATTTTCGGCGCCTCCGCCTCCAAAAGAAAGATGCCTCCCCGCAAGATCCGGACGGAGTTGCTCTCTTTCGAGGAATTGAAAACAGGGGATCTCGTCGTCCATTCGGAACACGGCATCGGCCGATATCAAGGGCTCAAAAAACTGACCCTCAACCGGACCACCAACGATTTTCTGGAAATCCTGTACAAGGATGACGACAAGCTTTATCTGCCGGTGGACCGGATGGGCACAATCCAGAAATACATGGGCATCGACGGCATTGAACCCATTTTGGACAAAATGGGCGGAAACTCGTGGAGCACAGTCAAGAGCAACGTTAAGAAATCCGTCGAGAAGATTGCGGGAGATCTGTTGAACATCTATGCGGAGCGTTCAGTGCACAAAGGATTCGCGTTCAATCTAGCCGACGTGGATCTCGCAGAATTTGAAGCGGGCTTCCCCTTTGACGAGACCCCCGACCAAACAAAAGCCATCGAAGATGTGCTCGAGGATATGCGGAAAGAGACTGCCATGGACCGTCTCATCTGCGGGGATGTGGGATACGGCAAGACGGAGGTCGCCCTTCGGGCCGCTTACGTTGCCGTCTTCAACCAGAAGCAAGTGGCAATGCTGGTGCCCACGACAGTGTTGGCCGAACAGCATTTCGAAACCTTTTCCCAGCGGTTTCAAAACTATCCCATCAACATCGCGTGCCTGAGCCGATTTCGCTCGATGAAGGAACAGCGATCGATCATCGAAGGTATGGCCACCGGCAAAGTGGATATCGTGATTGGAACCCACCGGCTACTTCAGAAGGATATCGCCTTCAGAGACCTCGGAGTGATCATCCTCGATGAGGAACAGCGTTTCGGGGTCAAGCACAAGGAGCGGCTAAAATCCTTTCGAAGCACCGTGGACGTGTTGGCGCTGACCGCTACCCCCATTCCCAGAACGCTGCACATGTCGCTAACGGGAATCCGCGACATTTCCGTCATTTCGACCCCACCGGAACAGCGGCGCCCCATCATCACCTACATTTCGGAAATCGAGGACGGCATTATCCGGGACGCCGTCCGGAAGGAGTTGAAGCGGAAAGGACAAATCTTCTTTGTCCACAACAACATCCAAACCATCGAACGGATGGCGGATCGGCTCAGAAAAATCGTTCCCGAAGCGCGTATGGACATCGCCCACGGGAAAATGGGCGAGGATGTTCTGGAAAAGGTCATGCTTCGTTTTCTCTATCAGGAAATCGACATGCTGGTCTGCACGACCATCATTGAATCTGGCCTTGATGTCCCGGCGGCCAACACCATCCTGGTCAACCAGGCTGATCGTCTGGGCCTCGCCCAGATTTATCAGCTCAGAGGACGCGTCGGACGGGGCGACGAGCAGGCCTTTGCCTATCTTTTCATCCCGGAGGAAAGCAACCTCAGCAAAGACGCGCAGAAACGTTTGAAGGTATTGATGGAGCACAGCGACCTTGGATCGGGGTTCCAGATCGCCATGAGCGATTTGAAAATCCGAGGCGGCGGTACCATTTTAGGCGCCTCTCAGTCGGGTCATATCGCCGCCGTCGGGTATGACATGTTCCTGAAACTGATGGAGGACGCTGTCTCGGAGTTGAAAGGGGAGCCGATATCGACGCCCTTGGAACCGGAAATCAATATTCCCATGTCTTTTTTCATTTCCGAGGAGTACATTCCGGATATCGATCAGCGCTTGAGCACCTATCGGCAACTATCCAAGATGACTACCGTGAAGGAGATCTCAGACTTCCGGACGGAGCTTCTCGATCGTTTCGGCCCCGTGCCCGACGAAACCGGAAACCTTCTTCTCAAGATGATGCTGAAAATCCTTGCGACAAAAGCCGGCGTCAAGCGCCTAGATTTCCTGGAAAACACTCTTTCAATCTACTTTTCCGACGCGCACCCAAAAAATCCCTTTGGCATTGTCGACCTAATCACCGAGGAGTCCGGCCAATTCACCTTTACCCCCGACCAGGTCCTGAAAGTCAAGCTTTCCGGCCAATCCCTCGGCAGCCGGCTGACCCAAACAAAAAATATCTTGAAAGAAATTACCCGGCGTGTTAACGGCTGAACGATTCGGTTCACCGGATGAACTGCGAAAAACTGCTGCTGTTCGAACGGTGATGCCGGATAGGCCTTTAAGCCTGTGGACGGGAGAAGGGCATCGCCTGCCATCCTTTCCCGGATGCCACAGAAAGCACACCCGGCACCACCGCAACATAAACGGCAACACGCGGACGCCGTTGGATTTCAGTTCCACATCGTTTTTTTTGATGGCAACCCAAATCGCAAGAAAAACCAGTGAGGCATGACTCCGAAATACCGCCCCAAAGCGAATTCCCTTCTTGTTCTCATATGCGTCATTTCCTTTGAATACTCCTGCATCGGATGTTCCCCGGAAAATCCGACCGAAACGTCGGCGTATCTCGTTCGAATCGGCACGACCATCCTGACCGAGACGGATTTCAATCAGGCTTTCAATTTTCAGAAAACCGCCTACGGCGATGCCATATCAGATCCCGTGCTATTGAAGCAGGTCAAGCAGGATATTTTCCAGGAACTCATGGTTCGGGCCGTCATGCTGGAGAGAGCGCGGGAGAAAGGAATCCGGGTATCGTCCCAAGAGACAGAGGCCGCCATTCAGGCCATTCAACGGACCTACCCGCCGGGGGAATTCGAAAAGACCCTCCTCGAATCCGCTATTTCTTTCCGGGCTTGGCGTAACGAGCTGAAAACACGGCTACTCATCGACAAACTGCTCCAAAAGGATATCACTATCCGGGAAATCGTAGCTCCGGAAGTCGCCGATGTTGACAGAAAGATGGAAGAACGATTACAAAGAGACGGCGTGGAAGCCGCCTATTCTTCCTGGATCAGGAGGCTTCAGTGGAAATACCCCGTCGACATCAATGAGTTGGCATTACATCATATTCTTAACCGGCAACCGATAATTTCATCCAAGTGAGACACAAATGTTCAAAGAAAAAATCATCCCACGCAAACGATTTATCGGGTGTGGGGTCTGCTGCACCGTCCTCGTAATATTTTATCTTCTGATCGTTGACACACCGATTGTTCGGGCGGAATCCAAGATCATCGATCGCATCGCGGCGGTGGTTAATGACGATGTGATTTCCCTGTATGAACTGAACCGGGAAATGGCCCCTTATTTGGAGCGCATGCAATCTCTCGGCTACACCGGTGACCAAAAAATCGCGGCGCAGTACAAATTGAGGGAGGATGTTCTCAATCAGTTGATCGACCAGAAACTCACTGACCAAGAGATCAAGCGGCTCAATATCACGGTGACCGAAAAAGAGGTCGACAACGCTATCGAACGAATCAAGGAACGAGGATTCCGCACCGAGGAGGATCTGGTCGAAGTCCTCAAGAGCCAGGGAATAACCTTCCCCGAATACCGGACGCGCGTAAAAGAGCAGATCCTCAGAACCAAGTTGGTCAATCTGGAAGTCAAATCCAAGATCGTGATCACCAAGGACGATATCGTCAATTATTTCGAAACCCATACCGATGAGTACCGCTTCGAAAAAAAATACCACCTCAGGAACATCATCCTGGCGGTCTCTCCAGTGGCCGATGAAGCCGAAAAGGCGGCCATAAAAGAAAAAATGGTGTCCATCCAAAAGGAATTTCTTGCCGGAAAATCTTTTGCCGACTTGGCCAGACAATATTCGGAATCTCCCATGGCCGACAAGGGCGGATATCTGGGGGAGTTTGAATTCAGAGAGATCAACCAGACATTTCAATCCGCTCTTGCCGATAAGCACGCCGGGGATATCACCGACATTCTGGACACGCCCCAAGGATATCAGCTATTTTATGTCGAGAACATCACGAACTCCCCGGGAAGATCCCTTGAGGCAGTCGCACCAGAGATCGAAGAAAAGCTTTACAACGAAGTCGTCAACAGGGAATTTCAATCCTGGCTTTCGGATTTGAGGGAAAAATCCCTGATCAAGATCATTCGTTGAACCGAAGCAACAGCCGTCGTTTGCTTTCCAGATGTTTCCAGGGGCTTGAAAATGGCGAATTTTTCCACATCGGCAATCATGCTCCGGAGAATCCCGTACGGCGATCATGATTTGATTCTGACGCTGTTCACGCCGAATCACGGCAAGATCTCCGTCTTCGCCAAATCCGCTCGAAAAGACTCTCGGCGCTTTTCGGTCACCCTTGAGCCCCTCAGTATGCTTAAGGTCGTATTGAAAACCAGATCCGGCAACCTTCCGTTGCTTTTCGAAGCCGTCCTGGTCGATCCCTTGGCAACGCTTCGCACCGATCTTCGTAAGACAGCCTACGCCAGTTATTGGAGTGAACTTATCGGCGTCGGTTCAGAGGAAGGCGTTTCCCAGAGCCCAGACGGGTACCCCCTCCTCCACGAAGCTCTGACGGCGCTCGATCGGGACATAATGGGCAAAACAGCCCTCAATGTGCTTTTCCAGCTGAAATTCGCCAAACTTTCCGGATTTTTCCCGGAGTTGACCCATTGTCACGCCTGCAAGACGCCCCTTGATGCCATCGTCCCCCGTGGACTATCCGTCGACATTGCATCTGGCGGCCTGGCTTGTGGGGATTGCACCTCACAGATCTTTCGGCCGTACAGGCTTTCAAAAGGAACGATCAAGACCCTGCTCTGGTTGGAAACGGCGGATATCCCCAAAGCCTCACGGATCCGATTCACCCGGGATTCACTGGAAGAATGCGCTTGCTTTCTCGAGACGTTCATCCCTCATCATCTTGGACACGCCCCCCGGAGCCTGACGTTTCTCAAACATATTCAGAAAAGAAAAGAGGAAGGACGCATTTATCATGTCGGTTAACCTGAAACGTTATTTGGAATCGGAATCGGTGGAGACCTCCGCGCCCTGTCGAATCGACATGGGAGGCACCTTGGATATCAGCACCTTCTATTATCCACTTCGCCATCTCAATCCGTCAACGTTCAACATCGCCATCGACCTGAGGACCCACATCCGACTGTTGCCCTATGATGCCCCCTTGGTGAAGGTGTCGTCAAAAGGCTTCGCTGGCGCAGAATATCCTGTTGACAGCGCCCCCTTTGACCATCCCATGGGTCTGATATTCGCCATCGCAGCCTATTTTCAAGCCGAGGGGGTCCACATCCAGATCGACTCGACCTCTCCTCCGCGAAGCGGACTGGGGGGCTCATCCGTTGCCGCCGTCGCCCTCATTGCGGCTTTTTCGAATGTTCTCAACCGGATCGGTGTATGCCGGCAACTCTACCGCCGTGAAATCGCAATTCTGGCCCACGCATTGGAGGAAAGCGTTGCCGGTGTCCCTTGCGGCCTTCAGGACCAATTGGCCGCAGCCTACGGCGGGGTCAACGCCTGGCGGTGGCATGGTCGGGTCAAGGAGGCCGTGTTTGAAAAGGACGCCATATTCAAGAAAAACACCCTCCACCATTTTGAAAAGCATCTACTACTCGCCTATTGCGGAATTCCTCACGAGTCCAAGAATATCAATCAGAGTTGGGTAAAGGCATTCATATCCGGAAGCAACAGAGGCCGATGGACGGAAATCATCCACTGTACCCAGAAATTTACCGACGCTCTCAAACACCAGGACATCCAGGGCGCTGTCGAAGCCATGAACCACGAAACCCTGATCAGAAAAGAAATGACTCCTGAGGTCATGGATGATGTCGCCGACAGACTTGCTGACGCCGCCCACAAGGAAGGCTGCGGCGCCCGATTTACCGGCGCGGGAGGCGGAGGATGCATGTGGGCTTTAGGACAAACGGCACATATTGACAGGCTCAGGGATGTGTGGGAAAAGATCCTGACCGAGCGGCAGGACGCCCGCCTCCTGGATGCCAAAATCGATTCGGACGGCCTGCTGTACAGCTGTCGATAGCAAGGCCGGTCCCGGGATTGCGCCGTTTTCAATGCCGGGTGATCCAGCGCACCGGACCTGTGGCGGACGGCTGATACGAAACGACCTTTAAATGAGGAAACAGCATGAATTTTCAGGACATTATTCAATCACTCAACATATATTGGGGGCAAAAGGGATGCGTCGTGACCCAGCCCTACGATCTGGAGGTAGGTGCCGGAACCTTTCACCACAACACCCTCCTGAAGTCCCTCGGGCCGGAGCCATGGAACGTCGCTTACGTTCAGCCGTCACGGCGTCCAACGGACGGCAGATATGGTGAAAATCCCAACCGGCTGCAGCATTACTACCAGTATCAGGTCATATTGAAACCCTCCCCGGACAACATTCAAGTGCTCTACCTGGAAAGCCTCAAAAGCCTCGGTATCAACTATCTGGAGCACGACATTCGATTTGTGGAAGATGACTGGGAATCTCCTACCCTGGGTGCATCGGGTCTGGGCTGGGAGGTATGGCTGGACGGTATGGAAATCACCCAGTTCACCTATTTCCAGCTGTGCGGCAGCATCGAACTTCATCCCATTCCGGTGGAACTGACATACGGCCTGGAACGCATCGCCATGTATCTCCAAGAGGTGGACAACGTCTATGACCTGAAATGGAATGACCGGATCACATACGGTCATGTTCATCACCAGCAGGAGATAGAGCAATCGACCTACAACTTCGAAGTAGCCGATGTCGACATGCTCTTCACGTTTTTCAATACCTATGAGGCCGAAGCCGAACGCATCATTCAAAAATCCCTGGTGCTTCCCGCTTACGAATACTGTCTCAAGTGCTCCCACACCTTCAACCTGCTGGATGCCCGCGGTGCCATCAGCGTGACCGAAAGAACCGGATATATCGCGAGGATACGAAACCTGACCCGGGCCTGCGCCAAGGCATACCTGAAACAACGGGAAGAGATGGGTTTCCCGTTACTGCAAAAGGGATAAACATGGATACGTTATTAATTGAAATCGGAACGGAAGAACTTCCGGCCGGCTATATTGAGCCCGCCTTGCAGGCCTTTTCCGCGTTGATGATACGGCAGCTGACCCATGCCCGCATCGCGCATGGCGCCGCAACCGTTTACGGCACCCCGAGAAGGCTTGCCCTTGAAATCGCCGATGTGGCGGTCACCCAGACACCCCTCGTGACAGAATTGACCGGTCCCCCGCGGAACATCGGTTTCGACGATGCCGGGAAGCCGACCATGGCCGCTGCAAAATTTGCAGAGAAAGCCGGGGTTTCCCTTGACGGCCTCCGCATCAAAGAAACGGAAAAAGGGAGCTATCTCTGCGCCGACAAGGTCGAGACGACCCTTCCCACCCGGGAGATCCTGTCCAAAATGCTGCCGGACGTCATTGCAGCGATTCCTTTCCCCAAAAGCATGAAATGGGGTGAGTTGAGCGTGACCTTCGCTCGTCCCGTCAGGTGGATCCTGGCCCTTCTCGGCAACGATGTCCTCCCCTTCGTTTATGGAGACGTACAAAGCGGAAACCTATCCTATGGACACCGTTTTATGAGCCCTAACAGGGTCCAAATCAACCATCCCAGCGAATATATCGATGCGTTGAGGCGCGCCGACGTAATAGCGGATCTCGGCGAGCGACGCAGACGCGTTGAAGAGGAAATTTCCCGGACTGCCAGGATGTTGGGCGGAAGCATCCTTCCCGATACGGAACTGATCGACACGGTCAAGAATCTCATCGAATTTCCGGTGGTTTCAGTGGGTAAGTTTGACACGCTCTTTCTGGAGGTTCCGGACGAGGTACTCATCACCGCCATGCGAGAGCATCAAAAATATTTTGCGGTGGTGGATGATCAACAGAAACTCATGCCCTGCTTTATCGTCGTCAATAATACCCGAGCACGGGACATGGCGTTGGTGACCACCGGCCACGAACGCGTCATTCGAGCCCGACTTTCCGACGCAAGATTCTTCTTCAGGGGGGATAGAGCCACCCCCATGGAGACATGGGTCGGAAAGCTGAAAAAGGTTCTTTTTCAGGCCCAATTGGGTTCCGTTTACGACAAATCCGGACGCGTTCAACAACTGGCCGAATTTATCGCCGACGCTGCAGCTCTTGAAGGCGATCTCAAGGCAAACGTTTCCCGCGCAGCCCGGCTCTGCAAGGCAGACCTGGTCAGTCAGGTGGTGGTCGAATTTCCCAAGCTTCAGGGCGTCATGGGGCGTATCTACGCCACTCTCGCCGGAGAGCCGGCGGCGGTGGCGACAGCCATTGAAGAACACTATCGACCCACTTACTCCGGGGGAACACTACCCTCTTCCGTGACCGGCGCAGTTCTCGCCGTCGCCGACAAGATCGATTCCATCTGCGGCTGTTTCAGCATCGGGTTGGCCCCCACCGGCGCCTCCGATCCTTATGCCCTAAGACGTCAGGGTATCGGAATCCTGCAGATCATGAATGCCTATGGATTCTCCTTCTCTTTGAAAGCATTGATTGACCGGAGCGTAGCCGCCTTCGCTGACGTCATCACCCGGCCTGCCAAAGAAACCGCCGACGCGGTTTACGGATTTCTGAAGGGACGCATGGCCCACATCCTTGAAGAGGATGGCTATTCCAGGGATGTCATCGGCTCAGTGACCGACATCTCCATCGATCATATTCCCCATGTCCGGAAACGCGTTGCGGCGCTCGAGAAACTCAAGGCCGAACCCGACTTTGACCCCCTGGCGGTGGCATTCAAACGGGTTGTGAACATCATCAAAAAAAGCGACGAAGATCAATCCGGACTATCCGACGTAAATGAGGACTTGTTCGAGCACACCAGCGAATCCGAGCTTTTTTCAGCCTTCAAAACCGTAAACGACCGAGTTCAGCGTCAGCTGTCGAAAGGCCGTTTCGAGGAGGCACTCCTCGATATTGCATCCCTAAAGAACCCGATCGACGCCTTTTTCGACGGTGTCATGGTGATGACGGATCATATCGAACGCCGAAACAACCGTCTTGCCCTTCTGAGACGCATCGCAAGGATGTTTGACCAATTTGCCGATTTTTCCAAGATATCCACATGAAACGAACACTGCATTGAGGAGTTGCCATGGCCTTTGATCCTTCAAAAGATAAAGTTCTCAAGAAATGGAAATGTGAAGAAACCGGTCTGATCGTGACTATAAACCAATACGGGGACGGAGAGCCCAAGGTACAGATCGGTCCCAGGATCCTGACAAAAAAAGACGGAACGGCGCGGGCGCCGGCCAAGGCCGGCCGCCTTTCCATCGAAGATATCCTTTGGTTCTATGATACCATCGACGAGATCAAGGATGAACTCTCAAACCTCTCCGGACCCGTCTGAAGCCGCATTGAAGGACTCAGACACGGCCATTATCCGCCCAATCGTCGGACGAAAGTCCCCAAAACTCGGTCCGCTGGGGGTGATGATCAGCAGCGGCCCCGACTTCGAGAGTTTGGTTCGCGTCCTCCCCGCCGCGGAACACCCGAGCCGCATGATAATGAGTCGTCTGTTCATAGGCCCCACCACTGGTGCCGACGCACGCTATGCCATCATCGGCCCGGTGGTCGGTGCCCCTTACGCGGTAATGCTCCTGGAGCCTTTGATTACCTGGGGCGTCCGGGAGATCTGCTTTATAGGGTGGTGCGGGGCCATTTCTCCGAATGCGACCATCGGCGACATCATCATTCCCTCCGGGGCCATCGTTGATGAGGGCACCTCACTGGGGTACGACGCATCGCTCCTGGATACCGTTCATCCATCAGAAACGCTGAACCAAAGAATCAAGGCCATCTTGGCGGGCCGCGGTTGCGAATATCTGGAGGGACTCGTCTGGTCTACCGACGCCATTTACCGGGAAACACCCGCGAAAGTTGCCGGATTTCAGGCCAAAAATGCTCTGGCAGTGGAAATGGAGCTCTCGGCCCTCTTCACCGTTGGTCGCTACAGAGGCGTTCAGGTCAGTGCCGCCCTTGTGGTTTCTGACGAACTTACGACCTTTTCCTGGAAACCCGGTTTTAAGGTCGACCGGTTCCGTGAAAGCCGCCGGACACTCATCAAGGCTATGAAAGAACTATGCCAGAATCCCCTGTAACTCCAGATATTCCACAATCGGTTGCCCGTCGGGCCGAAGCGCTCAAGCAGGCCCTCCACTACCACAATCACCGATACCATGTCCTGAATGATCCGGAGATATCCGATGCTGAATTCGACAGGATGATGCAAGAGCTCCTCGCCCTGGAGGCAGCCTATCCGGCACTGGCGGACCCCGGTTCGCCCACCGCCCGTGTTGGCGCCCGGCCCCTCGCCAAATTCGCTACGGCACGCCACGCCATCCCTATGCTGAGTCTCGACAATGCCTTCATCGATGCGGACGTAATTGAATTCGACGCCCGAATCAAGCGTCTGCTGGACATTCGGGACGAGATCCTTTACGTCTCCGAACCCAAAATGGACGGTGTCGCCGTCGAGCTGGTTTACGAAAACGGTAGACTGGTCATGGCCTCGACCCGGGGTGACGGCATCACCGGCGAGGTGGTCACCGAGAACGCTCGAACCATCCGATCGCTCCCCTTGATGCTTTTGGGTGCGTCCTTGGCAGAAACGCCCCGTCGGATCGAGGTGCGTGGAGAGATTTTCATCGATGTCGAGGGGTTTAAACGACTTAACACTGAACGCGCCGCCCAGGGGGTTCCAGTATTCGCCAACCCCAGAAACGCCGCGGCGGGCTCCCTTCGGCAACTCGACTCCCAAGTGACCGCAAAACGGCCCCTCAAGCTCTTCGTATACGGCATTGGAAATGCCGACGGCCTCAAGTTCTCATCCCACGGAGAACTGCTTCTCACCCTGAAACACTTGGGGTTTCCCGTCAATCCGCTTGTCCGCTGCGGTCTCCGGCTGGACGAAGTCCTAAACCGATTTCATGAACTGGAACGGATCCGTCACGACCTGCCTTATGACATCGACGGCATGGTTATCAAGGTTGACCGTATTGAATTTCAGCAGCAGCTGGGCGATAAGTCCAGGGCACCGCGCTGGGCCATCGCCTATAAGTTCGCCGCCGTTCAGGAAACCACCAAAGTCCTGGATATCGACATCCAGGTCGGACGCACCGGTGCCCTCACTCCCGTCGCACGGCTTGAACCCGTCGTGGTCGGCGGTGTGACCGTGAGCAACGCCACCCTTCATAATGAAGACGAGGTCAGACGTAAAGACGTCCGCATCGGAGATACGGTGCTGATCCAGCGGGCCGGAGACGTCATCCCAGAGGTGGTCAAAGTCATCACTTCACTGAGAACCGGTGATGAGCGCCCATTCGAGATGCCCCGAACCTGCCCGATCTGCGGTGCTGAAGCAAAACGCATCTCCGGGGAGGCTGTCATCCGATGTATCAACGTCAACTGTCCGGCCCAGATCAAGGGGAAAATCCGGCATTTTGCCGCAAAGGGCGCCTTCGACATCGATGGATTGGGGATTAAACTCATCCATCAGCTGGTGGATCGTCAATTGATCCACTCCTATGCGGACATTTTCCACCTGGACGAGGCTGTTTTGTCGCGCCTTGACCGAATGGGGCCCACATCGGCCAGAAACCTGATCAAATCCATTCAATCCAGTCGACGTCTTCCCCTCTCCCGCTTCCTGTATGCCTTAGGCATCCGCCATGTCGGGGAAAACACCGCCGACATCCTGGCCAGACGGTTCAAAACCCTCGACCGTCTCACGGCGGCATCCACCGAGGAGTTGGCTCAGATCGACGGGATCGGATTGGAGATCGCCGGCGCCGTCCGACATTTTTTAGATCAGAAGGAAAATCAGGACGCCATTCAACGACTGCTGGAAAGCGGTGTCTCTCCTATAATGACGGCCGATACAGCGCCTAAGCGCTTGGCGGGCAAAACCTTCGTTTTAACTGGAACCCTTGTAACCATGACACGGAGCGAAGCCAAGGCGCGCATCGAAGCCAGTGGCGGCAAGGTGACCGGCACCATCAGCCGGGGGACGAACTACCTCGTTGTCGGCAAAGATCCTGGCAGCAAGTTGGCCAAAGCCAAGGCGATAGGCATTGAAATTATCGATGAGTCGGACCTGCAGAACCTCTTGTAATCGCGGAAATCCGAAACCGGACTAACGAAAAAACGATACAGGGCGTGTGTCCCTGTGCACCTCGGAAACATAAGGAGGAAACATGAAGGGCACCAGAGCTCATGTCATCATCTCGGGAAAGGTCCAAGGCGTTTTCTATCGGGTGGAAACCCAACGGGCCGCCATCGCTCGCGGGGTCAAGGGATGGGTGAAAAATCGGCCGGAGGGAACGGTGGAAGCGGTTTTCGAAGGCACCCAAGAAGCGGTCGCCGCCATGCTGGAATGGTGCAAAAAAGGATCCCCCGGCGCCCGTGTCAATGAGATCGACGTCAGATGGGATGAGGCGCTGGAGGCATTCATCGATTTTAAGATCATCTATTGACGGATGTTCAAGACAAGTGACTGTCGGGCTGATGTTCGGACAGACACACCGGCTCGGGAAAGCATCTGATCTTTATTGGGTCGTTATTGGGAATTGGGTCGTTATTGGGATTTCGGCATCTCTGATAAAGCTTTTTCCATTCTTTATGTCGTCAAACAGCATCCTTGAGTTTTTTGCCGGGTCGAAATTTAACGACGTTGCAGGCCTTGATTCGGATCTCCTCGCCGGTCTGCGGATTTCGACCTTTCCGTGCTTTCCGCCGGATCTTGGAAAAGCTGCCAAATCCAACCAAGGTCACCTTACCATCCTTTTTTTTGAGGGCCTGACCGATGCCCTCAATGAACGATTCAAGCGCCTTTGCCGCCATTGCCTTTGAAATACCGGAATCCTCGGCAATTTTTTCGACCAAATCCGCCTTTGTCATGTGCTGCCTCCTCGTCCCCCGTGTTGATTGAACGCTGTTTTGTCGACCGTTCCATTTAAGCTCTCTGATTGTCAGCTGAATACAGTAGCTTGTTGGGGTTGTCAACATAAAACCGCTTCAATCAACACTTTTTTTGCCTTCTTATCCATAGATCGCCTTGACCAAAGGACTTACGATCATCATCGCTTACAAATTATTGAATATCAGCTAAAGAGCGCCTCTGCATACTGTTCGGGATCGAAATTTTGCAAGTCGTTCACACCCTCGCCAACCCCGATATAGGTCAAGGGAATATCCAGAGTGTTGCAGATGCCAACCACCACACCGCCTTTGGCCGTGCCGTCCAGTTTGGTCAGTATCAAACCGGTGATTCCCATGGAATCGTGGAAGAGCTTTGCCTGGGACAGAGCATTCTGACCCGTCGTCGCATCGATGACGAGGTAGATGTCATGGGGTGCGTCGGGAATTTTCTTGGCGATGGCACGCTTGATCTTCTTCAGTTCCTCCATGAGATTGACCTTGGTGTGAAGTCGACCGGCCGTATCAATGATGACAATATCCTTTCCTCTAGCTGTTGCCGCATCGATGCTGTCGAAAGCCACGGCCGCCGGGTCGGCGTTATCCCGATGCTTCACGATATCCACCCCTGCCCGTTCAGCCCAGATCGTCAGTTGTTCAACGGCCGCCGCCCGAAAGGTGTCCGCCGCTCCGATGATGACGCCCTTCCCTTCACCGGCAAATCGGGCGGCCAGCTTTCCGATGGTCGTCGTCTTTCCCACACCATTGACGCCCACCACCATAATGACGTGGGGTTTCCGAGCGGGGACGGGCACCTCAGCCGGCTTGGCCATCAAGGCACAGACCTCGGCCTTCAACACCGACTTCAGCTCTTTGGCACTGGATATCTTTCCTGATTTTTTGGAAATCCGATCGATGAGGGTCATGGTTGTCACAACCCCCATATCCGATGTGATCAAAAGCTCCTCGATCTCCTCAAGAAGATCAGCGTCCAGTTTCTTTTTGCCGCGAAACAACTCTTCAAGATCGGCGGTAAGAACATCCCGGGTTTTGGAAAGCCCCCGTTTCAGCTGTTGAAAAAATCCCTTGTTTTTTTTTCTCCCGGCGTCCTTATCCGACGGGCCATCATCCCGGTAATCCCTAGCCGGAACATCCGCAGACGAATGACAATTTTCAGCAGATTCAGTCTGAGTTGCGAGGGGCTTCGGTGTGTTCCCGCTCTCTTGATCCTGCTTCTTTTTCTTTTTGAACCATCCCATAGTCGAACGCAATCCTCCTTGATTTATTGACGATGTCTTCGGCAGGCGCCAATATTGGCGTGGTGTAGGTGTATTCCAGTGCCAACGCCTTTTGGATTCTTGTCTGAAGGCAGCCCTCGACGGGTTCCAATCGATCTCGGGGCACCGGACGCCTTCAATTGAGTGGCACTGCCTCGCCTTCCAAATTGACCGACACGATCCTCGAGACGCCTTTTTGCTCCATGGTAATACCAAACAACGTGTCGGCAAATTCCATGCTTTTCTTTTTATGGGTGATCATAATAACTTGCGAATTTTCACCGATGATTCTGAGTAGTTCGTTGAAACGATAAACATTGGCCTCATCTAAAGGAGCGTCAATCTCATCCATGATACAGAAGGATGCCGGCTTGATCAGAAAGATTGAAAAAACGAAGGCAATGGCCGACAAGGCTTTCTCTCCGCCGGATAGCAACGTCAATCGGGTCAGTTTCTTCCCCGGCGGATGTACCATGAATTCCACGCCGGTCTCCAGAGGGTCGTTGGGTTCCGTCAGGACCAGCCGGGCAGATCCCCCCGAAAAGAGTCGTGGGAATACCTCTTCCAGTTTATTGTTGATCTTGACAAAGGTATCGAGAAATTTGTCCTGGGAAATCCGGTTGATCTTTCGAATCACCTTATGGAGGTCGTCCACGGCCTTCACAAGATCCGCCTGCTGCGTCTTCAGGAATTCATGCCGTTCGGTGAGCGCCTTGTACTCATCGATGGCCCCCAAATGGACGTCCCCAATCCGCTCCAACTTCCGTCTGAGTTCCACAAGAGCCGCTGCCATGGCGTTCACGGTCATACCGTGGCCGAATGCCAACCCCGCGAGCTCGGGACGAAAGGCCTGCAGCGGACGCCGATACCGTTCCTCCACGCGACTTTCGACGGTTTCCTGCTTGATGTGGAGTTGGGATTGTTCGATCTCAATCGTTCGAATCTTGCCGATAGCCTCATCGCGCAAGCCCTGCACCTCTGAAATCAAACCACCGCGCGCTTTCAGAAGGGCTTCGGTCTCCTCGTAATCCTCTTCATTGCTTTTCAGCATCTCATCCAGCCGCCGGATCTTATCATACATACCCTTCAGGGATGACTCTAGAGCCGCCAGTCCGGCTCTCACCTCCCGGCGTTTTCGTTCCTTGATCTCGATATCCTTCAGCAGTTGCTCCAGTCGAATATCCCCGTCGGCCTGGAATTCCGTTAGGCGTCGAGCGGTATTGATGCCATTTTCCAACGCCGCCCTTCGCGCCGTCAATCGGAGTTTGATATCGACGATCTTAGCTTCGACCCCTTTGGAATCCGACGAAATGGCCTCGATGCTGCGATCGATATCGACCGCTTCCGCCTGAGCGGCCTTGACCGCTTCCGTAATGCGGGCCAGGGCCGTATGGCAACGGCTCATCTCTTCGTTGATCTCATCCGACTCCGCCAGAAGTTGATCCTGTTCCATTCGGAGGTGTTCCAGCGACCGTCCGGCATGTTTCAACTCCTCGGTCACCTTGATCAGGGATTTTTCAGCGTCAATTGCTTCCTTCATGGCCTCGTTTTTGTCTTCGATCTCCCGGTGGAGGTCTTTTTCAAATCCCCTGGTCCGGGCCTCCAATATCTCTTGGACGTTGCGGGCCGAGGCCAGCGCGTCATTCAGTTCTGTTAGACGTCCAGCCAGAACACTCATCTCCTGCTTTTTCATCAGGACGCCCGACAGCCGATCGCTGCTTCCGCCAATCATCACTCCCTGATGAGAAACCACATCCCCTTCCAAGGTGACGAAAGTGGCACCGTTCCCATTTCGGTGATGCTCTTCTATCGCCGCATTCAGGGAATCGGTCAGCACGACGTTCCCCAAAAGATTGCGGACGACATCCTCAAAGCCCGATTTAGCCTTAAGGTGATTCAGCAACAGGTCTGGATTTTCATCAGGAACGCATGAATCCGGCGGTCGGAGGGCGGCAACAGGAACGAATCCTCCCCGGCCGGCGCCTTCCTCCCGCAAGCGATCAATGGCCGCACCGCCTACCTCGCTGTCTCTGACGAGGACGTACTGGAGGGTTTCCCCCAGAACAGCCTCGATCGCCGGTATGACACTCGCCGATGGATCGATAACGTCAGCGATCAAGCCAAGAATCTCTGACGGATCGGCGCCCTTCATGATGGTTTTGACACCGTCCCGACACCATTCGTGATTTTCCGCCATCTTCTTGAGCGCCGCATATTGGGAGCGAACGTGATGTCGATCGTATTCGAATGTTTGAACGCGCTTAACTTGATCGGAGAGAGATCGGTTTTCCGCGTCGATACACGCGCGGATTTCAATGATTCTTTTATCTCGTGTTTCAATTTCATCGCGGAAAAGGGAAAGTGATGTCTCAATCTCGGCCGTTTGGGTTTCGAGTCCCTTGAGACGGGAAAATAATAGCGCCTCATCCTCATCGATTTTTCTCAAACGCCGCTTCAGGTGATCCTGACTGTGGACGGCGTTCCGGCAGATGTTTTGAAACTTAGCTTCTTCTTCCACAACCTCCGTCAGGTGTTTTTTGCACTGCGCCGCTGCCTTCCGAAGCTCAGCGAGCCGGTCGCGGATTTCCCGAGAATCTGTTTCTTCCCGTGTCAGCAAATCCGTCATCTGCGAGATCTCTTCGCGAAATGTTTGATTGCGTTGATCGATCTCCCTCCGCTCCTCGATGATTTTTTGATTTTTAGACGCCAGTTCTTCGTAGAGTTTTTTTAGATTCTCAGACTCCTGGATCAAACGATCGATCTCGTTCCTGCGATGGCCCAGGTCACTCTCGACCCGGTCGATGCGGCGTTGGAGTTCGAATTTATGAGACCGCTGCGTAGAGATCTCCTGATTTTTACGCGACCGCCTAAGCTTGATCTCCTCCACAGCTGCATCCAAGCGGTTCAAGCGGGTGGTATGCGCAATGTCGACATCCCTCAAATCCCTGAGAAGCTCGTCGTTTTTTTTGATCTGATCCGAATATCCATCGTACTCCTTGATGGACAGACGCAGGTCGAGGATTCGAATTTGTTCCTGGTATTTTCGGTACAGTTCGGCCTTTTTGGCTTGCCGGTCAAGGCCTTTCATCTGACGTTCGACCTCAGAAACGATGTCCCGGACCCGCAACAGGTTCTGATGGGTGGCATCTATCTTTCTGAGCGTCTCTTTTTTCCGCTGCTTGTAACGGGTGACTCCCGCCGCCTCCTCGATGAAAAAACGCCGCTCCTCAGGACCCGCATCCGTTATGGCCCCGATATTACCCTGCTGGATCACAGCGTAGGATTTCGCTCCCATCCCACTTCCCAGAAAGATATTATGGATATCCTTTAGACGGCAAGGCTGACGGTTGATCATGTAGAGACTTTCCCCGGAACGGTAAAGCCGACGTGTTAGCATGATCTCCGAAAAATGTTTGAATGCTTCCGGAGCAGTCCCATTTTCATTGGAAAGTGTCAAGGAGACCTCGGCCAGATTCATGGGGGACCTACCATTCGCGCCAGAGAAGATGATGTCCTCCATCGATTTGCCTCGCAGCTGCTTGACGCTCATCTCACCCATAGCCCACCGCAAGGCATCGACGATGTTGCTCTTCCCACATCCGTTGGGTCCGACGATGGCGGAAATTCCCGGCGGAAAAGCGATCACCGATTTGTCGCCAAAGGATTTGAAACCGACAATCTCCATTTTTTTGAGTTTCATTTCGCAACCTGCTGCCGAAAGTGCGGAGACAAGAACCCCCTTCATTCAGTATTTCTCTTATTTTTCAAATGGGCAAGACGTATTTAAGGGGACAATCGTGAATTTTCAAGGGGAAAACACACCCAAAAGAAAAAAGGCAAAGCCCGTGGCCCTGCCTTTTTTAAGCAGCAATGTCATCGGTCGATTATACGAGATTTTGCTCGACGAATTTCCAGTTAACCAGGTCATTCAGGTAGGCCGTGATGTACTCTTTCCGACGATTTTGGTAATCCAGATAATAGGCATGCTCCCAGACATCGATGACGAAAAGCGGCTTCATCCCGTCCGTAGTAATAGGGGTATCGGCATTGGATGTCTCCATGATCTCCAACGACATGCCGTCCTGGATCAGCCACGTCCAACCGCTTCCAAATTGTGACGCCGCCACCTCCGTAAATTTCTGAATAAATTTATCATAACCGCCGAAAGCCGCATCGATCCTGTCGGCAAGAACGCCTTTGGGTTTTCCACCTCCTCCGGGAATCATACTGTTCCAATAGAATGTGTGGTTATAAACCTGGGCCGCATTGTTGAATACCGCGGTTTGATCCGCCTTCCCATGGGTTTTTCGGATAATCTCCTCTATCGGTAGATTCGCGAGAGCGGTTTCGCTAATAAGCGTATTGAGCTTTTCGACATATCCGCGGTGGTGCTTGCCGTAATGGAAGGAGATCGTTCTGGCGGAAATATAAGGCACCAACGCATCCTCTTTGTAGGGCAGAACAGGCAGAGACACCGGCCCGGCGGCGCGTTTCCCGCTGCAGCTGATGCCGGCCATCTGAAGCGTTGCAATCGCTCCTAAGCCTACTGACATTTTTATGAATTCTCTTCTTTTCATAATCTCCTCTCTTCAATGGCGTGGTGATGAATCGCGACACGAGCGGCATTCATGGGGACGGCAGGTAGGGAGTGATATCCGGAACATATCCGGTCAACACCTTAAACCCTTCGGCCGTCAGGGCTGAAACGGCACGATCGCCGTCTGCCGAAGGCACCCGCATCACCAGGTGATACACCCCTGGAACCCCCTTGTCCGGCCATGCAAAAAGGCTTAGAATGTTGACTCGCTTCTCCTTCAGGATATTCGTGATTTCCGCTACACCTCCGATACGGTCCCGGTCGACTAGCACGACGAACCGTCGGCTGTCCTGATCAATACCGATGGCTGACAGGAGTACTCCCATAACATCGGTCGTGGTGATAATCCCCACCAATCGATCACCGTCCATAACCGGCAAGGACCGAATCCGATTCTCCTGCATTAAGAGCGCCGCCCGCTCGATAGTGGTGTCGGGTGAAATGGAAATAATTTTTTGGACCATCACCATATCGACGGTCAGACGGCTTAACAGATAATTCAGTTCATGGACACTGAGGGAGGTTGCCGGGGAAGCCCAACTCTGCTTGATATCCCTGTCGGAAATGATGCCCTTGAGACGGCCTTTTTTATCAACCACCAATAGATGATCGATACCTTTCTCGACGAGAATATTTCGCGCCTCGGCCACCGGCGTTTCCGGCACCACGGTAACGAGATCTGTATGCATGACCCTTCCAACGTACATATCGGCTCTCCTCTGAGCTTGTGGTTAAAAAATTTGATTTTTACCCCTTCCATCCAGAAGACAGGCCCTCGGAAAATCAAACTGAACGCCAGATGCCGCCAAGGGAAGCATTACCGAACCCACAGGACGAAACGGCCTTCTCTTCGGGATACGGAATATCAGTGGTCCGCAGGAAAGAGTGAACGCTCATCGGGGCTGATCGATCCATCGTATCTTTCCCCTTCAGAGTATCTGGCTTAAAAAAAGCTTGGTTCGGTCGTGGGTCGGGTTCTTGAAAAAATGTTCGGGGGTCCCTTCCTCGACGATTGAACCGTGATCCATAAAGATCACTCGATCGGCCACCTCCCGCGCAAATCCCATCTCATGGGTCACCACCACCATGGTCATACCTTCTCTTGCCAGGGTCTTCATGACATCGAGCACCTCACCGATCATCTCGGGATCCAATGCCGAGGTAGGTTCGTCGAAAAGCATGATCTTAGGGTCCATGGCCAGTGCCCGCGCAATGGCAACCCGCTGTTGTTGTCCGCCGGAAAGTTGGTCCGGATAGACGTTCGCCTTGTCCTGGATGCCTACCTTTTTGAGAAGGATCATGGCGCGGCTGTGTGCTTCCTCCTTTTCACGCTTCCGAACCACCCGTTGGGCCAGGGTGACATTTTCAAGCACAGTCTTGTGAGGAAAGAGGTTGAAAGATTGAAACACCATGCCGACCTCCGTACGGACCTTATTGATGTCTGTCTTGGGATCAAGGATATCGACGCCGTCAATGAAAATATGCCCCTCATCCGGAAATTCCAGATGGTTCAGACAACGAATAAAAGTACTCTTGCCGGATCCCGACGGACCGATGACCACCACGACTTCTCCGGCCTTAACCGTATTCGAGACATTGACCAGAGCGCGAACCTCGTGAGGAACGATAAAGGTTTTCGAGATATTCCTGACGTCAATCACTATACTAACGTCCTCCTTTCCAGATACTGCACCCACATGGAAAGCGAAAAAGTGAGAATGAGATACAGAAGGGCGCACACGAACCAGAGTTCAAAGGGTTGCAGACTGGTGGTCACGACTTCCCGCGTGGCTTTGCTGAGCTCCCGTATCGCGATGATGCCCAGCAGCGAGGAATCCTTGATAAGGCTGATGAATTGGCCGGCAAGGGGCGGCAGAATACGGCGCATGGCCTGGGGTAGAATAACATGGACCATGGTCTGGACATAGCTCATCCCCAGGGACCGGGCCGCTTCCGTCTGCCCCCGGTGGATGGATTGAATGCCGGCGCGGACCATTTCGGCGACATAGGCGCCCGTAAAAAACGCCAGAGCTGCTACGCCGAACCATAGGGGTGGGATGGTGACGCCGATCTGTTGTTTCATGAGAAGCGTGTTGATCAGCGTTCCAAGAACGAAATACCAGATAAAAATCTGGACCAGCAAAGGGGATCCGCGGATGAGTTCGATATAGGTAATGGCGCTCCATTTGAAGGCTGGGTTAGCGGATATTCTGGCAAGCCCGGCGAAAACGCCAATCAGGACACCGAAAACAATGGCGATCAGACTGACCTTGATGGTAATCCACAACCCCAATAGGAGGATCCCCACCTTCCATGTTTTGTATGAGGCGAGCGTATCGCCGACAAAAATCAGGTCGCCATCGCTGACTCTGACATTGCGCGTCGGGGCGGTATAGATTTCTTCTCCGTCGCCCCCCTTGACGGTGATGGCGACACCGTCCCCTGCATACGTTATCGCGGCCACCTCCCCGGCAACCTCCGATCGAATTTCGATGTCTTCCTGGTAATAAAAATATCTGGGTATGCGATACCAACGCCACACATAATCGATTTGAGCGGCGGCATAATACAACCCAACGATAGCGGCGGCCAGCAACATAAAAAATACCGTAGCCCATGTAAAATAGGATCTTTTTTGCCTTAGCTTTCTAAGCGTTAAGGTTGAGTTCATCTATACTGTTTTTCTTTTGGGTGGTTTTGGCTTATCACAACCAGAGGCCGAATAGAGGGATTCCAGGCTCGACAGGCACCTTCGAGCCCGGAAGGAATCCGAATTTACTTTACATTTTGATACCAATCGGTGCTTTTGATCCATTTGTTGTAAATCTGATCATATCGACCGTCGTTTTTGACCTGTCTCAAAAAATTGTTCAGCCAGTTCAAAAAATCGGGGTCACCCTTGGTGACAGCCCATGCCAGCGGCTCATAGGTAAACGGCTCATCCAGAAACACCAGCTTGCCGACGCCTTGCTGTGCCATGATAACGACGCAGTTGGGCTGATCGTAAACATAAGCGTCGGCCTTGCCGTTGATGACCTCGAGGACGGCCTCGGTCTCGGTCTCGAAGGATTTATAGGTACATTTGGGGATATAGCGCTTCACAGCCTGCTCGCCGGTGGTGCCAAGCTTGGATGTAACAATGTATTTGGAATCGTTCAGATCCTTGTAGGATGTTATGGCACCTTCATGTTTTTTGTTGAGCAAAATCGCCTGGCCGACGACAATGTAGGGATCAGCAAAATTCACTTTCAGATTTCGCTCCTGGGTGACGGTCATGCCGCTCATGATGATGTCGAACTTCCCGGTAATTAGGGAGGGAATAATGCCGTCCCAAGCGGTATTGACCGGAACAAATTTCACGCCCATCGCCTTGGCCATCATTTTGGCCATGTCAATGTCGAAGCCGACAAATTCTCCCTTCTGATCGGTCATTTCAAATGGCATGTAACCCGCCTCGAAACCCACCCGCAGTTCTCCCTTCTGGAGAATTTGTTCGAGGGTCGATTTTTTCGCCAGGTCGATATCTGCCGCCCACGAGGACCCAATTGAACTCATCAACAGTGCAAGTACCAACGTCACCCCAATCTGAAAATTTCGCTTCATCGACAGCCTCCTTGATAATGATTTAAGTAAATTGTATATTTTATAATGGTCCCTTCATAAAGTAAATGCTTTTTTGGGGGCGAATTCAGGATTGATAACACAACTTTTTGATTTTTAATAGTAATATTAAAGATCCTTGACAGGACATTTATGAGAGGATAAAATTCCAAACGTCGTGGTTATGTCTGCTGCCAATCATTTCTATGAACCTCAGAAAAACCCTATCGGCCCTGTCGGTAAGATCTGCGAAAACGGCGACAGACCAATACCCGCTCAATCTTCGACGAAAAGCCGATCGTGCCGGATCCTGAGTACGCCTAACCCCATGGAGGAAACCGATGCCCGAGAGCACATCACCGCTTACTGAAGACATCCTTGAAACATCCGAGGCCCGCCGGGCAACGGGGAACATCACCTCGGCCCTCATCGAAAGAAGGGGGTTCGAGCCGCCGAAATGCGAGGTGTTTCACGCTCCATACACCATCTTGGAAACGGACGATTCCTTCACCTTCAGGATCGACAGAGAAGCGGAGATCCAATTGCCCAGCATCATCGGCAATCGGGTTCAACGCGTTGTCGGGTCCGACAGGCCGGCGCACCGTGAGTCTTATGAAAAGCGGAGAAAAATCGGTATAGTCTTTTCAGGTGGACCGGCGCCTGGAGGCCACAATGTCATCGCCGGTCTTTTTGATGCGGCGAAAAAAGCCAATCCGAACAATACGATCTATGGTTTTCTCATGGGACCCGACGGCATTATCGAAAATGAAGCTATTGAGTTGACCCAAGCGATCGTAGACCGGTACCGTAATCTGGGCGGATTCTCCATGATCAAGACCGGTCGGACAAAAATCGACACGTCTCAGAAAATGACCCTTTCCCGACGAACCTGCCGACATCTTGGACTAGATGCCCTCGTGGTCGTTGGCGGAGATGATTCCAACACTAACGCCGCATTTCTGGCACAGGAGATGTTCGCGGATGGCATCCAGGTAGTCGGGGTTCCCAAAACCATCGACGGAGATATCCAGGTCAGAGACGATGCCGGCAACATCCTGTGCTCCATGTCATTCGGCTTTCATTCAGCGGCGAAGGCCTTCGCGGGCGCGATATCGAACCTATGTACCGACGGAAGTTCGGATGTCAAATACTGGCATATCTGTAAAGTCATGGGGCGGGTTGCAAGCCACTTGGCTTTGGAGGTCGCTCTCCAGACCCATGCCAACATGACTTTTATTGGAGAAGAGTTGGCCGATTATGTCGACACGGCCCGTCTGGAGCGGGCAGAAAAAACCGGAACCATCGACTATACGGCCTACGGCATGACCCTCCGGAACCTCTCCCGGGTCATCTGTGAAGGCATTGTTCGGCGAGCAGCCGTGGGGAAAAACTACGGTGTGATGGTGATCCCCGAGGGCATACTGGAATTTATCAATGAAATTCAGATTTTTATCGTCAAGCTCAATACCATCATTGCCGAGTACAATGCGACCCACGACGTCAGCTTCCACCAAGATTTTCCCCTTCTGACCGACAAACTCGAATATTTGAGGCGCCTGGCGCAACGCTCCAGGGACGAGAACGCCTTCACGGTCTGGAACACCCGTGATGAAGACCTGTTCAATGATATTCCGGACTTTTTTCAGGAAGGACTTCTCATGGAAAGGGACAGCCATGGGAATTTCCCATTTTCACAGGTCGAAACGGAAAAAGTGTTAATGGACTTGGTCAAAGACTATCTGAAGATTCTTCAGGAGCAAGGACATTACCGCATCGGCATTCGCAGGGACTATTTTATCAAAACCCTAAAAGGTGAGGAGATGGATCCCGACACATACGGCCCCATGCTGTTTTCCAATTGGAATGACGGCGAATACCTCCTGATCAAGGCAGATATCATTTCCGTCAAGACTCTCAAACAAGCCCTCCTGAAAGAAGCGGCCCTAAGGGAAGGTGAGGACATCCCATCACCGATTCAGAAAATATATAAAAAATCGGTTCCCGACTTCAGGATACAGACGCATTTTTACGGCTACGACGGTCGGGGAAGCGATCCCACCTATTTCGACTGCTTGTACACCTACAATCTTGGCCTCACCGTCTTCAGTCTGATTGCCAACGGTGCCACAGGCCAGATGGCCGCCATCAAGAACCTTGAACACGACCTGTCATACTGGAAGCCAATCGGTATCCCCATCGCGCCACTGATGCATCTGGAGGAGCGAAAAGGAAAGCTGGCCCTGGTCATCGAGCGGAGCATTGTCGATCTCGATTCCGTAGCGTTTCAGGCCGCCAAGGCAAACCGGGAAGCATGGTTAGCCGCATTTCCCGGAGAGGATAACTATCGACATCCCGGACCTGTTCGGCTGTCGAGTGAAACCGACGAAAATCGACCGCTCACGTTGCTCTTGAACGCCTTGTCTCGTCGGCCCTAAGGCGTAAAAAAAACCGCCGGCTTCCACCATCATGGCGTCTTTGCCGCAGGGTCTGGAAAGGGATCTTTTTTATTGACAGGTTATACCCATTTACCCTATAAGTATTATGTTAACAATTTTTTTTTGTATTATTATAGTTAGTTGTGTTATTTATTTCATTTTCACCATTACTCCCGTCATATATGTGAGGAATGATAAAGGAGCTTTCTCTGATGTGCCAGGATGCCCCCTTGGAACACCCCGAAAATTCGGAACCAGAGGCGAGATCCCCTGCCCCCCTCCATACGGAATGGGATCAGTATATCAATGACCCCCCTTCCGAAGATCCGACCGGTTTCACCGGGGATGGGGCCCGTCACGCTCCCGGAAGGGATGGAAAAATCCCGACAGCGGGCGATTGCATCAACAAAGATGGCCTCGTTATATCCTCGGAAGCGGATGTCATGGCGCCTATTGACCAAAAACTGGCGGACATCGCCAAACAGTTGTCCGACCTCCGGAAGGAATTTCAAGTCAAAATCAAAACCGATGCCCACAAGGAAAAGGTCATCGACAACCTCCACAAAGAGCTTCAGCAATACAAAAACAATCATCTCAAAAAATATCTTCTGCCGACAATCATGGATCTCATTCAATTTATTGATGGGATGAGAAAAATCACTGATTACCTGACGGTTCAACGGTTGGAGGACAATGATCCTCAACCGTTGACGAAACTGATCAAACTGTTGAAATCCATTCCGCCAGATCTCGAAGATATCTGCTGCAGACAGGGAATAACACCCTTCAAATGCAATGATATCACCTTCGATCCCGGCCGACAGAGAATTCTCAAAAAAATAAAAACGGAGGATAGGGAAAAGGACAAAACAGTTGCAGAAAGCCTACGCCCGGGGTATGTATGGGACGGCGAGGTCATTCGACCGGAGATGGTATCGGTGTATATCTACAGGACGCCAGAATTGGAAAAGAAAGCGGGAGACGGAAATGAGTGGTCAACTAAAGAGAATATTTGGTATTGATCTCGGTACCACATACTCTTCCATCGCGTGTGTTGACGAATATGGAAAAACCGTTGTCATCCCGAATGCGGAAAGCCAACGGCTGACCCCGTCGGTGGTTTTCTTCAACGGAAATAATATCATCGTCGGAGATATCGCAAAGGAAAACTCAAAACTCTACCCCAACGACGTGGTAAGTTTTGTTAAACGCTCGATGGGAGAACCCAATTTCATCTTCGAACACAATTCCGTACGCTACCGCGCCGAAGAGATTTCAAGCTTCATCATTCGAAAAATTGTTCAAGATGCCGAACAATACCTGGGAATCTCAGGGACGGAGGATCTTGTTATCACGTGCCCGGCCTACTTCGGCATCAATGAACGAGAAGCGACGAAAAAAGCCGGTGAAATCGCAGGATTCGACGTCCGGCAGATCATCAATGAACCCACTGCCGCCGCCATCGCTTACGGCTCAATAGAAACGGATGAAGAGCGCGTGATCCTCGTATATGATCTGGGTGGCGGTACCTTTGACATCACCATGATCGACATTAAGCCCGATGACAGCATCGAAGTCATCTGCACCGGGGGCGATCACAACCTCGGCGGCAAGGATTTCGATGATCGGATGATCGCTTATCTCGTCGAAGAATTTCAAAATCAGACCGGTATTCGAGAGGATATTCTCGCGGATGCGGATACCTGTCAAGACTTGCAACTGTCCGCTGAAAAAGCAAAAAAAAACCTCACCCAGTTGGAAAGCACCACGGTCCTGATTACTCACAGCGGCGAACGCATCAAGGTCCAATTTGAACGCAAGGTGTTTGAACGTCTGACACAAGATCTTCTTGAAAGAACGATTGCCCTTACTCACGATATGCTTGAAGAGGCCACAAAGAAGGGATACAAGCACTTCGATGAAATCATCTTGGTCGGAGGCTCGACCCGGATGCCCATGGTGGCTCAACGGATCAAGAAGGAATTTGGTATAGAGCCAAAGCTTTTTGATCCGGATGAGGCTGTTGCCAAGGGTGCCGCCATTTATGGTTGGAAACTGTTTCTGCAGGATGAGGTTCGGGAACACATCTCCCAGAAGACGGGGAAACAGATTGATGAGCTTGAAGATTTCAGCGATCTAGATTTGGATGACATCATTGATGAAGTTGAGCAACTCGTCGCCAACGACACCGGGTACTCCATTGAGGATGTTCAGAACGCGAAGCTGAAAATCAAAAACGTCACCAGCAAAAGCTTTGGTGTGGTCGCACATGACCAGGATGGTAACGAAATCGTCTACAATCTCATCCTCAAAAATAACGACGTTCCCGTGAACACCAAAAAGACATTTGGGACCGCGGTTGACAACCAAGAGATTGCCTCGATTCAGATAATGGAAAACGAAGAAAATGATGTCGTCGCCACGCTGGAAACGTCCATACTTATCGGAACGGCGGTTCTGAATCTGCCATCCGATATTATCGCTAACACCCCAATTGAGATTATTTTTAAACTCAACCGGGAAGGCCGCCTGGAGATTACCGCGGAAGAGATGAGCACCGCGCATCGCTCCGTCAGCGTGACGATTGAAACCCGATCGGTAATTCAAGGAAAAGAGTTCGAAGAAGCCAAGGCTCGAGCCAAGCACATTGTTGTCATATAACCATATCTCCTTATCCTCTTTTGTATTGCATTGTGTGCCTTTTTCTCTGATGGTTTGTGACAACCCTTATCGGAACAAAGGCGCCGTTTTTCGATACCGCCAAATCTAAGACTACACTCCGCAGACATAGAGACGTGAATGAATGCCATTGATAGGTCAATCCATGGAGAATAAGAACTATTACTTTATCTTGGAGCTTTCCATCGATCCCCCGGAAAACGATCCACAGATCATTGAAGAGGTGATCCAAAAAAAACAAGCAGAATGGAGCCGTCTTCGGAATCACCCGACTAAAGGCACGCAAGCACAGCATTATATAGGACTTATTCCCGAAATCCGGAATATCATGACGAACGACGCACTTCGGCTAAAGGAGGCTACAGCAGCTAAAGAACTTTTGATCGAGCGTGAAAAAAAAACTAACATCAAAATCGATCGGCACATTGAACTCCTGTTGAGCAAAGGACACATCACCAATGAGGAAATTTCTAAACTGGCAAGCTTGAACGGGGTTTCCGAGAAGCACATTCAGGAACGTCTTGAACAAAAAAAAAACTTTTTCTCATCAACTACGCCATCGAGGAGTTGATTCGGACTGGAAAAACCAATCCGAAATGTCATAACCGTCTGATCAAGGAATTTGCCCTGAGGCCGGAGGAAGTGACGGAACGGATTCAAAAAGAAGAAGAGAAAAAAAGGAGGAAAATCGACACCTACCTCAAACGCTGCAACCGGAGGGGCTATGTTACCCGGCAAGAAATAACGGATCTGTCTCGGCTTTATCTGGTATCTGAGGATAATATTGTCCGCCGAATACGGTGCGTGATCAAAAAAAGCGCTTCACTCTTGCGGGATCGACCTGAACCGTTGGAAAAGAGTACCGAAAAAATCATCGAAGACAACTTGAAACTCGTTGGGAAATCCTCTCTTTATGATTTTCTGGATGTTCCACCGGGCGCGGACTTAAGCACTCTGCAGGAAAGAGCCCACGACAAGGAGAGCGAGATCCGGAAAATCGGACAAAAGGATGCCAAGACAACCGCCAGTGGGACGTTGGTCGGACATTGCATATTTATCTTTAAGACCGAGGAAAACCGGAGTAGCTATGACCGCAGTTTAACCCTTTCCAGACTCAAGGAACTCAATGCAGATATGGATGTAACGGGCATCAGTAAAAAAATACATGCCGAATATCTTTCAAATCTGATGAAAAACGCACTGAGTCTGGGAATGGATATTGATGAAGCCCGTCTGCATATTGAAGGATACTTGCGCAAAAGAAAATGGAAGATAGAGAAATCCAAACCGTTCATTGCCAAAAGACAGCCCCTACTCCTTCGTCCGATTTTCATCGCTACAGCAATGATTATGGCATTAACAACCGTCTTTTTTATCCTCGCGGCAAAAAAGAAGTTGCTGGTCCAAGAATTCAGAAATGTCATAGCGCTTTCGGAGCAAATTCAAGAACCTGAAAAAAAAGAGATGGTTTTTCGACAGTTTCTGGAAAGATATCCCAACAGTGATTTCACGCCTGAAATGGAAAAAAGGCTTCTGGCCGTTCAGAAGATTATCGAAAACCAGGATTACCAACAGGTTCTTATACAGTCTGAAAATCTGATTCAGAGCGGTCGACTGTCCATGGCCAAATCGCTTTTTCGCCAACATCTCGAAAAATATCCAAACGGACACCGTCAGAAAGAGGCAAAAGCGAGACTTATGGAAATTACCAGCACCGCAGAAGAGCGAAATTACAATATCCTCCAAGACAAACTCACGGACTGTGAAGCGACGGAAGCCTGGAGCAAGTGCATTCTGCTGTGCAATCATTTCATTAACACATACCCCGACGCCAAGCGCACTGAAAATGTTGCGGCGCTGAAAACAAAATATGAGGAGATCCTTCGAAGCCGATCAGATTTGGTTTTGATGAAACAGGAAGCAGAGAAAAAAGGACTCGATTTTGAAGCCGCCAGACATATCTATTTAGAATATCTTGAAATAAATCCTGAGCTGCCTTTAATCACAAAAAAAATCATTGTCGACGAGATACGTCGCTACGATCGACAGATCGAAAACTTCAATCAGGCGGAGGGGGATTGGGCACGCCTTACGGCAAACATACCCAACGATCGTCCGGATCTCACGCAACGTATCCAGGATATCAAAAACTTTATCTCAAAATATCCTCGGGAGTGGTTCGGTGAAGAAGCTATCTATCTATTGAACCGATTGGAAAAACTTGAAAATTTAAAAAATAGGCAGGATGAAACGGAAAAGGAGGTAAAAGATTGGAAAGCGGTGACAGCCTATGTTCAAGACCAACGAACAAGCCTCTCGAATCGCATATCCAAGGTCGAAGGGTATATCCGAAACTACCCTCAAGGCAGTTATACCCCAAAAGCAAAAATTGTCCTCGCTGCTCTTATCAAACACAAGCGGATCGAGGATAGTCAACGTCGCCAGAATATAAGCGATGCCGCCCTGAAAGCCCAAGAGAAGCACCGGATCAGCCGATGGTTACAAATCGCTGGAGAATCCTTTATCGACAATAAAAACGGTACGGTTACAGACAGACGAACTGGATTGACATGGTGTCTCTTCAATGCGGCACTTACGAACAATGAATGTATTACCCATCGTGAAGCGCTTCAATATGTCAAGCATCTTAAAACAGGAGGACACTCCGACTGGCGAATCCCTTCGGTAGAAGAGTTGCAGATCATCCTGCAAACCCAGCCTCTCTTTCCAGCGAACGCTACTCATTTTTTCTGGACATCGGAACTCTTCTGGCATGGCTGGAACAAAATGGCCTATGTCTTCACGCCTGACACCGCCATGAAATGGAAAAAGGACTCCGCAAGAATCGAAAATTGCGGCTCGGTGCTCGCGGTCAGATAATTAAGATCCTCAGTCGGTTACAGGGACAAAATCGAAATCCCAGCGAGGCGCCGTGTTTTATCGCCGACTAAATTTTCACATATCTTTCAATCTTGCCCTCTTATTGACGGCAGCGATGCTGCTCATCAATTTTGTTGCGCTGGGGGCGGCGCAGAGATTGCTGTTGAAATCCAAGGCAGCCGAAGGCGAACTGTTGATACAGACGCTTCAGCAACATCTCCATTGCATGGCATCTCAACATCGGGAAAACCACGTCACGTTCATCAAAACACTGCTTGAAAAATCCGGTTACGCATGCGTCTTGATCCTGAGCGCCGATCTTAAGGAACGCTGGACCGTGGGAGATGTTGACGTTCCGCCTGTCGACCTCGTCCAGGCAACCCGCCGAGCGATGGCATCCAAACAGTTCAATACCGAGCTCAACGGATCCACATGGGGCATTTTCTGGCGACAAAAGGCCCGCCTGATCCTAAGTGCTCCACTTTTTAATGAAGGCACGTTCTATGCCGGGATCGGAATCGTCTTTCCTTTACAGCAGATCTACCATCAGGTGTGCCATACTCAGAAATTTGTATTGATTTATATCCTGATCAACCTTATCCTGCTGACCGTCATTGGGCGTTACCGATTTTCCAGATTGACGATCGCGCCTTTAAAAAAACTCGTTGAAACCGCCGAAGCCCACAAGGACAGCGGTAAAGCCCTCTTTCTTGGTGGAGAAAAGGAAGGAAACGAGTTCAACCAGCTTTCCAACGCCTTGAACCATATGCTCGATCGGATTTCCAGAGACCAGGAGAAGCTCAGGCGCAACGTTTGTTCTCTCAAACAAGCCAATACCGATTTAAAAAAAGCCCAAAACGATATCATTAACGCGGAGAAACTGGCGTCGGTGGGACGACTTTCCGCGGGCATTGCGCATGAAATTGGAAATCCCATCGCCATCATCATGGGATACCTTGAGCTGCTGAAACGAGAGGACATCGTCGCATCGGAGCGGAAAGAGTTTATCACCAGAACAGAGAACGAAATTCATCGGATCAGCCATATCATTCGTCAACTGCTTGATCTTTCAAGACCGTCCCATGACGCCGCCCAAAAAATATCCATCCATGAAATTCTGTCGAATATCGAAGCGATATTCAGATATCAACCGCTCATCAAGAAAATGGGCCTGAAGCTCTGCCTGTCGGCGAGCCAAGACAGTGTAAGGGCTGATGCCACCATGCTAAGGCAGGCGTTTTTGAATCTGGTCATCAATGCTGCGGATGCCGCAACCCAGGCCGGACGACCTGGGGAACTGATCATCAAAACCCGAAATCCTCACGTCAACAGCGCTACGTTCGACCCCATCCTCGAAATCGTTTTCCAGGACAATGGCGTCGGTATCCCCAAAGACCGATTGAACCGTGTTTTCGAGCCTTTTTATACGACTAAAGCCCCTGGGAAAGGAACCGGCCTTGGATTGTCGGTCTGCTACATGATCATTGAAGCCTCGGGAGGGAAAATCCTTGCCGAGAGCGAGGAGGGCACCGGTACAAGGATAATTGTTGAACTCCCGTTGTGCCTTGGAGAAGAAAAAGCCAATGGCTGAGCCTAAAAAATTACTCATCATCGATGACGAAGAAAACATGCGCCATATGCTCTCGGTGCTACTGACAAAATTAGGGTATCACGTCGACACGGCTGCCGACGGATCGATTGGACTCCAGATGATCAAGGGAGCAATATATGATTTTATCCTCTGTGATCTCAAAATGCCTCATCTCGGGGGCATGGCGTTTCTGGAAGCTGCCAGAAAGGATCTGGACAAGACCACCGTTATCGTCATGTCTGCATATGGCAGCATTGAAACGGCACTGGACGCCATGAAACTTGGAGCGTATGACTATATCTCCAAACCCTTTAAAACGGACGAGGTATATCTCGCTCTCAAAAAAGCTGAAGAGCGCGAAAGTTTGAGACGCGAAAATCGCCGATTAAAAGCGCGCATCCGGAATATTGAATCGAATCTTGGTTTTGCCCACATGGTCGGTAAAAGTGATGCAATGCAGGCGGTATTTACCCTCGCCGAAAAAGCGGCCCAATATGATGCCACCGTGCTCGTCTCCGGTGAAAGCGGAACCGGCAAAGAGCTGGTTGCCAGAGGCATTCATTTTGAAGGTACCCGTGCGAATGGCCCGTTTATCGCGGTAAACTGCGGTGGTATCCCAGAAAGTCTGCTTGAGAGTGAATTCTTCGGATACAGAAAAGGCGCATTTACAGGTGCGGACAAAAACCGAAAGGGGCTTTTCGAAAACGCAGACGGCGGCACGCTCTTTTTGGATGAAATCGGCGAGCTCCCATTAGGCCTGCAGGTCAAATTTCTTCGAGTCCTTCAGGAAAGCGAGATCAGAGCTATTGGCGACTCAAAAACCCGTCATGTCAATACTCGCATCATTGCGGCCACCTCGAAAGACCTGGATGAAAGCGTCCGTCAAAAGACATTTCGGCGGGATTTGTTCTATCGCTTGAATGTCCTGCCCATCAGGATTCCATCACTACGCGAACGCTTGGAGGATATTCCCCTATTGGTGGATCATTTCATCCAGCGTGTGAAACAATCCATGCGTGGGAGTATCGTCGGCATATCTTCGGAAGCCATGTCTCTTTTGATGCATCATCCTTGGCCGGGAAACGTCAGGGAGTTGGAAAATACCATCGAACGTGCCGCCATACTCTGTGAAGGCTCCCGTCTCAACCTTGACGACTTTCCTCTGTTAAGGAACACAAAGCCGTCGAAATTGAACCTGGAAGCACTGTACAATGGATACTCCCTCAAAGAAGCCCAAAAAGCGATCGAGAAACACCTCATCACAAAGGCGTTGTCGGAAACAGGAGGAAATCGCACCAAAGCAACACAACTTCTCGAAATCAGCCATCCCTCTCTGTTGGCTAAAATCAAGGCGTATGACATCCCCCTGTAACCTATCGCATCGGTGCTAAATCGCCCACTTCAGCAGGACACTGCCCCAAGTGAAACCGGCGCCAAAAGCGGTGAGAAGCATCCAGTCATCCTTTTTAAACCGATGCTGCTGATGTGCCTCGGACATGGCAAGGGGGATGGTCGCAGCGGTGGTATTGCCGTATTTTTCAATATTGATAACAACCTGTTCCGGGGTTAGCCCAAGCTTTTTGGCGACGGCATCGATAATCCGATAATTGGCTTGGTGGGGAATCAGATGGTTTAGATCATTTCCAGTCAACCCATTGCGCTTCAACAACGCCTCCGATACATTGCTCATGCCTTTGACGGCATATTTGAAGACGGTCTTGCCGTCCTGATAGACATAATGCATCTTCTCCCTTACCGTCTCCGCTGTTGCGGGATGGAGGCTGCCGCCGCCTAAGACATTCAGGTATTCCACGCCGATGCCGTCGAGATGAAGATCGAAATCAATAATCCCCAGATCTCTGTCTTCAGATCGCTCGAGAAGAACTGCACCGGCGGCATCGCCAAAAATGACACAGGTATTTCGATCTTCGTAATTGATGATACTGCTCATTTTATCGGCTCCGATCACCAGAGCGTTTTGGTACTTTCCGGTTTCGATAAACTGCGATGCCGTAGCAAGAGCGTAGATGAATCCAGTACATCCCGCATTCAAATCGAAACCCCAACATCGGTTGGCCCCCAACTCTCTCTGAATGATGGAAGCAGCGCTCGGTACAAGCATATCCGGGGTGATAGTCGCTAAGATGATCAACTCGATCTCTTCCGGCAAAACGCGGCTTTGTTGAAAGATCATTCTTGCGGCTTGGACGGCCATATAAGATGTACCCTTTTCTTTATCCAGAACAGCCCGCTCTTTAATGCCCGTTCGAATCGTTATCCACTCATCACTGGTATCCACCATGTTTTCCAGGTCATGATTGGTCAATTTCTTTTCCGGAGAAAAATGTCCGACCCCGGTTATAATCACGCCCATGCATTATCCTTTCATGTTCCGTCAGCTTGAATGACTTTCTCAAAGAGGGCTTGAAGATATGGTTTGAACAATCCCAGCCATAAAAAAAGCCCGTTTCGGGAAGAAACGGGCTTTTTAATGTTGACGGCGGCGTCCTACTCTCCCACACAGTCGCCCATGCAGTACCATCGGCGCTAAGGAGCTTAACTTCCGTGTTCGGAA